>Ga0233425_10000013_pt1 | contig 488364 bp, 421 predicted proteins | sample Watercolumn_Towu_2_FD_181712 | JGI IMG/M metagenome (GOLD analysis project Ga0233425, IMG submission 181712) | Freshwater microbial communities from Lake Towuti, South Sulawesi, Indonesia - Watercolumn_Towuti2014_140_MG | ecosystem: Environmental > Aquatic > Freshwater > Lake | place...
GCGCCAGCGGCCGGCTTTTGGATTCCTGAATGGCTGCCAGGAGATTTTCCACTTTTTTATCGGCGAAACCCTCCAGGGTCAACAACTGCGCTTTGGTTAACTGGTACAGGTCAGCCGCGTCTTTAATCAGACCGGCCGCAGTCAACTGGTCGACAACTTTGGTGCCTAACCCACTGATATCCATCGCCTCCCGCGAGACGAAGTGTTCCAGGTTGCGAACCAACTGAGCCGGGCAGGCCGGGTTGACACAGAACCAGGCCACCTCGCCTGGAATTCTCTCCACCTGGCTGCCGCAGGATGGACACTGTGCGGGCGGGGTATACGGCATCTCTGTCCCGGAGCGGACATCCAGGATCGGACCGATCACATAGGGGATCACGTCCCCCGCCCGTTTGATCATCACCCGGTCCCCCGGCCGGATACCTTTTTCGGTGATGTAATCAAAATTGTGCAGCGTCGCCTGCCGGACGACCACGCCACCAATCTCGACGGCTTCCAACACGGCGTACGGGGTCAGCACCCCGGTGCGGCCGACATTGACCCGGATCTCCAATAACCGGGTGGAGACCTCGCGCGCCGGGAACTTTAACGCGATAGCCCCGCGCGGGTCTTTACCGGAAATCCCCAAATCCCTGGCTACCTGCAGGTCGTCGAGCTTAATAACCATGCCGTCGATCTCGAAGGGGACAGAGTCCCGCGTCTCGCCAATTTCCTGGCAGTACTGGATGGCGTCATTCAGGTTTGTAAACCTGCGTGCCAGATCAGTCACCGGGAAACCGTTTGCCCGCAAGTATTCCAACAGATCCCACTGTGTGGCTGGCGGATTGCCCAGGCTGGTAGACACGATATCATAGGTCAAAATCGTCAGTGGCCGGCTGGCAGTCAAAGCAGGATCCAATTGACGCAAAGAGCCCGCGGCGGTGTTGCGCGGATTGAGGTAAGTCTTCTCACCGCGCTCCTGTAATTCCAGGTTAAGCTTATCGAAGGCCGCGGTGGGGATATATGCCTCTCCCCGCACGATCAGTTCAGCTGGCGCCTCTGCTTTTTGGCTGTCCACTGGTATGCGCAGCGGGATTGAGCGGATCGTGCGCAAATTCGCGGTGACGTCCTCACCCACCTGGCCGTCCCCGCGGGTAGCGCCTTGAATGAAAATACCCTGATGGTAGTGAAGTACGACTGTCAAACCATCGATCTTCGGCTCAACCACAAAAGCGGAGCGAGCCGCGCGCGAATCCAGCTTAACCATCCGATCAAACCAGTTTCTCACATCATCCGCATTAAACGCGTTAGCCAGGCTTAAGATGGCCGCCGGGTGATTTATCTTCTTGAATTTCTCTTGCACATTTCCATTTACCCGCCGGCTGGGTGAAGTGACGTCCACCCAATCCGGGTGTGCGGCTTCGATGGCCCGCATCTCAGCTACCAAACGATCGTACTCCGCGTCGCTAATAACCGGAGCATCCAGAACATGGTAGCGGTGATTATGGTACGCAAGCTGGTTAAGTAAGTCCTGATACTTTTGATATTCGTCATTCGTATTCATCAGTGAACCCCTGACTTTCCTGTGGTTTGTTATTGTATAATTTTAATGACATTGTACCGAAGATTTAGCCTGCATCAAAGAGAAGGAGAAATGATGAAAATCATTGGAAAAATTCTTACCGCCGCGTTCTTCGTTTTTGGAGTTTTGTTCATTATCGGCTCTGTCAATCAACCCAATCCTGGCGGAACATTTTTCACCGGGATTGTTCTCATTGTGATCTGCCTGGGATTGGGGTTCTTCTCCTTCCGGAAGTCTGCTGCCCCCGCGAGCAATGACCAGAATATCACTTATAAAATCGATATGCCGGCGAATGTCTCCATGGATGCGATGAAATGCCAATCCTGCGGTGGAGCATTGTCACCCAAGGATATTTCAATGGTGGCTGGCGCGCCGGTCGTCACCTGCCCGTACTGCCACTCTACTTATCAGTTGACCGAGGATCCCAAGTGGTAACCACGAATAGAGGAACCATGAAAAAAGCCTCACTGGTATTGCTTTTTAGCATTCTCCTGACACTGGTCTTCCCTGTTACCGCCTTTGCGCAAGATTATTTCTTCTCGGTAGATTCCGCTCAGATCGATGCATATTATAACGACGACGGATCGATGTCGCTTTCGTATGTGTATGTCTTCACCAATCAACCAGGCGCGTCACCGATCGAATACGTGGATATCGGTCTGCCCAACAGCAACTTCAGCCTGTCGGATGTCACGGCTCAGGTAGACGGCCAGCCGCTCAGCGATATTCAAGAAGCCGATCCGCAATATTTAAATGGCACCAACAGCGGCGTCACCGTTGGGTTGGGAAGCCTGGCCATCCAACCGGGAAAAACTGGCGTTTTCAAACTGGTTGTGGCCCGCATCAACAAAGTTATGTTCACGTACAGCAATCAAACGGATAAGAATTACGTCAGTGTCCGTTTCATGCCGAACTACTTCGGCAACCAGTATGTGACTGGAAACACTGATTTACAAATCACTTTCCACCTGCCGCCCGGCATTCAGACGGAGGAGCCGCGCTGGGAACCGGCAAAATCTAACTGGCCAGGCAACTCAGAACCGGTCACCGGTTTTGACAGTGAAGGACGCATCACCTATACCTGGAGCAGCACTGGCGCGAGCAGCGGTGATAGATATGAATTCTCGGCCGCCTTCCCATCTTCCTACGTCCCGGCAGAACAAGTGTACAACCCGACCATCGCGACCTTTGACCCAACCATGCTGGTTTGCATTTGTGTCGTTGTGATCTTCCTGGCCATTATTGGCTACTCATTCTATTATTCGATCTGGGGAGCCAAAAAACGCAAGATGCAATACTTGCCGCCGAAGATCTCCATCGAGGGGCACGGCATCAAGCGCGGCCTGACAGCCGTCGAAGCCGCCATTCTGATGGAGCTTCCGATGGATAAAGTGTTGACCATGGTGCTTTTTGGTGTCCTTAAAAAGGATGCCGCTGAGGTGAAAACCAAAGAACCGCTCGAGATCACGGTCAATTCTCCCCTGCCGGAGGGACTGCAGCCTTATGAGAATGAATTCCTGGCCGCGTTCAAAATTCCGACCACCAGAGAGCGGCAGAAAGCCTTGCAAGAGGTGGTTGTCGGACTGGTCAGAGGCGTCACTGAAAAGATGAAGGGCTTCAGCCGGAAAGAAACGATCGCGTATTATACGGATATCAACAAACGAGCCTGGGCTCAGGTGGAAGCCGAAGGTACTCCCGAGATCAAGAGCCAGAAATTTGATGAAAATCTGGAATGGACCATGCTGGACAAGGACTACGACGGCCGCGTGAAGGAAACCTTCAGCCAGGGACCGGTCATCCTGCCGCGCTGGTGGGGCGGGTTTGACCCCGCGTATCGCGGCACAGTCGCCCCGCGCGGAACGGTTTCTACGACTCCGACCATTGGCGGCGGTTCTTCAAAACCTGTCTCCGTCTCCATGCCGTCACTGCCTGGCGCCGCTTTCGCCTCTTCGATGGTTACAGGTATCCAGAACTTCGCCTCGGGTGTGGTGGGTGACATCACCAATTTCACCTCTGGCATCACCAATAAGACGAATCCCCCGCCGCCTCCTTCACAATCTTCATCCCGTGGCAGCAGTGGTGGCGGCGGACGGTCCTGCGCCTGCGCGTGTGCCTGCGCTGGTTGCGCCTGTGCCTGTGCCGGCGGCGGCCGCTAGTTTACCGGATGTCTGCACCTGTGAAAACGCCGTCACATCCGTTGTCATGGTTCCAGAAAATGCTGACCGGGCGAAGCCAGATACCGGCGCCTGGCTTGTATCATTACAAGCTCGATTTCCCGGGTGGGTATTCCCGCGCGCACCTGCGCATCAACCCGGACCTGACAGGCTGCCTGATCGTCGACGCGGCTCAGATGATCCACCTGAACACCGTCGCGACCTTGATCGCTTATGAACATCTGGAAGGCCGGGATGAGCAGCAGATTACCAGCAGGTTACAGAAGCTCTTTAATGTATCCAGCGGTGAATTGCGCTCAGATGTCCGCGATACCACCCAACGGATCACCGAACTAGTCCGGCCAGACGGGTTATGCCCGGTGCATGAGTTGGAGCTGGATATCACCATGCCATTCAGCGCGGAGCTGACAGCCCCGTATCGCATGGATCTGGCTTTGACCTATGCCTGTAATAATGACTGCCACCACTGCTATAATGCCCGCCCGCGTAATTTCCAATCGCTGGATACCGCAGGTTGGATGAAAGTGATCGACCGGGTCTGGGAGCTGGCCATCCCCCACATTGTATTCACCGGTGGAGAACCAACTCTGCGCGAGGATTTGCCGGATTTGATCGCTTACGCGGAACAGAAAGGCTTGATCACCGGGATCAACACCAATGGCCGCCGGCTGGCCAGTGACGGCTACCTGGCCAAGTTAGTGGATGCCGGTTTGGATCATATCCAGATCACACTGGAATCGCACCTCCCTGCCATCCATGATGAAATGGTGGCCTGCCGCGGCGCCTGGCAGCAGACAATCGCCGGTGTGCGGGCCGCGCTTTCCACCCGCCTGTATGTGATGACCAACACCACCATGCTCCGTCCGAACACGCCTCATCTGCAGGGTACGCTGGATCTCCTTGCTGAACTGGGTGTTCCGACCATCGGGCTTAACTCATTAATCTATTCCGGCCGGGGATTGAATGTCAACAACGGCCTGCTCGAAGCCGAGTTGGAGCCGTATCTCTCGCTCGCGAAAAACCATGTTGAAAAAACTGGTCAGAAGCTCATCTGGTACACACCGACCCAGTACTGCCAATTCGACCCGGTCACCCAGGAATTGGGTATCAAAGGCTGTTCGGCAGCCCGCTACAACATGTGTGTGGAACCAGACGGCTCGGTGCTGCCCTGCCAGTCATACTACACAGCCCTCGGAAATATCCTGACCGACCCCTGGGAGCAGATCTGGCACCATCCGCTTTCTGAGAGTATCCGCAACCGCTCGACGCTACCGGCGAAGTGTGATGGCTGTGCCATGGTCGCTGAATGCGGCGGCGGCTGCCCGTTGACATATCAAACTCAGGAATCAGTTATTCTATGATGTTTTTGAAAGTGAGGTAAGTATGGCCGATTGGATCAATAAGCTCACCAACCTGTTCGGGAAAGGCCTTGATACCCGTCATCTGCCGGCTGGTTTTTTCACCTACCAGTCGCCGGTCGACCAGGTACCCCCGTTCCGTTTACACCTGCGGCTGGAAAGCAACGGCAGCGGGCTTTTGATCATCAACGCCCATACTACCCTGCATTTGAACCAGACAGCCGCGGAATTCCTCTACTCTTTCATTCAGGGCACACCACCCGCGGAAATCGCTGAGCAGATGAGCAAAAGGTATCACGTCACCCCGCAACAGGCGCTGGAGGATTATCAGGATCTGCTGGACAAGATCAATCTACTCTCCACCACGCAGGATATTGATCCGGTGGAGTATCTCGGCATTGACCAGACTGAAGCGTACCCCGCCGATCTCAGCGCACCGTACCGCCTAGATTGCGCGCTGACCTACCGGACATCCGATCAAGAACGGGACACGACCCCAACCGGCCGCGTGAAACGGGAACTTCTGACCGCTGAATGGAAGATCGTATTGGATAAAGCCTGGCGGGCGGGGATTCCGCACGTGCTGTTTACCGGCGGCGAACCCACCACCCGGCCAGATCTGGATGAATTATTGACTTACGCGCAAAGCCTGGGAATGGTCACAGGGCTCTTGACCGATGGACTCAGATTAACCGCCCATAATTACCTGCATGATCTGCTGCAAAGAGGATTAGACCATATTATGATCTTGCTGGATGACCGGAATAATCGATCGTGGGAGGCCGTCCGCGATGTTATTGCGGAAGATATTTTCCTGACCGTCCACCTGACAGTGGACAGCAAGAACAGCAAACGGTCTCAGGAAATCCTGCAACGATTGCAGCAGATGGGTGTCCAGAATATATCCCTGACGGCGGCAACGCAAGCAGAAACCAAAGCGGTAAAAGATCTGGCCAGTATGGCCGCTGCTTCCGGCATCAAGTTAGTCTGGGATGTACCGGTACCATATTCATCTTTCAACCCCTTCCAACTCGAACGGGAAGATAAACACCTGACGGACGGCGCCGGAAAAGGCTGGCTGTATGTGGAGCCTGACGGTGATGTTTTGCCTGCCCAGGGCATTGCCAGTGTGATGGGAAATCTGCTCACGGATGAATGGGCCGCGGTCTGGAAAAACAGACCCGCCGCCTGAACCATGCTTTCTGTCGACCAGTGGCATGAGCGCTTCCGGCAGCAGGCTAGATGGACGCATGCCGCAAGGCAGCGCGTCTATCAGTTAACTGGCATCCCAACCGCCAGGGAGATACTCGACGTCGGTTGCGGCACTGGCGCGCTGGAAGAAGAGCTTGCCAGCCTTTCTCAAGCACGATTAACCGGCCTGGATTTGTCCCGGGAAAATCTATCTTTCCACCGGGAAAATGCGGATAATCCGCTGGTAGCAGGCGACGCGCATCACCTGCCATTTCGAAACGCTGCTTTCGATATTGCGTTCTGCCATTACCTTCTGCTATGGGTGTCTGATCCGGTATCGGCAATAACAGAGATGCGCCGCGTCACCTGCCCGGGTGGCTTCGTCATCGCGCTGGCCGAACCGGATTACTCCAAACGGATAGAATACCCAACCGAGTTACAGGAGGTCAGCAAGCTGCAAAGGGAGGCACTGATCCAGGCCGGTGCCAACCCGGATATTGGCTCATCGCTTGGCGGCTTATTTCATTCGGCCGGTTTGCAGGTAATCGAGATTGGGCTCACTGGCGGTCGCTGGCAAAGCATATCACCTGATGTGGATTCAGAGATTGAATGGCAGATCTTCGAGGATGATTTACAGCATGATATTTCTATACAGGAAATAGAACGGTTCCGGTATATATCTGAAACCGCCAGCAGCCAGGGAACCAGGGTTTCTTTCCTGCCGGTTTTTTACGCTGTTGGCCAGGTCAAATAGGATCAGCTGGAATTAGTCTTGAAATATTCAGTAAAGGTGGTATCATTCTGCCTGTTCCGAGAACGGGGCGTGGCGCAGCCCGGCTAGCGCGCTTGCATGGGGTGCAAGAGGTCCCGGGTTCAACTCCCGGCGCCCCGACAGAACACAGACCGCCAAACCCCATGGCGGTCTTCTTTTTTTTCAGGTCCCGGGTTACCATCGAGGTATGCATCAACTCCCGGCGCCCCGACAGAACACAGACCGCCAAACCCCATGGCGGTCTTTCATTTATCCAGACTCAGATTTCTGTTGACTAAGGTCCCGGCTTACCATCGAGGTATGCATCAACTCCCGGCGCCCCGACAGAACACAGACCGCCAAACCCCATGGCGGTCTTCTTTTTCCCAGGCCCCGCGTTACCATCGAGGTATGCATCAACTCCCGGCGCCCCGACAGAACACAGACCGCCAAACCCCATGGCGGTCTTCTTTTTCCAGGTCCCGGCTTACCATCGAGGTATACATCAACACCCGGCGCCCCGAACCAAAAATCGCCAAAGATGGTGGCGTTAACCTTACAGGATTGTACATGTCGATGGGGGAGTTGTATGAATAGCATTTCTGTACACCTTGAGTACAATTACAAATACACATTCCAAAAATATTGGTTAATAACCTGTAAATGTATAAAATTGATAATAAAATCACACACAAAACTTACTTACAGAAGGCTGGAAAACCATCTTGGCTAGAATAACTGCTCAACAATATCCCCGTATCGAGGACCAGGAAAGCTATTATTATGGATGTCTTGATGACGCAGCATTAGTTGACCATATTAATAAAATATCTCCGGAACAAATGGCGGCATTTATCGCAAGTTCGATTGATTATGCCGAAGCCAAATCAAGCCGGGAGATTTTATATATTCCCGCTGATGTCACCGATGAGCAACTTGAACAAATTTATCAGCATAATGGCCATGAGTTGTTTAAATACTTTGTAAAGTACTGCGGTGATCCTGCCGCCACTGCACATCAACTATATGGTCACCATTACAAACAAGTAGGTGTTCAGCAGTTCCGACTACGATCAGTACAAAAAGAACGTATGAATTCGGGATGGCGGTATCAATTCCTTGCTTTTGAGTGTGCTCAGGAATCTGGAAGATTCAGGAATGTATCGGATATCGGAGCAGCTGAGGCAGATTTTACTGCAATTATTGATTATAAAGAAGCAGGTATAACACCCCTCAGCCTTTATGTATCTGTAAAGAATAGAACCAACACCATGGGTGGTCAGGATTGGCCAAAAGCAATCCAGGCACTAGAACAAGTCGCCGTTATTGATAAAAATCGCCGAGGTTCGTATTTATGTGTCTTTGGAGTGGCAATGGATACCAGTAGAACATCGCGCCTAATTAAACAAAACTCAAAAACCAAATTGCCATACTCCGTCAATACAGAAGTTTGGTATGCCAATTATTTTTGGCCGTTCTTCACGAATTATTCATACAATGAAATAATGTGCCTTGTTCTTGATGTGTTGCTCGCCACTAAACCACCTGAAATAGCAGTTGAAATTGAAGTCCCTGAAAGACTTATTGAACATTTCGGTTATTATTGCAATCAGGCCGGATTGCTCGATGATAATGGTTGCTTCAACGATCCTCATAAATTAGTTGAATTATTTTGTAGATCCTAAACACATCAAAGGGACTTTGCATGACTGAGACTCCACCTACCCAAACGGTATTGCGTGTTAACGGGAACACTTGTACTATTATTTGTGGTGATAGTAGAGAAGTACTGAGAAATTATGTCGATCAAGTCGATTTAATCGTCACTTCTCCACCGTACGCAGATGCTAGAAAAAGTCATTACGATAGTATTGCCCCACAAGACTACAAAACCTGGTTTATGTCTTTCCATGAACCTTTTTACAGCTGCCTTAAGTCTACAGGTAGTCTAGTCATAAATATAAAAGACAAAGTGGTTGGTGGAGTACGTCATCGATATGTATGGGAAACAATCCTGGCTCTGTCTGAAAATGGATGGAACTCAATTGATGACTACTTATGGCACAAAACCAACCCTATGCCTGGTTACTGGCCAAATCGTTTGATGGATGGATGGGAATACTGCTTCCATTTAGCTAAAACCATAAAACCTTACTTCAATCGTGAAGCAGTCAAGAAACCAATAGGTGAATGGGCAACCTCTCGCTTAAGAAACTTAGGTGGAGATGACTTATCAAGACATAATTCTGCTAATGCCAGCGGTTTTGGCCGTGATCTCACGAAATGGGTTGGGAAAAATACGGTTTCGCCATCAAATGTTCTCAGCCTGGCATTGGTTGGGAAAAATAAAGGTCACCCAGCTGTTTTTCCGGTTGATTTGCCAGTATTCTTTATCAAGTTGCTGTGTCCAGAGGGCGGGACGGTCCTCGATCCATTTGGTGGTAGTGGCACCACTGGCATTGCTTCGTTAATGCTTGGTAGAAATTGTATCTTGATTGATAACAGTCCTAAGTATTACCAGGAATCAATTGACCGAATCAGGAGAGAAATAAACTTGGACAGATATCAGAGTGAATTATTGTAACAAATATTTCTATATATACCGCTAAAGACAAATGAAGCACTTATCCCCTTGGGCAAGCCATGGGGATTTTTGTTTCTCTATTGACATACATTATATGCAAGGTGCACTAATAATTTGTTGAAAAATCAACAATTTCGGTTGTGTACCATATATAACTCTGGCAGAGGGTGGTCAGTCCCATTGGTATGATCCTGGGTCTATGAAATCAAAACCTTAATAGCATTATCAATGACGGAGATGTGCTTACCTCAAGTAATAGCATACGCAAAATAATTATCGGATAGACTCTTGACAGAATTCACCAGATGAATGGGATCAGGCGGCGCCGTACCTGCTGCGCGTAAACCTGATATCCTTCCAGATTCCGCTGAAGCTCTCCATCCTCAAGTTTTGTGCGCATAAGAATCGCCAGCGTGGTGATAATTGCGGGGATAAACGCCCAGGCCGAGTCAAGAACAAGCGGCATTGCGAGATCGATGATGATCGCCCCGAGATAAGCCGGGTGCCGCACCAGCTGGTAAGCGCCAGCGGTGCAGACGGTATGGCCGGCTTCCCTGGCAATGCGGAGAAAGCCGTAGAAATACCGGTTGGAAGCAATTGCCCATGCGGCGAACAAGCAGCCCAGGATGACCAAAACAAGACCGGTTATTTGGCCAATGAAAGGCATTCGCGGCGGCCATTGATACCGGAAGTTGAAGCCGGAGACATTACAGATGCTGATCGGCCCCAAAAAGGACATAACACCGGCGAGGATTCTATCCAAATCCCTTTTCCCTTTCCTATCTACCCGTTCCTGGAATAATCCCGGATTTCTTAGTAAAATGATAAAAGAATTCGCGAACATACTGAGCGCGATGAGCGCCAGATAGATCCACCCCATTGTCCAGGCAAACGTTCCTGCCGGAACAAACAGGCTGGCGGCAAAGAAAGCCAGGTAGATGCCAATTTGGGCGTTATAGCGGATTATTGCTCGGGTTAACGGCTTCATCATATTTTCTCCTCATGGATCATCAGGTTAGCTGCGGCAGCCAACCTCTTCTAACAATATCCAGCAAATTTTCTGTTTCCTGCTTCAGAATTTCATGGTCAACCGCGTATAACGGAGAAGTCTGGGGGATTCGGTATTTGAGCCCGATATATTCTGACAGAGTAAAATTAAAAAAGGTCATCAGGAGAGAAAAGAAGTCCAGGTCGATATCCTTTCGAATTAAGCCGTTCTCCTGATATTTGCGGAAGACATCGCTCATAAATCTTATTCTTTCCAGGGGGCGCTCCAGGTTCTGCTCTGTTGAAACCTCGCTGCTCTGCTCGAAAGCCGCTTTAAATCTGAAGCGGATGGCCATCGGATATTCTTTTTCGATCTCGCTAAAAGACAGGAAGAAATCTGCCCAATCTTGAAAGAAATCCGTTCCTGATCCATTCAGGTATCGGACGAAGTTAGCCGCCACCAGGTTGCTGGCAAACTGGCCGAGGAAATTGTATAAATCCAGCTTGCTCTCGAAATATCGATAAAAACTTCCTTTAGCCAGCCCAAGCTTAGCAATGATGCTTGATAGAGATGCGCTTTCGTAATCTTTTAAGGCAAATTCCTCAAAGCATGCATTCAGGATCTCTTTTTTTCTATCTTCAGGGAGATTTACAAAAGTTTTTTGGGGCAAGGCGATCACTCCTTGATAAGCGACTGTACGGCCGCGACCTAACGGTCGCTTGCATAATAATACACAACTTGCAGCCTTATGTCAAGGTTGCTCAAAAGAGAGCGAGAGGCTCCCCTGGGCGAGTCTCTGCTCAGCTTACCCTGTACTGGAAACAGTTTGCGAACTCAGCTAATGACCCGAACCCGCACCCGCTCTTGCCCCCCTCCAGCACTACAAAATCGTCAGGCTCTGGGACCTTGTATGGTTCTGCCCACCAGCGGAAAGTATGGTTATAATCATCAAAATGAAACTTTTCTCACGCCGTGACTTTTTGAAATACTCCAGTGCGGCGCTGGCTGCCGGGATAATTCTCCCCGATCCATCCCTGCTTCTCAATTCAGCTGCCCTTGAAAACGGGCGGGTTGCCACGGACCAGGTCAGTGTCTACGCGCAGGCGGATGACACCAGCACCATCATCCGGCAGCTTTTCCGCGATGAGATCTTTACGATCTACGAGGATGCAATCTCTGAGAAAGGCCCCGGTTACAACCCACTCTGGCACCGGGTCTGGGGCGGTTACGTCCACAGCGCCCGCATCCAAAAAGTGGAGACCAGGCTCAATCAGCCCTTATCCAACGTCCCGGAGACCGGCCTGCTGACTGAAATTACTGTCCCCTACACGCAGGCCTATCGCTACACCAAGACTTATGGTTGGATGCCGATCTACCGCCTGTATTATGGATCCACCCATTGGATCATTGGCGTGGAAGAAGGCCCGGACGGCCAGCCGTGGTACCGCATTCGGGATGAGCTGCTGGCAGCCCGGCATGAGAATTACCATGCCCCGGCGCAGCATATGCGCTATATCCAACCGGAAGAATATTCTCCATTATCAACCAACATCGCGCTGGAAGATAAGCTGATCGAAGTGGATATCGCCACGCAAACGCTTACCGCGTACGAAGGCAGCACTGAGGTGCTGCACACCAAAATATCCTCCGGCCTGCCATCCATCACCGTGAATAATAAAAACACGGATACCGATACCCCGCGCGGTGAATTTTCGGTTTTCCGCAAGACACCTTCGAAGCACATGGGCGGCGGCTATTTTACCGATGACCTGGACGCCTACATCCTCCCTGGCGTCCCCTGGGCGTCATTTTTCGTTGAGAACGGCGTAGCATTCCACGGTACCTGGTGGCACAACAATTTTGGCATGACCATGTCCCACGGCTGCGTCAATATGCGCACCGCGGAAGCCTTATGGATCTACCGCTGGACACAACCTGTTTGTGAACCCAACACGGTCGAAACGAACGGCCGGGGCACCCGCGTGATTGTGCGTTAATCCGGTCCGCTGAACTGCATGAAAACCTGATTTCCAAGCATCATCCCCCGCCGGGTGAGGATTAATGCCGATCTGTCCGCGTCGCTCCAGGTAACCAGACCGAGTTGTATCAGCCGCGCGATCTTCGCGTTGAATATTTGCCGAAAATCCAACCCAAATTTGTTCATAAATTCCTGATCGCGTACCCCATTCAGCAGCAGTCTCAGCCCGAGCATCATCTCATCCCGCGTTTTCTCCGCGGTCTCTACCGCGGAGCCATTTTCCAAATGATCCGGAGCGGAGTTGATCCATTCGATATAGCTCTGAATCGTATCCGGGTTAATGGTCCGGATGCCCCGGTAATAGCCGTGCGCGCCAGCACCTAATCCGAAGTACTCATCATTTGTCCAGTACTGTAAATTATGGATGCAGCGATACCGCGCGGGAGATGCATCCAACCTGGCCCAGTTCGAGATCTCATAATGTTCATACATGCTAGATAATTCATCAATCGCCAGCTCGTACATGCTCGCGGCAAGGTCATCATCGATGGGCGTCAGATCTCCCCTTTTTACAACCTCGGCCAGCGGGGTGCCTTCTTCGATCGTCAGGCAGTAGAGCGAGATATGTTCGGGTTTGATCTCCTGAACAGCTCGCAACGAATACTCCCAATCCGCGAGATTTTGACCGGGCAAGCCGTAGATCATGTCCAGATTGAGGTTCTGGATGCCAGCCTGCCGGACAATCTCTACCGCCTCCCGGGCCACCTGCGCGGTGTGGATCCGTCCGAGCAGCCGTAATTCTTCATCGCTAAAACTCTGCACGCCCAGGCTAACCCGGTTGACGCCTGCCTGCTGGTACGCAAGCATTTTCTCCAGGGTGAGCGTACCCGGGTTGATTTCCATGGATATTTCCGCATCGGCCCGGACGTGCAACGCGTCAGAGATAGTGGTGAATAATTTCTGTAATTCGTCCGCCGGCAGAAGAGACGGCGTCCCGCCGCCCAGGAAAATAGTGTGGATCTCACTCTCACCAGCATCCAGGTCAGAGATGACCCTGACCTCCTGCTTCAGCGCTTCCATGTACGCAGGGATCCAGTCCTGCATACCTGAATATGTGACAAAATCGCAGTAGTTGCAGCGTTTCGAACAGAAAGGAATATGCAGGTATAAGCTGCGCCGGATCGGCATAAAGTTATCTTATCATGCTTCACCGCGGGAAATGGCCAAATAAATACTGGTATAATGATTCCACTAAGAGAAGCCTATGACACCTGAGAAGACAAATCCATCAACGAAGATCTGCCCAACCTGCGGCACACGGGTCAGCGAAAAAACAGCCCGCTGTGTTGTTTGTGGAACATCTCTGACCGGCGCCGCGATGGGCGCAGCACCCAAGCCGGTGCAGGGCAGCAAAATGCCCGAGTTAACCCTCAGCCTTCCGGTCGCGCTTGGTCTGCTGTCGCTGTTCGTCGCGATTGGGGCTGCTACCGTATTTTTCACTCTCCGAACGACTGGCCGGGTGATCGAACCAACCCAAATTCCCACAGCCACGACCACCCCCACCATCACCCTGACGCCAACTCCCACTTTTACGCTGACCCCGGAGCCGACCCTCACGCCGATTCCCCCGGCTGAATATACGATCGCGGAAGGTGACAGCTGTCTCAGCATCGCGATCGCCTTTGATGTCTCCTACCAGAGCATTATTCTGCTGAACAATTTACCCGCGTCTTGTAACAACCTGGTGCCGGGGCAGAAGATCCTAGTTCCGCGGCCAACGCCAACTCCCTCACCAGCGCCGTCTGCCACGCTGAGCGAGTTGGATGCCACCAACGCGGCCTGCGACATCTATAAATACACCGTTACCGGGACCGATACTTTATTTGGCATCTCTCTCAACTTCAATGTGCCGATGGAAGCCATCAAAGAATACAACGGCTTACCGGGCGAGTATGTCTACGAAGGTCAGAACCTGGATATACCAACCTGTAAACGCAATCCAACCCCCGGCCCATCCCCGACGCCGACCACTCCGCCGCCCTACCCGGCGCCGAACCTTCTGTTACCGCCGGACGGCGCTTCATTCACGCTGACCAATGATACCTTCACCTTGCAGTGGGCCTCTGTCGGTGAGTTACGCCCGAATGAAACATACGGCGTCACAGTCGTCGATCTGACCGACCCACAGCAGCGCCGCTTCACCGATTACGTGACTGAGACCAAATACATCGTGCCCCAGTCCTTCAGGCCCAACGACACACTCCCCCATGTGATGAAATGGTGGGTCGTAGTGGTTCGCCAGGTATCCACTGATGCTGAAGGCAAACCGGTCTATGAGACCGCGGGTATTCCGAGTGAACAACGCGCGTTTTCGTGGATCGGCACCGCGATCAGTACGCCGCAACCCTAATGAAATTGAAAGCGGTTGGCTTTTATGCCAACCGCTCTTTTTTTATTCGAGGGTTTCCAGATATTTCGCTGCCTGAATAGCGGCCGCGGCGCCCATACCGGCGGACGTGATCACCTGCCGGAAAATTGAGTCCATCGCTTCACCCGCCGCGTATACGCCGGGGATGCTGGTTTGCATCTTTGCGTCGGTTTCGATATACCCGCCGGAGTTGAGCTTCAGTTGGTCCGTGAACAGACTCGTATTGGGATGGTGACCGATGAAAATGAATACTCCATCGGTCGGCAGGCGGCTTTCTGCGCCAGTCTTCAGATTGGAAAGATTAACCGATTCCACCTTTCCAGACCCTTCAATGGCTTTGACTACGGTATCCAAAATATAGGAGATCTTGGGGTTCTCGTTCGCCCGTTTTTGCAGGATCGCGCCGGCGCGAAAAGCATCTCTGCGATGGATAACAGTCACGGAGGCCGCATAGCGGGTCAAGAACAGAGCTTCCTCCAGCGCGCTATCCCCGCCCCCGACGACCACAACTTTCTTATCCTTGAAGAAATAACCGTCGCAGGTCGCGCAGTACGATGTCCCCAGCCCAACGAATTCACTCTCTCCGGGCACGCCCAGGTGCACTGGTGACGCCCCGGTGGCGATGATCAGGCTTTTCGCGCGGTATTGAGTACTGTATGTGCTTACGACAAAGGGCTTCTTTGATAAGTCCACACTGACAGCCGCATCCATCACCAGGCGCGCGCCAAAATGCTCGGCCTGCTGCTGGAATAATCCACCCAGTTCAGCCCCGCCTACGCCATCCGGGAAGCCCGGGTAATTCTCGATCACATTCGTTACGGCTGCCTGACCGCCCAACTCCATGCCGGTCAGCACCAGCGGCGCCAGCTCTGCCCGGGCAGCGTAGAGCGCGGCTGCCAGCCCGGCCGGGCCAGCCCCCAGGATGATCACATTCTCGATCGTGTCAGATTCAACGGCTGGATTGGTCTTCTTAGATTTTGGCGCAAAAGCAAAGTCCATGATTCCTCACTCAAGATGTTTTCTATATTTGATGCCGAGAAAAGCAGAAAGTGGCAATTAGCTGGCTTTGACCCAGGCATCCATCTCGTCCAGAGCCGCGTCCAGCAGCGCGTAACCTTCTTCCAGCTGTTCCGGCGTAATGATCAGCGGCGGGATGACCAGGAGTGTGTGCCAGTGTGTATAAATGAATAAACCGGACTTTCGCAGTTGATCCGCCAGTGTTGTCATCTGGGGAGAGGAAGTATTGAACGCGCAAACCGGTTCATGGGTCTCTCGGTTCTTCACCAGTTCGATCACACCAAACAAACCGATGTTGCGGGTCTCACCCACGCAGACATGTTTCTGGTACAGCCTATCATTCAATTCTTTCAGCACCGAACCCATTGCCAGGCTGTGATCCGGCAGTTTTTCTTCCCGCATCACCTGAATATTGGCAATGGCCGCGGCCAGGGAGATGGGATGGCCGTTGAAGGTCAGCCCGCCCTGGTACACAATGTCATCGAAGTGATGATAGATGGCAGGCGTCATCGCGACAGCTCCCAGCGGCGCGTAACCGGAGGTTAACCCCTTGGCCATGGTCATAAGGTCAGGGGAAACCTGCCAGTGGTCGACCGCGAACCATTTGCCGGTGCGGCCAAAGCCGCTCATAACTTCATCCGCGATCATCAGGATCCCGTATTTGTCGCACAGCGCGCGCACGCCAGGCAGATAACCATCGGGAGGAATGATGACGCCGTTCGTCCCGGTGACGCTCTCCAGCATGACACCTGCGATGGTCTGCGGACCCTCGAACAGGATGATCTCCTCCAGGTGCGCCAGGTAATCGGAACAGATCTCAGCGCTGCTGACATTAGCTCTGCCGCGATGGAACACCGAGCGGTAACTGTATGGATCCAGAAAATGGACGAAGCCGCCCGAGACACCTGGTTCCCACACCGTCCGGCGCGGATCACCGGTGGCGGCTAGCGCGCCGAGGCTGGCGCCGTGGTAAGAACGGTATCGTGAGAGGATCTTGTGCCGGCCGGTGTACGCGCGAGCCAATTTAATGGCATTCTCATTCGCATCCGCGCCGCCCAGCGTATAGAGGAAATAATTCAGGTTACCGGGTGTGATCTGGGTGAGTAACTCGCCCAACTCGGCCCGCGGTTTAGTAGCCATGCCCGGTCCCGCGAAAGGTAGCTCGGCGGCCTGTTCCTGGATCGCCCGGATCACTTTTTGGTTGCCGTGCCCGATATTGACACACATGACCATGGAATTGAAATCAAGATAGCGTTTTCCATCCACGTCCCAAAAATAAACCCCTTCCGCCCGCTTGATGGCGATCGGCTTTACTTTGGATTGAGCGGACCACGTCCAGAAGTTATGCGCCAGCGATGAAGAGAGAATATCTTTATCATCCATTTCCATGCTTCCACCTCAATTTCAGAACTGAAACGCCGCTATACCTCATCGATGAGGACAACGCGGGTCGGAGCGCCGTCAGAGCCGGCCAATTTCAGCGGCAGGCACAGGATGGAATAATACCCGGCTGATACCTGGCGTAAATCCAGCCCCTCAACGACTGCCACCCCGGCCCCGAGCAGGATCTGATGTGTCTCAACCGCGCGCTGATACGGCGCAATGGATAGATAATCCAGTGCCAACAATCGAACGCCCCGGCTGACCAGCAATCGGGCCGCGTCCGGTTCAAAAGCCGTAAATTCGGTATGAAACCTGGCCGGATTTTCATCCCAAAACCTTGAATTCCGGCTTTTAAACACCAGCCGGTTGGCTCCAGCCGGGATGTGTGCCTTTTCTATCACTTCAGCGGTGATCGTCATCACATCCTCCGGTAGTTCAACCACGTAACAGGGTCCGATCAGATCATCCAAATTCAGTGTCTCGATCCCGCCCCGGCCGTCCAGAAAATGACAAGGCGCGTCCATGTGCGTGCCAATATGCGCGCCAAAGCTCAGTTGCGTGATATTGCATTCCGCTCCGAGTTTGATCTGGGCAACCAACTGGTTATTGATCGCAGGGTCGCCTGGCCAAACCGGTAACGAGTTAGTGATGGGTAGTGAAACATCTATGATCTTCATCGCGTCTCCTGTTCTCTGAAATTATACATGGAAGTCACCCGCAAGATGATAGGTTCTGACAGTGGCTATCCTTATAATATAGTTAGTTTTATTATTTGCGAGGACATCATGCGAGAAGTTGCGGTAATAGGTATAGGACAAACACCAGTGGCAGAACACTGGGATAGATCTTTGAAAGAACTCGCCGGGGAGGCCGTCATCTCCGCCATGCGGGATGCCGGCCGGGAATACGCGGACGGCCTTTTTATGGGGAATATGATGTCCGGTTCTGCCAATTTCCAGCAGCACCTGGGATCTTTCATCGCGGACTGGGTCGGATTGCGCTACACGGAAGCAGCCAAGATCGAATCGGCTTGCAGTTCCGGCGCGGCCTCCTTCCGGGCAGCCTTCATGGCCGTCGCTTCCGGTGAAATGGATTGTGCGATCGCAGCAGCCGTTGAAAAGATGACGGATTCCACCTCGGATGAGATCACGACCCAGCTGGCCACAGCAGCCGACGCGGATTATGAAGCTGGCATGGGTTTATCTTTTGTCGCGCTGAATGCTCTCATCATGCAGCGCTATATGCATGAATACGGCTGGAAGAAAGAGCATTTCGCGCCGTTCCCGATCAACGCGCACGCCAACGCGGCACATAACCCCAATGCCCGCTTTCAGGAACCCATCAACATGGCCATCTATGAAAAAGCTGGCATGATCTGTCCACCGATCAACCTGATGGATGCCTCCCCGATGGGCGACGGTGCCGCGGCGCTTGTTCTGGTGCCGCTGGATGCGCTGCCGGCTGCCAGCAGAAAAATCCGCATTGCCGGCTCCGCGGGAGCAACTGACACGATCGCGATCCACCATCGGAAAGAACCGCTCTTCCTGCAGGCGGCATACCTGTCATCCAAAAAAGCCTATGCCCAGGCCGGCATCACCCCCGCGGAGATCGACTTTTTTGAGGCACACGACGCGTTTTCCATCATGGCAGCCCTGTCGTTGGAAGCCTCCGGTTTCGCTGAACGCGGACAGGGACCGCGCATGGCCGTAGAAGGTCAAATACTGCCCGGCGGCCGCCTGCCGATCTCTACCCGCGGCGGGTTAAAAGCCCGCGGCCACCCGGTTGGCGCGACTGGCCTTTATCAGCTGGTTGAAGTGGTGCAGCAGCTGAGGGGAGAAGCAGGGAAGAATCAGTTGGAACGGGCCAGGATTGGCATGGCGCAGAATATCGGCGGCAGCGGCTCCAATATCGTCACAACCATCCTGCAGGCTGTGTAAGATTCTAGCAAGATTGGCATCCCACGGAGGAGATCACTTTGAGGTCTCCTCTTTTGTATTTATCCACCAACGATACCAAATCAAGCAGTTCACCAGTTCATGCCATGTGCCCCCCCTCTGTCAGCCACCGCTGAATCCGCGAGCCGCCATTTATCTGGAAATAGTATAGAATCAGTCCATCACAACCGCCGGAGGAATTGATGGAATTTCATATTAGCCGAAAAGCGCGCGATGCCTATCACCTATCCGACTCATTATTTTCGGTTCACGGGAATGTGGTATTCAGTAACATGCGGGCTGTTCGGGAATTCACAGCATCCATTCATCAGGTGACCGGGGTGGGTTCAGCAGGAATGGCTTCCATCACGCCAGGCGAGCTTTTCGCGCTGGGATTACTGGATGAGATCTTCCATGTCATGATCCGTAAATACCGGGAAGAGAATAATCCACAGCTGTACCCGAAAATGACGCGGGCGATCTCCCGGAAAACAACCCAACCAACCCTGCATAGCACGCTGGTGGATTTCTGCCAGACTTTTCCGCCGGTTGAGGTTTACCACACTCCCGATAAAGCTAGCAATTATCTGGCCGGCAGCACGGATGGCATGCAGAACGATCATGCCGCGCTGGAAGAAATGATCCTGTTGTGGCTTACCAATCGCAATCCGGCCGCGATGAAGTATGAAGAGCTATTCAATGAAAATCAACTCTCTCTGATCGAACAATATGGGCTGGTTCTGGCATCCATCCGGAAATATCTCGCGGGGCAGCCGGGCTTTGGTCCGCAGGGATTGGATCTGATTTCCTTCCTGCTGAAGGCGATTCAGGTTTCACCGAACTCCATCACCGGTCAATTGGAATACATCCGTAATAATTGGGGGCAGTACCTGGGTGACATCATGAGCAAACTCCTGAGCAGTTTGGATCTGCTCAAAGAGGAGGCTAGTTTCTTCCAACCTGCTTTCACTGGGCCGGGACCGGTCGAAGCGCCGGTGTACACCGACCCAGGCCGTGGATCGTATGCTGAGATCGAGAAATTCTCACCCGACCAGGATTGGATGCCCAGCGTTGTCATGATGGCCAAAAACTCCTATGTTTGGCTTTATCAATTATCCAGGAAGTACGGGCGGGCGATCACCCGGCTGGATGAGATCCCGGATGAGGAATTGGATTTTCTGGCCGGCGCCGGCTTTACCGGTTTATGGCTGATCGGGCTGTGGCAGCGCAGTAAAGCCTCGGAACGGATTAAAAAGCTGTGCGGAAACCCTGAAGCGGTCGCGTCCGCCTACTCCATCCACTCCTACCAGATCGCCGATGATCTGGGTGGTGAAGCGGCCTTTAATAACCTGCGGGACCGCGCCTGGCGCCGTGGTATCCGCATGGCAAGCGATATGGTCCCCAACCATTTCGGGATCGAATCGGATTGGGTGTTGTACCAGCCGGATAAATTTCTGTCGCTGGATTACAGCCCCTACCCTTCGTACACATTCAATGGAGAAAACTTATCGCCTGACCCGGCGATTGGGATCTTCCTGGAAGACCATTATTATTCCCGTACGGATGCCGCGGTTGTCTTTAAACGGGTGGATTATCACACCGGCGATACGCGGTATATCTACCACGGCAATGACGGAACGGTCATGCCCTGGAATGATACTGCCCAGTTGAATTACCTGCGAGCGGATGTGCGGGAAGCGGTCATTCAAATTATCCTGGATGTTGCCCGGCGAACTCCCATTATCCGCTTTGACGCGGCCATGACGCTGGCCAAGAAGCATATCCAGCGTTTATGGTTCCCGGAGCCGGGCAGCGGCGGGGCGATCCCCAGCCGGGCTGAACACAGCCTATCCCGGGCGGAATTTGACCGGCTGCTGCCCGAAGAATTCTGGCGGGAAGTAGTGGACCGGGTCGCGCGCGAGGTGCCAGACACCCTGCTGCTGGCTGAAGCCTTTTGGCTGATGGAGGGCTACTTCGTCCGCACCCTGGGAATGCACCGGGTCTATAACAGCGCCTTCATGCACATGCTGCGGAACGAAGACAATGCGAACTTCCGGAAACTGATCAAGAACACGCTGGAGTTTGACCCTGAAATATTGAAGCGTTACGTAAATTTCATGAATAATCCGGATGAAAAAACCGCCGCGGAGCAGTTTGGGGATGGCGATAAGTATTTTGGTGTCTGCACTGTATTGGCCACATTGCCCGGGTTGCCGATGTTCGGGCACGGGCAATTAGAAGGATTTAGCGAGAAGTACGGGATGGAATACCGCCGGGCGTACATGGATGAACAGGTGAATGAAGGCCTGTTGAACCATCACCGAAAGATCATCTTTCCACTTATACGCCAGCGCGCGCAGTTTTCCGGCGCAGCAGGTTTTCGGCTGTATGACTTTTACACCCAGAACGGCTCAGTCAATGATGATGTCATTGCTTATACCAATGAGCATTTTGGCCGGAAATCGCTGGTCCTCTTCCATAATAAATATCAAAACACAGCCGGGTGGATCAATATCAGCTCACCTTACCTGAAAAAGGATAATGGAGCAACGGCTTTACAAACCGAATCGCTCGCCAGCGCGCTTGGCTGCTCTGGATTACCCGGGCACTATGTGATTTTCCGGGAAGCGGCCACCGGACTGACCTATATCCGCGAATCACAGGATATCGCCCGGTCTGGCTGGTATGCTGAACTTTCCGGTTACGGTCACCGGGTGTATCAAGATTTCTACGAAGTAGCAGACACCAAAGACGCGCCGTACGCTGAATTATGCAGAACGCTGGCCGGGCGGGGAGTACCCGACCTGAATAGAGAATTACGGAAAATCCGCATTCAGGATTTCTATCAGACGCTGGCTGCCCTGCTGAAACCTGAGGTTTTGCGCCAGGTCCAAGCTGCACTCATTACCGGCGGTCCGGCTATCGAAAAGTTGATCCAGGATAATCAGTCAAGTCTGGCGAAATTTTCCTGGCACTATCACGATTTATACCCGGATAATTATTCCGGCAGAGAATTTTCCGAAGTAATGAATCAATCCATGATTGCTCTGGCTGACTTTCAACGCTTTGCCCAAACTTTGCCCGGTGATTCCACCGGACGGGAAATAGCCCGCCAGTGGAACTCATTGATCGCTGGTGATGCGCTGCCAGCCATCTGGCTGCGCGTGCTGGCCGGCAGCATCCACCTGACAACAAAAAACCAGTCAGCTGGCCTCGCTGACTATTTTGACGATTGGCTGCTAAAATCCCTATTGGAGGATGATCCGGCTAATCTTCGCAAGGCAAGCTGGTTCTTCCTGACCCCGGAACTAACCCGCGCAGCGAGCAACTCACCCGCGGCGTATTTCGCGGGTGCCGTCGGGTCAGCCATCCTCCCGCGGGAGCTGGGTTTCAATCTGGCGAATAACCATCTCTGGTTCAACCAGGAAGCCATGCAGAGCTGGCTGGAGCTGCTGCCGGTAACCAATTACCTCGCCCTGCTGACCCAACCGGACTTGGACGCAAATCAGAAGCTGGAGATGATCCAGCAGACGGTCACACTCACGCGCCAACTGCAGGCTGCTTTCCGGCAGAGTGATTGTATGGTCGAAAAGATGACACGCATCTTGAACGAGCCGGTTACAACGCAGGCTGATAAGCGATCAGTTCCTTAACGGCCTTCTGATAATATTCGCTGAAAATTGTCCAGCCATTGATGCCGTTGCGCTGACTGCGCGCTGCGGACAACAAATTGCGGGTGTCGTCACCGATGCCAGGCCCGCCGCATACTTCTGTCAAGGCGATCGCCTGTGCGGCGTAACCGATATTGTTCCGTGGTTCGATGCGGCTCAATTCGTCGAAGAAGAAACCGCAGGAGGTGAACATTTTCTGCCGGGCTTCCTGGGCTTTTAATACCAGCTTGATCCGGCCAATGTCCGCCTGTCCTGCAGGGCACCTCTCCCGGAAAAATTCATCCAATCCGATATTCCTCAGGATGACCTGGATGTACTCATCCCGGACAGCATCCGGGTCCGCTCCCCATGCGCGCAGCGACAGATCGAAATATTCATCAAACTGGCTGGCGATATCGTCCAGCGCTTTTCTCAACAGCGTTTTCCACCCCGCGCCGGGTGTGCACAGGCACTCCGTTTGCCAGCGGGCGATGCCGTGATGGCAGCTCCAGGATGTATTGGGGATTAACTTCGCTCCGGGAATATCAGACTTTTCCGCCAGAATTTTCGCGGGAAAAGTCACATCGTAATCGGTTAAAACTGGGATGCGGTCAATCAGGTGTGCCAGGAACATCTCGCGGAATGGCTGATGGTGACCATACAGTTCGCCGTCGGAAGCTAAGCCGACAATCTCACCACCAGGCTCCTGATTTAGATGCTCCAGAATGAACTGATCCGCGTTGACCGTCGCGCCGGGGTCGAAGCTGATCCGCGAACTTAACCCGCCGTCGTAGACAAAAGCGAATATCCGCCGGCCGGCTGGTAGATCCACCTGATAAAGACCAGCGCCGTTCCGCGCTGCCTGGATCTGCCAGGGAGCCAGGATCGTAAACTGGATGCCGTTATCAGCCAGAATGCAGAGAGTCTCAACATCCACCGCCGTCTCCGGCAGCCACATCCCGGATGGAGCATGCCCGAAATGGTGGATGAAATCCGCGATACCCCAGCGGACCTGGGTCACTTTATCGCGATAGGTGGCCAACGGCAGGATGGTGTGGTTGTACGGCTGCGCCATCCCATTTCCGACACCGTGCTCTCTATATACCGCGTTTTCCTGATCAATGATGGCCTGGTAGGTCTTACGGTCATGTGACTGCATCCAATCCAGCAGGGTTGGGCCGATATTAAAACTGATGCGCTTGAAATTTCCTATTTCCGCGTTCGGACGATAACACTCTTCGTGGATGCGCTCATTCCAATTTCGATACGGCGCGGCGCCGGGTTCATCCGGGATTCTTCCGGTAATCGCGTCTTCGCGGGGAGGCTGGTAGAAATGTCCATGAACAAAGAACTGCTTATTTCCCATGACGATTTATAAAAAGCTTAAACAGCGACGGCGTGGTTACCTCACCTAAATAGCTAATCCTCTCTGAAAATCTGACCGGGTAAATACCAAAACCGATCGGCAGGCTGTCAATCGCGCAGGTTCTGTCCACCGCGAGATAATCCAACCAGAATGTTGACACCGGGAATTTAGGGAACGCGTGTTCCAGAAAGACGGTACCCAACCTGAGAATGGCTGGGTGGAGGAAAATCAACCGCTGGTGAGTATTGATCTGTCCCTGTATTTGCCGGGTTATTTCAGCAATACTCAGGTATTCATCGCCCCCGATCTCAAGGATCCGATTCATCCGATCTTTGTTCCCGATACAAGAGATCAGACAAGCCACCAAATCTTCCACCCAGATGGGCTGGAGCATCGAATTGCCATCTCCAGGCAGCAAGAAAATAAATGGTATTGCTTTTAGTAATCTTCGTAAACCGGAGGTAAGGTGATCCGCCGGGCCAAAGATCGCCGCGGATCGCAGGATCGTATACGGGACACCGCTGGCGCGGATGTGGCTTTCAGCTAACCCTTTGGTTTTCATCACCGGATAAGCGGACGCCCGGTCCGCACCGAGATGGCTGAGGTAGATGAACTGCTTGACGCCGGTCTCTCTGGCTGCCTGGCTAATCACCCGCGCGGATTCAGCATCCACGCGTAGCAGGTCTGTTTTGCTGCCGCGGTTCTCTCCACCCACCAGGTGGATCACCGTATCAACACCGCTCAAAGCCGCGCGAATGCCAGCCACATCGGTCAGGCTGGCGATCACAACATCCATCGGCAGATTCTTAGGCACACGCGGGGTGTAAGTGGACGGCAAGATCAACAGGCGGAGTTGATATCCTTCCCGCAATAACTGCCTGGTCAGTACCTGGCCAATAAAACCGGTCGCGCCGGTGATCAAGATCATGCCGGATATTATAGCAGAAGCACAATCAACCCTCTGGCAAATAACTTGCATCAAGATGTCTGTCGACCTACAACAAGGACCTTATGAGCGCCTACTCTCTCCCGCCAGCGAATACCCGGATCGGTTTTCATTATTTTGAAGACACTACGCATTACCGTGAAGCTGATCTGACCACCTGGCTGCCGGAAATGGAGAAATTCAATACCAGTTGGGTGATCCTGACCGCCCCGGTCAACCGTGCCGTCCCTGAAACATTCATCCGCGGGTTGGTAGAGCACCGCATGGAACCGGTTCTGCACATTTCACCAAAGTTAAGCGTCGTTCCCCCGCTGGACGATCTGCGACTACTCTTTGATCAGTACGGCAAGTGGGGTGTCCATTATGTCATTTTATATGACAGACCCAACATCAAAAGCTCCTGGCCGGCCGCCGCCTGGTCGCAGGGAGACCTGGTGGAACGGTTTCTCGATCGCTTCATACCACTGGCCAACCTGGCGGTAGAACATGGGTTGCTGCCGGTGTTCCCTCCCCTGCAGCCGGGCGGGGATTACTGGGACACCAGTTTCCTAAAAGCCGCGCTGGAATCACTCCAACGGCGTAAGCAAACGACACTGCTGGATAATCTGTTGCTCACCGCTGTGGCAGAATTCTCAAGCAAAGGATTGAAATGGGGCGCCGGCGGACCTGAACGGTGGCCGGGAGCTAAGCCATATCAGAATTCAGCCCGGGATGAGGATCAACTGGGATTTTACATCTTTGACTGGTACAACGCGGTCTCCAGGGCTGTGATCAATCGCGATATTCCGATCTTGCTCGTCAATGCCGGCTCCGTCACCGGGAGCGCGGCCCGGCAGAAAGAGTACATCCCTGTCTTCCAACTCCTGAATGGGGAGGATGTCAATCTCCCGGGGACAGTCGAAAACAAGCTGCCCATGGTACCTGAAAACGTGCTGGCCTGTGTCTTTCACCTGGTACCAGGCAGCGATGACCGATCTCTTCAAAAAGCTTTCTTCGGCTTCGCGCAAGAAGCGGCTGAGCACGAAAAAAGCATTCTGCGCTGGATGGTTTCGCGCAAATCAGTTGACGCGCCAAGGGTTGACCCGGAAACGAAGCCCGGCCACCCTTTGAAGCATTACTTATTGCTGCCGTTCTATGAATGGGGAGTTTCGGAGTGGCACCTGGAAGTGATTCGACCCTTTGTGAAGAAATATCAGCCAACCATCGGTTTTTCGGTTACGGAAGCGGCGTTGGCTGTGAGAGTGACCGTGGTCGGCGGACCGCAGGCCTTTCCGGATGAAGTATTGCAGCCGCTGTTGGACGCTGGATGTCAGCTGGACCGCATCACAGGCGATGGCACCACAATTGCATCACAATTAGCTGAGAGGTGACCCGATGATCAGTAACCTAACCCACACCAAACATACACCCATTTTTGCCAAACAACCATCGCTAAAAGTGATCGGTTTGGGCGGCGGTGGATGCAACGCGATCAACCGCATGATGGAACTGGGGATTCCCGGGGTGGATTTTATCGGCGCCAATACGGACCATCAAGCATTGGTCAATTGCCACGCCCCGACCCAGATCCAACTCGGCCCGAAATCCACCCGCGGCTTGGGCTCTGGTGGTAATCCCAAAGTCGGAGAAGCCGCCGCGGAAGAATCTGCCCGTGAAATTGCCCAGGCTCTTGATGGGGCAGACATGGTATTCATCGCGGCTGGCATGGGCGGCGGTACCGGAACTGGTTCCAGCCACGTCGTAGCGAAAATCGCGCGCGCTCTCGGCGCTGTCACCGTCAGCGTGGTTTCGACACCTTTCGCCTTTGAGATGGGTAAGCGTCAGCGGAATTCCGCTGAAGGAATCCTCAAATTACGCCAGTATTCAGATACCCTGATCTGTGTACCAAACGATAAACTGCTGCAAGTCGCGCCGCCAGATCTGCCGATGGAAATGGCTTTTCGTCTGGCGGATGATGTCCTGCGGCAAGGCGTGCAAGGGATCGCCGAATTGATCACCATGCCTGGCCTGGTTAATATCGATTTCGCGCACATCCGTAATATTATGCTGATGGGCGGAGGCGCCCTGCTTTCGATGGGTCAGGGTGAAGGCCAAAATAAAGCCCGTAAAGCCATCGACCAGGCTATCCATCATCCTTTGATGGATGAAGTTGACCTCGCGTCCGCGAAGGGAATCATCGCGAATTTCACCTGCGGTCCGGACATGAACTTCCAGGAAGTCACTGAGGCTATGGGCTACCTGCAGGAAATGACCGGTAATCAAGCCGAGATCATCCCCGGTTTCATTACCGATGACCGCTTCTTTGACCGGACTGAGGTGATCCTCGTCATCACCGGCCTGGGCGGGACCGCGGTGGATGAAACGATCTTCTCCAGCTCGCGCGCGCAGGCTGTCGCGCCAATCCCGGAAATGCCGGTCGAACCACAAACCATCATCATTTCAGAAGATAATGCGGGGATCGGGCAGCGGTTTCTCAGCCCGGATCTTCCGTCCAATGTGGATCTGCCCGCGTTCCTGCGCCGCCGCAAAGAAAATGGGGCAGCCAACCGGGGTGGATGATGGATGCTGATATCGTCGAGAAAGTCAGCCGGCAGGTATTCGCGAAATATCCAGAGGTGGCGAATACCCGGCCTTCAGTTCAAACCGTAGGTGCGGGTGGAAATTCACTCCTGATCTACAAAGGCTCCGGTAAAACCGCGAATGGCATCACCATCCAGCGCGTGGTCCGGGTTGTGGTCAGCGAAACCGGCAAGATCATAAGAATGTCATCGTCTAAATAGGCGGTAATGAATATCCAACGCAAAATCAACCGGGTTCAGGCAAACTTTTGGGAGACTATCGTCAACCTGCTAACCCATTCTCCTTTTGTGCAAGCCCTGGTGGAATTGTTTGGCAAAATTCACCTGTATAAAGGATTGCTCTGGCTTTTAATCGTGATATTGCTATGGCTGGCAACCGGGTTGACTCTGCTCGTCTTGCTTCTTGGATAAAATCTTCAAATATCCCACTCTATATACCTTCGGTCGACCGGAGGTATTTTTTGTGTTAATATTGTCGCAAGGATTTACGAGATGAAAGAACATCAAAATCAGTCATTACTCAATAGTTTCCTGTTTTCATTGATCCTGACTTCCGCGATATTCCTGGCGGAACTGATCGGTGGAATTTTCACGCGCAGCCTGGCATTGATCTCCGATGCCGCGCACGTGTTTCTGGATGTCTTTGCGTTAGGGATCAGCTATATCGCCCTCAGGCTCTCAGCCCTGCCGGCAGATCACCGTCACAGTTACGGCTATCACCGCCTGGAGGTACTCGCCGCGCTGGCCAACGGCGTGACGCTTTTTGCGATCGCCCTGGGCATTTTTTATGAAGCGATTCAGCGTATCCTGCATCCGGTTGAGATCAAGAGCGGCACCATGCTGATCATCGCGATCATTGGCCTGGCAGCGAATATACTGGTAGCTGTCATTCTCGGCCGCGAACAGCATCACACGGACCATGCCCGCAAGGATATCAATCTCCGCAGCGCGTATCTCCATGTCCTGGGTGATTCGATTTCCTCGCTCGGTGTGATTCTGGCGGCTGTTCTGATTAAGGTGACCGGATTGCCGTGGTTGGATCCAGCCGCGAGTATCCTGATCGGCTGTATCATTCTGACAGGATCCTACCGGGTAACCCGGGAGGCTACCCATATTCTATTAGAAGGGACACCCGGGCATATCCACACGGCAAAGGTTCAACGCGCGATCGCGGATGTGCCTGCTGTCTCTCAAGTGCATGACCTGCACATCTGGAGTATCTGCTCAGGAAATGTCGCGCTGAGCGTGCATGTCGTCCTGCGTGATACAGAGTCTGGCGAGACTGCCACGGTTCTGGGAGCAATCTCACGCATGCTGCATGATGAATTTGGCATAGATCATTCCACGGTGCAGATCGAAAGCCAGGGATGCGATTGCCTGCCCTGCGAATCATAACCGGGGCGCTTGGCCCCGGTTACTCTGAATTCTCATGCTTTGTAAAGTTCTGAAACGTAGCTCCAGTTAACCACCTTCCAGAAGGCCTTTACGTAATCCACCCGCCGGTTCTGGTAATTTAAGTAGTACGCATGCTCCCAGACATCCAGCCCCAGCAGCGGTTTTTTCCCTTCCATCAGCGGGTTATCCTGATTCGGGGTTGAGTAGATGCTCAACTTACCGCTGGCTTCCCGCGCCAGCCAGGCCCAGCCCGAGCCAAAGCGGGTCAGCGCTGCCTGACTGAATTGCTCAATTAACGAATCGACTGAACCAAACGCGGCAGCGATCTCAGAAGTCAACGCCGGTGAGGGTTTAGCATCACCGCCGGGCTGCAGCCAGCGCCAGAAATGTGTATGGTTAGAGTGCCCTCCGCCGTTGTTGCGGACCGCGGTGCGGATTCCATCTGGTAATTTATCCAGCTGAGCGATCAGGGCATCCACCTCCAGACCGGAAAAGCCGTTTATTGTTGCCAACGCATTGTTCAGGTTGGTTATATAGGTCGCGTGGTGCTTGGAATAATGAATTTCCATCGTGCGGCATCGATCACCGGTTCAAGCGCGTCGTAGCTGTATCCCAGCTCAGGTAATGTGTAGGTCATTTTGTTTTCCTTTTTATATTGGACAGTTATTGTCCGTATTATCGTATCCTGGTCGGTGAAAATACAGCACTTTATCCATCCGTATAACCTTTTTGGCAAAAGTAATTGACAAGCAAAATCAGTAAAAATCCGTTGTGGAATATACGCGTTTTGTCATATCCGTGCTTCTGTCTCACCTTAATTACCGATGAGCAGCTTTTCCTGCGGTACAATACCGGCAATTATTCATGATCTCTCGGTTCGAAAGAGGTGTCTATGGTCTATTTATTGATCGTTTCACTCATTTGGGCTTTTTCATTCGGCTTGATCAAAACCAACCTGACCGGGATTGATCCAGCCCTGGTATCAACCATCCGGTTGGCGATCGCGCTGCTAGTTTTTCTCCCCTTTCTCCGCCTGAAAAATGTTTCAAAAAAGTTAGCCCTCCAACTGCTCCTGATCGGCGCGCTGGAATTCGGGCTTATGTATATTTTTTATAATTTTTCCTTCCAGTCGCTCAAGGCCTACGAGGTCGCGCTCTTCACGATATTTACCCCCTTCTATGTCGCCTTGCTCCATAACCTGATCCAGAAGCGGTGGAATACGGTCTACGTGCTGACGGCCATTCTGGCAGTTGCCGGAACAGCCGTCATCAAATACGCGGATATTACCCGCCCCGGCTTGCTGCTCGGGTTCAGCTTCGTCCAGGGCTCGAACATCTGCTTCGCGATCGGGCAGGTGCTCTACCGCAAGACGATGCTGCAGCACCCGGAGGTAAAAGACAGGGATATTTTTGCCGTCCTTTATACTGGCGGAGCCTTGATCGCCCTGGCGATCGCGCTCGTCCTCGTAAAATGGAATGAAGTAAACATCACCAGCACGCAGTGGTGGAATTTGGCTTACCTGGGAGCCCTCGCCAGCGGTTTCGGCTTCTTCCTGTGGAATTACGGCGCCCGACGCACCAATGCAGGCGCGCTGGCAGTCTTCAATAATCTCAAGGTACCATTATCGATCACGGTGTCCCTGCTGTTCTTCCATGAAAAAACGAACCTAACCAGCCTGTTGATCGGCGGACTGGTGATCCTTCTGGCGCTGCTGATCAACCAGGTCTATGAAAAACGTGTTACCGCGCGAGTAGAACCCAATTCGTCCAACAGTGTTTTATAATTAACTTACTCACTAAACACCAATCCTGGAGCCGGAAATGACAAATTCCTCTACCCGAAAAATCGTAGTGACTGGGATCCTTGGGGCAATCTCCATCGTGCTGGCAAGCACTCCCTTCGGCTTCATCCCGATGGGTGCCATCTCCATCACGATCATGCAGCTGCCGGCCATCATCGGGGCTATCCTGGAAGGGCCAGTCGTTGGATCAGGCGTGGGATTAATCTTTGGTGTTGCCAGCCTTGTGCGCGCGGCAGTCGCGCCGCTTTCCCCGGCGGACGTGATCTTCACCAATCCACTTATCTCAGTTCTGCCGCGGATTTTTATTGGACCGGCGGCCTGGTTCGTATATAAATTGCTGGGAAAACTGGAAATACCCGCCATTATCCTGGCCGGTTTCTTCGGCAGCCTGACCAATACCGTGCTGGTTCTGGGGATGATCGGTGTCCTGGGTATTTACCCCTGGGCTGTGCTATATCCGATCGCCCTCACAAATGGTTTGCCAGAAGCCGGGATAATTGCCTTCGCTTCGGTTGTGATCGTGGCAGCGATCAAGCAGATCAACCTGCGCCGAAAACCGGGCGCTAACCTGTCAGATTAAAACGGGTAAATGAGCACCAGCAGCAGATAAGCGAACATCACTACTGGTAGTAAGGCATCCAACCATTGGACGCGGTCAGTAACATACTGGCTGCGTTTTCCTTTACTACCAAAACCGCGAGCATCCATGGCCATCGCGATCTTATCCGCCCGCTGGTAGCTGATGGTGAAAAGTGGCACTACCACTGGCAGAACCTGCCTCAGCCGGGAGACCAGTGAGCCGGTCCGGGTTCCCCAGGTAGCCCCGCGCGAAGCCTGGGCTTTAGCGATGCGTTCGGCTGTCTGCGTCAACAGTGGGATGTAGCGGATGGCGATCTCCACCGCTACAACAAAACCGTGCACCGAAATGCCGATCCAGGTGAACGGCTGCAGAATGCTTTCCAAACCATAGATAAACCTGGTGGTAGAGACGCTGGATGTCAGCACAGCCATGATCTGCATCAGCAGGATAAACCGGAAAATCAACATACCGGAGTAAGTCAGATCTTGCCGGGTGATGGTAATCATCCACCACTTCCATATCACCGGGCTGATGTCACCCATTGGATTAGAAAACAGGCTGATGGCCGCAATGATCAATAGTAGGGGAAGTGTTCGCAAGACATTCCGGCAGCCGGTAATAAAATCCATGCGTGCCAGCCAGCTTAACACAAGGACCAACACAAGGCCAATCAACAGGCTCCCCCATTGCTTTGCCAGGAGAACCGCGCTGAAATACAGGAGAACACTGACGATCAGCCAGCCGCTATTCCGCTTTTGAGTCCAGGCGCCTGAATCGCGATATTCCGGGAAGACTAAATTACGGCTGAACTCGAACTGTTCACTCATGGTCTTTGACTTCCACCTGCCGCAAGAGGTCATTGAGCTGGACGATCGGCTGGAAACCGGTGTCAAGGGTCCGTTCCAGTTCATGCCCCAAGCGGGTGACGGCCAGCGGTTCGATCCCGTGGTTGAGCAAGGTATTTTCGTCCCACAGTAGCTCCGCCGTCCGGCCGCTGGCTGTAGAGCGGCCTGCTTCCATGATCGTCATCCGTTCGGTCAAAGTCGCGATATCACTGAGATTATGGGAAGAGACCACCAGTGTCATTCCGGCTCTTTGTAATTCGGCGAACCTGGCCAGGACTTCCCGCCTGGAGAGGGGGTCCAGCCCAGCGGTTGGTTCATCCAATGCCAGGATTGCGGGTTTCATGGCGAGCGCCGAGGCGAGCGCCACCTTTCTTTTCTGACCTCCGGAGAGCGTATGCACAGGCTTATCACGGAAGGTCTCAAAATCTAGGCCGACCAGTTCCATCGCCCACCGCACCCGGTCCGCCAGGCGGCCGTCATAACCGATATTACGCGGGCCAAATGCAATCTCATCGCCGACGAAATATTCAAAGAAATGATTTTCCGGATTTTGCATCACCAGCCCAACGGACCTGACAATGTCTTGCATGCGATACGGCTGCGTGAGATCGTGCTCACCTACGCGCATATGCCCCTGCTGCGGTTTGAACAAACCATTCATGTGCTGCAAGACGGTAGACTTGCCTGAACCGGTCTTGCCGATCAGCCCGTAGCCTAGTCCACCCGGAATTTCCATATCAACCTGAAACAGTGCCGGGATTTCTCCTGGCGTGCCGGCCAGATATTTGTATGCTAGTTCCGATATCGTTATAACTGGATTTGGAACACTTGATAATGTGAGCGGGTGGCTCTGTTTGGCGGGCCTTACCTGGGCTGCCACCACCCGCGCGAGCTCATGGATCGTTCGGCAGGTCTCCGGTACGGAGATTCCCATCTGCCTGAAATGCTGCCGGAAAGTGAAGAGGTCTGGGTATTCCAGGTTCCACTGCGCGATGTCCGGCAGGCTAAAAAGATCCCAGGGGGAGCCGTCAAACACCAGCTGCCCATCTTTGAGTACCAATACCCTGTCCGCCTGCAAGGCTTCTTCCATGGAGTGAGTAACGTGCAGCAGAGTTTTCCCCTCTTTGTGGAAGCCCCGCATAACGCCCAGCAGGTTCTTCCGCGCCGCGGGATCCAGCATGGAGGTGGCTTCGTCAAAGATCAGGCACTCGGGTTCGATTGCCAGAACACCTGCCAGGGCCAACCTCTGGGTCTGTCCGCCAGACAGCATGGTGGTAGTTCGACCGCGGATGTCCCACAGGTCAAAACCTTCCAAAATTTTGCGCACGCGCGCGCGCATTTCTTTGCCGGGCACGCCGTAATTCTCCAGCCCGAAAGCCACATCCTCTTCTATCGTGGTCGCGACGATCTGGTCTTCGGGAAATTGAAAAATGATACCGACATGCTTCCGGAGCTCCGCCAGATTAGCTTCTGGCGCAACAGGTACACCATTCACCGTCAATTGCCCGGAGGTCGGCAGCAGCAAGCCGTCGATCAGTTTTACCAGGGTAGATTTGCCGGATCCGTTGCCCCCAACGATGGCAACATACTCCCCGGATTGGATCTGCAAACTGATATTCTGGAGAACAGCGGGAGAGTTGGCAGCCTGCCCGGGATAACGGAAGCAGAGTCCAGCGGCGGAGATCATCATTCGGTTCACGAAGCTACCTGTGTGAATATTCTATCATAAGGCTTTCGTGAAAAATCTTACCGGCTGGCTGGAATGATTGAATGCCTGGCTATGATCAGTGTTTACATGGATCATCAGTTTGCTTCAGAGCAAAAACGGCAAGTCCTTCTTTCGGATTCTACGATGGCTTGATCTGAGGACCAGAAAAAGTTCTCGCGCCCGATGTCATCCACCAGGCCGCTCCGCTCCAGCATGGCGCGGACATTTTCATTCATGCCGGCAAACATTAAAACGCCGCCCTGTTTATGCAATTTTTCGAAGAGCCGCTGCAGGGTTTCAATCCCGGCTGTGTCAATTAATGGAACACCGCGCATGGAAAGGATCAGGGCGTGGGTGTCTCCCAGGTCGGCGAAGGCCTCATTAAAGTAACCCGCGGCAGCAAAGAAGATCGGGCCAGTGACAAAAGCTACCCGGACATGCTTGCATTTACCCTCAGCTTCAATGCCTTTCTCTCGCAATTTGACAGGGTCAACTTCCTGTACGGTGATCTCGATCTGCGCGATCTGGCTGAGGAAAAGACCCGCGGCGATCAATGAGCCGACCAAGATAGCCTGGGTGAGGTCCAGCGCGATGGTCGCCACCATGGTGATGATAAAGGCGGTAATGGCGGTTTTGAAACGCTTGCTGAACATGAAGCGGATAGAAACCCATTCATTCATCCGCCAGGCTGTCACCATCAATACACCAGCCAGAGCGGCCAGCGGAATCTTGGCCATCACCGGCGCCAGCAGAAACATGGACGCGAGCAACCCTGCCGCGTGTATGATGCTGACTAAACGGGTAACACCGCCTGATTTGATGCCGACGCTGGAACGGGCAATCGCCGCGGTTGCCGGCACACCGCCGAAAAACGGGATCAGCATATTCCCGACGCCCTGACCGATCAGTTCTTGATTGGCCTGCAAGCGAACTCCCGTCATATTGGAGCCAACCGCGCCGCACAGCAGCGATTCGATCGCCCCAAGCGCGGTGATTGTCAGGGCCGGCGCGATGAACTCAGTGAGATGAGACCACGGGATATCCAGTAAGCGCAAGCGAGCATCTGGCAATAAAGTGGATGGGATCGCGCCGATCTGGTCAACCTTCCAGCCGCTAGTTACACTGACAATTGTCGCCAGTATGATTCCCAACAATGAGGAAGGAAAAACCTGATTCCACTTCTTTGGCCAGCTGAGCATAGCCACGATAACCAGTAAGCCCAGGAGTACCGCGTGCCAATCAGGTGTAAATCCACCTCTGAAGAACCCGAACAACTTTGCCAGCGCGGACTCGGTTGCCGCGGTAGATACTCCCAGAAAATGATCGATCTGGCCGATAAAAATGATCAACGCGATACCCGACGTAAAACCGGTGATCACCGGGGCGGGAATGAAGGCGATGAACCGTCCCAGGCGCAGCAAGCCGATCAACAGCAACAAGAAGCCGGAAAGTAATCCCGCCACCCAGATACCTTGCAGCCCGTATTTCTGGCTGAGCACGATCAGCACGGCGCTCATCGCGCCAGTCGGGCCGCTGATCTGGAACGGCGCGCCGGAAAGTGCGCCGATCACGAAACCCGCGATCACAGCCGTGATCAGACCTGCTGAAGCAGTTGCCCCGGAAGCTACTCCAAAAGCCAGCGCCAGCGGCAAGGCCACAGCGGTCACCGTCAGGCCGGCGAATACATCTTGTTTAAATTTGTGTAAGGAGTATCCCCGAAACTCATCCCGATATAATTGTTTTAAACTTCTACGCGGCATTCTTTCCTCTAAATAAAAACAGCCCTGCGGCTGGTGTGTCCCAATCATACCGCAAACCAGGCCAATTATGGAATATGTATGCATCCATAATGAAAGAGCATCAAAGGCAGGAACAATGTCACCTTTGACGTATACGGGCAGGTAGAAGCAAGGTGAAATTAGGATACAATAATAGCCAAACTGCCATGAATACCGTAACAGCAATCGCGCATCCCAACATCGCCCTGATCAAATACTGGGGCAACCTGGATGACACCCTGCGCATCCCCTCAAATGGATCGATCTCCATGAATCTGGCGGCGCTGGAAACCCGCACGACTGTCCAAATTGATGACAGTCTTTCCGCGGATCAAGTCATGCTAAACAGTCAGCCAGCCAACGCCCGGGACTACGCGCGCATCACCACATTTTTGGACATTATCCGCGCGAAGGCCAAGGCTCATTCGTATCTTCGGATGGAATCAGCGAATAACTTCCCCACCGGCAGCGGAATCGCTTCTTCCGCGTCTGGTTTTGCGGCCCTGGCACTGGCGGGTGCGACCGTTTACGGCCTGGCATTGGATGAGCCCGCGCTCTCGCGGCTGGCCCGGCGCGGGTCAGGCTCAGCCTGCCGCTCCATCCCCGCGGGTTTTGTGGAGTGGCGGCCAGGGCATGCGGATGAGGATTCTTATGCCTTTTCGTTGGCAGTACCAGGTCACTGGGACCTGGTGGACCTGGTTGCGCTGGTGGATGAAGGGCAGAAGAAAACTGGATCCACAGAAGGGCACCCAACGGCCAGGTCCAGCCCCTTGCAGTCTGCCCGCGTGGAAGATGCTGAGCGCCGCCTGGCGCTTTGCCGCCACGCGATCGCGCGGCGTGATTTTGAAGCATTAACCCGGGTCGCGGAGCAGGATTGCCTGATGATGCACGCGGTGATGCTGACATCTACCACGGTGTTGATTTACTGGCAGCCCGCCACATTGCAGGTGATGCAGGTAGTTATTCAAATGCGCGGTGAGGGTTTGCCGGCATTTTTCACGATCGATGCAGGCGCCAATGTCCATGTACTGACACCTCACCAGCACACGGCTGAAGTCGAGGATAAACTGCGAAGCATTCCCGGCATATCGGATGTGCTGGTTTCGACCGCAGGCGGTCCAGCCCGACTGGTATCAGCACATTAAATAATAGAAAGCAGGAAAATGATACTGACCATTGTTCAGTTTGTTGTTGTTTTAGGCGCGCTGCTGGCCGCGCATGAGCTGGGCCATTTTATTATGGCCCGCCTGGTGGGTGTGGAAGTGGAAGAATTCGGCTTCGGAATACCTCCGCGGATATTCGGCCGTAAGGTTGGCAATGTCCTTGTGAGCATCAACGCGATTCCCTTCGGGGCCTTTGTCAGACCCAAAGGTGAAGGCGACCCGACAGTACCCGGTGGATTGGCGGCGGCCAGCCCGTGGTCCCGCATGGCGGTCGTGGCGGGAGGTCCGCTGGCCAGCTTGTTGCTGGGCTTTGTCGTTTACGTTGCCCTGTTTTCGCAAGTCGGCCGGCCGGATACTTCAATCATTCAGGTGATGGAAGTTGCTAAAGCCTCACCGGCAGAAGCGGCCGGCATGCTGCCGGGCGATATTATTACGGCCGTCGCTGGCCATCCTATCGCTACGCCTGAGGACATCCAGGCGATCACGCGTGATTTTGCCGGTGAATCCGTCAGCATGGATATTACGCGGGGTGACACCCAACTAACGATCGCCGTGACTCCCCGGGCCAACCCACCCGAAGGTCAAGGACCGGTTGGCTTCGTGATGGGCCACCCCTATTTTTCTATCCCGTGGTATCAGGCAATTCCTGTTGCCTTCTCAACCTTGATCGAGCAGGCACGCCAGTTATTCTCCCTGCCAATCCGCCTGATCTCTGGCGCGATCGCGCCGCAGGACGCCCGCATTATCGGCCCGAAAGGGATCTTCGATATATACAGCGCCGCCAGCCAGAGTGATGCCGCGGCGGCATCCTCCGCAGCCAGCCTGCCTGCCGTTGCCGTTCTATCCTTCATCGGCACCATCTCGATCGCGGTTGGATTGACTAACCTGTTCCCCTTCCCCGCCCTGGACGGCGGCAGGATGCTCTTCATCCTGCCCGAGCTGCTTTTCCGTAAACGAATTCCGCAAAGAATCGAAAATCTGGTGAATTCGATTGGTATGTTATCGCTCCTGACGCTGATGGTCTTCATCACCATCCAGGACATCATCAACCCGATCATCACAAAGTGAGAATAAATGTCGACAGAAATATCTTTTGAACAGGCATTAACTGCCTTATTGGATTCCGCGAAACCTGTACCCGCCCACTATTTGCACCGCTTTTCGGACCTGACGCCGACAGAAGCGCTCGCTCTCAATAACAACTGGGAGAAAATCTCACCTGACCGGGTTTTTGGCTGGCTAGAAGATCTTGAGGAGTTGGCCGACAGCGATAGTGTTCTGTCCTTCTTTGAGGTCGGCCGGTTGGCTCTGACGGATGCGCAAGCGAGGGTCCGTGAATTGGGGATACGGCTATTATGGGAAGATGAAGCGGAAAACCTCATCCCGGAACTATTGCGTCTGCTCACCACCGATCCTGACGTCGCGGTCCAGGCCGCGGCAGCCAGTCTGCTTGGACGGTTCATCTTTTTGGGTGAAATGGAGGAGATCCCCGCGCATAAACAGGCCGATATCGAAACGGCTCTGATCACCCGCTTTGATTCACGGTTTCCGCTCATCCTGCGGAGAAGGGTGATCGAAGCCCTGGGTTATTCGTCCAACCCGGCTGTGCCTGAGCTGATCAAAGCGGCCTACTCCGAAAAAGAGACTGCCATGCGCGCCGCAGCGCTCTTCGCGATGGGTCGATCCGCCAATGAGGATTGGCAGATGACGGTGCTGGATAACATGGATTCGCCTCACCCGGAGATGCGTTTGGAGGCAGTCCGGGCAGCCGGAGAATTAGAGCTGGCAGATGCCCGCGAACCGCTGCTGGATCTGCTGGACGACGAAAATCTTGATGACGAACTTCTCGTGGCGGTGGCCTGGTCACTCTCGCAGATTGGCGGCGAGCAGGTTCAGGAAAAGCTCAGCGAACTGGCTGAAAACCCGGATATCGACGAAGACACGTTGGATTTACTTGAAGCGGCCATTGAGAACCTGTCTTTCACCGGCAGCATGGGTAACTTTAGTTTTATGGACCTGGAGTCAGAGCCATCCTTAACAGGTGCTGACCTGGACGATGAGCCGGACGATGAGTGAGAAACTTCTAAGATTGCATGCGGTGATCGCAGGCCGGGTGCAACAGGTCGGGTTCCGTAATTTTGTAGAGGAAGCAGCAGATAACCTCCATCTATCCGGCTGGGTGCGCAACCTCTACTCGGGTGAAGTGGAAGTCGTCGCCGAAGGTAGTGAACTGCAGTTGCAGCAGCTGAGCGCCCTGTTGAAAACCGGCCCGCAGCTGGCGTATATCAGAGACTATCAGGAAGATTACTCTCCGGCAACTGGAGAGTACCGCTCATTCCAGGTACGATCTACCTACATTGGAGATTGATCAAAACTCAATCCTCCCCGGAAAGCAGGCGCGCTTTCTCCCACGGTTTGATCTTCGCGCTCTCCGCGTATACCGTGCGTAATTCATATATCTGGTCGCGGATGGCCGCGGCCTTTTCAAATTGCAGCTCTTTAGCTGCCGCTTTCATCTGGTTTTCTAACTCTGCCACCACCCGGTCAAATTCTTTACGCGGCATAAACTCGCCCTGCCCGGGTTTCTGATCACCGTAACCCGCGCGCTTTTCCGCGATGGATGCAGCCCCCGACAGTTGCTGGGTCAGGTCATGGATGGCTTTCCGGATGGATACGGGTTCAATCCCGCGTGAGACGTTGTACTCATGCTGCTTCTTTCGCCGGCGGTTGGTCTCATCCAGGGCTTTGGCCATGCTATCGGTAATCCGGTCAGCGTACATTAAGACCTTGCCATTCACATGCCGCGCGGCGCGGCCGATCGTCTGGATCAAAGCAGTTCCACTGCGCAGGAACCCTTCCTTGTCCGCGTCCAAGATCGCGACCAGGGAAACTTCGGGTAAGTCCAGCCCTTCACGCAGCAAGTTGATCCCGACGATCACATCGAAGACACCCATCCGCAGGTCCCGCAGGATGGAAATGCGCTCTAGGGTTTCCACCTCGCTGTGTAGATAATGGACTTTCATACCCAGTTCCATTAAATAGTCTGCCAGGTCTTCGCTCATGCGCTTGGTCAGGGTTGTCACGAGGATCCGCTCGCCAACTGATGTGCGCTGTTTGATCTCAGCCACCAGGTCATCCACCTGGCCGGCAGTCGGGCGGACTTCCACCTCGGGATCCAGCAAACCGGTCGGACGAATGATCTGCTCCACAACCTGACCGGCGGCAGCCATCTCATATGGGCCGGGGGTGGCAGATGTATGAATGACGCACTGCATATGCCGTTCAAACTCTGCGAAGGTCAGCGGGCGGTTATCAAGCGCGCTTGGCAGCCGGAAGCCGTAATCAACCAGGACCTGCTTGCGGGAGCGGTCGCCGTTATACATACCGCGGATCTGCGGCACGGTCATGTGGCTTTCATCCAGAACCAGTAAATAGTCAGACGGAAGATAATCGATCAGGGTCCACGGCGCGGAGCCCTCCGGGCGCAGATCTACATGCCGGCTGTAGTTTTCAATCCCGTTACAGTATCCTACTTCCTTCAGCATTTCCAGGTCATACCGGCAGCGCTGCTCGATCCGCTGGGCTTCCAGCAGCATATCTTTCGCTTTGAAATACGCTATGCGTTCTTCCAACTCGCTTTCAATAGCGCTGATAGTCTCTTTCAGTTTCTCTTCCTGGGTGATGTAATGCTTGGCCGGGTAGATATCCAGCACAGGCGGTGTACCTTGGATCTCGCCGGTAACAGGATGAACGTCCGTGATCTTCTCTACTTCATCGCCAAAGAAAGAGATGCGGAAGAGATGTTCCCGCTCATAGGCCGGCATGATTTCCAGCGTGTCTCCCCGCACCCTGAACGCTCCCGGTTTGATCTCTACATCATTCCGCTGATACTGGCTTTCTACCAGTTGACGCAGCAGGGCATTCCGCCGGTAAACTTCGCCTGTTGTCAGGCGCACCAGCCCGCGGTTAAATTCTTCAGGGTTACCCAAGCCGTAAATACAGGAGACAGAGGCAACGATGATGACATCTTTCCGGCTCATCAACGCGGTGGTCGCGGCCAGCCTTAACCGTTCGATCTCCTCGTTAATTGCTGTTTCTTTTTCGATATACAGATCCCGCCGCGGCACGTACGCTTCAGGCTGGTAGTAATCGTAGTAAGAAACAAAATACTCCACAGAATTCTCTGGGAAGAATTCCCGAAACTCAGCGTACAACTGCGCGGCCAGGGTCTTGTTGTGAGCCATTACCAGGGTGGGCTTTTGTGTCCGCTGGATGACATTGGCAATGGTAAAAGTCTTACCGGTGCCGGTCGCTCCCAGTAAAACCTGGTGCTGCATACCTTGTGTTACGCCTGCAACCAGTTGATCAATGGCCGCGGGTTGGTCGCCGGTGGGTTGGTACGGGGAGTGTAGTTTGAATTCCATGTGGTTAATTATATCCTTAGCGTTTGTATACACAATCCAGATATTCCTGATAGGCACAAGACAGGATTGAAAAAGCACCCTCGTCTATCGAGAGGATGCTCATGTTTTCAATACAGAATAAAACTGTTCGTCCGGAGTAAGCTCCCCGGACAACCATAGAGTTATTGGTACTTTGTATAAAATTCCTGGTCTGACATCGTCAGATACAGGATTCCTTCTATTAAGCCAATTACGGATGGAATACCAGTCCAGCAGAAAAGCAAATAAAGTATGCCCATCCCAGTCTGACCAAGATAAAATTTATGCACGCCTAAACCGCCCAACAGAATGGCGAAAATTCCAGCGCTCGTTTTGCTCTTTGCACCGACTGGTGGCTGATAATAAGCATTTCGTACTTGCTTGGTTAAGTCAGCACCGCAATTTGAACAGATCGTAGCTCCTTCTACTAAATCAACCCAACAATTCTGACACTTCATCTTTCCTCCTCAGGAAAATCGTGATTTAGAAAGAATTATACACAATCATATATTCACTACGAATAATGGTTTGTTTATCGTTCCCCTATAAGTCCGCCAATACAGTCAGGCTGTCCAACAGGTCAGTTTGCCAACCAACCTCGGCGGGATTGAAAGGCAACCAGTAGGCATTTCGCCCGGCCCGGGCTTTCGGGTGGATGAAGGGTAAGTTCCGCGGTTGGCTGCCCTCGGCCTGGGCAGGATAGCGTAGCACGATCTGCCCGCCTTCAGTGGAAACACTCGCCAGGCCGGCTGTTTCCGCCAACAGCTTTACGCGCAAAGAAAAGACCAGGTTGGCTGTTTCTGCCGGTAATTCGCCAAATCGATCATGCAGCTCATCCGCCAATGCGTCCAATTTCGCCAGTTCTCCCGCGTCTGCCAACCGCCGGTACAACTTAAGCCGGCTGGCCTGATCTGGGATGTATTCCTCTGGAATTTCGACCGGTAACGGCAGGTCGACATTAACTGGCAGCGCCAGCTCCTTGACCAGGAACACGTCCTGCCGCGCTTCTTCCGGTAGGCCGCGCATCCTTTTTTCCAGTTTGACCGCGGAGGCTAACATGCGCGTGTACAGGTGGAAGCCAACAGCGTTGATGTAACCGTGTTGGCGATTTCCCAACAACTCACCCGCTCCGCGCATTTCCATATCGCGCATGGCGATACTGTAACCGGCGCCTAACTGGGTGTTCTCCGCGATTACCTCCAGACGCTCCTGTCCTTCGGGTGTGGCAACCCGTGTGCGGTGCTTAAAGAAATACGCGTAAGCCCGCTGCGAACCGCGGCCCACCCGGCCGCGCAGCTGGTACAACTGTGCCAGGCCGAAAGTATCCGCGCGGTCCACAATCAAGGTATTGGCATTCGGTATGTCCAACCCGGATTCAATGATCGATGTACAGAGCAATACATCAATTTCCGCGTGGGTGAAGGCATGCATCACTCGGGACAATTCATGCTCCTCCATTTGCCCATGTGCGACACCGAACCGGGCTTCCGGCACCAGCTTTTTGAGATGCATCAGCATGGCGGGGATAGATTGCACCCGGTTGTGTAAAAAGAACACCTGCCCGCCGCGCTCCAGTTCTCTCAATAGCGCCTGGCGCACCATGGGCGGTGCATACGGGCCGATATGCGTGTTGATGGGAAGCCGTTCTTCGGGCGGTGTATTGATAGTGGAAATATCCCGTACGCCAGTCAGCGCCATGTAAAGGGTGCGCGGGATAGGCGTGGCGGTCAGGGTTAAGACATCCACTTCCGTGCGGAGTTTCTTCAAGGCTTCTTTGTGGGTGACACCAAAGCGCTGCTCTTCGTCAATGATCACCAGGCCAAGATCTTTAAACATCACATCGGTGGACAGCAGGCGGTGGGTGCCGATGATGATATCCACCTTACCCATCCCCAACTGCCGGATGATCTCATCCTGCTCGCGCGCTGAGCGAAAACGCGAGAGCATTTCCACCCGGGCGGGGAACGGCAGTAATCTTTCCACAAAAGTATCATAGTGCTGCTGTGCCAGGATGGTCGTCGGCACCAGAATTGCCACTTGCTTGCCATCCATCACGGCTTTAAAGGCGGCCCGTAAAGCTACCTCCGTCTTCCCGTAGCCAACATCGCCGCACAGCAGACGATCCATCGGCCGGGACTTTTCCATATCCCGTTTTACAGCGCGGATCGCATCCATCTGGTCTGGCGTTTCAACATAGGGGAAGGATCCTTCCAACTCCATTTGCCAGGCGGTGTCTTTAGAGAATGTGAAACCCTCGGCCAGCTGACGGCGGGCGTACAGATCCAGCAGATCGCCGGCCACTTCTTCCACCGCGCGATGGACGCGTTGTTTGACAGCCGCCCATTCCTGGCCGCCAAGCCGGGAGGCAGCCGGCCGTTGGTTCTCAGGGCCAACATAGCGTGAGAGGCGGTCCGCCTGGTGGATGGGAACGAAGAGCTCGTCGCCCCCATCGTAGAGGATCACGAGAAACTCGCGCCGGATCCCGTCCAGTACGCGTTTCACCAGACCAGCATACTGCCCGATGCCGTGATCGATGTGGACGACCCAATCACCCGGCTTGAGGTCTGCGTAACTGGCTTCCGGGTTCTCCGGCAGCTGCGGAGTTTTTCGCCTGGAATACGGTTTCTCCCAGCCGAAGATCTCGCTGTCAGAGTACAGGTAGAGATCGCCGGTGGCCGGATGGAAGAGATGCCAGCCTTCCACCAGGCTGCCTTCCAGCAGAAGCGGGGCAGTGAGTTCTTCACCTTGTTTTGCGGCATCTTCGAGGAATACCTCGCGGATACGCGGAACCTGCCGTGAAACTACAACCTGCCTGGCTGCAGACTCGGATTTGATCACGGTGACGAATTGATGCAACTGACCGGCAAATCGCTGGTTCGGCTCAAAACAGGCTGCCAGCTCGGACAGGCTGCCTTCAGCGCTATGCCCCAGGTCGAGGACGGCTGACCGGCTGAGGGAGTCCATCAGCTCTGACCAGGACAGATACGGTACCGGGTAATCCGTTGGTAGAGTGCCATTCGTTATCCCTTCATTGCGCATCTGGACAGCGTCTTCTTCCAGTTCTGTAACCACCCCCTGCAGACGGGTGCCGTCATCCAATACGACCAGGGTGTTTCTGGGAAGATAGTCGATCAATGTGCTCGGGAAGCGGTGGATCAGCGGCAGGTGAAATTCCGAATACGCGCGGCCGGGTTCCGGCTCCGGCATTGCCGATGTCAGGAACTCTCTGGCAGGCGGGATGTTGAGAGTAGCCGTTCTTTCCACGGTCCGCTGGGTAGCCGGGTCGAAACGCTTGATGGTTTCGATCTCGTCCCCAAAATAATCCAGGCGGGCCGGCAGGGCGTCTCCCATTGGCCAGAGATCTATCACCCCACCTCTGCGCGCAAACTGGCCGGGTTCCAGCACCGTTTCGTTCCCGCTGTATCCCAGCGCGGTCACCTGCCCCAACAGGGTGTTCATTGGCTTGTTGACACCTTCGTTTAGCCTCACAAATGAGGTGATGAAATCGCGCCGCGGCATGGTGCGGGTCATGAGCGACTTCACAGAAGCGATGATCAACGGGGATGGGGTAGATGGTTTTCCGCCCGGCAGATGAAACTGCGCCAGTTCGGTTAAAACGCCTATTCGGTCCCGCCGGATATTGAGTCCCCAGGGGGCATCCTCGTAGAATAATGATGCCGGCTCTGAGAACGGCAGGAGTGAGATCCCCTTTTGCCAGAATTCCAATTCATCCATCAGGGTGACCGCGATTTCCTGCCGGCTGGTAACAAAGAGGATCGGCCGATGCAAATCAGCCATCAGGGCAGCCAGCAGCGGCGGCCGAGCAGAACGCATCACACCCAGCGGTTCGCGGTTCTCAGCCGTGACGGTACTATTCAAGGCTGAAATCAGCTGCTGGTACGGCGGCAGTTGGCGAATCGACTCGAGGATCACGCTGCTACTCCTGTCCGATCGATCCATTGAAACGGTTCATGGCCGTCTGTAATCCATCCGTGACGAAAGCCTGCACGGCCTGAACCGCCTGCGGAAAGACTTCCTGCAAAATTCGAATATCGGCTGACGAAAATTCCTGCAACACATAACCCGCGGCATCCTGGGTTCCGTTCGGCCTTCCAATACCTATGCGCATGCGTGGGAACTCCTGGGTGCCGAGCCGCTCGATGGTAGAGGCCAGGCCTTTTTGTCCGCCCGCGCCGCCGCCTGGTCGAATCCGCAGCGTGCCAATCGGCAGGTCGATGTCATCATGCGCCACCAGCAGCTGCTCCAGGGGAACCTTGTAAAACCGCACCAAACCAGCCACCGATTGGCCGGACAGGTTCATGAAAGTCTGCGGCTTCGCCAGGATCACCCGCGCGGATTCCATCTCGATCGTGCCGGTGATGGCATTGAATTGCATTTTGCTCAGGCGGATTTTGTACGCTTCTACCAGGTGGTCAATGAGAATAAAACCCGCGTTATGACGGGTATTGCGGTACTGCCGACCAGGATTGCCCAATCCGGCTATTATATAGGTCAGTTTTTCCATGCCCCAATCCTTCTGGTAGTTGGTCTGATGAATATGCAACAGAGTATTTTAACATTATGCACCCGGCTGGTCAAAGTTTTCCTGACCGCGTTTTCCCGAAACAATGCGGATGTGTATACAAGTGCCAAATCAGGGTGACAGCAGGAAATCACATAGTATACTTATTCATTGGCATCATCTGATCGCAAATTTATTTCATTTCGGAGGAAGTATGATCGTAACAACCAAAGACCTTTTTAAAGCTGCCTATGGAAAGTATGCCATCGGTGCTTACAATATCAATAACCTGGAGCAGACCATGGGTCTCTTCCGCGGAAATATTGATAGCCAGGCGCCGTTCATCATCCAGATCAGCAAAGGCGCCCGTTCCTATTCGGATAAGCGTATGCTGGAAGGCATCATCCGCGCGGCGGACCAGATCTTTCCGCAGGCGATCTTCGCCGTTCACCTCGACCACGGTGATGAGAAGACCTGCTATGACTGCATCGAGAGTGGTTTCTACAGTTCAGTGATGATCGATGCCAGCCACGAAGCCTTTGACGAGAATATCGCCATCACCAAACGGGTGGTGGAGGCCGCGCACGCCCGCAATATTGTGGTGGAAGCAGAGCTGGGTCAACTGGGAGGCGTTGAAGAACACGTCTCAGTGGATGAAGCCAATGCCAAGCTGACCGATCCGCGCCAGGCAAAGGAATTTGTGGAACGCACAGGATGCGATTCGCTGGCTTGCGCCATCGGAACCAGCCACGGCGCTTTCAAGTTTTCCGGCAGCCAGGGTTTACACTTTGACGTCCTCGCGGAGATCCAAAAGGAACTCCCCGGTTTCCCGCTGGTGATGCACGGTTCCAGTTCCGTACCGCAGGAGGAAGTAGCGCGCATCAACGCGGCCGGTGGAAATCTGAAAGGCGCCAAAGGCGTGGATGACAATCAATTCAAACAGGCAGCGTTACTGGGTGTGACCAAGATCAACATTGATACCGACGGCCGCCTGGTTTGGACGCGGGTGCATCGCGAATATTTCAGAGATTATCCTGAGAATTTTGATCTGCGACCGGTCGGTAAAGTATTCATGGATGAATACGCTCACTTTATCGCGGCGAAAAATATGAAACTCGGCAGCGCTGGGCAGCTGCCGGGATTGGCAAAACTGTTTTCCTAGAATTACTGGCCGCGCAAGCGGCCTTTTTATTTACGTTATGTTCGCGAGGTGAGATGTTATTTCTGGAATGCGAAACCTTTTTCTTTGAGTGAGACAAAATCATGAAAGCCGATCACCACGTGATCCAATACTTCGATATCGAGTATTTTCCCCGCCTGGATGACTGCCCGGGTGAGAGAGATATCCTCCGGGCTGGGGCTTGGATCACCGCTCGGATGGTTATGGACCAGGATGATGGATAGCGCGTTCGCCTTGATCGCGCCGCGGAAAACTTCGCTCACCCTGACCTGCGAGGTATTGACCGAACCAACATATAACCTATCTTGGGACAGAACGATGTTGCGGGTGTTCAGCAGCAAAACCCACAACTCCTCATGATCCAGCGCCAGCATGTCCATATTCATCAAGTTGAAAACATCGCCCGGACCCCGGATCACATAATCCGTTTTCTTCTCTTCACTGGCGATCTTGCGGCCGAGTTGAATGGCCGCCAATAACTGGGCGGCTTTGGCCGGCCCCAGCCCACGGATTGCACAGAGTTCTGAATAAGTGGAACGGTATAAACCCAGCAGGCCCTTTCTTTCCAGCAGAACCCGGGACGCCACCTGGAGCGCGTTTTCCCCCTCCACCCCGACCCGCAGAAGGATGGCCAACAATTCCTCCGGGGAGAGTGTTTCCGCCCCATTACGCGCCAGGCGTTCACGCGGCCGATCCTCAATTGTCATGTCCCTGATCGTATAGGTGGTTGTCGATCCCATCTGTTTTACCTCCCTGTTGTTAATCTATTTTATCCCCCTCCCGGGAAATGGCAAGTTGTTCCATGCTATAATTTCCATATCGGATATACATCATGACCCTCGACCCTGTCTTCCTGCAAAAACTGCTCACAATACTCGGCTGGTATGGGATCATCTTCGCCGCCGTACTGTGGTTGGCTGTGATTCGCTGGACATGGCAGGATATCCAACTCAGAACCGATAAACGGTTCCAGAGAGTTTTTGCCGCCCTGTTACCGGGGTTGTTATTCTTCCCCGGTGTGATCATTTACCTGATCCTACGGCCTAAGAAAACCCTCGAAGAGAGTTACCAGTTCTCACTGGAGGAAGAAGCCCTGCTGCAGACACTGGATGAATATCGCATTTGCCCGGCCTGTGAAAAACCCATCCAGCCGAACTGGATGTTCTGCCCGGCCTGCCACAACCGGGTTCGAACCAAATGCAGCGGCTGCGGAGAATTACTGCATCCCGTGTGGACACTTTGCCCGGCCTGCGGCAGACAGGTCACCTCTGCGGTTAGTTCGTATACACTCGACCGCGTCGATCCATCCAGAGATGATCTCCGATGAACCTGGCCTATCCACTTCGGCAGCCATCCGCGGGATCTGATGGTGTAGATTACCTTGTCATCGGTCATGTCAGCCGCGACATAACGCCTTCCGGCCATCGGCTCGGAGGAACAGCCGCCTACTCCGCGCTGACAGCGAAAGCCCTGGGTATGCAGCCGCGGGTGTTAACCTCCGGCGAACAAAACCTGAGCCTGCCTGAATTGGCGGGCATCCCGGTCCACCTGAAAGAAAGCGATAAAACAACAACCTTTCGTCTGACCTACTCACCGCACGGGCGTGACCTTTACATCTCTGGCAGGGCCAGTCAGCTGGAATACACGGATGTGCCGGTTGCGTGGAGAAACCCCGCCATCGTTCACCTCGGGCCGATCGCCCAGGAAATAGACCCCAACCTCGCGCGTGAATTTCCAAATTCTCTAGTATGTGTCACCCCGCAGGGGTTTTTACGAACCTGGGATAATAACGGCGCTGTCACACCCTGTGAATGGCCGGAATTCCGGTTTGTGCTGGGCTTTGCCGATTTGGCAGTCTTAAGCCGGGAAGATGTCAGGCACAACGACGATTTACTGGATGAAATGGCTTCGGCAGTGAAACTGTTGGTTGTTACGGATAGCAGCAGCGGCTGTAGTGTATACTGGAATGGAGACCTGCGCCGCTTCTCGCCGCCTGCCGTAACAGAGGTCGACGCGACCGGCGCGGGAGACATCTTCACCACCTGTTTCCTGTACCGCTATTACACAACGCTCGACCCATGGGAATCTGCCCGGTTTGCCACACTGCTGGCCGCGAATTCAGTCACACGCTCCGGGTTGGCTGGCATTCCCAGCCCGGATGAGATCAGTTCAACGATGGTCGAAATTATATAGATCTGGAAGGTATATGGCACGGATTCATACACTTGTAAACCAAAAAGGCGGGGTGGGAAAAACCACCACCGCAATCAACCTGGGTGCTTATCTGGCCTCTTTCGGACAAAAAGTACTGCTAGTGGACATTGACCCGCAAGCCAACGCTACTTCCTGTCTGGGTATCGACAAGTATCAGGTGAAGGCCGGCGTATATCAATGCCTGGTCGGGCAATCTTCCCCGGCTGCCGCCGTATTGTATAACCCAAAATTGAAGATCTCCCTGCTGCCTTCCTCCACCGCCCTGGCTGGGGCTGAAGTTGAACTGGTGGAAATGGAAAAGCGCGAAACCCGCCTGGCACAGATCATCAATACTGTCCAGGATCGTTATGATTACATCCTGATCGATTGTCCGCCCTCCCTGGGGTTATTAACATTGAATGGTTTGCTGGCTGCCCGGGACGGCTTGATCATCCCCGTGCAATGTGAGTATCTTTCTCTGGAAGGGCTCGGTCAGCTGACTCAAACCATCAAAAAAGTTCAATCGTCACTCTTCCCGGAAATTTCCATCCGGGGAGTAGTCCTCACCATGTTTGACACCCGCACGAAGCTAAGCTCGGATGTCGTGCGTGAGGTCCAGAATGTATTTCCCAAAAAAGTCTTCACATCGATCATTCCACGCAGCGTCCGGCTGGCCGAAGCCCCATCCTACGGTATTCCGATCTCGATGTACGCGCCAGAATCATCAGCCGCGCATGCCTATGCCGCGCTGGCGCGTGAATTGTTGGAGCAGGATGGCATCCAGCCGCAGACGATCACCCCCGGAGTAGATGGAGGACCAAATGGCCAAGCATAGTGGATTGGGGAAAGGCCTCGCGGCATTGATACCCGGAGACGAAGTCAGCCCGGCGGGTACAGGGACAACCTCTCTCGACCCGGCTCAGATTCTCCCGAATCCCCGCCAGCCGCGCACGATCTTTAACCAGAAAGAGATCGAAGAATTAGCAGATTCGATCCGCGAGAACGGCATCATTCAACCGTTGATTGTTTCGCCAGGCGACCAGCCCGGCCAGTATTTCTTGATCGCGGGTGAACGCCGGTTGATGGCTTCGCGCGTGATCGGGTTGAGCCAGGTGCCGGTGGTGATCCGCGATGTGAACGAACTGCAGCAGTTGGAACTCGCGCTGGTAGAAAATGTCCAGCGCAAGGATTTGACCCCGCTGGAGACCGCTGAAGCGTATCATCAACTGGTGGAAGAGTTCTCCCTTTCACACGAAACGGTCGCTAAAATGGTCGGGAAATCGCGCGTGACCGTCACCAACAGCTTGCGCCTGCTCAAGCTTCCGGATAAAGTCAAGGCCTATATCAATAGCGGCCAACTATCGGAAGGGCACGCGCGGGTATTACTGGCCCTCCCCACACCCGAGGCACAGGAAGCGGCTGCCGTGATGGTTGTTCAGAAGGATCTGAACGTCCGGCAGGTTGAAAAACTGGTGCAAGATATGCAGGGACAAAAACCCGTCCCCCCAAAAAAGCCTGAATACTCCTCGCAAGTGACCGCGATCGAAGAAACATTACGCCAGGCGCTGGGAACCAAAGTACAGTTGAACTATACCGATCACGGTGGATCGGTTGTGATCCGCTATTACTCCGATGAAGAACTGAACGCGTTGATCCACAAAATCACCGGCAAATGATACAGCTTTTAATCAACGGCAGATTCTACACCGATATCCCCGGCGGGGTCAGCTGCCAGGCGATTGCGATCTGCAATGAGAAGATCATCGCGACAGGTACTACTGCTGAGATCCTGAGCCTTTTTCAAAGAGGAACGCCAACCGTTGACCTGAACGGAGCCACCGTTCTCCCGGGACTGGTGGATTCTCATATCCATTTTCAACTTTACGCTGAAAGCCTGGGTAAGGTAAATTGCGAAACCCCTTCCCTGGCAGACTGTCTGGCTGCGGTGAATGCACGGGCATTGGAAACCGCCGTGGATGGCTGGGTGCTGGGGCATGGGTGGAATCAGAACACCTGGGACGGCTGCTTTGGAACGCGGCAGCAATTGGACGCGGTCGCTGAAGGACACCCTGTTTACTTAACCGCGAAATCTCTGCATGCCGCCTGGTGCAACTCCAGAGCGCTGACTCTGGCAGGAATCTCCCGCCGCACCCCGGACCCATCCGGCGGAAAAATTCAGCGGGATGAAAGCGGGGAACCGACAGGTATTCTGTTCGAATCGGCTATGGCGCTCGTCGAATCCAGCATAGCTCCGCAAACGAGTATTGAACGGATAAAAGTATTCAAGCAAGCCCAGTCGCAGCTCAATCGGTCTGGAATAACCGGAATACACGACTTTGACGGGCTGGATTGTTTTGCCGGGTTTTCAGGATTATTAGCTGAGCACGAACTCAATCTGCGGGTGGTTAAGAACATCCCGCGCAACCACCTGGCAGCCGTTAAGGAGATGCGGCTGGAAGGCGGTTTTGGTCATCCCATGCTAAGGGTTGGCAGCCTGAAGCTCTTCTCAGACGGCGCGCTGGGACCGCAGACCGCGGCCATGCTCTCCCCTTACGCGGGTTCTAGCGATCGCGGCACATTGCTGCTTGACGAGGATGAGATCTACTCCATTGGTACGGCAGCGGCTGCCGTCAACCTGCCGTTGGCGGTCCATGCCATCGGTGACCTGGCTGTCAGAACGACTTTGCGCGGCTTAAACCGCGTGATCCAAAAACAAAAAACGAACAGGAAGCTGCTAAAACCATACCGGGTAGAACACCTCCAATTGATCGCTCCGGAAGATCTGCCGCTGCTCGCCGGCAGCGGGATTACCGCCTCGATGCAGCCGTATCACCTGATCTCTGACCAACCGACCGCCGAAAAATACTGGGGTGACCGTAACATCACTTCTTATGCCTGGAACTCAGTCGTTAAAACCGGTGTCAATCTGGCGTTCGGCTCTGACGCGCCGGTAGAAACCCCCGACCCCTGGGCGGGAATACTGGCAGCCGTCACCCGAAGGCCAGCAGGATACCCACAGCCAGAAGGCTGGTTCCCGAGTGAAAGGTTGAATATCCGGCAGGCATTCTATGCCTACACCGGCGGCCCGGCCAAAGCGGCCGGCATGCAAGCTGAAACAGGCTGCATAAAACCCGGTATGTACGCGGACCTGGCATTTTTTGCTGCCGATCCCATTACCCACCCCGAGAGCATATTGCCCGGAATGGAAACTCTCGCTACAATGGTAGCAGGCGAATGGGTTTGGAAAGGGTTCTAGCATGCCGGCTCAGACGACACTGGCTCCGGAAATTTTAGTCCCAAAACTTGGCGATTACCTGGTTGAGCGGCAGATCATTCAACCCTCTCAACTGGTAGAGGCGCTTGTCATTCAGAAGCGCCGGCGGGAAGCCGGCGATATCGTGCTGCTCGGGGATGTACTGGTTGAAATCGGTGTGCTGGATCGCCGTTCTCTAGATCAGGCGATCACTGTCCAGATCCTGCAGCTGCGCAATGCTTTGCAGGAATCCAATCGAAACCTTGAGCAAAAGGTCGCGCTACGGACGCAGGAATTACAGATCGCTTTGAATAAACTATCTGAACTGGATCGGATGAAATCCAATTTCATTGCCAGTATTTCACACGAATTACGCACACCGCTGACGCATATCAAAGGCTACCAGGAGCTGCTGCTGGCAGGCGCGATGGGGAAGTTGACACCCACCCAGGAAGAAACGGTTGGGATCATCCGGAATGCATCAGAAAGATTGGAAAGACTGATCGAGGACTTGATCAGCATCTCGCAAATCTCGCGCGGCGAGGCAGGACTGAAACTCACGGTACTGGACCTGGCTAATTTGATCGATCAGGCTGTCGCCCGCAACCAGGCCGCCGCTGATGCCAAGAACATCCGCCTCTCAGGCCAGATGCCTGATTGGCTGCCTAAAATCAAGGGAGATGCCCAGAAAATCCTCTGGGTGGTCTCGCACTTGATCGAAAACGCGATCAAATTTACTCCGGCTGAGGGCAAGGTCTCTGTCACCGCGGCCCCGATGGGACAGGGTGTAGAGATCGCGGTGAGTGATTCTGGCATTGGTATCCCTGCCGACAAATATGATGAGATCTTTGAACCATTCCATCAACTGGACAGCAGTGCTGCCCGCAAATATGGCGGAACCGGGATTGGATTAACCCTGGCTAAACAGATCATTGAAGCGCACGACGCGTCCATCCAGGTATCTTCAGAACCCGGCGTGGGGTCTACTTTCAAAATTACACTACAATAAGGTTATAGAGAAGGTCGAGGGCATATGTATGATGAAGTAGATCCTAAGGGCAAGAAGTTTACGAATGTCATCACCAAGATCGGCTTGCCGGTCATCATCCAAACTCTGGCTCACCGCATCGAAGGGACACTCCATCTGCAGCCGAAATTCCGCCTGATGGATGAGCTCAACAACTCGGATCAGTTCGTTGCCGTTACAGACGCTAAGGTTGTCAACTTGAAAGGCGAGATCCTGTATGAGACCAAGTTTATGACCGTCAACAAACATGAAATCGTCTGGATCCTGCCAACTGATGAGATCAAGAACGGGTAATGCCTGATGGATCATTCCGGGTCCTCCACTCCAAGTATCACACCAGAGCAAATCGAAAAGCTGAAGCAATTCGTGCTTGAGCAAGCGGCTCCCCGTTTGCGCGAGCAAACACCGGGTTCATCCGATGAAACTCGGATCGTCACACAGCTGGTAAAGGAGATCTGCGAGAAAGCCCGCATCGGTTTACCGGCTGCCGCGGTAGCGGATATTGTCCAGAGTGTAATCAGTCAGTTATCAGGTTTTGGCCTGATCCAGCCGCTGCTGGACGATCCGACGGTCAGCGAGATCATGGTGAACGGTGCTCAGAATGTCTATGTAGAAGAAAACGGTATTCTTCATAAGACAGACCTGGCCTTCCAATCGGACGCGCAAGTGCTGGACTTGATCAAAAAGATCATTACGCCGCTGAACCGGCGGATCAATGCGGACCAGCCCATGGTGGACGGCCGTTTACCGGACGGCTCGCGCGTGAATGCTGTCATTCCTCCCGTCGCGATTGATGGACCATCGATAACAATCCGTAAATTCCAGCGCGGAAAGCTGGGCGTGGAAAAATTGATCGAACTCGGCACGCTTTCTCAACACATGGCGGATTTCCTCAAAGTGTGTGTTCTGGCTAAGTTCAACATTATTGTTTCTGGCGGTACGGGTACTGGAAAGACCACCCTGCTGAATGCGCTCTCCAGCTTCATCCCGGAAAAGGAACGGATCATCACCATAGAGGACGCGGCAGAACTTGTGATGCAGCAGGAACATGTGGTTCGGATGGAAACGAAGCCCGGCAACCCGGATGGCTCCGGCCTGGTCATCATCCGGGACCTGGTTCGCAACTCCTTGCGCATGCGGCCAGACCGAATTGTGATCGGCGAGGTGCGCGGCGGCGAGGCGATGGATATGCTGCAGGCTATGAATACCGGCCATGACGGCTCTCTCACCACGCTGCACGCGAATACCCCGCGAGACGCCATCTCCCGGCTCGAAACGATGTGCCTGATGTCCGGCGTCGAAATTCCGCTGAAAGTCGTGCGGCAGCAAATTGCCTCAGCCATCGACCTGATCATTCAGGTCTCGCGAGAGAAAGACGGCTCCAGGAAGATCACGGCCATCACGGAAGTAGTGGGTATGGAAGGCGAAACCGTCGTCCTGACAGACATTTTCAAATTTGAACGGAAAGGTGTCGCGGCAGACGGAAAAGTGCTGGGACAGCTCAAGCCAACCGGGATCAGACCGCAGTTCTCTGCCCGCCTGGAAGCGCTGGGTTACCGGTTGGGTGCTGAGATCTTCGGCGGTTAACAATTTCCGCTGTTACTTCTTGTATTTAGATATGGGGTAACAACACAGGGTTTGGACAAATCCTTGTTGTGTCTCCCCTTGCATGGGATAATCTCACCAGGAGAAATCAATGAGTAAAAGAGAAGAAATTAGGAAGAAAAGAGCCGCCACCCAGCGCAGGAATATGATCTGGTTGATCAGCGGTATCACGCTCTTTATCGTCATATTTGTTGGCGCGCTCGTCCTGCCGGGAATTATTGCCAACAACCAACCGGTTGGCGAGGTCATTATTCCGGAAGCCCATGACCATCCCAACCCGAACGGCCTGTTCATGGGTGACCCATATGCGCCGGTGAAATTGGTAGAATATTCGGACTTTCAGTGCCCCTACTGCAAACTTTTCGCCAGTGGCACAGAGCAAGATATCGTGCGGGATTTTGTGAGTCAAGGCCTGGTGTATTTTGAATATCGCCCTTATACAGTGATTGGCTCAGAATCGGATGCGTCCGCGTTAGCCGCTTACTGCGCGGGAGATCAAAACAAATTCTGGGAATACCACGATATCCTTTTCGCGAATATCACGGGGGAGCAAGTCGGCGATTTTTATGATAACCGGCTGTACGCATTCGCTGAAAAAATCGGCCTGGACATGGATAGTTTCAAAAGCTGTTACAAATCCCGCACCTACGCGCAGCGGCTGGCTGACGATCGTAAATCCGCGAACGCAGCCGGTATCAAAGGTACACCGATGATCCTGGTGAATGGCGTGGAAGTGACCTCCCCTTCCAGCGCATATCAAGCGATCAAAGACCTGCTGGGCAAGTAAATAGTCCATTAACAGCACAATCCCCGGTATATTACCGGGGATTTTTATTTCGCCATCGTAATGCGCTGGCTCTCCGACTGCTGGATCAAGCGCAGTTCCAGGATGAATAACAGGGTCGACAGCCGATTCACGTATGCAAGGATGTGTGCCTGATCAGGCCGGTTTTTGGCGAATAACTCCACTACCCGGCGTTCCACCCGGCGCGAGACTGCTCGCGCCAGATCCATTTGCGCGGAGGGGATGCTGTCACCAGGGATGATGAACCCACCCGGCATCTCGATGTCCTTCGATAGATTTTCAATATCTGTTTCCAGCAGGGTCAATTCATCCATCGTGAAATACACAACACTCGAGCGGCTCTGGCTGGCTGAAAGCTGCGCCATCAACCGGTACAGCGACCTTTGTACGCTGGTCAACAGCTCTTTTTCGGCTGCCGGGGAGATGGATGCTTTTACAATCCCCAGTAACGCTGAAAGCTCTTCTATACTTCCCAGGGCTTCAAACAACCGGTGGGCCTTCGAGTAGCGCCCGGAGCCGATCACTCCAGTTTTCCCGCCATCACCCAGACCGGTGTAAAGTTTGGCTTTCATTGGTCTTTACGGCGCGCTCTGCACATTCCGTTGAACCAGGAGGAACCAGTTGCGAATCCCGGCCAGGCGGTCACTGGGGTCATACAATGGACCCATCTGCACACCATTCACATCACCGCGAATGGCATAAGTGTATACCGGGTAATAGAGCAGCAAGGCTGGCATTTCCTCCCGGAACACCACCTGGAAATTATGATACAAGCGGGTCCGCTCTCCGATATCATTGGTGATGCGGGCTTGTTCAATGTATTCACTGGCTACGCGGTTATCCCATTGGGAGTAATTCTGTCCGCCGGTGGCCTGCGCCTGATCCCAGAAGGGGTACGGGTCCGGGTCTGGTGTCCGCGCCATATTCATATCAACCAGCGCGGCCTGAAAATCGCGCTTCACCAATCTTTGGTCGATCAACTCCTCGTACGGCAATGCCTGAATCTGAACATCCACTCCGATCCTGACCCAGTCGGCCTGAATGGCTTCCGCGATCTTCCGGTGAATATCATCGTCTGGGTACAGCATGGTAAAGCTGAGTAATTTGCCATCCTTCGCACGAATATTCCCGCTGTCCGCGGTGAAAAGGTACTTGGCCTCTTTCAATTTGCTGACTGCCTGGTCAGCATCAAAAGTGATCGGTGAACTGCTGAAATATGCCCAGGTGCCCGGGAAGAGCGGGCTATCCGCGGGGATGGCCTGGCCGGCCAAGAGCTGGTTGACGATGATGGAACGATTGATACCCAGCATGAGGGCCTGCCGGACGTTCACATCCTGCAGAAAATCAACCGCCGGGTCGTTCTGGTTAAGAAGAACAACTGATAACTCCGGTCTTCTACCGGTGTAAACTGCCACCTGAGGATCCTGAAGAACCTCAGCCAGGAAATCACCGGTGACGCGGCTGAGCCCCTGGATCTCGCCCTCCAGGAAAGCGGTGTACATATCCTGCGAGGTCGGGTAATACTTGAAAGTTATTTCCTCGATATACGGCGCGCCTTCAAAGTACTTCTCATTGGCTGCCAGCACCACGCCGGTGATCTGATTATTATCAACGATCAGGTGATCCAGCATGTAGGGGCCGGTGCCAACGGGCTGTAAATTGAATGCGGATTCTTGGATCTCAATAAAACTTTTACCGTCCAAGAGATGCTTGGGCAGAATTCCAAAAGTCAGGTAGTCCAAAAAGGGCGCGAAGGGTTCGGGCAGAATAAACTGCAGGTTGAAATCACTCAAGCGGTTGATCTTGATTTCCTGCCAGAAACTTTTAATGTCAGAGGGGATGATCGAGTCATCTTCTTTCATTTTATCAATGGTGAAGATCACATCATCCACGTTGAACTGCGTGCCGTCGTGCCAGTAAACATCCTCACGCAGGGCGAAGTTGTATGTCAGACCATCCAGGGAGTAGCCCCAGGCCGATGCCAGGTCTGGCTGCGGAGTACCAGACGCGTCAAATTTCACCAACCCGTTGAAGAGGAGCCGGTTGACATCTCGATCTGGTTGGTTGTAGTGGTCAAAGAGAGGATTCAACCGCTGGAAGCCGCCCACCAAGCCTTCGCTGTAGGTTCCGCCCTTTTGCGGAGCGAGATCACCAGTGACCTGGTCCGGCGGCCGGGTGAGAATTAATACTCCCAACAGGATGCCCGCGAGGAGGATAATCAGTAATTGCCAACGGTATTTTTTCATTTAATCAAAATTGGGCGCCGGTTCCTTTTGGTTTAGGCGCCCATTCATTATATAGATTGGATGGAGCTCTGCTGGAGAGCTGGAATTACTTGCTGAAGACCACCGTGAGCAGGGTGAATACGACGAATAAAATGCTCAACACGATGGTGACAATGAACAAGGTCTTCTCAATACCCCGGCGGGCTGTGAAAACGCCACCTGCATCGCTGCCGGTTAAGCCGCCCAGACCAACACCTTTGCTCTGCAAAATGATGCTGGCTACCAGGGCTATTGATATAATAATCAAAGCAATACTAAAATACTGTTCCACGATCATCCTCCTGGATATATACAACCCATGCATTATACCCAATACGGTGTGATTTCGTCAACAACAGGGAAGCGGCAGCATGCACGAAATTAAAGTCAATGTACATATGCATTCATATCTATCTGACGGTCACGCGACATACGCGGAACTGGCGCGCGCCGCCATGCAAGCCGGGTTGGACGCGATCATCGTCACAGACCACAACGTTTTCGTGGATGGAGCAGAACGCTGGTATCAGGCTGGAAAGAAAAAGGCGCTTGTCCTCACCGGGCAGGAAGTCCACGACCAGGCGCGCGACCCGCAGAAGAATCACCTGTTAGTGTTTAATAACCGCCGGGACTACTCTGCTCTGGCTGAAAACCCGGTCAATCTGGTTCGACAGATCAAGCAAGACCATGCCTTATCTTTCATCGCGCATCCTTTCGAACATGAGCTAAAACCTTTCGGAGAGCCGGATATCTCCTGGGTAGACCGAAGTGCGCGCGGCTTCACCGGGATAGAACTCTGGAATGGGATGAGCGAGTTGAAATCCCGCAGCAACACGCTCGCGCAAGCCGCATTTCTGGCCTTCTTTCCAACTTTCCTGCCGGAGGGACCGCTGCCTCAGACCCTGGCCTTCTGGGATGATCTTCTCAACCGCGGTATCCCCTGCGCGGCCATTGGTGGTTCGGACGCGCACGCTTTTCCAATGAAGGCGGCTTTCTTCACTAAAACGATCTTTCCGTATGTGTACCATTTTTCGGCAATCAACAACCATCTGCTGATCAATAACGAACTGACCGGTAATATCCAGAAAGATAAAGCCGAAATTATGGAGGCCTTCTCTCAGGGTAGATTATTCGTTGGTTATGATCTGCCACAGCCCACAACCGGTTTCCGCTTTTTTGCCCAGGTGGACCAGGGGCAGGTTGAGATGGGCGGAACAGGCCAGTTTCGGCAGGGGGCAACCCTGCATGCCCGGTTGCCATCCCCCGCGGAAGTGAGATTGTTACGGGACGGCAAGGTAGTTTTCGAGAAACAAAGAACCGACAGCTGCACCTATTTCACCGAGCAGGCGGGTACCTATCGCCTTGAAGCTTACATCCACTATCGCGGTAAGAAACGCGGCTGGATCTTCAGCAACCCGGTTATACTTAAGCGACATGGCAGCCAATAACGTCACGCGATTACTGGACGCTCAAGGGGCACAATACAAGGTATTTGATCTGCCGGTCGAAAAGCTTGGCGCGGCTGAAACTGCCGCCCTGCTTGGTATTCCCGTCAGACTGGTATATAAAACGATTGTCCTGCTGAACGAACGGACCAAAAAGTATCTACTGGCAATTGTGCCCGGGGATAAAGAGGTCGACTTAAAAAAGGCGGCGGCGTTTCTCGGCGAAAAGAAGATCAACCTGACTACCATGGCAGAAGCTGAAAAAGCCACCGGTCTGAAAGCCGGCGGCATCTCTGCGCTGGCTTTGCTGAACCGGGGATTTAAAGTCATCCTGGACGCGAGCGCGCTGGATTTGGAAGAATTCCACATATCCGGCGGCCAGTGGGGCTTGAACATTCGGATCAATGTGTCTGATTTCATCCGGGTGACGCGCGCAGTTACCGCGGTGATCAGTCAGGGCTGATCCTGTTATCCAGCCAGGTCATATTTACGATACACATCTCGCAGTAAAATGGATTTATGAGCATTCTCCTGTTGGTAATACGCGTCTTCCTCGTCATCGCCTTATACCTGTTTATCGGTTGGGTGGTGTATACCCTCTGGATCGAAATATACCGGCGGCCCGCCCGGCAGACGGAAACCGCTGTACCATTGCTCACGCTGAATTATCAAGACGCGGCCGGCCCCCACTCTTTTCGGATCACACAACACAGCGCCGGCATCGGCAGCGCGGCCGGCAATGATGTGCTGCTGATAGACACTGCCGTCGCGGACAGGCACGCTGTGTTAACTTATCACCAGAGTCAATGGTGGCTGGAGAATATCGACCCGGATCATCCACTGCTGCTGAACGCTGAGCGGGTGATCGACCCGGTCGTCTTGATCAATGGGGATACGATTAGCATCGGCCCCTACCAACTTGATGTATCACTGGAAGAGAAATAGCCTGGAGGTTTTATGAACGAAACACCGGTTCTGGGAGTAATTGGCGGGTCTGGCTTATATGAGCTGCCGGGATTAACCAACGTCCAAATGGTCCATCCCGAGACACCCTACGGGAAAGCCAGCGCGCCGATTGTCCGCGGCCAGCTGGATGGGAAGCCGGTGGCTTTTCTGGCCAGGCATGGGATCGGGCATATCTATAACCCGACTGAGATCAATTACCGCGCCAATATCTATTCCTTAAAGCTGGTCGGTGTGAAAAATGTGGTATCGATTAGCGCTTGCGGTTCGCTGCGGGAAGATTTCGCGCCAGGCGAAATTGTGATCCCCGATCAATTAGTGGACTTTACCCGCGGACGCGAGCGGACCTTTTTCGAAGGCGGCCTGGTAGCGCATGTGGGAGCAGCCGACCCATTCTGCCCTAATATGCGGCAGATCGCCCGCAACGCGTTATCCTCCACCGGCGCGACTGTTCACTACGGCGGCACTTTGATCACCGTGGAAGGTCCCCGGTTCTCGACCCGGGCAGAATCAAATCTCTACCGTTCCTGGGGAATATCGATCATCGGCATGACCACCAGCCCGGAGGCCTACCTGGCCAGGGAAGCGGAACTTTGCTACTGCTCCATTGCCCACGTTACAGATTATGATGTCTGGCATGTGAGTGAAGCTCCAGTCTCCGTGGAAATGGTCGTCCGAACTCTGGCAAAAAATACTGAGGTCGCCCGTCAATCTATCCGGAACATGGTGCAAGATGCCGGGTTGTCCGCAGCGTGCAGCTGCCAGATCGCCATGGCGGATGCCGTCATTACTCAACCCGGGGCGATAACAGAGTCCGCGAAACAGAGATTAGGTATTCTATATAAACACTAATAATCCCAGTGAATGATTCACCTTCCACCCGGTTCGCGCCAGCCTACGTAACCTTCATCCAACGAAGGTTATCCATCGCGGCGGTCGTCTTCGTCGGCTTGTACGCTGCCGGGTTGACGATCTCAAGTTTGCTGCACGGCGAAGGATTAATCACTTACCCGGTCTGGCGGCACTGGATCGGTTATCTCACCTGGCTGGGAGCTTTTTTCCTTGTTATTAAAGCTGCCCAAAAGTATCTTCCAGCCCGCGACCCATACCTGCTGCCGCTGGTCTATATCAGCGCCGGCTGGGGGTTGATGATGGTATGGCGGCTCTCCCCTGGCCTGGGTCTGCGACAGACGGCCTGGTTACTCATCGGTTCGGCAGCGTTGACCCAAATCTTGCGCTGGAAAAAGCTGCTGACCTGGCTGAATAAGTACTCCCGCTGGTTACTGGCAATCTGCCTGGTATTGGTCGCCTTGACGCTTCTTCCCGCCCTGGTCAGCAGCACCAACCAACCTTCGCTCTGGTTGAGTTTCGCGGGCATGAATATCCAACCCTCTGAGCCCTTGAAGCTGTTCTTCATCGTGTATTTGAGCGCGTACTTTTCCCGGCGGTTATCCATTCATCTGAAAAGTACAGCCATTGTCATCCCTTCACTGGCAGTTTCTTTATTGGCCTTTCTATTGCTGCTGGCGCAGCGGGACCTGGGGACCACCTCGATCCTGGCGCTGATTTACATATTGATGGTTTACCTGGCTACCGGACAACGCAAATGGTTGATCGGCGGTGTCCTGGTCGGTCTCGCAGCCGCGGCGGCCGGTTATTTCCTTTTCGACGTGATCCGGCTGCGGGTGGAAGGCTGGATCAATCCGTGGTTGGACCCCGCGGGCCGCTCTTACCAGGTCATCCAGGCACTGATCAGCCAGGCTGCCGGCGGCATGTTTGGCACAGGACCGGGCATGGGCGGCCCAACCCTGGTGCCGGTGGCGGCCTCGGATTTTATCTTTACCGCGATCGCGGAAGAGACTGGCACCATCGGCGCCGCCGGGGTCTTACTCTTGATATTACTGATCGCCTTCCGGGGATTCACTACAGCGATCCATGTGAAAGACCGTTTTTCCTCCCTCTTCGCATTGGGTATCTCCACCTGGCTGGCCGGGCAAAGTCTGTTGATCATTGCCGGCAATATCCGGCTGCTGCCGCTGACCGGCGTTACCTTACCATTTTTCTCTTACGGGGGGTCTTCACTGCTGACGACCTTAATTGCCAGCGGATTCTTGCTGGTGATCAGCTCATCCAGTTCCAATATTCCACGGCATGAACCTTATCGGGAGCGGGTCCAATCCCGCGTACTCCCGGGAATATTGGCCGTTACACTGGCAGCGCTCCTGGTTCTTCCTTACTGGTCTGTGGTTAAGCAGACCACCCTGTTGGATCGGACTGACAATCTGCGGCGCGCCATCGCGGATTACTACATCCCCCGCGGGGATATTAAGGATCGCAATGGCGAGTCGATCAATGCCACCAGCGGACAAGCCGGGAATTACGGACGCTCTTACCTGTACCCGCCGCTTGTACTAACCACCGGGTATTCCAACCTGACGTTTGGTAAAACCGGCGTTGAGAATGCTTTTGATGATTACCTGCGCGGTTTATACTCGTATGATTCCTTCACCCTGTGGTGGAGCAACCTGCTCTACAGCCATCCGCCCGCCGGAAAAGATGTGCGGCTGACGCTGGACCTGCCAACCCAGCGGAAACTGGACGCGATCTGGGGAACCACCCGCGGCGGAGCGGTCATCCTGAATGCGCGCACGGGTGAGGTTCTGGCGATCTCCTCCTCCCCGTGGTTTGATCCGGCCAAACTAGAAACCAGCTGGGACAGCCTGGTAGCAGACAAGAATTCGCCTTTGCTCAATCGGGCGCTGGACGGTAAGTATCCGCTCGGCACGCTCAGCGGAGTTTTTCTGGCAGCCTCTACCCCCGGATATTCACTCGACAGTAAGCTCACCAGCGGCGGAGCTGTCAACCTGGCTGACCATGCAATGAGGTGCGGATTACCACTGGCAACAGCAGAACCTGCCAGTTGGTTACAGGCACAATCCGGCTGCCCGGAACTTGAACTCGCGATCGGCAGCTACCTCGGGAATGAAGCCCTCTATAAACTTTACAAAACTCTGGGTTTTTATGCACCACCGGAATTTGAATTACCTGTCGCGGAAATTAAAGATCCCGGGAAAGTAAATTCGAGCTTGTTTGCCAGCCTGGGGCAGGAGAATTTGGAGATATCACCCTTACAGGCCGCGCTGGCTGCCAGCAGCATTAGTAATCACGGGATGATCATGCCCCCGGTGCTGGGATCCTCCTACGAGATTAATGCAAATGAATGGTCGATCATTCCAGATAATCGGCTCGCGCGGAGCGTTTTCCCGCCGCAGAACGCGGACCTGGCTGCCGCCGGATTATCTATTCAGGGGATACCCGCCTGGGGCGCGGTTGGGCAGGGATTAAGTAGTGAGACAGATACGATCACCTGGTTCATCGGCGGCACTAATAACAGCTGGGCCGGCACACCAATCGCCATCGCCATAGTGTATGAAAGCGATCTCCCGCAGAAAGCCATGGCTGACGGCAGCTGGATCTTAAAACAACTCACCGCCATCTCTGGCGGTGAATAGGATGAGTTTGGTAAACCCGCTATACCAGGCGGATAAAATGCCGTTTACCAGCCTGCAGCACACCAGCGGATGGTACCGGGGCGACCGGGTCAGATAAAACCATGCCGTCGAGGCGGACGCCTTTCTGTTCCACGAGGCGCCGGGCATCCCCCTTGGAAGCCGCGATACCGCAATCCACCAGTACATCCACCAGTTTTCGGGCGGGATCGTATGCATGGGTCGGCATTTCGGTCGGCACTTCCTTCATCTGGAAGGTTTGGACGAACGTTTCCTGTGCTTTTTGCGCTTCGCTGTCGCCATAGAAGCTGCTCGTGATCTCAAAAGCCAGTTTCATCTTGCCGTCACGCGGGTGGATCGTGCCAGATCTCATCCCCTCCTCCAACTCCTTGATCTGCGGCGGAGTCCAACGAGTTACCAGGCGTGAGTAGGACGGCATCGCGTGATCCGGGATGCTCATGACCTTTCCGTACATATCCGCGGCATCGGTGTTGATCGGGATATGGTTCCCCAGACTTTTACTCATCTTCACCACACCATCCGTGCCCGGCAAGATCCCCAGGATGATGGCAATGTTGGGCTTCGCTTGCAGATACGTCATAATTTTGCGGGCGGCGGTGACGATGTTGAACAATTGGTCGGTACCACCAATCTGGATATCTGCTTTGAGCGCGTAGGCGTCGTACCCCTGCATAATGGCATAAAATGTTTCATGCAAGTAGACCGCGTCACCTTTTTCCCAGCGCAATTTGAAATTCTCACGGGTCAGGAATTGTTGGATGGTAAAGTTGCTGGATATTTTGATCAGTTCAGCAAAGGTCAGTTTAGATAACCATTCATTGTTGTAGCGGATCTGCGTCTTGGCGGGGTCAAGGATCTTGAAAGCCTGTTCTGCGTAGGTGCGCGCGTTTTCTTCCACTTCTTCCGGTGTCAGCTGCGGCCGCAAAATATCCTTGTCGGATGGGTCGCCGATGAGTGAAGTGAAGTTGCCGATCAGGAAGATCACCTCATGACCCTCTTCCTGGAACTGGCGCATTTTCCGCATGGTTACGGTATGCCCAAGGTGCAGATCTGCTTTGCGCGGGTCGTAACCGGTATACAGCCGCAAGGGACGCCCCTCCGCCTTTGCCTGGATCAACCGCTCGCGCAGCTCTGCCTCCATGGCTTTTTTCAGATTCTCATCCCCGTATTCAGTTCCCTGCATGAAGTACTGTACTTGCTCTTCGATATTCATGATAGCTCCAAATCATTCCATGACATATTTGCCTGATTATACCATTCTGAGCTGCGGGAGATTTCCGCAGATAGCACCGAGTATCGTCCCTATGCTATAATTTTTCATCAGAGGCTGGAAAATCAGGCGGCTGTTATGGAAGATGCAGTACTGGTTTTGAATGCCAACTACCAACCGATTCACATCTGCAACACCCACCGGGCGCTGCATCTCATCCTTGCCTGCCGCGCGACTCTGGTAGTCAACGGCCGCGGGGATATCTATACAGTCTCGCAAGTTTTTCCCCGGCCGTCCATCATCCGCCTGGAACACATGGTACACCGCCCGCGGTTACAAATTCCCTTTACCCGGCATGAAGTATTTCGGAGAGATGATTACGCCTGCCAGTACTGCGGCAAGAAGAATGTTGATTTTACGATCGATCATGTCATTCCCCGTAAAGCTGGCGGCGAACATACCTGGACGAATGTGGTCACCGCGTGCATTCACTGCAACCGGGTCAAAGGCAGCCGGTCATTGGAAGAAGCCCAGATGCACTTACGCGCCAAACCCGGCTTACCGCCCGCCTCAGCGATCTATTACTTTTCCTCGCATCTTAGCGCGAATCAGGAATGGGGAAATTACATCTCTGGTTGGTAAAACAAAGGAGCGCCAGGCACTGGCGCTCCTTATGATTATATTTCTATATTAACTGACTACCGCTTTCTCTTTGCTTTTGCGGTGCCGCCAGATCAACGTACCCGCGGACAGGACTGCCGTTACTCCCATTACGGTCTGGTTGATGTTCAAACTGAGGACACTGGACGCGTCCAAGCGCAGGAATTCCAGCAGGAAGCGGCCGACAGGATAAAGCACCGCGTATAGCAGGATGATATCACCAGGTTTGAGAGAATCGCGATACTTCCGGCTGACCCAGATCAGGATACCCATGTTGGCTAGGTTGTAGAGCGATTCATACAGGAAGAGCGGGTGATAATATTCCACGTTGGCATAGCCGGCGATCCGGTGAGCGGAGTCGATAAATATCTTCCACGGAAGGTAAGTGGGAGCGCCGTATAATTCCTGATTGATGAAATTGCCCCATCTGCCGATTGCCTGCGCCATTGCCAGGCCGGGAGCGATAAAATCCGCCCACTGCCGGAAATCCAATTTATGCTTGCGGCAGTAAACGATCAAAGCGATCAGCCCGCCGATGACTGCCCCGGGAATCCCCAGTCCGCCATTTATAATGTTGATTGCGTCCAGCGGATGGGTCAGGTAAAAGTGAGTATCCATCCCGATCGCCACCATCGAATCAGGCGGAGTCAGGATGTGCCAGATGCGCGCGCCGATCACACCCGCAACCAACAACCAGGGGAACATATCCCACAGGAATTCTTCGTTTTCTTTTTTCTGGCGCGCCATCCAGACCGCCAGAAACACCGCCAGCACCGCGCCTGTGACGATGATGATCCCATAGTAATGGATGGAGACCGGTCCAATTAATATTCTATCTCTTAGTAATTGCATATTCTCGCCTTTCGGTGAAAGTTATTCGCCCTTTTTGGGGTAAGTCAGTATTTTGTTTTGTTCTTTTGCCTGCTTGCGAACGAAGAAAATTCTCTGCAGCGCGGTGAAATTCGCCAGAATAGCGATGATCCATAAAGCGACCTGCGGATAATTCAACAATAATGCCGGGGCAAGGATCAAGTACCGCTCCACGCGGGAGAGTAACCCGACTTTGGCTGTAAATCCCAATCCCTCGGCCCGGGCTTTTACGTACGAAACCAGGACGGAGCCGGCGGCAGCAAAGTAGACCAGGATGGTGTTCAGTGCGTCTTGTTTTGCGACGTAATAGAAAAGTAAACCGGCCAGGATGAACAGTTCTGAATAGCGATCGGTGACTGAGTCGACGAAGGCGCCAAACTCGGTTTGCTCGCCCCGCAGCCTGGCCATCGTACCGTCCAGGGCGTCGATCGGGCCGGTGATCAGGATGACCAGACCGCCCCAGAAGATCCTGCCAGTCGCGAGCAGGTACGCGCCGAAAATCGTTCCAGCCAGACCAAGGATGGTAACGGTATTCGGCAGGATTCCCGTCTTATTGACCGCGGTCGCGATGGCATCCAGGATCCCTTTAAATGACTTTCTTAAAAACATTTCAATGCTCTGGGGTTGTTTCTTTGCTTCCAATGACTCACCTGTATTCTGGAGATATTTGTTCCTAATATTACCACAGCGGGTATTTCGCTGGTCAGATTGAGCTAGTTCTGTTCATCCTCATCCAGGTCGATCAAGACATCCCGCTGCTTGCCGCCCGACCGGGCCGGACCGACCACCCCCATCTTTTCCAGTTCGTCAATGATCCTGGCTGCGCGCGGATAACCTATGCGCAGTCTTTGTTGAATCAAAGACGCGCTGGCCTGCCGCGATTCTTTGATGATCTGTATCGCCTGTTCGATCAGGTCATCCCCGCCGCCATTTTCTTGCTCTTCAAAGATCATATTGTCCCAGGGAGCGCTTTGTTGAACAGGAGTACCCTGTTCCTGCTGCCAGTATGCTACGATCCGTTTGATCTCATCATCATTCACCATCACGCCCTGGGTGCGGATGGGCTTGGTTTGGTCAGAATTCTTAAAAAGCATATCCCCGCGGCCCAGCAAGCTCTCCGCGCCGACCGAATCCAGAATGACCTGTGAGTCCACATGGGAGGCAACCGCGAAGGAGATGCGCGCGGGAATATTGGACTTGATGATCCCGGTAAGCACATTTCTGCTGGGCCGCTGCGTGGCCACGATCAGGTGAATGCCGGTTGCCCGGGCTAATTGCGTCAACCTGACGATCAATGGCTCCACGCTAGCCTGAGCGTTCATCATCAGATCGGCCAATTCATCAATGATCACAACAATACGCGGCAAAATCGGATTGCCCTGTTTCTGCATCTTATGGTTGTAAACATCCAGGTCTCTCGCGCCTATGGCAGCAAATTCGATATATCTGCGATCCATTTCCTGGGTTGCCCAACGGAGTACGCCAATAATTCGCTCGATTTCAGTCTCAACCTGCCCCAGCATATGCGGCAGCCCATTAAACCGCACCAGCTCGACCATTTTCGGGTCGATCATGACCAGCCGCAAGGCTTCTGGAGGATTATTCATCACCAGGCAGGAAGCCAGCGCTGTGACGCAGACAGTCTTCCCGGAGTTTGTGGTGCCAGCGATCAACAGGTGCGGCATCCTGGAAAGATCACCCACCACTGGCATACCGGAGACATCTCTGCCCAGCGCCAGGCTCAGGGGTGATTTCAGGTTGAGAAATTTATCGCTGGTCAGCAAAGCCTTCAAACGGACGACCACGGACCTGACATTGGGGATTTCGACACCCACATAAGTTTTCCCGGCTACCGGGGCTTCGATGCGAATGGAAGTCGCGGAAAGCGCCAGCGCCAGGTCGCGGGAAAGCTGAGCGATCTGGGCTACCCGGACCTTCTGTTGGACCACCTGTCCATTCGGACCGATCCGGTCGACGAAACCAGGTTCAACCGCGAACTGAGTGACGGACGGACCCTGACGATACCCGACTACCTTCACCGGTATGCCGAAATCATCCAGGGTTTTCTCCAGGATCGCGGCTGCCTGATTGATATTCGCTTCATCAAGTGTGATGACTTGATCATCCATGAGCAGATCAGCGGGAGGAAGATTGCGCGGCCGGGAAACGTTGCTGGCAAGCGGTTTTTGTTTGTGTTGCGTTTCCGGCAGCTCGCCCAGGTTTTCAACGACAGGGTTATCTGAATCTTGTCCGGTCTGATCAGCGGGTAAGGTCGCCTTTACTGGCGGACGGGCCATGGTTATAACGGGTTTTGCAGCCGATTCTCTCTGCTCAGAGGTGGATGGCATCTCCTGTTGTGACAGCCGCGCCTGGTACCGGGCCGCTGCCGTTTCTCTTTTCGATAAACCCTGCGTGGTTCTCTCAAACTCGCGGGAGGTGCCGCCGAAATCATCTGAAGTTTCTCTCCCGGCTTGCGGAACAGGCGGAATTTCGGTCGTCGGATGCTTTCGATTTCTAAAAGCAGAGATCCCAATCCAGATCAACAACGCGCAAAATAAAAGCCAAAAACTGCCGGACAGGAAACCACCCAGGAGGTCCGCCAGCCCCTGCGATAGTCCCCACCCGACCAATCCACCCCACTGCCCGGCTTGAGCCTCTCCAATATCATTGGCACTGAGCATAGAAAGAACTGCTAACAAAGAAACCAGCAGCAGTTCAAAGTAGACGATCTTCCAGAAATAATTACTCCAGAAGTTGCCTTTCCGCCGCAGTAAAAATACACCGATGACGCCCAGTGAGATATCCACCGGGAGGGCACCCCAACCAAACCACCCCTGTAATAATTCGGCAATCGCCAGCAGCAGATTTCCCCTGGTCAAACCCAGCAGCGCGAAGACCGTCAGCCCTGAAAGGAATAACAGCAGTATGCCGACAAAATCCGCCAAGAAACGGCCGTAATGAGTCGTCATGAATACGACCCCATCCAGCGAACGCTGTATGAATTTCCCGGCAGAACCAACCGCTCCGCGGTTGGAGCGGGAGGATCGCGGTTGTACACCCGGCTGTCTATTAACTTTTACTGGCGGCATAGAATCCTAGACTAACGCTAATCCGATCCGTTTCTTCTCAGAATCTATGTGCAGAATCCGTACCTGAACACACTGTTTCTTGACGAGGTATTCTTCCAGATTCGTCCCCGCGGGGATCGGGATGGAAGAAATATGGATCAACCCTTCAACACCTTCCTTCAGGCGGGCGAAGGCGCCGTAATTGGTCACACTGGTGATCTTGGCCGTCACAATTTCTCCCAGGGTATAGATCTCATGGATCTTCTCCCAGGGATTGCTTTCCAGCCGTTTGGCGCTTAACGCCACATGTGAGTTCTCTTTTTCAATATTTAATACCTGGGCTTCGATCCGCTGCCCAATACAGACGATGTCGCCGGGATGTTCCACCCGCCCCCAGGAGAGCTCGGAGACATGGATCAATCCCTCCACGCCGCCCAGGTCCACGAACGCGCCAAAACCCGTAACATTCGTAACCGTTCCCCAGACGATGTCGCCAGCCTGGATGTTCTCAAAAATCGCCTTGCGGCGGCCCTGGCCGGCTTGTGCCGCACGCTCGGAGAGCACGATGCGTTCATCCTCCGGGACCAATTCAATGATCTTTAACGAGATCTGGCGGCCAATATAATTGCGAAAATAAGCTTTTCTGCCTTCCTCATTCATCAGCGCAGGTACATCGATGAGGTGCGAGAAAGGAACAAATCCATGGATATCGTTCCCCTCCACGAGCAAGCCCCCCCGATTAAAACCGGTGACTAAAAGCTGAATAACTTCGTCATTACGGTAAAGCGTGTCCAGGTATTCCCAGTTATTATGGCCAGCCGCGGCGTGCGTGGTATGGGATGTTTCAGGGCTTAATTCCGGGCCGGCATCAAACTTATCTTCATCTCCTAAAACTGCCTGCCACCAGGCCTCATCTGGAACGTGACCATCAGGATAAGAATAATCCTGATCATTATTGAGTACCATTCATGCCACCTTTCAAGTACAACGCTAATTAAGCTCCGCTCTTTTGAGAACTTTCCATCTCCATTATTACTCTCGCGACGGCCTCAATCGCTACCCGCTGCTTGCGGTAGAGGTCGGCCTCTGACATAGCCAGTTTCATGGCAATCTCACGCACCTTCTTCCCCTGAACAAACTTCATTTCTAGAATATTATACAATATCCATTCACCTGTAGTCTTGCGTTCGCCTTCGGGCCGGACTTTTTCAATAGCCTGGCGCAAGACTCCCCGCAGCACATTGGTGGGATTGGCATCGCCCTCATTTACCATCTGCCGGACGATGCTTAATTTCAGCAGGGGTGAACCAGCCAGTTTTGGGCCGCCCCAGAAATGGGTCAACGCGTCCCGCACTAAATCCACCAGATCCTGAGGAACTTCGTAATCCATTTCGGTGAGGGTCTCAAAAGACGCGAAGCGGCTGTCCGCGCGCATTTTTTGGAATTGCTCAAACTGCGGGTTCAGCTCGCCAGCTTTCTTGAAGACTTCCTGCTGTAATTTGCGGTTGGCAAGGGCCAGGATCACCCTGGCAGACAGTCGGCTCAATACCTCTTTTTCTTCCTGATCCAGTTCATGAGTCCCGGTTCGCGATAACCCGAGTAACCCCAAAAGCTCTCTTTGCCCCGCGGTGGTTTGCATCAGGGGTATCACATGGAACCCGCGCCATTGGAAGATCGCCGGTTGCGGAGCGCTTGCCTCCGGGACGGGAAAATCGTTCAACCCGCCCATGTCATTTCCCATTTCATCCGCGTCCCCCGCGGTGACTAACAATGAAATTTTACCGCCCTCGAACGCACCAACAAAGGCGGAGCTGGCCTGGAATCGATCGCTGGCCGCGGAAAGCACCGCTTCCAGGAATTGCCGCAAATCGTTGCGGGTCATTAATCGGTCAGATAGCTCTGTCACCTGGTCGATCTCTTCCCGGTCATTTGAATAGAACAGCCACCGCTCAAGCAGCGGTGACAGGATAGTGATGGTGAACTCCATCACCAGAATAGACAGTGCCATCATGATCGGCACCAAAGTCTGGTAATCGAGGCCAAAGAAGATGCTGCCCTTCTTCACCAGCGTGGTCACACCCAGGGCAGTGATCGCAGTGACCGGCCCGCGCAGGATCCATTTAAATAAACGGCGTTTCACAACCCGGTCCGGCCAATCCACCCCGAAGAAAGCGATCGAGTACGCCATCATCACGATCAACCCGCCGACCAGGATGTTGGCAAGCAGGACGATCAACCAGAAAAGGAGCGCGTGGTTGGCGGCAAAACCGGAGCCGTACAGGAGGTAAGGAAACGATCCCAGCGCGGGCGCCAGAGCGCCTGTGACCAGGTAGAACATCCGCCGTTTGGCCGTGGATGTGGTTGTCCGCCGGTAGGCCCGGCTGAAATTGATCCAACTGGCCGCCATGGACAAGCCGTAGTAGATGGAAAAGAGATCTGTGAATACCGTACGGGATAAGTACTCCGCCGGCTGAGCTCCCTCCACCAATGGGCCGAGTAATACGCCAAAAGATAGAAGCGCGACAAAAACCGCTGACGCGAGATATGTGATGCGGGTCGCCCAACTGCGTTTTCCCCGGCTGGGTTTCCCGGTGGTGGCCAGCAGCGCGTCAGAAAACTGCATATAGGTCGGCGGGAGGAAGATGATCCCCAGCCACTGCACTTTTAACCAGATGGCAACATTGAGCGGTTGGGTGGCGGAACTCCCTAAGGCATCACCGGTGAAGACAATCACCACGCAGATCAGGATGAGCGTAAAAGCCCTGGCAACCCGATCCTTCAGGCTAAATGTAAAAGCGTACAGGAGCAGCGCGAAGGCCGTGATAGATATCCCGGCCGAGAGAATTTCTGCCAGTGTGCGGATCGCTGCTGTTGTCCCCTGCCACCAATTCATTCGCCCAACCTCTTACACCAGGTGATGCGTGAAAAACAGAGCAATATCCTGGTTCTCATAATAATGATCGTTATACCCGCAATAGATATAGCCGGATTTTTTAACACAGCGGATGGCTGGCACATTTTTCGATTGCATATCTATGGTAACACGCCGCAATTTCCTTTGAAAGCACCATTGTTCCATCGCCCGGATCAGGGTGGTTCCGATGCCTTTCCGGCGGTGCTCAGGGTGGACGGCCAGGTCAGTGATCCAGACTGCCGAAGTGCTGTCAAAAACGCTTGTCCTGATATAAGCTACCGGTTTGTAATCCAGGCTGGCGACCAGGATGGCGGTATCCGGCTGGTTGATCAGCGCTAATCGCTGCAGCGCTTTGGGGTAGTCCACCCGGACTGTCCGGGGCAGTTTGCTCTCCTGAAAAGTGATGGACGCATAACGGTCCTCTACGGCCAGATCCATTTGCCAGACTGAATCAGTATGGAAGGAATGATCCAGGGCCATCAGAGCAGGGGCATCATCACTAATCGCTGAACGCACTTCAATCTTAGGCATTCTTCATCCTATGGTTGGACCGTGATTCTCACGACGCAGGGCGGCTGTGCGGTTTCCTGGTTATCATAGACTACCAGCCTTAAGTAATAATCACCCGGGGCAAGTAAACTTGTATCCCAAACTCCGAGTGGATTATTCTGTACGATCGCCGTGCCAACTACCAGTGGTGTCCAGTTAATATTATCCTGTGAGTATTCATATTTGTAGAAACCGAACTTTTCAATATTTACAGTACCCTTGACCTCAATTTTCCCTTTGATCTTTTCACCCTCGGAGGGGTAGGTCCATTCTACTTTCCCCGGCTGGCACTGAGGGGGTGCGAGAACCGCGTTATTTTGTGCGCTGCCGGTTAATCCCGCGCCGCCGATTGGCGTCGCCGTCCCTGAGATGTCCAAAGTCGGGGTTGGCAGCAAGCCGATCACCGCAGGATCATTATTGCCGATCGTGACAAAGGAAAATTCCAAAGCGGCCAGGAAGAACAATAACACACCGATTGAGATCGCGGAGAGCATCTGCCGGCGGGCTCGGTCCTTCTCTAAACCGAAGGTAGCCAGGCGGTTTTCCAACAGCGCGTTCACGAAACGCCGGACATAGATAAAACCGACTGCTCCCAGCAGGATATAGATATATGTTTCAGCGGTCTTTAAGAAACGAAAGATCTCTGCCATACCATCAGGAGATGGCTAATACGCCGCGAATCACTTTTTCGAGCTTCGGACCGATCACCTGACCCGCCTGCAATACTTCCGCGTGGGTGGTGATATTCGATCCATCCAGGTTCGCTTTATTGCTGATGCCGGAAATCCCCAACACGCGGGTACCGCCGTGCCGGGCAACGATGACCTCTGGTACGGTGGACATACCAACCGCGTCCGCACCAATAACCCGCAGGAAGCGCAGATCCGCCGGGGATTCAAACGACGGCCCGGAGAGGCTGACATAGACGCCTTCCCGCATGCCCAATCGCTGCTCGCGCGAGACCTGCCTGGCGACATCCGCTAAAGGTTTGTCATACGGCTGGCTCATATCTGGAAAACGCGGCCCGAGTTCGTCCAGATTGGGTCCCCGCAGCGGATTCAAACCCGCCATGCCGATCATGTTGATATGGTCAGTGATCAGCATCAGGTCGCCGGGGACGTAGTCCGGGTTGATCGCGCCGGCCGCGTTGGTCACGATGAGATTCTGGATACCAAGGCGCTGCATCACCCGAACTGGTAAAGTGACCTGGTCCATGGAATAGCCTTCGTAGTAATGAATGCGGCCCTGCATGACCATCACCGGTTTCCCTTCCAGCTTGCCAAAAACCAGCTTGCCGGAATGCCCTTCCACGGTTGAACGCGGCCAGCCAGGGATGGATGTGGATGGAATGATCACCGCCTGCTCGACGGCATCCGCCAGAAAGCCAAGACCTGATCCGAGGATGATCGCGTACGCAGGGGTTTCTTTAATTTGCCGTTGAATGAGATCTTTGATCTCGTCGATTTGTGCCAGAGTCACGAATGTATCCATGCTGTTCACCTGTATGGAGGAAGTAGGGTTGATTATAGCAGACTGTCTTTCTTATTTGCGGATACTCCGGTATATCTCTTCCCAGGCTTTCAAAATGTGTGTTACCGCCGCGTCATCTACCCAGTAATGGGTCACAAAGCGGAATCTGCGCTTACCGGTTTCATGCGTCAGGATGCCGCGGGCTTTGAACAGGTCATTGATTGCCGGAGCATCGATTGGGATGTCAGCAGCCAGGTTGGCAAAGATCATATTCGTCCGGGGTGACCCTTCATCAATCACCAATCCGCCAATCGCGCTCAGCCCGTCCGCCAGTTTCCGGGCCTGTTGATGATCCTCGCCCAACCGTAAAGACATTTTCTCAATGGCGATTATGCCAGCTGCCGCCAATATCCCCGCCTGCCGCATGCCGCCGCCCAGTTGCTTGCGAATATGCCGGGCTTCATATATGCAATCTTCAGTGCCGCAGAGCACACTGCCGACCGGCGCGCACAACCCTTTGCTGAGACAGAATGTCACGCTATCCACTGATCCCGCCAATTCCCGGGCAGTGACATTCAGCGCGGCGGCCGCGTTGAAGATGCGCGCGCCGTCCAGGTGAAGTTTCAATTCATTCTCGTGCGCGAGCTTAGCCAGAGCAGCAGTGTCTTCTACTGAGATCGGCACACCGCCGCAGCGGTTGTGGGTGTTTTCCATCAGAACCATGCGCGTACGGGGAAAATGGACATCCTCCGTGCGGATCGCGTTTCGGACATCAGCCAAATCGAGTGTCCCGTCAGGTTGATTTAGCACGATAAAAGGTGAAACACCGCCAAGCCCAGCCGCGCCGGCGGCTTCGTACATGTAACTGTGGCACTGGCTGCCCATGATCGCTTCTTCACCCCGGCCGCAATTCGTCAGGATCGCCAACAAATTTCCCATGGTGCCGGAGGGAACGAATAAACCTGCTTCCTTCCCCATTTTTTCCGCCGCCAGTTCCTGTAATTTATTGACGGTCGGGTCATCACCAAAGACGTCATCCCCAACTGCCGCGCGCGCCATCGCTTCCCGCATCTCAGGGGTTGGTTGAGTCACTGTATCGGAACGCACATCGATCCAATCCATTATTCTTCCTCGCTTTCCAATCCTTGGAGTACTTTCTGTAATTCCGGCGCCAAAGGCGCGCTGAACTCACGCGATGATTTTTCGCCGGGCAAGGTGACCATTAACCTGGCAGCATGCAAGAAATGCCGGCCCAGTTGAATGGTCGGATGCCGCAGGCCGTACACTGTGTCACCGACTACCGGGCAGCCGATAAATGAGAGATGCAGGCGGATCTGGTGCGTCCGGCCCGTTTGCGGATTTACTTCCACGTAGGTGTGATGCGGGAATGACTTAAGGATACGATACCGGCTGACTGCTTCCCGCCCGCGTCCTTCCGGGACAACAGCCATGCGTTTGCGGTGCGACGGATCACGCGCGATCGCGGCCTGGATGATCCCCTCTGGTGAAGGCGGCGCGCCGTCAACCAGCGCCAGGTAAGTCTTATGGATCAAGCGGTCTCTGAATTGGTCCTGCAAATAGCGGTGGGTCGGGTCATTCTTTGCCAGCAGCAATAATCCAGATGTATCTTTATCCAACCGGTGAACGATCCCCGGCCGGCCTTCACCGCCAATGCCTTCCATCTCCGGCGCGTGGGCCAGAGCCGCGTTGACGATGGTACCCGTCAGGTGCCCCGCGCCGGGATGGACCACGATCCCGGCTGGTTTGTTGATCACAAGCAGGTTGGCATCCTCGTAGATCACTTCCAATTGGATCGGTTCAGGCAGAATCGTCGTTGGCTCCGGCTCAGGGACTTCCAGCTGGATCTCATCATTCATCTCCAGCATCAATCCGGCCTTTGTCACGCTCCGGCCGTTGACAGTCACCGCGCCGGCCGCAATCCATTTTTGAATACGGCTGCGCGAATGCTGCGGGAATTTATCCGCCAGATAAATATCCAGCCGGCATTTTTCGTAACTATCGTAGCGATAAGCGGCCATAAAGTTGGTTCACTCACTTGCCGGTGGAGTTGACCCGGCAGATGCTTTCTTCTTGTCCATGCGTTCTTTGATATACATACCAACCAGCAGGACCACGACCCCGACAGTAATACAGGCGTCAGCCACATTGAAAACCGCGAAGGAACCCACTGAGACAAAATCTGTCACCTCGCCAATCGTCAGCCGGTCGACCAGGTTACCCAGCGCGCCGCCGAACTGCATGCCCATCGCAATGCGCAGCGGCCAGTCCTCCCGCGGAATCTGCGGGAAGTAGTACACCATGAAACCAGCGACTACGATGGAGAGTATGGTGAATACGCCGCCGAAACCCTGAAAGATGCCAAACGCAGCGCCGGTGTTCGTCCAATGGACAATGCGGGCGTAAGGTGCCAGCCATTCCCATGGTGACCAGCTGCCACCTAACGGGATGTTCGTTCGGACAAGATGTTTCGTCCACTGGTCCAAGGCAATGATGATGACGGCAACGCCGGCCAGCATGTGATATTTAGAAAAAAACTTTTTCACGCAGCCTCCGCGGTGCTTTTCTTAACCTGAAACACCAGTGTTTCATTATCGAATGTTTCTTGAGAAAAGGTCGATGTATCACCGACAACCCGGGTTAGTTTGACACAGAGTGTCTCACCCAGGATGTACTCTTTGAATGCCTGGATGGCTTCTTCAAGAACGTCGCTGGTTTGATACTGGATCTCGATCCGGTCGGAGATCTCCAGCTGCAGATTCTTCCGCTCATCCTGTACCCGGCGCACAACTTCGCGCGCCAGGCCTTCCCGCACCAGTTCCGGCGTCAACTCAGTCACGAGCGCGGCCAGGTACGCGCCTTCGGAGGCTACCGCGTAGCCTTCGCGGGCAGCCGCCCGCACTTCGACTTCCTCCGGCAGGATCGTGAACTGTTCATCCGCCGCAAGGACGGCGATGCCATCCCCTGCCAGTAATTTTCGGGCCGCAGTTTCCGCCGGCAGGTCCAGGATGGCCTGACGAATGGCCGGGAAAGTCTTGCCGTATTTCTGGCCCAATTGCTTGGGTAATGGATTGAGCGAGAACGAGACTGCTTCACCGGCCGCGTCCAATACACGCACCTGTTTGACGTTTAACTCGTCCGCCAGGATCTCGGCATATTTCAGAACTACCTTTTGCTCTTCGGCATTGCTGACAGCGTACGCGACCTCAGAGAGCGGCTGGCGAACCTTGCGGTTGGCTTTATTCCGGGCGGAATGACCGAGTGAGGCCAGTTTCATCACCAGGTCCATTTCCGCATTGAGTTTCTCGTTGATCCATCCTGGTTCATATTCCGGCCAGGCAGCCAGGTGAACGGAAGCAGGCGCGCTCTCGTCCAACGAACTGACCAGGTTAAGGTACAGCTCATCCGATAAGAACGGCATGGATGGCGCAAGTAATTTCGCGACGGTGACCAGAGCCTGATACAGGGTGGCATAAGCGGCCTGTTTGTCGGCATCCGATTCGGTTTTCCAGAATCTGCGGCGTGACCGGCGCAGGAACCAGGTGGAGAGATTATTCACGAACGTTTCGATTGGCCGGGTCGCGCCGGTGACATCATATTGTTCAAAAGCCTGTGTAACATCCCGCACCAGGGTATGCAAAGAAGAAAGCAGCCATTTATCCAGGTCGGAATACACCGGTTTCAGATTTGGGTCTGGCAGCCAGCCATCTAGCCGGGCATACGTCACAAAGAAGGAATAGGTATTCCACAGGGTCAGCGTGAAATTCCGCAGAACTTCGCCCACCAGGTCTTCAGAGAAGCGCCGTTCCTGCCCGGGCGGGCTGGCAGTGTACAGGTACCAGCGGAAAGCATCAGCGCCGTGGGTATTCAGCACTTTCCAGGGTTCAACCACATTCCCCTTGGATTTGGACATTTTCTGCCCATCGCCATCCAGGATCAAACCCAGGCACATGACGTTCTTAAAGCATTCCTGCTCAAACAGCATGGTGCTGATGGCATGCAGTGAGTAAAACCAACCGCGGGTTTGATCCACTGCCTCGCAGATGTAATCCGCGGGGTATTGCTGCTTGAACATCTCCTGATTTTCGAAGGGGTAATGCCATTGAGCGTACGGCATTGAACCTGAGTCAAACCAGACATCGATCAATTCAGGCACGCGCTGCATCTTCCCACCGCATTTCGGGCAGGCAAAGCGGATATTATCCACATGCGGACGATGCAAATCCAACTGCGACTGATCCTTGCCGGTCAATTCAGATAATTCCTGAACGGAGCCGACACATACCTGTTGTTGGCAGTCCGGGCATTCCCAGACCGGTAACGGAGTACCCCAGTAGCGGTTCCGGCCGAGCGCCCAGTCAATATTGTTGGATAACCAGTTGCCGAAGCGGCCGTGTTTAATATGCGATGGATACCAGTTGATCCGGTCATTGAACTGAACCAGGCGGTCTTTGTACTGGCTGGTGCGGATATACCAGGTTGGCCGGGCATAATAGAGCAGCGGTGTCTTGCAGCGCCAACAGAAGGGATAGGTATGCGTGATCGTGCCGTGCTTGAAGAGCAATCCGCGCCGGCGCAGATCTTCCATGATGGATGGGTCAGCCGCTTTGACGAACACGCCAGCCCAGGGTTTGACATCACTGATGAAGGTACCGTCTCCCTGCACGGTTTGAATGATCGGCAGATCATATACCTGGCTGACTTCCATATCCTCCGCGCCAAAAGCTGGAGCAATGTGGACCAGGCCGGTGCCGTCCTCGATGGTGACATAGTCCGCGTTGACGATGTAGTAAGCCGGTTTGTCAACAGGGATGAAAGTGTAGAGCGGAGCATATTTCAAGCCCTTGAGAGCTGCGCCCTGGCAGGTTTCAACAATCCGAACCTCATCCTCCCCAAATACCCGGGGGATCAGTGCGCTGGCCAGGATCAGGCGTTCCATGCCACCTTCCGGCAGCGGACGTTCGATGGTGGCATATTCCACCTCCGGGTGAACAGCCACGGCGACATTGGCCGGCAGCGTCCAGGGAGTTGTGGTCCACACGAGCAAGGATGTGCCCGGTTTGTCTACCAGGGGGAGCCTGACATACACAGAGGGATCCACGGCGTCGTCATACCCAAGCGCAACCTCGTGGTCCGAGAGCGGCGTGCCGCAGCGCGGGCAGTAGGGGACTACTTTGTATCCCTGGTACAGCAGGTTCTTCTGCCAGAAGGATTTCAGGATCCACCAGACTGATTCAATATATTCATTGGTATAAGTAACATAAGCAGTTTCGAGGTCCACCCAGAAGGCGATGCGATCCGTCAGACGCTCCCATTCTTTGATGTAAGTAAAGGCGGATTTCCGGCATTCTTCATTAAATTTGTCGATGCCGTAAGCTTCGATCTGCTGTTTATTGGTGAAGCCCAGCTTTTTCTCAACCTCGATCTCTACCGGCAAGCCGTGCGTATCCCACCCGCCGCGGCGGATGACATGGTAACCGCGCATGACACGATAACGCGGGAAATTGTCTTTGAATGACCGCGCCAGTACATGATGCACCCCAGGTTGGCCGTTTGCGGTTGGCGGACCCTCGTAAAAGACATATTCCGGTCCGCCTGCATTCGCTTCGGCAGCCTTTTTGATGATGTTGTACATCTTCCAATGGCGGAGCATGCGCTCTTCCATCTGAACAGGATCCAGCTTTGGTGAAACCGCTTTGAAACCCATCGCAACAACCTCCGTTAAAAATAGAACCTCTCATCCACATCAGGGACGAGAGGAGATTTCCCGCGTTACCACCCTGGTTCCTGGTCTATCCAGGCACCTCGGCTCCCATTAACGGAGGAGAAACCGGCTCGCTTACTATCGTTACAGTTCAGCTCGCTGCTCCGGAGTGATTTTCATCTGCCCGCCGTTGTTTGCTCGCACCTGCCGCAAACTCTCTGCGATGGCTCAGCAGACTACTCGTCTCCATCAACGCGTTTCAATGATTATCTCACAGAGGAGCAGCAGCGTCAATCACCTGCCCCCGCGCCAGAGCCGGGTAGGATAAGCCTGAAAAATGATCAAGGTTCAGATAAAAGAAAACTCTGTAATGCCTACTGCACAACCCCATAGAAGAGCGGCAGTGGAGCAACCTTTTCTTTACTCATTTTGATCCCTGAAAGGACCCGGCCCCGGGCATTTTCCGCCGCTTCCTGAGAAGCAGCATGGATAGTGAAAAGGATGTCGCCTGGCCGAACAGAGTCTCCCACCTTTTTGTGGATCAAAAAGCCCACTGAATGGTCGATCTGGTCTGTTTTCTTTGCCCGGCCGGCACCCAGCTCCACAGATGTTTCACCCACGACCCGGGCATTGAACTCCGCGATAAAACCGGATTGCTCAGCGAACACATCGACGATCACCGGCGCGACAGGGAAGCTTTCAGGATGATCCAAGTATGAGACATCCCCACCCTGGGCATTGACCAATTTCCGGAAAGTCTCAAAAGCTTTTCCGCTGGTGATCATCTCCTGTGCCAACTTCTGACCTTCATCCAGATTCCGCGCTTTCTTTCCCAGTGTGAGCATGTGCGCTGCCACGGTCAGGCAGTGTTCCAACAGGTCAGCCGGGCCTTTTCCGTGTAAAGCCTCCAGCGCTTCTTTAACTTCCAGCGCATTACCCACGGCAGCGCCAAGGGGTTGGTTCATATCTGAAAGCAGCGCGGTAACCTGCCGGCCGCTCAAGCGGCCAATCTCAACCATCAATCGGGATAATTCCCGGGCATCAGCCAGATTGGTCATGAAGGCGCCGTTGCCAACTTTCACATCCAGCACGATCGCCTGCGCGCCGGCCGCGATCTTCTTGCCCATCACGGAAGCAGCGATCAGCGGTGTACTGGGGACGGTGCCGGTCACATCACGCAGCGCGTACAGTTTACCGTCCGCCGGGGCCAGTGTACCCGTTTGACCGGTGAGCACAATGCCGATGGCTTTCAACTGCTCAATAAACTCATCGCGGGTGAGATCGGTGCGGTATCCCGGGATGGATTCCAGCTTATCCAGGGTGCCGCCGCTGAAACCCAGCCCGCGGCCAGACATTTTAGCGACGGGGAGTCCGCAGGCAGCCACGATCGGCTCTACCACCATAGTCACCTTATCGCCGACCCCGCCGGTGGAGTGTTTATCCACCGCCAGAGGAACGTACGCGCTGAGGTCCAACACTTCGCCAGAATGCGCCATGGCCAGTGTCAGGTCTGTCGTCTCACGGGGAGTCAATCCATTCAGCAAGACCGCCATGGCCCAGGCTGCCACCTGGTAATCGGGGATCGAGCCGTCCGCGATACCGTTGACAAAGAATTGGATTTCCGCGGGTGTCAGTTCGACCCGGTCTCTTACTTTAATAATGATGTCAACAGCCCGCATGATTACCTCTTTAACAGGTCGGCGTTTCCGCTGACACGGAAACGCCTTGTGATTTGTTGGTTAATACTACTTTTTCGGGAGAATGACTACCTTGCGGTAGGGTTCCTCACCGGTGGATTCAGTGATCACTGCCGGATGATCCCGTAAGGCCAGGTGAATGACTCTTCTTTCATTGGCCGGCATTGGTTCCAACGCCTGGCGTTTCCCGGAGGAAGTCACCTGGTCCGCGATGCGGGTGGCGAGTTGGTGCAGCTGCCGCTCGCGGCGCTGGCGATAACCTTCCACGTCGATCATCAGAGGCAGCCATTTTTCCAGCCGTTTCCCAATGATCAGGCTGCTGATATATTGCAGTGCGTTCAGGGTTTCCGAGCGCCGGCCGATCAGAACACTGAGGTCCGGGCCGGTGATCTCGACCAGTACGCCCGGCAGATCTTTATCATCCGCCACTTCGGAAAAAGTGGAGGTAACCTGCGCGTGGATGTGCATTTCCTCAAGTAATTCACTCACCGTTTCACGGGCGACCCGCAGTTCAGGCTCTTCCACCATGCTGGAAGTCTCGGCTGGTTTTTCCTTCTTGGCGGGTTTGGCTTCCGCGCGGGCGGGTTTGGTTGCAGCTTCCGGCGCTGATTCTTTCACCGTCTCTTCCACGGCGGGCAGCGGTTTCTTCTCCAGGTTGATCGGCTGGCAGCCTTTCTTGGTGATGCGGATGCGCGCCAGGCGCCCGCCAAAACCGAACAGGCCTTTGCTGCCTTCATCCAGATAATCGATATCCACATCATCGATCGAAAGCGCCATTTCAGCCAACCCATTCTCGATGGCTTCTTCAATGGTTTGCGCGGTCACTTCCATAGAGGTAATCGGTTCAGCCATAATACCTCGCTTCTCTTATGCTTTCTTCTTGAGGAATGGGAACGAGAACATTTTCTTGAAATCTACCATGCCCAACGCGGCATATTGCAAAATACCCACAATGTTGCTGGTGACAAAGTATAAAGATAAGCCGGAGGAGAATGTAAAAGCCAGGTAGAACATCAGGAACGGCATGTACAGGTTCATCATCTTGCTCATCTGCGCACTCTGGTCATTGGGGTTCGCGGATGGCGGGGTCATCGCTTTGGACTGCAGGTACGTGGTGATGAGCACCAGGATGGCCAGAACCGGGATCCCAAATGAGAGGAAGGGCAGGTGCAGTCTTTCGGGCAAACCCAGATTCATCCAGAGGAACTTGCTGTTCAACGGGATCAATTGGGAGATGGAGAGGAAGCCCGGGTAGACATGCTTGGTCAGGTTCAGCATTTCAATCGGCGAAGAAGCCAGGGTCAGCATGACACTCTGATACAGACCAATGATGATCGGGAATTGAATCAGGGTTGGCAGGCAGGAAGCAAAAGGATTGATCCCCAGCTCTTTATATAAAGCCATCTGTTCCTGAGCCAGCTTTTCTTTATCATCCTTATACTTCTTCTGGGCTTCTATCCAGCGTTTGTCACTTTGCAGAGCGGCCATGCCCTTAGAGCCTTTGACCTGCTGCGCGGTGAGCGGATGTGTGACCAGGCGGATGAGGATGGTGAAGAGAATAATGGCGATACCAAAATTCTGTCCAACCAGTGTATAGATGTATAGAAGGACATTAACGAACGGAGTAATAATAATCGAATCCCACATGGTCTAATCCTTATTTAGGCTGGGGCAGCGCCCACACTTGGTTACCATTCTCATCGAGCATGATCAAAATGGTATCTTTGCTGGTGGTGCCGATGAGTAATTTGCCGTTAACTGGGACGGGCGTACCGTACAACTTATCTGCCAGGGGTTTGCTGTAAAGCAGTTTCCCGGTGTAGTCCAGATGAACCAACGCCCCATCTTCCGCGGTAAAGTAGATGCCGTCATCAGCCAGTAAGGGGGTACCAACGATGGCGCCATTGGCTTTGTACTGCCAGAGGACGGCCTGATTCGCTTCAGCCAGCGCATAGAAATTACCGGCCAGATCACCGAAGTAAATATTGCCGTCACGAATGGCCGGACCAGACCAGACTGCCTCAGCCGCGGCGTACCGCCAGAGGATTTTGCCGTCAACTTTATCGACCGCGATCGCTTCCTTGGCCATGGTGCCCAGGAAAATGCTGCCATCAGAATTCACAATATTGCCGATGATGGCGCCGCCGGTGTCAGTTTTCCAAATCAGATTCCCATTGTTGGCATCAATGGCGTAGATGAAATGATCCATCCCGCCCTGATAAACCACACCGTCAAGGATCAACGGGTTGGACCAGACCAGGCTTTCAGTTTTGTACTTCCAGAGCACATTACCGTTCAGGTCCAATGCGTAAAGGTAGCCGTCCGCGTTCGAGGCGTAGATCGTTCCATCCACGACCACCGACTCACCGATCCATTTACTTTCGGCGGTGAAGATCTCGTGACCTTGACCGGTTTTGGCATCGATCACATGGAGAACGTGCGCGTAATCGCCAACCACCAATTGCCCATCAGCGGTCAAAGCTGGAGCGGCATAAAATGAGGCCTTGGTGGCCTTTTCGGGATAACGCCAGATGACCGTACCATTCTGCGCGTTGACCGCGAACACACCGCTGCCGTACGATGTGTAGATCACATCATTCGCGACGGTGATGCCGGGCCAGCTGGAGGAGATACCAGTGCCAGTACAGCCGCTGAATAGAAGCGCGGTAATGATCAAGAGCAAGCCGATAATGAGTTTATTTTTCATGTATTTTCACCTTTCAGGTGTTATTTTTCTGGTACGGGGTCGTAGCCGCCTTTACTAAATGGGTTGCAGCGTAATATCCGCCAACCAGCCAGCATAATTCCTTTGAAGACACCAAAGCGATAGATTGCCTGGTAGCCGTAATGTGAGCAGGATGGATAATACCGGCAAGTATTCTGCGCGATCAGACGGGAGAGCGTCTGTTGATATCCGCGAACCAGCAGCAAGAGGAACCACTGTGGAAAGTTTCTCCATGTCAGCGGCAGGTCCCTGAGCTTTGGTTCAGAATGATATTCAGACCGGATCGTTGTTGGTTGTGTCATGTGGGTTGCTCACCCTGGCCTTCCGCAGGCACTGCTCCATAGCTTGTTGGATATCAGAAAAAGATGCTCCGAGAATGCCGATCCGGGCAACGATAAGTAGATGGATCCCCGGTCTGATATCTTTATGAACCTGTTCGAACGCTGCCCTCAGCCGCCGCTTTGCTCTATTCCTTTGCACAGCGCCGCCAAGGCTTTTGCTTGCAAGGAATGCGACTTGAAAATTCTGTCCTTCACTTACCTCTTCAGTAATCAACACAAGCAGCGGATGGGCACAGGATTTTCCTGAACGCCGCACCCGCTGGATGTCACTTGTCCGGGTCAGGCGGTATTTCCGGTTCACTGCTCCACCTGACCATCAGCATCTCTTTTGTACCTGGTACTGGTCTACCATTTAATGCGTTTCACATGATTATTCATGGAAACGGTTAATTTGTGGCGGCCGCGAGCGCGGCGCCGCTTGAGAACTTCCTGACCATCCGCGGTGGACATGCGTGACCGGAAACCGTGGACACGGAGTCGGCGGTGGATCTTTGGCTGATAAGTACGTTTTGGCATGCTTCTACCCTTTCAAGATAATGCTTATACGCGATACAAGGTTTTTATTATACCGCAGGCTGGTTTTTTGGTCAAACCTTCTGGCTGGCCGGCGGCATGAATATTCGGGCGAGCTGTGCCGCGCCGTCCTGGTCAGTGATCGCCAGGACCTCATCTTCGGCTTCCAGTAATGTGACACCGCGGGGCAGCATCACCTCGCCGTGGCGGATGATCGCCGCGATCACACAGTGATCCGGTAAATCCAGCTGCTTAATGGCTTTACCGATGGCTTCCGCGCCCTGGGGGATTTTCTCTTCGACCAATGAATAGTTACCCCGCCGAATTTTCATGAGCGTCATCATGTCGCCCATGGACATTTCTTCTTCGATCAGACTAGCCAAGATCTGGGCTTGATTGACCGCGACATCCACATGGAATTTCTTGTCAAACAACCAGGCATTGCGGGGGTTATTGACGCGGGCGATCGTGCGGTGCGTATTGTATCGCTCCCGGACAAAGTAGCATAAGGCCAGGTTGACTTCGTCTTCTGTTGTGCAGGCAGCCAGTACCTGCGCCTCGCGAATCCCCGCTGTTTCCAGTACATGCGGATCCGCAGGATCGCCTTCAAAAATCACTTCGGTCGGCAATTCACGGTGGACACGGGCTAATATCTCTTTACGGGATTCAACCAGATGGACATGGTACCCCTGGGCAATCAACATCTTGGCAAGTTGTGCGCCTGTACGGCCGGCGCCGGCGATGATTACAAACATGGTTATTTCCCTTCCAGGGCGAGCATATCATTTTTCACTTGCTGCGCCCCTTCCATGGTCGCGCTAAAATGCACCACGTCGCAACTTTCCAGAACGAACCCTGCTGCAGGTAAAATTGCCCGGCCGGCGCGTGTGATAGAACTGACGATGATCTGCGGGTTCGCCAGCACATCCGCGATTTTCTTGCCCTGCCAGGCATCCGGGACGGTGATCTCATAGAATTCTACTTCGCCATTCCCGGCGGAATAGACCGTGCGGACGTCCGCATGGTAAAGCAGCTCTTCGATGCGTTGAGCGCCCCAACTGGTTGAACTTACGATCTGGTGCTTGAAGGATTCATGGATCACCCGCCACTGCGGGTCATAATTGCGGACAACGACATGCGGAACATGGAATTCTTCACGGGCGATCTGACCGATGACAGCGTTCATGGCGTCGCTGTTGGTCACAGCGGCAAGTCCGTCAGCGGTCTCAATCCCGGCCCGGATGAGGACATCGCGATTCAGTGCTTCACCTTCGATGGTCTGGCCGTCAAAAGAAACCGGTAGATTTGTGAAAGATTGGGCGTTATTATCCACAACGACCAAATTCGTCCCTGATTGTAACAACCGGCTGGCCAGCTCTATACCCACCCGGCCACAACCTATAATAATGATATTCATACTACCTCTTTACTGGGTTTATCGCGGGCTGTTCCCCGGCGAGATACTTCTCGAGCCTAAAATTACTTAACGAATGGATTATAATACAAATAATTATTCGTATTAAAGGAGCAGACAAATGAGATTGGGTACAACAGAACTTTTAATCGTATTGGCCATTGTTGTCCTGCTGTTCGGTGTTGGGCGTATTTCCAAAGTTTCCGGTGAGATCGGTAAGTCTATCCACGCCTTCAAAAAAGGGCTGGAAGAACATCCGGAAGAAAAAGCTGACGAAGCCAAGCCTGAAGAAAAGAAGTAATCCCGCCATCACCGCATAGGGAATCCTTATGAATATTCTGGGAATTGGAATTCCAGAGCTTATTATTATATTTATTGTTGCCATGATCGTTCTCGGCCCGGGGAACATGGTGAAAACCGCCACCCAGGCCAGCGCGGCGATCAAAAAACTCCTGAACTCAGAAATGTGGCGCTCCATGGTGAATTCCACCAAGGAAATCCGCACGATCCAGGGCCAGATCATGAAAGAGACTGGCCTGCCTGAGACGATCCAGTCACTCAAGCAGAGCACCCGCATCATCACGAACCCCGCGCTGGAGCAGTGGCGGAGTACGGTGGATACCACCAAGCCCGCGCCAAATCTGCGGGCGGATTTCCCTGACCAGACTCCGCCGGCAGCGTCCGCGCCTGCAGAAGCAGAAACTACTCCGACTGAACAAAAACGAGCTGAAGACCTTAAGCCATGACGACACCCAAATCGTCTGACATGTCCTTCATGGCACATTTTGAGGAGCTGCGCCGCCGGCTCTTAGTCAGCGTGGTTGTACTGGTCATCACCACCCTGATCAGCTTCACCTTTTCTACCCATCTGCTAAAGTTGTTGGCAATGCCGATCGGCGGTTTGGACAAACTCCAATCGATCGAAGTAACAGAGAGCGTCAGCGTGTATATGCGGGTGTCGCTCCTTTCCGGCGTGGTTTTTGCCATGCCGGTGATCGTCTATGAGCTGCTGCGCTTTATCCTGCCGGCCTTGAAACCGAAGGAAAAGAAATGGGTCATCATTGCCGTACCAGCGGCGACCCTGCTCTTCGCTGGCGGGATCGTGTTCACGTACTACATCATGCTGCCGCCCGCCATCCAGTTCCTGACGACTTTCCTGGATATTCAAACCGCGCCGCGCTTAAAGAACTACATGGATTTCGTGTTGAACTTACTCTTCTGGGTAGGTATCAGCTTCGAATCGCCCCTGCTGATCTACGTGTTAGCCAAACTGCATATCGTCAATGGCAAGATGCTGCTCAAGCAATGGCGGGTAGCCATCGTGATCATCACGATCGCGGCGGCGGTGATCACCCCGACGGTAGATCCCATCAACATGGGAATCCTGATGGTCCCGCTGTTCGGCTTGTATATCCTCAGTGTGATCCTGGCGTTTCTGGCGCGCTGATCTCACCCCAGAACGCGCTGCCGTCCCAGCGAAGCAACCGGACTGGCAGAAATTGATTCTGAATATCCTGATCTGACCGCGTGAATACGCGGTCATTTTCTTTGGTTAACCCACCGTGGATCTTCTGACCGGCGGAGTTCACCCGGCCCTTTTCCCACAACACCACCGGCGCTGTCATAATCTTAGTCTTGGCAATCTCACCAGCCGATTCTTTGATCAGGTTTCGGATGATCTCACCACGATGTTTCTTGACCTGGTCGCTGACCGGGTCTGGCAAACGCACAGCCGCTGTACCCGGCCTTTCGCTGTAATGAAAGACATGGCCGCCAGAAAACTTCATCGCGCGGATGAATTCAACGGTTTCATTAAATTCAGAGTCGCTTTCACCGGGGAACCCGACAATCACATCTGTCGTGATGGAAGCCCGCGGTAATACCGCGCGGATCTCCTGAACCAGCTGCCTGAAAGATTCCGGGGTGTTGTTTCGCGCCATGCGTTTTAACGTGGCAGCTGACCCGGACTGCATGGGCAGATGAAAATGCGGACATAAGCGGTCATCCTGCTGCCAGAGCGAAAAGAAACCCGCCGGGATACCCCAGGGTTCAATGGATGAGAGACGCAGCCGATAATCACCGGGCAGCAGCAGGATGCGTGCGATCAGGTCGCGCAGGTTCTGTTCTTGACCAATGTCCAATCCCCACGAACCAAGGTGCACCCCGGTTAGGACGATCTCCCGCGCACCCGCGGCAAGCGCATTCTTCATGTCAGCCAGCACCGTCTCAGCGGGTGTACTGCGGGATACGCCGCGTGCCAGCCGGGTGACACAGAATGTGCAATGATTGTCACAACCATCTTGAGCCTTGATGAATGCCCGGGTTCTGCTGCGGATGCCTGGAACCGGCGACCGGCCGCTGCGCGGAGATCCTGCCGCGTTTTCCAGGATCAGCTGGACGAGATTATCTTTCATCAGGTTGGGAACCCAGGTCAGGTCACCGGGGAGATCTTGCAGGGCTGAAATTTCCTGTGGGGGTAAACAGCCGGTCGCGACAATTCGTAAGCCGGGTTTGCGCAGCCACTTGTGCAAGCGCTGCCGGGAATCCGCGGACGCAGCCGCGGTCACCGCGCAGGTATTCAACACCACCAGATCAGCCTCTTCCAACCGCGGAACCAGCTGATGCCCCTGTTCTATGAACTGGCTGGCGTATTTTTCAATTTCACTCTGGTTGAGACGGCATCCGATTGAATCTAAAAAGATATTCATTCCAGTTTATTCACAATAAATTGGTCAAAGCGTACGTCCACCCCGGGCTGATCGATCGCCCCGGCCAACAATCCGACCTGACCGTAGATCAAATCCGTGTCTTGTACTTCCGCCAGAGTTTCTCCATTGACTACCCACTTCAATGTCCGCTCCTGGCAGATCGCCTGGAGATGATTCCCGGCATTTCCCGGGTAAATATTCGCAGCCGGCTGGAAACTGCCGTTGGTGAGGAAAATCCGCTGCCCGGCGATGTTTTTGACGATCGCGTAATATCCATCCGAGCTGATCAAGAACCCGTAATAGTTATCAGCATTCTGGTACCGGCAAACAACGCCAAAGTAATTATCGTCTGGTCCGCCAACTTTCTCGGTATCAACATCAACCGCGCTGTTTCGCAGGGAGATTCCCGGAGTAGTGATCACTTCTGCCCCGGCGCCGGGGAGGAATGCCCGCAAGGATTGCTGGTCGTATTGAAATACGCCGCTCTCTTCGTTAAGTAATCGCCAGCCATTGGAATGATCGCTAAAATCATCCATGAAATACGGCAAATGCGCCAGCTCGGCTGCAGGGATCAAAGCGCGAGAAGGTATGACCGTACAGGCCGAGGTTGTCAGCAGGAGTAAAACCAGCAGGAAGAAAGTCAAAAATAACTTACGAGCTTTCATACAGATATTTTAACACGGTTGATTACAGGCTGCGCCTGGTTATAAGTTGTATTGACAAGGATATGGCGGCATGATAATATCTTTGCTCGTCGTGCCCGAGGGAATCCCTCTGGCGATATTATCAAGATGGAGAAAGATTGTATGTCTGAAAGAATTGTTGGTACAGTAAAGTGGTTCAATGCCATCAAAGGATACGGCTTCCTCGGCCGTGAATCTGGAGAGGACGTTTTCGTGCATTTTTCCGCGATCCAGGTGGATGGTTACAAACGGTTAACCGAAGGTCAGAAAGTTGAATTCTCGGTTGAGGCCGGCCCGAAAGGCTTGCAAGCCGCGAACGTCGTTCCCCTGGAGTAATCCCGCAGTGAACTCCGCAGCCGCCTAATACAGGCGGCTTTTTTATTGGTAAGTCCCAAAATAGAAAGCAATGACCTTGGTAATCTCCAATATAGTCGCCTGCCTGGATTCCGATGTTAGCCACCAGCGCCAGGGGTGATACCAGTAATCAGCGACATCGACCGGTTGGACAGAAACACTGATCTTCTTTCCGTTCATGACCTTGTGAAAGAGCAGCGACGTGCGCAGAGAATGAAAGCTATCCGTAACGACGATCAGGCTGGTCCAACCTTTGCGTTTCATCAGTTCCGCGACAGCCTGTGCTTCCTCATAGGTATTAGTTGAGGTCTTCCTGGTGTAGGTGACATTATCCTGCAATATGCCGTATCTGGATGAGAGCAGGCTGCGGTTAGCCGCGGTCACATCTGTGCCAGAATTCGTCTGATCGCCGGTTTCAGTCAAAATGATCTGACGGGTTAGTTTATCATTGACCAACTTCGCGCCGTACTCCAGGCGTTCTTCGCCACCGCCGCTCAAGATGACGATCGCGTCGGTTGGGTGGAGGGCGTCGCGATGCACCAGCAGCGGACCGGCCAGCTCCAGCAGCAAGGTTAATATTACGACCACTATTACGAATGCCAGGCCGCAGCCGCAGCCTAATCCATATTTCTTTTTCATTTAGTAAATATCCTTAGCGGTTCGCCAGGAGCGCCCGCGAGATACGGCTTAGCCCATCTTCGAGCAGCAGCCGCGGACAGCCAAAATTCAGCCGAACGAACCGCGCGCCGGGATTGCCAAAATCCAACCCGGGATTGACTGCCACAGCGCCTTTTTCAAGCAGAAAGGCCGCCAGGTCAGAAATATCCAACCGGGAGAAATCCAACCAGGCCAAATAAGTACCCTCCGGAGGATAAAAGCCAACATCTGGTAACTCAGCCTTGAAAAAGTCCTGCATGAGCTGACGGTTCTCCGTCAGGTATGTCAGTAACGATTCAAGCCATTCACCACCCGTCTTATATGCCGCCAACCCCGCGGTGAGGCCGAGGGCATTGATGTGCCCCGAAAAAGCCTCAGCCTGGCGCTTGAATCTCTCCCGCAGTTCCGGGCTGGGGATGACTGCATAAGCGCAGCCCAGGCCGGCTATGTTGAAGGTCTTACTCGGCGCGGCAAAGGTAATTGTCCGCTCTGGGCTGGACTGCCGCAGGCTGGCAAATGGGATGTGTTTATGTGGAGCAAAGACCAAATCACTGTGGATCTCATCCGCGCAGACCAACACGTCATAGCGGTCGCACAGGTCAGCGATGGCTTCCAGCTCAGTCTGCTCGAACACCCGGCCGGTAGGGTTCTGCGGGTTGCAGAGGATGAACAAACTCCTCCCACGGCTGAAGGCTTGCTCGAGCGTATCCAGGTCCACCGCATACCGCCCATCCGCTTGCCTGATGAATGGGACCTCAATCCTGTTCATTCCCGCGACACCCGGCGCGTGCAGGATGGGAGGATACACCGGAGTTTGAACCACCACTGTCGGATAATCGGACTTGAAGGCCTGGCAAAAGTTGTTCAGTCCGCTGACAACCCCGGTCATAAATACGATCCATTCGGGATCTATCTGCCAATGATGCCTGTCGGCATACCATGAGACGATCGAGTCTCTGAAAGAGATATCCGGGTATGTGTAGCCAAATACGCCGTGCTCCACGCGCCTGGCCAGCGCTTCCCGGACCCCTGGTGGAGATTGAAAGTCCATATCCGCGATCCACATGGGCAGTACCTCGCCGGGGTACCTGCCCCATTTCAGGCTGGCAGTTCCAGCGCGGTCTATCATACGATCAAATTGAGAGGTTTCCATAAGTCTCCGTGGCGTGATTATACCTTGCTCCACCGGGTGCATTCCGGTGAAGGGATGACGCATCTGTTATACTGTACATAAGGTTCAACATGCAAAATCCACCCACCATACACATTCAAATCGCTGACCGTTGGAAAGATTACGAGCTGATTGACAGCGGGAATGGCGAAAAACTGGAACGCTTCGGTAAGTTCATTTTCCGCCGACCCGAAGCACAGGCTGTTTGGCAGCCCGCTTTGCCTGCCGCCTGGGGGAAAGCCGATGCTGTTTTTGAAACGACCGGCGAAGAGAACGGCGGACATTGGAATTTCCGTAAGCCGCTCCCTGAAAAGTGGAAAATGGCTTACGGCTCCCTGGAATTCTATGCCACGGCCGGCGCCTCCCGGCACCTGGGGGTCTTCCCTGAACAGGCCACCCAATGGGATTGGGTAGCGGAGAAGATCCGCGCGGCCGGCAGACCGGTCAAAGTACTGAACCTGTTCGGTTATACCGGCCTGGCTTCGCTGGCTGCCGCGACGGCCGGGGCGGATGTCACGCATGTGGACGCCTCGAAAAAGGTGATAACCTGGGCCCGAGAAAATCAAACCCTGAGCGGATTAAGCGATAAACCCGTTCGCTGGATCGTCGATGACGCGTTGAAATTTGTGGAACGCGAAGCGCGCCGAAATTCGCTCTATGACGGCATCATCCTTGACCCGCCGAAATTCGGGCGGGGACCCAAAGGCGAAGTCTGGGAATTCTTCAAACTCTTCCCGCAATTACTCTCCGCCTGCGGGACTGCGCTGGCCAGGGATCCCCTCTTTTTGGTAATCACCGCTTACGCGGTGAAATCATCCGCGTTGACGCTGCACGGGGCGGTCAACGAGTTAATGTCCGCGCGCACAGGCACTCTGGAAGTTGGTGAGATCGCCACCCGCGAGAACTCAGCTGGACGGATCATCTCCAACGCCCTGTATGCCCGCTGGTATTCAGATAAACCGCGCTAAATGATCCTCTTCGGTTAGAACCAGTCTCGTTTCATAAACACATAGATCACGAGGAAACTGATTCCCAGGAAAATCCCAATGATGAACAGGTAAGCCAGGGGGTGATTCCCGAAAGGCAGTGCCACATTCATCCCGTAAAAACTGGTGACGATCGTCGGGATGCTCAGAACGATCGTGAAGGATGCCAGGAACTTCATGATAACGTTCAGATTATTCGAAATGATGGATGTAAACGCGTCCAGGGTCGAGCTTAAAATGTTGCTGGATATCTCCGTCATTTCAATAGCCTGCTCATTTTCAGTGATGACATCTTCCAGCAGGTCTTCATCTTCCGGGAATTGCCGGAAAAGCTGCATGCGCTGCAACCGCTGCAGCAGCAGCTCGTTGGCGCGCAGCGCCGAGACAAAGTAAACCAGACTTTTCTGGTATTTCAGCAATTCCAAGACTTCTTTATTTTTTACCGAGTTTTGCAGGCGGTCTTCGATCGCGTCGGTTTCTTTGTTAATCTCCCGCAGAAAACTCAGGTAGCGGGACGCTACACCCAGCAGGAACCGTAAAATGAAGCGGTAGCGCTTCGCGGTGGATAGCCCGCGCACCCGGCCGGTAGCCATATTGGATAAAACTTCATAATCCCGCCGGCAGACTGTGATGATGTGGTCACTGCAGACGATGATTCCCAGCGGGATGGTGTTGTAAGGGGTATCGGAGATTTCTCCCTGATAAACTGGCACGCGGATAATGACGAGAAGAGTTCCGTCATCTTCGCGCTCCGAACGCGGACGCTCATCCATGTCCAATGGATAGGTGAGAAAATCTTGCGGCAGTTTGGGGATCTTGATCTCGCTGATCTCATCAGGTGTAGGGTCCACCAGATTGATCCAGCAATTGTTGACGATCGAATCTATCTGTTCTATCCCATTTTCAGTGGATTTGTAAATCTTGATCATACTAACCTCCTGTTGAAAATGGGATCACGTCCCTGTCATTTTACCAAATTAACCAAGTTTCACCCGCATAATGGGATGTAAACCATCCAGGTTGGCAATTTCCTGGAACCCGACATCCACAAACTCCTTAAAGAATCCGGTATACGCGAAAATATCCGGTACTTTATCTTTCTTCGGCACAATTGGATATGCCTCCAGATATTTCGCGCCGCGCTCTGCCGCGTACACCAGCGCTTTCTGAATTAAGAACCGCGAGACACCTTTTCTCCGGTACGCCTTAGCCGTAAAGAAACAGGTCAGCGACCAGGTGGGGATATCGTCTACCGCCTTGTAATACTTGGAGCGGGACAAAGCGTCAAAATCCACCCGCGGGGCTACAGCGCACCACCCGACCGGCTCTCCGCCATCATACGCGATCAGACCGGTCGGCTGACCGGAGTTGACAATTGCCTCCAGACGATGCTTATTGCCATCCCCTTTGTTCTCGTTATAATCCTTTTTAACCCCGCGGAAGTACATACACCAACAGCCGTCACACGCGCCGTGCTCGCCGAATAGCTTTACCAGGTCAGGCCAGTTGTCACTGGTCAGCGGCTGCCAGGAGTACAGGCGTTCCTCAACTTTGATTTGCGGCATTTGTCCTCCGGGGGAAATATCGGTAATGAATTGCTATCGGAATTCTGATTCTTATTATAAACTTGATTGTCATCTCAAATCAATTTGGAGGAACGTATGGCAGGAACTGAAAGTACCTTTAAAGCCGCTGACGGCATCTCTATTTTTACCCAAACCTGGCAACCTGAAAGCAAACCAAAGGTCGTCATGTGCATCATCCACGGCCTGGGTGAGCATTCCGCGCGCTACGAGCATGTGGCTCAGTACTTCCTGAAGCATAAATACCTGGTTACAGCCATGGACCTGCGCGGTCACGGCCGTTCCGGCGGCCAACGCGGCCATGCCCCGAGTTTTGAGACAGTGTTGGCAGACATCGCTCAGTTCATCAACCAAACCGCGCAAGCATATCCCGGCTTACCGATCGTGATGTACGGCCACAGCCTGGGCGGACTGCTCACAATCAATTATGCCCTGCGGAATTCAGCTCACATCAAAGCCTATGTTGTCACAGCCCCCAATCTGGCAATCGCGCAAAAGGTTGCGCCGTGGAAACTGACCCTGGGCAAGGTTTTCTATTCCCTTATGCCAACCTTATCCATGCCCAGCGGGCTGGATGTGAATAATATCAGCCGCGACAAAGCGGTAGTGGATAAATACAACGCCGACCCATTAGTCCATGACCAGGCAAGTGCCAGGTTCGCGCTGGACTTCATCAACGCTGGCAGCTGGGCCAGACAAAACGCGGACAAGCTCAAAGCGCCGATGCTGCTGATGTACGGCACAGGCGACCAGATTGTATCCGGAGAAGCCATCCGCCAATTCGCTCAGGCCAACCCCCTGGTTACCTACAAGGAATGGGATGGTTTATTCCACGAGCTGCACAATGAACCTGAACAAATGAAGGTGTTGGATTACGAGCGTGAATGGCTCGCGGATCACAGTAAATAGGTAATAACGCCAGACACATTACAGGCATCTTGACCGGTACCCGCACAATGATAAAATAGAGCCGGAGCAAGAATGCAGCTATATCAACGAATGGCGGCACCCAAATACACCTGTGAACTTGCAGGTGTATTATTAATTACCGAGACGCCCGGCGGAGCGCAGCATCCAACGGGCGTTTATTATTACTGGCGCAGCATATTCCTGCAGGAGAAATCATGAAAGATCACCTTGTCCGCGGTACACTGGCACAATTAGACCCAGACATATTTGAGATGGCGCAGCTGGAAACAGAACGCCAGAACCGAAAACTCATCATGATCCCGAGTGAGAGTACTGCCCCCCTGGCGGTCCGGGAAGCTCTCTCCACCTCCTTCCAGAATATTTACGCGGAAGGTTACCCGGACGAAGAGCAGCGCTGGATGAGTGAGAGCGAGTTGCTGGATTACCCCACCCGCCTGGCGGAATACCGCCGCTACTCCGACCCGCGTTTTTATAAGGGCGTGGAGTACGCGGACTTAATCGAATCACTGGCCAGACGGCGCTGCGCTGAAGCTTTTGCTGCCAACGGCAAGACCGCGGACGACCTTTATGTGAATGTCCAGGCTCTTTCCGGCGCGCCGGCTAACAATGCCGTCTATCCGGCAGTGGTCAACCCGGGTGACACGGTGCTTGCCATGAGTCTGCTGCACGGCGGTCACCTCACCCACGGCTCTTCCGTCAACCGCTCTGGCAAGTTTTACAATGTCATCCATTACCTGGTAGACCCGGTAACTGAAAAGATCGATTACGACAAAGTGGCCGCCCTGGCACTGGAAAACAAGCCAAAGATGATCATCGCCGGCTACACTTCCTACCCCTGGCTGCCGGACTGGAAGCGCTTCCGGGAGATCGCCGATTCCGTCGGCGCGATCCTGCTGGCAGACATCTCTCACATCGCCGGGTTGGTGGCTGCCGGTGCGCTGGCGTCACCCATCGGCTACGCGCATGTGACGACCTTCACCACCCACAAAACACTCTGCGGACCGCGCGGGGCATGCATCATCACCACCGACGCCGCGCTGGCGAAGAAGATCGACCGCTCGATCTTCCCCGGCGAGCAAGGCGGCCCGCACGTGCATGTCTTTGCCGCGCTGGCATTGACCTTCAAATTAGCCCGTACTGCCGAGTTCAAAGAACTCCAATTCCAGATCATCAAGAACACCCAGGCTCTCACCAACCAGCTGCAGAAGCGCGGCCTGCGCATCAGCTATAGCGGGACTGATACTCACCTGGTCAATGTCGACTGCAAATCCGTGGTTGGCCCGGATGGGACGCCGCTGATGGGCGACATGGCGGCCCGCATCCTCGACCTGGCTGGAGTTGTCTGCAACCGCAATACCATCCCGGGGGATAAATCATCCTTTGCCAGTTCCGGTATTCGCCTGGGCACACCCTGGCTGACACAGCGCGGGTTCAAAGAGGCCGAAATGGTCCAATTGGCTGACCTGATCGCCGACATCCTCTTTGCCTGCACGCCGTACACCATCGAAACACGCAAAGGTCCGGCTGACCGAGCGAAGATTGACTTCAAGATCTACAACCAGTCCAAACTGGCCATCCGCCGGATGGCCGAAGCAGCCGGCATGGTTGAAAATACCATCAAACACGGCTACCCGCATTTCTTCTACCTGGATGATGAAGCCATTGAAAAAGGTCAGACCGCTGCCCTGCGTATCCACGGAAAGCACGTCCGCCTGGTTATGAACTACCTGGTGGCGGGTGACCTGGAAGTACTGCAACCCGGCACTGCTGGAAAAACAGTGTTATTTGCCAATGGCAAACAGATTCCGGTAACTGTCCAGCTTGCCGACCCGCACACCTATCAAATCCAATTCGAGCGGGCTGAATTCGGTCAGGTCGCTACCTGGCTGCGCGACCTATCCGATGCTTTTGTCGGTTTCGACAAAGATTTTCGGCGCCGCATCTCCGGGCCGTTCATCGTTGAAGAAGTCACACCCCTTGATTTAGGGCCAGTCAAAGACCTGGACGCGTCCCGCAAGCCGTATTACATCGGCATCCAGCAGCAGCCTGCGCACTCCTTACCGGTCTTCCAGTGGGTTGAAAAAGAAGAAGCGATCAAGAAGACCGCCTTGAACCAGACCCACCGCGACCTTGGCGCGAAAATGGTGCCTTTTGCCGGATGGGATATGCCAGTCTGGTACACATCTGTCGTTGAAGAGCACCTGGCCACCCGGCAGGCAGCCGGCCTGTTTGATGTCTCGCACATGGGTGTCTACCAGGCAGAAGGACCGGATGCCGCTGTCTTCCTGGATTCTGTCTGCGGTAACGATATAGCCGGTTTGGAGATTGGCGAAAGCTGCTATACTCACCTGCTCGATCCATCATCGAATGTTATCGATGATATGCTCGTTTACCGCCGCGGCAGCGAAAAATTCCTGGTGGTTGTCAATGCCTCCAATGACGATAAAGATTTTGACTGGCTGACGGCTGTCAAGAACGGCACGCACCTGGTTGACCTGGAACAGGCCGGCGCGTACGCCTACGGCCGAAACGTTACTTTACGCAACCTGCGCGATCCGCGGGAAGGCAAAGATATGCGGGTCGATATCGCCCTGCAGGGGCCAAAATCCCGCGATATTCTGCTCGCGCTGGGCTGTGATGCCCCCACCCGCAAGAAAGTCATGGGGTTGAAACGCACCGAACTGTGCGACGCGGTCATCGGCGGTTTTGACCTGATCGTCTCGCGCACCGGGTATACCGGTGAAAAAATGGCGTTTGAGCTCTTTGTCCACCCGGAAAAGGCTGTAGAATTCTGGGGCGCATTGATGGAAAAAGGTAAACCGCTGGGCATGCTGCCCTGCGGCCTGGGCGCCAGAGATTCTCTGCGCACAGAAGCCGGTCTGCCCCTCTACGGTCATGAGATGGGCGGCGAACTGAACCTGGGTGTGGCTGAAGCGGGCTTCGGGTCTTATGTCAAGCTGTACAAACCCTGGTTCATCGGCCGGCAGGCATATTCAGAACGGGAAGCGAAACGCGCCACGGTAGTTGCGCGCTTCAGGTTCACCGAAAAAGGCATCCGCATGGCGCACAACGGTGACGCGGTGCTGGATAAAAAAGGAAAGGTAATCGGCGTTGTGACCAGCTGCGCGATCGACGCGGAAGGGTTCCTGACCGGCCAGGCGTCGCTGGAGATTAAATCTGCCGTGGAAGGTACACCGCTGTTCATTTACCAGGGTAACCCGGCGGTGATCGGGAAGGTTCCCGCCCAGCTGGCTGCTGGTGATAAAGTTACCCTGCCTGCCCAGGCAATCGTCGTTAGCCGCTTTCCAAAGTTATAAAGTTCAATCCAATCATTCCAAGGAGAAAGAACTAAATGCAGACACCATGGGAACACCGGTACGCTCAGCGGACACAGCGAATAACCAGTTCCACGATCCGGGAGTTACTAAAACTGGCTGAAGATCCCCAGATCATATCTTTTGGCGGCGGTATGCCCGCTCCGGAGGTTTTTCCGACCGAAAAAATAGCGGAAGCCTGCAATTTTGTTCTAAAAAACAATAGCGCGATCGCCCTGCAGTACGGCAGCTCAGAAGGGTATCGACCGCTGCGCGAAATGATCGTGCGCCATTCGGACCGGATGGGGATCCACATCAGCGTGGATAATGTCATGATCACTTCGGGCTCTCAGCAGGCGCTGGACCTGCTGGGCAAGATCTTCATCAATAACGGCGACAAGATCCTGGTCGAATCACCTACCTATTTGGGAGCGCTGCAAGCCTGGAACGCCTACGGCGCGGAGTATGTCGTGGTGCCGTCAGATGAAGATGGGATGATCACCGACGACCTGGAAGAGAAACTGCGCACCGGCCCGAAATTCATCTATGTGCTGCCGAACTTTCAGAACCCGACCGGTGTAACGTTATCGCTGGAAAGGCGCAAGAAAATCATCGAATTGGCAGACCGCTACGGTGTGCCGATCATTGAAGACGACCCGTACGGGCAGCTGCGCTTTGAGGGTGAGGATATCCCAGGTGTCTGCTCACTGGATAACGATTACCGCTGCGGCGGCGAACCACATGCTTTCTCCGGTAATGTGATCTACCTCTCCACGTTTTCCAAGATCCTGGCCCCCGGGCTGCGGTTGGCCTGGATCATTGCCCCGCCTGAGGTCATCAAGAAACTGGTACAGGCCAAACAGGGCGCGGATTTACACACCGCCACCTTCAACCAGGTGGTTGCTTACGAAGTTGGAAAAGGCGGCTTCATCGACCAGCATGTAAAGTTGATCCGCCAGGTTTATACCGAACGGCGTAATGTGATGTTGGATTCGCTGGATGAGTTCATGCCCGCCGGCGTCCACTGGACCCACCCCAAAGGCGGCCTCTTTTTATGGACTACCCTGCCTGAGGGATTGGATGCCACACAGATCCTGACCTCCGCCATCGCGGAGAAAGTTGCTTACGTGCCGGGTGAATCCTTCCATCCCACCGGCGGCGGGAAGAATACGATCCGCCTGAATTTTTCCATGGCAACGCCAGAAAGAATCGCGACCGGGATCGAACGGTTGGCGAAAGTGCTGCGAACGTATATCGCCAGGTAAGTAGATTGATCAGAAAACGGGCACTCCAATTCAGGAGTGTCCGTTTTTGTTTATCCTTTTCCGTTGTGCCAAACCTGGAAGTCTTTCAGGATCGACCCACCCAGGAATTCCCGGAGAATTGAGTTGTCCGGGATCATGTCAGCAGTGATGGGCAGGAACCATTCCAGGAAGGCCAGCAGGCGCTTGGCCTCGATATACTCCCTGGTGCCGTACGGAACCTGCCTTAACAGCGGCTCGACCACCGGCTTCAACGCGGAGAGCTCATAAACCAGGGCCGAATTGAACATGGTGTCGGCATTATCCTGGAATGGGAAGATATGCGTTTTTTCACCTGCCCGCACAGAATCCCAGCGTTGTAAGGTCTGACGGGCGGAATAACCGCGTTCGGCGGCGTCCCGCACGATGCGCCGCAGCAGCCTGGTATCGGTGGTGGAGATGCGGTTATGCTTATCGAGGTTTAATTGCGTCAGCGCGGAGACATAAACCCGGAACGTTTGCTCGCTGGCCAGACCGGGAAGCAGATCCGGGTTCAATCCGTGGATTCCCTCCAGTATCAGCAGCTGTCCAGGCTGCAGGCGAGCTTTTTCTCCCGGCCCGGATTTCCCTTTTTTGAAATCATAATGCGGAAGCTGTACTTCATTTCCGCGAGCCAACGCCGCGACATGCTGGTTGAGCAAGTTCAGATTCAATGCCTGCAGGGCTTCGTAATCCAGTTCGCCGTTCTTGCTCTTCGGTGTTTTATCACGGTCAACAAAGTAATTGTCCATCTCCAGCGGAAATGGCGAAACACCCTGTGATAGTAGTTGAACCGATAACCGCTTGGAGAATGTCGTTTTGCCGGAAGAGGAAGGACCGGAAATGAGCACTACCTGGACCTTCTCGATATTCTCCGCGATCTGCTTCGCGATCTCAGCTATGCGCAACTCATGCAGCGCTTCAGAGATTAGGATGACTTCCCGAATTCTGCCGGCGGCGATGGAATCATTCAGCGCGGCCACATTGTTGATGCCCAACCGGTCCAACCAATTGCCGTATAACCTGAAGGTGTTCAGCAATTTGGGTGATTCTGGCAAGGGTTGAATCTCGTTTGGAGCAAACCGGCGGGGGTAATTCAGCACAAAACCGTCCCCCATGATGGAAAGTGCGAATACCTTGAGATACCGGGTGGATGGTACCATGTACCCGTGGTGATAATCCCGGTGGCTGAGCAGGCTGTACAGCACCATCGTATCCTTGCGCCGATACTGGATCAGTTTTACCTTCTCCACTTCACCCAGGTTGGTAAAATAATCGATGGCCTCCTGCAGCGGGACCTCATCGCGGATAAATGGTATATCCCGCTGGATGAGAGCCTCCATCTCACGGCGCAGAAGCTCGAGTTCCGTCTCGCCAAATTGCGGCCAGTCGGCCACCTGGCAGAAAAATCCTCCGGATGAAACCGAATGATCGACCCTCAGATCCTTTCCCGGGAACAACCGTTCGAAAGCGACTTCCAGCAGAAAAGTCAGCGAGCGGCGGTAAATCCTGGCGCCGTCTTCGCTATCCGTATGGATCAGCTCCACGCGGGAATCGATATCAATTGGATAAGTCAATTCACGTAAGGCGTTGTTGACGATAGCCCCAACAATCGTGGATTTCTCTTCTTCCGGCAGGATCGATATGAACTTTTCCAGGCTGCTGCCGCGGAGGCCGCTGATGACCCGGCCATCCGATAGATTGATCTCAACTGTCGAGCGGGGTGCTGTCAAAGCGAATTGTTTTTCTTCCATGAGAATTGATTCTAACATAGCCTGCTTATCACAAACGGGAAATACTATACCAAACCCTAATAACCTGGATGGGCTGTGCTACAATACGCCCATGCCTTCCGACCCCACTCCAGATCCCGCGAATAAACCTACCTGGCGACTACTGCTGGATCCACCAGCCAGCGGCGCCTGGAATATGGCACTAGATGACGCGCTGCTGGACTCTGCCTCTGAGCCTGGCTATACAACCACCCTGCGAATTTACTCCTGGCAGCCAATCTGCCTTTCGCTCGGGCAAATGCAGCCGGTAAGTGATGTGGATAAAGACCGGCTGGAGAGAAACGGCTGGGATCTGGTGCGCAGACCTACCGGCGGGCGGGCTATCCTCCACACGAATGAGATCACCTACTCTATTACCGGCCGCACGGACGACCCGCTTTTTGGCGGCGGTATCCTGCCCAGTTATCGCCGAATTTCCCTGTCTTTGCAGGCGTTTCTGGCATATTATGGATTAACACCCGAATCAAAAGACTCCGCCAATACCACTGCCGGCCCCACTCAGGCCGTCTGCTTCGAAGTGCCGTCCCAGTACGAAATCACTCTAAAAGGAAAGAAGATCATCGGCAGCGCGCAGGCCAGGAACAGTAATTCTGTATTGCAGCACGGCACGATTCCCTTATCGGGTGATATTACTAGAATCACTCAAGTACTGTTCTATCCAGAGGAGTCGATGCGCGAGGAAGCAGCCAGGCGCATCACAGAACGGGCGACTACCCTGCAAGCTGAACTAAAGACCCTGATTTACTATCCAGTGGCTGTGCAGGATTTTATTCGCGCGTTTGAATTTACCCAGAATATTTCATTGCTACCAGGTGAGCTTACAAAATTTGAAGCAGAACTCGCTAACGAATTAATGGACAGTAAATACACCCTGGGGGGCTGGACTAACCGGGCATAAATTCATCCACGACCTCAAACGGACTATGCGAAAAATGATTTACCTACTTATCAAAATTGGCCTTGGCTTGATCACCCTGGCATTTTTGGCCTTTTTCGCGGCGCGGTTTGTGATCGTCGCCAGTACCGCTGGCCGCATCCTACCGCTGGAGGAGCAGCCATCCGCCCAGGTCGCGCTGGTCTTTGGGGCCGGCTTGCGCTACGATGGCTCCCCAACCGCCGTCCTACGGGACCGGGTCCAGGCTGCCGTACAACTCTATAAGGCCGGTAAAGTTGAAAAACTCCTGTTTAGCGGGGATAACAGCTATCTTTACTACAATGAGCCGGGGGCGATGAAGGAATACGCAATCAGCCTGGGTGTTCCGGCGGAGGACATCGTCCAGGATTTTGCCGGGCGGCGAACATACGACAGTTGCTACCGGGCAACCGCCATATTCGGTATCACCAAAGCAATACTCGTGACACAGCCGTTTCACCTACCCCGGGCTGTCTACACCTGCCGCCAGATGGGAATCGACGCGACCGGATTCGCGGCAGAAAATATCTACTTCCGTAAGCTCTCCCGTCTGTACTGGAATGTGAGAGAGGTCCCGGCCGCGTTGGTGGCGTTGTTGGATGTGCATATTGTTCATCCTCTGCCTATTCTGGGAGAAGCGGAGCCTATCTTCCCAAAACCGTAAAATACGGCACAAATATTGCAATTTTTGGTTATACGAAACCTCACAGATTAAAGGGACACCATGAACCGGGAAGCCGCGCTTGAAATAGTGAAGAAGTATGTTAAGAATGCCGGGCTTATTAACCATATGCTCTGTGTTGAAGCTGCCATGCGCCATTACGCCGCACAACTTGGCGAAGATGTGGAAAGTTGGGGGCTCGCTGGTTTATTGCACGACTTTGACTGGGAGATTCACCCCACGGCCGAGCTGCACCCGGCTGCTGGCGCGGATATTCTGCGCGCCGCGGGAGTGGAAGAGCCGATCGTCCATGCCATATTGACCCACGGCAGCAACCTTGGGATACCCCGTGCCATAAAAATGGAAAAGTATTTATCTGCCTGTGATGAGATCACCGGGCTGGTGACAGCTGTCGCGCTGGTCCGCCCCTCAAAATCGCTCTATGATTTATCAGCCAGCAGCGTAAAGAAGAAGTGGAAGGACAAAGCCTTCGCGGCCGGAACAAACCGCGAAGAGATGGAGTCGGCTGCCGTGGAGTGCGGGTTGGACCTGTGGCAGCATGTGGACCAGGTCATTCTGGCAATGCGGGGTATCGCGCCAACCCTGGGCCTGGCCGGCAACCTGGCGCCAGACGGCAGCCCACTCGGCACGGAGTAACCCATGGCATTGATCGGTAAAGGCTTTTGGATCTGGAAGATCCCCAACTGCGAGAGCGGCAACGCCAGCTATATCACCGCGACGGCTGTCGCGGCGAAACTGACGCACGTCATGATCAAGATCGCGGATGGCGTAGCCTTATCGAATTATGACGCGGTGAACAAGGTGGACTATATCGCCCCGGTTGTGTCTGCCCTCAAAGCCCGCGGCATCCAGGTGTGGGGCTGGCATTATGTGTACGGCAATGATCCGCTGCAAGAAGCCAGGCTGGCGTCTCAACGGACCCTGCAATACAACCTGGACGGCTATATTATCGACGCGGAGATTGAATACAAAGCCGCCGGAAAATCAACGGCCGCGAAAACCTTCATGACCGAGCTGCGGAAGTATCTGCCTTCCCACCCGATCGCCCTCAGTACCTACCGGTTCCCCAGCTATCACATGGAGTTCCCCTTTAATTCCTTTTTAGAGAAATGCGACCTGACCATGCCGCAGGTGTACTGGGAAGAAGCGCACAACCCGGATGTACAGCTTACCCGCTGTGTGACCGAGTACAAGACCAAAGTTCTGCCCCGTCCGATCATTCCCACCGGCCCGGCTTATAAGGTTGGTTCCTGGGCGCCCACGATTGAAGATACCAACCTGTTTATGAAAACCGCGCTGAATCTCAATCTGCCCGCGGTGAACTTCTTCAGCTGGGATGAATGCAAACGCGACCTGATCTCCATCTGGAATACGGTCAGCGCCTACAACTACAGCAACTCCACCGTAAGCGATTTCCCGACCCGCTTTATCAACGCGCTAAATACCCACAACGCGGATACCGTCGCGGCATTCTATACGCCGAACGCGGTTCAAATCACACCCAGCCGGACGATACAGGGGGCTGCCTCCATCCGTTCCTGGTATAACGGTCTCTTCACGCAGGTGCTGCCGAACGCGGTGTTCACCCTCACCGGTTCATCCGGTACCGGCAACACGCGGCACATCACCTGGAAGTGCACAGCATCCAACGGACGGACAGCCACCGGCAGCGATACTATCGGATTGAGTAATGACCTGATCGCTTATCATTACTCCTTTTTCAAGATCAGCTAAAAATAATCAAATCCAAAAATCCATTCGGTAATGGACTGATTTTCATAAAAATCAATCCATTACCCTGTGCGCGGTTTCTTGACGGCTGCAGTCTTTGCTCCCGTTTTCTTGGACCGGCCTGTCTCCTGCGCGGAGCCTTTCTTTTTCACTGCTGCTTTGCCCGCGCTTTTCTTCTTCACCGGAGCGGGTTTCTGCTGCTCCGTAAACAATTCCAGTTGATCGTCCACCTTCCGGGGAGGTTTTTCTTTTTTATCTTTGACTATCCCACCCGGGCTCATAGAGAAGCCGTTGTAGATGGTGCTGATGCCAAGCACTTCATCACCGGGTTTCAACTCAACCACAACCTTTCCCTGGCCAACCCGCGTACCGGCAGGTATCTCGTCCCATTTCTTGACTTTGGCAGTGGATTTCAGGCACTGGACAATAAACCGCTCATCTGAAGCGCCGACACCCATACCTGCCACGGATTTGCCGACCACCAGCTTCCAACCGGTGACCCCCAGGCCGTTGCGGCCCTGCACCGGAAAATCTTTCGCCACCACACGCTTGGCCCGGCCGTCTGATGTAAATAGAACTGCGCTGTCCTCCGGCCCGATAATACCTGAACCGACCACCATATCGCCGACGGCTAATTTAATCCCGCCTACGCCAGCCGCGATCAACCCCATCGGGCGGATCTCCTCCTCCTTGAAACGAATGCAGGCGCCGCGGCCAGTCGCCAGCAGAACATCCTGCTCGCCGTTGGTTGTCCAAGCCCACCCCAATGTATCACCTTCGTTCACTTTGCAGAGCGTGAAAGTCTGGGCTGACGGGCCGGGCAGGTCCGTGCCGGCGGATTTTTTCACCATGCCGCCCCGGGTGATTGTCAGGACATGGCAAGCGGACGGTATATTGCTCCTGGCCGGCAGAGAAAAGACCGCGGCCAGGTTATCCTCCGGAGAAAGCGCTGAGATCTTATGGACCGGCGTCCCTTCGGAAAGCGCGCCGGCTTCAGGCACAGAATGCACCGGGATCGACGCGCACCGCCCGGTCTCAGTCACCAGGTAAAGGGTATGGTGTGTATCACACCGAACCAGCCATTGGGCTGCTTCTTTCCCGCTGGTCCACGGCATGACCTTTCCGCCGGTGCGGGCTGCCAGCCCGGCTTCGTTGACCCCGATCCAGACTTCCTCGGACTCCATAATATCGGTCACGGTCAGCAGCGCCGAGAGGTTCTCGCCTTCCTTCATGCCGATGATCTGGGTCTTGCGCTTTTCACCGTATTTCTTTTTAATATCATCCAGTTCTTCGATGGATTTCAACCGGATCTTTTCCGGTGACTTTAATAACTCTTCCAGCATTTTGATGAGAAGCGTCACCTCGCGGTACTCATCCTCGATCTTCTTCCGCTCCAGCGCCGCCAGGCGTTTCAGCGGCATATCCAGCACGGCTTGCGCCTGTAATTCGGAAAAATGGAATTTCTTCATCATCCGCTCACGCGCTTCATCCGCATCGCTGGAATTACGAATCAGGGCGATGATCTCATCCAGGTGATCGATCGCTTTCCGCAGGCCTTCCAGGATATGCGCGCGCTGACGGGCTTTCTCCAGCTCAAATTCGCTCTTTCGGCGGATGACCACCAGCCGGTGATCCAGGAACACCCTGAGCGCCTGTTTGAGCGAGAGCAAACGCGGTTCACCGCCGACCAGGGCCAGCAGGGTTATCCCAAAAGTGCTTTGCATGGCTGTGCGTTTGTACAGATTGCGTAATACGGTTTCTGGCTCCGCGCTCTTGGATAATTCGATGACCACGCGCAGACCATGCCGGTCCGATTCATCGCGCAGATCCACCACACCTTCCAGCGATCCTTCCCGCACCAGGTCAGCGATGCGCTCGATCAGGGAAGCTTTGTTGACGTTGTACGGCAGCTCTGTCACGATGATGCGGTTCTTACCGCGTTCCATCTCCTCCATATGAGCGCGCGCCTGGATGATGACCCGGCCTTTGCCGGTGCCGTAGACACTGGCCAGGCCTTCACCGGATTGGTCTTGGATGATCACCCCGCCGGTAGGAAAATCCGGCCCTTTGATGAAGGTCATCAACTGGTCAACTGAAATATCATCCATCTTATTCCAGTTGCGCAGTAAATAGATCAGCGCGTCTACCACTTCATTCAGGTTGTGCGGAGGGATATTGGTCGCCATGCCAACCGCGATGCCTGTCGCGCCGTTCACCAGCAGGTTGGGAATGGCTCCCGGCAGGACATCGGGTTCTTTCAAAGTGCCGTCAAAGTTCGGGCTGAAATCAACCGTGTCTTTATCGATCTGGGAGAGCATTTCCAGCGCGGCGGCGGTCAGGCGGGCTTCGGTGTAGCGCATGGCAGCCGGCGGATCGCCGTCGACGCTGCCGAAATTACCCTGGCCGTCCACCAGCAGGCAGCGCATGGAAAAGTCTTGTGCCAGGCGAGCCATGGCGTCGTAGACCGCCATATCACCATGCGGGTGATACTTGCCGAGCACCTCACCAACGATACGGGCTGATTTTTTATAGGACGCGTTGGAGCCCAATCCCAGGTCGTACATGGCATACAGGATACGGCGCTGCACGGGTTTCAGGCCGTCGCGGGCATCCGGTAAAGCCCGCGAAACGATCACGCTCATGGCGTAATCGAGATATGACTGCTGCATTTCTCTATCGATATCGATGCGTCTGAATTGCGAAGGTTCGGTCATCTGAGCTCAATTCTGCGTGTTTTTTCCTATCTTACGGGTAATCGCGCCTTGGGTCAAGGAAGCAGACAAACAAAAAACCCCGATGACCAGCATCGGGGTTATGTGGTTGATTTTCAGGCTGCTTCAGGTGTGATTTCTTCCTGAACATCATCCTGCTCAGCTTTTGGCTCATCGCTGCCCTGCAGCAGCCGGGCCTTTTCTGAGTCAAAACCGGAGCCGGCTGGGATGAGCTTGCCAATGATGACATTCTCTTTCAAGCCGATCAGCGGGTCTTCCGTGGAAGCGATCGCTGCGCCAGCAAGGACTTTGATGGTGTGCTGGAAGGACGCGGCTGACAGGAAGGAGTCGGTGCTTAAGGAAGCCTTGGAAACACCGAGCAGGATCTCAGCATAGCGGGCGACCTGCTTGCCTTCGGCTGCCAGCTTCTCGTTGATCGCCTGGATTTCGATCCGGTCCACCAGGTCCATCGGCAGAAATTTGGTGTCACCCGGGCGGCGGATCTGAACTTTGCCCAGCATCTTGCGGATGATCACTTCGAAGTGCTTATCGTTGATGTTCACACCCTGGTTGCGGAAGACATCCTGGATCTCGCTCAGCAGGTACTTCTGGCAAGCCTCGCGGCCTTTGATCTGCAGGATCATGTGGGGATTCTGCGAGCCTTCCGTGATGGGTTGGCCGGCTTCCACATGGTCGCCTTCTTTAATGATCAAGCGGGAGTTGGAAGGAATATCGATCTCTTCCTGTTCCTTCTGGTCATATGAGACAACGATATTCTTCTCATCAATGCGGACCCGGCCAGCATGCGGGGCTGAAGTAATGATCTCTCCAACCTTCAGAACAGGTGTGCCTTCTTCGATCGCTGTCCCCGCCTGGACGAGAATTTCCGCCCCGGCCGGGATGCTGATCTCGATCGACATCAGGGAGCTGCTTTCTACATGGACGATGCGTAGGTCTGGCATCTTCTCGTTCTGGGAGATGTGGGCAGTCCCGGAGATGCTGACAATTTTCGCTTCGCCTTTCGGCATGCGGCGGGCTTCAAAGAGCTCTTCCACACGGGGGAGACCGGTTGTAATATCTTCACTGGTCGCCACACCACCAGCCTGGAAGGTACGCAATGTCAACTGCGTGCCAGGTTCGCCAATGGATTGGGCCGCCACCGTACCAACCGCGGCACCGAGTTCGACCACCTGGCCACGGGCCAGGTCCATGCCGTAGCACTTCTGGCAGATGCCGTGAGTTAATTCACAGCAAAGCGGTGAATGGACTTTCACTTCACGAACGCCAGCTTTTTCGATCTTGCGGATGGCATCCCGATCCAGTAGAGAGCCGGTGTCCAGGATCACTTCGCCGGTTTTGGGATCAGCAATGGTCGCGGCTGTCAGGCGGCCGTAGAGCCGGTCTGCCATCGTTTGGTTGGCGATCTTGTCATCCGCGCGGATCAGAATGCCTTCGGTAGTGCCGCAGTCTTCAACATTGATGATGAGGTCCTGGGCAATATCCACCAGGCGGCGGGTCAGGTAACCGGCATCCGCTGTACGCAGCGCGGTATCTGCCAGACCCTTGCGGGAGCCATGGGTTGAAATAAAGTATTCCAGGGCGGTCAAACCTTCGCGGAAGTTCGAAAGGATTGGCAAGGGGATGATACGGCCGGACGGATCCGCCATAACACCGCGCATACCGGCGATCTGAGAGATCGGGCCAAAACCACCTTTGGTCGCGCCGGAAAGCGCCATAATGGCAATGTTGCCGCCTTTATCCATGTGGTTCTTGACGGCATCACCCACCCGCTTGGTGGTATCACGCCAGATCTCGATCACGCGTTCATCTTTTTCCAACTCGGTCAGGTAACCCAGTTGGTAATCTTCCTGCAGGGTGTCGACTTCTTGCTGCGAGGCAGCGATCATGCCGTCTTTTTCAGGCGGGATGGTAATATCAGCCATCGCAATGGATGAACCAGACACCATCGCGTATTTGAAGCCGATATCTTTGATCAGGTCAGCGATTTCAGTCGTGACCGTTTGACCGCAGATATCATAGACATCCGCCACCAGGTCTTTCACGCCGCCTTTATCCAGCTGCCGGTTAACAAAACTGATCTCCGGCGGCAGAATGCGGTTGAAGATCACCCGGCCTACAGTTGTATCGATCAGGCGTGTTTCCGCGCGCGAAAGGCGGTTATTATCCTTGTCGTACCAGGTCTGTAACTTGACCTTGATCCGGGTATGGATCTCGACCTGGCCGAGCGAGTATGCCATCTCGACTTCATCCATATCCGCGAAGACGCGTTTGGCTTTGTCACCTTTATGCTCGCGGGTGGGCTCCATGGTCAAGTAGTAAACACCCAACACCATGTCTTTGGAAGGCGAGATGATCGGTTCACCATCGGCCGGCTTCAACAGGTTTTTGGATGCCAGCATCAGGCGGCGGGCTTCTTCCACAGCCTTGCTGGAAAGAGGCACATGGACCGCCATCTGGTCGCCGTCAAAGTCGGCGTTGAAAGCGGTGGTCACCAGTGGATGCAGCTGGATAGCGCTGCCTTCGATTAGGATCGGTTCGAAGGCCTGAATGCCCAGGCGGTGGAGGGTCGGCGCGCGGTTGAGCAGAACCGGGCGGTCCGCGATCACTTCTTCCAGTACCTCCCACATCTCGCGCTTGCCTTTTTCCATATATTTCCGGGCAGAGCGGACATTCAACACCAGTTTATGGCTCACCAGGCGTTCGACCACGAACGGCTTGTACAGTTCAAGCGCCATGGACTTGGGTAAACCGCACTGATATAACTTCAGCTGCGGACCGACGACGATCACGGAACGGCCGGAATAATCCACGCGTTTACCGAGCAGGTTACGGCGGAAGCGGCCTTTCTTACCCTTGAGCATATCACTCAGGGATTTTAATTCGCGCCGGCCGCGGCGGGAAAGGGCCTTGCCGCGCTGTGAATTATCGATCAGGGAATCGACCGCTTCCTGCAGCATGCGTTTCTCGTTGCGCACGATGACATCCGGCGCGCCGAGTTCCAGCAAGCGCTTAAGGCGGTTATTGCGGTTGATCACCCGGCGGTAGAGATCATTCAGGTCAGAGGTAGCGAAACGTCCGCCATCCAACTGCACCATCGGGCGTAGATCGGGAGGGATGACTGGGAGAATGGTTAATATCATCCATTCCGGACGGTTGCCAGAACGGCGGAAGGCTTCTACGACCTTTAAACGGGTGGTTGCCTTTTTCTTCTTCTGCTTGCTGTTGGAATGGCGAACCTCGTGCCACAGCTCCTCGCTCAACCGGTTCAAGTCTAACCGGCGCAGAATATCATAGAAGGCTTCAGCGCCCATATCCGCGCGGAAAACCTGCCCCCAACGGGACTTTAATTCGCGGTATTTGGTTTCGCTCAGGAAGGTAAAGGGTTTAAGTTCCTGTAACTCAACCTTCTGGTCAGACGAATGATTTTTCGTCTCTCGCATTTGATCATCCAGCAGGTTACGCAGCTGCTCCATCGCCAGGTCAGATTCAGCCTTCACGGCTTCGATCTGCATTTTGACGTGTTCCAGCTCGCGTTCTTTCTGGTCTTTTAACTCATTTTCGATGGTATCCAACTGAGCTTTGACCAGTTTCTGAATCTTCTTGAGCAGTTCACCAGTGATCTTCACCCCGGTGTCAGCAATCATCGTATCCGTTACCTTAAAGACGATCGGCGCGGATGTGACTGCTCCCATTCGTTCCTGCAGGAAGGCTTCCAGGGCTTGACCCTCTTTAAGCACCGGATCCAGTCTCTGTCCGGTCAGCTCATCGTATTTTGATTGGATGGCATTCTTCTGAGCGACCAGTTCTTTGGTGCTCGCGTCCCGCTTGATCTTTACTTCCGCGATCTGCTTATTTACTTCATTGCCGCGTTCAGTCTCGGAAACGCTGATCTCATCAGCTAGTTTCTTTAAGGCCTTCTGGCGGGCATCTTCATCTACGTAAGTAACAATATATTGCGCGAAGTAGAGTACCCGGTCTAAATTCCGGCGGGTAATATCCAGCAACAGTCCCAGGTAAGAAGGAATTCGGCGGGTATACCAGATGTGGGCGATCGGTGTAGCCAGTTCGATGTGCCCCATCCGCTCGCGGCGGACGTTGGAATGGGTGACTTCAACTCCGCATTTGTCGCAGATGACACCCTTAAAGCGCGGGTTCTTATACTTGCCGCAGTAGCACTGCCAGTTGCGGGTTGGGCCAAAGATCGCCTCACAGAATAGGCCGTCTTTTTCCGGTCTCAACCGGCGGTAGTTGATCGTTTCTGGTTTTAATACTTCACCATACGACCAGCTTTTAATCGTTTCAGGGGACGCAAGATTGATCCGTAACGCGGTTAAACCCTTTGTTTCCACTAAGGACCTCCTAAGAATGCGGGACCGTAAAGCAATTAACAGTTAAAAGCGCTCAGGATAACCTTATGCGCTTATATTTACAGTGTCACATAGAAAATTCTGGCATGACAGTTCATTATACTCGTTAAGTCAATTTTCTGTCAAGAATATTGGGTTGTTTGGTTGTATATTTCGTAGCGTTTATTCCTGCGCTGTCACCGGCAGCGCGATGAAGAAGGTGCTGCCCTGGCCTAACTGGCTGCTGACCCATACCCGGCCGTGATGCCGATCGGTGATCTTTTTGACGATGTGCAGCCCCATCGCCAGCTGCCGCTGTGTAAATCCTTCCCTGTTCTGGGATCGGTAAGCGCTCTCAAAGATTCGCGGAAGATCGATCGGCGCAATCCCTTTTCCCTGGTCTTGCACAGCGACGATCACTTCACCGTCACTTTCAGTATTGCATGATACCCGGACCGCGCTGCCCAGGTTTGAAAACTTGATGGCATTTTCGAACAGATTATAAAACGCCTGGTAGAGCAATGTTTCATCCCCGGAAACATAAATCTTTGCGGTGCTTCCTTCTTCCACCCATTGGATGCTTTTATTCTCCCGCTGCAGCTCTAAATCATCCCGGACTCTCCTGAGGAGTTCGCTCAAAGAGATTGGTTTCATGTTGAAATCTATGCCGGACTCTATTCTTTCGAGATCCAGTAGGTTATTCACCAGGCGCAGCATACCATCGATCCCGGATTGGATGCGCGCTAAATAAGTCTTCTGTTGCTCATTCAGTTGACCCATGTTCTGGATCATCATGGAGTTTCCCCGCATCAATACCAACGGCGACCGGAGATCATGGCTAACATTCGCGACAAACTCTGAGCGGCGCGAATCCACTTCCTTGTAGTCTGTCACATCGCGCATCAGGCAGACTTTGCCCAGGTCCACCCCGTCCACCCAAAGACTGGCAATACTGACATGGAATGTTTTCCCCGAGTAAAAATGGATCTCACGCGAACCATTCCCCTGGTTGTAAAGTTCCTGCAGGTCCGGGTTGGTAAATACTTCTGTTAACTGGCGGCCTTCGGGTATCAGCTCATAGAGCGAGGCCAGTGAACGGGCAGGGTTGTTCGCCAACGCAATTCTTCCTAGTTGGTCCAGCAAGAGGATCGGATCCGGGGTTGAACCAATAATCGCGAGCAGGCGTTTCTTCCCTAACTCGGCCGATTGGTACAGGCGGATATTATTGACTGCCAGAGCGCAATCAGTAGCCAGAATTGACAGGAACTTGATCTCAGCTTCAGTGAAAGTCCGCGGCGTTTCATACGCCACCCAGAGAATGCCCAGTAACCGGTTGCCTTGTTTAATCGAGAGACTGATCAAAGCGGAAGGATTGATTTTCTGTGGGTCCAACCTTAACCCGCGGCTGCGCTGGAGGTTATTCAGCGTTACATACTCGCGGCTGCGCGTGATGGCTAGCACTTCCTCCTCCAGATAGGCATAATATCTTTCCATTTCGCCCAGAGAAAAATGCTGTATTTTTTCAAAACCGGAATCTTGCTCGCTGTCGGGCAGCAAGGTAACGCGAGCCATCCCGCCACCATTGGTCAAAGCGGCTTCCAGAATGGGCCGCAGCGCGGCGGGCAGATCCAGGCTGGCATTGATCCCCTGGCTTACCTGGATCAAGAGCGCATGTTGATCCAGGTTACTTTTAAGGCTGTGCCGCATTCCTTCCAGCGTATTTCCGAGCTGACCTATCTCATCTTCCCCGCGGACAGTCTGCGATTGTTCCAATCCGCCTCTGGCCATTCGCTCTACTTCAGCTGTCATGGACTTAATGGATCGCGCCATCGAAGTCAGACCAGATTTCAGGAAGGCGTACAACAAGATTGTGAAGCCCAAAATTACAATCGATATCGGAAAAGCAGTCTTCCAGGCATCTGTTTGAACCCGGGCTAGAGGTTCGCTGACCCGCACCCGCCAACCGGAATCTCCCAGGGGTTGTTCAATCACCAGCTCAGGCAGGGCGGGCTTCGCAGCATCCAAAGTGGATCCGGTGCGGCTGGCATCCTGGCTGTAAACAACCTGACCAGTGTCATCCAGCAGGTAAACCTGAACACCATCTCCCAGGTACACATTCTGGAAGTCACTGGCTGAGCTGATTTGGGCTGCCGGCATGGAAGACAACCAATCCTCGCTGGGGGAGTAGTAATTTCGCGAGATGTTTCCCGCGATATTCATCAGACCAACTTCAATCGTTGTCCGGGCAGCCGCTGTAGATATTATCCAGGTGGATCCAAGCATCGCGAACACGAGCCCCAAATAAAGCGGGGTAAATCTCCGGAGGTGATTCCGCAACAGGATGGCTTCACCATTCGACTTAGTTCTCGCTTCTGGTTTGACCCAGGAGAATTCAAACAGATGCGAGATCGTCGCCGCGCCAATTCCGCCCATTACAAATGGTAATAAAAGAGAAAAGTATTTTCCCAATACCAGGCGCGCATCCTGCCCGATAAACAAGCCAGCGCCAGGTTCGCCAATGGATACCGCGAGCATTTCCAGCGCGATGCCCAGATTCGCGCTGATCAAACCGGCAACCAGTGGGTGGCGGAAAAATTTCATCCATGAGTATTGCGCAGATTGCCGTAGAAATTCGGAATACAGCAGTGCGGCAAGTCCCAGCTCCAGCGGGAGCAGCCAGCTGTGGCGGATAAATCCCGCGGTTAGAATTCCACTCAGGATCGCACCGACGACCGCGTAAACAGGAGGGAGCAAACCTCCTGCCAGCATCCAGGGTAGAACAGCTAAAAACGGAACCAGGAATGTTTGCTGCTCAGAAGCAGGAAATGAATTTGCCAGGTCAGGCAGTGCCAGCCGTATAACAAAGAACAGCGAGAAAAATGGAACAAGAACGATCAGCAGGGTAACGAGAACCGGGTTTGCCCGTCTGTTTTTACGGGAGCTCCTGCCCCAGACAACAATTCGCCAGATGAGGATGGACAGGTAAATGAAAGCCAACCCCCAGGCAGTGACACTCTGGGGGAGGAGGATTGAAAAGGGTTGGTCCAGGAGTGATAACAAGATACCCATAACGGATTTGTCACCTTACCTGTATTATATACAGGGTTGAGCCAACGCTACAAATCAGCCAGTTTATCAAATTTCAGGCGGGTTTGGTTGTATAGAAATCCGGTGCCGGAAGTGATTTCAGCCGCTTCCACCTTTTTCAACCAGGCCTTCTCGGCGTTTTTGGCTTTTTCAAAGCAGGCAGACGAAAACTCAGCTTTCTGGCTGGATGTTCCCTGACTGACTTTCCCGGATTGCTGAAGAAACTCCTGTTCAAGGTCGTTCCGCTCAGCTTCATACAAACCCAGGCGGTTGGAATAATCTCTGAGAACCGCACGGTGTAATCGCTCATGCAGCCACCAATATGAATCCGGGTCAGCTTTGCCAGTGGGTAAAACTCTCTGGTCGGGCAGGCTGCCCGCGAACCAGACGGGCTTGAAAATGCCGGTGCAAGGAGCGGAGCTGGCAGTGAACCAGTGCAGTTGGTCGCCTTTGGTCAGCTCTGACACCATCGAACCCGTGGTTTCATTGATTCGGATTGGGCCGACTGCCGCATGCATACAGATATCTGCTCCGATCAATCCCTTATCGGGTGAATAACTGTCTTGCTCGCCCCGCCGGTGATGCCGCAGCAAAGCCATCAAATCAGCCGCGGTGATCAGATCGCTTCCTTTGAGCAGCTCGGTTGTGGTACAGGCATGACGGCCCCGCCCATCCGCAAAAAACGTATAAATGGGATCGGAGTAGATGGAGGCGAAGTTAAAATCATACCGGCTCTTACACCAGCCGCGATCCACCGCGTAACTTACCAGGTCGGGGGACGCCAGATCCCAGTGATCGCCGATCGTCAGCGCGTTCGAAATCGTCCGGATCCCGCTGACATGTTCAGCCGCCCAGTGCGAGCCGGCTGTTTCAAGTACCCACGCATCTTTTGGGTCGGCGATTAAAAAGCTGTTGTGATAATAAAAGGGATGTAAATAGCCGCAGTTGCCGCCCTGGCCGTGGCGGGCCAGCAAATCAGTGATGACATGCAGCGCGCTTTCCGCGCTATCGGCTCTTTCGAGTGCCAGGCGCAGTAGGTCCATCCCTGTCAGCCCACCCTGCTTCATATAAGAGATGCGCGTAAAAACCGCTTCGTTGCCGATCACCAAACCGTGTTCATTGGCGCCCATTTCCGCCCCCCAGATCCAGAACGGCCTGGCCAGCAGCGTGGCATTTGTCCGCCTGACCTGAGGGATGGAAGTGTAAGTACACCGCACTTCCTGTCCGGGTTGATAAGTACCTGCCGGATGCATTTCCAACAGGTGGGCTTCATTCGGATCCCGGTCACTGTTCTTCGCGAAAAGTGGCACACCAGACTTTGACCGGTTGGCTGGTACGTAGATCGTATCGCACATAATCTGTCTCCTGGTTGAAAATTAAGCGTAATAGCCGCGATACTCTTCCGGCAATAATGCGGCGATCTGCCGCATCACAAAATCCACTTTGGCCTGGCGAATCACAGAATTCGACTTTCCGGTCTCATCCTGCGCCGCGATTTTGAAGGGTTTGCCGATGATCACCGTCGCGGCTGGTTTTTTTCCGTGCAGCGCGTTGGAGAGAAAATCGGGTGTTGAACCGATGATACCTACTGGCAGAATCCAGGCACCAGTTTTGTCAAAAATGTATGTCAAACCGCTCTTGGCCATTTGCATCCCCGGGCGATGAGAGCGCGTCCCTTCTGGAGACAGAATCAGCGACCGGCCAGACTGAACAGCCGCAACCGCGGCGTGCAAAGCGGTTCGATCGATCACGCCGCGGTGGATCGGGATGCCGCCGTAGAGCTGTGCTAGAATATTCTGTCCGGGTTTCTTCCATACGTCTGAAGCTCCGAGAATCTCCGGGCTGGACGGCCAGTGGGCCAGAATCATCGGCGCCTCATACAAAGAGACATGATTAAAAACAACAATATATGGGTCCTTTGGTATATTTTCCAATCCCTTTATTTCAACCCGGCTGATCCAGGTGAATATCTGTCGTAGTATAGGTTGAAGCAATCGGCGGGCAATGCGATTGTAAAGCGGGAGACGGTAAGGTTTCACGCAAACCTCGCTTTGATCTGGTCAACGACCTCCCGGATCGATAGATCATCTGAATTGATGATAACCGCGTCAGCAGCCGGCTTTAATGGCGCGATCTTTCTCTGCGAGTCGATCCGGTCACGCTCCTGAATGCCAGCCAGTATCTGGCCGTAATCGGCGGATAGACCGCGGGCGATGAGTTCGTCGTACCGGCGGCAGGCACGCACTTCGGCCGACGCGTCCAGGTAGATCTTCAGCGCGGCTTCTGGCAGTACCACGGTTCCTATATCACGCCCGACCATGACCACTTTGCCGCGCAGGCCGATCTCCCGCTGCTGGCGCGTCATCGCTATACGAACCCCCGCGATAACAGATACCGGTGAAACATGGCCATCTACCTCACGGGTGCGGATTTGCCAGGTGATATCTTCACCATCCAGCAAGATGTCATTTTGCCGCTTGTCGGCTACGCTGGCAGGTCGAATATCGATCTGGATCCGCTCCGCCAGGGCAGAAATACCAACCTCATCCGTGATCTGTAAACCAGACTGCAAGAAGGCGTATGTAACAGCCCGGTACATGATGCCAGTATCAAAAAACAAGTACCCCAGGTCAGCTGCCAGCAACGCGCCAACTGAAGATTTGCCTGAACTCGCAGGGCCGTCAATTGTAATCTGTTCGGGTATATTCATCATTCTCCAATAATGTCTTAAGTATATCCACTAAGTTGATTCCATGAAGATAGTTCAAGGGTTGGAAGTATTTACATTACTACCCGGAAAGAGATCTGCCCGCACCCAGAGGACACATTTTGTTTCGCTTGTTAATACTTTTCGCTGCACGATCCATGCGATCCAATCACTGACCGAATACCGTTCCCAGTCAGTGCTCATTGCCAGTGTAAACTCCTGCCCGCGGTAGGCATCGGCCAGGCTGACCTCCAGCTCTGGTGATGTGATCACATAATCTGTCAACGCGTCTTTTTCAACCGATGTAACCTCTCGGAGGGCTGTAAAGTCGCGCAATTGCCAGGTGAGCGAGTCTGAATGTATGCCAGCCACGGCCACATTCACTTGATCGTCAGCCAGCAGATTTTGTTTGTTGATATCCGTGATCGTTTGGCGCAGTAACTCCAGCTGCGGGTATGAACTGGTTGGGCCCATCATTTCACGGGAACCATCCATATCGATGCCGGTAACCCGCCAGGCAGTCGCGAAGGAAGCGAGGGTCAGGACCAGCAAGAGCCCCCAGAAAAATCCTCTCCGCGCGATGCGTTGGGACCAGCCCATCCAAATGAGGATGGCACTCAACAGCAAGATCGCAGCGGCGCCGGCTAGTGCCAGCCATAAATGCTTGAGATCTGCCGTGTACGTCAACCGTGCGATGGATAAGTATCCGAAAACGCAGACTGTCGCGACAAGCGCGACCACACCCAAAACGGGCAACTTGTCCTCTGAATCCAGGTTGAGGTGCCGACTTAATTCTTTTGCCGCCAGAATATCCAGCGGTACGTTGGCGATGAAAATATCCGGCAGCTGCCGGCTAGGCAGGAAGATGATTAGGATCAAAGAAAATATTAACCCGCAAAGAAGAAACCAGGTTTCAACCAGCCCGTCCAGTAATCCCCGGACAATACCCCAACCCGCCAGTAAGATGACTGGCAGATAATAAACCAGTAGGCCGATGCCATATGTCGGCAGCGTCAGACCGCCTTCCACGGTGAAACGTTGGAAGAAACCAACCACCGTTGTGACAATCGCCCCGATTCCGGCAGGTTGCGTAAAGAAGGCTGTGCTGCCGAGCAGGATGGACAGACCAAAAGCGAGCCAGAAGCGTGGACCTGTCAGAACACGCAACACGGAAGATCCATCCGCGCCGCGTTTCTTGATGAGCACCGCCGAGAGCGCTGCCAGCCCAATCACAGGCAGAAGAAGCAGCCATATTGAACTGCTGGAGATCAAACACAGCCCGGCCAGTCCGCCGGCAGATGCCGGTTTTCTTTTTAGCAGGCACAGAATTGCGAGACTGCCGAATAGCAATCCAAATAGAACCCCGCCAGCTGTTCGGGACTGGAATACCAGTGCCGGGTCGAGCGCGAGAATTGCCGCCATAACAATTGCGGTTCTTTCACCCAGATATTCGCGGTACAAGATTGGAACAAATACCAGCATGATCCCAACCAGGGCGGGGATGAACCTCACCAGCGTATTTGTCGGAGGGAAAATGCTGACAAGCAGATTTGTGAGGAGATGATACAGCGGTTCGCTGCTGACCGCGGAAATGCCGGCTGCCCCGGGAAGGAACTTGACAGCCTGAGCGGCTTCATAATCCGAAAGCGGCGCTGCGCCAAGAGCCAGTAAACGGCTTAATATTGTAAATAACAGGATTGCTGCCAGGGCATACCACGAAGTATGTGTCCAGGCGGAGCTTGCGCTCTGATCACTCTCCCGCGTTGTATTCATAGATCGTCACTCCCTGCTGCTGGAACACCAATCCCAACCTATCTGAAAACTTGTTTTCATTGATTCGGTAGGTCGATCTTTCCAGATCACTGATGAAAATATAGCGGACATGGTACTGATCCAATAATGCCCGCGCGGCAGACCAATCATCGGTCGTGTAGATGGTTTCTATGTCTGCCTGGCGGTTTCCCATCTCGGCGTAACCACCGCGCCATTGGCTTTCATGACCCGGCCAGCCCAGAACCGTCGGTTGGCCGCTAAATGTGGACACGCGCGCGTAGCCCGAATAACTACCGCCGACCGCTTCCAGAACCACCCCGCGCGGGGCGGCTGAGAGCCATTCGATCGCGGCCATTTCCGCCGGGTTGGACCTGCGCAAAAATTGCGCGCCGTCCAACTCCAGTCCGTAAACTTGCTCGCCGCCCGTCGTTTCAGGGATGGCGAAAATTGGATAAGCCAGTCCGCAGAGAATTGTCAAAACAAGCGCCAATTTCATCAGCAGGCCAGCCGAACCTTTGACAGATCGCCATAAAAGCGCGGCGGAGATCCCGGTCGCCAGCGACCAGAGGATCCAGGCTTGATAATAAAACTTAAAGATCGTATTCATCCGCCAGCCAAATTGATCCCGCAGGTAGAAGAATTCCGGAAACGCGGTCAGCGCCGTCCCACCGAGAACTAGAAAAGCGAGAAACACCATAGCCGGGTTGTCTGGTGAGGTTTGATCCTCTTTCCAGGAAGATTTAGCGGTGAGCAATAAGGCTGCTCCGGCGATTAACGTAAGCAGTAATGTGATCCAAGTGCCGGGGTGGCTGACAAAGCGCTGCCAGGCAGTGATCCACAACACGTTTGCCGCGTCTGGCGCTGCGCCTTGCGCGTTCATGAAAACAGCACCCAGCCGCGCGAAGAGGTAGGAGAGACTACCAGGCAGCGCAGTCACCCAGGCTGAACTTTTCGCCAGCGCGGCACCAAAACCGAAATTTAATGCAGTCAACCCTGTCAACCCGAGCACGGCTGGGAGGATTACCTTTCGGGCTGTTTTTTGTAATTGAGGTTTGCGGAGGAGTTCAACCAAGAAATATCCGCCGATGGGAATAAGCAGCGGACCGAACATCACCCAGTAATGCGCTCCCCGCGTGATAAAGATCATCGATGGCAGAATGCCGCCCGCCTGAGAGGAGAAACTCACGAAAAATGGCAGGTACAACAGCAGGATGGCCGGGATCAGTAATAAACCGACGGATAGGATCTCCGACAGGGCAAGTTTCCAACCCTGCCGCAACCAGCAACTGACAAAGACGGCCGCAAGATACAGCGTCAGATACGCCGGCAGATCCCAGGTGTTCAGGAAAGCCACAGAACCTAACACAATCACCAAAGTCACCCAGGCGATCGGCTGCCCGGGCAGGCGCAGCCCGGCGATATGAAAACCGCTATCAGGTGACATCAGAAGAACGTTCAGGATGATCGCCAGGATCAGGGTCGCGAAAGGCAGGATCAAAACATGCGGGTGGAGATCCGCCAGCAGGAAAGAGAAGAAAGGAAACTCATCGATGATCTCCAGCCGATTACCGGCCAGGTTATAGTCCGAGAGAACGCGGGAAGCCCGCCACCAGAGGAGACCGGTAGGGCGAACCGGCCAGCTCTGAAAAGGCTGCGCGGGGGCATTGATCAATTCCTGAATGTCCAGCCAACTCCAGAACCGCGAAACCAGGCTGCCGTCCGCGCCGACTTTCCAAAACCAGCCGCGGACGTGGAGAAATTCCAGCAGGCCTTCAAAATTGCTGACCACCAGAGTAAAAACCGGAGCAAGCAGAGCCAGCCAATGGCCATCTTGCTTGTTGTCTTTGTCCCGACCGGCTGGTTGGATCTTCTCCAGCACACACAGCGCCAGCGCGTATAACCCAACCCCCGCCAGGGAGAAGACTGTTGCCGCCATCAGGTTGAAACCAATCCCGGCAGAAACGCCGGAAAGCCGGATCAGCAGGGCTGTCAGCACATAGCCGAAGTAATAGTAAGAGATGGAGTAGCCCGCCAGCCAGGGATCTTCGGGCGGGAAAGCAGGCGAGTGGAGAATGGAATTGATGAACGCCAGTTCCATGGGTTTCTCGGTCCCGCGAATATCCGGGTTCGCCGCGCGGAATAAGGCCATGGCGAAAAAGGCGATCAGGATGAAGAGCTCCACAAATACTAGGTGACGCCTGTCTTCGGCCCACAGGCGCTTAATTTCTCTGAGTGGATTTGACCGCGTGAAGGAATACCCGCAAACAGCCACGATCAGCAGCGCGGTCAGAATGCCGATCAGATCATTGGGAAGTATTTTGAAAGAGACGAAGAGCCAGAACAGGTACCCGGTCAGCAGCAGGCCAATGATTCTGGCAAAGGCATACCCGCGCGTCTTCAATCCTGGCAGCAGCAGCCGCGTCAGTGGTAAACCCGCGATGCCAATTAAAGCCAGGGCGGCATACCAGGCCAGGCCGGCTAGCATGGGAGAGACCATCCTATCAACGGCAACAACTCCCATACCCCCTTGTCAGTTCTGCGCAATGGATGGTAACCCACCACCGCTGATAAATTCAGCGCGCCGTAGAGATGCGGATACCAGCCGCCGTGAGCCGCCTGCTCCACTTTCAACTCCGCGGTTAACCTGGCGACCTCCACTTTCAGAACCAGCAGGCCGGGGATCTGGCTGTAATATCGTTCGGCTGTGCCAGAAATCTGGTCCAGGTAAGAAAAATGGATAAAGCCTTCGCTGAGGAGACTGGGGGCGGTGTATTTACCAACTGCCTGCGCTTCGCTCCATTTATCAGGGGTGATGATATGGTAGATGAACTCCGGCCAGTTATCCATTATTCTCCCGTGACTTCCAAAATGGTTGCTAAGCCCTGCTGGTATACAACTTTCCAGGGACCACCAGCATCTGGGCTGAATTTCGCCAGGCCGTCCGGTGTATAGATGGCTTTCTCCAATTGTCCGACCACTATGTAACGGACATTATACTTGCGTAGGAAATTTACCGCCGCATCCATGGAGGTCGTATTGTAGAAATCTGCCACCTCAGCGACGCGGTCTGTCACCCACTCTGACGGCGTCACTCCCCGCTGTTGGCGTTGATGCCAGTTCCAGCCGACCACACCCGGCAGGCCGGTATATATGGTAAAGCGATTACCCCAGCGGTATTCAGTGACGTGCCCTTCGACGATCACCGGAGTACCTTGAACATTCTGCTGCATCCAACGGATGGCGGGTAAATCGTCCGCCAGCTGCATTTCTGTTCCATTTTCGCCGTAAGTAGCCCCGACCATGTAATTCATGCCGTCCAGGGAGTGGGACGCCCCGGCGACGTACCGGTCTTTGATCTTGGCCATGCCGGCCGTCAACGGAAACAAGAACGCGCCGATCAGCAAAAGGGATGAGATGACCTTGAAGACGGTCAGCCAACGCATGGTGCCAGCGGCGGCTCGTTCCAGGATCCACCAGGCCGACAGCGCCGCGCAGAAGGCAAAGAGCGTCCAGACCTGCAGGTAGAACTTAAACACAGTGTTCATCCGGCCGATATCCCCTTTTAGGACAAACACCTCGACGAAGAGCGTAAGCAGTAGTCCAGTCCCGATCAGGAATAAAACCAGCCTTTTCAGATCTGTTCTGCCCGGCCGGATCAACAGTATCCCCGCCCAGGCAGCCAACGGCAGCACAAACCAGGCTATCCCAACCCCCAGTATGATGAGTACGATCAAGACGGCCAGTAACGCGGCCAGCAGGATCTCGCCCAGCCACAGGTACGGACGCAACAGGTTCAGCTTGCGCAGGGGAGTCTCAGCCATCCAGTCGATGGTTTCCCCAACCATCCACGCAATGATGAAGAAGAGAAAAACGCCCCAGTGAGTCAGGTATGACCAGAAAGGCGTATGGGTACCCTTCCACAGTTCCACCGAGGTATAAGCCGCCCCGTACCAATCCGCGAAGGGTTGGTACAGAACGAACGAGAGAACCACAAATAGCGCGCAAGACGCAGCGGCTCTGACAAAGCGGTTTCGCAGGAATGGGATCTTGCTCCACTGCTCGCCCAGCTCGCCGTGCCAGCGAAATTGGGTGTATCCAAGCGCCAGGAGTCCCAGTGCCAGGAAGACTGGCAGGTCCCAGGTGTTGGTCGGGCGGAGCGCACCGACCGCGAGTGCGCCGGAAAATAAGCCGATCAACAAGACCGGAATCTTCCCTACTTTTCCAGCCGCCGGCCAATTCCCCCGCGACAAGACCAGGCTGACGATCCACCCGAGAACCAGCAATGTGATGGGCAGCGCCATCATATGCGCGTGCAGATCCGCGTACAGGAAAGTGAAGAACGGGAACTCCGTGATGGGTTCGACGTCCCCCGGAGCCGGGATCGCCCGGCTGGGAATCCAGTACCAATCGCCCAGCCCGTAGGGTAGGTTCGCGCCGTGGAATAACTCGCCGATTCCCTTGAACGTCCAACCAATGCGTTGGAAAAAGTTGGCGCCTGTGATCAAGCCCTCCGGCGCGGCCAGCCGTTGGATGCCGTGCCAGATCATGCGCACCGTGCCGAGGTTGCCCAGCAGCACCAGGCCGCAGGCTGCCAATAGGCTGATCCCAACCGGGGAGAGGATGTTTTTCGCCAAATTACCGGTATTCTCAGCCGCCGGGTCCCGCTCTGTCCGCTGCCCGGTGATGGACCAGGTGATCGAGAACATCCCCGCGCCGAGCAAAGCATAGAGCGTCGGCAGGATCAGGTTGTATGCCACGGATGGCATGATCCCCAGCAACTTCACCGGCAAGCCGACGATCACATAGCCGTAGTAGTAATAGTTAATATATCCGCCGGCGAACCAGGGATCATACGGCGGGAAGGTCGCGCTTTTGATGACCGCGTTGAAGTAGGAGAAATCCATTGGTTTCTCGCCGCCCTTATACGGGTGCCACAGGTCCGGGTTCCCAACACGGATCAGCAGGTCCAACAGGAAGAAGCCCAGGAAAACGAGTTCCACCAGCAAGATCTGCTTTTTGTGCTGCTTTAGAAAATCCCAAAACGCTCTGCCCTGTAATACCAGGGCAATTGCTGACAGACCAGTAATGCCCAGCAGTACCAGCGCCAGTAAACCGCGGTCAACGGTGACGCCAAGGGAGCCAAGCCACCAGGATATCAGCGCGAACAAAAGCAAGCCGATCAGGCGCGCGAAGGCATAGCCGCCATCCGCCAGCCCCGGCAAGGCCAGGCGCACGATTGGGAAAACGATCCATCCCAACAGGGCGATGGCCAAATACCAGTATGGGACAGCCGCGATCGGATGCTGATTAACAAGTGCTTGAACATTGAATAATTGAGACCAGGTGCCGGCCGTCTGCTGCGCGACCCAGCGGTTGGCTGGCAGCTGCAGATCTTGCGGATGTTTGGGGACTTCATTCAATGGCACATGGATGACTTTAGTGAGGTCGACCTGATGGAAATGGGCAGATATATATGCTGGATCATACGCGGCCGATTTTCGGAAAATGAAAACCTTCGGATGGTCATAAACCGTGAAAGCTTCTTCCGCGGATTGATCATTAATCGAGAATGAACCAATTCCCGGGTCGGACTCAAATACTCGGACGAGGTCAAAGCCAAGCGTGCCGTGGAACATCCCGGGCTGAGCCACCTCATAACACTTCAACAGATCCATCTCTGTAGGGCAGCCCAGCAGTTCCCGGTAGTAGAGCGCCGCCATGGGGTAGCGTTCCGGGATGCGGACCGTGGTAGCCCACTGGCGGTTGGAAGAGATCAGGATGGTATCCGCGTTATCCAGTGTGGTGATGAACCGGGTGCGTTTGTCCTCATTCTCATCCCAGTACATCTGGAAGTTCTGGTCACCCTGATAAATCCCGCCAAAGCCGTCATAACCATCCAGCCGCAAGGGTAAACCATCATCCCAGTCTGATTCGTTGGCGATGCTCGAACCTTTGAGGGAGAATGCGCCGTTCCCTGAGGTGACGGCCAGGCTCAACTGGTAGGATTGGCCTTTGATCACTGGAAGGCCAGGCGTGAATTTCAGTGTAGGAGTGCTCTCAGCTGTATTTACACCTGGCAGAAAATCGCCCGTTATCTGAGAAGTCGTGACCGTCCCAACCGCCGGATCAGTGAGGGTGACCGAGATGGTTTTTTCGCCGGGCAGCGCCAGGGTATCCACCAGGTCATGCAGAACAACTTCATCGATGGTGCCGCTGGCATTCGCGGTGAAACCAATCGTTACAGGCGTGGCAGGATCGACCAGTGTCCCCTGACCGAAGGGCAAGGGTTGGTTATAAAAACCGCTCCCATCCGTGATGAGCAAATTGATCGGGCCGGGAATATTCTGATAGATCCAGCGGGAAGCTTCAATGCGGGTTACCGGACGGTGGTAGATTCGCACAAACGCGAAGGCCCACAGCGCGGTAATCACCAGCGTGAGTGCACCAATCCCATATCCGATGAATTTTAATAACCTTAACCTGTCACCTTTCCGACCCTGATCCACCAGATAGAACACCAGCCAGGCGGCAAAAATGCAGAGGGTCGGGTAAACCAGCACCATGTAGCGCATGGATGGATTCCAGGCGTTGGACTGCCAGGCGAAATACAGGCCCGTCCATAACCAGATGACGAGGTGCGGCTGCCAGTTCTTCTTCACCATCTGCCAGGCCGCGACCAGGAAACCCGCCCAGGCGAGGATCCCCAGGGGAATCCCCATTCCCCATTTCACCAGGTTGACCAGCGCGAAAGACGCGTCGCGCCGCGCCCATTGCAGCGCCGGTGGAAAATCTGCCGCGCCGCTGGTTTGCACGCTCAGGTCGCGCAGGTTATCCAGCCATTTTGGGTTCAGGCTGATATTAAAGAAACCCGGCCCGGCAAAAGCATACGGCTGAAAGACGCGGAACGTCAGGAAAGCGACAACTGCTGCCAAGATGAAATTGCGGATGACCGGGTAGAGCCAGTATTGCCGCTCTTCGTCTGAAAGCCGGACATACCAGGGTAGGACCGCGACCGGTAATAAAAACGCGACCGGCGCCGCGCTGACTTTGGATGCCATTGCCAGTCCCATTGCCAGGCCGAACAGCAGGTAATGATCGATACCGCCCCAGTTACCGAGAATAGCCGATTTAACGTCCTTCCCATTCAAGCCAGGATTCAAGGCAGGATTCAAGGCAGGCAGCGCAGCCTGCTGCACCCGGACGGCAAAGTAGACCGACAGGGTGATGAATGTGGTGACGAAAGTATCCACCGCGAAGTAATGCGAGATCTGGATCTGCATCACCGCCAGGGCAAAAAAGGCCGCAGCCAGGATACCCACTTTCTTGTTATACAGGCGCGAACCAATTAAATAGACGAGGATGAGGGTGAGCAGGTCAAAAATACCCGATACCTGTCTCCCCAGCACATGCACCTGATCATAGCCTGTCTGCCCGGTCCACTGCGCCAGATAACGGACGATGAAGATGGGCAGGGTGCCGTAGACATAGAACCCGTGGCCGCGGTTTTGCGGGTTGAGGCTGGAATTATCAGTATCAAAATATTGCGCCAGAGATTGCACCGGCGAGATGTCATTTTCCACCATCGTGAGGAAACGCTCATCCGGATGCAAATGCTGATTTTCGTCCCATTGCAGACCGGTGAACCGCAGATAGCCCCCCACCAGGATCACCAACACCATCAACAGGTCCAGGTACCAGTAGGCCGGCATCTGCCATTTGGTTTTTATATTACGCGGAGTTTCGGGGGTGTTGTTATCTGTTGCGTCGCTCATAATTTCCTGCCTGGATTATTTTTCAGGAACGAAGAGTATGCGAAAATCACGACCGGCGGTCTGGGATGTGTACACGGAGGTGATCGCTTTGGGGTACATGGATTGCAGCTCCGCCAGGTCGGCTTCGTCCTGCATATTCAGTATAAACAGTAACGGTGCTTGCGCGTTAAGGGAATCTGAAAAGTGCTCCGGCCAGATGGCATAATCCCGGATAGGCACGCCTGCCTCGATCGAGACTAAGCGGGTATCCACCCAGTAGGGATAACCAACCACCCAGGCTGAATCCGCGGAACCGACAGAGTTGATAAATCCGCGGATCACCTGACCCATCTCGGTGGTATTCCCGGCCGCGGCGCGATAGCTGTCCTGATAATCTTTGAAAACGAGCCGGTAATTCTGTCGGGTGGAGAGAACCAGCATCAGCAGAATGACGCCGCCGGATAGAATGCCGGCTTTTCGACCGGTAAGTGAACGCTTGATCAACAGGTAGATGCCATCCATGACCATGCCAACGATCAAGAAGACTGGGATCAACGCGCCAGCGGAACGGTTGAGGGCCGGGTTTTCCTGCGGGAAAGCCAGCGACAGGATCGACGGCAGCATTAACACCGGAATGGAGATCAGCCAGATCAGGTCTTCCCAACGGCGCTGACGCAGGTAGCGGTAGATCAACAATGCAAAGCCAAGGTAGAGTAATGCCGCGGAGATCACATCCAGCGCTGGCCGAAATGGGATGGAATGCAGCCAGGCGGAGCCGTCGCTGACCCCGAACATCAGCAAGCTGTTTTTCAGGTTATCGAAGAAGATCAGCCACGGATTGCCGGGCAGGGGTCTTTCGAGCTCACCCACCCGGGTGGAAAGACGGTAAAAGAACGCGTCCGGATTATCCACCGCGTAACGCAGCAGCGGGATTGTGACGATCGTCGCCAGTAAGCCAGATATTGTCAGGCCGGTGAAAGCCGTTTCTGCCGCCTGGCGGGTCCGCTTGTGGAGGAAGAAGAGGATGCAAACCAGGATGGCCAGGATCGGCACAACCCGGTAAGGTGAATATCCCTGCAAACCGAGCCCAATAAAGAGCCCGGCCCAGATAAAGTCGTTGCGATTGCCGCGTTTAAGGCCGCGCATCAGGTAGAACAGCGCGGGCGCCGCGAAGAATGGGTATAAGGTGAAACGAAGCGCAACCCGCGAGATCACGTTCGGCCAATAAGCGATCCCAGCCATGAAGGCGGCAAGAAAACCAACCCGCTTGCTGGCGAATTCCTTGCCCAATAAATAGATGTACGGCAGCGTGAGCAAACCCGCCAGGACGGTGCCGATTTTTAAGCTGAGGAAGGAGATCCCGGTTCCGAAGACCTTGATCATCAGGGCGGTCCAGTAAAACTGAAAAGCCTCTCTACCGGTATTGCGGGTAAAGAATACATGCCACTGACCGTTCAGAACATCCTGGACGTCCTGCAGTTTCTCAGCATGGTCGCTGGTCATTTCGGGGGGTACCGTCACCAGGTGCGCCGCCCGCAGGTAGATGACAACGCCAGCCGCGATCGCTCCGATCAATATCCACGGTGTTAGCTTGAACCCGATGAAACCGTTTTTGATGGTCTGCCGGAAGGAAGAGAAGAACCGTGTGAACGGCTCAAGGTCGATGACGGCTAGGGCGAAAAGGAGGATGCTCCCGACCCACAGGCTGGTATTCACGAAATCAAACAGGTAAGTGGAAAATGTAAAATACGCGGCCGCGGCAAGCAGGAAAGCGGGCAGAATCAGTTGCCAGCGGATCGCCTTGAAAACACGGGCATCAGGATTGCCGGTTTCAGTTTCATCTGTCCTGGTTAACCACCCTTCACGGACGGCTGACCAAACGGCCAGCCCGATCGCGGCCAGATAGAGAATAAGCGCCGCGGTCTTCTGGGTAACAGGCGGTTCCAATAATGACTGCGCGGTGAAAGCCAGACTCACGCTAAGCACCATCCGCCAGGGCAGCGGTTTACTCACCCTGGCCGGCTTATCCGTCGAAGTTGCTGCCTGATTTTGCTCCGCCGGCAGTGGGCTACTCGTTTCACCCAAGGTTTCGGCGGGATCATTCCATGAATAATCCCTCAGCCGCAGTGAACGTTTCTGCCAGAAACGCAGCCGCTGCTTTACGTAATCCAGAAGAGTAGGCTCCGGCATCTACTTGCCCCCCTTTTTTCGAGCAATGAAAATCAGGCTCTCGCCCCAGCGGGGCGGTAGAAATGGTAAACAGAGCAGCGCTTGCAATCCACCCGGTGCACCAAAGAGAAACTTCTGAAGAACGGCGGGGACAACCGGGAAGTAGGGAACATCCCAAAAGCCGTCCGAGAAAACGCGCTTGATCTCAAAACCGGCCTGTATCAGGAAATCGCGCCAAACAGCCGGCTCCTGGAGGGAGATGTGTGTCGGATCCTGATATCCGATCCACTTTTTCCCTTTTACTGGCTTTAGCAGCGAACCCAGATTCGGCGTCGCCATGATAAAAATCCCACCGGGTTTCAAAACCCGGCCGGCTTCGCGAATCGCGGCATCCGGCGAGTGCAAATGCTCTACGACATGCTTGCTGATCACCAGGCACAGGCTTTCGGTCTTTAAAGGCAGCGATTCAGCCGTGCAAACTCCAAAATTCACCCGCGGCAAAGATCGCTGAGCCTGCTGTACTGCCCAAGGGTTGACGTCCAACCCAACCATTTGAAAATCGTCACTCAACTGACCGACCAGGTGGCCCAGTCCGCTGCCAATTTCCAGCCCAGCCCCGCCTTTCACCGCGTATCGGCGCGCCAGTGCCGCGTAAAACCGGTTTGAAAACCAGTACTGTGAATATTTCGCGAAGGATACTTTCTCGTATGTGTTGGTGGAAAAGTAATCCCTGTTGAACCGGGATTCAGGCATTTCGACCTTTCCCTTCGTCCACTAACCCCGTAAAAAGCTTTTCGTAAACTTCGGCGACCGTGTCCGGCGAGAAATGTTCGATCATCCAGGCCGGATCCATAATGTAACTGGCTGGCGCTTCGAGGATGGCGCAGATCTTCTCAGCCAACATAGCCGAATCACCGATCTCGAAGATCTCACCCATCCTGGTCATTTTCACAGGTTGACGTACCCCGGGCAGATTGGAGGCAGCAACCGGCACGCCGTTCATCATCGCTTCCACCTGCACCAGGCCGAAAGATTCGGTTGAATTCAGACTGGGGACGGTCAGAACATTCAGGTTTTTGTAAAAAGCAGCCATCTCATCCTGCCCGATCACGCCCAGCCACTTCCAGTGATCCTGGTCGATCAATTCCTGGATGCGGGGGAATAAGCGCGCGGCATAACGGTCTTCACCGATCACATTCTGGTACTGTCCGGCGAACAAGACCCTGGCTGAGGGGAACTTCTTCAGAATCGCCGGCATGGCATCGAGCAGGACCTCCACACCTTTTTCTGTGGCGAAGCGGGCAGCCATTCCAATACAGGGACCGCTGCCTTTCAACTGGTGTTTACGGGCAAACTCACGCGCGGCTCCTGGGGCAGCCACCGGTAGCACAACCGGCGGCTGGATGATTTTCACCTTTTTTAAATAGCGCCGCAAAAATGGTGAGTGATCGGCGTAATCCTGCGTGTACGTGATGACCCGATTTGTGAGTCTGGCTGCCAGGTTGTTCATGATGTGAACCACCTGGTTGACGACGGCATTAAAGAGGCCGCGCGGCAGCTGCAAGTCGCAATGGTACGTGATGACGCTGGGCACACCAAATAATCTGCCCCGCAGGGCGACACCGGCGGCATCAAATTGCGGTAAGTGCAGGTGGATCACGTCCGCCTGACGCACCAGGCCAGTCACCCGGTAGCCGAAGGTGGGGGAGATAACGCCTTTGCTGATCTTGAGCAGAATGGGTGACCGGATGACCCGTACCCCATCCAGCACTTCTTCCAATGGTAGGGAGGAATCGTACTGGGTGGTAAATACTGTTACCTGATGGCCGCGCCGCGCCAGGGCTTTCGCCAGTCTTTCAGCGTAGATAGTCAATCCACTGGTATGCGGACGGTAATAGGTAAGAACAATTAATATCCGCATATCCGCCAGCCTATTTGAAGTACTCCGGGTGATCTTGCACCCATTGGAACAACCGCGATATTCCATCCCGCGGATTTACTTTGGGAGACCAGCCTAATTCCTTTTCCGCCCGGCGGATATCCGAAATGAAGACAGCCTGATCCCCGGGGCGCCAATCACCGCGGCTGACCGGCAACGGTTGACCAGCCAACTCTTCCAGCATCGGGCCAAATTCCTGCCAGATAGCGATCGTGTTTTCCAGCCCACCGCCGACGTTAAAAACGCGGCCGGGCTTTTCGCGCGCCTGAGCGATGGCTAGGTCATACGCATTGAGGAGGTCTTCTACATATAGAATATCGCGCACTTGCTTGCCGTCGCCGTAGATGGTGATCGGCCGGCCGGTGACCGCCGCGATGATGAACCAGGCCACCCAACCTTGATCTTCCATGCCGAACTGGCGCGGGCCGTAAATGCAGCTCTGGCGCAAGACGACGGTTGGCAGGTCGTAGATGCGCGCGTAATCCCGCACATACTGGTCACCAGTTCCCTTGGAACAGCCGTAGGGAGAATGAAAATCCAAACTCAGAGTTTCGGGGATGCCGAGGGGATGATCCACATAACCGTAGCGGGTTGCGCCTTCCCGCGTGCGCACCTCTTCCATGCCACCGTACACCTTATTGGTGGATGAATAGAGAATGACCGGCTGCCGGCCGCTTTGACGGCAGGCTTCCACCACATTGAATGTGCCCAACGCGTTGATCTCAAAATCTTCGCGCGGGTTGGTCACGGAGGAGGTCACGGCGACCTGGGCTGCCAGGTGGGTCACCACATCAGCGTCCTTTGCGGCAGCAGATAATTTGTCAAAATCGCGAATGTCCCCCCGCACCAACTTCAGCTTTTCGCCGAACACCTCATGCAGCCACTGCAAGTTGATCTGGCTGCCCGCCCGGGAAAGATTGTCATAGATGGTGACATCTTCACCGCGGGTAAGCAGCCGATGAACGAAGTTTGAACCAATGAAGCCAGCCCCGCCGGTTACCAGGTATTTTTGTGCCATGTCACCTTTCCGTTATCAGTCGTCACCCAATCTGAGGACTGCCATGAACGCTTCCTGTGGGATCTCCACATTACCAACCATCTTCATGCGTTTTTTACCGCGCTTCTGCTTTTCTAGCAGCTTCTTCTTGCGGGTGATGTCGCCGCCGTAACACTTGGCCAACACGTCTTTGCGTAATTGCTTAACCTTCGCGCTGGAAATTACCCGGCCGTCCGCGGATGCCTGGATCGCGACATCGTACAGCTGCCGGGGAATCAGTTCTTTCAATTTCGTGACGAGTTTCTGACCCTTGTGATAGGCATCGGCTTTGTGCACAATGGAGGCCAGCGCGTCCACCGGAGAATCATCGACCAGTATTTCCAGCTTCACCATCTGCTCGGCGCGGTAGTCCGCCACCTGGTAATCCAGTGACGCGTAGCCGCGCGTGCGGGATTTTAGCTCATCAAAGAAATCAATGATCAACTCAGCCAGCGGAATCTGGAAGGATAACTGCACCCGATTTGGCGCGGGGTAGTCCTGTGCCGAGAAAGAACCCCGGCGCTTGGTCACCAGGTCCATGATGGTGCCGTAGTATTCAGTCGGGGTGATGATCTGGATGTTCATCCAGGGTTCGCGGATCTCGGCAATTTCGCCTTCGTCCGGCAGTTTCGCGGGCGAATCGATCAGGCGGATCTCGCCATCGCGCATTAGGACTTCAAATTCAACGGACGGCGCGGTGACCACGATATCCAGATCGTACTCGCGTTCCAAACGCTCCTGGATGATCTCCATATGGAATAGCCCCAGAAAGCCGCAGCGGAAGCCGAAATTCAGTGCTTGCGATTTTTCCGGTACGTAGACCAGCGAGGCATCATTCAACTGCAGCTTTTCAAGTGCGTCCTTCAGGTTGGGATAGTCATCCCCCTCTACCGGGTAGATACCGGCAAAAACCATCGGCTTCACCTTGCGGTACCCCGGTAATGGTTCCAATACCGGATCCTGCACGGTGGTGATTGTGTCACCGACATGGCATTCCGAGACCGTCTTCAGACCGGTGGCGACATACCCTACTTCGCCGGCTTCCAGAACCCCGGTGGGTTTCATACCGGGCGAAAAGATACCGACCTCGATCGGCTTCAGTTCTGCCTTCGTTTGCATTAATCGCAGGGTATCTGCCGCCGTTATGCGTCCTTCAACCACGCGCATATAAGCGACGACCCCTTTGTATGAATCATAGTGAGAGTCAAAGATCAACGCGGAAAGCGGTTTTTCTTTATTTCCGGGCGGAGGCGGGATCTGGCGGACGATCTGTTCCAACACCAGGTCGATATTGGTGCCATCCTTGGCGGAGACGCGAATGATCCCTTTGGCGTCGACACCGAGCAGACCGGCGATCTCATCCGCCACTTCATCCGGCCGGGCGGAAACCAGGTCGATCTTGTTGATGACAGGGAGGATCTCTAAACCCGCGTCCAGAGCCAGATATAGATTTGCCAGCGTCTGCGCTTCGATTCCCTGCGTAGCATCGACGATGAGCAAAGCCCCCTCACAGGCGGCTAGCGCGCGGTTGACCTCGTACCCGAAATCCACATGCCCGGGGGTGTCGATCAGGTTTAACTCATAGAGTTGACCATCGCTGGCGGTGTATTCCATACGGACAGCGGAGGCTTTAATGGTGACACCTTTTTCGCGCTCCAGATCCATGCTGTCCAAGACTTGTTCCGTTTTATCACGGTCGGGCACTGTGCCCGTCAGGTGCAGCATGCGGTCTGCCAGGGTGGATTTTCCGTGGTCGATATGGGCGATAATACAGAAATTTCGGATGAACTGGGACATAGTCGGGTAAAGTATAACCTATTTTAGACCATGACCAAAAAAGCCTGTTTCGCCTTTAATCCTGAATTTTCTACAAGGATCACCCAAAATCAGGGCAAACTGGTACAGGCTTTGCCATCATGATTACTGTCCAGCCGATAAAAATCCCCGAGCCCCTGGCGGCGGCAGTTGTCAAAACAAGCCTGGGCGGATTTTTGCGTGGAAAATGAATCGCAATCTAGGTCGGGCAGGGTGCAGGTACAAATATCCCCGGCTGGCACGAGGTTGCTGGTAATTACTTCCTTTGTCCCAGTCACAGATCCATCACGGCTGATCTGTCTATTAGCGATAGCCTGGGAAATATAGAATCCCAGGGCAATGAGACCAGTCACCGCCAGCAGGCTGGTGAAGCCGAGCACTAGTTTCTTTACCAGGCGGGTACGGCGGCGGCGCGCCGGTTTGCGCGAAAGGATCTCATCCTGAGCAGCGAATTCTTCCTGCAAGCGTTCCGCGTCGGCTTGCTCCGGCGCTTTGATCCGCCCAAGCAGCAGAATGATGGTATCCACCGCCCGCAGAGCGGCTTTCCGGGTAAAAAGGTCTTCATGCGCCCAGTGGTTGCGAATGGCGAGTAATTCGTGGACATAACCGAGGCCTTCCCGCCCCAGATCTTTAATGAAGACCTCTCCATACTGCCGGTCCATAATGGTCAGCAGCGCGGCGGTATCCAGCATCTCCATCCGGCTGGCGTCATCTACCGCCAGGGGCAGCTGGTTGCGCAGCTGTTCCATCCGCTGGATGTGCGGCAAGATGCCAGTCACCCACCAGTTTTCAGCGTACCGATACTGCATCATGCGCACGACGTAAGGTGCCAGCGTCAGCCGCAGGATCTGCAATCCATTTTGAACGTGTTGATAATTCTCATCCAACATGAGTCGTCCGTTCATTTCTCTGTTTCGTTATCCATGCTGGTTTCAATAATCGCATCCATCAGGGGAATAAAGTCGCGATCAGCCGCCTTTGGGTATTCCAGGTGAGCCAGAAATTCCACATTCCCTTTGGGTCCCTTCAGGGGGGACACCGCCAGGCTGCGGACGCCGTAGCCAACCTCGTTTGCCATTTCCAGCACTTCCAAAATGATCCGGCGGTGAACTTGCGGGTCGCGGATCACGCCTTCACCGCGGTCCACTTCCTGTTTGCCGGCTTCGAATTGCGGTTTGATCAGCGCAACCATCTGTCCGCCTGATGGTGGATACCAGCCGCGGATGACGCTCAGCAGCCGGTCCAACGAGATGAAAGACGCGTCGATCGTCACGAATTCAATCGGCGTGGGCAAAGTTTCCACGAAACGGGCATTCGTGCGCTCCATCACCACCACCCGCGGATCTGAGCGTAATTTCCAATGTAACAGACCATAGCCGACATCAATCGCGTAGACTTGTTTTGCTCCATGTTGCAACAGACAGTCAGTGAATCCGCCGGTGGAGGAGCCTACATCCGCACAGGTCAAGTCGGTCACATCCAGGCTGAAAGCCTCGAAAGCGCCAGCCAACTTTTCTCCGCCGCGGGAGACAAAGCGCGCGGGCTGTTCCAATTCCAACAGGTCGTTTTCCTGCCAGGGTTGGGACGGTTTGAGGACCGTCTGTCCGTTGATGCGCACCTTGCCCTCCATGATCAAACGCTGCGCCAGCGAGCGTGTTTCAGCTAACCCACTCTCCACCAGTGCTTGATCTACCCGCATTTTCCGCTTGGACACTTTGTCTGTTGACTCCTTCCTGTATATTATAATTAACTTGGGACAGGAGACAGAACCATGAAATTGGGTCAAATATTCATCAACATCATTAAAACAATGCGGCCAAAACAGTGGGCGAAAAACATGGTGGTTTTCGCCGCGCTGGTCTTCGACCGCCAACTGACCCATCTCACCTCTGTCTGGCACACCTTCCTGGGTTTTGTATTGTTCTGCCTGATCTCCAGCCTGGTGTATTTCATCAACGATCTGGAGGACGTAAATTCCGACCGGCAGCATCCGGAAAAGAAAAACCGCCCAATCGCATCCGGACAGTTACCGGTCGGGGTGGCATACATCGTGATCGCCCTGCTTTTGGTTGTTAGTGTCATCGGTTCGGTTTTGCTCTCTCCGCAGTTTGCCCTGGTCGGCTTGGCGTATTTCCTTATGAATCTGGCTTACACATTCTGGCTTAAGCACATCGCCCTGCTGGATGTCTTGATCATTGCGGCTGGTTTTGTGCTGCGCGTGGCAGCCGGCGTCATGCTGATCCATGTGGAGCGCTTTTCGCCCTGGTTGTATGTGGTCACCACACTGCTGGCGCTCTACCTCGGTTTTGGCAAACGCCGGGCTGAGTTAGCGCTGCTGGCTGGAACGGCAACATCTCATCGGAAGGTACTGGCCGGGTACACAGTTCCCCTGCTGGATCAACTCATTACCGTGGTTTCCAGCACTACCATTGTGGCGTACAGCCTGTACACTTTCTCCGCGCCGAACCTGCCGGAAAACCACACCATGATGCTGACCATCCCATTCGCGCTGTATGGTATCTTCCGTTATATGTACCTGATCCATGTAAAAAATCACGGCGGTTCACCCGAGGAGATGCTCTTCAAAGATCGTCCGCTGCAATTGGCCATCCTTCTGTGGGGATTAGCAGTCATTATTATTTTCTACCTCTTTTAAAATGCCTGCTATCTCTGCCAGTTATCCCGGTAAGATCATCCTTTTTGGCGAACACGCGGTTGTGTACAACAGCCATGCCATTGCCATACCCGTTTCGCAGGTGAAATCCCGCGCGGTCATTCAGCCGCTGCTTTCAGCCCCGGCCGGGACGATAGAGATCAACGCGGTCGATACCCACACCCGCGCCAACCTGAATGACTTGCCGCAGAATCACCCGCTGGCAACCGCCATCCGCCTGACATTAAAACAGCTGACCATCCAAACACCTCCGGCATTTATCGTCCGGGCCAGTTCAGAAATCCCCATGTCAGCCGGTTTGGGGTCAGGGGCATCCATCAGCTGCTCCATCATCCGCGCGGTATCCAATTATCTGGGTAAACCATTGCCAGCCGCGGATATTTCCGCGCTGGCTTTCGAGGTGGAGAAGATCCATCACGGCAATCCTTCCGGGGTCGACAACACGGTGATTGCCTTCAATCAACCCATTCTCTTCAAACGCGGCGAGGCCATGCAGCCGGTGGTTGTCGGATCTGAGCTGCATTTTCTCATCGCCGACACCGGATTGAAGGCGTCTACCGCGGAAGTCGTTGCCGGTGTACGAAGCAGGTGGCAGGCAGAGCCGGAGCGTTACAACACATTCTTCCACCAGGTGGACGCGATCACGCTATCAGCGCTCGCCGCGATCCGCGCTGGCCAAATCGCCGAAATTGGCCGCCTGATGTCTGAGAACCACCGCGTCCTGCAGTCTATGGCAGTTTCACACCCGGCGCTGGACCGCCTGGCAGAGGCCGCGCGGAGCGCTGGCGCGTACGGCGCGAAACTCTCCGGCGCTGGCGCGGGTGGTAATTTGATCGCGTTGGTGGCTGGCGAACAGCAGGATCAGCTGGAACGATCATTTCTGCAGGCAGGCGCGACCCGTGTGATCCGCACCACGCTCATCCGCACTGGCCAGGTGGAGGCGCGCTAAATGCTGCAGTATTTAAAGCTTGGCGGTTCCCTGATCACAGAAAAAGAGTTGCCCTACACGCCGCGGGCTGGGATCTTGCGTCAGGCTGCCACTGAGGTGCGGGCTTACCTGACCTCACACCCTGGTGAGAAGTTGATCATCGGGCACGGTTCCGGCTCCTTTGGTCATACCAGCGCGGCGCGGTACAAAACGAAGATGGGAGTATCCGGCCCAACCGGCTGGCTAGGTTATGCGCAGGTCTGCCGGGACGCGCGCGCGCTGAATCAACTCGTTCTGGATGCCCTGTTGGCAGCTGGCGTTCCGGCAGTTTCTTTCCCGCCATCCGCGACGGTCAGATGCGCGGGTGGGGAAATCACCGCCTGGGATACCACCGCTATAACGCAAGCTCTAGCCAACGACCTCGTGCCCCTGATCTTCGGCGATACCGTGCTGGATGACCAACTCGGCGGGACGATCTGCTCCACAGAGGATCTTTTCCTCCACCTGTCCAAGTCTCTTCCCCCGGCGCGCGTCCTGCTGGCTGGCATAGAGCCAGCTGTCTGGGCGGATTTTCCCGCCAGGCAGGTGAAGCTGGCTGTGATCCACGCATCCGAATCCCTGAATGCTAACAACAAGATCAGCGGTTCGATTTTCACCGATGTGACAGGCGGTATGGCGGCCAAGGTCCAAAAAATGGCCGCGCTTGTTCAACAATATCCAAAATGTGAGGTTTTGCTCTTCTCCGGGATTGCACCTGGAGCTATCCTGGCTGCCCTGTCCGGGAATTATCCGGGGACGGCCATCTTACCTTAAGGAAGTAAGGAGATCATCATGCTGAGAGATCGGGCTGCGCTGGAAAAAGATGAGGATAAGGTGCTGGCACCCTTTGCCTGCCACAGCAAGAACTCCAAAGGCAGGAAATATCATGAGGATGAGCCGGCCTATCGCACCTGCTACCAAAGGGACCGTGATCGGATCATCCACACCTCCGCTTTCCGGCGGTTGGAATACAAGACGCAGGTCTTCATCAATTACGAGGGCGATTATTACCGCACGCGGCTAACCCACGAGATCGAAGTCGCTCAGATCGGGCGGACGATCGCCCGCGCGCTGGGAGGTAATGAAGACCTGGTGGAAGCCATCTGCCTGGCGCATGACATGGGACATCCGCCTTTTGGCCACAGCGGCGAAGTCGTTCTCTCACGCCTGATGAAGGATTACGGCGGATTCGACCACAACAAGCACTCCCTGCGGATCGTTACCTACCTGGAACGGCGCTTCCCGGAGTTCCCGGGCTTGAACCTCTCGAACGAAGTGCTCGAAGGTATTGTGAAGCATGAAACAGAATATGACATTGCCGATGCCGCCGATTATGACCCCGCGCTGCGCGGCCACCTGGAAGCCCAGATCACCAATGTGGCGGATGAGCTGGCCTACACCGCCCATGACCTCGATGACGGCCTCCGCTCTGGGTTGATCACCGAACAGATGCTGGCCGGGATGCCGATCTGGGAGATCCTGGTAGAAAGCATACACTGGAAAGGTATCCAGATGGATGACCTGACCCGCCACCGTCTGATCCGTAAACTGATCGGCATGGAAGTGACCGATATTCTTGAGACGACCGAGTCCAACCTTACCCGGAACAGTGTCAAGTCCGTGTTAGAATTGCAAAAGTTGCCCTTTAATGTGGTCAGTTATAGTGAAGAGCAAAAACGCCGAAACCGCGAGCTGAAAGATTTTCTTTATAAAAATCTTTACCGCCATTATCGGGTGGTGCGCATGGCAGTCAAAGCTGAACGCACCATCTCAGAACTCTTCCAGGCATACCAGACAAATCCCAGCTGCTTACCCGCGCATGTGCAGACTCACATCGCGGAACGTGGATTGGAACGGACCATATCTGACTACATTGCCGGCATGACTGATCGCTACGCGATCGATGAATACCGGAAACTCTTCGACCCAACCGAGCTTCCGTAGATCACTGGAGACCTGGATGACAAATGCGTCTTACTTAACACCCGCCGGGCGGGAAAAACTGCAGGCAGAATTAGAGCAATTGAAAACTGTCGAACGGGAAGCTCTCTCTCAGCGCCTGCGTTCAGCGATTCAGATGGGTGATCTTTCCGAGAATGCTGATTATCACAAAGCCAAAGAAGATCAGGCATTTCTGGAAGGCCGCATCAAAGACCTGGAACATATACTAAAGAATGTGGTGCTGATCGAAGAAGGCAAGGCCGGCAGCGGTAAAGTTGTGATCGGGTCACGCATCACCGTGCGTATCGACGGTAATGAACCCAAAACGTGGTTCCTGGTAGGTCCCAAAGAGGCACATCCGCGGGAAGGCAAGATCTCGCACGATTCACCGATCGGTAAAGCTCTGCTGGATCATCAGAAAGGGGATGTTGTTGCGGTGGTGACGCCGGCCGGGCAGTCATCCATTGAGATCCTCGAAATCAATTAGGACGATAAAAACGACAAAAGAGGCTCCGCTGGGAGCCTCTTTTTTGTGAAGAAAGCTATTTTCTCGGCCGGACCGTCAGTTCGACCGACAGCCGATCAAAAAAGCTATTGGTGGGTAAGGCGCTCTGGCCGTAATTCATATCGATGATGCGCGCTTCCAAGGTGAGTGTCGCTGTTTCCAATATCAGCGTTTTACCGGGTTCCGCCAGGATCGGTTCACCGCGCGTGAGGGCTGTCTGCCGCGAGGCCGGGTCAGCGTAGGTGTGCTTGCTCATCAAAACTTTTGTGACCGTCTGAATGTCGTTTTTGTCGAACAACCAGACTTCAAAGGATGACACTTTTTTAGAATCACCGACTCCGATCGTTTCAAAGATACCAACGCCGCACTCGCCCAGGTAGTCGCTAAGTGAATTATCGACAGTGAAGGATGAATCAAAATGATCATCCCCCAGCAGGTAAGTTGCTTTAAACTGTCCCAGGGCAGAACTACCGCCAGTGCCAGTTGCTGATTTGCCAGTGAAGTAATTGGCGCCGGCTTCCGCGTCGTAAGCTGTATTGGGCTGACCTGATGACCGCCGGTGGCTGGCCCGTTTATAGAATACATAGAAGGCCACAAAACCAAGGATCAATGTCAGCAGGCAGAAAAACGCGAAGACAATCGGGATGGCGTTAGAAAACCCGCTCTTTCCGGCCGAGCTTCCTCCCGAACCAGTTTTAGCGCTTCCCGGGGCAGATGTCGCAAGCAGGGCCGGTGCAACGGTGGGTTGAGCGCTCGCTGGGACCGCCTGCCCAACCAGCTGTGCGAAGACCGTCAGATCTCCGACCGGGAAAGATTCAGGGATGACATCCCCTTGTTGGAAGAGCACGGCCGCGTCCGGACCCAGCGCATCCCAGCGGGTCTTTGCCAGGGCAGCATCCTTATTCACCGAATACGAATCCATCGTCATGCGCAGGTATTCCGCCTTAAAATCTTCGCGCAGGAAGGCCGGCGAGGCATCCGTCCAGGTTACTGGCAGCAGCCACCATCCCAGGATCACCAGGCCAAAGAATACCCCACCGAACCCGACCAGCATCGTTCGGACCCAGGGTTTCTTAAGAAGCTGTAGTAATTTTTGCATCATAACTCCTATCACCTGATTCGCAGGTTGGTTAAAACACAAAACCGGTTGTTATACCGGTTTTGTTGCAATCTTTATGCCGTTTGGTACCTTTATTCTTCATCCATCGGATAGGTCTGTTCGCACTTAATACATTGCAGAGTCTTTTTATTCAGGACGACCAGCAAGCCATTCTCACAAGCCGGGTTGGTGCACTTTCTGGCCACCGGCCGTTTCCAGGATGTGAAATCACAGTTGGGATAATTCGCACACCCGTAAAATATCCTGCCTTTGCGCGTTTTCCGTTCGATCAGGTCTCCGCCGTCTTTCGGGCAGCTCACGTCGATCTTTTTGAAAATCGTTTCGGTATAGCGGCACTCCGGGAAACCAGAGCAACTGATGAACTTGCCAAAGCGCCCAAAACGGTAGACCAGGTCCTTCCCGCAGCGGGGGCAGGCCCGGCCGACTTTTTCCAACTCCCCTTTGGTGACGGGAATTTCCTCTTGAGCCTTCTTCAATTGGATCTCAAAACCGGTATAGAAGTTTTGCAGGACAGCCACCCATTCCATGCTGCCTTCCGAGACTTTGTCCAGTTCCTCTTCCATTTCACGGGTGAAGCCGACATCCATCAGGCGGTCAAAGTGTTTGACCAGCAGGTCACATACCTGGAAACCGGTTTCGGTGGGGATCAGCCGTTTCTCTTCCCGGAAGACATAACCGCGATCCTGGATGGTCGAAATGATCGGCGCGTAAGTCGACGGCCGGCCAATACCATTTTCTTCCATGGCTTTCACCAGGGTAGCTTCGGTGTAGCGCGGCGGCGGCTGCGTGAAGTGCTGCTCATGGATGAGATTGACCAGTTCCTGCACCGCGCCTTCCTGTAAATCAGCCGGAATCTTCATATTCTCATGCGGATCGGCCTGCTTGTCCTCATCCTGGGTTTCTTCATAGACTGCCAGGAACCCGGCGAACTTCAGGCTGGAACCGGACGCGCGGAAGAGATACGTATGCAGCGCAGTCTTCCCTTCTATATCAATGGACAGCGTGTCGTAAACCGCGCTTTCCATCTGCGAAGCTATAAAACGCTGCCAGACCAGCCGGTACAGTTTGTACTGATCGTTACTCAAATGCTGTTTGATCGCATCCGGTTCTCTGAACGCGGAGGTAGGCCGGATGGCTTCGTGCGCTTCCTGAGCGCCGACGGTTTTGGTCTTATACTGCGGCGCTTCAGCTGGTAGAAATTCTGCCCCGTGATTCTTCTGGATGTATTCCCGTGCTTCCTGCTGGGCCGGGACCGCCACGTTGGTTGAATCCGTTCGCATGTAGGTGATCAGACCGGTTGAACCGCCGTCCCCGACATCGATACCTTCATATAGCTGTTGGGCGATCACCATCGTGCGTTTGGCAGTATATCCCAGGCGGCGGGAAGCCTCCTGCTGCAGAGAACTGGTGGTAAATGGCGCCGCGGGTCTACGCCGGCGCTCGCCGCGCTTCAGTTTGCTGATGCGGTACTCAGGGGTTTTGATATCCACCAGCAGAGGTTCCACCTCAGCCAGTTGGTGCAGATCCGGATCCTGCCCATCCAGCTTCGCCAGAAAAGCGCGATATTCCCGTTTGGAGCCCTGCTGCCGGAAGTCTGCTTCGAGCGTCCAGTACTCTACCGGGATAAAATCATCGATCTCACGTTCCCGGTCAACGATCAACTTCAGGGCGATGGATTGCACCCGCCCCGCTGATAAGCGGGAACGAATCTTTTCCCATAACAGCGGACTCAGGCTGTACCCTACCAAACGGTCCAAAATACGACGGGCCTGCTGCGCGTTGACCAGATCCATGTTGATCTCGCGGGGATGCTGGAAGGCTTCATCGATCGCGTCGCGGGTGATCTCATGGAAGACCACGCGGCGCGAAATCTCCGCCGGTACTTCAGCGGCCACCGCCAGATGCCAGGCGATCGCTTCACCTTCCCGGTCAGGGTCGGAGGCCAGGTAAACCGTCTCGGCCTTCTTCACCAGGTCTTTCAGTTCTTTGACGACCTTCCGCTTCTCATTCGGTACCCGGTATTTGGGGGTGAAACCGTTTTCCACATCCACGGATAACTCTGACCGCAGCAGATCGCGGATATGACCAACTGAGGCGCGCACCGTATAATCTTTCCCCAGGAAGCGGCCAACCGTCTTGGCTTTGGCCGGAGATTCTACAATAACCAGGTTGCCGCTGCGGATTGGACCCGGTTTCTCCGGCGGGGTTAAGAACTCATGTGCGGGCGTTTTCCCCGGGCGGTACATTTTGGTTGAGCAGACTGGACAGACCCCGCTGGTCCCAGCCGCTCCCCTTTTATTGAAAACGGCCGTTTCGTTGGCCATCTCCCGTTTGACTTTACACTTCACACATAAAGCTTCCAATGTGACTCCTAATAATAATCCGTGCTGCCCCGCGATTTTAATACCGCCACGATCTCACGGACTTTCTGGGCATCTTCCCGGGAACAAATTAACAAAGCCTTCCCGGTATCCACGATCACTAGATCACGCACGCCAATGGTAGCTATCAGCTTGTGTGGATCTTGCTGGACCACCAGGCAATCCTGAGAGTCTTGCTGAAGCACCGTGCCGCCCAGGTGGACGTTACCCTGTGGATCTTTGTCGAGTATATCAAATAGTGAAAGCCAGCTGCCAACATCGTTCCATGCCAGGTCCCGCGCGGGGATCACGAAAATATCCCCGGCTTTTTCCATGATGCCGTAATCGATCGTCTGCGGGGTGATCTGTCCCCAGATCTCGCGGATATCCGCGCCCATACCCTGAGCCGTCCAGAGAGCTTGAATCCGCGACAGTTGCTGGCGCAAGTCGGGCATATGGGTGTTCATCTCATTCAGGATCTGACTGGCCTGCCAGATGAACATACCGGAGTTCCACAGGTGTTTACCTCTGGCCAGATAACCCCGGGCGACATCCAGGGCGGGTTTCTCAACAAATTTCTCTGCCCGGTAGATTGGAAAATCAGCGGCGCTGACCTGGCGGCCCATCTCTATATACCCGTAACCGGTCGCGGGAAAATCTGGCTGAATACCCAGCGTGTATAACCCGCCGCTTTCAGCGGCCGCGCAGCCGGCTTGCAATACCTGTAAAAAGGCCGGCACGTTGCCGATCACATGGTCGGATGTGAGCACCACCATCACCGCGTCCGGTGCCCGCTGTAAAATAGCCAGCGCGGCCAGTCCGATCACGGAGGCGGTGCCTTTGGGTTCCGGCTCGATCAGGAAATTCGCCGCGGGTACTTCCGGGGTTAACCTCATTAAACGGTCGGCCTGCTCCCGGATGGTAACTACCAGGATGTGGTCAGGAGCGAAATCAGGCGCCAACCTGCTGACGGCCTGCTGATATAAGGAACCGTTCCCCATCAGATCCAGAAAATGCTTGGGATGTTCGCGGGTGGATAGCGGCCACAGGCGCGTGCCACCGCCGCCTGCCATGATCACCGCAAAACGTGGACTGTTCTTCACCTGGTCTGGCTTCCTTCCTGGCTTTCACGGACGGCCATGTAGGTCATTCCGCCGATTTGCCTTACCATACCCTTTAATTCCATCATCGTCAATGCTGCCGCGACCTTCTCCACCGGGAAGCCGGCGCGCGCCTGGATCTCATCGATATAGACCGGCTCCAATTCAAGGATGGTAAGCAGCTTTTCTTCCAGCTCGTCCACCGGCAGAAGCAGGGACGCCTGTTTATATTGATCCACCTTTTTCAGGTTTAAAGCTTCCAGGATATCTTCCGGAGAGAGCAGCGGCTGCGCGCCTTCGCGGATCAAGCGGTTCGTGCCTTTACTTTGCGGGGCATAGATCGGCCCGGGGACAGCGAACACATCCCGGCCCTGCTCCGCGGCGAAGGTCGCGGTGATCAAAGCGCCGCTTTTTTCACCGGCTTCAACCACGACCGTTGCCAGCGCCAGTCCGGCGATGATACGGTTGCGGGGTGGAAAATTGGCCGCGTCCGGCGGCGTGTCGGGGAAATAATCGCTGATGATCGCGCCGCTGCCGCTGATCCTCTCCGCCAGGGCGCGATGTTCAGGAGGATAAAGCTGGTCCAGCCCTGACCCTAAAACTGCCATCGTTCTGCCGCCATTATTCAACGCGGTTTGATGCGCGATCCCATCCACCCCACGTGCCAGGCCGCTGATGACGGTGATGCCGTTGCGCGCCAGGTAGGTTGCCACCTGCTCTGTGACTTGCTGCCCATAGGAGGTGACCCGGCGGGTGCCAACCAGCGCTACCGCCCAGCGGTCTTCCGGCTTGAGCGTGCCGCGAATATACAGAACGGGCGGCGGTTGATCCACGCATGCCAGGCGCTCCGGGTATTCCGGGTCCTCACGGATGATGACCTGGATACCTTTCGCGGTGATCTTCTGGTACACCTCGTCCGGATCTACTTCATTGCGGGTCGATATCAGGCTTTCGATGCTTTTCTGGGGGAGGTTCAACGCGTACAGTTCGCCCGCCGGTGCTTTCCAGGCTGCTTCGGGCGAACCAAAATACTGGATCAGAGCCGCCAGCCTGACGGAGCCAATCCCCTTGACTAGATTAAATCCCACCCAGTATGATCTCTGGTTCATCCCCGCAGATCAGATCCACTCCGGCGCGTCGACGGTCATCCGGCCTTCCGCCAGGCTTACCTCAAGAATCACCTGAGAAATAGCCGGCAGCAGCGTTTCGTCTCCAGCCGCGTTCACCACCACGTATACATCATTGGCGCCAGTCTCGATCACTTCCGTCAGTTTCCCCAGGCTTTTTCCATCTTTATGGAAGACTTCCAACCCAATCAGATCGAAATGGTAGTACCTGCCATCCGGTAACTGGGGCAGATCTTTTTTATCCACATAGATCATCTGGTTGCGATAGTCCGCGGCGACTTCAGGCGTGTCGATTCCCTTCAGAAGAAGGAGAACCGCGGTATCCTGGCTGCGGCGCGCGCGGATGGTAAACGGGACATGATCTTTCCCAATTAAGAGTTTGCTGCCGGGTTTAAACCGCTGAGGATCATCCGAAAACGGCTCTATCAGAATTTCCCCATTCAGGCCGTGCGGTTTGCGAACTTTGCCAACCAGAATGAATACAGGCTCGTCCGAATTGGACGAGCCTTCAAAATCATTTTTTATCTTGTCAGGATCAACCGGACGATCGCTCATTTTGGTTCGATCACATCCAGGTTGACTGATTTACCTTCAGCGGATGCCGCAACCCGCACTAACACCCGGATGGCATTGGCAACTTTACCGCCTTTGCCGATCACGCGGCCCATATCTTCCTTGGCTACCTGTAATTCCAGGTTGACCCTGCCGCCTGATGTCCGCTGAGAAACCTGAACCTGTTCAGGCTGATCCACCAGCGAACGGGCGATATATTCGATCAATTCTTTCAAAACAGCTCCTTTCCCGGAACCGGGCAAGCGAGTTATTAATTAGTCTTCTGGTTGACTGGGCGCTTGGCTTTGGCGGCCGCGGCATCAGCCAGAACGGTCTCGAGGCTTTCACCAGCCTTGACCCGCTTGAAGCGATCCAGCAAACCAATGCTATTGAAGATCTGAACGACGGAATCGCTCGGCTGGGCGCCTTTGCTGAGCCAATCATACACGCGATCTTCCTTCACTTCCACGGTGGAAGGATTGGTGCGGGGATTGTAGAAACCGAGGATCTCCAGAAAGCGGCCGTCACGGGGCGCTTCTTTGTCCGCGGCAATAATGCGATAGCTGGGCTGGGCTTTCAGCCCGACACGACGAAGACGAATGCGTACCATCTAAAATACTCTCCTGTTTGGTTAACAAATTTTTACCTGAAATATAGGCCAGTGGTTGAGAGGCGCGAAAGGTGCGCTCCAGTGGTTCTACTTCAGGCTGCGGAACAGGCCGGGGAGACCCCGATTGCCTGTCTTCTTCAAAGTTTTCATGATGCGCTGCGCGTCGCGGAATTGCTTAAGTACCTGGTTGACTTGCGTCACATCGGTTCCGGATCCCGCCGCGATGCGTCTGCGGCGGTTGGCGTTGAGAATTTCAGGGTTGCGCCGTTCTGCCCGCGTCATCGAACTGAGAATTGCTTCGGTCCATTTTAACCTATTTTCGGTTTCCTGTGGAGAGACAGATTTGGCAGCCTTACTCAGGTCACCCGGCAGCATGTCGAAGATCTGAGAGATCCCGCCCAGTTTCTTCATCTGTTTTAGCTGGTCAGCGAAATCTTCCAGGGTGAATTGCCCGCTGGCCATAGCTGCCGCCTGCCTTTCAGCGGACTCAGCGTCAAAAGCCGCTTCAGCTTTCTGGATCAAGCCAAGCACATCGCCCATACCGAGTATGCGGGCGGCCAACCGGTCCGGCTGGTAGGCTTCCATGGCATCCATGTTCTCGCCGGTGGAGAGGAATTTAATCGGGACACCGGTGACCTCACGGATAGAGATCGCCGCGCCTCCGCGGGCATCGCCGTCCATTTTAGTCAGGATCAGGCCGGTGATCTCAACGGCATTTCGGAAACCTTCGGCCACCCGCAGGGCTTCCTGACCGATCATAGAATCAACCACGAGTAAGACTTCTACTGGTTTGACGTTGGCGCGGATCGCCTTCAACTCTGTCATAAGCGCGTCATCCAGTTGAGAACGACCCGCGGTATCCACGATCATCACACTGATGCTGGATTTTTCCGCGCTGTTGAAGGCCTTTTTCACCAACTCTGGCGGTTTCACGCCGTCCAGGATAAACACCGGGACGCCGATCTTCTCACCGAGGACTTGCAGTTGCGTAATGGCTGCCGGCCGGTACGGATCCGCCGCGACTAACAATACCTGCTCGCCCTGCGAACGTAAGTGAGCGGCCAGTTTTGCGGAAGCCGTCGTCTTGCCGGAACCCTGCAACCCCATCAGCAGGATCACGCGCGGCTTCTCCCCGGTCAACTTCAGTCTTTCCGGCTGGCCGAGTGTCTGGATCAATTCCTCATGCACGATCTTGACGACCTGCTGCGCCGGGTTGAGCGCGCGTGAGACTTCCGCGCCGACCGCCCTTTCGCGGATGCGCGCTAATAGCGTCTTAACCACGCCGTAATGGACATCCGCCTCGAGCAGTGCCAGGCGAATCTCACGCAAGACGGCATCGACATCGTCTGCCGATAGCTTCCCGCGTTTGCGCAGGTTACTGAAGATCGTGTTGAGTTTTCCAGTGAGTGATTCGAACATGATTTATCCTTAAGCCCAAAGATTCTATAATGGGAGCCAGAAATGGTCAAGTTGCCAGCGGCAGGAATATAATAACCGAAACGGAGGATCCGAATGCTGATCAAACTCGCGGTTTTAATCGGAGCGTACCTGTTAGGGTCTATCCCGACAGCATTGATCTATTCGCGGTGGCGCTCCGGGCAGGATATTCGCCTGCAGGGAGACGGGAACATGGGCGCCCGGAATACCAAGCATATCTACGGCTGGAAAGCGGGCATTTTTGTGGCATCCATGGATATGCTGAAAGGCTGGTTAGCCGTCGTGCTGGCCAACCTCGCCGGTTTGTCTATTTACTGGATGCTGGCTGCCGCGGCTGCCGTCATTTTGGGGCATGACTTTCCAGTTTTCGCGCGCTTCAAAGGCGGCCAGGGTTTTGCCGCGACCAGCGGCGCCTTCATCGGTCTCTTTCCCATTCCCGGTTTGATCGCTCTATTCCTTTATACCAGTCTGTATGTGATCACGCGCAACTCCGATCTGGCAGCCGGGATCGCGATGGCATACCTGGTTGGCGCCGTCTGGTACTTTCAGCGGGAGGTGGTCATCGTTGCCGCGTTGATCATCCTCCTATTATTCGTTCCATTCAAAAAGTGGCTGGACCGTCATCGGCTGGATCAGGTGACGGCACTCGAAAACGGGAAAGGGCATTCAGCCTGAGGGTCTAAATGATATAATTCGCAGCAATACTGTCGAATAGCTCGACCAGGAACGCATCAACCCGGGTGTTCTTGTGTTATCCCTAGTAGAACTAAATAATCCGAATAATGAGGAGCGACAATGGACACAAACATCCAATCCACCCCCCAGACTGGAAAAAAACAACGCGCAGCGACCCGCCGGGAACGCTGGGCCTGGTATTTTTATGATTTTGGTAACTCCGCGTACGCAGCGGTGGTGCTGCTGGCCGTCTACTCCGCGTATTTCAAAGGCACTGTAGTCGGCGGACCAGAAGGTACCCGCTTGTGGGGCGTATCCGTCGGCATCGCCATGCTGGTCGTCGCCATCGTCTCCCCAATCCTTGGGGCTCTGGCGGATTTCTCCGCCTCCAAGAAAAAGATGCTGTTGGTCTTCTCGCTCATCACCATCATTTTCACCGCGCTGCTCTTCACGGTGACCAAAGGGAATATCTTCACCGGCATGTTGTTCTTTATCCTGGCGGAGATCGGTTACCGCTCCGGGCAGGTTTTCTATAACGCCCTGCTGCCAGAGATCGCTCACCAGCATGAAATGGGCCATGTCTCCGGTACCGGCTGGGCCATCGGTTCGTTTGGCGGCATCGTCTGCCTGCTGATTGTGCTGGCCTTGATCCTGGCCATCGGCGGGGATTTGATCACCCGGTCAGCTTTCCTAATTACCGCGGTGTTCTTCGCGATAGCCAGCACTCCCATCTTCCTGTTCCTCCGGGAACGCAACAAGCCCTCTCACCTCCCCGCGGGTGAAACCTATATTTCTGTTTCACTGGGTAAGCTTTGGAATACGCTGAAGAATGTCGGTCAGTATCGGGATTTCGCGAAATTCCTGCTGGCATTCATCATCTTCAACTGCGGCATCATGATCACATTAGACTATGCCGCCATCATCGGTAAAACCCTCTTCCCGGAGATGACCCAGACCAACCTGATCATCTTCATGATCATCGTTCAGATCACCAGTGTCGCCGGCGCGTTCCTGTTCGGGATGCTGGAAGATAAAGTCGGCGGCCGTACCTCCCTGGTGGTGGCCCTGGTTGTGATGATCGCCGCGGTGGCCGGGCTTTATTTCGTGAACACGATGGTCGCGTTTTACGGCATTGGCGCGCTGGCAGGTTTCGCGTTGACCGGGGTTCAATCCGTCAGCCGCACGGTGGTTGGCCAGATTACTCCCAAAGAAAAAGCCGCGGAGTTTTTTGGTCTCTTCTCCCTCACCAGCCAAATCTCGAACTTCTTTGGTCCACTGCTGTTCGGGATGACCGTGGCTTTCATTGCCTTCCGTCACATGGATGCCGGCACCGAAGCGGTGCTGGCCGATCAGCTGGGCACGCGCCAATCTGTCGCCCTGATCATTGCCTTCATGCTGGTTGGGTTGGTATTGCTGTTCACTGTCAAGAAATGGAAGTCTGACCCGGAAGCGTAGAAAGAAAACCGATGGCGATCCAGAATAAACCCTTTCAATACCCCCGGCGCAGGGTCATCCGCTGGCTGCTGCGGGCCGGCATCACCTTTGCCTTCTGGGTGCTGATGGACCTAAAGATCGAAGGGAAGGAAAACCTCCCCCAAAAAGGTCCTTACATCGCCATCGGGAATCACTTCCATTTCCTCGACCCGTTAGCCCTCATTCTTGCCATTCCGGAACCGATGGAATTTGTTGGGGGATATACCACCCCCAACGCCCCGGCCTGGACGGAGTTCTTCCGGAAAGCCTGGGGAGTATTGATGATCCGCCGCGGTGCTTCCTCGCGGGATGGGTTAAATGCCGCCCAGAGTACCCTGGAACAGAAAGGCATCCTGGCGATCTTCCCGGAAGGCGGCAGCTGGGCGACTGTCCTGCGGCCGCCGCGGCAAGGCACAGCTTTGCTGGCTATGCGCACTACCGCTCCGATCCTGCCCGTGGGCATCCACGGGTTGACCGAGGTTTTTCCGACCCTCGCCAAAGGTCACCATGCCAAAGTGGTGATCCGCATCGGTAAACCCTTCCAGCTATCGCTCGACCCCGCGCTGTCAATGCGTGACCAGATGGAATCGGCCGGCCACCAGATGATGCGCAAAGTCCAGGAACTGATCCCGCCGGATCATCACGGATATTACTCAGCTGACCCGGCTGTGCGCGCGGCAGCCAAAGGTACCGAGATTTACCCCTGGGAAAATTCTTCTGAAGTTTAAGCCCTGTGATGACGCTTTTATTACAGCTCAAGAAGATCTCACCTGAACTGCGCCTGTTCATCCTGGCCACAGTCTTGATCGGGCTTGGCCAGAATATCTACGATACGACCTTCAATAACTACCTGAACGGTAAATTTACGCTTACCGGTTTTGAGCGTTCATTCCTGGAAATTCCACGGGAATTGCCCGGGTTTCTGGTGATTTTCATCTCTGCCGCGCTGTGGTTCCTGTGCAGCCGCCGCCTGGCCGCGGTCGCCATGTTTCTCGGCGCGACCGGCGTCATCCTGGTCAGTTACGCCGCGCCGACCTTTGCCTGGATGTCCATCTGGTTGTTCGTCTACAGCATGGGGACTCACATCTGGCTGCCGTTATATTCAGCCATCGGCATGGACCTGGCAGAACCCGGCAAAGACGGCACGCGGCTGGGCCAGATGAACTCACTGCGCAACCTGGCTGCGATTCTGGCCAGCTTTGTGGTGTTTATTGGGTTTCGCTATCTAAAATTCAACTTTCACGTTACTTTCACACTGACGGCTATCCTGCTCTTTGCCGGCGCGATCCTCTTGCTTAAAATGCCGCGCCAGAAGAAGCAAGCCCCGCGCGCTTTCTTCACCGTCCACCGGGAATATAACCTGTACTACTTTTTATCGATCCTGTTCGGCGCGCGCAAGCAGATCTTTATCACGTTCGCGCCGTGGGTACTGGTGACCGTCTTCAATCAACCGACGTCGGTAATGGCTACCCTCTTCCTCATCGGCGGTATCATCGGGATCTTCTTCCAACCCTTGCTGGGGAAAATGATCGACGCGCTCGGTGAAAAGAAAATTCTGGAAGCCGAGGCGGTAGTACTCGTCCTGATCTGCGTGGGTTACGGCTTCGCGCGATTTGTTCTGAAAGAACAGCCCGCCCTTTATGTCACTTATGCCTGCTTTTTGGTCGACCAGGCGCTCATGTCGGTCAATATGGCCAGGGCCACATACATGAAGAAGATCGCGCTGAAACCGGATGACGTGCAGCCGGTTCTCACTTTCTCAGTCACGATCGACCATGTCTTTTCCATCGGCATTGCCTTGATCGGCGGGGTTATCTGGAATAAATTCGGATATCAATACGTTTTCCTGATCGGGGTCTTGATCGCGATCATTAATTTCATCGCCGCGGGACGCATCAAAATCCCCGCCCCGCCGGCGGTTATTCCGGAAAATAACGCAGCCATTCCCGCCGGGAATGATTGATTCTCGCAACTTTCTATTTCTTCGGGTGTTCTTCCATTCAGCGAATAACTATTAAAGGAGATTATCATGGGAAAAGTTGCCATTATTTGTGATAGCACAGCGAATATTCCGCAGACATTGATCAAGGAACTGGAGATCACGATCGCCCCGCTGGTATTGATCTGGGACAACCAAACCTACGAGGACGGAGTCGATATCCAGCCCGGGGAATTCTATACCCGCCTCGCAAATTCCAAAAGCATGCCGTCCACCTCTCAGGTGACGCCAGCAACTTACAAGAAGATTTTTAAGAAGTTACTGGCGGAAGGCAAAGAACTGCTGGTACTTACCATCTCATCCGGACTCTCCGGCACGCTGGATTCCGCGGTCCAGGCGAAAGCGGAGTTCCCCGGTAAACCGATCGAGCTGGTCGATTCACTCTCTGCCTCCATGGCGCTGGGTTTCCCCGCCCTGCTGGCCGCGCGTGCCGCCAAGAAAGGCGCGTCTTTACAGGAATGCAAGCAGATCGCGGAAAAAGCCACCAAAGGCACCGGGGTATTCTTTGTGGTAGACACCCTTGATTTCCTGCACCGCGGCGGCCGCATCGGCGGAGCGGCAGCCCTGGTTGGCAACGCCTTCAACCTCAAACCGATCCTGACCGTCACCGGTGGAAAGATCGATTCGGCCGCGAAGGTTCGTACGCAGCGGAAAGCCATCGAAAAAATGATGGATATGGTCGCGGATCGCTTGTCCAACGCGAAAACATGCCGTCTCAGCGTTTTGCACGCTAATGCTCCCACCCAGGGAGATGAGATCATGAGCGCGCTCATCCAGAGATTCCACCCGGTTGAAACCGTCTTCTCCGAAGTCAGCCCGGTCATTGGCACCCACACCGGGCCAGGGACGGTCGGCGTGGCATATCTCATAGAAGATTAACAAGTAATCCTCAGGCGCCTGCCGCAGCAGGCGCCTTTTTAATTGCCGATTTCCCGCCTATCCGCTATACTCCAGTTATCTTTCCCACTGGAGGGTTCTGTGAAGAAATTTGAAACCATTGGCCTGGCAGTTCCGGAATTCTATCTACCGCGTCCCGGAATCGACTTAACCCGTTGGGCTGTCATCGCCTGTGATCAGTTTACATCCGAGATGGAATACTGGGATGAGGTCCAAAAGATCGTCGGTGACGCGCCATCCACCTACCAGATCACCCTGCCGGAAGTCTACCTGGGGAAACCGCAGGAAGCCGAGCGGCTGGCATCTGTCAACGCGACCATGGATACCTACCTGCGGCAGGGTGTGGTTCAGCCCCGGGAAGGTTTCGTCTATATCGAGCGGACTGTATCCGGCAAGACCCGCCGCGGTTTGCTGGTCTGCCTGGACCTGGAAAAGTATGATTACAACAAAGGTTCCAGCAGCCTGATCCGCGCGACCGAAGGCACCATCATCGACCGCCTGCCCCCGCGCATCAAAATCCGCGAACATGCCAGCCTAGAGCTGCCGCATATCCTGGTGTTAATCGATGATCCAACAGACGGCGTGATCGGGCCATTTGCCCGAATGAAGGATCAACTCACCAACCTGTATGATTTTGACCTGATGTTGGGCAGCGGTCATCTCTCCGGTTGGTTGGTCAACGAAAACGCGCAGGTGGAGCAGGTTGCTGCCAGCCTGGCGGGATTAGCTGATCTGCAGGCATACCGCCAGAAGTACAACCTCCCCACCGCTGCGGATGTGCTGCTGTATGCCATGGGTGACGGCAATCACTCACTGGCGACTGCCAAAGCCATCTGGGAGCGGAATAAAGCCAGCGTTGGGATGGATCATCCCTCGCGCTACGCGCTGGTGGAGCTTGAAAATGTGCATGACGCGGGGCTGGAATTCGAGCCGATCCACCGCGTGCTATTCGATGTATCAACCGATTTGGAAGCGGCTCTGCGGACGCATTTCGGCGCGAACCTGAAATTCATCCCAGCCGCTGGTGTTTCTGAATTAAAGACTCTGGTGAGCGCATCCACTGCCGAAAATCAACGCATCGGCCTAATCTATGAATCCGCATTAAAGGTCATTCAACTCAGCCAGCCGAAATTCAACTTACCGGTGGGAAACCTGCAGGCTTTTCTGGATGCCTTCATCAAGGAGCGAGGTGCTGGGTCACTGGACTATGTCCACGGTGATGAAGCCGTATTCGGCCTCGGATCGGCTAAGGGCAACGCGGGGTTCTATCTACCCGGTATGCACAAGTCTGAGCTATTCAAAACCGTCATACTGGATGGCGCGCTGCCGCGGAAAACTTTCTCGATGGGCGAAGCAAAAGAAAAGCGCTTCTACCTGGAAGCGCGAAAGATCCGCTAAAGACAGGCTGCCGGAAACGGCAGCTTACTTTTTAAGAAACAGGAAATAGACCAGCGCGACAACGCCAGAACCGCTCAGGACGATGAGCAGGATTCCCCAGGTCTGGTTGGCCGGTCTTGCCACCGCAGGCGCTTTTTCAGGTTCAATCTGGGCGGGAGCTGTGACGGCCAGAGTTGGCAGAATCACCGTCGCGCGCGGGCGCGGCGTAAAGGTTGGCGCGAAAGTGGTGGTCGGATTCACAGTGCCGGCGGATTGTCCGCCGCTGGCCGGGTGGATGATGAGTTCCTGATCTTGCCAGATGGTGCTGTCGTCCGCGGCGATGCCGTTCAGCCGGCGCAATTCATCTACCGTGATACCGTACGCCTGCGCGATCGTCACCAGCGTTTGCCCAAACAAGACTTTGTGCCTCACTTCCCCATTAACTCCCGGCGTGGCGGTCGTCACGCTGAAGATGTAATTGGAAAGATCGGCCGTCGCGTTGGGGTCATAGGTGGCATTGGGGGAATAGCTGCTGCCCTGGCCTTCCACCATGCAGATGTCGAGAACAAAGACAAAAGTGCCGTCGCCGTTATCCGCTACCCCCGCACCAATATCGGTATACGGGTTACCCCAACCGTTCAACATGACTTCCTGGTGTGTCCAATCCGACCAGGCGTTGTAGACCGCTTCGGAAATCGAAGTGGTCTGAGCCCAGGCTTCATCACACTTGATGGACGCGCCGCCGCCGTAACCCGCCTGATAAGCCCGCATCGTTTCGTCGCTGCCGCCAGCGCCAATGTGCCCACCCTGACCGGTGGCCACGATCCAATCTGCGTGTCCCTGTGCCGCGGCCATAACCCGCGAATTGGGAGTGAGTGTCCAATAGCCGTTCGCGACGCGGTAAGCATTCACCTCCGCGATCAGATCATACGGGCTGGGGGCGGACAATGCCGCCGGCATGAAGGAAGCCGCTGTCTGGGTCAGGGTTATAATTATCAGCAGGATGAAGACGATGAATTTTTTCCGCATGGCAGTCTGATTATAATGCATCAGTTTCCCACCAAACTTCACTGGCAAAATACCTGGCGCATCCCGGCGCTAATACTGCTGCTGCTGTTAACTGGCTGTCAGAGCGGTCCGGCGGTTACCGCGCCTATTGCGCTGCCTCCCAGCCAGACACCACCTCCGCCGACCGCTACCGCCACCAGCACCGCCACCGCGCTGCCGACGCCCACCCCAACGGCGCTGCCCTGGGCAGGTTTCGCGGTAAGCTCCCCCCTGGCCGATCTATCTCTTTCAGACCTTCAATCCATTCTCTCTGAACCTTTCTCCCGGCCAGCGCCAGGCGAGGACGGCGGTCATCACGGCACAGATTTCGCCTATTACACTCGCGGCAGTCATACAACGATGGTGGGATTGCCTATCTACTCCATGCTGCCCGGCATCGCGGCCGGCGTAACCGAGAAAAAGAACCCGTATGGAAATCTGGTCATCATTGAAACGACATTCAACCGGATACCACCGGATTTTCTGGCCAGATTATCCATCCCCGACCATTTATCGCCGTATCCGTACGATCCGCGCCTGATCTACTGCGGCCCGCTGAAAAACCAGCAATGGCAAGCAGACCCGGCATCCCTGTACATTCTCTACGGGCACCTGGTAGAACCGTCCACCCTCAAGGTGGGAGACCCTGTCAGCAGCGGGCAGCAACTGGGCGGTGTCGGCAATACCGGTCTATCCGGAAATCCACACCTGCACCTGGAGATGCGAGTCGGGCCGGCAGACTCCCGGTTCCTCCCGATGGCATACTATGATACTTCCGCCACACCCGACGAAAATCTCACCTATTGCGACTGGCGGGTCAGCGGCAAATATTATCTGCTCGATCCAATGGAATGGATCAATACCTGGCTGACTTTTGAAAGTGCTGGAGGAGGATGAAAATTCCGTCGGAAGAACCGAATATTGGAGACAGCGAGCATAAACCTCGCTGGGGCGCGACCATTCTTGCCTGGTTGGCCGCTGGACTCATCATCACCAATATCCTGTTATTAATATTCCAAACCCGTCAACCGCCAGAGTCGACGGTAACACCCACCGGATCGCTGAGCGCGAATGTCGGGTTGACGGTGGTTGCATCGAGTACTCCCAGCCCGGCGACTCTCACGCCAACGCCCCAGGTTGCCGTCACCTTGCAGCCTACAGCGGAAGTGCCAGTATCCACCCAAGCAGTGGATTTGTTCCCCTCAAACAGCCTGGCTGACGGCACGATCATCCTTTCCGTCGTTCAAAATGGATACAGCAACCTGGCAGTATTCAAAGGGGGTGGCGACGCGGTCATTTTCGCCCCGCACCCCTGGGATGATATTGACCCGGCTCTCAGCATGGACGGCCGGCTGCTGGCATTCAGTTCCAAGAGGAACGGCTACTGGAACATCTACACGCTGGATATGTCGTCCAATACAGTGACAGCCATCACCGATTCTCCCGCGTATGACGGACACCCGGCCTGGTCGCCGGACGGCCGTTACCTGATCTTTGAGACGTATGACCAGGGGCATTTCCGTTTGCAATTGGCTGACCTTACCACCGGCGTCGTGAAAACCAGCTGGCTGACCCCAGCGGAGGAAAATTCGTACGACGCGACATGGTCGCCTTCAGGTGACAGAATCGTTTACGTGAAGGAAACAGGTGGAACCAGCCAACTAGCTTTTCTAAAAGTCGCGGACGGAGTCATCACCCCGGCGGAAGAACTGATTGACGGCGGAGCACAACCATCTAGCCCGGCCTTCTCTCCTGATGGGCAAGAACTGGCCTGGTCCGCCACCAATGAGGGGCGGCGCTGGTTGTTCACGCAAGACTTAGGGCACCCGGATATCCCGGCTTCCGCGCTGGGGTTGGGTGATGACCCGGTCTGGGGTCCGGACGGCTCCTCACTCCTGACCGCCTTGCAGGAAAGCAATTCCAGCTACCTGACGGCCTACAATCTGTTGAATGGCAGCCTGCTTCTCCCGCCGCTGCCCGTGACAGGTTCGATCCACGGCATCAGCTGGGGATCTTTTTCTGCAGACCTTCCGCTGGACACCGCGCAAAGTGTGGCGGCACTACCCGCGCCATATAGCGTCGTCCTCACCCCGGTGGTTCAAACCGGCCGCGCCAACTTATCACCCATCACAGGCGTGTCGCTGGAATACCCTTATCTGCACGACGCGGTAGACGAATCGTTCACTGCCCTGCGTCAGCGGGTGTCCGCGGAGACAGGTTGGGATGTTTTTTCCAGCTTACAGGCAGCTTTTCTGCCAGTATCCCAACCGCCGGAAGCAGCCAGCGAGTGGGATTGGCTGTACACCGGGCGGGCCATCCTGTTGAACCGCCTGCCGCAGGAAGTCGGTTGGATGGCCGTCGCGCGGGAGGATTTCGGCGAACAAACCTATTGGCGGATCTTCTTGCGGCCGCTTACTCAGGACGGCTCACAGGGCAGCCCGCAGCACGCGCGAGCCTGGGACCTTTACGCCCGCTTTCACACCAACCCCGGTGCGTACGAACACGGCGGGGAGCTGAGCACGTCTGCCTTGGATGGATACTGGGTGGACCTGACCGAGATAGCTAACCGGTACGGCTGGCAGCGCTTGAGCGCTTTGCCGGAATGGATCAATTATCTTCCCGCGTCCCGTTTTGGGATCCTGGTGAACGCCCCGGGATTATCCTGGACCAAGGCCATGTTGGAACTATACCCATCCGCGGTCTTCCCGCACACCGCTCCACAGAAGGTCGACCCGGGCATCAGCACGCCGGTAAAAACCCTGCCCGGGCCGCAGCCGACTTTACATCCCACCTGGACGCCGGCTCCATGAGAAACACGCGCTCAGCCATCTGGGTTAGCGCCGTTTGTTTGCTCGGTTTACTTACCACCCTGCCGGCGATCTCCGTCAGCGCGTCTGATCAACCAGATGATCTGCCTGAGACTGCCGGACAGGCTACCTCTACCGCGGAACCAACCTCTACTCATCTGCCCGGCGCTGACCTGACATTTCCATCCCCAGCGCCGTTGCCGGTATCTGCCTGGCGGCCGCCGCTTTACCCCGTCCCCTGGGCTGCCGGCCCGAATGACCACTTTCTGTTTGAACGACCGATCGCGGCGGATGAGGTCAACTGGCCGCTGCCCGATTACCGCTACGGCGGCGTTTATTTCGGACCAAATATCGTCCATACCGGGATTGATATTGACGCGAAGACCGGAACGCCGGTACTGGCTGCCGGCAGCGGAAAAGTGATCTGGGCCGGGTACGGGTTGTTCTCCAGCGAAGGCAACCGCTCCGATCCGTACGGGATGGCCGTTGCCATCCGGCACGACTTTGGCTACCAGGGCCAGGAATTATTCACCATCTACGCGCATATGAGTGCCATTGAGGTGCAGAAAGGTGATGTGGTGACCGCCGGCCAGCAGATCGGCCAGGTGGGAGAAACCGGCAACGTAACCGGCCCGCACTTGCATTTTGAAGTCCGCCTGGGTGAGAACAGCTTCTTCGCCACCCGCAACCCCGAACTTTGGATCGCGCCGCCGTCAGGCTGGGGTGTGCTGGCGGGGAAGATCACCGATGACCGCGGGAAACCATTGACGCATGTCAATCTGATCATCCGCTCCAGGCAAACCAAACGGGAGTGGTCTGTCCGCACATACGGCCTGGTCTCCGTGAACCCTGATGACAATCTCGCTGAGAATTTTGTTCTCAGCGACTTACCCCCGGGTGATTACAGCATCTATTACCATTATAATGATCGTGACCTGATTGGCCTCGTGACCATTGAACCCGGTAGAATGGCATTTGTCACGATGAGAGGTACCAAAGGTTTTTCTACCAGCAGCCCTATGCCGGTATTTACACCCGCGCCGGCATTTGTTTCACCTTGACCAATGGAACGCATGTGCTATAATTGAATCGTAGGAACAGCCAAAAAGAGGAGAAAAGATGGCAAAAAAGACCCCCCAACCCATGACCAGCTCAAACAATATGGAGGACGGCAAGAAAGCCGTGCTTGATAGAGCGCTGTCCGATATCGTCAAACGTTATGGTGAAGGTTCTATCATGCGATTAGGGGAGGCCCACCAGATGACCGTCGAATCCATCCCCACCGGCTCCTTATCCCTGGATATCGCGCTCGGCATCGGCGGCATCCCGCGCGGACGGATCACCGAGATATTTGGCCCCGAGTCTTCAGGCAAAACCACCGTCTGCCAACACATCGTGGCGGAAGCACAGCGTCTGGGCGGGACCGCGGCTTATGTCGACATGGAACACGCGCTTGACCCGGCTTACGCGCTGAAATGCGGCGTCAATGTGGAAAGCCTGCTCATTTCGCAACCTGATACCGGCGAGCAAGCGCTTGAGATCACTGAAACCCTGGTGCGCTCCGGCGCTGTCGATATTGTGGTGATCGACTCGGTGGCCGCGCTGGTCCCCCGGGCGGAAATTGAGGGCGATATGGGCGATGCCAGTATGGGTATGCAAGCCCGCCTGATGTCTCAGGCATTACGGAAACTTTCCGGCTTCATCAGCCAGACCAAAACCGCGGTCGTCTTCACCAACCAGCTGCGCCAGAAGATCGGCATCATGTTCGGGAACCCGGAAACCACTCCCGGCGGTCTCGCCCTGAAATTCTACGCGTCTGTCCGCCTGGATACCCGCCGCATCCAATCTATCAAATCTGGCGCTGAAATCACCGGCAGCCGCATTCGCGTTCGTGTGGTTAAAAATAAGGTAGCTGCCCCCTTCCGCACCGCGGAATTTGATATTATGTACAACGAAGGTATCTCCAAAGTCGGAGATATCATCGATCTGGCTACCCAGCTGGAGATCATCCAGAAACGCGGCGCGTTCTTCTCATACGGCGATGTGCGCCTGGGTCAGGGCCGCGAGAATGCCAAAGAATTCCTCGGTCAGAATAAGGAACTCTGCGCGGAGATCGATCTCGCCGTGCGGGAGCGCGCTCTCGGTGGTGAACTACCCTTGCCTTTCTCCCCGGATAGTGACAGCGGAGAAGCGGAAGAAGAATAAGCGCATGAACCACACGCGGGTCAGTTGGCTGGCCGGCCTCATCACCCTCGCCTTGCTGGCAGCATGCAGCCCAAAACCGCAAGAAACCGGGGTGTTTTATGCTGCTACCCTCGTGCCATCCTTGACCCCGGTGACCGTGGCAGTCACCCCCACCATCCCGGCAGATTGCGCGGACGATCTGAACTTCATTGATGACATCACCCTCCGGGACGGGTCAACGGTTAAGGCCGGCAGCAGCCTGGATAAACGCTGGCAGGTGCAGAACACCGGTACCTGCCAGTGGAATGAAAAATACTCACTGCGGCGGACTTCCGGGTCAGCACTGGGTGGAAACGAAAGAGCCGCCCTGCCGCTGGTTGAACCGGGGAATATCGGCGTAATTCAGATACTACTGACAGCCCCGGCCGAAGCCGGGACGTATCGCACCTCCTGGCGGGCTTACAACGATCGCGGCTTGCCTTTCGGTGATCCGGTCTTTATCGACATCATTGTTGAATAAAAAAAACGCCGTGGAAAATCTCCACGGCGTTGTAATGTCTGCGGGACGATTTAGGTACCTTCTTCCCAGGAATTGAGATACTTCACCTGTTCCTCGGTCAGGGTGTCGATCTGAACACCCATCGCTTCCAGCTTCAAGCGGGCGATCTCGCGGTCGATGACTTCCGGCACAGAGTAAACTTTTTTCTCTAATTTGGCCGCGTTCTTAACCATATATTCAGCGGATAAGGCCTGGTTGGCGAATGACATATCCATCACGCTGGCGGGGTGACCTTCAGCGGAGGCCAGGTTAATCAGGCGGCCTTCGCCCAGGATGTGCAGTTGACGGCCGTCTTTTGTGACATAGCGATCCACGAAAGGCCGCACCAGGGTTTTTGATTTAGACATGGCTTCCAATGCGGGGATATTGATTTCAACATTGAAATGGCCGGAATTGGCTACGATCGCGCCGTCTTTCATCACTTCGAAATGCTTGCCATCGATCACATTCAAGTCACCGGTGACGGTGCAGAAGATGTCGCCAATCCTGGCCGCGTCCATCATCGGCATGACGCGGAAGCCGTCCATCACCGCTTCCAGCGCTACCAGCGGGTCGATCTCCGTCACAACCACGTTGGCGCCCATGCCGCGTGCGCGTTGAGCCAAACCGCGGCCGCACCAGCCGTAACCAGCTACCACAAAGATTTTTCCAGCCAGCAGCATATTGGTCGCGCGAACGATGCCGTCAATGGTAGATTGACCGGTACCGTAGCGGTTGTCAAAGAAATGCTTGGTCATGGCGTCATTCACAGCGATGATCGGGAAATTCAAAGCGCCGTCAGCAGCCATCGCGCGCAGGCGGATGACGCCGGTGGTGGTTTCTTCTGTTCCACCCACGACACCCGGCAGTAATTCACGCCGGTCCTTGCCGAGGGTGCTGACGAGATCCGCGCCGTCATCCATCGTGATCTGCGGCTTGTGATCCAGCGCGGCATGCAGATGTTTATAATAGGTAACGTTGTCTTCGCCCTTGATGGCGTATACGGGGATCTCATCGCGAGTCACGAGGGAGGCAGCCACATCATCCTGGGTGGATAACGGGTTGGACGCGGTTAGAACGACATCTGCGCCGCCAGCCTGTAAAGTGCGCATCAGGTTCGCGGTTTCGGCGGTCACATGCAGGCACGCGGACATGCGAATCCCTTTGAAGGGTTTCTCTTTATTGAAGCGCTCGGCGATCTGACGGAGAACCGGCATTTCGCGTTCCGCCCAATCGATCCGGCGATTACCGCCCTCTGAAAGGCTCATATCTTTTACATCTGCTTTTGACATTCTTTCTCCGATCTATATATTTATTTCAACAGGCAATCCAATTGACCGCCATCATTAAAAACTGTCCGGTACCGCGCTACAAATTCAGCTGGCGTGTACGAGTGGTTTTGCGGACCGCGCTGCTCCAGGCAATAAGCCGCGGCGAGTGAACCCATCTGGCCGCAGGTGACCCAGTCCAACCCGCAGCGGTAACCGGTTAAGAAACCACCGCGGAAGGCATCACCGACACCGGTGGGGTCCACTTTAATATCGGTCGGGAAGGCTTCGATCGCGTGTTCCGAGTCTCCACAAAACACCATGGAGCCTTTGGCACTGAGGGTTACCACCATAAATTTGACGTGCGAGAGAATTTCCTCTTTGGTCAGCTCGGTAGCACGCAGCAGTAGCTCATACTCATACTCATTGACAAAGAGCATTTCTGCCCCGAGCACCCCTTCTTTAAGCACAGCCCCGTCCATGCGAACGATCTGTTGGCTGGGGTCATACAGGTAAGGAATTCCCGCGGCTATGCACTCCCGCGGATAATCCCGCATCGCATCCGGAGAGTTGGGCGAGATGATCACCAGGTCCGGTTTCTCACCCGGCAAGGATGTAATCTTCAATTCTGCCGCGTGAGACATCGCGCCGGCATAAAAGCTGGCTATCTGGGCGTTCGCGAGATCGGTATTGGCAAAGAAGGATGCTGTGTACGTTCCGGGGATCACCTTCGCTCCGGTCGTATCAATCCCCTTTTCCTCCAGCCAGGCGCGGTATTCCGAAAAATCTTCGCCGACTGTCGCGAGCAAAACTGGTTTCGCGCCAAGCAATGCCAGGGTATAGGCAATGTTCGGAGCCACCCCGCCGCGTTGCTTCACCATGCTGTCCACCAGGAAGGATAAGCTGATCGTATCCAGTCTTTCGGCGATGATGTGATCCTTAAAATAGCCGGGGAAGGACATTAAATAATCATACGCCACTGATCCGGTGCAGACTATTTTCATAAACTCGATTGCTCCCTTCAAAACTGGATGTGACAACAATAAAATACGCCTTTGAGACAAGGCGCTGCCCAATTAGTATACCCGCAGCCGGTGTCCTTGTAAAGGACTGTCAGCCCGCGAGCAGTGCCCTTACTATTTTCTACCATACTTACAGGCAGGTTGACGGAAGAACTCTGCGAAGGTATCATGGAAGTATCAGGCTGGTCGGATGAGCGCGGCCCCCCGTGGGGTCGAGGAAAGTCCGCACTCCACAGGGCAGGATGCCGGATAACATCCGGAATCGCGAGTTGAAAGACGAAGCGGTTGGATCGGGCCACAGAAAACGACTTCCCGAGGTCCGCAAGGATCAGCGGGTAAAGGTGAAAAGGTGGCGTAAGAGACCACCGGTGCGGGCAGCAATGTCCGCAGCCAGGTAACCCCCATCCGGAGCAAGGTCAAGCAGGGACAAGAAGCGGCCCGTTTCAGTGAGTCCCGGGTAGACTGCAAGATCGTCACAGCAATGTGCCGGCTAGAGAGATGCTCATCCAGGAAAGCGCCGTCCCTTTGGGATACCCGCTGTCTGGACAGAACGCGGCTTACAGGCTGGCCTGATATCTTCTCATTTCTCTTTCCAGACCCCATCGAGGGGTGATAATGCGGCTTAAAGGCTGGCCTGATATCTTCTCTTTTTCTGTCCAGACCCCATCGAGGGGTGATAATGCGGCTTACAGGCTGGCCTGATATCTTCTCATTTCTCTATCCAGACCCCATCGAGGGGTGATAATGCGGCTTACAGGCTGGCCTGATATCTTCTCATTTCTCTATCCAGACCCCATCGAGGGGTGATAATGCGGCTTACAGGCTGGCCTGATATCTTTTCCCTCATCCGTCCAGACCCCATCGAGGGGTGATAATGCGGCTTACAGGCTGGCCTGATATCTTTTCCCTCATCCGTCCAGACCCCATCGAGGGGTGGTAACGCGGCTTACAGGCTGGCCTGATATCTTTTCCCTCATCCGTCCAGACCCCATCGAGGGGTGATAATGCGGCTTACAGGTTGGCCTGATATCTTCTCCCTCATCCGTTCAGACCCCATCGAGGGGTGGTAACGCGGCTTACAGACTGGCCAGACCTTTATTCAGATTTTTCTGGTGCTAATACCATTTTCTCCAAAATATCAGTGGTAAGAGATTTGGGCCTTTCCAGCGGCTTGCCCATCGCCCGCGACCAGACAACATGGGTGCAGATGCCCAGGATTCGGCTGAAGCCAAAAAGAACTGTGTAGAAATCCGTTTCGGTCACCCCGAAATGGTGCTGTAAAGTGCCGTTGATCGCGTCCACATTGGGCCAGGGGTTTTTTACTTTGGCAGTTTCAGACAGGATGCCCGGCAGGATCTGATAGATCATATCCACCAGTTGGAAGAGCGGATCTGCCGTCAGATGTTTCAAGGCAAACTCCCGCTGCGCGGTAAAGCGCGGGTCGGTGACGCGCAGAACCGCGTGCCCGTAGCCGGGGATGACCCTGCCACTCGCCAGAAACTCTTTCAGATATACCCGCAGCTGATCTTCCGTTGGCAGGCCATTAAAATGACTTTCGACATCCAACAACCAACGCAGGCATTCCTGGTTGGCCAGCCCATGCAGCGGACCCGCCAGACCGTTCATCCCCGCTGAACACGACAGGTAAATATCTGATAAGGCTGAGCCCACCAGGTGGCTGGCATGCGCGGATACATTGGCGCCTTCGTGGTCAGAGTGCAGCACCACGAACAAGCGCATTAGGTCCATATATGCCGGGTCATTCTTCCCGATCATATAGGCGAAATTCGCGCTCCAATCCAGTTTCGGGTTGGGCTGCACAAAAATCCCATTGCGGTATTTCAGGTTATAGATGTTCGCGACAATGGTCGGTAACTTGGCAATCAGGTTCAAGCTGTCTTCCAGGTAATATCCCCAGTAATCGGCTTTGTCGATACCATAGTAAAAGCGCCTGGCAAAAACAGATTCGCTTTGCAGAGCCAGGATGGCCTGCGAGAATAATGTCATCGGGTGGGTATATGCTGGCATGGGATGCAGGGATTTGAAGACATGCTCGGGCACATTACTGCGGACCTTCCACTCCACCTCCACCTGATCCGCTTCTTGCTTGGTCGGCAGCTCGCCTGTCATCAGCAGATAAAAAAGCCCGCCCGCCAGCGGAAATTCACCTTTATCGGATTTTGGCAGCTTCTCCAAAACCTCAGGAACGGTGAACCCTCTTAATCGCAAGCCTTCCTGAGGATCGACATAGGATACATCAGTCACATGGATCGGCACGCCGCGAATCCCGCCGTAGATCTGCTCCACCGTCACATCGGCAATCGAGTAATTCCCGTGTTCTTGAACCAGGCGCTGCATCCGCGCGCGTTCATCTGCCAGTTTCGAAGCGATCCGATGTTCGATGTTCATAATGCCTTCCTTGAACCAGATGGAGATGAAACCGGATTGAAACCCAGCTCTTCCGAGATGGTCGATCCGGCCTGAACAACCAGGCGGGCATACTCCGCGACCCGCTCAGGTGTAAACCGCTGTGATGGGCCGGAGATTGTGACGGCGCCAATTAACTCGCTTCCGCTAAAGACAGGAGCGGCCACACCAGAGGCATCCGCGATCCACTCGCCGTGAGATGTAGCATAGCCCTGCCGGCGGATCTGCTCGAGTTCAGCTATCAGGACAGACCGGTCGGTAATGGTCCGGTCTGTAAAAACTTTCAGATCTTTATCGAGGTATACAGCTTCCTGAATCTCCTGCGGCAAAAAGGCTAACATCACCTTACCAGCTGACCCCGCGTGCAGCGGAAGCCGCAGCCCCAGCCGCGCGATGATACGGACATTCTGCGGGGATTCCAGCCGCTCCACGCACACTCTTTCCAGTCCATCCCGCAGATACAGGCTGATGGTCTCGCGGGTAGCGGATAGCAGATCCACCATGACCGGCATTGCCACCGACCGAATATCCAGCGAGGTCAGGAAAACCCCGGCCCAGTTAAGCAAGCGCATTCCGAGGGCATATTCCCGGGTGACCGGATCTTGCCGCAGGAGTCGCTGATTCTTCATTCTTTGCAGCAACCGGCCGGTGGTACTGCTGGAAAAACCGGTAATGCGGGCAATTTCTCTTACTCCCAGAGTTGGCGATTCCTGATCGAAGCAATCTAAAATCGCGCACATTCGCTGGAGTACGCCTGTTTCGTGGCTGTCAATTTCCTGATCAAATTGTCCCATTATTATAGACACTGTCCCATTAATTGATGTATAATAGTTTACACACATCAGTGAAATCTGTCAATCATATTCAAGAGGTAATTATGGCATCCAAGCCCGAACCAACAACCACACAGCTGATCTCTTTCTCCGCCGGCAAACTCCAGGTGCCACCCCAGCCGATCATTCCGTACATCGAAGGGGATGGGATCGGCCCGGAGATCTGGAAATCCACCCGGCAAGTGATTGATCATGCCATTGAGCTGGCTTATCAGGGTAAACGCCAGGTGCGCTGGCTGGAAGTACTGGCTGGTGAAAAATCCTTCAAGCTCAGCGGAACGTGGCTGCCGGATGAAACCATTGAAGCTTTGAAAATCCACATGGTGGCTGTCAAGTGCCCGCTGACCACCCCCATCGGGGAAGGGCGGCGCTCTCTGAATGTGGCGCTGCGCCTCGAATTGGATCTTTTCGCCTCGCTGCGGCCAATCCGTTATTTCGCCGGTGTACCCTCCCCGCTTAAAACTCCCGAGGGAATCGATATCGTTTTATTCCGCGAAAACACAGAAGATGTATACACCGGGATCGAATTCGAGAGCAACACTGAAGAGACGAATGATATGCTTAGTTTTCTGGCTGAGCGCTTTCCTGACCAATCGCGCCGAATCCGTTTCCCGGGCAGCACCGCGTTGGGTATCAAGCCGATCTCCCGCGAAGGCTCCGAACGGATACTCCGGACGGCCATTGCCTGGGCAATCCACAATCACCGCGCCAAAGTCACAATTGTTCACAAAGGGAACATCATGAAATTCACAGAAGGCGCCTTCGTGAAATGGGGTTACGACCTGGCTGAGAGGGAATTCGCTGAGAAGTGCTTTACCATGGTGCAATGGAAGAAGATCAGTGAATTAGAAGGCAAACAGGCGGCGAATATCAGGCTGGAAGAAGCCAGAAAGCGGGGGCTGCTAATCATCAACGATCTGATCGTAGACGCGGCTTTCGAACGCGCCATCACGGAGCCAGGCGAGTTCGATGTCATGGTCACCACCAACCTGAATGGGGATTATCTTTCCGATGCCCTGGCAGCTCTGGTTGGCGGTTTGGGAATTGCTCCCGGCGCGAACATCAATTTTGACACCGGCCACGCCGTTTTTGAAGCCGCGCACGGCACAGCCCCGGATATTGCCGGGGAGGGCCTGGCAAATCCCTCCTCCCTGATCCTTTCGGGGGTATTGCTCCTGCGATATATCGGCTGGAACGAAGCAGCCAACCTGTTGGAAAACGGCTTAAAGAAAACTCTTGCCAGTCATGTCTTGACCGCGGATTTCGCCACCCGTCTGCCAGGTTCCCGGCAGGTTGACACAGCCGCTTTCGCGGGTGAGATCATTCAACGCATGTGATCCCCTGGATAAACGAATGAATAGTATTCAGACAACAAAACTAACAGTGGACGGTAAGGAATACATATACGTCCCGCTCAACCAAGCGGTGAGCAACATAACTGAAATCCAAAAACTGCCTTACTCCATCCGCATTCTCCTTGAAAGTGCGCTGCGCCGTGCTTTAACCTCTCAACCATCCTCTAATAACATCCAAAAATGCGCCGGCTGGCGCGCCGCGGATACCGATCACGGGGCGGTGACCTTCTCGCCGGCTCGCATCCTCCTGCAGGATCTAACGGGTGTGCCGCTGATCGTGGACCTGGCCTCCATGCGGTCTGCCGCTGCCCGCGCAGGCCGCGACCCGTCCTCGATCAACCCGGTTCTGCCGGTGGACCTAGTGATCGATCATTCCATTCAGGTGGATTTTTCCGCCCGGCCGGAAGCCTTTGCTCTGAATACCGGCCTGGAATATACGCGGAATATCGAAAGATATCAATTTTTAAAATGGGCTCAGACCACCTTCAAGGGTCTGCGGGTGATTCCGCCGGCGTCCGGCATTGTCCACCAGGTGAACCTTGAGTACTTATCACCGGTGGCGCAGGTCAAGGAGACGGACGGACAAGCCTGGGTATACCCTGACAGCGTTTTCGGGACGGATTCACACACACCGATGGTCAGCGGGATGGGGGTGCTGGCCTGGGGTGTGGGCGGGATCGAAGCGGCTGCTGCCATGCTGGGACAACCGGTCGAAACAGCAGTACCGGATGTGATTGGTGTTCACGTCTCCGGAAATTTGAGTGAAGGATGCACACCAACAGATGCCGTCTTGACCCTGACCCACCTGCTGCGCGGTGTCGGGGTCGTGGACAAGATCGTTGAATTTTACGGTCCCGGCCTGGCCGCGCTATCCGTCCCCGACCGGGCGATGCTGGCGAACATGGCGCCTGAATACGGCGCAACCACGGGCTACTTCCCGGTGGATGAACAGGTGATCAATTACCTGCGGGTCACCGGGCGTGACGAGCATCACATCCGGTTGATGGAGGCATATTTCAAATCTCAGGGTCTCTACCGTGAGAGCACAGCGCCGATTCCAGAATATACCGCAACGGTCGAATTTGATCTGGCGAAAGTTGTGCCGTCACTGGCGGGACCGCGCCGGCCGCAAGACCTGGTTCTGTTATCTGAGGCAGCAGCCAGCTTCAAACAACAGCTGCAGGCGCCAGTCGGACAGCCCGGGTATGGAATATCCGCGGATGATCTGTTTCTGCCAGCTGACAGCGAAAATCTATCAAAGCAACCAACACTTCGCCACGGCTCAGTGATTCTGGCAGCCATCACTTCCTGCACCAACACCTCCAATCCCTCCGCGCTGGTGTATGCCGGTTTACTGGCAAGGAAAGCCGCGGCGCTGGGGCTGCGCCCGCGCTCATTTGTAAAAACCAGCTTCGCGCCCGGCTCCCGCGCGGTAGTCCGATATTTGGAGGAAGCCGATTTGCTGGAACCGCTTGAAACCCTGGGCTTCCACGTGGTCGGGTACGGCTGTACCACCTGCATCGGAAACTCCGGCCCTCTCGCTGCGGAAATCGAGCGCAGTGTTCGTGAGAACCAACTGGTGGCAGCGGCGGTCATCTCCGGTAACCGGAATTTCGAGGGACGGGTGCATCCACTGATTCAGGCAAACTACCTGGCTTCACCTGCCCTGGTGATCGCCTACGCGTTGGCCGGAAATATCGCGGTAGATCTATTAACCAGCCCGCTCGGGTATGCGCAAGACGGGCAGCCGGTCTTCCTGCGAGATATTTGGCCGAATCAGCAGGAAGTTGAAGAGGTCACCCGCCAGGCGCTGCGGCAGGATATCTTCTCTGACAGCTACACGCATATAGATCAGGGTGACGCGACCTGGAAAAACATCCCCTCCTCGTCAGATGAGCTGTATCCCTGGAATCCTGAATCCACCTATATTCGCGAATCACCATTCGCGGAATTAAATCCTGCCAGACTGGGTTCGTCCGACCTGCGCGTGCTGGCCGTCCTGGGCGATTCCATCACGACAGACCATATCTCACCGGCCGGTTTCATTGCCAGAGATTCATCCGCCGGAGAATACCTGGTTTCCCGGGGAGTAGCCCTGGCGGACTTCAACACGTACGGCAGCCGGCGCGGTAATCATGAAGTCATGGCGCGCGCCGCGTTCGCCAATCCGCGTTTAAAGAACGCGCTGGCAGCCGGGGTGGAAGGGCCGTTTACCCGGCACATGCCCGATGGTGAGAGTATGCGGTTGTTTGACGCGGCTCAGCGTTATCTGGCGGACGGGATCGGGACGGTCATTCTGGCTGGTAAAGAGTACGGCACCGGCTCCAGCCGTGATTGGGCGGCCAAAGGTCCGCTGCTGCTGGGTGTTCAGGCAGTGATCGCGCGCTCCTTCGAGCGCATCCACCGTTCCAACCTGGTAGGGATGGGTATCCTTCCGCTGTGCTTTGAAAATGGTGAATCCGCCATCTCTCTCGGGTTGGATGGCAGCGAACTGCTAAATATTCAAGGTTTGAAACAGATCCAACCAAATGGAAAGTTGTCTGTTATCGCTGCGAAACCGTCCGGCAGCCAAATTAAGTTTTCAGCAAAGGTGATGTTAAAATCCCCGGCTGAACTGGACCTGTGGTGGGCTGGCGGAATCTTGAGCAAATACATGCAGGAGATGGCTAACCTTGTATAGCCTCTATTTGACAAGCAGCGCGGGCTGGTTATAATCACTTTATGCAACCAGCTCAAACTGCATTTGAAACAACCTGCATGTGTACCAGGCGGGATGACCCTGCCGGTATTCTATTGTGATGCATTAATTTCCCCGACAAATCATCCCGCAAAATTCACTTATGAGCGTGCTTTCAGCCCGCTCGTTATGTTTTTGATTCATGCAAACCAAAATGATGGACTTACAAGGAGAATAAAATGAAAATCGCAAACAGTGTCACAGACCTGATCGGAAATACCCCGCTGGTTCGCCTGAACCGGGTGACAGAAGGAGCGCGGGCAGAGGTTCTGGCAAAATTAGAGTTTCAAAACCCCGCACACAGCGTTAAAGACCGCATTGGTTATTCAATGATCGCTGCCGCGGAAAAAGCCGGCAAAATCAATAAGGACACGGTCATCATCGAAGCTACCAGCGGCAATACGGGTATCGCCATCGCCATGGTCAGCGCCGCGCGCGGCTACCGCTGCGTATTGGTGATGCCTGATACGATGAGCAGGGAACGCCGCATGCTGCTGCGGGCTTACGGCGCCGAACTCGTCCTGACCCCCGGCGCTGATGGTATGTCCGGCGCTATTCGCAAGGCCGAGGAGCTGGCCGCGCAAAACCCAAATTACCTGGTGATGCAGCAGTTCAATAACCCCGCCAATCCGGCCATCCACCGTGCCACCACCGCCGAAGAGATCTGGCAGGACACCGACGGTAAGGTCGACATCCTGGTTGCCGGGGTAGGCACTGGTGGTACCATCACGGGTGTGGGAGAAGTCTTGAAGCAGCGCAATCCGAATTTCAAGGTTGTGGCGGTCGAACCGGACGCGTCCGCTGTGCTCTCCGGTGAAGCCAAAGGCGCGCATAAAATTCAGGGCATTGGCGCTGGTTTTGTGCCGGCCGTCCTGAACACCCACATCTATGATGAGATCGTCCGTGTGAAGGATGAGGATGCCATGGAAATGGCCCGCCGCGTCGCACGCGAAGAAGGCGTGCTGGTTGGAATCTCTTCCGGCGCGGCAGTCTGGGCCGCGGTGCAAGTCGCCCGCCGGCCGGAAAATGCCGGTAAACGCCTGGTCGTCATCATTCCTTCCTTTGGTGAGAGATACCTGAGCACGCCTTTATACGCTAACCTGGCAGACTAACAGGAGGACCTATGTTCTCACGGATGAAAGAAGACATCCGCTCCATCTTCGACCGGGATCCGGCCGCGCGCAGCGTTCTGGAGGTGCTGTTTTGTTATCCGGGGTTGCACGCCCTGTGGGGGCACCGCGTCACCCACTGGCTCTGGATGCATCAGATCAAGCTGCTGGCGCGTTGGATCTCCCAGGTGACCCGCAGCCTGACCGGGATCGAGATCCACCCCGGCGCTACCATCGGCCGGCGTTTCTTCATCGACCACGGCATGGGTGTGGTGATCGGTGAGACCGCGGAGATCGGCGAGGATGTTACCCTTTATCACGGGGTGACCCTGGGCGGCGTCAGCATCCACAAAGGGAAACGGCATCCCACTTTGCTGGATGGGGTTGTGGTTGGGGCTGGCGCGAAGGTACTCGGCGCCATCACCATCGGTGCGGACAGCCGGATAGGCGCGAACGCTGTGGTAGTCAAATCGGTACCCGCGCAATCTGTCGTGGTGGGCATCCCCGGCCAGATCGTCACCCGCAGCCACCCCCTGCACCACGAGCATGATCCGGCGGACCTGGAGCATAACAACCTGCCCGACCTGGTAGGCGTCTCCATCAAAAGCTTGCTGGAGAGGATGCAGCTAGTTGAATCTCGCATGAATTTGAGATCACCGGAGGTCAGCGCAAGGGTATCAAGTGACGGCGCCTGGTCTTCCTCTGAATTCGATATCTAGCGGTTAACATCCTCATAAGCATTTCAACAGGCTGTCGACAAGACAGCCTGTTGCTTCATCCCGCTATTGTAAAACCCCGGCAGATTTATATAATTAATGTAGCATTAATGGAGGTCCGCGCCGAAATATAGGCAAACGGGTAATTAATGCCAGGCTTTCTTATCATTTATCGGTATATTTACTGGAGGAAGCTATGAACGAGCAGGAGAAGTACCGCGTTTCGTTAATTTTCCACCGTCTGACTGAATTTGGAAAGCACAGTATACAGAAACCAGGCAGCTGGTTCATCTTCACGATCATCCTGATCGGAGTCGCGCTTGGTATATCGACCGGTACCCGGCCGGCCGCCGCGGTGACCCCGGATCCGGTCCGCATGGCCAGTTACACGACCCAGAGCATCTCCCATGTACCAGTTCTGTTTAGCCGCGCCGCGCAAAATTATTCGGATACTGATCAGGATGGTATCACCGACGCGCTGGAGCTTTATATCGCCACTACCTACGCCCCGCAGCTGATCTTTGACGAGAATGAGCAAGAGAACGTCAGCCAGACTTTGCTACCGCTCTACCAGGTATCGCCGCTGCGGCATCATTCCGGCCAGGACGGCGCGATGCTGGTGTTCACCTTCCTGTACGACAACGATAATGGAGCGGATTTTGACCAGGATTGGTCTTTCGGCAATCTCTGGGGCAGCGCCTGTGGTCTGGCAATGGACCCGTTCGATCAGTACTTTGGGACGCATTGCGGGGATACCGAAACGATCTACTTCTTTATCGCCAACTACAACAACTGGTCATCGACATATCTGCAATCGATTTACTGGAAACGGCACTATGACCCGGTGTATGAGACCAGCGGTGATGTTGTAGCCTATGTAGATTTCACGAACTCCGGTAACCGGTCGCACCCGGTGATACACGTCTCAGAAGATAAACACGGGATGTACCCATCCAAGGATGCGTGTGAAGATTACAAAACAGATGTCCTGTGGGAAAAAGCGGATATCCCCTGCTGGCCAAAAATGGAAGATTGTGACGGCGGCATCGTCCTGAACATCACCTATTTACCGGCCAGGTGGAATGTCGGCGAATCACGTTACGAGAGTACCATGAATACCACCGCTCTCGAAGGGACCTATTACCAGGGCTACAATCCCTGGGAAAACATCCCGTTTGGCGGGCGAACCGATTACGAGAAATTATGTGTCGACATGGGCGGCGGACTGGCGGGCAAATGGTGCGGATCAGCCTCAACCGGCGATGGACATCCCTGCTCTGGCTACAATTGGTGGGGGAAAGCCAACCAGAATTCATGCATGAATTACAACACGGACCGCTACGGCTCGGATTACCGCTCCATCCAGCTCACATCCCCCGACCCGGTCTACTGCCGGCAGCAGTGTGAAGGCGACCCTAACTGCGTGTCCTTCTCGTATGTCCGCCCGGGTATTCAGGGTCCGAACGCCATGTGTTATCTAAAAAATACCGCGCCAGTGCAATATTTAAACACCTGCTGCATCTCCGGTCTGAAGAGCGAGTGCCTGGATACCGGTAACTAAACAACGCAGCTTCAATTAGTGACAGACCAACCCGAAGTTCCTGGTTGGTCTGTTTTTTCGCCGACTCTTGGGTATAATACCTGCCAGGTACTCAATAAATAACTATGTCGCCGCGTGCTTCTTCTCCATTGACCGTTGAATTCATCTTGCTGGGATTATTGATCGAAAAGCCGGCTCACGGCTATGACCTGCATCAGCGGCTGACCCGCCTGCCGGGTCTCTCAGAGATCTGGCAGGTCAAGCAAGCCATGATGTATGCCATGCTGGATAAACTGGAAAGCGCGGATTTGATCAGCCCGCGGGTAGTCTCTACTGGATCGCTCATCTCCCGCCGGGAATATACAGTTACACCGGAAGGAAGGGCAGCCTTCGATGTGTGGCGCAGGCTGCCGGTCGACCATCCCCGTGAATTACGGCAGGAGTTTTTGGCCAGGCTGTATTATTCGCACCTCGCGGGGGAAGCCGCGGCGCGGTCACTCTGCCAGGCTCAATTAATCAATTGCCGGCAGTGGCTGGCTGAGTTGCCGGTCGACGACCAACCAGAAGGATCATTCACCAGGATGCTGATCGAGTACCGCCGGCACACCATCCAGGCAGCGATCACCTGGCTGGAACAGATCACCGTGGGGCAAGACTGATGAAGCAGCGAAAAAACCGCCACGGCAGAGAGTACTGGAAGATCAGCCTGCTGCCGTATCTCTTCTTCCTGCTCATACCGATCCTGGCGCTTTTCACCCGCAATGATTGGCAAACATTCCCCGCCAACTTAACTGACCCGGCTATCCATCAGGCCATCGCGCTGTCGCTGCGTACCAGCTTAGCCGCGGTACTGGTCACCCTCGTGCTGGGTACACCTGTGGCATATTACCTCTCCCACCGCCGCTACCGCTTCCACCGGCTGGTAGATATCCTGGTGGACCTGCCCACGGTACTCCCGCCCGCGGTAGCCGGGGTTGCCCTGTTGATGGCATTTGGCCGCAAAGGTCTGGTGGGGTTGTGGCTGGCCAAACTGGGTCTGCAGCTGCCATTTACTGAAACCGCGGTGGTGATGGCGCAGATATTTATTGCCGCGCCGTTATTCATCAAAGCCGCGGCGATCGGCTTCGCGGATGTGGACTGCGAATTAAAAAAGGCTGCCGCGTTGGACGGCGCGAACCGCTGGCAGGTGTTTCGGATGATCATCTTACCCATCTCACTGAATGCCATCGTCAGCGGCGCAGCACTGACCTGGGCTCGCGCGTTGGGTGAATTTGGAGCTACCTTGATCTTCGCGGGGAACTTCCCCGGCCGCACCCAAACGATGCCGCTCGCCATCTACCTGGGGTTTGAAATTGACCTGACGAAAGCGCTGACTTTGTCCATCCTGCTGATCATCGTCTCGGCCGCCACGCTGGCAATCGTCAAAGGTATCCTACACTGGCAAGTGGAAAATCAACGCGAAGAGTGGGACTAGCCCATCAAGCTTCGCTGCCCGCTGCCAGAAAACGAACCACCAAGTCTTCCAAAGCTTCTATACCGGAGATGAAAACCGATTCCCCGGGTTGGTGGTAGGGAAATATGGCCGGTTCCAATGCCACGCTGACGACTGGTTGTTGCGGGGACTGATTCATTTCCAGTCCGTAGACCAGGTAATCATTCGTATTGTTGTAACGCAGCAAACCGGGATGGAGTTTTTCAAAGGAGCTGTACGCATCCTCTGTGGCACGAATTAGCTCAGCCGAGGGATTCAGGCCATTCTTTTGCCAGTGATCGGTATAGATCGCCAGTCCTTTTTCACCCTTGAAAAGCGGGGTGGTATCGATCGTGATGATCAACTCCGGGAGGATGCACTTTTCCTTCAGCCAGGCGGATATATTTTCCGCGCCACGGCCGGCCTGGGCTTGCGCGCCGCCTTCCCGCATCCATTCCGGGTGGGTCTTCGGCCCGTTGCCCTCCTCACATTCTGAGAAGAGCAGATACAGCGGTGGGAGGTGGTGCTCAGCCGCGTGAGACAATAACGCCAGGCACAGTCCAACTCCAACGGAATCGTCCATCTGTCCGGTGATCACCTCCGGGGTTACCGATACGGGTAACGGTGACTGCCATCCCGCGCCAAAGTGGTTGATCTTGTCGAGATGGGCAGCTACTGCCACCGGTTTCCTGCTGGTGTCACCCGGAATCTGAACCACCAGATTCCGTTCAGGGACACTGAAAACCTTCGCCCCGGGGAATTTCGCGGCCTGGGAGAGAATATAGGGATGCAGCCGCTCTTCAAAAGTGGTGAAAGAAGGTACCTGCGCACAGCCCGCGATCAAGCCAACGGCATGATGTTGAATAATACTATTCACTGGCAGGTTCTTCGATCGGTTCAGGGTGAACTGTCACATCCAGCGCGTGTGTCTCTTGCCGAATCTGATCCTCAATCAATTCAGTCAGGTGATGCGCTTCCTTCAGGGATAATCCGCCATCCAGCAGCACATGCACATCCACGAAAAGATCCGGGCCGGCCAGCCGCACGCGAATCTGGTGGCAATTGGTCACGCCTGGCAGTTTTTCAACCACTGTCTTGATCTTCGCGTCCAACCCGGCTGGCGCGGTATCCAGCAGCGCCATTACCGTTCGCTTTCCCAGCTGCAGGCTGACGAAAACCACAATGACCGCCACACCCAGCGCGGCCACCGCGTCAGCTTTGATCAGCCAGCTCATGCGGGGAAAACGGCTGCCCACCAGCACACCGATCAATCCCAGGATGACCACCGAAGAGGACCAGATATCTGTGGAGAAGTGCAGCGCGTCGGCTTCGAGCGCTTGAGATTTATGCTTGCGCGCGGCCTTGTAGAGCATGCGGGAGCGGTTGTAATCAATGATGATGGAGGTTGCCATCACCACGAAAGACCACATGGACGCTTCCACCACCGCGTTGACCCGCGTGCCGAATAAACGTTCGTAGGCTTCGTAGATGATCCAGACACAGGTGACCAGCAGGAGCAGCGTTTCAAAAAGCGCGGAGAGATTTTCGATCTTGCCGTGCCCGTAATGATGAGAATCATCTGCCGGCTTGCCGGAAAGTTTCACCGCGAAGAAAGTCACCAGCGCGGCGACCAGATCCAGCGCGGAATGAGCGGCTTCAGCCAGGATACCCAACGAGTTGGTTAAGATACCCACCACGATCTTGAACGCGGTCAAACCGACCGCGGCAAGAACTGAAGTTAACGCGACCTGAGATTTTTCTTTGTTAGCATGTGATACATTTTCCACGATTAACATCCCTCACCAGAGCGTCCAGAGAATCAGAAACTTGCTGGACTACGTCAGAGATGACACGTGAGAGGGTGGTGTTCGGTTGGTTACTCTGCGGCTGTATACCTAGCACCATCACCCTACACCCCACTTCGTCCTGTAGATACTTGCCAATTATACCAAAAGAAATTCCATGTGTTACTGTTGGCTGACTGCTGATCTCATCCAGCTGGATCAACCTGACGCATCCTGGTTCTAATCCCATCTGCGCCGCATCGATGAATATGACCAGCTGCGGGTTTGGCCGAAACAGCGCGCTCAGCAAATTCTCTGGCGCCGCGCCTGCATCAATAAAGCGGAACCTGCCGGCGTTTATGTTGTGTGCCTGCAAGCGTGAGACAACCGCGACACCAGCACCATCGTCGCCGTTCTCTACCCGCCCGACGCCAACAAAGAGCGTCGGCCGCTGGTCGTCACTCGCTTGATTGAATATGATCTGTCGCAGCTCGTTCTGCCAACAGGAAGGCAACATCTTCATCCTTGCCATAATACACTGTGAAGGGCTCTTTCCGCAGCGCGGCCAATTCCCATTGCCCGGAATTCATATTCAGGCAGGAGAAGCGGCAGCTTGCCACGCATTGCGCACAATAGGTGCATTTATCTTTATCATAGCGCATCACAAAACGCTTGTTCACTTTGTCCAATACGATCAATTCGATGGCGTTGCTTGGGCAGTCCTTAACACATAACTGGCAGCCGCTGCACTTTTCCGGCTCCCAGAACAATTGTCCGCGATACCGTTCAGGAGCGTGTATGCGCTCAGCCGGGTACAGGATGGTGGCCGGTTTACGAAATAGAGATTTGAAGATATCACCGATCAGGCTGCCTAATTTCATAAGGCTACTCCGAAATACTTCAAAGCTATCAATACCAGCAGCTGCAGGAGAACCAGTACGGCTCCGCTGCGCCACCACAGACCCACCGTCTGATCAATGCGCAGCCTGGCAAATAACGACTGCAAAGCAGCGATGATAAATAACAGCGCCAGTGTCTTCACCAGGAACAGCAGCGGATTGGCAACACCGCCCAGGTAAAAAGCGGCCACCAGGGTCAGGCCGATCACCAACTCCACACTGCGGCCCAGGCGGAAGAGCGCGAAACCGCGCCCGCTGTATTCCGTCAGAGCGCCGGAGACGATCTCCGTTTCAGCTTCAGGTGCATCAAATGGCGGCAGTTCCAGTTTACCCATCAAGCCGATCAGCGCGACCAGGAACCCGATCGGTTGATAGATGATCAGCCAGGGATGGCTGGCGGCGTAGGTTTCGATCACCGCGATGTCCCAGCTGCCGGCCGCGATGGCTGGACCAAACAGGGCCATCAGAAAAGGTGCCTCATAAGAGAAGAGTTGCGTCAGGGTGCGGGTTGCGCCAATGATCGAGAACCGGTTCGCGACATTCGCGCCTGCCAACCCTGTGCAGAGTGTCAGGATGCTCAGCAGGTAGATGGTAACGACCAGGTCACCGGTGAAATGAAAGGCAGGCGCCGCGCCAAAGATCGGCACATACAGGGCGGCGGTTAAGGCGCCGGCCAGCGCGACCACCGGCAGCCATTGAAAGAGCGCCGGGTGGATGCCATCTGGCACGACTTCCTCTTTCGCCAGCAATTTGATGAAATCTGCCAAAGGCTGAAACCAGCGCGGTCCTACCCGGTTTTGAAAGCGGGCCACCAGTTTGCGGTCCAGATATTCATAGATCATCCCGGCCGCCATAATGGCTAGGCCGCCCGGAAATAACAGGAGAGCTGTGATGTTACTGAGTAATTCGCTCATTTGTAGTACTCAATTCCATACTGGCGCAGGCTGTCCCAATCCATGCCTGCCGGCTGCCCCACCCCACGGATCGTGACCATGCGGTCATTACAGGAAAAACAGGGGTCAATGCCAGACAAGATCATGGGGATATCAGCCAATTTATGCCCGACAGCAGTTGCCATGACGGAGGCAAAATTATTGATGCTGGGTGTGCGGACCTTCACGCGGTCTGGCTTATCCGAACCATTACTTTTGATGAAGTAGAAAAGCTCACCGCGCGGCGCTTCCACCCGCGAGATGGTCTCGCCTTCGGGTATTCGGCGCGGCATTTTGGTCGTCAACTCACCCGCCGGGAGCGCGTTGAGGATGCTGCGGATCAAACGGAAGCATTCATACAACTCTTTGACCCGCACCACGAACCGGGCTTCCAGATCACCGGTTGTTTCAACAACGATCCGGGCAGGGAACTGGTGATACGCTGAATACGGCGCTTCCAGGCGAATGTCGCGTTCCAGACCAGAGGCGCGCGCGGTGGGCCCGACAGTTCCCAGGCGGGCGGCGGTCTGCTTTTCCATAATGCCGATCCCGCGAGTCCGGCCGATCAGCGTGCGTTCTGTGGTGACCAACTTGAGATATAGGTCTGTGCGCTTCTCGAGATAATCCATGGCTGAGAGTATGCCGTCCCGGATGACGTCGTTGACATCTTCTTTTACCCCGCCCAGCACATTGATGGAGTAATTCACGCGGTTCCCGCACAGTTGCTCCAGCAGATCCATGACTTTCTCGCGGTCACGCCAGGCATACATGAAGAGGGTATCAAAACCAGCTTCATGTGCCGCCACCCCCAGCCATAATAGATGCGAGTGGATGCGTTCCATCTCCGCGACCAATACCCGGATAGCCTGCGCCCGATCCGGAACGACCACGCCGGCCAGTTTTTCAACCCCCAGGGCAAATGCCAGGGCATGCACGTGGGAACAAATACCGCAGATGCGCTCCAGCAGGTACAGATCCTGGATGTAGGTGCGCTCCTCTGCCCCTTTTTCGATGCCGCGGTGGACAAACCCCAGGCGAACTGAGGCAGCCGTGACGGTCTCACCGTCTACGGTGAATTCAAAATGGCCGGGTTCTTTCAACGCCGGGTGCTGCGGCCCGATCGGAACGATGAATTTTTCCGCGTGTTTTTGCTCAGGCACTGGTACCTCCTGGGTTTTCGGACTGACCGAAACCGTTGAAATCTTTCCGGAGAGGGAAAACGCCGACCGGCCAGTCATCCGGTAATAACAGGTGATCTTTGACGGGAGTATCCTTAATTTCGATTCCAAACATTTCCATCAGCTCACGTTCATACAGAGACGCGGACGGAACCACGCCGCAGATACTGGGAAGATTCGGATGATCGTGTCCCATCCGCACCCGCAGCGTTACAACACATGCTCCCAGGCAAAAGTGATACAGAGCCTCTAATACTCCGGAGTACCCGAAGCCGGTTTGTTCTACCCCTTCGGCCACCTTCTGCCAGGCTTTGGCTTCATCGGTCAGTTCTGATGAGCTGGAATGATCCAGCCCGGAGATCGCCGAGAGGTACCAGGAACCGGTATCTTCCAGAATTCGGGCGGCCTCAACCAGGCGGGACGAGGGGATGATCACATCCAGGCGGTTTTCTTCCGGCCGGGTAAAAGCAACCGCCAGCTGCGCCAGCAAAACCTGAACCTCTTCGAGCAACGGGTGTTTCTCATCGATTGTCATTCAATCCCCGGCTTTCCGGTCACATTAATTTCTCCCCGGGTGGGTTTCAAGGCTGTCCCGGCTTTCCCTCTTTTGGGCGTGCGGAGTGATTGCAGCAGCTGGGCTACGCCGTAGATGATCGCTTCCGGCCGCGGCGGGCAGCCGGGGATGTATACATCCACCGGGATAACCTTATCCACCCCGTTGGCGACGTTGTAACAACCTTCAAAAGCGCCGCCGGTAATCCCGCACGAACCTACTGCCACCACGAATTTTGGCTCAGGCATTTGCTCGTAAGTGCGGATCAGCCGTTCCCTGGCCTGGCGGGTGACCGGCCCGGTGCAGATCAGAACATCCGCGTGGCGCGGACTGCCCTGTAATTTAATGCCCAGCCTTTCCAGGTCATATCTCGGGGTCAGTGTCGCCAGGATCTCGATATCACAACCATTGCAGGACCCGCTGTTGAAATGGATCGCCCAGGGTGAATTGATCCTGGCCCAGGTTTTCAGATCCGTCAACGCTGTTTCCCATGCGCGGGGTAAATTCATGTACATAACCTCCTTAGCCCAGGATCAGGGCGATCAACGCCAAGATCAACCCGCCCAGGTAGATCGCCTCAACTGGATGCAAATTTCCAGAAGCGGTAACCAGGATACCCAGGTGTAAAATGGCAAAAAACAGCGCTACCAGGAAGAAAGGTTTATATCCCGGTGACGCGAACTGCGTGGGAGCTTCTTCTCCGGAACCGTAAAGGGATGATTTGAGCTCATTCTTTTTTGGCGTTCCGGCCAGCTTTCGCCCCAGCAGGACGACCAAGAAAACCAGCGGGATATACACCAGGAAAGCGATGGGAGGGGTGAGTAGGATTGCCATCATTCACCTAGAAGAAAAGCGCCAGCAGGTTCTTCCCCGCCAGCTGATAAATGGGCTGCAAGATGGCCGGGTAGAACCCAATGACGAGCGTAGCGAGTGCCAGCAGCGCCAACGGCACGCTCATCGATAACGGAACAGCCGCGCCGGATTCAACCACATCAGACATTTTCCGTTGATACAGGCGGTTGACCAATGGGGCGTAATATGCCAGAGACAAAACGCTGTTGAGCGCCATGAAAATCACTGCCGCAGTCATCCAGCCATCTCTGGCTGCAAAGCCGGCGGTAAAGATGACCCACTTGGACATGAACCCCGCCAAAGGAGGTAATCCGCCCAGGGCCAGTAAAGCCGCACTGAATGCCAGGGCCACCAGCGGATATTTCCGCGCGGTGCCTTGTATGTCTGGTAATTTCAGCGGACCCCGCGAACCATCATGTGGCAATAAGGCATACAACAGCGCGCCGGCGGAGAGAAAGGCCAGCCCTTTCATCACCGCGTGCGTCATCAGGTGGAAGAAGGCGCCTTCGCCCCCGCTGAGTACTCCCTTATTTAATGCCAAACCCAGACCGGTCAGTAAGTAGCCGATATGGCTGATGCTGGAGTAAGCCAGCATGCGTTTGACTTCCACCTGCCGTAACGCCAGCAGGTTGCCGGCCAGCATGTTGATGGCGCCAAGCGCCAGAAACGCGCATCCCCAGACGGTTGAGGGCACGCCCAGGGTGGACAATGCCCGCAACATCGCCACCAGGCCGGCGGAGATGACAACCCCGGAAAGCATCGCGCTCATGCCGGAGGGAGCCTGTGAGTGCGCGTCCGGCAGCCAGGTATGCAGCGGGACGATCGCCGCTTTGATCCCGAAGCCGATCAGGAAAAGTCCGCCGGCTGCCAACAGACCGGGGGACGCCGCGCCAGCGGATTTTAAGGCACTTATTGCCAGGGTTCCTTTTTCACCGAAAACGAGTGCGATCCCCAGAATTACGAAAACTGATCCCAGCGCGCTCTGCACAAGATATTTCACCCCGGCTTCCAGGGCGGCAGCGTTATGCCGGTGAAAAGCGACCAGTGTATAAGTACTTACGGCCATCAATTCAAAGCACAGCCACAGCGTAAAAAGGTCGGTGGCAGTGACCAGGCATATGATCGAACCGGTCAGGATGGCGAAAAGGGCATAGTACTTTTCTTCACCGGTTTCAGCAGCCAGGTACCTGCCGGAGAACCAGGTGCAGAAGAAGCCCAATATCAAAGTGGAGCCAACCAACACCAGGCTGATGCCGTCAAACTGGAATGATACTGTCCCAAGGCTGACCGCGGTCTGTTCGCCTGATAGGATGGCTGGATACAGACGAGCCAGGGCATACAGGCAGCCGGCCAGCACCAGCATCAGCAGCCAGCGGCTGAGGGAAGTCTGCCGGTTGTGCTGCCCGCGGATGCCGGGCAGACGGCCGGCGAGATAGATGATCGGTGCGCAGGCCAAGGGGAGGATGAGTAATATCCAGAATAACTTATTTGGCATGTTAAGCTCCCACTCCCAATAGAACAATGGTGAGGATCAAGGCGATCACGATGTACACAAGGTTCCAACTTAACAAGCCGGTTTGGGTCTTGCGCAGCTTTTCTGCAGTAAAGCCGACTACACGGGTGATCCCGGTGTTGATCGCTTCCATCCCAAAGGATGACTGGATCGGGCGGATCGTCCACCGCAAAAACTTCGGCAAGTTTTGAAACCGCATGAAGATCACCCAGATAGCAGCCCCGCCCAAAATGGTCAGGAGGGCCGTAATCGTGCCCGGGTTCGCGAGGATTTCCTTGACCAATGTACCGATGCTGATTTCATCTACTTTGTGATAGGGCAGCGTCAGGTGGGAGATCTTTGTCACTACCGCGACCAGCAGCCAACTGGTGAAGCTGCCGACCGTCAAAACAAGCAAGCTGGTCTTCATAGCCTTGCCCGCGGGATGGATGTGCAGCTCGGTCCGCGGCATGCCGTAGAACACCAGCCAGGTGACCCGCAGGGAATAGAGCGCCGTCAGGCCCGCGCCGATCAGCATCAGCCAGTAACCCCAGGCCGGCCCATACTCAAGACCGGCTTCTAGGATCAATTCCTTGCTCCAGAAACCGTTCAGGATGGGAATACCAGCCAGTGCCAGCGCGCCAACCACAAAAGCCGCCCGGATAAACGGCATCTTCTTTCCCAGCCCGCCCATGCGTTCGAGGTCGCGTGTCCCCACGGAGTGGATCACCGCCCCGGCCGATAAGAAGAGCAAGGCCTTGAATATAGCGTGGCTTAACAGATGAAACTGCACTGCCGTCTGTGCGCCTAAGCCGATGGCATAAACCATATACCCAAGTTGGGACACAGTAGAGTAAGCCAGCACCCGCTTGAGGTCACCGGCAACGATGGCCATCAGCGCGGCCGAGATCGCAGTGACGACCCCGACAACGATCACAGCGGTCTTCCAGCCGGGCACATCCGCGAAAGCCGGGTAGAACCGTGCCAGCAGGTACACACCCGCGTTCACCATCGTCGCCGCGTGGATCAGCGCGCTGATGGGCGTCGGCGCTTCCATCGCGTCCGGCAGCCAGGTTTGGAAAGGGAATTGCGCAGATTTCGCGGCAGCCGCGACCAGGAAACCAAACGCCGCGAAAGCCAGTACTCCACCGGGGATTGCCGCAGGAGCCGCCAACACCAGATCGATCTGGAAACTCCCGGTGGCCGCATAAAGCGCGAGCGCACCAGCCAGCAAACCCGCGCCGCCCACCTGGGTCATGATCAACGCTTTGATGCCGCCGCGAACTGCTTTGGGATCATCATTATTGAACGAGATCAGCGCGTAAGAGCTCAGCGCGGTGATCTCCCAGAAGAAGAACAGGTACAGCAGGCTGCCACTTAAGACCAGTCCGGTCATCGCCCCGATGAATAACAGGATGAAAGCGTAATACCGGGTAAGCTGATGCTCTCCCCGCATGTAATCCAGCGAGAAGATCACAGCCAGACAGCCGATCACCGTGGCGATCGCGACCAGCAGGCAGGCCAACCCATCCGGCCGTAATGTCAGGTTTCCAAAGGCATCTCCCATCGGGAGATCGATAACGGACTCAGCGGAGGCGGCTGGATACAGCAGCAGGGCAGCTAATCCCGCCAACCCGGAAAAGACAACCGCCGCGGGTCCGGCTAAATGCTGCCGCTTTTCACCCAGCGCCCAAACCACTACCGCGCCGAGCCAGGGAATGAGAATTGTGGAGAGAGTAAGGATCGCTGGCATGATCATCCCTTCAACTTAGTCAGGTCGCGCAGATCCAGCGAGCCGATACGCCGGCGCACCTGCAGTCCCAGTGCCAGCCCAACCACAGCCACGATCGTATCCGCGACGATCAAGGTCAGCGCCATGGATTGCCCCAATTGAATTTGACCCTGATATTTTGCCGCCAGCACCAGTGCCAGTATGGCGCCCTTGACCAGGATCTGCAGCGCGACGATCACTTTGATCAGGTTGCGCGTGACCAACAAACCGTAAATCCCTATGCCAACCAGGCAGATGACTGCCATGGTAATTACCAGGCGGGGTTCAATCGTCACTGTCACCTCCCTCAGGCTCGCCGGCAGCGGCCGGTTTACCCAACAGGGTTAATATGCCCAGCACACCGGCAAAGATCAAAACTACCTGCAGCGCCATATCCACGGCCCGATCCTGCCACAGGACCGTGGAAAAACCGGCCAGGCCGGCTTCCACCTGCGCGGGTTGTTGACCGGGCAGTACCATCCAGGCAAACGCGGCAACCACCAGTATCACCGCTGCCCAGGCCGCCGGCCTGGGTATGGACGGCAAGACCGTGCTGGCATCTTCCCCGGTGATGTTGATGGCGAAAACGAACAGGACCGTTACCAGCCCGGCGCCCACGCTCAACTCGATCACCGCGATCTGCGGCGCCCCCATCAAATAAAGCAAAATAGCGGTAAGAGCGCTGCTGCCCGCCAGCCAGATTGCCGACTGTAACAAATACGACGATCGAATAGCAAGCACCGCACAAAAAATCATACCCCCGGCGACAACAACCTCCAACATGGCACCTCCTGCAACCTACGTGCTGTAACAAGGATACTTGCCATGCGGATTTTTGTCATGTGCAGTAAATCACAAACCTGATGTTACCTTTTTTTTGACCCGGTATTCAGTTGAAATTTACCGCAGCCAGTTGACATTAGAACATTTATTCTATATAATAACAGCATGAACATCATCTCGTACGCCTCCCCCGCCACTACTTTTCTGCCCGACCCCGCCAGCGGAAAAACCCTGGCCGTGCTGGCGCCGCATGCCGGCCGCAATTTGATGCTTGAAACCGCCGCGCGCTGTTCCATCCGCGGGCCGGTGCACGTGCTGGACGGCGGAAACCACTTTAACGCTTACCTGGTAGCGCGGGCTGTGCGCCGCCATACCGAAAATATGGATGACATGCTGCGGCGCATCAACCTGGCGCGCGCTTTTACCTGCTATCAGATGGAATCGCTGTTGGCCGCGGCCGCGGCGCTGGCGCGTCAACGCGCGGCGCCAGCCCCCGCCACCCTGGTGCTGGACCTGCTGGCGACATTCTATGATGAGAATGTTCAACTGGCGGAACGGCAGCGGCTGCTGCGCCTGTGCCAACGGTACTTCAAGGTACTGTCCGCGTACGGCTCGCTGCTCATCAGCTTGCGGCCGGCGCAGTGCGACCGCCCGGATCAGCAGCTGCTGCTGGATGACATGCTGGCCTTCGTGGATGACGTCTGGCAGGCCGAGATACTCTCGGCGCCCGCCATCCCCCGCCTGTTTTAAAGACGCCATGGGACGCACACTTCCATCCATTACCCAGGAGTTTTTAGGCGAACAGGAAGTTTTCGCGCGCTTCCGGCGCGCCTTGCGCCGCAAAGACCAGCTGGCCCTGGACGACCTGTTTGCTGCCGCGCAGCAGCACCTGGCCGCGGCCGCCTACGCCGCGCACGCGCTGCCGTTTGAGACTTTCCTGCTGGCCATGCTGCTGGAAGAGCACAAAGAACTGCTGCGGCTGCGGCAGATCATTGAAGAAACGCTGCCCGCAACCGCCCCGCCTCACGCCGCGGAAGAGACCCGCGAATGACCGCCCCGGCTGACACCCACTGCATGGGCTGGGTGCTGGATATCTTTGAAACCCCGCGCCAGGGGGTGGCTGTGTGGTTTCTGGCCGAAGACGGCCGGCGATTGCGCTTTACCCAACCCTTTCCGGTCACCTTCTACGCCGCGGCCAGCCCGGCCCGTCTGCAAGCCCTGCGCCGCGAACTCCTCCAACAGCCAGTGCCTCCCCGGCTATCCGAAACGCGCCGGCGGGATCTGTTCATCAACGCGGAGATACCCGTGCTGGCCATTGAGGTAGCAGAAGCTTCCCACCAGCCGCTGTTATTCCAGCATGTCAGCCGCGCTTTTCCAGACATCACCTTCTATGACGCGGACATCCAGATCTCACTGCGCTACCAGGCCAGCACAGGTGTTTTTCCGCTGGCTTACTGCAGCGTTGCCGCCGATGAGCGCGGCGTCATCCAGTCTATTCAGGCGCTGGATACCCCCTGGGAACTCGACCCGCCGCCGCCCCCACTGCGCGTCCTCTCATTGGAGCCGGACGTGCCGCCCGCTCACAGCCAACCGCGCGAACTCCTCGTCCGCTATGAAAAGCACACCGGCCGCTTCCCGCTGCAACCCGAAAGGCCGTTCATCATCAACATCGCTGCCATTCTGCAATCCTATGACCCGGATATTCTGCTGACCAACTGGGGAGATACCTGGCTGATCGACCACCTGCTGCGCCTTTCAGAAAAATGGAAGGTGCCGCTGCCCTTGAACCGGGAAGCGGCCCGCGGGGTAGCCCGCCGGGGAGAGCGGGTGTATTTCTCTTACGGGCAGGTGATTCACCGCGGCGAGCAGATCCACCTGTTTGGCCGGCTGCATGTCGACCGCTGCAACGCCATGCTGTGGGGGGATTACGGGCTGGACGGCGTATTCGAGCTGGGCCGTGTCACCGGCTTGCCGCTGCAAATGTGCGCGCGCGTTTCGCCCGGCTCCGGCATTTCCGCCATGCAGATGATCACCGCTTTGCGCATGAAAATACTGGTGCCCTGGCATAAGCAAAAAGCCGAAGATCCCCGCAGCGCTTCAGACCTGTTCTACGGCGATCAGGGTGGCTTGGTCTATCAACCCACCATCGGGCTGCACAGCCATGTCGGGGAGATCGATTTTATCTCCATGTATCCCAGCGTCATGGTACATTTCAATATTTCGCCTGAAACAGTGGGAACGAACGTACCCGGGGCTGAAGAGGTGCCGGAGCTTGGCATGACGATCGACCGCAGCACGCCGGGGCTGGTGCCGCTGACCCTGCAGCCGCTGCTGCATAAGCGCATCTCCTTCAAAGAACGCCTGCTGGATCTGCCGGCGTGGGACCCGCGCAAACGCCGTTACCAGATGTGCGTTTCTGCCCATAAGTGGCTGCTGGTTACCTGCTTTGGCTACCTGGGGTACAAGAACGCGCGTTTCGGACGGATAGAAGCGCATCAGGCCGTCACAGCCTACGGACGGGAGATGCTTCTGACCGCCAAGGAATCCGCTGAAGACCTGGGGTTCGAGATTCTGCACATGTATGTGGATGGGCTGTGGGTCAAGAAACCCGGCATGAAAACGGTGCAGGACTTTCAGCCGATCCTGGATGAGGTTTCTCAGCGGACGGGTATGCCCATCTCGCTAGACGGCGTCTTCCGCTGGGTGGCATTCCTGCCATCGCGGCGGGATGTCCGTATTCCGGTACCGAACCGCTATTTTGGCGTCTTTCAAGATGGCACCATCAAGGTGCGCGGTATCGAAGCCCGGCGCGGTGATACGCCGGCTTGCATCGCCGGTACACAGATGGAATTGCTCAAATTAATGTCGGCCGCGGACAGCGCGGAAGAGCTGCCGTCACTGCTGCCGCAAATGCGCGCCTTTCTGCTCAAACGGCTGACGCTCATCCGGCAGCGCGCGCTGCCGCTGGAAGAGTACCTGGTAACGCTGAAACTGAGCCGCAAGCTCAGTGATTACAAGAGCCCCAACACCCCCACCGCGGCCGCGCTCACACAACTGGAAGCCAGCGGAAAATCCCTGCGCCCCGGGCAGAAGGTTCGCTTTCTATTTACGCTGGGCGAACCGGGCGTGCGCGCGTGGGACCTGCCGGATGAGTTCGATCCGCGCTCGCTGGACCTGGAGCGCTACCAGGTGCTTTTTTTGCGAGCCGTTTTCACCCTGCTGCAACCGCTGGGGTTCAGTGAACGGGGAGTGGAGGACTGGCTCTTTAACCGCGAGAGAGCGGTGGAAATGCCGCTGCCGACATTTCATCGCGCGGGCCAGCGTCAACTGCCGGCTTTTTGCGGAGTTGAAAACGCTTGATGTTGGTGTAAATGGCCGCACAGGTAATCGGATGGGGGAAGACGAAACAAACCAGAGGTTCAACGGATCTTTCCCTGCGCGTGTGAGTAAATTAACCCGGCTGCTCTGACAGTTCAGCCGGGTTACCTTTTTCGCTATCGGCTGAAGCGCGCCTGGCGGAGGCGCTATTCGTCATGAATTTCATTTTGATATTCAATAATTAATATTTTCTACTTTCTTCTTTATTTTCTTAATATTCTATTGACTTTCTATTATTATTCTGTATACTATGTTTAATATTTACTTTGGAGGATGCATGAAAACTCAATTAACCCGTTGTCCGGTCTGCGAGCATGATCTGACGGTCACGCGCCTGGCGTGTGATAACTGCGCGACGACCATCGAAGGCAGTTTCTCCTCCATCAGCGGGCCATTCAACAGTCTTTCACCTGAGCAGGCCGCTTTCGCGCTGACCTTCATCAAATGCGAGGGCCGCTTCAACCGGATGGAAGATGAATTGAAGATCTCCTACCCCACCCTGCGCAACCGGTTGGTAGAGCTGCTGCGCGCGTTGGGGTTTGAGCCCGCCAGAGAAGATCCGCAGCCAAACCGCTTAAGCAATGAAGAGCGCGAACGCATTCTGGATGATATGAGCGAGGGCCGCATCACTTATGAAGATGCCCGGAAACTGTTGGCCGGTGAAAACTAGGAAAAGTAAAGGAGGAGCGTCTCATGCCAACCGATAATGAGAAACTGAAGATCATGAAGATGGTACAAGAAGGCAAGATCACCGCCGAAGAAGCCATCACCCTGCTGGACGCGCTCGGCTCGCAAGCCAGGAAAGCGCCGGCCCAGGATATCAACCCACCTGTGCGGAGCGGAGAACCCGGGAGATGGTTCCGGGTGAAGATCACCGATTCTGTCAGTGGAAAATTGCGTACGAACATCCGCCTGCCGTTAAGCCTGGTTGGCGCGGGCCTGAAAATGGGTGCCCGCTTCTCGCCGGAGATGGAAGGCATCGACATCAACGCCATCAACGAAGCGCTGCGCAAAGGCGAAACCGGCCTGCTGGTGGATGTCATCGACGATGACGACCAGGAACACGTTGAGATTTATATAGAGTAGCAAAGCCATCTGGTACACTTGGAAGGAGTAGAACAAATGAAACCTCTCACTTACGATGATCTCAAGCCGCGCTTGGAAAAACATGCCCTCTACCTCCAGAAACAGGAAGGCGGAGAGCGATTAAACCTGGCCGGTCAGAACCTGCGCCGGATCAATTTAGCGGATGCCAACCTGCGGGATGCCTTCCTGTCTGATACTGATCTGTCGGAGGCGAACTTGAAGGATGCCAACCTGACAGATGCGGATCTGTCAGACGCAAACCTGGAAGGGGCTAACCTGGATTATGCCCGCCTCTCTGGCGCCAATTTCACGGATGCCAACCTGGAAGGGGCTAATCTCTCCCATGCAAAATTGACCGGCGCTATTCTGGTAGATGCGAACCTGGAAGGAGCGAACCTGGACGGGTGTTCCTTGATGGGCATCGACCTGACAGATGCCAATCTGCTCGGAGCGAACCTTGCAGGCATCAATTTAATGGGAGCCACCCTGGTTGACGTCAACCTGGAAGGTGCCAATCTCCGCAATGCCAACCTGACCTGCGTCAACCTGACAGATACCAATCTGACCGGGGCAAATTTAGAAGAAGCCAACTTGATGGGAGCAAAACTGGCAGACGCTGTTCTGACTGGCTGCAACCTAAAGGGAGCGAATCTGTTGTGTGCGGTGCTGACAGATGTCGACCTGATCGGCGCGACCCTGACAGAGGCTAATCTGACTTCGACCAAAATGCAGGACGCGAAGCTGGTTGGAGCCACCCTCCGAAATGCCATCCTCAAAGACGCGGATTTGGAGGATGCGGATTTAAAAGGCGCCAACCTCACTGGCGCGGACCTGGAAGACGCATACCTGGAAGGCGCGAACATGAAAGACGTCAACCTGACGGGTGTTCTTCATTTTACGTTCCATAAAAAGGCAGATTAAGTTTTGAATTCCATGAACAATCAGGATCAACTCTCAAGTCACTGGCTGCGGACATTCGTCTTCATCTGGGTCGGGCAAGCCTTCTCCATGTTGGGCTCCATGCTCGTCCAATTTTCTCTGGTCTGGTGGTTAACCCAGAAAACAGGCTCTGCCACCATCCTGGCGACGGCCAGCCTGGTGGCATATCTGCCGATGGTATTTCTCGGCCCGTTCGCCGGCGCCATTGTGGATCGCAATGACCGTAAGCGGATCATGATCCTATCAGACGCGTCGATCGCCCTCACCACCCTGGGGCTGGTTGTGATCGCATGGCTGGGGATCCTGGCACCCTGGCATATCTACATCGCCATGTTCATCCGGTCACTGGGGCAGACCTTTCACAGCCCGGCCATGACGGCCAGCACCACCCTGCTGGTGCCAGAAAAGCATTACGCGCGCGTCTCCGGGGTCAACCAGGCACTGGCGGGCGCCATGAACATCATCGCCCCACCCATCGGCGCTTTATTGATTGGTGCGATCGACTTACAATGGATTCTTTCAATTGACATCATCACCGCGGTGCTTGCCATAACACCCTTACTTTTCGTTACCATACCCAACCCGGTGCGCGCCGCGGTCGCTGCTGAATCCAAAAATCTCATCGCTTCATTACTGATCGATATCAAGCAGGGATATCTGTATATCTATCGCTGGAAGGGCTTGTTTATCGTCATCATGTTCGCTCTCAGCATCAACCTGCTGATCAACCCGGCATTTTCTCTGCTGCCTCTGCTGGTTACCGGGCATTTTCAGGGAACCGCGCTGCATTTCAGCTACCTGGAGTCCGCGATCGGGATCGGGTTCGTGGTGGGCGGGCTGGGGTTGGGAGCCTGGGGCGGCTTCAAACGGAGAATAGTTACCGCCACTTTAGGAATCGGGGGAATGGGGGTAGGCGCGCTCCTGCTAGGTTTCGCGCCGGCGCACTTATTCCCGATGGCGGTTGCCGGAGTCTTCGTGCTTGGTGTGATGAATCCAATCGCCAACGGGCCGCTCTTCGCGCTGCTGCAATCCCGGGTCGAGCCTTCTTACCAGGGCCGCGTCACGACGGTCGTCAATAGTTTGGCCACCGGTCTGACCCCTCTTTCGCTGGCCGTCGCAGGTCCATTGTCGGATAAATATGGAATTCAAACCTGGTTCGTTTTGGGAGGAGTTCTCTGCCTGATCATCCCGGTCCTGATGCTAACGATCCGACCGGTTGTCGCGCTGGACGATCCAGCCGATCCTGTTACGGTGGAAACCGCGCCAGGAGTTGGTTAAAAAACAAGCGCCTCGCTAACCGCGAGGCGCTTTTCATTTTTATAGTTCAAATGATTGGCCGGAGATAAAATTCTCCAGGCTTTTGATGGTTGATTCCTGCATTGCCATGATCTCTTTTACAATGTCGCCGATGGTGATCATCCCAACCACTTTACCTTTGTCGATGATCGGCAGGTGGCGGATGTGTTTTTCGGTCATGACTTTCATGCACTCACCCATGGTTGCGTCCAATCCTTTGGTGATGACATTCGTGACCATGACATCTTTGACCAGGCTGTTCACATCGTAAACTCCGGTTCTGGCTAATTGCCGGGCGACGTCCCTTTCCGAAAGGATCCCAACCAATTTTTCCCCTTCGATCACTACCAGCGCACCGATATCTTTATCATCCATTAATTTAAGCGCTTCGAGTGCTTTGGCATTCGGCGCGACAGACCAAACCGTCCGACCTTTAATATCCAATAAATGTTTTACGATCGCCATTGAATCCTCCTTCGAATTGAGATATCTAATTATATGAAGAAATGCAAAATGAATACAATAGAAATACGTTATATTTTTATCACCAAAAGGTATTTTCCAGCATGACGATTGTTTTAACAAACCAGGATATCGACACGAGAGGTGCATGATGCAAACGATAGATCTGCGGGCAGCCAACCGCGCGCTGCTAAACCCCAAACCGGGCAGAGTGGAAGTTGTCACCGTACCCCCCACCCGGTATTTGATGCTGGACGGTCGCGGTGATCCAGTCCATTCGGATGACTATCATGGTTCTTTCGCCGCCCTGTACGGCTTGGCCTATGGTCTCAAATTCCACTATAAGAAGCATGAGGGTATCGATTACAACATGCTGGCGATTGAGGGATTATGGTGGGCAGAACCCGCCGAGTCCTTCTCCATGGAAAGAAGGCAGGATTGGATCTGGACCATGATGTTAAGCATCCCGGAATTCATCCCGGATGAGTTGATCCAATCCATGCGGCAGGAAATTATCCGGAAGAAAGCCACCCCACTCATGGACCGCGTCTACCCGCAAACGTTGGAGGAAGGCGAATGTTTTCAAACGATGCACATCGGCCCGTACGCGGCCGAGCCGCCCACCATCCAATTCCTGCACGCGGAGATCCACGCGCGGGGATATACATTCCGCGGTAAACACCATGAGATCTACCTGGGAGACCCGCGCAAATCCGCGCCGGAAAAGTTGAAAACGATCCTGCGCCAGCCAGTCTCACGCCGTGAATAAATATTCTGATTCTGATCGTATCCGCGCTTCCGTACTCCCTTTTTTCACTGGTATACTTGCGCGATATCCTAACTCAAGATTCGTTTTCGGAGTGACATTATTTCGCCCATGCGGGCAATTCCGAAATTCGATTTTGTGTTGGTCACACATCCGCGATCATTAATTGGACCAGGAAATACAATGTCTTTATATATTGGCGAGCTCGCCGCGATATTTACCTCAGTCTGTTGGACCATCAGCGCCACTGTGTATTCATACACTGGCGACAAGATCGGCGCGCAGGTTGTCAACCGTCTGCGGTTGCTGGTCGCGATTCTGATGCTGGTAGCGATCAATTGGATCTTCTATGGGCAGCCCCTCCCGCTGCAGGCAGGCTCTGACCGGTGGATCTGGCTTTCGTTATCCGGTATCGTAGGTCTGGCAATCGGCGACGCGTTTCTCTTCCAGTCATACAGCTTAATCGGCGCGCGGATGGGCTTATTGCTGCTCAGCTTATCCCCGGTTTTCTCAACTCTGATCGCCTGGCTCTTTCTGGGTGAGACTCTCACGCCCATCCAACTGGGTGGAATGGTGCTGGCCCTGGGCGGGATCAGCTGGGTGATCTTCGCGAAACGGGCCACCTCGACCGAAGATCTCCATCCGCGCAAAGTCTTTCTGGGAGTTCTCTTCGGAGTGCTGGCAGCCGTCGGTCAGGCCGGCGGGCTGGTCCTTTCCCGGCAGGGTATCCAGGGCGGCTTTCCACCTTTTGCTGGTACCTTGATCCGCATGATAGCCGCGTTCATTTCTCTCTGGCTGCTGGCGGTCATCCAGAAGAAAGCCGTGCCCACCCTGGTAGCCGCATACAAGAATCCCCGCATCTCAGCGCTGGTGTTCTTTGGTTCCATCTTCGGGCCGGTGGTCGGGGTATCACTCTCACTGCTGGCCGTGCAATATGCCAAGTTGGGCATCGCGTCCACCCTGATGGCTCTGCCGCCGGTATTGATGATGCCGGTCAGTTACTTCTTCTTCCATGAGAAATTTGGCTGGCAAGCCATTCTGGGGACGATCATCACGGTCGCGGGTGTTGCGGCACTGTTTCTGACTTGACGCCAGTTTTAATTAGGTTTTTTGCAGAAATTCTATATAATGATATTGATGTCGGCATGTTCTCAATCTATCAATAATCAATCGACCATCCGGGTTCTGATCGTGGATGACCATCCTTTCCTGCGGAAAGGTATTCGTGCTTTCATCGAGCAGGAAACGGATATTGAGGTTAGCGGAGAAACCGGCAGCGGCAAAGAATGTTTACGGCTCTGCCAGCAAAATCCGCCGGATGTGCTTTTGCTTGATCTTTCACTGCCCGATATGCCGGGGATCCAGATCCTGAAGGAGTTACAGCGTACGTCACCGCAATTGCGCATTGTCGTTTTCAGCAGCTATTCTGATGATGATAATATCCTGGCCGCGATCCAGGCCGGAGCCACCGGTTACCTGATCAAGACTGATAGACCGGAAAAAATCCTGCAGGCGTTACGCAACGCCCACCACGGCATCTCAACCCTGTCTGATTTTGTGGAAGCGCGTGTGGCGGATATGGACCAACAGGGTGATGATGCCATCCCGGCAATGCACCACCTCACCACGCGGGAGTTGGAAATCCTCAGGCTGCTCGCCACCGGGCATACCAATCACGAGATCGCTGAGAAGTGCTTCATTAGTGAAGGTACAGTCCGCACCCATATCTTCCACATGCAAGAAAAATTGGGCATCGACAGCCGCGCCCGGCTGGTGATCTATTCGATCAAGCAGGGTATTGCCCAAGTCTGACGTTTTCCGCAACCCCCCCAACTCCCAATAACATCCTAAGCGCTCAGATCAAGTCACCTGAGAATGTGACTATAAATGTACCCGGGGTCATAGTTCATCCTCCCGCCGTTCTGTTATTCTGGTACTGTGTCAAACATAAATCAAAAGGGGCACGATTTTCTGAAGAAGATCGTCTCCCTTATTAATGCTTTTACGTTTGATCCGGTAAAGAACAGTACTTCACCTACATGCCTGGAGGATATATGCAAATTGTCACTGATCAGGGGATGGACCTCAGCCAAACACAGATCGCGGGTACGCGTCTGGACACGGTTCCCCTCAAAATCTCGTTGGAAGGCCGGACTTACCAGGGTGCTGATTCGATCGATTATGTCGCCTTTTACAAATTACTCTCGGAGACCGAGAGCTTTCCCACCACCACCCAACCATCACCGGGGGATTTCGCTGAGGTTTACCGCAGGCTAGCAAAAACAGATCCCGACATTCTATCCATTCATATCTCATCCGGCTTGAGCGGAACGATCAACTCCGCCCGGCTGGGCGCTGAAATGGTGCCAGAAGCCAATGTCACCATTGTGGACACAAAAACCCTGTCCATCACATTTGGCTGGCAGGTGCAGGCCGCTGCCCGGGCATTGCAGGCAGGTTGGCCGTTGCGGGACATCATCAAGCTGATGTCCGACATCCAGCAGGGAACGGACACGCTATTCACACTGGCAGACCTGAAATACCTGATCCACGGCGGCCGGATCAGCCACATTAAAGCGCTGATGGGTTCGCTGTTGAATATCAAGCCAGTCATTGGCGTTTCGCAGGTGGATGGTAAGTATTATTCGCGCGCGCAGGAATTCACATTTAAGAAAGCTGTTCAGAAAATCGCGGAGCTGGCAGTGACCAAACACGGTGAAGGCGCTTCGCTGCGTGTGCAGATCGTCCACGGTAACAACCCGGAAGGGGTTGAACTGCTTCAAGAAAAATTGGCAGCTTACCTGAACTGCACCTTTGAAGACACCCTGCCAGTCGCCCCGGTTCTCGGCGCCCACACCGGTCCATCTGTCATCGGCGCCGGTTTTGCCCCGCTGGATCTCTTCCTGCACCCGGATCTGAACCTGCTCAACCGTGAAATGGCAATGGCATAACCTGGTTCATTGTTTTTTGATACAATAACTCTCTCAATCCTTTGGGAGAGTTTTTTTATGCTGGATCACCCCACAAACAACCTGACCAAGCGGCAGATCTGGTGGTTGGCTATCCGTCCGCGGACATTGCCGGCTTCTACGGCTGGCGTTGTCACCGGGACCGCTGTCGCGATTCTGGCGGGGAAGTTTTCCTGGCTGCCGGCGCTGGCAGCCCTGGCGGTTGCCCTGCTGCTGCAGATCGCCAGCAATCTGGCCAATGATGTTTTCGATTTTGAGCACGGCAAAGATACCAGCGCCCGGGTCGGCCCAGTGCGTGTGACAGCCGCGCGCCTGCTCACCCCTGCCCAGGTGAAACGCGGCCTGGCTTGCGTTGTTATTCTTGCTGCGCTCATTGGTTTATACCTGGCGTTTGTCACTGGTTGGCCGGTAATTCTGATCGGGTTGGCTGCCATTGGCTCTGCCATTTTGTATACCGGCGGACCCTACCCACTGGGTTATCACGGCTTTGGCGACCTGTTCGTTTTCCTGTTCTTTGGCCTGGCGGCTGTCACCGGTACCTATTATGTTCAGGCTGGTTCAACCGCTCCCGCCGCCTGGTTGATGTCAATCCCGCTCGGGCTGCTGGTAGTTAATTTGCTGGTGGTGAATAACCTGAGAGATATTCACACCGATGCCGCGGTCGGAAAGCGCACCCTGGCTGTTCGGTTAGGCGTCCGGAATACAAAACTGAATTATCTGATCTGGTTCATCCTGGCTTACCTGGCTATCCCGGTATATATTCTGTTCCAGATCATACCTTCCTGGTCTATGCTGGTATGTCTATCCATACCGGAAGGTATTCGCTTGCTGAAGATGGTTTTTACCCGCGAAGGGCGTGATCTGAACCCGGCCCTGGCCGGTACCGGCCGGCTGGCATTGATCTACGCGGTATTATTCCTGATCTCCGTTTTGCTGGCAGTGATCCTTTAGCTAGCGCAGCGCCACCCAGGGGCATAGTTTCTTTTCCAACCAATCAATACTGAAGTACAGGCCCAACCCGAGCACACTCATCATCAACACCCCGGCATACATGGCCGGGTAGTTGAGCAATGTGCTGCCGTTAAAGTAGATGTAATACCCCAACCCTTTTTTCGTGGCAAACAGTTCCGCGATGTATAAAACAGCCACCGCGGTGCCGACCGACTGCCGGAGTGCAGTCAGGATCGCCGGCAGGCTTGCCGGTAAATAAACATACCGGAAGAGTGCCCGCCGGCCGGCACCCAGGCTGCGAATGCTCTGGATCAACTGGTGTGGAATAGCCAGTGCCTGGTCCCGCACCAATACAACGATTTGGAAGAATAGGATGATGAATACCAGGATGATCTTCGCCAGGTCCCCCACACCCAGGAAAAGCATCAGGATGGGAACAAAAACAACCTTGGGGATTGGATAAAGGATATAGATGATGGGAGAAAACAACCTATTTAGAGCGGGGGATTGACCGATCACAATTCCAGCCGGCGCAGCCAGCAAGATCGCCAACAGCATACTGGCAGCCACCCGCCAGAGACTGGCAAAGAAGTGCGCTGGCAAGTCTCTGCCCATTTCCATTACCAGCACCTGCAATACCTTCCAGGGGCCGGGCAGAATAGGCAGATGAACAACCCAGGCCAGTAATTGCCAGATCACCAGCAGGAATACCGTAGCCACCAGTAATGAGCTTTTCTTCATGCCGCGGACATCCTCTCCCGCAGCTCCTGGCACAGCCGTGTTCCGGCCGCGGTCAAAGACCCTTCCGGGTTGCAGCCATGCGGATTGTCAATGATCTGGGCGGTCTGTTGGGGCGGCTCAGCCAGCAACCAGATGCGCTTGCCCATCAGAACGGCTTCTTCGATCGAATGGGTGACCAGGACGGCGGTGATGCCATTTTCCAGGCACAAGCCGCGCACCAGGTTTTGCAGGTCGATCCGGGTAACCGCGTCCAGGGAAGAAAAAGGCTCATCCATCAGCAACAGGTCAGGGTTGAGCGCCAGCGTGCGGGCGATGGCAACGCGCTGCCGCTGCCCGCCGGAAATCTGTGCCGGGTATTTCGCGGCCAGGTGGGCAATGCCCAATCTCTCCAGCAAGTCATACACCCGCGGAAGTTCCACCCGCGCGGGTGGAGCATGTTTCCCGTCCGGCCCATACAGGCGACGCACATGCTGACCCAGCGCGGCATTTTGCAGAACTGTCGCCCACGGCAGCAAGCCGTAATCCTGCAAGATCAAACCCGTGTGCGGACGCGGGCGCAGGATATCTTCTCCATCAACGGAGATGCTCCCCGCGGTCGGAGCAAGTAAACCGGCCAGCAGATACAGGAAAGTGGTTTTCCCGCAGCCAGAGGTGCCTAGAATCGACCAGGTATCCCCGCGCTCCACACTCCAGTTAATTTCCTGGAAGAGTGGCTTGCCGTTGGGATACCCGAAAGATAGATCCTTGAGCTGGATCATGCGATCCGCGAAAAAACTCACTGGGGGACAGCCACCGTGTCTGGCAGGTAATCTCCCGTGACCGAATCCCAGTAAGAGACATCCACAGGTAATAAACCCATCTCCTGCGCCCATTGCATGGCATCATTCCATTCCACTTCAGAGGGCAAGCCGGCGGTTGTGAATTCCGGTAACTGGTATGTTTCCAGCAACGGAGCCGGAACCAGTTTTTGCTCGGTCAGGATATCGGTGTAGCCCGTGGGATTGGCATTGATCATGGCAACCGCTTCTTCAATCCCGGACAGGAACGCTTTTACCGCGTCGCCTTTGGTATTCAAACTATCCGCCCGGAAACTGTAAACAGAGAAACCGTATTGCGGGTATTGCGAGTCATCCAGGATAATTTTGGCGCCTTGCTGGACTGCCAGCGCGGCCAGCGGATCCGGCATGACCGCGGCGGATAGTTCGCCGGAAGTCAATAGCGCCATTCTTTCCGGGATCTTGGGAACCGCGATGGTCTTGATGTCTTCCCTGGCCAGGCCGCTTTCCTGCAGCAGACGGTATGTGACGTATTCGATGACGGTTCCCTGAGAAACACCAATTTCCACCCCTTTCAACTGGTCCGGGGAGGTGATGCCGCTTTTACCAGAGGCGAGAATGAAGAAGTGACCGGCATCCGCGGTTGGCTTTAATGCATATCGCACGATCTTGATCTGGGTCTGTTCTTTATTGAAAAAGAAAGTGGAAATGGTTTCGTTGATCATCCCATCCACCTGCCCGGCGCTGATGAGCTGATCTCTTTCCGGCGCGGAAGCGACCGGGACAAACTCAACCCGCACGCCGGCCTTCTCAAACAGGCCTTCCTTTTGCGCCACGAAGATCGGCAAAGCATCGATGACCGGGAGCGCGGTCACCTTGAGCAGCGGTAATTCAACGGCTGCCTCGGCCGGGGCTGGTTCAGTGACTGATGGATCAACGGTTGCCGCCGGAGTACATGCGGACAGCGCCAGTGACAATATCGCGCAGATACTAATAAACCATAGGCTCTTTCTCATTATCATCCTCGCTCGCTAAAGTTTTGGTGAATTATACAACGAACCCTATTAGCGGATGAGAGAAAGCCTCTATCCCAACTCCCCCACACAACCGCACATTTATTCCTGAGAATCCTGGATGGCTGTCTGTAATTTGATCAAGATCTCTTTCTTCCTTTTCAGCATCTCCTTGTAATCCAGATTCTCTGTGGAGTGTATCTCGACCCGCATATCCGAAATGCAGGCATCCAGTAATTCGATCAGGATATCCGCTTCCTCAGTATCGATATTTAGTGTGATCATGCCGTCCTCCTTCAAGGAACCGCATTCGTACTCCTGATTCCATTATAAAGAGCAGTCTAGATAGATTCAATACGGCATGGATGATACACATGCGCGCGACCGCAGGTACCATTAACGTAATCCTTATATTTGTATGAACATTTTATGGTAGAATTTTTGATTTAGTACACGAAAATTTACCTGGCGACAGGTTTAATTACAATCCAATGGAGGATTTATGTCAAAGAAATGGGTATATCTATTTAACGAAGTGGAACATGCGCAAAAATACGCCAAGGGAGACTGGGACAAAGTCCGCGGCCTGCTGGGTGGTAAAGGCGCGAACCTGGCTGAAATGACCCGCATTCACCTGCCTGTGCCGCCCTTCTTCACCATCACCACCGAAGCCTGCAATGCCTATTCTGCCAGCGGTCAGTTCCCGGAGGGGATGTGGCGCCAGGTGCTATCCGCGCTGAAAAAGGTTGAAGCCGCTTCAGGCAAGAAATTCGGCGCTCCATCAAATCCGCTGCTGGTCTCCTGCCGCTCCGGCGCTAAATTCTCTATGCCCGGTATGATGGACACCGTCTTGAACATCGGCCTGAACGACCGGACCGCCCGCGGTATGGTGAAATTGACCGGCAATGAGCGGTTTGTTTATGACTCATACCGCCGTTTGATCCAGATGTTCGGTTCCGTAGTCCTTGGATTACCCGATGAGGCTTACGAGGATGTTCTGGAAGCCTACAAACACAGCAAAGGTTACAAGTCCGATACGGATCTGAAAGCCGAAGATCTGAAGATCCTGACCGAGAAGTTCAAAGATGTTACCGCCAGCCACGGCTTTGTATTCCCGCAGGAACCGATGAAACAATTGGAGCTGGCGACTGAAGCCGTCTTTAAGAGCTGGAATGGCAAACGCGCCGTCGATTACCGCCGCGCCACTAACATTCCCGATGATCTCGGCACCGCCGTCAATATCGTGACCATGGTGTTCGGTAACATGGGCTGGGAATCCGCTACCGGCGTTGCCTTTACCCGCGACCCGCAAACCGGTGAGAAGGAAATGTTCGGCGATTACCTGCTGAACGCCCAGGGCGAGGATGTGGTTGCCGGTATTCGCAATACCGAAAAGATCATCAACCTGAAGAAAGACCTGCCCGAAGCCTACCAGCAATTCATGGACATCACCACCATGCTGGAGAAGCATTACACCGACATGCAGGATGTCGAATTCACCATTGAAAACAAGCGGTTGTGGATGCTCCAGACCCGCAACGGCAAACGCACCGCGAAGGCTGCCGTCAAGATGGCAGTGGATATGGTCGGCGAGAAGCTGATCACCAAACAGGAAGCCATCCTGCGCGTCACCCCCGAAAATGTGGATACGCTGCTGCACCCGCAATTCGACCCGAAAGCCATCAAAGCCGCCAAAACCAGCGGCAGCTACTACGGCAGCGGTGTGAACGCCTCCCCCGGTGCCGCGGTCGGTCAGATCTACTTTGACGCGGATACCGCCGAGCGCATGGCCAAGGAACACAAACAGGATGTCATCATGGTCCGCCCGTTCACCAAACCGGACGATGTGCACGGCATGCTGGCTGCCAAAGGTATTCTCACTTCTGAAGGCGGCGCTACCTCGCATGCCGCGGTCGTCGCCCGCCAGTTCGGTGTCCCCTGCGTCGTCGGCGCTTCCAGCATCAAGATCGATATGGACCGCCGTTTGATGGTTGCCAACGAAGTGGTCGTCAAAGAAGGTGAATGGATCTCCGTTGACGGCACGACCGGTGAGGTATTCCTCGGGAAAATCCCCGTGGTCGCCCCCTCTCTGGAAGAACAGAAAGACCTGTTGACCCTGCTGACCTGGGCGGATGAGATCTGCTCGACTGAAGGTATTCGCAAGTCGCCAAAAGGTTGGCCGACCCGCGGTTTGCAGGTTTGGGCCAACGCGGATTACCCGAAAGACGCCCAGCGCGCCCGCTCTTACGGCGCTGTTGGTATCGGACTGTGCCGTACCGAGCACATGTTCTTCGAAACCGAACGGCTGCCGATCGTTCAGCGCATGATCCTGGCCGAAACCAGCGCGGAACGCTCCGCGGCGCTGAATGAATTACTGCCCTCCCAGCGCTCAGATTTCGAAGGCCTGTTCCGCGCGATGGTGGACAATGACAAGAATAAAAATGGTTATCCGGTCATTATCCGCCTGATCGACCCGCCCCTGCATGAGTTCCTGCCCGGGGCTGAAGAGCTGGCTGAGAAGATCGTCTCCCGCCGGATCGAGAACCTTTCACAATACGCTGTCGGTAAAGGTGACACCAGCGAGATCGTTGAACTGCAAAAACTGCATGCCGCCGTCGAGGCGATGCATGAGAGCAACCCCATGATGGGTTTGCGCGGCGTCCGCCTTTCGATCGTGATGCCGGAGATCGTGGAAATGCAGGTGCGTGCCATCTTTGAAGCCGCCGCCAATGCCGCGCTGGATGGCTACAAACCCCGCCCGGAAGTGATGATCCCCCTGACCGGTCACGTGAATGAATTAAAATGGATTCAGCCGCGGTTGGAACGCATCGCCAAGACTGTCATGGAAGAGAAGAAGATCAAGTTCGAGTATAAATTCGGAACGATGATCGAAATCCCGCGTGCCGCGGTGACCGCCACCGAGATCGCGACCGAAGCCGAGTTCTTCTCCTTTGGCACCAATGACCTGACCCAGATGACCTTCGGCTACAGCCGCGATGACGCGGAACGTAACTTCCTGATCACCTATGTGGAACAGGGTATTCTGCCCAAGAATCCATTCCAGCAGCTGGACCGGGACGGCGTCGGCAGACTGATGAAGATGGCAGTCGAAGACGGCCGCTCCACCCGGGTCAACCTGGAAGTCGGTATTTGCGGTGAACACGGCGGTGATCCGTCATCGATCGAGTTCTGCCACATGATCGGCAACAACTATGTATCCTGCTCGCCCTTCCGCGTGCCGGTTGCCCGCCTGGCTGCCGCTCAGGCTGCGATCAAGTTCAGCAAATAGACGGGCCTATCAATAAATAGAATAAGCACGCCGGGATGACCGGCGTGCTTGTTTTTTCTTTTGCTGGCGCAGTTTATCTAGTTCCGGCAGTAAAACATCCGGTAGATCAGATCCAATTCCACAATGCTGCGGATGTACTGCCGCGTTTCCAGAAAACGGACGGTTTCCAGAAACAGGTCCGGGTCGTCACCCGATAATTCCCGCCAGGCCGCCGCGCTGCCGGGCCCGGAATTATACGCGGCCAGCGCGGTGAATAACTCATTATGAGAGGCATTCAATTGCTGACGCAGATAATTGCTGCCGACACGAATGTTGACCAAAGGCCGGTAAATATCCTTTTCAACGTAAACTGCCGGCCAGCCGAGTTGTGAAACGGTCTGGTTGGCTGTCTCTGGCATCAATTGCATTAATCCCTTTGCCCCAACACTGGATTCTACAAAACCTTCAAACAAACTTTCCTGGCGGATCAGGCTGAACAGAACCAGCGGATCGATATCTTCATCCGCGGCAGCCTGCAGGACGATGTCGCGGTAGTAGACGCCGTACCGCACATGGTTGAAGTAGATTGGCGCGTTCAAGGTGGCCGTCTCATCCAACCCGGCCAGTTGAAGCACCTGCCGGGACGCGAAGATCGCGGAGCGGTACAAGCCGGCATCCAGGAAATACTGGATCAGGCGATAAGTGTTCACCGGGTCCAGTTCATTTTCTATCCGGACGGCCTCATACTCTCCGCGAGCCTGCTCAAACAATCCCAGGCGCCAGAATTCCTGGCCGCGGATGATCCGCCGATCCTCGCTCAGGGGACCCAGATGATCCAGGTCAACTTCATCCCCCAAACTGAATGTCTTGCGCATCCAGGCATCCGCTGCCAGGTGTTCAGCTGGCAGGTCCATTGCCAGGTCCATCACCGGGCAGGCGGTGATCAAGTCCGTGCCAAGGAGCAGGCTGCGCGCCCGTTCACTGTAATATCCACCGGGGTCGGCCTCCAAAGCGTTTTGCCAGGCTGCCGCGGTTTTATCCGCGTCCCCCAGCGCCTGGTTGGATTTCCCGATCCATAACCAGGCGGAGGCAGTTTCATTGGGCTTCGTTGCCAACAGCAGTGCGCGCTGAAAAGTACTCAACGCGTCTGGATAATTCTGCTGCCGATAGCGCGTAATGCCTGACAGGAATATTCCAGAATATGATATTTCAGCCGAAGGATATTCCACCGCCAGCCGTTCCCAGGTACTCGCGGCCTGGTCCAGCTTTCCATCGCGCTCATAAATTCTGGCGGCTTCAAACAGATAACCCGGCGCTTGCGCGTCTGACGGCGCCGTCACCACAAAATCGATCAAGGTCTGAGCCGCGGCGGCATAATTGCCCTGGTAGTACCACAGGGTATAGGCTTTCTCGTCCCAGGCGGTGTTCCAATACCTGTCTCCCGAATGCCCCTGGATCAAAGCATCCCATTCGGTAACGGCTTGCGGGTAATCTTTCAGGTAGGTGTAGGATAGAGCCAGGTAATAATGGACAGTGCCGTCATGCGAAGCATTTTCTGCTTCATACGCGGTCAACGCGTCCACCGCCGCCTGGTACTGACCGGCGTAATAATCGACGATACCGCGATTCTGGTTGTCCACCGGCTGGTTGTCATTCACCAGTGCGACCAGGGCGAAATAGGAATCGCTGGCCTTGGGGTAATTATCCACACAGGTTAAGAAGTGCCCGTAAGCGGTTTCAAAATCCCCACGGTTATAGTAAATTTGCCCGATCAGGAACTCCGCCGCGGCCCGGTCATAATCATTCCCGGTGGTGCTCAGGATCTCCTGGTAAGTGGCGATCGCATCATCCCCCCGGCCGAGTTTTACCTGCGTGTCCGCTACTTTAAACAGCAGCCAAACAGGCGGAGATACCAGGGTACGTTCGATGGCCAATTGATACGCGCTGAGAGCTTCTTCATTCCGGCCAGCGCCAGCCAGAGAATCACCTAACTTTTCCAGATAATAATCATCCAGCAGCCCCGGCCGCAGATTCAGGTACTGCTCATACGCGCTGGCGGCCTCGTCAAAACGGTCTAGCCCAAAGTATATATCACCCAGGTACACCGCGGCCGTAGAAACTGCCAGCGGTGATTGGTACAACTCAGTGACCTGCCGGAATAAATCCAACGCTTTGAGTTCATCCCCGCGGAGATAATAAATCCGTCCCCGCATTACCAGGGAAGTGGCGCGAATTTCCGAATCGTCCGTAAGGTCATACGCCAGCTGGTAAGCATCCAGCGCGGAATCGTAATCTCCCTCCATAAAAGCCTGATCTGCCCTCTCGATCCGTCCGGCAGGGAGTGGTGTAGATGTGGCAGTCGGCTGCGGCGTGACCACGGGAGTCGGCTGATCCGTGGCTGCCGGCAGCGCAGTCGCGGATGCTTCTGGGAGAAAGGGCAGCTGCCCGGAGCAACTGGAAAGAACCAGGCTGAGGAATGTCAACCGGAGAATGAGATACTTTGTCTTCATGCAAGGTTTATAACGGATAACAGGGCGGGTGTCAAACCCGTCCATTTCATCCGGATGTCAGTCTTGCGAAAAACACTGCCTCAGACTAATCGTAACGAGATCCGGCCCCGGTCCATTTCTACTTTGATGATCTCTACATCTATCACATCCGCTACTGTTAATACAGTGCCAAAGGCCATTTGTGAGCGGTGCAGCAGCCCGTCCTGCTTGACACCAATATCCACGAAGGCGCCAAAATCCACCACATTACGGACGGTGCCCTTCAAGACCATGCCTTCGCGCAGATCTTCCATCTTCAGCACATCACTTCGCAGAATCGGAGCTGGCGCGTCCTGGCGCGGATCGCGGCCCGGGCGGACCAGCTGCTCTAAAATATCGGTCAAGGTGTGAACACCGCATCCCAGCTGCGCCGCCAGGTCTTCCGGTTTTATCTGCGACCGGATGCTTTCAATTGCTGTGCGCCGCTCAGCTAACGCGGCATTGGGCTGCATGCCGGAGCGCTGCATCACGGCTTCTGCCACCGGGTAACTTTCGGGGTGGATGGCTGAAGCGTCCAGCGCGTTTTTGCCGTTCAAAATCCGCAAAAATCCCGCGCTCTGCTCAAAGGCTTTCGGACCCAGCCCGCTGACATTCCGGATCTGCGTTCGGTCCGCGAACACGCCATTCTCATCCCGGTGCGCGACGATCTTCTCAGCCAGTTTGGGGCCAATGCCGGCCACATAACCCAGCAGCGCGGGAGAGGCGGTGTTGATATCAACACCGACGCGGTTCACGACGTCTTCCACCACCCCATCCAGGGTGTTCTTTAATAATCCCTGGTCAACATCATGTTGATATAAACCCACCCCGATCGAACGGGGGTCGATCTTCACCAGCTCCGCCAGTGGGTCTTGCACCCGCCGGGCAATGGACGCGGCTCCGCGTAAAGAGACGTCCAAATCCGGCATTTCTTGCCTGGCCAGCGGGCTGGCCGAATAAACGCTGGCGCCGGCTTCATTGGTAATGATGTACTTCACATCTGGTAAGTTCTCAATCACTTCAGCCGCCAGCTGCTCGGTTTCCCGGCTGGCGGTGCCGTTGCCGATCGATATCAGGGTGATGTGATGTTTCGCGATGAGCCCCTGAATGATCTCGACAGATTCTTTCCACTTCTTCTGCGGTTCATGCGGGTAGATCGTGCCGGTGTAGAGCAGCTTGCCGGTGGCATCCACCACCGCGGCTTTACAACCGGTCCGGAATCCCGGATCCAGCCCGAGGACGACTCTCCCAGCCAGCGGGGGCTGGTTCAGCAGACCGCGCAGGTTCTCCGCGAAAATGTGGATGGCGTGCAATTGGGATGAGACAGAAAGCTCCCGGCGGACATCCCGTTCGATCGCCGGCAGCAGCAGGCGCTGCGCGCTATCCACCACGGCTTCTTCCAATTGGGCATTGAAACGCGAAGCCGGATCCGGCCGGAAAGCGGAGGCAATGGCGGTGCGCCAATCCCGTTCCGGGACTTCAACGCTGACCCGCAGAATATTCTCCGCTTCACCGCGGTCGATGGCCAGCGCCTGGTGCGGGCGGACTTTGTCCACCCGGTTCTCGAACTCATAATAGATCTCATACACCCGGCGCTCATCCTGTGAATCTTCTACTTTTTCAGCGCTCAAGGTAGCAAATTGCATGGCGCGTTCACGCGTCAATCGCCGGACGTCCGCGTGGTCGCTGATGGTTTCAGCGACAATATCACGCGCGCCGGCCAGCGCCTCTTCGACCGTCGCAACCTGTTCATTTAAGTATGCTTCGGCCGCTTTCTCCGGGCTTTCATTGGTCCGGGGCTGCTGCAGGATCAGGTCAGCCAGTCCCTGCAAGCCTTTCTCGCGGGCAATGCTGGCACGAGTCCGCCGTTTTGGCTTGTATGGAGCATACAGGTCTTCGACAGCGGTCAGAGTGGTTGCGGTTTGGATCTTCTCTTCCAACTCCGGCGTTAGTTTCCCCTGCTCTGTAATAGAAGCCAGGACTGCCCCTTTCCTTTCATCCAGGGTTCGCAAGCGCTCAACCTCTGACTGGACCGAACGCAGCTGTTCTTCATCCAGGGTTCCAGTCATCTCTTTGCGATAACGCGCGATGAATGGTACCGTATTCCCTTCATCCAGCAATTCGATCGCCGCGGCGACCTGGCTGGGTTTTATCTTGAGAGTCTGCGCGATAACGGGCGAATAGTCTGTCATGAAATCTTCTCTCCAGTAAATGAATGTCGGCTATTTTATCACGATTACTTTGCGCTTCCAGCATCCAGCCGTCGATCCGGATATATTTTGTTTATAATTGACTTAGGAGAAACCATGCGTACCATTGACCTTGACACCTGGCCCCGCCGTAAGCATTTTGAGTTCTTCAATCAATTTGACTACCCGCACATCGACACCTGCAGCCGGGTGGATATCACCGCGACGTACAGCCGCGCGCGAGAGCTTGGGATATCGATCAACATCGCCCTGATCTATTGCCTGGCCAGAGCCGCGAATGAAATCCCGGCATTCCGCTGGCGTATTCGGGACGGCCAGGTAGTGGAACATGATACGGTGCAGCCCTCCGCTTCGGTTCTGGGGCCGGGAAACCTGTTTTCATTCTGCACCATGCCGTATGACCCGGATTTCCAAAGTTTCGCGCAGACTGCCCGTGAGTTGATCCAATATCGCAAAGTACATCCAACATTGGAAGATGAGCCGGGTCAGGATGACCTGCTGTTTCTCAGTTGTATTCCGTGGATCGATTTTACCTTCATCAGCCATCCCATCCATATGCACCCGGTCGATTCTGTCCCCCGCATCACCTGGGGAAAGTTCACCACTCGGGACGGCAGAACCGAAATGCCGGTCGCGGTGCAGGTCCACCACGGGTTGATGGATGGTTACCATGTGGGAGAATACTATACCGGCCTGCAGAGATTGCTGGATACCCCGGCCAGCTGGATGACCCGGACAACCGCAGCGTAATGGAGGAAAGATGGCAAAGAAACTGATCGTGGTGGCAGGGAACATCGGCGCAGGCAAAACCTCTCTGACAGAGCGCATCGGCGCGCGGCTTGGCTGGCGCACCGCGTATGAATCAGTCGCGGATAACCCGTATCTGCCGGACTTTTACAAAGATATGCATACCTGGTCCTTCCATTTACAGGTTTTTTTCCTGGGGCACCGCGCCCAGCAATTCCTGGATCTGGCGAATGACCCGATATCTGCCATCCTGGACCGCAGTATCTTTGAAGATGCCCACATCTTCGCCCGCGCGCTGCACCACCTGGGCAACCTGTCTGAACGCGATCTGGCCGCGTATCGCAAACTGTATCAACTGGTGGTTCAGAATTTGCCCGCGCCGGACCTCCTGATCTACCTGAAAGCCCCGGTAGATGTTTTGATGGATCGCATCCAGAAACGGGCGCGCAATATGGAAACTGGTATCTCGCGGGATTACCTGGCGCTGCTCGAAAGTTTTTACGAAGACTGGCTGAGGGATTTTGATCTCTGCCCGGTTTTAACCATTCAAACCGATGATCTGGATTTCGTCCATAAACCGGCCAATCTGAACATCATCGTAGACCGCATTCAGGATAAGCTGGCCGGCAAAGAGGACCTCGTTTTTTGATCCGCCCGCATCTGGCGCAACTTATGATGTCAGGCTGCGTATAGTGTGTAGCGCGAGTTTGAGGATGCCTATCGCATGACACCTGAACAGGGTATTGATCCAGCGTTGTTTACGACGGTTGTTGAGGAAAATCAGCGGCCGGTCTACAACCTTTGCTATCGCATGCTAGGCTCCGCGGAAGACGCGGAGGACGCGGCGCAGGAAACATTCTGGAAAGCGTACCGGAACTATCACCGCTACGATCCCACCCGCCCACTGTTGACGTGGTTACTGGCCATCGCGGCACACCACTGCATTGACGAGATCCGCAAACGCCGGATGAAGACCATCAGCCTGGACGCATTCACCGAAGAGATCCTGCCGGATTCGCAGCCGCTGCCGGAAGCCCAGGCGGAAAACCGCATGGAAAACGAGAAAATCCACGCGCTGCTGGACACGCTCCAAGCAGAAGACCGCGCGGCAGTGGTGATGCGTTACTGGTACGGTTTTACAGACGAAGAGATCGCTGGAACTCTCAACCTGACCGTGCCGGCAGTCAAAAGCAGATTATTCCGGGCGCGCAAGCAGTTAGCCAATGAGATTAAGCAACAGGAAAATCAGCCAGCCGGGATTAGGAGGCAGAATGAACCACAGTCAATTTGAGAATTGGATCTTTGCAGAAGATCTTAACCCCGAAGAAGCGAAACAACTCCACGCTCATCTGCAATCCTGCCCGGGCTGTAAAGAATTAGACGCAGCGGACCTCAGAACCAGACGTTTGTTGAATGGATCCAGCCATACCGCGCCGGCGGCCGGCTTTACTAACCGGTGGTTGCTGATGGCACATCTCCGCGAAGAAAAAGCCCAGAAGCGGCAAGTTGTCATCTTGTTCTCGGTGTTCTCCACCCTCGCGGTCATAACGGCCGTTCTCCTCATCACAGCCTCGCGCCAGGAGGGCTTTGAACTAATTCCCTTCGTTCAATCCACCCTGCGGAGTTTTCTGCAGTGGATGCAGCGCCTGGCCATCACGCTGAACTCCTATCGCTTTGTCCTCTCAGTCCTGCCGTTCAAGGTGCCCGCGCTGGTTTGGTTCTTCCTGGCGGGTAATCTGGGCTTCTGGGTGTTGGCCTGGACGATATCGATCTGGAAATTCCAATCCATCCGAAAGGTATTGGCGTGAAGCGAGTATTAATCATCTGCCTGGTTCTGGCCAGCCTGCTGTTGGCAGGCTGTCAGAGCGCCAGCTCTCCTCGATCAGATTTCCCGCTGGAAAAGGTTGTTCTCGGCGGCGAGATGCACCTCACCAGCGGGGATATTATCCCTGGTTCGGTGCTGGTGATCGGTGGGAACAATGTGGTGGACGCGGGAGCTGTCATTCAGGGCGATTATTACCAGCTGGGTGGATCCGTAGACTTCAATGGTGAACTAACCGGGGACCTGCAGCTTATCGGCGCGGCAGCCAATATCCTGCCGCGGGCGATCATCCGTGGAGACCTCATCAGAAATTCGAGCACCGCTGATATCCAGGCAGGCGCGGTCATCGGCGGCACGAACACAATCAGTGAAGTGACCCAACCCGAAACTCTGCCATTTACTCTGCCGACACTGGAACCGCTCAAGCCTTTAGAGCCGCTCAAGACATTACAGCCAGCGAAATCGCCAGAATTACTAAAACCAGTCCTGCCTGCGATCAAGGTTACCGGCAGCATCTTCGCGGCCATCCTTCAGTCCCTGCTGGCCATGATCATTGCCTTCTTTTTCTCAGATCGGATAACCCGGGCCGCAGAGCGCTCCAGCAAGCGGACAATGTCCACTTTACTGATCGGCTTTCTGGGTGCGTTGGCAGCGCCTTTTATCATCGTCCTAACCATCCTCACCATCATCGGTATTCCGCTGGCCGTCGTCGAGGTGGTTTTACTGGCAGCGGCGGTCATCTTTGGATATATCGCCATGGGTACGCAGATTGGCATGCGCCTATCCGCTGCCTTCCGCACCCGCTGGCATCCCGCTATCCACGCGGGAGTCGGCACCTTTCTGTTGTCGCTGGGGTTGGCGGCGCTGTCCTCATTGGGCGCTGCCGGCATCATTCTCATCACTTTGACGGGCTTTCTCGGCTTTGGCGTGACCATTCGGTCCCGTTTCGGCCGGCGGGGTCTCGCCTGATCTATTATTTGGAGGAAGTATGAAGAAAACCTGGATTCTGATCGTGATCGCGCTGATTCTGCTGACAACTGTGGCTTGCAGTTTTACCGTAAATTTGCCGACGGTTGAGACTGGGCCCGACCAAACCTACACCATCCACGAACGGTTGAGACTGGGCCCGACCAAACCTACACCATCCACGAACCTGCCCCGGCAGAGGGAACAGACCCGGTGAATCTTTCCATTGAGATCGGCGCTGCCAACCTCGAAATTTCCGGCGGTTCGGCAGGGCTGGTGGATGGCACGGTAGTCTACAACCTGGGTGAATGGGAACCAAAGATCACCCGCACCGACAACAATCTCAAAATCAGCCAGGGGAAAGCCAGTAACACCGGCAGCATTCCGCTGAATAACATTAAGAACGAGTGGGATCTGAAACTAACCGGTCAGACACCGCTTAACCTGACGATCGATGCCGGCGCATACACCGGGCGTATGGACCTCTCCGGTATTCCTTTGAGATCATTGGTCATCCATGACGGCGCCAGCGACAACACCGTCCTTTTCGATACCATCAATCCCATTCCAATGGAGAGTCTTGAGTACTCGACTGGCGCATCTACCGTGCGCCTGGCAGGGCTGGCCAATGCCAACGCGAAAACGCTGAACTTCTCAGGCGGGGCCGGCACCTACACGTTAGATTTTGCCGGAACCTTGCAGCAAGATATGCGGGCCACGGTGGATGCGGGTGTCAGCACGATTCGCATCATTCTGCCGGCAGACATGAATGTCGCGGTGGAAGTTGTCGGAGATATGAAATCGGTCTCCACCCAGGGTACCTGGACAGTCTCGGATAACCTTTACACTGCTGACGGGCAGGGTCCATTGCTGACACTGGAGGTCAACACCAGCCTCGGTACCTTGATTTTGGAACGAGAAAAATAGTATTCCGCAAAAAGTCCCGGTAAACGCCGGGACTTTTTTGTTATTGATACAGGTGGTTTTCTTCTATAATACCCGCTACCAGCGGATCAACGAGTGTCTGCCAGTTCTGTTTATGGGCAACTCTGGCTCGTAATTGGGAGGAGGAGATCTCGACCTCCTCGATCTTCAAAAATATCGTTTTCTGTCGTAAACCCGGTAGGCTTTCTTCCAGCTTCTCCATGTTTAGTTCGCGGTCAACCCGCTGCATTACCGCGATGCCATCGCACTCTGCAACGAATTCTCGCGGTGTGTGCCAGCGGGGCAGATCATCCAGCGAGTCCTCACCCATGATATATGCCAGATATGCGTCCGGGAATTGCTGGCGAAATTCTCGCATGGTATCAACCGCGTACAACGGCGCCGGGCGGCGAAAATCCACGTCCGAGTAGACAAATTCGGGATGGCCAACAATACTTGCCCGCACCATGGCCTCCCGTAAGGGCGCGGCGGTGATGCGATGCCCCTGCTTATGGGGTGGGTCCGGTGTCAATACCCAGAAAACCTGGTCCAGCTGCAGCTGGCGGGCAGCTTCCCGTGCCAGGATCACATGCCCGAGGTGGGGAGGGTCAAACGTACCGCCAAAAATACCCGCGCGCAAGCTACTCCTGCCACTCAAACTCAAAATCACCGATGCTGACAGTGTCCCCATTCTCAATACCGGCTTTGCGCAGCGCGTCATCCACACCCAGTGTTTCCATCAAACGTTGGAAACGCCGCAGCGATTCTTCCATTTCCCAGTATGTCATGGCGGCGGCGCGTTCGATCGCCTTCCCGTGAATCCGCCAGGTATCATCCTCTTCACGCGTAATGTGGAAGTCGCGCGCGTCATCCTCGGCTTTGTAGACCGGAATGGCGGTTTCAACAGGCACTTCTTCGACCGGGGTGCTGCTCAGCAGTTCCGCTGTTTTCCAGAGCACCTCTTTCAGATTCGTGCGCGCCAGCGCGGAGATGACCCGCAGTTCGACGCCGTGCTTTTTGAACTGTTTAGTTATTGCCGGCACGCGTTCAGCCACTTCCGGGTTATCCTGTTTATTCAGAACCACGATCTGGGGTTTCTTGCTCAGGCGTGGATCGAACAGAGCCAGCTCGCTGTTGATCTGGGTGTAATCAGACAGCGGATCCTCGGATTCACCGTTCAGCAGGTGAATCAGCACCCGGCAGCGTTGAACATGGCGCAGGAAGCTGTCGCCTAACCCAACTCCCATGTGCGCGCCTTCCACCAGGCCGGGGATGTCCGCCATCACCAGCGTGTTGTGTTCATCCAGATTCACCACCCCCAGGTTGGGTTCCAGTGTGGTAAATGGATAGTTGGCGACTTTCGGGCGGGCATTAGTAACCGCGGTCAATAAGCTGGATTTACCGGCGTTCGGCATGCCGACGATCCCTACATCCGCGATCAGCCGCAGCTCCAGGCGCAAGAAACACTCTTCACCGGGTTCACCTTTCTCCGCGGTGCGCGGCGCCTGGTTGCGGGAATTCTTGAAATGCGGGTTTCCCCGGCCGCCGCGGCCGCCTTTGTACAGCACAACCTGCTGGTCTTTCTCAATCAGGTCAGCCAGCACCGTGCCGGTGGTGTCATCCATCACGATCGTCCCGGCCGGGACTTCCACCGTCAGGCTCTTGCCGTTGTGTCCAGTTTGATTATTGATCCCACCCTTAAAGCCGTCTTCGGCAATGAAGCGGGACTTATGCTGGAATAATTGCAGCGTATTGATGTGCGGGTTCACCCGGAAGACAATATCACCTCCCCGGCCGCCATCTCCCCCATCCGGCCCGCCGTGGGTAATAAATTTCTGCTGGAGGAAATGGACCATGCCATCCCCACCTTTGCCTGATCTTACATATATTTTCGCTTCATCGATAAACATGCTTGTATTATATCTTACCCGTTCACGAGGAAAGCTGCCATCTGGTTTTTTATTATCTACCCCGTATCTACCCATATCGACCGGTGATATAACCTTCCGTGCGCGGGTCGGCCGGATTCGTAAAGATCTGCGCGGTATTCCCATATTCAACCAAAATGCCGCTCCGGTCATGGTCCATATTGAGGAAGGCCGTAAAATCCGAGACGCGTGCGGCTTGCTGCATATTATGGGTTACCACGACAATGGTGAACTCTTCGGCCAACTCACGCATCAGTTCTTCTATGCGCAATGTGGCAATGGGATCCAACGCGGAGGCTGGCTCATCCATCAGGATGATTTCCGGCCGGGTCGCGATGGCGCGCGCGATGCACAACCTCTGCTGCTGACCGCCTGAGAGTGACAGCCCGCTGGAGCGCAGCTTATCTTTTACCTCATCCCATAACGCGGCTTTCCGCAGGCAGACCTCTACCCATTCATCCAGAGATGGATGCCCAAGCTTCTGGGTGAAACCGTTGATCCTGGCGCCCCAGGCTACATTTTCGTAAATGGACCTGGGGAATGGATTTGGCTTCTGGAACACTATACCGATTCGCCGCCGAATTTCGACCGGGTCGATCGCGCGACTGTACAGGTCAATCCCCCCGAAAGTAACTGACCCTTCCAAGCGGGAACCGGGAATCAGGTCATTCATCCGGTTGAAAGACCGTAACAATGTTGATTTTCCGCAGCCGGACGGGCCGATCAACGCGGTGATCTTCCTTTCAGGGATGGCAATGGTGACATCCTTCACCGCCCGGAAATTTCCATAATAGATGTTGACTGCTTTTGCGTCGATCTTATTATCCATGGCAGTGATCCTTAATACCTCTTGTAACGATTCCTGAGAAGGATCGCGATTGAATTGATGGATAACAATAAAGCCAGTAGAACCAGGATCGCACCGGCTGCCAGGTTGCGGAACTCCGGCTGCGGCCTGGCAGTCCACTGGTAGATCTGGATTGGCAGGGCGGTGAAGCGGGAGAAAATATTGGCCGGGTCCATGGTGATGTAGGTGGACGCGCCAATCACCACCAGCGGCGCGGACTCCCCCAGTGCCCGGGAAACCGCCAGGATAGACCCGGTTAGTATTCCGGGGATGGAGTTGGGCAGGACATGATGCCAGATGGTCTGCCAGCGGGTCGCCCCGATGCCGTAACTTGCCTGCCGTAACGCGTCCGGCACGGCTTTGATCGCCTCCCGCGCGTTGATGATGATCAGCGGCAGTACCAGCAGTGCCAGGGTTAATCCCGCGGAAAGGATCGTCCTGCCATTCGCTGTCTCTGCCCCACTGAGCCCCAACCAGGCCCCACTGGTGATCTGGGACAACCCTCGCACAAAGACCGCCAGGCCCAGCATGCCGTAGATGATCGAAGGCACGCCGGCGAGATTATTGATATTGGTTCGGATGATCCGATTGAGCAGAGATTCGCTGGCGTATTCCTCCAGGTAAATGGCCGTCCCTACCCCCAGGGGGAAGGACACCAGGATAGCGATCAGGATAATCCATAATGAGCCCAGAAGCGCGGTCCGGACGCCGGCCGTCAATGGATTGGATGATTGCGCGGTACTAACGATCCGCGGGCGAAACCAGGAGTAAAATACCAGTTTCTCATCAGGCTTTTGGCTCGCCGTCTGCAGGATTTCTTGTTTCTGGATCAGCGACTGCCACAGAGTCCAGGTTTGGACAACCTCTGGTTTCGCCACTTTCTCGATGATCAAGTTCACCAGTTGTGGTTCTGAGAGCTCTGCCAGAGGTTTTTCTTTCTCCAACTGCTTCAACAAGCCAGTGGAAACACGCTGCCGCAGGATCTCAGCTAATTGTGGGCTGCTCAGTGTCTCCAGCGGTTGATTCGTCCCGACCAGTTCCTGTGGGGATACTTTATATCCGATCGATACATACCCGAAGGACTGGTTAATGATATTGGAGAGCAAAACGATCAGGAAGATGATCCCGATACTGGTGGTTAAGGTGAGAAAGACTTTCCAACCGTGTTCGTTACGCTTCCTCTTGTGAACAGTTGAGACAAAAACCGGCGCCTTTAGATCGTCCATCATTTCACCTCATTCAATTTTCGGACGACTCGCTGGCTCACCATATTGAGGGAGAGGGTGATGAAGAATAGCAGCAGACTAATTCCGAAAAGGCTGTTGTAATCAATAGAATCATAGCTCAGGTCACCCCCTGAAACCCGGACAATATGCCCGGTCATCGTTTCGGCACCCTTGAATGGATTCAATGTGAACTTTGGTCCAGCCCCGGCTGCCAGAGCGACGATCATGGTTTCCCCGATGGCCCGGGAGATGCCGACAATGATCGCTGCCGCCAGCCCGGAAATGGCGGCTGGGATCACCACCCGGCAAGTTGTTTCGATCCTAGTCGCGCCAAGCCCGTACGCTGCTTCGCGTAAAGTGCGCGGGACCGCGGCCAGCGCATCCTCGCTCATGGAAGCGATCAGCGGTATGATGAGGACTCCCATGACGATCCCCGCCGACGCAGTATTGTAGATCTCCACCACATCCTTCCCAAAAATCGACCTGAGGAAAGGCGTGACAAAGCTCAACGCGAAATAGCCGTACACAACAGTCGGGATGCCAGCCAGGATCTCGAGTGTGGGCTTAATGAATGCCCGCACTTTCCTGCTGGCATACTCGCTCAGGTATACCGCGATGCCTATCCCGAATGGGATAGCGATCAGCAGCGCGAAAAAAGTGGTTGATAGCGTTGCCATCACCAATGGCAGTACACCAAAGGCATTGATCTGCGGCTGCCAGGTCGTTCCAGTCAGGAAGGCCAGCAGGTGAAAATCCGGGCCGCTAAAAAATGGGAGGGCTTCCTTCCCAAGTTCGAACACGATTCCCAGGGTGATAAATACCGTAATAAAACCGCAAATCGCCAGCGTCGTTTCAATGAATTTCTCGCCTGGTCGTTTCTTTTTCTTTAAGACAAGTAGGACCTTGCCTGTGTCTGTCAGCATATTTTGAGATTGCATAGGAAACCCGCGGGATGGGAATGCTGGCAGCAGGAGACCTGCTGCCAGCAATTATTATTCATGTTGTTAATTCAGGGCTGCAGCCAACGCGGCTTTTGCTTCATCCAGCGCGGCCTGGCTGGCGGGGAAGTATCCAACCGACTGGATCTCGTCATTGACATAGGTCAGGTAGAAGTTGATGAACCCGGCCACTTCTGGTTTGGCTTTGAGGATGGCCGCGTCGGAGTAGATGAACAGCGGGCGGGCAAGTTTGTAGCTGCCGTCTTCAGCGGTTTGCAGGTCAGGCGCAACGCCTTCCAGGGAGACGGCCTTGAGGGCGGACTGATTTTCCACGAAATACGCGAACCCGAAGTAACCGATGGCGTATTTGGAGCCTTCGACACCCTGCACCAGCACATTGTCATCTTCGGAGAACTGGATATTTGAGGAACCCAGGATGTCCGCTTTGGCCGCGGCCAGGTCAGCTTTACCATCCGCGTTCTTGAAGTTGGGACCCAGGACCGCTTCCACGAAGTAGTCAAATGTACCAGAGTCTGTTCCGGGGGAGAAGCGCAGGATCGGTTCGTTGGGCCACTCCGGGCGGACATCAGACCAATTCACGGCGCTGCTGGAGTAGATCTTCGCCAGGTCTGCCATGGAGACGTCGGTCAGAAAATCGTTCTCACTGCTGACAACCACGGCAATGGCATCTGTCCCAACCCGGAATTGAATGGGGGTTCTGTTGATGGCTTTGCAGGCTTCCAGTTCAGAGTCTTTGATCTTGCGGGAGGCATTAGAGATATCGGTTTCGCCAGTTCCGCAGAAACGTTCAAAGCCGGCTCCGGTACCGATCGAGTCGATCGTGACCTCACCGCCAAAACCTTCCGCCTTGAAACGCTCAGCCATCACCTCAGAGAGCGGGAAGACGGTTGAACTGCCAGCTGTAATCACCATACCGGACAAAGTCGATGGATCGGTAATATCCACAGTTGCGGCTGGAACCACGGTTACCACTGGTGTAACATCCACGGTAACCGGGCTTTCGGCTGGCGCGGCGGTTGGCGCGCAAGCGGACAGCAACATTCCGGCAACCAGTACCAGCATCATTCCAAATAACATTTTCTTAGACATTTTTCCTCCATTTGGATTTGATTTTGATTTTGTTTCACAAATAGAGGATATCAAACAGATTTTAACAACCCGCCAAACTCTGGATAAGAGATTGTTAACGGGTTGTTAAAAATTTATTCAAATATTTTGAGGATTTTCCGCGTTGGACTACGAGTACACAGTTATGCGATCGGCAGCTGGATGGTGAAGGTCGATCCCTTTCCGACCTCGCTTACGACCGATATGCTTCCGCCGTGGCCTTCTACCAGGTGGCGGGCGATTGAAAGTCCCAGCCCCGTGCCGGCCGATGAGCGCGACCGGTCCACCTTATAAAACCGCTCAAAGATGCGCGGAAGATCTGATGATGGAATGCCCTTCCCGGTATCGGCGATACTTATCCGCACTGAATTCGTATCGCTCGTAATGCTGACCGACACATGCCCGCCAGCTGGGGTAAATTTGATGGCGTTGTGCAGAATATTGATCAAGACCTGCTGCAGCCTGGTCGGATCCGCCTGGATAGCCGGCAGGTCAGGTTGAACCGTGAGATCCATCGTGATCCCCGCTTGTTCGGTCTGGATCGCCAGGCGTTGGATCGCGGAACGCGCTATCTCCCCCGGGTCAACCTGCGTCTTCTCCAGCGGGACCTTCCCAGACTCGATTCTGGCAAGTTCCAACAATTCGCCAACCATCAGGCTAAGCGCGTCTGCTTCGATCTGGATCCGTTCGATGAAGCGTTTCGCGTTCTTTCCATCTTTCAGCGCGCCGTCCAGTAGGGTTTCTGTCATGGCTTTTATGCCTGCCAGCGGAGTTCTCAGTTCGTGGGAAATATTGCTGATGAAATCCCGCCGCATCTGCTCCAGCTGCTGCTGTTGGGTGACGTCCTGCAAGAAGAGGACGCAGTATCCCTGGCTGTCGTCTGGGATATAGATCGCGGCTGCCAGTACCTGTTTTTTTCCCGCGTTGAGCGGAATACTTGCTTGCCCGGGTTGGTGAGTCTGCAAACAATATTGCCAGAGCTGAACGACCTGATGATCCGCTGAAACTTCAGCCAGTGTGCGGCCGATCTGCGTCATTTCACTGCCGAAGAGAAAGGCCGCGGCGCGGTTAAATAACAGCACCTCTCCCGGGGCATCGACAATCAAGACCGCGTCCGTCATGTGTTCCAACACCAGTTCCAGGCGCTTTTTTTCCTTCTCGTTTTCCTTGATCAGCGCGTCCAACCGGGCGGCCATTCCATTGAAAGAATCCGTCAAGCGGTGGATCTCATCCCCGTCCCCGGACCGGGTGATCAGCGGCGCGGGGTTGGCTAACTGGCCAATAGCGCTCGTCAGGTCAGTTAAAGGCCGGGAGATCCTGGCCGCTATCCAGCCGGATACCAACAAGATCAAAACGGCGGCCAGCAATAGAACACCGCCGATCGTCGCCTGCAGCTGCCGGATACTGCTCTCTACTTCCACCAACGGGGTCGCCAGTCGGATGATGGCTTTCACGCTTCCCGCCTGGTCCGCGGCGGCGACAGCAGTATACAGCATGCTGTATCCGGTAGTGTGACTGAAGCGGGTGGAATTGCCAATCCCGCTTTCTAGCGCCGCCCTCACCTCCGGCCGGTTGAGATGGTTATCCATTTTGGTGCGGTCTTCTTCAGATTCGCCGATGACCGTCCCATCGACAGCGATGATAGTGACCCGCTCGTTGATCACGTCCGACCAGTGGATTGTCTGCGCGTCCAGGTTGCCGGTTGAGTCCAGCGGCAGTCCCTGCCCGAGGATGTTATCCGCGATCAAGCGCGCGGAAGCGATCTGGCGGCTCTGCAGGTCCTTCAGATAGATCGACTTGACATAGTTTGACGCAAGAATACCGATACTCACTAATAATAGTAAGATGACAGCCGTAAAGGGGATGGTGATCTTCCAGCGTAATGATCTCAGCATGTTATCCCTCGAACAAGTACCCGGCGCCGCGCACGGTAATGATCCGCTGCGGGTTACCCGCGTCTTTCTCTATCTTTTCGCGCAGCCAGCTGATGTGCACATCCACAGTCCGGCTGTTGCCGGTGTAATCCCAGCCCCAGACCTCTTCCAGCAGTTTTTCCCGGCTGACCGCCCGACCCTGGTGTTCCGCCAGGTAGAGCAGCAGCGCGTATTCTTGCGGTTTGAGCGCCAGCAGCGTTGAATTGACGAATACCTCGTGCCGGTCCAGATCGATCACCAGGTTATTAAACACCATCTTCTGGCTGGCAGCTTTCTCAGGGGTCTGCGCGTATTCCGCTAACAACTTCTCGCGGCGCAGGTGGGCTTTGACTCTGGCAACCAGCTCGCGCATCGAAAAGGGTTTCGTGATGTAATCATCCGCGCCGATTTCCAGCCCGATCACCCGGTCGATCTCATCATCTCTGGCGGTCACCAGCAGGATTGGCACTGCCATCTCCTTGCGGATGATCCGGCACACTTCAAAGCCATCCACGCCAGGTAAATTGACATCCAGTAGGATCAGGTCAGGTTTAATTTTGCGGGCTTCCTCTATGGCCGAGATGCCGTCCGCCGCGGTCTTTGTCTGGTAACCGTTTTTGGACAGATTGTATTCGATCACTTCCCGCAGGCTGGTATCATCTTCTACGACTAATATGGTTGCCATTTGCCACCGACCTTTAATAATATCCTCGATTATAGCGTAGGACACTTAATAAAAAAATGAGACCCGGCTGGGTCTCATTTCACAAGCTTCAAAATTACTTGGCGGGGAACTTCTTTTTGAGAATATCCACCAGGGTGGGTTGGCCGATCTCTTCCAGTTCGTAGCGGACGCGCTGCATCGGTTTTTTCACCTTCAGGACGCGGGTCAGGTCGATCGGCGTGGCGGAGATTACCAGGTCCACATCGGCTTTTTCGATGGTCTTTTCCAGGTCCTTGACCATCGCGCCGCCGTAGCCCATTGCGGGCAGGATGGTTCCCGTCCCGGGGTATTTCTCATAGGTGGCTTTGATGCTGCCAACAGCGAATGGGCGGGGATCCACGATCTCGGCCGCGCCAAAGCGGCGGGCAGCGATCCAGCCGGCGCCGTACGCCATTTCGCCGTGGGTGAGCGTCGGGCCATCTTCGATCACCAGCACCCGCTTGCCGCGGATGGCATCCGGGTCGTCCACAAACAGCGGGGACGCGCCTTCGATAACGATTGCCTTTGGATTCAACTCATGCAGAGAAGCCCGAACCTTGAGGATGGCTTCGGTGTTGGCCGTGTCCACTTTGTTGATGACGAACACATCCGCGGCTCTCACGTTGGTTTCACCGGGGTGATAACCCTTCTCGTGGCCGGGGCGGTGCGGGTCAGCGACAACGATCTGCAGGTCGGAAACATAGAACGGGAAGTCATTATTGCCGCCGTCCCACAGGATGATATCCACTTCCTGCTCAGCCTGGCGCAGGATCGCTTCATAATCCACGCCGGCATAGACGATCACGCCGTTATCCAGATGAGGTTCGTATTCCTCGCGCTCTTCGATCGTGCACTCGTGCTTGTCGAGGTCGGCATAGGTGGCAAACCGCTGCACCTTCTGCTTTACCAGGTCGCCGTACGGCATGGGGTGACGGATGGCAGCCACTTTGTAACCCATATCCCGCAGGATGAGGGAGACGCGGCGGGTAGTTTGTGATTTACCAGACCCGGTGCGCACAGCGCAGACGGAAATAACCGGTTTTGTGCTCTTGATCTGCGTGTCACGGGTGCCCATCAGACGGAAATCCGCGCCGGCCGCCAGCACAATGCTGGCTTTGTGCATCACATATTCATGCGGAACATCACTGTACGCGAAGATCACCTGGTCAACGGACATTTCTTTGATCAGACGAATCAGGTCGCTTTCTGGAAAGATGGGGATTCCTTTCGGGTATAACTTTCCAGCCAGTTCAGCCGGATAGCGCCGGCCGTCAATATTGGGGATCTGCGTGGCGGTGAAAGCGACAACTTCGTATTCCGCGTTGTCACGGAAGAATACATTGAAGTTGTGGAAGTCACGGCCGGCGGCTCCCATGATAAGGGTACGGATTGGGGACATTTCTTTTCTCCTGTGTGTTGGTTTAACCGTCCCGGTGGAGAAGTTTCAACCCGGGTCGGCGGCGTTGAGGCTCACATCGCTTCTGGGGCTGTGATGCCCAGGATAGCCAAACTATTGGAGAGGGTCTGCCGCGCGGCGGCTACCAGGCGCAGCCGGTTGGCGCGTTCCGGTTCATCCGCTTTGATGACAGGACATTGATTATAAAAGTCATTGAACGCTTGCGCAAGTTTAAAGGCATAACTGGAGATGGTCAGCGGTTTCAGATCCTCCGCGGCCTTGATCACTTCAGCCGGGAAGCGTGAGATCAGATCGATCAGGTTGATCTCGGCTGGCTCCAGTGCGGCCTGCTCCAGAACCTCTGACAACGTTTCTCCGGCGGTCACTTTGCGTAATATGCTGTTGGCCCGCACATGGGCGTACTGGATATACGGCGCGGCCTGGCCGTCAAAATTTAGCGCGGTTTCCCAATCAAAGGTAACCACTTTGGTGTTCTCGCGGTCCAGCATGGAATACTTTAATGCGCCTAACGCCACGCTCTCAGCGATCTTGCGCGCCTCGGCATCCGGCAGATCCGGGTTCTTCTGATGCACTACCGCTGCTGCCCGCTCTACGGCTTCTTTCAACAGGTCTTCCAGCAAAACCACCGTGCCATCCCGGGAAGAGAGGGTCAGGTTACCTGGCAGGTTCACTACCTCATACGCCAGATGTTGGCAGCGCGGCGCCCAGGAATGCCCCGCCAGTTCCAGTGTTTTAAAGACCTGGGTAAAGTAAAGGGACTGCCGGACATCGACCACATAAATGGATTTGGCCAGATCGTAGTCATGAAACTTGCGGATGGCCAGCGGCAGGTCGGTGGTCGCGTACAGCGAGGTGCCGTCCGAGCGCAGGATTACCAGCACGCGGTATTTTTCACTTTTTTCACCAGCCAGCTTATCAATATCCACGAAAACTGCTTCGTCTGGCCGGCCGTCTACGGCGATACCGCGCTGGATGAAATCCGCGACGAGGGCTTTGCCGTCATCCTCTTCCTCACTGGGGAAGTAGTATTTATCGAACCGCGCGCCCAGGCGCTCGAACATGACATCAAAGCCGTCCAGCGACCACTGCCGGGTCCGCTTCCACAGGTCGATGATCTCTGGGTCGCGCGCGTCCCAGCGGGCAAACAGAGCCTTGATCTCCTGCTCGGCATCCGGGTCGCTGCGCGCGCTGCTGTCTGCTTCCGTGTACAGGTCGCCTAACCAGCGGATGGAATTTGGCGGCGGGGTTTCATTGTTATGGCGCTTCAGGTAATTCCACATCCATTTAATAACATGCGCGCCAATGTCCCCCATGTAGTTGGCGCGGATGACTTCATACCCGCCAAACTCCAGCATGTTGCACAAGACAGCGCCGAGGATAACATTCCGCAGATGCCCGACATGAAAGGTCTTATGGGTATTCAATTGCGCGTACTCAACCATCACTTTCTGATGATTGGCGTCCGCTTTGCCATAGTCGGCACCCAGTGTCAGGACTTCTTCCACCACTTTCCGCGCGAAGACAGCCGGGTTAAAGTAGAGGTTCAAATAACCGCGCACAGCTTCCACCCGTTCGAAGCCGGCAGCCAACTCCGGCAGATCCGCGACAGCCTGCGCTAATTCCTGAGCCCGGGCGGGGACATTCTGCTTGATGCCCTTTTGTTTGGCTTCCTGCGCGGCAGCCTGGAAGAAGGAAGTGGAAAGTCCCCATTGCCCGGCAAAGGGCGTGGGAGTCCATTGCATTTCTATGTCGTGAATAGAAACACTGGCAAAATATTCCGAGAGGATAGATTGGATGTGGTTGAGTTCTTTTTGGAACATAATCCGTCCATGAGAATGATAAAAATTATATCACGCGGGTACAGGCAACAAAAAGCGGAAGCTATCGCTTCCGCCTGGAAAGTAAACCGATGTTTGTATTACTTAGCTAACGCAGCCAGATGCTTCATCAAGCGGCTCTTGCGGCGGGCAGCGTTGTTCTTGTGAATGACGCCCTTCGCGACGGCCTTATCCAGCGCGCTGATGGCGGTAGCGGTCGCTTCCGTGGCCACTTCCACTTTGCCTTCGGCGACAGCTTTGCGGGCTGCGGTCACAAATGTGCGGGCAGATCCGCGGTAAACACGGTTCGCCACACGGCGTTTTTCATTCTGTTTGTTGCGTTTGATCGCTGACTTAATGTTTGCCAATTTCGTCCTCCAAAATTCCAATCACACTAACGACGCATAATAATACTAAACAAATGCGCATTTGTAAAGGTATATCCATGAAGCCTGACTGAAGCTCGGACGAAATCTGTGGCTGCCCGGTGTATCCTTAACTGATTTGTCGCGATATACATAATTATACTGCCAAGCCCGCCTGGTTTGTTATACTATGGCGATGAAAGTGACGCGGGTATATCAGACCATCCAACTGCCGGCCAATCTCGGCGTGCTGGCTGATACTCACCTGTCGGGTGGCCAACCGCTGCCTGACCGGATCTCAGAGGTTTTCCAGCAGCATCAGGTGCGCTGCATTATCCACCTGGGGGATATCCAAACACCGTCCGTGATCGCCCAGCTCTCCCGGCTCGCCCCGGTGATCGCCGTGCGCGGTAACCGGGATCTACAGCAGATACACCGGCTGCCTGAAGCAGTATTGATCCAAGACGGGAATCTCACGATCGGCGCGACCCACGGTCACGGTCCCTTCTTCCATTACCTGTGGGACAAAGCTCAGTACTACGCGCAGGGTTTCGAGTTTGGGAGATATCGCGCCCTGCTGGATTCCCTCTTCCCCACCGCGGGAATCCTGTTATTCGGGCACACCCATGTGGCATATAACAAGATCCACCAGGGAAAGTTGTATTTCAACCCCGGCGCGGCTTGCGCGCCATCAAAACACGATCCACATCCCTCCTGCGGTATTCTGCACCTGGAGAGTGTGGATCGTTTCTGGGCTGAAATTATTACTATTTAGATTAAGCTTCTTTTTTTAACAGCGCGATCGCTTCTTCCACGCCCTGCTGTTCCGCCTTCAGATCGGCCAGGTATTCTTCCAGCATCTGAATTTTTTCTTCCCGGGTATAGAATTGGCGCTCGAACGTTACTTCTTCTTCGCAGCTGCAGCCGCCGTGCTCATGTCCGCCGCAGCATTCGCCGTGGTGAGCGCCGGCATGTCCGTGCCCGCCGCAGCCGCATTCATCCTGGTTTCCGCAGCAGTAGCCTTCTTCGACTTCCTGCTCTTCGTGTTTGTTCTTATCTTTCTTTGACATGTTCGTCCTCCGGGCTAAAGTATATCAGGTCTGGCTGGTCAGATGACCGGCTGTAAAGTGTTTTCTGCGAGCAATAATCTTATTAATCGGAAAAACCTGAATAATCCGCGGAATCGCCCGTATTTTGCTTGACCCGCTCAAAACGACTCTGTACAATAAGATAGCATTCCCCGCGTGGGGAAAAACCAATCACTTAACCCCAAGGAGGTTATGATGAGATCTAAGTTGTATTTCGTTTTTGCCGGCATCTTGGTCCTCAGCATGCTTCTGGCTGCCTGCCAGCCCGCTGCACCGGTCGTTGAAGAACCAGCCGTGGTTGAACCAACCGCGGTCCCTGCCACAGCAGTTCCGGAACCAACCGCCATCCCGCTCGGTTCTCCTGAGAACCCGATCATCATGGCCATGGCACCTTCCGCCACAGCTGAACAACTCACCGCTGGCGGCGGCGCGTTGGTAACCAAGCTGCAAGAAATGACGGGATACACCATTGAGCTGACCATCCCCAACAGCTACGCCGCCCTGGTGGAAGCGATGGGTTCCGGTAACGCTCACATCGGCTGGCTCCCTCCTCTGGCTTACATGCTGGCAGTTGAAAAAGGCTACGCGAATGTCGGTTTAGTTGTTCTGCGCAACGGTGCGGATCACTACGCGGTGCAGTTCGTCGCTGGCACAGCGAGCGGCTTCACCTCCTATTTTGACCCGGCGACCAACACCGATACTGCGGATGCCGCCACCGCCCTGGCCCAGTTCGATGGCAAGAAACCCTGCTGGACCGATCCGCTCTCCGCTTCCGGCTATGTCATTCCTTCTGGTTTACTGGCCAGCAACAACATCAAGACCAAAGCCGCGGCCTTCGTCATCGGCCACCCAACCGTCATCCAGGCCCTCTACGCCGGCGGTATCTGCGACTTTGGCGCTACCTACGTCGATGCCCGCACTGATAAGAAGTTCGCGGAAGTTCCAGATGTTCTGGACAAGGTTTCTGTGATCTGGGTTTCTGAACCCTTCATCCCCAATGACAATGTCTCCTTTGCCGCTGGCATGCCGGAAGATGTTGTAGCCAAGCTGACCGCCGCACTGCTTGAACTTTCAAGCACTGACGAAGGCAAAGCTCTGCTGAAGGATATTGGCTACCAGATCCAGGGCTTGAAGGTCATTGACGACACATTCTATGATGAATTCCGTGTCAACCTGCAGGCTTCCGGTTTGGACATCACCACCCTCGTAAAATAATGTTTTCCCACAGAGGGAGGAGGTCACTCCTCCCTCTTATTTTTTATATCCTGCTTTAACCTTTTGGAGGACTGTGCTACGCGTCGAGCATCTTACAAAAGTGTACCCGAATGGTACGGTGGCCCTGAAAGATGTCAGTTTCGAGGTTCCGGATGGCGAATTCCTGGTAGTGATCGGTCTGTCCGGATCGGGAAAATCCACCTTGCTGCGCTGTATCAACCGCCTGGTCGAACCAACAGAGGGGAAGATCTTTTTAGATGACCAGGAGATCACCAGCGCGAAATCCGCAGAACTTCGATTAATTCGCCGCCAAATCGGCATGATCTTCCAACAATTTAACCTAGTCAAACGTTCCACAGTGTTGACGAATACCCTCAACGGGCGTCTCGGCTATGCCAACCCCTTCCTTTCATTACTCGGCATCTGGCCGTCAGCCGATAGAGAGATGGCGAACGCGGCCCTCAACCGGGTTGGGATCGCGGATAAAGCGAAAAATCGGGCTGATGCCCTTTCTGGCGGACAGCAGCAGCGCGTTGGCATCGCGCGGGCGCTGATGCAGGAACCGCGCATCATCCTGGCGGATGAACCAGTCGCCAGCCTGGACCCGGTGCTGGCGCACAGCATCCTGCAATATCTCGAACAAATGAATAAGTCCGATAAAGTGACGGTGATCTGCAGCCTGCACTTTTTGGACCTGGTCCACCGCTACGGCACGCATGTCATCGGCTTGAAAGACGGCATGAAAGTCTTTGAAGGATCGCCCTCTGAAATAGACCGGGCGCGCTTCAAAGCGATTTACGGTGAAGAAGCCCAGGAAGTTCGGGCGACCGCCCTCGAATAAAGGCTGGCCATGACAGCAAAACAGCGGTCCATTCTTGCAGCCTTGTTCTCACTGTTCATCCCGGGCGCGGGGCAATTGTTCAAACACGCATACAAACGCGGCGCGGCGCTCTTCCTGCTGACTGCCAGCGCGGTGGTTACCGTTCTCTGGTATCAGCATAAAGAGTGGTGGTTCGCCGCGATTTTGATCTGGTTATGGGTAGTACTGGACGCGTACCGCTACCCGAGGAACACCCTCACATTTCTCCCCATCCTCTTCTGGTTAATTCTGGCGTATGGGATTGGCTGGCAGGTGACAGAGATCGACCCGACCGCCATTTTTCGGAATCAAGAACGCGCCAGCATCATCCTCAAACCCATGCTGCGGCCGGATTTTACCCGCATCCGCACCGAGACCCTGACCAGCTATGTGGAAATTCAGGTTCCGTGCTCCCCCACCCCGCCCACCGCGGCCAGGACTGACGAAAAAGGGATTACCGTGAGTGTCAGCCCCAATTGCGCCAATTTGAATGACTTTGTGGAGCTGAAGGTGACCGGCATGTGGCCGGATTTCCCGGTCACCATGGAGTGGCACTCGCCGATTGGCGCGAAGTCGATCCATGAGGATTTCCGGACTGACGCGGCGGGGAATGGCACACTGAATTTCCAGGTCAAACCGATCGTCAATATTGCTGCCCCGGATCAAACGCTCCCGCAGATGCATCGGATCGTGGTTGTGCAAACCAAACCGCTGGGCGGCATAATTCTTTCGGAAACCGGCGGTTACATTCTGCGGGGAATTTACGAAACTCTATCCGTGGCGCTGCTTTCAACGCTGATCGGCGCGCTGCTGGCCATCCCATTTAGCTTTCTGGCTGCCCGCAACCTGATGTCCGGGAATCCCTATACCCGCTTCATCTATCTGCTCGTCCGCACGTTCTTGAATATTGTCCGCTCCGTCGAATCATTGATTATGGCCATCATCTTCGTGGTGATCGTCGGCCTGGGCACATTCCCGGGCATGCTGGCTATCACGCTGCATACCATCGCCGCGTTGGGGAAATTGTATTCCGAGGTGATCGAAGGGATCGACCCCGGCCCGATCGAAGCCATGCGCGCCACCGGGGCGAACTGGCTGCAAGTCGTGCGTTACGGCGTGATCCCGCAGATCGTGCCGCCCTTCATGGCACTGACTATCTACCGCTGGGATATCAACGTCCGCTCCTCGACCATCATCGGCTTCGTTGGCGGCGGCGGTATCGGTTTTTACCTCTACCAGTGGATCCTGCTGCAGGATTATAGGTCAGTCAGTGCCAGCTTTATCTCGATCGCCGTCGTTGTTATGCTGCTGGACTTCTTCAGCGCCAGGTTAAGAGAGCAAATTCGGTAAATTCATGAAAACAGATAATAAAACCCGTTTACGGTTACCCAGGTTCACTGGCCGGCTGCTCATCAGTGTGGTGCTGTTGGTATTGGTTGTCATCAGCATCCGGGTCACGAGGCCAGATTTTGGGAAGTTGGTGACGTCCTTCGCGAAAGGCCGGCAGATCACAGATGGGCTGCTCGCGCCGGAGTTGCTTGAGAAGAAACCGCTCGGCTCGTACACCATCAATGTCGCGTTACCCGTCCCCTGTGACAGCGCCAGCGCGGAGGGCAGCACCGTCGTAGACGGGCATCAACTGGAGGTCCTCCCGGGCTGCGCCAATCCGCGCGACCATGTTCAGCTGAACGGTTATAAACTGGGCAAAAACGCGGATGTGAATTTACGCTGGGTGCTCCCGAGCGGAAAACTATTCTCCATCCGTGCAGCAAAAACGGACGCTGACGGAAACCTGGCAGAGGAGATCGATGTCCGCCCGATCACAGCCGCCGCAAATGGGATTCCGTCCAGGCTGGAAGTTGAGGTCTTTTTACCCGGCTCTACCTACACCGCGTCCAAGACCATCACCGATGTTTTCAACAACATGTATGTGACCATCTTTATGGCGCTGCTGGCCACCAGCATCGGTACTGTGATCTCCCTGCCACTCAGCTTCCTGGCCGCTTCCAATATCACCCGTAAAGGTTTTTTAGGCTCCACGGTTTATTATTCTGTCCGGTTCTTCCTGAACATGATCCGTTCCTACGAACCGCTGGTGATGGCTTCGATCTTTGCCTTGATCGTCGGGTTTGGTAACCCCTTCGCGGGTGTTCTGGCACTGTCCGTTGTCACTGCGGCATCACTGGGGAAGATGTTCTCGGAATCGGTAGAATCGATCGACCCGGGGCCGATCGAAGCCTTGCAGGCTTCCGGCGCGACGCCGCTGCAGGTCGTGATCCATGCCGTCATCCCGCAGATCGTCCCGGATTTTCTCTCCTTTGCTATCTACCACTGGGATATCAACGTCCGCATCTCAACCATCATCGGTTTCGTCGGCGGCGGCGGGATCGGTTATTTCCTGTCTGAGAAGATCAATACCTTCAATTATTCATCCGCCGGGACAGCCATCCTGGCCATCATCCTGGTGGTCTGGGCGCTGGACTTTCTCAGCGCCGAGATCCGCAAGCAATTCACATAACCTTTCAGCGTCATTAACTCTCGCGGTTCAGCAGGGTTCAGAAGGACCTGCCATGCAACCTATAAAACTAAGGTAGAATGGGGGAGTCATGAAGCTTATCCCGGCCCTGCCCCTGATCTTTCTGCTTTCTGCCTGCAGCTTCCCGCTGGATGCCCTGCCGACCGTCACCCCGAATGTCACGCAAGCCTATGAAACCATCGCCGCAGAGATCCAAACCCGGCAGCCGGCAGCCACAAAAGCGAGTGCAGCTGGCAAGTCCCCGGAACCCACCCAAACAACCGCGGTAACACCCAGTGCCGTGCCGGCCACACCCGCTCCGCCCTGCAACCGAATCCAGGCCGGCATCCCGTTTGATATCACCATCCCGGATAACGCGCAGCTCGCGCCGGGTGAGGTCTTTGTGAAAACCTGGCGGTTGGTGAATACCGGCAGCTGCGCCTGGACAAAGGCATATTCGCTGGCCTGGTTTTCCGGTGAATCATTATCAGTGGAACACCGGTTTCCGCTGGAAAGAGAGATCCAACCCGGCCAGAGTATCGACCTGAGCGTTGAACTCACCGCTCCAACCTCACCCGGTATTTATCAAAGCAATTGGGTGTTAATGGACCCGGATGGAAAAGCTTTTGGCATCGGTCCAGCCGGGAATGCAGCGTTCTGGGTTCGCATCACCGTCCCGGCGTTCACTCAACCCGCGGCAACCCCAACAAATACTTACCTCCTGTCGCCGGGCATTCTCTCCAGCGGGACCATCCAGCTGCAAGATGGAGCCGGTCTGCAATTAGCCAACCTGTCGATTGGGCTGCCGGATGGCGCGGACCTGACCTATCAGCAGGGACGCATCTTGCCGGCGAATCATGCAGAATTTTCCACTTCGCTGGGGGGTATGCCTGAATACACGACCTGCCTGGCCATCGGAAAGACCGAAGCGCCGATCCCGGTCACCCCGGAGAATAAGTACCGCTACTTCTGCTTTACTGACTTCGACGGCCGCACCGGTTGGATGCAGATCCTCGGTGAAGGGGACCTCGCAGTGGATCTCGAGATCCTGACCTGGGAGAAATAATGGGATCGCTCTACCTGGTGGCGACACCCATCGGTAATCTCAAAGATATTTCCCTGCGCGCGCTGGAAGTTCTGCAGCAGGTCGGCTTGATCGCCGCGGAAGATACCCGCACGACCGGTGTGCTGCTCAGTCATTACAATATTCACACTCCGTTGCGCAGTTACCACGAATACAATAAGGACGGCGAGACGGATCGCCTGGTGGAGTTGCTGGCCAGCCAGGACATTGCCATCGTCTCAGATGCCGGCTCCCCCGGGTTAAATGACCCCGGTTATGAACTGGTCTGCCGGGCCATTGCCAGCGGATATCCGGTCATCCCAGTCCCCGGCCCCAGCTCGCCAATTGCCGCGCTGACCGCTTCCGGTCTGCCTACGGACAAGTTCCTCTACCTGGGGTACTTGCCCCGAAAACACACCGAGCGGGTCAAGCTGCTGCAATCCGTAGCCGACCTGCCTTATACGCTGATCGTTCTTGAAACCCCGCACCGCCTGACCGATGCCCTGGTGGATCTGCGTCAGGCGCTGGGTAACCGCCGGCTGGTGTTAGGCCGAGAAATGACGAAGAAATTCGAAGAATTCACGCGCATCCAACTGGAAGAGGCCGACACATACTTCCTCACCCATGAACCGCGCGGAGAATACACGCTGGTGATCGAAGGTCATGCCGATCGAATGGATGCGATCTGGGAGCAAGGAGTGCTGGAAACTACCCTGCGCAACCGCATGCGTGAACCTTACCAGGCGCGGGAACTGGCAAAAGAAATGGCGGCCGTTTCCGGCTGGAACAGCAAAGATATCTACGATTTGATCCACAGCTTCCGAAAAGGTTGATTCCATGATCCTTGATGACCTGACAGCCATGCAGCAACTCGATGCCAGCCGCATGATCGATGAGATCGATCACCTGCCGGACCAGCTGGAAAATGCCGCCCGACAAACCCAATCGCTGGCCTTCCCCAACTGGGGCGGGGTGCAGCGCATCGTGATCGCGGGTATGGGCGGTTCCGCCATCGCGGGTGATCTGATCAGCAGCTCCATCGTCGGCAGCTGCCCCGTGCCGGTTATGGTTCACCGCGATTACGGCTTGCCGGCCTGGGCGAATTCAGCGGAGTGCCTGGTCATCTGCTGCTCCCATTCCGGTAATACGGAAGAAACGCTCTCCAGCTTCGCGACCGCGCAGGAACAGGGCTGCCGGGTGGCTGCCATTACGACCGGCGGTCAATTGCGGGCCAAAGCTGAATCCGCTGGTTACCCGGTCTGGATATTTCAACATAATGGGCAACCGCGCTCGGCCATCGGGTATGGTTTTGCCTACCTGGCCGGCATCTTCACCCGGTTAGGGTTGGCCAATTACACCCCGGACGATTTTGCGAAAACCGCGGCCTGGATGCGCCAGGAGCAGCAGAAATACCTGCCAGCCACACCAGTGGTCAATAACCCGGCTAAACGCCAGGCTGGTCAGATGGTCAACCGCAATTTGTTTCTTTTCGCCTCCGGGCAGTTTGCCCCGGTGGCCCGCCGCTGGAAAGGGCAAATCAATGAGCTGGCAAAAGCGCCTGCCGCCGCGGATCAACTGCCGGAAGCTGACCATAACAGCCTGGCCGGTAGCGTTTACCCGCCCGAATTACTGGAACACTCGCTGGCGCTCTTCATCCAATCCGCCAGCGACCACCCGGCCAACTTGAATCGGTCCAAACTTACCCGCCGCGCATACATGCTGGCCGGCATCCCCACCGACCATTTCACCGCCGCTGGCGAAACTCCGCTGCAGCAATTGTGGTCAGCCATCCATTACGGCGATTACATCTCTTACTATCTGGCCATGCTTTACGGCGTGGATCCGACCCCGATCGACGCAATCCAGGATTTCAAAAAGGAATTGAGCAAATCCCAATAAATTTCCTGTACCATCGGCAGGTTATGGTATAATATTGCCCGTCACGGGGAGAGGTCGCATAGCCTGGCCTAGTGCGCTCGCTTGGAAAGCGGGTATACCAAAAGTATCGTGGGTTCGAATCCCACCCTCTCCGCTGAAAAACCCGGCTCACGCCGGGTTTTCCTTTGGCTTTTCACTTTCCGGTAAACTCATCCAACAGAATGATCGGCATGAGAATGCGGATGCCGGTGGTGCGTGTCCGGGGTGTGCGGATGGGCATGCACCTCCGCCGCGTGGCTGTGGGTATGACTGTGCCACCCGGTAACCTCTTCTGTGTGGTGTTGGTGATGGATATCATGGCTGTGTGAATGCGCGTGGATCTCCGCCGCGTGCTGATGCGGGTGCTGATGATCTTCGCGCAGCAGGACCACTGTGCCTATCAGTAGCAGCAGCCCGGCCCACAGGGTTTGGCTGCCGGGGATCTCGCTGAACAGCGGGATCGAAAGGATCGCGCCAAGGAATGGAGCTGAGGCGAATAACGCGCCGGTGCGGGAAGCTCCCAGGTCGCGCAGGGCAAGAATGAACAACACGATGCTCAAGCCGTAGCAGACCACGCCTAACAGCATGGCGGTCAACGCGCTGGACCAGGTTGGCATCCCCTCGCCCAACACCCGCCCAAAACTGAGCGAAAAGATACCCGCGCCTAATCCCTTGATGGCGACGATAGTCAACGGATCGCGGGAACTGACATGCCGGGTTAGATTATTATCCAACCCCCACAAGAGGCAGGCCGCCAGAATAGCCAATGCCGGCCAGGAAAAGCCCCAGCCGCTGTTTGCATTCCAGGTCAGGAGTATGCTGGCGGCGGTGATAATGGCGACCGAGAGCCACACCCGGCGGCCCACAGCTTCACGGAAGAAGATGGCTGCCAGGACGGTGGTTGAAGCACTCTCAAAATTCAACAGCAACGCCGCGGTGGATGCTGGCGTGCCAGCCAGGCCTTTCATCAACAAGATGGGCGCCAGGATCCCGCCAGCCACTACCGCGCCAGCCAACCAGGGTATCTCCCGGTGTTCCAGCGGCGCTTCAGCCTGGTGCTGTTTACCACGCAGCAGGAGTACAAACCCGGCTGCCAAACCGCTGCCGAGATAGAGCAAGCCAGCCAGTGTCACCGGGGCGGTTCGCTCCAGCATCAACTTTGCCAGGGGAGCGCTAATACCAAATAGCAAAGCGGCGAGTATGGCAAAGGTCATTGGGCGGATTTTATTTGATGGCATGTAGCCCATTGTAACCGTAAAGTGAGATATATTCATCCGTGGTCGGCAATTCTACAACTTGCGGAACGAGATCATCCAAATTCAGGCACTATCAATCGCAAAAATATATTCGGTCTCTTGCTTATGGTAGGTACTCACATAGCTCATTCATCCGGGACAAATCAGGCAGTTTTACCATGCGGAAAACTTACGGTACATTGTGTGGTAAGATTAGACACTTGAGTTGAATAATACATAAATCGTCAACGGTCAGGGCACTCCCTGATTATCTTATCAAAAACCGCTCTTCATTCATTTTGGTGTATCCACTTTGTGGCGCGAAAGGGCGGGCACGGAGTATTCTATTTCCGTGTTAACAGCGGCACCAATTAAGGGTTTTCATGAGTTTCAATATCTATAATTTTCATCCGCAGATCAACGCGGGAATAACGGCTGCTGGTTACAGCTCGCCGTCACCGATCCAGGCTAGAGCGATACCGGCCATTTTGGAAGGGCACGATGTCCTCGGCCTTGCTCAGACCGGCACCGGAAAAACCGCGGCCTTCGCTTTGCCCATGCTGCAGCACCTGCTGAAAGGACCGCGGGGCAAGCAGCGCGCGTTGATCCTCGCGCCGACCCGCGAGCTGGCAGAGCAAATCCATACTGCCATCACGCAATTTGCCAAACAAACCGGCCTGCGCAGCCTGACCGTCTACGGCGGCGTCAGTGCCCAACCGCAGATGCGCGGAATCCGCGCCGGCGCTGAGATCATCGTAGCCTGCCCCGGGCGATTATTGGATTTAATGAATCAAGGCATCATCCGCCTGTCCAATATTGAGATCCTGGTACTGGATGAAGCTGACCATATGTTTGATATGGGTTTCCTGCCTTCCATCCGCGCGATCATCAACGCGCTGCCCAAACAACGGCAAACCCTGCTCTTTTCCGCCACGATGCCGGCAGAGATCCGCGCGCTGGCAGCCACCGTTCTAAAAGACCCGGTCACCGTAGAGATCAGCATCGAGCGGCCGCTGGAAACAATTACGCACGCGCTGTACCCGGTCGACCCCACCCGCAAACCCGAGTTATTGATGGAACTGCTAAGAGACACCGGCAGCGGGCAGGTTCTGGTTTTTACCCGCACCAAACACCGGGCTAAGAAACTTTCGGTCCAGCTGAACCAGGCCGGCTTCAAAGCGACTTCTCTGCAAGGCAACCTTTCCCAGTCGCAGCGCCAGGTCGCCATGAACGCCTTCCGCAGCGGGCATGCCAGGGTGATGGTAGCCACAGACATCGCCGCCCGCGGGATTGATGTGTCGCAAGTATCGCATGTCATCAATTTTGATATCCCCGACACCGTAGAAGCCTATACGCATCGCACCGGACGCACCGGACGCATGGAACGGCTCGGCAACGCCTTGACGCTGGTGACCCGGGAAGATCTGCCGATGGTGGCCATGATCGAACGGGTGATGGGCAAAAAGATCGAGCGGCGCAGTGTGGCAGGTATGCCGTTGGAGATGACCCCGGCTGCGACACCGCCTGCTCAGCCAGTCCACCAGCGCCGGCCGCAGCAACCGGCCAGGCCTCCGCGCGCGGCACAATCGAGAGGTTGAGCAGGGCAGGTATCCGCACACGCTCCTGTGTTTTCCAATAACGATTTCGCTGCGGAACAGGTCTCACCATCAAAGAATTAGTATCTGAAAATAAAAACCTGGAGAGTTATCCTCTCCAGATTTTTGTTCTCAAGCATTCGGTGTCACGGAGCGCTGGTTCGTCCAGATACCTCCTTACAGGCAAGGCTCCCGCCCGGTAGTTCCTCTGACAGAATCCAGACGAGTTTACCGACTGCCAAGGACGTAGACCAGCCCGTCATAACTGGCGATCACAATTTCGAGGTTGCCGTCCGCGTCCAGGTCGGCAATGGATGGGGAAGTCTGCGTGCGCGGGCCTAACTGCAGAGCCCACTCAGGTTCGCCGCTGAGCGCGTCAAAGGCGTGCAATTTGCCGTAACAGCCGGCCGGTATGACCACCTCCTTCCGGCCGTCCCCATCGATATCCGCCACCGCGGCTGAGGCACGCAAATTTCCTTCTTCGTTACCAAAACTCTGGTTCCATACGATCTTTCCGCTTTCATCCACCGCGGCGACTCCGCCAAACACATACTTAGCCTGACAGCTGCCCACAGTGCCGGATTGGGTGGGCGCGGGACCAATGCCCAACCCGTAGCCGACAGCCATCAGGTGCGTGCCGTCCGCACTGGTCACCAGTGTGGGCGATGATTTCCAGGTATCCAGGCTGTCCAATGTCCAGGCAGGCTCGACTTTGAGCTTGCCATCCGCCGCGCGCAGACGCACACCTGTCAGCCGGCCGTTCGTCACGTCCAGATCAGATGGCAGCCAACCAAAGATCACCAGCGGCCCATCTTTTGTGTACACCACCAGCGGGGAAATGCGAATGACCGGTGGCATCTCAGAAGAACCAATCTGCCCGAGGTCCAGCAATTTCAGCGCTGTGCTGCGGACCTCGCCCACACTCGTGCGCCAGACCGCCAGCAATTCGCCGCCCCAGGTGCCAGCCAGGATTATCTTTCCAATGCCGTGAACATAGGCAATCACCGGCTCCGCCGAGTCCATTTTGTACGGGTAGTCATAAGACCATAAAGCCTGGTTTTCACCTGCGGCCGACAGCGGTAAAACATACAGGCTGGCCGGTCCGTCGGGAGGACAGGCCACCCCGCCGCGCTTGCAGTCCGTGACGACCACCACTTCCGGTTTGCCATTATCATCCAGGTCGCTCAGCATCGGGCCGGCTTCCGTAATGGCGCCCATATTGAAGCGCCAGATCATTTTTCCGGTCAAGCCGCTCAAGGCCCGGACGAAGCCGTCCCGCGCGGTGAAGATGACGTCAGCCAGTCCGTCGCCGTCGGCATCAGCCAGTGCCGGGCTGTATGTGTCAATGCCGGCTTCACCCGGCGGGGAGTCCAATTTATACGTCCAGAGAACTTTCAGCGCTGAATCTCCCGGAGAGTACGCAAGGGCTTGTACCATATTGGGGATCGGTTCCCCGTTGAGCCGCGCCAGGGTCGTACCACCCACATCCGGGGTAGTAACGATGATCTCCAATTTTCCATCACCGTTCAGGTCTGCCAGCGGCAAGGTGGATGTCCAGCGCAGGCCGGTCAACTCATCTTCCGTTTTTGGCTGGTCGAAGAGGCGATACGTGGCCAGTATTTCCGGTCCGGTTTTCGGGTTGATCTTTCCGGTACCCGCCACCTCTCCGCTGTGAGCTTCGTCGGCGTGGAACATCACCCAACCAGTCGGCGCTTTTGCCGCAGTATGGATTGGAGTTTCTGTGATGAGGGGATGTGTCGGGCTGGCTGGCGTCGCTGAGGATGCAAGGGAATCGGCTGACACCGGTGTGCAGGCGCTCAGTAACAGCAGGCTGCCCAAAATTAACTTGATTATGGAATTCATCTTGACATCCTTTCATGTTTGCCAGGGAAGGAGGTTCCGCAACAATTAGACCGGGATGCCTGGTAAATAACAGGGGGTCTGTTATTAAGATAAATGTAGTCTTATTTGGATGCCGGAACAAGCAGGTGTATAAGTCACCAGGCTACATGCACATACCGATAACAGGAAATGACTGCAAAGGCAGATCTTTAATACTAGCGCTGTCAATACTACCTGAGTTTTTCATGAACCCCTGTTAAGTTAAAAAACCTCCCTGCGGCGGTTTTCCGGTGCCCCACAGGGCAACTATTTATATGGAAACTCATTCGTGAGAGAGCCTGTTTGTCTCAGAGGATATTTCTCTGGTCATTTACATAACATTAGGATCATTCCCTTTAAAAGGTTTCGCTTTACAAATAGCATCACGGAGCCGACACCTTACAGTCCACTGACCGGGTGGTATCTCCTAGTGTGAAGACACAGTTGAAATCCATTCCATGCGGGAAAATCATCAGCTTGATGGGAAACAGGCGCATGCCTGCCGGCCCGGCTTCCCAATATCCGGACAGGAGGGCATTACGGCCGTTAAACATCATAGGTAGGCTGGCCGAGAAGTTTGTACCGTTCTTTTGGTTGCCGTAAAGGTAACCGATGTAGGCAAAATCTTCGCCTGGCGGATAGGTGTCCGTCACTATATCTGGCACGCCGTCACTGTCTATATCCCTTAAGCAACGCGGCTGGCCCATCCAGGGCTGGTCAGAGATGACGGTCTCCAGGCCGCCGGCTGGTTCATTGCTCACTGGCGACCAGCGGGCGTAGTACTCATCAGCTGAATCGCTGGTTAAGCGGCGGGGATTGCTGCCATCGGCATTCATCACAAATAAGTCCTGGTTGCCGCTGCACTTATTGTTGTACACCAGGTACTTTCCGTCCGGCGACCAGTCCGGGAAGGTGCAGGAACAATCGGTATTGGTTAGGCGGGTCACATTGCCGCCTTTTGTATTCATAAGGTAGATTTGGTTAGCCCCGCTCCGTTTGGAAGCGAAGGCGATCAGGCTGCCGTCCGGTGACCAGGAAGTCCAGCCATTCTCACTTCCCGAAGTGAGTTGGATCTGCCCGCTGCCATCAGCGTTGATTCGCTGAATTTGCCAGGTGCCATCAAGGTTGGAGTCAAAGGTCAGCATTCTGCCATCCGGCGACCAGGCCGGGAAGAACTCTCTTGCAGTAGTGTTGGTCAAGCGGGTCACCCCGCTGCCATCGGCGGACATCAGATAGAGATCCGGCGGCCCATCCCGGTCCGAGACAAACGCAATGCGCTTGCCATCCGGCGACCACGCCGGATCGTTGTCCCGGGCGGGATTATTCGTTAAGCGCTGCAGGCCCAGCCCATTGCGCAGGATTGTATAAATTTCGGCATTGCCATCTCTACCGGAGACGAAGGCGATCCGACTGCCGTCCGGGGACCAATCCGGGGAAACTTCGCCTAACGGGTGCGCAGTCAGCATAATGGGGGCAGCAGAGCCGTCCACCTGGACGGCGTAGATTCCCCATGCTCCATCCTGCGTGGACTGGTAGACAATCCAACCCGCGGGCAGTTCAGGGGCAGGGGTATTGGAGGGACTGGAGATATCTGCTGCGGATATGTTCGCTGGGAGGGTTGGGGGAGTCTGTCCGGAAGTGGTGGAGGTTTTACCGCAAGCTGCCGTTGCCAGGCTCAACGAGATTAATGCGATTACTGAAAGAATTTTCCGAGTGTCCATAGTGTCGCTCCTTTACTAAGGAAGGACATCTATTTTCAGTATATATATGTCAAATACGAAATACAAGGAGGCTCCTGTTATGTAAAACAAAAACCGCCTTTCGGCGGTTTAGAGAGTGCCCCCAAGGAGACTTGAATATAATCCCCTTGCGAAGCACCCCTTTGGGGCACTGGAGGCTCCGGTTATGCAAAAAATAACCGCCTTTCGGCGGAAAATAACTTGTGCCCCCAAGGAGACTCGAATGCAATCCCCTCAGGGGACTCCTGTTATGCAAAAAATAACCGCCTTTCGGCGGAAAATAACTTGTGCCCCCAAGGAGACTCGAATGCAATCCCCTCAGGGGACTCCTGTTACGCAAAATAAAAACCGCCTTTCGGCGATTTTGAGTGTGCCCCCAAGGAGACTCGAATGCAATCCCCTCAGGGGACTCCTGTTATGCAAAACAAAAACCGCCTTTCGGCGATTTTGGGTGTGCCCCCAAGGAGACTCGAATGCAATCCCCTCAGGGGACTCCTGTTATGCAAAAAATAACCGCCTTTCGGCGGAAAATAACTTGTGCCCCCAAGGAGACTCGAACTCCTGTTATGGCCTTGAAAGGGCCGTGTCCTAACCGCTAGACCATGGGGGCAACGGACAAAATTCTATCACAGGGCTATGCTGCGGTCAAGGAAATCTCTGCCCGAATTTGCTACCCGGCCAGGGGCTGAATGCAGCCAGCGCCTTCCGCAGAGGGGCTGTTCACCATTCGGCTGACCGGATAATACGTCAGTTCAGCAGCCGGTAACGGCGCCAGCAGGTTGACTAATTCTCCGCCCGGAGTCGCCGGATCCAGCCAACGCCAGCGGGCATCCCCCGTCAGAATCACCGGCATGCGCTCATGGAAGGGCGAGATCAATTCGTTGCTGTGCGTGGTGATGATGGTCGCCGAGCGGATCTCATCAGCTTGACTCGTGTGCCAGGTCTCCCACAAACCCGCGAAAGTGATCGGCTTCCCATCCGGCCGGTGAATGTACACTGGTTCTTTCTTTCCGCTGCCGTCCGCGGCAAGCCGCCATTCATAAAAACCGCTGGCGAGGATCAAGCCGCGCCGGGCTTTGAAAGCAGAGCGGAAGGACGGCTTCTCTGCCAGGGTCTCAGCCCGCGCGTTGATCATTTTGACGCCGATGGTCGTATCCTTCGCCCAGGAAGGGATCAACCCCCAGCGGTACATCTCAACCCGCCGGGTTTGCCCGTCCACGGCCATAGCGATGGGCTGAGTCGGGGCGATATTGTATCGGGGCAAATAACTATCCGGGATACCGCCCAGGTCGAATTCATCCTCAAAATCACCCGGTTCCAGAATTAGCGTAAATCTCCCGCACATATTTCCTCCAGCCTGATTGTATCATCTGTCACCTGTCAGGGCGAAAAATACCATCCGGCTTGACAGTCAACACCCACCCGTTGATAATTACCCTATCCAACTTAGCGAGGTAGATATGGCCAATCCACTGGTTGAATGTATTCCTAATTTCTCAGAAGCCCGCCGCCCGGAGGTGGTGCAACAGATCCTGGACGCGATTACAGCTGTCCCGGGTGTGCATGTGCTGGACCACCACTCCGATTTAGATCACAACCGCACCGTGGTCACTTATGTCGGTGTGCCGCAGGCAGTGGAAGAAGCCGCCTTTCAGGCAATCGCCCTGGCCGGCAAGCTGATCAACCTGGATGAGCACCGCGGGGAGCACCCGCGCCTGGGCGCGACGGATGTGGTGCCATTCGTCCCACTGCGCGATCTGACGATGCAGGAGTGCGTGGAGATGGCGCGCCGGCTGGCAAAACGGGTAGCTGACTCTCTGGAGATCCCCGTTTACCTGTATGAAGAAGCGGCTACTTCTACTGTCCGCCAGAATCTGGAAAACATTCGCCGTGGCGAATATGAGGCGATCAAGGCTGAGATTGGCACCGTGCCGGAGCGCAAACCGGACTTTGGTCCCAGCCGACTGGGTACCGCCGGCGCGGTGGTGATCGGCGCGCGCGCGCCGCTGGTGGCTTATAACGTCTACCTCACCACGGATGATCTCTCCATTGCCCAGAAGATCGCCAAGGCTATGCGCCATTCCTCCGGCGGTTTCCGCTTTGTCAAAGCCCTCGGTCTAATCGTTGAAGGCCGCGCGCAAGTCTCCATGAACCTGACGAACTTCCACCAGACTCCCATTTTCCGGGTGGTCGAAGCGATTCGGCGGGAAGCCGCCCGTTACGGAGTGTCCATCCATCATAGCGAATTGGTTGGACTGATACCGCAGAACGCGCTGATCGACTCAGCCACCTGGTATCTCCAGCTGGATGGCTTCAAAGGGGAACAGATCCTGGAAACGCGGCTGTACGAGTCTATGGATCAGCCGGCTGGCACCCCGGAAGCGTCTCAAGATATTATTACAGCGCTGGCCGCGGCCACGCCAACCCCGGGCGGCGGTTCCGCTTCCGCTTACGCGGGCGCGATGGGTGCCGCGCTGGTATGCATGGTTGCCCGGCTCACCACCGGCAAGAAGAAGTACGCGGATGTCGAGCAGCAAATGTGGGAGCTGATCAGCCAGGCTGAATCACTCCAGCAAGGACTGCAGATGGATGTCGCGGCCGATGCCGCGGCCTTCGATGACCTGATGAAGGCAGTGAAATTACCCAAAGAGACCCCGGAGCAGCAGGCTGCCAGAGATCAAGCCGTGCGGTTGGCCACGCTGCAGGCAGCCCGGGTGCCGCTCGCGGTCTGTAATAAATCCTGCCAGGTGATGTCCCTCGCCATCACCGCGGCAAATCTCGGTAACCTGAATGCCATCTCAGATGCCGGTTCCGGTTTCTCGCTGGCCCGGGCAGCGTTCACAGGCGCCGGGATGAATGTCCAGATCAACCTGCTGGGCATGGCAGACGACCCGGAGGCAAAGCAATTACTGGCTGAACTGGAAAGCCTGCGGGCAAAAGTGCAGCCGTTGGAACAGGATTTGAGCCGGGTCATGCTTACGCGCGGTGGGATCAAATTCTAGTTGTATGTGGACAGCGCGGCACTGGTTGTGGAGCACTACACTGGGTTCGCTTCTTTTGCTGACCTCTTGCACAAGCCGTCCTGTTACTGATGTCAGCCCATCAATTACAGCCGAGGTAACGCCCGCACCAGGCCAACCTACCATGCCGACCCAGTCACCGGACGTACAAGTCACTGCGGAGAACGCCCAACCAACACCAACCGCTGGTCAAACAAAACCCGCGGCAACTCCTTATATTTGCACGGATGAGGTCTGCGTCTTCCCGGGGCATTTTGTCTTTCAATCACCCATCGCGCTTCCCGGCAACCAGTTATACGAGCCATCCTACCCGTATGGTGGAACGCAGGACGGCACTCGCGAAGCTCACCACGGCGTGGAGTTTATCAACCCATCCGGAACCCCGGTACTGGCTGCCGGTGACGGCACGGTGATTGTGGCCGGGAACGATGTGAATGCATTGTACGGCCTGATGTTGTTCTTTTACGGGAATCTGGTCGTCATTCAACATGACATCCCGGGGCAACCATTACCCGTTTACACCCTGTATGCCCACCTCTCCCGGGTGGACGTGCAGCCTGGCCAGATCGTCACAACCGGTGAACAGATCGGCCTGGTCGGCCGCTCCGGCAAAGCCATCGGTTCTCACCTGCATTTTGAGGTTCGCGTCGGGAAAAACGGCTACGCGCATACGCGCAACCCCCTGCTCTGGCTCGCCACTCCTCCGGGTTCAGGCATCCTCACCGGGCAGATCTTCAATCAGGCTGGCCAGATTCGCCGCTACCCGGAGATCAGCATCCTTTCACTGGATGATCCGACGATGGCGCCGGTCCACCCCCGCCCTTACGCCGAATCGGATGTGAATGGGGATGACCAATATCAGGAGATCTTCACCTCTCCCCCACTGCCGGCAGGAAAATACCGCCTGTCCTTCTCACCTCCGCGTCTGGATGAAACGATCGAGTTTGAGATCATCCCAGGCGCTGTCACCCGCATAACGCTTATTACTGATCATTGATCAAAGGAGTTCACAATGGGACTAAAACCTGACCACTGGATTCGGAAAATGTCGCTCGAGCAGGGGATGATCACCCCCTTCAGTGAAGGCGAACGCCGGCCCGGGGTGATCTCTTACGGAGTTTCTTCCTACGGATATGACATCCGGGTCGCTGATGAGTTCAAGATCTTCACCAACGTCTATTCCGCCACGGTAGATCCAAAGAATTTTGACCAACGCTCTATGGTCGATTTTCAGGGTGATGTGTGCGTCATCCCGCCCAACAGCTTCGCGCTGGCGCGTACGATTGAGTATTTTAAGATTCCGCGCGGTGTCCTAACCATCTGCCTGGGCAAGAGCACCTACGCGCGCTGCGGAATCATCGTCAACGTCACGCCTTTCGAGCCGGAATGGGAGGGGTACGTCACGCTGGAAATATCCAACACCACTCCCCTGCCTGCGAAGATCTACGCGAACGAGGGCATTGCCCAAGTGTTGTTTCTGGAAGCCGACCAACCCTGCGAGGTCTCCTACGCGGACAAAAAAGGCAAGTACCAGGGTCAGCAAACCATCGTACTACCAAAAATAGTGTAATCCGCCCATGTCAGATATAGAGATATCTCTGCAGCAAGCTCGCTCCTTCCAGATCCTCTCACTGGGGCTGGGTACTCCGCGCCAGCAGCCGGCCCAGAAAGAAGATCTGCTGCCCGTTATTCGCCAGATGGGATTGCTCCAGCTGGATACCATCCACATTGTGGCGCGCAGCCACTATTTTGTGATGTGGAGCCGCCTGGGACAGTACAATCCTGAATGGCTGGATGATCTGCTGCGGGAAAAGCAGCTGTTTGAATACTGGGCTCACGCCGCCTCCTGGCTGCCAATGGAGGATTATCCGCTCATGAAATGGCGGATCGAGGAAGAAATATCGAAACGAGAAAATCCCAACACCTGGGCCGCGCGCAATGCCGATCTGATCAGCGCCATCCGCGCGCGGGTGGAAGAACGCGGGCCGGTCACATCCTCCGATTTTCCCCCGGAATCGAAAGCATCCGGCACCTGGTGGAGCTGGAGTGCTGAAAAATCCGCGCTCGAGGCGCTTTATACGATGGGCGAATTGATGGTCGCGCGCCGCGATAAGTTCCAACGGGTTTATGAGCTCACCGCCCGCCTCCACCCGGAAATCAGCAGCCTGCCGCCCATTGATGGCGCTGTTGCCCGTGCCGCGTTGATCGAACGCACTGTCAAAATTCTGGGAGTTTGCCAGCCGCGCTGGGTGGCGGATTATTACCGGCTGCCGAAAAAAGAAACCCAGCAGATCCTGGACAAATTTCTGGTGAATGGCACCCTGCTGCCGGTCAAAGTGGAAGGCTGGAATGTGCCAGGACTGATCCACCCGGAGAACCTGCCCCTGCTCAAAAACATACAAGAAGGCGCGCAGAAACCATCCGGAACATCCCTGCTTTCCCCCTTTGACCCGCTGGCATGGGACCGGGCCAGGCTGCAAGGCTTATTCGGTATGGATTTCAAAGTGGAGTGCTATACCGTCCCGGAGCAGCGGAAATACGGTTACTGGCTGCTTCCAATTCTGCATGAAAACCAGATGGCTGGCCGGGTGGATATCAAAGCGAATCGGCAGCGGAAAGTGTTGGAGTTGAAAGGGATCTTTCTGGAACCAGGCATGCTGCCTGACGCCGGGTTCATTCAAGGTCTGACAGACACTTTACGCAGTTGCGCCAGTTTCCATCACCTGGAAAGCATTGAGATCGGCGCCTGCTCGGATGTCGATTTTAAAGCCGACCTGCAAGAATCTTTGAAGATCTGATAACGGGACTTAGCGGATGTTGACCGCGCGCGCCAACCGGCGGAGATCGCCATCGCGTTTCGTGAGGTTGATCGCGTCAAAATGCTCCAGTATCGCCAGCGCGTATTTGCGGGTGGTTCGATATTTATCACGGAAATCCGCCACCGTAATGCTGCCATTCTGCTGGATATGCCGAACCACATCCTCTTTGAGGAATTGATAAGTGGCGCCGTCAAAAACGATATCATCGGTGATCTGCACCAGGTCGCCTTTTTCAATCAACACATGGTAGAGCGCAAAGCCTCCAACTTCCTGGCATTCCTTTACCGACGGCGGGGTGAACTTGTTATCCTTGAACAAACCCAGTAGCTGTTCAGCCGCCTTCTGTTGAGCCGGGTTCAATTTCACAGAGAAACTGGCCAGCCAGACCACCTGCGCGTTACCAGCAATGATCCCCAGCCGGCCGAGTTCGTCCATCAGGTAGTTGAAGAGTTTAGGCGTCTGTTTTATTTTGCTGCGCAGCTCTTCCCGGGCCATCCCGCTCCGCAGGGGATTCGCTGTGTGAAATTTCTCCAGGACGGTACTCACCTGCCCGATCAGGGTTTTCAAGTAGGTATCCGCCAGCAGGTAATTTGCACGTTCATTATCAGAAACGACGGCCAGGTGGACCAATCCCTGGCTGATCAACGCGCTTATTTCCTGGCTGGTTTGCTCTTCATCCAGAGTTGACCGCTTGTAGATGTTTTCGACCAGGATCGGTGATTCTGCCTGGATGATCGCCAGCAGACGGTCAGCCGCGCTGCCGGATAACTTCTTCTCCAGTGACTCGAGCACTTCCGCGGAGAAGCGCTTGTACCGACGAGCCGCGCGCACTTCCACGACCGTTCCACCCCCCAGGGTTTCGCCCGGTGACGGACGGCGGAGAATGAACCGGTCGCCCTTCTGGGTAACCACCGGCTGATCCAGCTCGATCTGCAAGAATGCCTGCTCGCCTGGTTTCAATTCTTCTACCCCGAGGATTCTGGCGCTGCCCTGTATCTCTGATGAACCAATAAAGAACTTCACCGCGTCGCGGTGTTTGAGCGGGTTGATCACATCAGGCAGTAATTCGAAATGGACATCCAGGCGCCGGCTGGGCTGATACGTCCCCGGTTTTGTGATGACATCGCCGCGGTGGACGTCCTCCAGTGGGACACCGCCTAAATTGATTGCCAGACGCTGGCCAGGCTGGGCTGTATCCACTTTATGCTTATGATTTTGCAGCCCGCGGATGCGGCAGCGCAACCCGGCTGGCAATATATCCACTTCATCTCCGGCATGGAAGCTGCCGTTGGAGAGCGTCCCCGTCACAATGGTGCCAAAGCCCGGCATGGAAAATACCCGGTCTACCGGTAAACGCGGAGCGCCAATATCCAAGCGCTGCGGCGTATCCGCCAGGGTTTGCGCCAGTAATTGCTTCAACTCCGGGATCCCGCTGCCGGTGCGGGCGCTCACCCTCACTAGCGGCGCGTCAGCCAGGATGGTTCCCTGCATACCGGCGCGGATGTCATCTTCCAACAGCGTTAGCCACTCCTGGTCCGGCACCAGGTCGATCTTCGTCAGAACGATAATTCCTCGCGGTACTTTCAACAGGTCGACGATTGCCAGGTGTTCCCGCGTTTGCGGCATGATTCCCTCATCCGCGGCGATCACAAACAGCACCGCGTCGATCCCCCCAATCCCTGCCAGCATGTTTTCGATGAAGTCACGGTGACCCGGCACGTCCACGATGCCGATCTCTTCACCTGATGGTAATTTACACCAGGCAAATCCCAGCTCGATGGTCATTTCCCGGGCTTGTTCTTCCTTCAGCCGGTCAGGGTTGATCCCGGTCAGCGCGGTAACAAGCGTGGATTTTCCATGATCGACATGACCGGCGGTCCCAATGACATGCGTCGGCATCAGATTAAGTCGCTGTTCTTTCCCAGCAATCTTTCATAGGTTGCCAGCCACTCGTGGGCTAATGTAACCATCTGCTGCAATTTTTTCTCTTCCTCGTTCTGAATGCCAGTCAACCGGTCGTTCAGTTCCTGAGAGAGGTCCTCCAGGTGCAGTAAGCGTTTGTCCGCCCGGTCACCTTTGCGATCTTGCTCATTTTGGTGTTCGTCCAGGATCAGGGAATAATTCGACCAGCGTTTTTGGTCGTCCGCTTTGAAGTTATTCCATTCCTGCCGGAAGTGCTCCTCGTTCAACCGGTGCATTTCCGTCACTTCGTTGATCCGGCGGTCAATTTTCTGGTTGCCAGCTTCCAGCTGCTCCCGCGCACGGCGAACGCTGCGCAAGGTATCTTCCAGGTTCTGGAATTGCTCAGCAATGGTGCTGCCGTTCTTGATCACCTGGTCGATCAAGCCCTGCCACTCCCGCCAGGTGCGGTCGCGTTCCACCTGCTGCTGGTTGAATTTTTCCATGAACGCCACCTGATTTTGCCGGCGCTCGGTTTCAGTGGCGATCACCTCATTCTGACGGGTATCGGTTGTCCGCAGCCCTTCCGCGACCACCTCAAGCTTCGCCCGCAGGTCATCCAGCCGCTTGCGATATGCCGTAACCTCTCCCTGGATATCAGTGACACGCTTCGTATCCTGTTTCCGAATTTCTTCCTGCAGTTTGATCGCCTGCTGGTATCTGTCAAATGCCAACTGGTTATCCGCCAGTTTTTGATCCATCTGGGTTAAGCGTTGATTCAACAGCCCCAATTCATTATCTTGCTGCTTCTGCAGCTTTTTGTAATCCTGCAATCCCAGAAAAGCTTTACGGATATCCTGGATGGCTTTGGAATTGGCTTCCATTTCCTGACCTAGCTTCTTTAACACCCCGGTTTCGACTTCCACCCGGTTATTTTGCATCGCTTCGCTCAATCGGCTTAAATCATGGCCGACGCGGGTGATCTGCGTGTCCAGCTGGTCGATCCGCGTATTGACCAGTTTCCATTTCGCGGCGGCATCCTGCACGGCGCCGATTTCTTTCCTGGCTTTCGCCAGATCAGATTCCATCTGAACTATTCGATTTTCCAACAAACTGATCTGTGCTTTATCTTTGCGACGTTCTTCTTCCAACCAGGCGAGACGTTGCTCAATCTGTTCGATTTCCATTTTATCCTCTGTGTCTTCCACGCTCGTGAATAAAAATTATACCATCCACCGGTTCCGCATCAGAGCCTATTGCAGGTGGATAAATGGCAGCAGGAGATTGCGGGCAAGATTTGAATAAAAAGCAGGGAATAGCCCAAGGATCAACACGAATACGACCCCAACCAAGACCAGCAGGCTCGCGCGCAGATTCGCGGCCATGAACTTCCCCCATTTATCCTCAGAACGCACCAGGGTGGTCAGGCTCATCCAGGCCGCGATCCAGAATCCGCCTGATCCGATCAGGATCGCCCAGCCGGCCAGGGGAGCGGAAACTGTGACAGCTTGCAGCAGAGCCAGCCGCTGGGGAAAACCAGCCAGCAGCGGCAAGCCGCCGACAGAAAATTGCGCGATCAGTAATCCCAACAGGAAAACCACGCTGCTTTTCCCTGCTCCCTGTAAGGCATCCACTTTCAGGCTGTTATGCCTTCCCTGGTAGTTCAGCAGGCTCAATCCCCAGATGCCAAATGCCAGGATACGCGGCAGCAGCATGCCAGTCAGCAATAATGATCCGCCAGTTGAAACCAGGCCCATCGCGATGATCGAAAACCCATTCTCCATGATCAGGGCGTAACCATAGATGCGGCCCAGGTCTTTCTGGAACGCCGACCAGATCCCACCGGTGGCAACCATCACAGAGCCGGAGATTAACAATCCCTGCTGTAATTCGGCGGAGTTTCTCAGCCAGGCGTAATTCTCCAGGAAATGCATTCCCAGGAAGAGGATGCCGGTTTGCATCATCAGCACAACATACCCGAACAGGAAGGTATCCTCCTGCTCCGCCATCATCGGAACCCAGGCGTAGAAGGGGAAGAGCGCCAGGAGAAAACCAAACCCCAGACCCAGGATTAACAGGATGCGCGACATGGCTGCCAGATCCGATGGGGCGGTATCGATCCCGCTCAACAACCAGCCGCAGAACAACAGAAAGATCATGCCGAGGGTTTGGAAGGTGATGAACCGCAGGACACCGGTATTGGATATACCGGGGAGCTCAAAGAACAATGCCAGGGCAATAATGGCTATCAATTCCAGCAGGACGGCCGCGTAAAGAAAAGGCTGGACGGCTATCGATGCCACGATCAGCGCGCCAATGGCCGGGCCAAACGCCGGGAAGAGGCTGGACCGTGATGTAGTATATGCGCCGATCATCCAGAATGCCGCCACCGCGTATACCAGCGCCACGATCACCAGATCCTGTGATTGGATCACCATCTCCCGGCCGAGAACCCCCAGAGTACTGCTGATCTTGTAGCTTGCCCGTCCTGATTGAATCACGGTATCCACTGGCAGCGTTACCGCCAGTAACACCATCACCAGGCATAAAATGATCGAACCAAAATACGCTATCCGGCGATGGTTGCGCAACCCGATCAGCGCAATACTTACGACCAGTGGAAGCAAAATCCAGAGAATAGGCGCGCTCAAGGGGTCATTCTCCCGGCTTCCCGGCGGATAATAAAGGCCAGCGCCAGGGACAGCGAACCCTTTACCAGCCCGATGAGAAGAACCAATAATAACGAGTTTTCCAGACCATATTCGATGATCTCAAAACCGGCTAATACTATCAAGATACTTAGAATCACCTGCCAGGGTTGGTGATAGAAGTTTAGATTTAAGACACCTGCCAGCATCAGGATGATGCCGGCCGCCAGGTGAAGAAAAGGCAGTTGTGTGATCCAGTAGGACGCGGTGAAAGAGAGCGCGAAACCAGACAAGATGAAGAAAAAGGAACTGATCACCCTGAAGCTGACTCCGCCCGCTACAGCCTGCTCGGGCAAGCGGGGTTTGATGTTGAGGAAAGTGAAAGCAATGATACCGACCGATCCCCAACCCAGTGCCAGGTCCACCAGTGCCATTAAAGGTGAGGATGAATACAGGACGATCACGAACTGGACAAAGTAAAAGAGCGCCAATGCTGTTACCATGCCGCGCCAGTCTGAACGATAGGCTACGAAAAGGCAGCCCACCGCCAGCAATACCACCAGGAAAGCCAGGAGGAATACCGGCATCAGCGCGCTCCTCCGACTGCCATGACCAGGATCACCATTAAGATCAATCCCCACAGCAAACCAACCGGGCCTTCCAGCAGGAAAGATACACCCACTACCAGGTTCCGAACGATGGAAATCAGTGTAACGCGGATACCATTCAAATTGATCCGGCTGAGATATTTGCGGATCTTTTCTGGCAACCCGGATCGACCCAGCCGGAGTTTCAAACGCGAGAAGATATATTGATACGCTGTAAAGAGTGGTTTGCGAATCAGGATGATCACTGCTGTGATCGCGGCAGCCAGGATGACAGCAGACCAGGCACCCGGGGTGAACGAACCCGGCCAGCCAAAAAGCCCGATCCCGACATAGGCTGCCAGGATCACCACCTGACTCAAAGGATGAGTAAGGTAGACTATGCGCTCTTCCCCGCCGTGCAAATCTGCCTTGCTCCGTCCCCGTTGGACGAAAGCCGCGATCACCAGGGAGAATAAAATGAGCGCGCCTAATTCCTCTGCCAGTGACGGCGAAGCCATCAGGCCAGCCAGGCCGGCTGCTGAAGGCGAATACGGCAGACCCATCGCCAGAACGATGCCCAGGTAAACCAGCCAGCGGGAAGACCGGGTAACGGCCGGCTGCATATAGATCAATCCGCCGATCAGGATGAGCGTCACCCCCAGGTTTGCGGCGCCAAAGGTGGCGCCAGAGATGCTGGCCAGCAGCGCCAACCCGGATAATGCCAGCACCCAGTATGGTCTGGAATCCAGTTCAACCGTTGTCCGCAGTAATTTCAGGGTTCCGTAGCCGACGGCAATGAAGATCACAAATTTGAGCAGGCCAATGATGGGTAGCTGGTAAGTTTCAACCGGGATGCGGCTTAAAAGCACCAGGCTCGAGGCAGCCGCGGTAAACCGAAAGACATTGCCCTGACTGCGGCGGATGTTCACCTGTTCACCGTAAGGTATATGCGCCGGGACGACACCCAACCGCAGCGACGCGGCCAACAACAGGGCTAAACCCATCCAGGGCGTGATCTGCGCGAAATTCTCCAGGACGCCGCGGTTTTTGTTCACCAGGATAAAAGCCCAGAAGGCGATCAATGATCCCAGGAAACGGAACATGAATCCGCGGATGATCCGTTGATTGGCACTCCCGCGCGGGTTATTCCGCAGCAGGACGATCACCTCCACCAGATCCAGCGCGGACCAGCCCAGCAGAATGGTTGCCGGGTTGCCAGCCATAATTGGGATCAGGCTAACCCCGCAGATCGCCAGCGAACCGGCCAGGTTGACTAACTCAGCCCGCGAGCGCATCACCATCGGCGAGGACAGAACGATCGCGAACATCAGTACCGTCACCGAGAATGCGTAAGGCCATGAGTAGTAATCCAAGTACAGGGCCGGGTCGCCAATTTCCAACCCCTTTTGCTGCCACGCCAACAGGATGGTCGCTGAGGGTAGATGGAATCGCAGGTATATCAGGCTGATCACAGCCAGCAGGGAGCCTGTGACAGCCACCAACCAGGACCCGGCGAATCTCGGCCGGAATCTTTGCAGCCAGGCAATGCCGCTGGCCGTCAGGAAAAGCAAAATCGATGGGAGAAATAGGATCATTAAAGAATCGGATTCCCGGCTGACCGGCGCAGATACTCTCCACCGCCGGCATGCCCGTACCAGCTGCCGTCATCCACAATTAATTGGCCGCGTAAAAATACCTTTACCGGCATCCCTTTTAATGACCAACCTTCATATAGGTTGTAATCTGTACGCATGTGGGCGGCTTTCACACCATATTCACAACGCCGGTTCGGGTCCCACAGCGCGATATCCGCGTCACTGCCGACCTGCAGCGTTCCCTTGCGCGGATACAGGCCAAAGATCCGCGCGGGATTGGCGGCATTTAATGCCACGAACTGATTGGCAGTTAGCTTGCCCGCCCCAACGCCGTGGGTCCAGAGGATGGGCAGCCGGTCTTCTATTCCCGGTAAGCCGTTGGGGATGCGGGTAAAATCGCTGCCGCCTAATTCCTTACCAGGGATGGCGACCTTCTTGCCCTCATAATCGATCTCCCGGCTGCCATTCAAAAAGAACGGACAATGATCTGTACCGACCACCTGAATGGTGCCATTTTGCAGGCCCTGCCATAATCTGGCATTATCCGCTTTTTTACGCAGCGGCGGCGAGCAGACCCAACCAGCCCCATCCACTCCGGCTAATTTCTCATCTGTAAAGAAAAGATATTGCGGGCAGGTTTCACCCATCACGTGCAGCCCGTGCTCGCGCGCGTATTGCAGCTGGTCTACCTCTCCGCCGGCGTTCATGTGCACGATGTACAAAGGCGCTTCCGCCTGCCCCGCCAGCGCGGCGGCGCGCAAAACCGCTTCCACCGCGCCCCAGGCCGGCCGGGTACGGGCATGCTCGGCAGGTGATAGCTTGCCAGCCCGGATCGCTTCCTCTACCAGGACCTCGATCACATCCCCGCCTTCCGCGTGCACCATGGTAAGAATCCCCGCGTCTCTTGCCACACGCATGACTTTAAAGATCTCACCATCTTCCAGGCGCAGCCGGTGGTTATAAGCCGTAAAAACCTTGATACTGCTGATGCCATCCCGCTCGGGCAGTTTCACCATTTCGCGGGAGACCTGCTCGGTGAAGCGGGTGATATTCATGTGAAAGCCGTAATCGATGGCGGCCAGATGGTCCGCCCTTTTGTGCCAGGCGTCGATGTCGGCAGCCAGAGTGTCACTCTCCTGAGGGATAAAATCCAGGCAGGTGGTCGTGCCGCCGAAAGCCGCCGCGCGGTGACCGGTATAGTGGTCATCGGAACTGACCGTGCCGAACATCGGCAGGTTGAGATGTACATGCGCGTCCACTCCGCCGGGCATCACCAACATGCCAGCCGCGTCTATTACCTCCGCTCCGGGAATGGATATCTCCTCGGAGATTTCTTGAATTTTCTCGCCGGAAATATGGATATCGGCCTGAAAGGTCTGCGTATCGGTGATCAGGGTGCCGTTCTTAATGATCTTATCCATCCGTCCTCTTTCAACTGCCGCCCAGGGCGAGATATCCCAAAATGCGGGCAAGATCTTCTTCGCTCAGGTCCATTTCCGCTGAGTCCACCCCGCCGCATTGCGCGTCTTGCTGCCGTTCGCGGATAGACTGCCATAATACAGCTCTTTCACCGGGTTGAACGACCAGGTCATTCAGTGACTCAGCAGCTTGCAGCATCTTCCCTGTCGTATATAGAAAAGTAACCCGCTTCCATTTCTCCGCGTGGATGGGCCGGTTCAACTGGCTGACCGGCCCCAGGATCACCTTATAATATTCTTCGCCCGCCCGCGGATGGTTGGATTGATCTTTCAGCAGTTCGCCGCGGGTAGTCAACTCATGGCCGCGCACCGGGGCAATATGATGGATCAATCCGCGCTCCGAGTCCGCAAAACCAGAGGTCTGGTAAAAAGCCAGATAATCCACATCAACTACCTTGGGCGCGCTGCGCAGCGGGATACGGTACCAACCCAGCAACCTGGCAATCTCCAGATCACGCGGTGAGGTCATCACCGCAACCAGGACCAGTGCAGTATCCGGTATACCAATCCCTGAATTCATGTTTCCATTATAAAACATACCGCAGGGTTATCCTGCGGTATGTGGAGCGGCAGTGTTAGTAGTTTTTTACTAACCCGACCCGCTCATTAAATTCTGTAATGAGGGCGTCGACCTCGGCGGCTTGCCCGGCCGCGGCTGTCCAGTAATCCGGCTCATACCACATGTCCGTGATCTCGTTATAACTCTTCCCCTGCTGCTCCACCCAGGTGTAATACTTCAGGTTGTGAACACGCCGGCGATCCGCGTAGGATAACTCGATCAGGTTATCGGTTCCCTGCCCCAGCAGATAGCGGGCATAATCGGCTGCCGCGTTGGAGGGAGTATACTCGCCAAATTCCTGGCGCATTTCCACAATGCGGCTGCCGTACAGCTCCATCGAATCTGTCAGGATCGTGAGGACGATATCGTTCTCGCCTAATTCATAATACTTGGCAAATTTAATGGCGGAAAGCACATTGGAGATTCCGGAGAAACCCATCAGGTCCAGCCTGGCAATCACATCCTGAGGAACGCCTTGCTGCGCCAGGTATTTCTTGCCTTCCGGTTCATTGAACAAACGGCAGAGATTGACCACTGCCTGATCATCGATGGCAGTGATCATATCTGTGTTCTTGACATTATGGATCCACGGCACATGCTTATCACCGATGCCCTCAATGCGATGCGCGCCGAAACCGTTTTCAAGCAAGGTCGGGCACTGTAAGGCCTCGCTGGCAACAATCTTGGAGAGCGGGAAGACTTTCTTCAGGTAATCCCCGGAGGCGATGGTGCCCGCGCTGCCTGTGGCGGAAGTCAGACCGCGGTACTGGTCATGCGGTCCCATGATCCGCTTCAGGACTTCTTCCATAGCATGGCCGGTTACCTCGTGGTGCCAGAGGTAATTCCCGAACTCCTCGAACTGGTTGAAGATCATCAGATCCTGACCGGATTTCCGCAGTTCCCAGCACTTATCAAAGATCTCTTTGACGTTCGATTCCGAGCCGGGCGTGGCAATCACTTCTCCTGACACTTTGTAAAGCCATTCAAAGCGTTCCTTGCTCATACCTTCCGGCAGGATGGCGATCGAATCACAGGAGAGGAGTTTTGAATCATACGCGCCGCCGCGGCAATAATTACCTGTGGACGGCCAAACCGCTTTCTGTGTGGTTGGGTCGAACTGGCCAGTCACCAGGCGGGGCACCAGGCAGCCGAAAGCCGCGCCGACCTTATGCGCGCCAGTCGGGAACCACTTGCCAACGATCGCGACGATGCGGGCGTTCACACCCGTCAACGCTGGCGGCAGCTCCAGATAATTAACCGGGCCAAACCCGCCGCCGCTCGCGACCGGCTCATTGTGCCAGGTGATGCGGAAAAGATTGCGCGGTGTGATGTCCCATAATCCCAGGCTGCTGAGTTCCTGCCGAACGCGGGCAGGGATCAGGGTGGGATCCTTCATCTGCGCGAGGGTCGGGATGATGATATTCTGTTCGCGGGCGCGCTTTACCGCGCGTTCCAGGCGCTCTGGCCGGGTTGTCAGGTCGATTTTGTTGGTCGTCATTGTTAATCTCCTTTACCTGTAGATGTTTTCTCAAAATCCGCTGGCTCTTCGCGGACAATATACAAAGGCCGGCCTTTGACTTCATCATAGATTCGGCCGATATACTCGCCCAGGATGCCCAACGAGATCAGTTGCACCCCACCGAGGAAGAGAACAGAGATCAGGGTGGTGGCTTGCCCAAAGAAGGAATTGGACCCGGTCAGACGGACATAAATAACCACCGGGATGGCCAGGATGCTAATGCCGGCTGAAATGAAACCGACATAGGTGGCTATCTGTAAGGGGAAATACGAAAAACCGGTGATGGCGTTCAACGCCAGTTTGAGCATTTTACTCAGCGGGTATTTGGTGACACCCGCGTACCGGGCCGCGCGTTTATACGGCAAACCGATCTGTTTATATCCGACCCAGGCAGCCATACCGCGCAAGAAACGGTGCCGTTCCTTCATCCGTACCATCACATTGACCACCGCGCGGTCGAGCAGCCGGAAATCACCCGTGTCAAGGGGGATTTTCACATCCGTGATGCGGTAGATCAGGCGGTAAAAAACCGAAGCAGTAACGCGTTTAAACCAGGTTTCGCCTTCCCGTTCTGAGCGGACGGCGTACACCACTTCATAACCCTCTTTCCATTTAGAGATCATGTCAAGGATCAGTTCGGGTGGATCCTGCAAGTCGGCATCGATGATGATGACGGCATCACCGCGGCTGTAATCCATCCCCGCGGATACCGCCACCTGGTGCCCGAAATTCCGCGCAAAGATCACCGGACGTACCCGCTTGTGTTTCATCCCTAGTTGACGAATCAACGCGGTGGACCCATCGGTGCTGCCGTCATCCACCAGGATCAACTCCCAGGTTTCGCCCGTCTGTTCCATGACGCTGGAAATGCGCTCCCAGAGCATGGGGATGCTTTCCACTTCATTGAAGATCGGTGCAATGATCGAGTACTTAATTGTTTTTGGCATCAGATTCCCAAATGTTTCTTTAGTGATTTCAGGTCCGGGTCGATCACAGGCGCAGGCGTGACTGCCTGCATGGCCGCCCGAATGTCCTTCAAACCACTGCCGGTATTCATGACAACGACCTCATCCCCGGGTGTGACCAGCCCGGTCATGACCGCTTGCCGTAAACCAGCGTACGCCGCAGCACCGGCCGGTTCAGCGAAGATGCCGGCTTTGCCCAGGGCAGCAATCGCCTGCAGGATCTCAGTATCTTCCACCAGGAGATAAGTACCGCCAGTTTCTCTGGCTGCCCGTACGGCGCGGACGCCGTCCCGCGGCAGATCCACGGAAATGCTGTCAGCCAGGGTATCGGCTTTAACCGGGATGATGTTTTCGTTACCAGCCATAAAGGCGTTGGCGATGGCGGCCGAGCCGCGGCTTTGGACACCGATGATGTGCGGCATTTGGTCCAACCAGCCCAGATCCATCAGGTCTTTGAAGCCCTTGTGCACGCCGGAGATGATATTGCCATCCCCGACTGAGACGAAGACAACCAGCGGTCGGCTGGACTGGCGCGGCAGCAGCACCTGTTCCCAGATCTCGAACGCGGCCGTCTTTTTCCCTTCGACTGTGAAGGGGTTGTAACCGGTATTGCGGCAGTACCAGCCAAATTCGGCCGCGGCCTGAACCGTCAGGTCAAACGCGCTGTCATAATTGCCATCTACGAGGATGACTTTTGCGCCAAAGACCAGCAGTTGCGCCACTTTTGCCGGCGGAGCAGTTTTCGGCGCGAAGATCACGGCGGGTAGACCCGCCGCCGCTGCCATACAGGCCAGCGCGGCACCGGCATTCCCGGTGGACGCTGTCACCACGGTGGATGCGCCAATTTCCAATGCCCGGGCTACCACCACCGCGCTGGCGCGATCCTTGAAAGATGCACTCGGATTCCGGCCTTCGTCTTTAACCAGCAAAGAATGGACGCCTAATTCTTTTTCAAGCGTTTGCGGACGCAGCAGCGGTGTGCCGCCGGCCAGCCGCAGCGCGGTACCCGCCAGACCGGGATCCGCTACCGGCAGCAGCGGTAAGTACCGCCAGAGCGAATTCTCAGCCCCGGAGAGGATATTTTCCCTGGCACCAGCCGCCCGAATAGCGGGAATGTCCAGAATGACATCCAGATTGCCGCCATCCACCGGGCAGACATACAATCGTTGAGAGGGTTCGTAGTCTTTGCCGCACAGGCTGCAGCGGTAGTGACTGAACCGGGATGCGTTATTCATCATTCAACAAACCTGAAACGATTATTACACACCTCGTTCACCGCGGATGTAAGGGATACCCAGAGCGGCAGGCGCGCCCAGTCTTTTACGCATGGCACTGTAAGACCCTATCACCAGGACGATGATGGTGAAGGCATATGGCAGCATCATCAGGAAGAAACCCCAGTAAGGGTTGTAATAGAACGGATTTCGCATCCCCAGCAAAATGGTCGGCCCCTGGATATCGAGCACCAGGCGCCGCAAAGCGCCGAAAGCATACGCGCCCACCAGCGCTCTCGTCGGATCCCATTGCGAGAAGATGATCAAACCAACCGCGATCCATCCTTGCCCGGAGGTGGTCAATTCGCTGAACCAACCGGGGGAAATGGCCAGGCTGATGGTGCCGCCTGCCAAGCCGGAGAAAAGGCCGCAAACGAAAACATAAATGTAGCGGGTTCGATACACGTTGATACCCAACGAATCAGCCGCCGAGGGTTGTTCGCCGACGGCGCGCAGGTGCATGCCTGGCCGCGTATGATAGATGAAGTACGAGGCCAATGGGACGATCAAGTAACCCAGATAGACCAACACACTGTGGTCGGTAAAGAAGATCTTTCCCAGGATCGGTATCTGCGATATGAAAGGCACCGTGTACTTTGGTATGAGAGAAATGACGCCGGCTTTGCTCAGGTGTTCCCCGAACACCAGCGCGATACCGGTTCCCACAAAAGTAAGCGACAGACCGCTCACCACCTGATCCGCTCCCAGGGTGATGGTGATGAAAGCATGGATCTGGCTGATTAGCCCAGCGGCGAGCATTGCCACCAGCAAGCCCAACCACGGGTTGCCGGTGGTTACCGTCACGCTGTATGCGGCCATCGCGCCAAGCAGCATCATCCCTTCGATACCGAGCTGCATAACGCCTGCTCGTTCTGAAAAGATACCGCCTAAAGTGGCGAATAACAGCACCGTACCTGTGGCTACGCCAGCTTGTAAGATGATGATTGGGTCCATTAATCCTCCATCCGGCGAATAAAGCGGATACGATTGCGTACCAGGTAGTCACTCGCGATCAAGCACACCAGGATGATGCCCTGGATCAGTTTTGGAATACCAGATGGTTGAATCTCACGGCCGGCCAGGATCAATCCCCCGAACAGGATGGACACGATCACCACCAGATAAGGGTTTAGTTTTGCCAGCCAGGCCACAATGATGCCGGTAAAGCCGTAGCCCGGGGAAATCGCTCCCTGTAAGCGATGCACAACCCCGGAGATTTCTGACATACCAGCCAGGCCAGCTAATCCACCCGAGAGCATCATGACCAGAATGACATTCTTCTTGATCTGAATGCCCGCGTAATTGGCGGCTTTGGGGTTGTCGCCGATCAAGCGAATCTCATAGCCCCAGCGGCTGCGGTACAGCAGGAACCAAACAACGACTACCATGACAAGCGCGAAGATCAGTCCGACGTGAGTGGTTAATCCGCGGAACTCAGGTATCTGTTTTGAGAAATCAGTCAGGCGGGGCAACCAGGCCGCTTTGGGGAACATTTTTGACATCTGGAAACCGCCCTCAGACCAGACGGCATAGATGAAGAAATTGTTCCACGCGACAGCGATGTAGTTCATCATCAAGGTAGAGATGACTTCATTGACATTAAAGCGGGCTTTCAAGTAACCAGGCAGAAAACCCCACAGCGCGCCGAATATCATCGCAAACAGGGCCATGACAGAAATGTAAACCCAGGCGGGTGACCCATCTGGTACTATCGGGATCAGTACCACTATGCTCGCGCCAAAAGCACCCAGGAAGAACTGACCTTCTGCGCCGATATTCCAGAGCTTCATCCGGAAAGCCACTGAACAGGCTAACCCGATCAGGATCAAGGGGATGGCTTTTACCATCGTATCCGAGAATACGCCAATATCTCCGAAGGATGCCTTCGCGATGTGGCTGTAAGCCTTCCAGGGGTTACCGCCAACTAACGATAATAATAACGCGCCGACCAGCAGCGAAACCACCAACGCGGCCAGGGTGATGAGCAGTGACTGCCACCACTTCAACTCGCCCAAGCGCGGTTCAAAACGGATATGGAAAGGGAAACGAAAATGCTTTTTGTCTTTTCCCGGAACCAGGTTAGTCATTCTACTCTCCCTTTGCTTCGTTTTTATCGGGGGTAGTACCGCACATTAGAAAGCCAATCCGGTCAATGTCCTTATCTAAAACTTCACCGACTATTCGGCCTTCAAAAATCACATAAATTCGATCACTTAATGCCAGTAATTCATCCAACTCTTCTGAAACAAGTAAGATCCCCGCTCCGGCTTCACGCTGCAGCAGAAGAAGCTTTTGTACGCCTTCAATGGCGCCGACATCCAACCCGCGGGTGGGCTGCATCGCAACCATCAAAGCCGGCTGGGTGGATATCTCACGGGCCAGGATAACCCGCTGTAAATTACCCCCCGATAGTAATCTAACAGGGGTCTTGATGGTGGGTGAGAGGATATTATAGGCAGACCGCAGATCGGTGGCATATCGATCCGCGGCAACTTGATTGATCGTCCAGCCTTTGCTGATGGGAGCGTGCGTATAGCTCTTCATGATCACATTATCGGTTAGGCTCAGGTTGGGCGCTGTGCCGGTATGATGCCGGTCCTCAGGGATATGAGAAATTCCGTGCCGGATATGGTTGCGCGGATCCGTATGCGTGACATCATTATCGTGAAGAGTGATTTTTCCCCTGGTGCTTTTTCGCAGCCCGGTGATGACTTCCGCCAGTTCCCTTTGACCATTACCTGCCACCCCGGCCAACCCGACAATCTCGCCGTGATGGATGTGCAGGTTGACGCCCTTCAATGCCGGCAGACCTTTATCATTTTCGCATGCCAAATCTTCAATAGAGAGGACGACGTCACCCGGTGTTACCTCTGCTTTGGTGACATCAAAGGTGATTTCCCGGCCAACCATCAGTTTCGCAAGGTCCCGGATGGAAAGACCGGCGGGGTTGACCCCTTCAGCCGTCACCCGGCCGCGCCGCATGACAGTCACCCGATCCGCGATCTGCAAAACCTCATTCAACTTATGCGAGATGAAGATAATTGATTTGCCCTGTTGCGTCATCTTGCGCAATGTGATAAAGAACGCTTCGATCTCCTGGGGAGCCAGAACCGCGGTAGGTTCATCCAGAATTAATACTTCAGCGCCGCGGTAAAGGATCTTGAGCAGCTCTACCCGCTGCTGCTCTCCAACCGATAATTGCCAGATGTGCGCTGTGGGATCAATGGGCAATCCCATTTTCTCCCCCAGTTCTTTGACGATGGCATCATATTTCTTTAAATTCAAGCGAAACCGGGGCTCATTCAACCCCAGCAGAATATTCTCAGTAACAGTTTGGGTCGGAACCAGCATGAAATGCTGGTGAACCATTCCAATCCCGTGCGCGATGGCCTGATTGGGTGAGGAGAAAACAACTTGCTTGCCCTGAACACTGATCGTCCCGTTATCTGGTTTATAAAGACCAGTCAGGATGTTCATGAGTGTGCTTTTCCCAGCCCCATTCTCCCCCAGTAAGGCATGGATCTCACCGCGTTTCAGTGTGAAGCTCACGCGGTCATTGGCCAGCACACCCGGGAATTGCTTAACAATTCCCTGCATGGATACAACAGTCTCTGCCTGTGTTTCAGATGGTTGATCGCTTTTTTTCACCATATTAATCCTGTGATGAAAATTGCGAGCCAGGTAACCACATACCTGGCTCGCAATAATTTATTACTTACTGAGGAAGTTCAGCGGTGATGCCGTCAGCCCACCACTTCATGCAGTACTTGCAGCCCAGGCCGTACTCTGGGAACGCGTCGAGGTCGACCTGTTCCAGTTTTTCACCAGCCGGAACGATGACGTTACCCTGGTTGTCTTTGATCTCACCAGTGAAGACGTCAAACCGGGTGAACTCACCAGCCAGCATCTTGGCCAGGGTTCCGCGAACCATTTCGAGAACTGCGGGATCGAGGTCAGCTACGCCTTTGGTCAGTTCCTGACCTTCCATGAAGCCGTACAGACCCAGAGCGCCGGTGTCAGCATCGAAGTAATCCCAACCTGGAACATAGGTGCCGTCTTTGACGCCTTGAGCAATCTTGGCGTAAACAGGACCCCATACCCAGTAAGGAGCGGTTAAGCAGGCATCTACCTTGCAGGAGCCGTACCAGTCATAGGTTACGCCCCATTTGCCTTTTTCCTGAGCGACATCCGCAACAGCCGGGGTATCCGCACCGGTGAAGACAACCTGAGCACCAGCGTCAAACAGGGAGGCAGCAGCTTCCTTTTCAATAACGGGATCGTGCCAGGTGTTGATCCAGCGGACATCCATCGTGCATTCGGGGCAGGTCTTCTTCATACCCAGGGCAATCGCGTTACCCAGGCGGATTTCTTCGGGGATCGGGAAGGTAGCCATGTAACCAATTTTGGGATTTCCATCCTGCTTGGCGCGGGCACCGGCCAGCATACCGGCCAGGTACTTCATGTCTTCCATGGCGCCCATCAGGTTACCAAAGTTGGTGGTATTGGATTTAATACCGGTCAGGTGGATGAACATCGTGTCGGGGAACTCACCAGCGACAACTTCCATCGGGTCCATGAAACCGAAGGATGTACCGAAGATCAGGTTGAAGCCCTTGCGAGCCAATGAGCGGAAGACCTGTTCAGAATCGGCGCCTTCTGGAACGTTCTCAATGTAAGCGACATGGGTGTTCTCAACATTCTGAGCTACGTATTCGAGGCCTTCATAATGAGCCTGAGACCAACCACCATCGTTGTGCGGTCCAATCAGGACCATGGCAACATTGAACTTGCCTTCTTCAACGTCAGGGATCTGGAATCCGCCAACTTCTTCAACAACCGGAGCAGCCGTTGCTTCAACAGCGGGGGCGGCAGGAGCTTCGGCAGCCGGGGCAGCGGGCTCTTCAACTGCGGGGGCGGCCGGCGCGCAGGCAGCCAACACGATGGTCGCTACCAGCAGGACAGAAAGGATACTCCATAAGTATGACTTTTTCATATACTCCTCCAAAATGATTATGGTTGACTCTGAGTACTGACAGATACGGTGAAGATGACTGCCTACCACCTCCTTCCAAAAGCATTTTGTGATACTGAAAAATCAAACTGCTGAGAGCATTTCCAGGCTTGTCCCGGTGTTGGTTGATTACCTGAACGTAAAACTAATTATCACACCATTCGTAATCCCCTGCAATGAAGACAGGGGATTACGAATAGACAGCCTTAAGGAACGATCCAGGTACCGGTTTCACCGCGCAAGGCCGCGCCGATGTGAGCCGGGTCTGTAATGAGGGCTTTCTTGCCGCCATTTTCCAGGAACCAGATGATGGCCTGGATCTTGGGAGCCATGGAACCCTTGGCAAAATGAATGCCTTCAGCCAGGTAAGCTTTGGCTTCGGCCAGAGTCATCTGGTCCAGCCATTTCTGGTCTGGCTTGCCGTAGTTGATGGCAACCTTTTCCACAGCCGTCGAGATCAGCAGCAGGTCGGCGTGGATCAGGCGAGCCAGCAGGGAGGAAGCAAAGTCCTTGTCGATGACTGCCGCGATACCCTGGCAGCCGCCTTGGCCGTCATCCACAACCGGGATGCCGCCGCCGCCAACCGTGATCACTACCGTTCCGGCGTCGATCAGGGTCTGGACGGATTCCAGCTCTACCACTTCCTGCGGCAGGGGAGAAGCAACTACCCGGCGCCAGCCGCGGCCGGCATCCTCAACGATGCTCCAACCCAGTTCCTTCTCGCGTTTCTTGGCTTCGGCTTCTTCCATGAAGCCGCCGATCGGTTTGGTCGGTGACTGGAAGGCCTTGTCATTCTTATCCACTTTGACCTGGGTCACGACTGTGGCAACCGGTTTCTGGATCCTGCGGCGTTTCAATTCGTTCTGCAGAGTCTGCTGCAGGGCGTATCCGATCGCGCCCTGAGAATCCGCGCCGCAGACTTCCAGCGGTACTTCGTGCATACCTTCGTATTTCGCCGCGATCTCAGAGCGGCGCAGAATGAAGCCCACCTGCGGGCCGTTGCCATGTCCGATAGCGACATCCCAGCCGGCTTCGATCATGTCCGCGATGTGCTTGGATGTCTCAGCGGCAGCGATATACTGGTCCTCAACGGTAACTTTTTGGGGGTCCAAAATGAGGGAGTTGCCCCCCACGGCCACCACTGCGACTTTCCTTTTTTCTGCCATATCTTAATCCTCTTTCTTTATTAATGGTTGAATTACATCGTTAAGGCCATCACCGCGGCCTGAGCGTGGATGCGATTTTCTGCCTCATCGTACACCACCGAATTAGGACCTTCCAGGACGCCATCGGTGACTTCAATATTGCGGTCAGCCGGCAACGGGTGCATGTAGATGGCGTCTTCCTTGGCCAGTTTCATGCGGCGCTCATCGGTGATCCAGCTTTCGTACTTATCAATGATGCGCTTGCCTTCTTCTTTATCGTTGGTCGTCAGCATCGCGCCCCAGCTCTTGGCATAGATGACATCCGCGCCTTTGAAGGCAGCGTCCATGTCATCCATCACCTCAAATCCGGTGCCGAACTTGCGGGCCTGTTCGCGCGCCTGGTCCATGATCTCCGGCATCAACTTGAACTCCGGTGGGTGCGCCAGGACGACGTCCATGCCGAAGCGCGGCATCTGCAGGATCAGGCTCTGGGGAACGGACAGCGGCTTCTGGTAAGAGGAAGCGTAAGCCCAGGAGACGACGATCTTTTTCTTGCGCAGGTCGCGGCCCTTCTTTTCCATGATGGTCATCAGGTCGGCCAGGATCTGGAAGGGGTGGTAGACCTCGCACTGCATATTCAGCACCGGCACGCGGGAGGCTTTGGCAACTTCATTGATGTAACCATTGCCGATGCCCCAGTCCACGTGGCGGATGGAGATGCCGTCAAAATAGCGACCGTAGATCTCGCCGATTTCTTTGGCGGTATCGCCGTGCGCGATCTGGGTGGTGGTGGATTCGATGAAGGCCGCGTGGCCGCCCAAACGAGCCATGCCAGCTTCGAATGAACCGCGGGTGCGGGTGCTGCTGTAGAAGAACAGCATCGCCAGGACCTTATCGCGCAGGTAGGGGGTCAGTTCCCGCAAAGCGCGTTTTCGCTTGAGGTCGAAGGCGACCTCGAGAACGGTTTCGACTTCTTCCTTGCTGAAGTCCAGATCGCCAATTAAGTCACGACCATGAAGATATGTTTGCATTTTTATTCTCCTTTTGTTTGTTTCTCGCCGCTATTTATTATTGCCAAGCAGCCCTGGCAGTATTGCATAAAACTCAGTGGCTTTCACAACTTCATCCAAAGGGACACATTCCAGCACGGCGTGCGCTACCCGTTCATCCCCCGGGCCAAAACCAATACTGGGGATACCGGCTTTGCCAGCCCAATAGATGCCGTTGGTGCTGAAATCCCATTTTCCACTCGGTCCATCCGGCAGGCCGATCAATGCGCGGGTTTTCTGGCCGGCTTGCACCAGTGGATGATTATCTTCGATCGCCCACGCCGGGAAATATTTATCCACCGGGAAGACGAAACCGGTATAAGAAGCCTCGTCATAGAACAACTCTTCCACAGTTACCGCGTCGCGGTCTTTTTCCGGGATGAGCGCCTGCACCTGGGCAATGGCTTGCGCTTTGGTCTCGCCAAAAGTCATGCGGCGGTCAATGAAGATGATCGCTTCGTCCGGTACCGCGTTGATGCTGGCCGTGCTGACTTTCATATCGCTCAGGGTGATTTTACCGTGTCCCAGGAAGGGATGGTCGCCCAGTTTTGGCTCCAGGTCGCGTAAACCCTGAATGACTGGCAGGAGTTTGTAGACAGCATTATCGCCCAGGTGGTTGCTGGCCGCGTGCGCGCTTTTTCCCTTGGCGGTCACCTTCAATTCGATGCGGCCTTTGTGTCCGCGGTAAACCTGCATTTTTGTCGGTTCGCCGATCACCACAAAATCCGGCTTCACCTTCGGGTCCACTTCAACAAACGTATTCGGAGCAATGCCATCGCACCATTCTTCCATGTTGCCGAAGTAATAGACCGTCCAGCCTTCCAAAAGGCCGAGATCGCGGGCGAAGGCTAACCCGTAGATCATACCCGGGGTGCTGCCTTTTTCATCACAGGCGCCGCGCGCGTATAACAGGCCGTTTTCCACTTTGCCTTTGAATGGATCCCACTGCCAGGAGGTCGGGTCACCCACGCCAACTGTGTCGATATGGGAGTCATACACCATGACACGCGGGCCGCTGCCGACTTTGCCCATGATATTGCCCATTTTATCAAAACGGACTTCTTCAAAACCCAATTTGCGCATTTCCGCGGCAATCCGTTCACCCACATTTTTCAGTTGTGAATTCATGCTGGGGATGGCGCAAATCTCCCGCATGAATTGCAGGATCTCAGCGGAAGATGCTTGAACTTTTTTCTGAATTTCTTGAACCGTCTGGTTGTCTACCATTCTTATCCTTTCTCTACTGATAATTAAAGCCCGCCAACACGGCGGTTGATATGGAAACTAAAATACCCGGGCAGGAAATAGGAATGTGAGTAATCGATCACCCGCCCGGATTGATCGAACAGATACGCCACAAATAACAAAAGGCTGTCGCCGCGTTGAATTTCCATGGGCCGGGCAATTTCGGAAGTGGCAGCGACGGTGTGGATCTCGGTCCGCGAATGCGATAGGACATCACCGCGCTTCAAGAGAATATCCAACACCGACCCTTTGAAATCTTTTAATTCATCGATCTGCAGCAACCCGCCGGGAAGAATATCCACCAGGTAGGCGATCGGCCGGTCAGCGGTACGAATCGCCCGCGAAACGAGGACGACCGGCGCGCCAGCAGGTAAACCCAGCGCCTCTGCTTCCACGTCATCCGCCGGCCGCTCACGGATGGTGCAAACTCCCAGGGAAACTTCCAGGTTGATCCGATCAGCCAGAGTCTCGATCGAGTCCAGCTGTTCCAGTCCGGCATCCAATACCTGGGGATGGCCGTTCACAAATGTCCCAATGCCCTGTTTTCGCCGGATGATTCCCTGACTTTCGAAGGAGCGCATCGCTTCCCGCAGTGTCGCGCGGGAAACCCCCAGCTGCCTGGCGAGCAGCGGTTCGGTGGGAAGCCGCTCACCCGGGGGCACCTTCGCGATATACTCTGCCAGGGCGGATTTTAAACTTTCAAAGGGACGCGCCTTATTTTGCATTACGACTCCACCAGGTCAATGAATTTCATCTGATTAATGTCCACAATGCCCAGGTCAGAGATGCGGATCTCCGGAATCACCACCAAACCCAGCAGGCTAAGCTGCATGTTGGGGTTGTTCAGCTGACAGCCGCATTCCTTGAAACCTGCCAGCACATTCGCGGCTTTGCGGGCGACCGTCTGCCCGGCATCATTGGACATGATGCCCGCAATGGGCAATTCCACCAATCCGCTCACTTCGCCATTGGCTATGACAACCTGCCCGCCGCCGCACTTCCGTAATACATTGGCTGCCTGTGCCATGCAGGCATCATCATTCCCAACGATCATCATCTGATGGCAGTCATGCCCCACCGTGGATGCCACCGCGCAGGGAATAGTGAAGCCAAATCCACTGACCAACCCGCGCGCTGAAACGCCGCGGCCGTGATGCCGCTCTACCACCGCGACTTTTGCCAGGTCCTGCGCCATGTCCGCGCTGATCTGTCCATCCTGAACCAGTACTTCCGTCACCAGATGACGGGTGGGTGCCTGGTTCTCAATGATGCCGATCACATTCGCCTGGACTTTTCCCCTGCGGTCAGTGTGGATCTCAAATTCTGCCGGTTGGATTTCTTTCTCCAAATGGACACTCTGGATCGCCCACTGCGGATACGGGTAATCCGCTATCTCGATCAGTACATGCCCGGCGTGCGCCGCCACCTTGCCGCGCAGGATCACCATTTCCACCCGGAAATCTTCCAGGCTAGATACCAGCAGCAGATCCGCCTGCCGTCCCGGCGCGATCAGCCCCATGCGGTGACTGACGCCAAAATGCTCGGCGGTGTTGATGGTGGACATTTGGATAGCCTGCATGGGTGTCAATCCGCAATTGATCGCGTGGCGGATGACCCGATCCATATGGCCTTCATTGAATAATGTGTGAGAGTGCGAATCATCTGTACATAGTATGAAAGCGCGGGGATCGCAGCCCATCTCAGTGACAGCCCGGGAAAGTTCTGCCACATCCTGCCAGGCTGAGCCGTAACGCATCATCACTTTCATACCCTGGCGTGCGCGGGCGACCGCGTCATCCACAGTGGTACATTCGTGATCATCCTGAGCGCCGCCAGCGGCATAGCCGTGGAAGGGTAACCCCAGGTCGGGCGAAGCATAATGCCCGCCAACAACTTTGCCCGCGGCTTGTGTCAACCCGATCTCGGATAGCATTTTGGGGTCAGAGGCGGCAACGCCCGGGAAATTCATCACCTCACCCAGGCCGATCACGCGCTCCCATTGCAGGGCTTGCGCCACTTCCTTTGGACCCAGATCCGCGCCGGGTGTTTCAAAACCGGGGTTGGAGGGTACGCAGGACGGCACCTGAACATAAACATCAATGGGTTGAACGGCGGCTTCATCCACCATCAGCTTGACCCCGGCCAGGCCAAATACATTGGCGATCTCGTGCGGGTCAATGAAGATGCCAGTCGTCCCGTGCGGGATGACCGCGCGCACCAGTTCGGTCACGGTCAGCATGGTGGATTCAACATGCATATGGCCGTCTAAAAGACCGGGAACCAGATACTGACCGTCAGCTTGAATCACGCGGGTAGCTGTACCGATGGCATGGCTGGCATCCGGCCCGACATAGGCCACGCGGCTGTCGATTACCGCCACGTCTGTATGCTCTACAATTTCGCCCGATTGAACACAGACCCAGCGGCCGTCACGGATCACCAAGTCAGCCGGCAGGCGGCCCATGGCGCATTCCACCAATTTTCGTGTCGGCAGGTTATCGGTCTGGTTCATCAAACAGTCTCCGATCAGCCTTCCAGCAGTTGGCTGGCCAGTTGGTTGTGCCGCCGTACATGTGACGGCAGGTCCAGCGTCACCAGTTGGCCGTCTTTCACCACAAAATTCCCACCGACCACAGTATGGGTGACCTGTTGCGGTGCGCAGAATAGCACCGCGGCTACCGGATCCGATTGAGCGCCGGTGTAGGCTAACTCATCCAGTTTGAAGCTGACAAAATCCGCGCACTTGCCAGGCTCCAGTGAGCCAATATCGCGCCGGCCCAAAACGGCCGCGCCGCCGCGGGTAGCCACTTCCAGTGACTGGCGGGCGGTCAGGAGAGGCACATCCGCGGTGCCAGAGAGAGAAGCACCTTTTAATCCGGCTTGCAGCCGCGCCAGCAGCATAGCCTGACGGGCTTCTGCCAGCATGTGAGAACCGTCATTGGACGCGGAGCCATCCACCCCCAGGCCGATATTTACGCCGGCCCGCAGGTAATCCCACAGGGGGGCAATCCCGGATGCCAGGCGCATATTGGAGGACGGGCAGTGCGCGACGCCGCAGCCGGTCCGCGCGTAGGTCTTGATCTCATCCGGGCTGACATGCACGGAATGCGCGAACCAGACATCCTCGCCCAGCCAGTCCACCGATTCCATATAGGCCACCGGGCGGTGGCCAAACATTTGCAGGCAAAAGCTTTCCTCATCCTGGGTTTCCGCCAGGTGAGTATGCAGGTGAACACCGAATTTTCGCGCTAACGCGGCAGATTCGCGCATCAACTCGCCGGTAACGCTGAATGGCGAGCAAGGTGCCAGCACGATACTGGTGAAAGCGCCGTCGCCGGGTTGATGGTAGCGTTGAATTAACCGCTCGCTGTCCCGCAGGATATCTTCTTCACTATCTACCACACTGTCCGGCGGTAAGCCGCCTTTGCTCTCACCCAGGCTCATCGAACCGCGCGACGCATGCAAGCGCAGCCCCATCTCCCGCCCGGCGGTGATCTCATCATCCAGCTTCGAACCGTTGGGGAAGAGATAGAGATGATCGGACGCGGTAGTACAGCCGGAAAGCGCCAATTCTGCCAGCGCAGTCTTGGTAGATATGTATACATGCTCAGCGGTCATCCGCGCCCAGATGGGGTACAGCGTTTTCAGCCAATTGAACAGATTGGCGTTCTGCGCGGCGGGGACAGCGCGGGTGAGTGTTTGATAGAAGTGGTGGTGGGTGTTTACCAAGCCGGGGAGAACAACCTGCCCGGTGAGATCCAGGACCTGGTCTGCCTCTGGCGGCAATTCCGCGGTTGGACCAACTTGCTCGATGAAGCCATCACGAATGAAAAGACCACCATCCGGAATTTCCCGGCGGCGGTCGTCCATCGTTACCAGCGTATGACTATGCTTTACAAGGAGTGTACTCATGCAGCCGGCCTTTTTCTGGTTAATTGTATGACAACTATACCAGAAGAATGCCGGGTTGTCAATTGTCAGACAAATTTAAGGCAAGTCTGAAAAACCAGTTCTCAGGCTGGTACCAACTCGGTGCCTTTCTCACAGCAAGGTTATTCTAAAATGTAAAGCGGCTTCGCGCAATTACCCGGCCAGCTGGGCAGCGCGCAGGGTATTCTTCAGCAACATGGCGATCGTCATCGGCCCTACCCCGCCTGGTACCGGTGTGATCCACGATGCCACTTCTTTCACCTCGTCAAAGGCGACATCACCAACCAACCGGTATCCCTTCGGCCGGGATGGATCATCCACCCGGTTGATCCCCACATCGATCACCACCGCGCCAGGTTTCACCCAGTCGCCGCGCACCATTTCCGGCTTGCCAATAGCGGCCACCAGCACGTCCGCTTCGCGCACCACCGCGGCCAGATCCCTGGTACGAGAATGGCAAACCGTAACGGTCGCGTCCGCGCGAATCAGCAGCAAAGCGACCGGCATGCCCACGATGTTGGAGCGGCCGAGCACCACCGCCTTCGCGCCGGAAAGTTTCACGCCGGCTTCCTCTAATAGCACCATACAGCCGTAAGGTGTGCAGGGGATAAAAAGCGGGTCGCGGCCTTTCTGGGCCAACCGGCCGATATTCAGCGGGTGGAAGCCGTCCACATCTTTCTCGATGGCGATCTCGCGCAAGACTTTCTCTTCATCCAAACCAGCCGGCAAAGGCAGCTGCACCAGGATGCCGTTGACTTTGGGATCGGCATTCAACTGCCGCACCAGGGTTTCCACATCCGCCTGGGTGGCCGTAGCGGGCAAATTGTAACCAAATGATTCCATCCCCACTTCCGCACAGGCTTTCTGTTTGGAACGCACGTAGACCTGCGAGGCCGGGTTCTCACCGACCAGCACAGTCGCTAATCCCGGCGCGGAATGTCCGGCCGCGACCCATTTCGCCACCTCTTCTTTTACCTGGTTACGGACCTTTTCGGCTGTCTTGACACCATCGATCAATTGCGCGCTCATGTAGCTGCCCTCCACAAGGATCATATCTGGTAATGGTAAAACTGTTCAAAGAACTCCCTTTTGATTTTATATCAGAACCGGCAAATTGGGCGTTCCGGTTTCCAGCGATTATTGGACAACCAGCGCGACCAACTCCTTATAATGAGTGAATAAATTTGCATCGGTTTTAAATATGTTATGATTACCTAGTAATCCACCACTATCGGGAGAAAATATGAGCAATATTTGCGTAATTGGCACTGGGTATGTCGGTCTGGTCACCGGTACCTGCTTCGCGGACCTTGGAAATAATGTCTGCTGTTTGGATATTGACCCTGAGCGTATTGATAAACTTCATCAGAACATCATGCCGATCTTCGAGCCAGGTCTCGAAGAGATCGTATCGCGCAATGTTAAAGCCGGCCGGCTGACCTTTACCACTGACTACCAGAAAGCCCTGGCCGACGCGCAGATCGCGTTCATTGCGGTCGGCACACCGTCCGGGGTGGATGGCGAAGCCGACCTGAAGTATGTGCGCTCCGTCGCGGAATCCATTGCCGACCTGGTCAACCACCCCATCATCATCGTCAATAAGTCCACGGTGCCGGTGGGGACAGGTGACTGGGTGGCGGATGTCGTCACCAAACGCCGCGCCGGCAAGCCGCTGGAATTCAATGTGGTATCCAACCCTGAATTTCTGCGCGAAGGCTCGGCCATCAATGACTTTATGATGCCAGATCGCGTTGTGCTCGGGTCGGTCAACCGCACCGCCGCGGAACAGGTCGCACATTTGTACGCGACCCTGCGCTGCCCCATCCTGATCACCGACCTGCGCACCGCGGAGATGATCAAATATGCCAGCAACGCTTTCCTGGCAACCAAGATCTCCTTTATCAATGAAATGTCGAACATCTGCGAGGAACTTGGCGCGGATGTCACCCAGGTCGCGCGCGGCATGGGGCTGGACAGCCGCATCGGGCCGCAATTCTTGGATGCCGGCCTGGGCTGGGGCGGCTCCTGCTTCCCGAAAGACGTCAAAGCGTTGGCTCACATGGCCGTGCTGCACGGCACCCATCCCCAATTGCTGCAAGCAGTGATGGATATCAATCGCAATCAACGCCGGCGCGCCGTCTTGCGTTTACGCAAAGAATTAGGTTCGCTGAATGACCGCGTGATTGGCGTGCTGGGTCTCTCCTTCAAACCCAACACGGATGATATCCGTGAATCCCCGCCGCTGGACGTGATCCACCTCCTGCAAAACGAAGGCGCCAAAGTCCAGGCATATGATCCGCAAGCCGCGGAATTGGTCGCGAAACACGAGAAGAACATCCGGCTGTGTGAGAACCCCTACCAGGTGGCAGAAGGCGCCGACGCGCTGATCCTGGCTACCATGTGGAATGAGTTCAAGCAGCTCGATTTCACCCGCATCAAAGCCAGCATGAAGCAGCCCATCCTGATCGACGGGCGCAACCTGTGGGACCCGGATGTGATGCGCTCCATGGGCTTCATCTACTACGGAGTTGGCCGCGGAGTCCGCGCCAACGGCGAATAAACAATCATGCGCTCACGGCTGGTGTCTCTCATCCGCAAGGAGTTTATCCAGATCATCCGTGATCCGCGAACTTTGGGGTTGACCTTTATCTACCCCATTATGATGCTTTTACTGCTGGGGTACGCCGCCACCAACGATGTGCGCAATATTCCCCTGGCAGTCTTTGATCAAGACCGCTCAAACGCCTCCCGGCAGCTGCTTGAAGCTTACCGGGCGGCGGATTATTTTACCCTGGCCTACGAAGCGAATTCAACGGATGAGATCAAGGAATTGATCGACGCTGGCACGGCCCGGGCAGCCATCATCATCCCACCGGATTACGCTGCCAACCTGGCCCGCGGCAAAACCGCGGAAGTGGGTTTTATCATCGACGGCTCCGATCCGACCCTGGCCGGCACTGCCCTCTCCGCTGCAACGTTGATCGGCCAATCCCGCGGCACGCAGGTCACACGCCAGCGGCTCTCCGTAGCCGGCGGCATCCCGCAGGCTATCGATATCCGCACCCAGGTTTGGTATAACCCGGAGATGGTATCCGCTTATTTCATGATACCGGGTCTGATCGGGATGATCCTGCAATTCCTCACCACCATTCTGACCGCGACTTCCATTGTGCGTGAAAAAGAACGCGGTACTATCGAACAGTTGATCGTCACCCCGCTGCGGCCGTGGGAACTGGTATTAGGAAAGATCACTCCCTATATCATCATTGCGTTTATGGATACGGTGGAAGTGCTGGTGGCCGGTATGCTGCTCTTCCACGTGCCGGTCAACGGCAGCGTTACCCTGCTGCTCAGCCTGTGCGCGCTCTTCCTGGTGACGACACTGGGGATCGGCCTGATGGTATCCACGATGGCCAATACCCAGCAAGAAGCGATGCTGATCACCATGTTCACCCTGATGCCCAGCATCTTCCTTTCCGGCTTCTTCTTCCCCCTGGCTGCCATGCCAAAAGTGCTGCAGGCCTTCAGTTACCTGGTACCCCTGAGATACTTCCTGGTCATTTCGCGCGGCATCATCCTTAAAGGGGTTGGCATCAGCGCCATCTACCCGGAAGTGATCGCGTTGACCATCTTCGCGGTGGTGGTGATGACAGCCGCCTCGGTACGCTTCAAGAAGCGGCTGGGGTAGTCCTTACCAGCGGGCGGCGTGATCCTCTGCCCAGCCGATCAGATCCTTCACTTCATACCTCTTGCCAGCTTCATCCGTCAGCCAGCCGCTGAAATGGCCGATCATCTGGTGCACGACGGATTTGAGAATCACAATGTCTGTGGCGGCGATTCTTTCGTATAGCGGCGTAAATGTCAGGTCGACCGCCGGGCAGCCGGGTGTCGTTAACCGCCAGGGAGCCATGTAATTCTGGCGGTCAAACTCAAAACGGGCATCCGCGCCAATCTTCACCAGCTGACCGTTAATGGTCAGGCCGTTCTCTGTCGAGCCGGTACCGTCCGTCCACTGTGCCCCCAGGTTCAAGCCAATCGTATTCTTTCCGCTCTTCCCTGAAAAACAAGCCCAGTTCCATTTGGAATCATACTTCCAGATACCGCGGCCGTAATCCAGGCAGGCAAATGAATCTTTGTCGGTGAAGACCATCTCTTGCTCGCCCAACTTTACCGTCCCCGCCGCCGGCAGGCAGTTCTGCTTGCTGGTGTATTGAAAGCGGTCGGCCCCCCAGGGAACAACCACATTGAGTGTCTCGTGCCCCACCGGCCGTTGAATGCGGATATCCGCTGACAGCATTTTCCCGCCAAATTTCGGCGAGCGCACCTCGAGGAGAATGGAGGTCCCATCATCGACCATGCGGACGGTCATCTGCGGATGGTCAAAAGAGAGGGCGCCGGTTACCTGGTCATTCATCCGCACGCCTGAACCGAACAAAGTGGTTACGGTTTGTTCGATGAAAACACCGGTTTTAACATCCAGCAGGTAAGCGAATATCATGCCCAGGTAATCGGTGTTGGATAAAGTGATGGAAAACAGGTAGTCCGGGCTGGTGACGCACCAGTAATTCCAGCGCTTCTTGCGCAGCGCGTGGCCGGAGAGGCGGCAGGTGTGCAGCGGCTGGCGGGAGAACCCCACAGCTTCCGGGTTTAGCTGTCCCCACGCGTCACACAGGTTCACCGGGCGCAGCAGTTCTCTTTCGGTTGTAAAGCGATCCATGAGGTCCTCCAATTAAAGATGTGCCAACCAGGCCGGGAATACTGTCGCGATGATCAGTAAGATCGTCAGCAATATCAGGATGGCGACTACCACCCAGTTAATGATGTTCAAGATCAATCTGTTGGTGTACTTCCCCATGATGCGCTTGTCATTGATCAGGCGCAGCATCACTACCAGGATGACCGGCAAGAGGACACCGTTCAGGGTCTGGCTGGAGATCATTGCCTGCACCAGGGATTTGATCGGCAGCAGAATGATCGCCGCGCCAACCACGATCAGCCCGGTATAAATTGAAAAGAAGACGGGAGCTTCATGCCAGGCGCGGTTGACGGCCGCTTCCCAGCCGAATGCCTCACAGATCACATACGCGGTGGAGAGTGGCAGGATGGCGGCGGAGAAGATGGACGCGTTCAGCAAGCCGATCGCGAACAGGATCTCAGCGTATTTTCCGGCCAATGGGCCGAGGGCCAGCGCGGCATCTTTCGCGCTGGTGATGGTGACGCCTTCTTTAAAAAGGGTCGACGCGCAGGCGATGGTGATAAAACTGGCTACCAGGACCGCGAAAATGGAGCCGATCACTACATCCACCCGCTCAAAGCTGATGTCGGCGGGTTTCAAGCCTTTATCGGCGATGGAGGATTGCTGATAAAACTGCATCCACGGGGCGATCGTCGTGCCGATGATGGTGACCGCAATCGTCAGGTAACCGGCATCTAAATGAAATGATGGGTGGATGGATGCCAGGCTGATCGCCTGCCAGTCCGGTTTGGCCAGCATCCCGGAGATCACATAAGCCAGGTAAATGGCGGACGCGGCCAGGAAGACCCGTTCAACTGTCTTGTAATTACCTTTGACGATCAAAAGCCAGACGATCACCGCGGCGATCGGCACGGAGATATATTTCGAGACCCCGAAAATCTCCATGCTGGCTGCCACGCCGGCAAACTCTGAGACCGTGTTGGCCAGGTTGGCGATGAGCAGAATGCCCAGGATAATCACCGTCACCCGCACGCCCAATGACTCGCGGATCAGGCTGGAAAGCCCCTTGCCGCTGACCACACCCAACCTGGCGCTCATCTCCTGGATGATGATCAATGCCAGAGCCACCAGCGGCATCATCCACAACAGGGAAACGCCGTAATGCGCGCCGGCAATCGAATACGTAGCGATTCCGCCCGCGTCATTATCGACATTGGCAGTGATGATCCCCGGACCTACCACTGCCAACAGCAGCAGCAGGCGCGTTTTAAATGGACGCAGACGAACAGTCAGGCTCAAATCACCCTCCGCTTAGCGGTATAACCGCGGTAATTTCTTCTTCCACGCGGTTGGGATGATCTTATCCAACGCGTCATCTGCGGTGACGATGCCCTGGACGCGGTTCTCTTCATCGACTACCGGGATGGCCAGTAAATTGTATTTCGAGATCATCTGGGCGATATGCTCTTGCGTATCATCCAGGTGGACCTTCGCCACGCGGCGGTGCATGATCTCGGTCAATTTATTGCGGGGTTTCGCCAGCACCAGGTCGCTCAGCGAGAATACGCCAATCAGGTGCCTTTCCTCGTCTACCACGTAGACATAGAAGATCTGCTCAGCCTCCCCGGCAGTCTCCCGCAGCAGTTTGATCGTCTCCTCGGCTGTCAAACCTTCTTTGACGGAAACAAATTCGGTGGTCATAATACCGCCGGCTGTATCCTCGCCGTAGGTCAGCAGCTTACGGACGTCATTCGCGTCCTCATCTTCCATCAATTCCAGGATCTCTTCACTGCGGTCGCGCGGCAGCTCCGCCAGCAGGTCAGCCGCTTCATCCGGGGCCATTTCCTCCAGCACATCCGCCACCCGTTCATCCGGCATACTTTCTACCAGGCTGGCCTGAAAATCCGGCTCCACTTCTTCCAGGGTGTCCGCCAGCACTTTCAAATCCAACTGATCCAGGAACTCACCGCTCTGTATGCGGTTCATATCACTGACGATCTCGGCAATATCCGCCGGATGTAATTCTTTTAGTTTTTCACCGGGCACTTTCAGGCGCATGGATTCACCGGTTGGCAGCAACTCGATCACATCCCAGGAGATGATGGATGAGGCCGTACCAGGCTGCAGTTTTTCGCTGATTCGCTGCCAGCGCTTCCCCAACCCCAGCCGGCGGGCCAGCCCGGCGCCGCCAATATCCACATTCACCACAAAATATTGATTGCCTACCCGCTTAATCTCCAGGTCATTGACGCGCACCACCCGCACCCCATTCATATCAATGATCTGCTTGTCCAGGATATCTCTGACCAGAAAGAGGTCGGTAGAAGCCGGTTCTATCGGATGCAGATCTTTTTCATGCTTTTTCAAGGGGATAGCGGGAGCGATCAGGACAGCCACATCGCTGATCGAGTAGACTTTCTTTCCAGTCTCCGTGCGGACGATGATGCCGGTGATCATCGGGTGGGTCAACTTTTTCTGTGTGGTCGCCAGTAAATCATCCAGTGTGCCTATTTTTATACCTTCAAAATCTGCCACTGTGTGTCCGAGCATTTCACTTAAAAAAGCCATGGCGCCCTCCCGGGAGATAGATTTCTACTGCATATTAATCATAGTGTTATGTATTGTCAAACTAATTTGCTGATAAATTGCTAATTATTGCCGAAGAACAACAATCCCCAAATTTGCCAGTTATGGTAAGTCACCGGCGTCGGTTCGACGATCACGGTGGGTTGAGGTGTGTACTTTGGGTCAGGCAGCAGAATGATCGGCTGATCGCCCGGGCGGGCCATGAATGCCTCTTCACGGGCCCATTTCTCCGCGGCCGAATCTGAATTCCCATAAGCGATCGCGGTTTGCAGGGCTTGCTCGGTTTGGTGCAGCAGCCCGACTTCCGTCGACATGGCGTCTCTCTCCGAGGTCAGCCGGAATAACTCCTCAATGCGGTGGTTGAGATCGAGGATGAGGAATGCCAGAAAAACCAGCCCGAGAGCTGCCAGGATCTTCTTTTGGCGGGAGAGAAAAGCGGAAATCCTCTGTAACATATTTTGTTTATACCATAAGAATGGTTACAGGGATGCCGTTTAAATGAAAAGACCCCTTATAGGGGTCTTGTGCCGAAGGAGGGATTTGAACCCTCACGAGGATAATCCCACTACGCCCTGAACGTAGCGCGTCTGCCAGTTCCGCCACTTCGGCAATGTTTTGCTATTTTACCAGAGATACATAAAATGTCAAACGAATGAGGGGAATTGGTGGAATGAAAATATTAATGCACCACGTACTGCTTACTCATTTCGATGCGGGAATCAGACATGTTGGCAACAAACATGCAATGGTAATGGATGCGCGTGCTACAATAACTATGCGCAACCTCGGAGGTATCCATGTCTGACACGCTCACCCTTGATTCACACATTACTGAGGTCACTCACCTCATCCCGGCCATCGCCGCCTGGAAGCGATTTCTGGATGATCAGGGCCGCTCCCTGCACACCATCAAAGCCTTTTCCGCGGACCTGCAATTGCTGTGTGAGTACCTGCCCACGGATAAAACGATCGGCGCGGTTTCCACCGATGATTTAAATGGCTTCGTCGATTGGCTGGAAAAAGGCCGCGCCAAACCCTGCAGCCCCAAATCTCTCTCGCGCCGCATCACCTCGATCAAATCATTTTTTGGTTGGCTGACCCGCTTTGGCGTACTGTCGATTAGCCCGGCAGAGAAAGTGTTGCAGCGATCGGTTATTAGCCCCTTGCCTGCCATCCTTTCCCCGTTGGAAGTTGAGCAAGTATATGAAGCCGCCAGCAAGCTTAGAAACGGCAATCAGCCGGACGCGCGCGCCTACTGCCTGTTCGGCATGTTGCTGGAAACCGGGATCAAAAAAGGGGAATGCCGGGCGGTGTACCTTTCCCACCTGGACCTGGCCGATCCGCAGAATGCCAGCGTGTTCATCCGGTATTCCAGCCCCGCGCTCCGATTGAAAGAACGAAAGATAAAACTTTCTCCAGCATGGGTAGAGGCATTTACCGAATACTTACAGCAGTACAAAGTGGAAGACCGCGTCTTCAACTGGTCGCCCCGCCGGCTGGAATACATCCTGGAAGACCTGGGAGTGGAAGCCGGCTTGCGCAAGCATCTGTCTTTTGATATGTGCCGCTGGACCAGCGTGTTGCAGGACTGGAAATCCGGAGTCGATCACGACACCATCCGCCAAAAACTGGGCATCTCCAAGATCCAGTGGCGTGAAGTAAGCCTGAAATTAAATCAACTGGCAGAAAAAAGCGGTTAGTCTGTCTTTTCTAACCGGGTGATACGCAGGCGAATCACCCGGTTCGTTTTTTTTGGCAACCGGCAGCGATGAGCGATACAGATACCCGGCACCCAGACAACGCCCTGCTCGTCACAGACCAGCGGATACGCCTCACGGGCTGCCACCGGGATATGATCGTTACTCAACAGATCAGCCAGGCTGGCATGCCTTCTCCCCATTCCCAGCGGAGACATCTTTTCTCCTGTCTGTTTGCGCCGCAGCCGCAGCTTGCCGACGACAGCAGCCGGGTCTAGCCACGCTTCAAACAGGTCCATTGAGAGTAGATCTGCCATTCCAGGGGAGATCATCTCGCAGACCAATTTCCAGCCATTCTCAAAGACAATCTCAGATGGAAGCTCCAGGGTAATCTCTTCTATGCCTGCCTGAGGATATTGCTTGACGGGCGGCCGGACGTCCTCAGTGTGTAACCACAGCAGCCCCTCCTGCCGCGTAGCTTGCAGGTGCTGAACCAGATCAACCTGATGACCAGCAGGATCCAGGATCAACCCATCCAGGCGCAGCATGGTTTCCAGGTCAAAATCCCTCAAGTCCGGCCATTCATCCCGGATGATTTTTCGCAGGACATTCCAGCGCATACCACGATCCAGCTTATGGATGCGGTCGAGCTCCAACCCGACGCACCCTGGAAGATTCACAACCTGCCATTTTTTTAAGATCGCATCCACCATTGTTTCCAGGCTGACATGGTCCGCCTGCAATGTAATGCTACCGCGTAGAACCGCCTGCCTGAATCCCGGGTTCTGCTCTTCCAGCAGAGGAATGATCTGATGACGCAGCCGGTTACGGAAAAAAGTGTCTTGCTGGTTGGACGGATCTTCGATATAGCGAATCTCATGCTCCCCACAATAATTGACCAGCTCCGCATGTGTAGTTGAAAGCAGCGGCCGAATGAGGGGGATACCACTTGAAAACTGGCTGGAATCGCTGTGGTAGGGCATACCTTTCAATCCGCTTAATCCCGCGCCGCGGATAAAGTGCATCAAAATGGTTTCCACCTGGTCATCCGCGTGGTGGGCAACTGCCACCGCCTGCGCGCCTTTATTCTTCGCGAGAGCAAAAAGGAAGTAATACCTCAGGTCTCTGGCGCCTTCTTCGATACCCTTGCGGTGCTCCTTACAGTAGGTTTGCACATCCCCCCCGCCAAGGCAAAGCTGAATACCCAATTGGTTGCATAACGCTAAGGCCGTGTCGGCATCCTCGAATGAATTTTCACGCAGCCTGTGGTTGAAATGCGCCGGTATCACCTGGTATCCGCTGGTATGCAGCATGTGCGTCAGTGCCATGCTGTCCGCACCGCCAGAAATGCCAACCACAATCACAGCCCCCGGCTGAATACCACATTCTGAACTCAGGATTTTTTGAAGTTCCATCTCGTTATGACCCCTTTCGAATAACACGATGCCCGATAATTCTACCCCTTAACGCGCTCCGCGCCGGCCAAACTGTCTTTCCAGCAGATCGACCGATAAATGGATCATGGTTGGGCGGCCGTGCGGACAGGTGCGCGGTGAAAAACAGCCTTCCAGCTCGCTGATCAACTTCCGCTGTTCCTCTACTGCCAGTAGCTGCCCGGCTTTGATCGCTGCCCGCTTGCAGATCCTGGCGATGATCCGCGCTTCCACTTCCTGCCCGAACGGCGTCTCATCCTCCTCAAAATCTTCCACCAACACCCGCAGGGCCGCCTCAGGCGCTAATTGACTAAATACGCTTGGCACCGCCCGCACCAGATAAGAACCAGCCCCAAAGGACTCAACTTCGAAACCCAGGTGGTTGATGGTATTCAACTGTCCTTCCAACAATTCACCCTGCCGCGGCAGCAAATGCACAGCCGCCGGCTGCAATAACTGCTGCCCCGCCAGGTGGCTGTTATGCTGTCGGATGAATTGCTCATATAAAACCCGCTCATGCGCGGCGTGCTGGTCGATCAGGTACAGGCCGTCCGGCCCCTCAGCCACCAGGTATGCCGCGCCGACCTGCCCGACCAGCCGCAGCAGGGGGATGCCGCCGATGACCGGCTGCTGATATGTTGGATCTGCCGCAGGTGTTTGCTCAGCCGGGCGCGGACCTACCATCTGTTCGACCGGCGCCGGGTTAGTATCCGCATGCATCTCCCACGCCGGATCCGGCACGCGGTTCGTCAGCGGGAACTGCCACTGCGGCGCGGCCGTTTGGATCGCTGCCACCGGCGAATTAGCCAGCAGCGCTTTGCGGGTCGCGCGTTGGATGAGCGAAAATACCCGGTCCGATTGATGGAAGCGAACCTCAGCCTTGGCCGGATGCACATTGACATCCACCTCTGCCGGGTCGACTTCGATGAAAATCACCGCCATCGGGTAGCGGCCAACCATCAAATAGGTATGATATGCCTGCAGCAGCGCGGAGGATAAAGTCACATCCTGCACCCAGCGCCCGTTCACAAAAAAAGTGATCTCACGGCGGTTCGAGCGTGATACATGGATGGGGCTGATAAAGCCTTCCAGGCGCATCTCATGTTCCTGGCCGTCCACGGGTATCATCTGCCGCCCTAATTCTGGATCGAACAGATTGCCGATGATCTCACGGCGGTCGCCCCCGCCGCTGGTTTGCAGTACAGTGCGTCCATCCTGCATCACCTGGAAGCGGATGGCAGGATACGCCAGCGCGTAACGCGCCAGCAATCCCAGGTTGGCCTGTTTCTCGGTGAAATCCTTTTTGAGAAATTTGAGACGCGCCGGCACGTTATGGAAGAGGTCTTCCACCCGCATGGTAGTGCCGCGGGTGCGCGCGACAGGCGCCCGGCTGATGATCTGCCCGCCTTCCACAACCAGGCAGCTGCCGGCTTCCTGGTTACCTGCCTGTGTGGTGAGCGTTAGTCGGGAGACGGACCCAATGGACGCCAACGCTTCCCCTCTGAAACCCAGGGTCTGGATGCGGAACAAATCAGCCGCGTCCATCAATTTGCTGGTGGCGAACCTGGCCACGGCCAGAGTGACCTCATCCGCGGGGATGCCGCAGCCGTCATCCACCACCTCGATCAAAGACTGCCCGGAACCCTGCAAATTCACCTGGATGGAGGTTGCTCCGGCATCGATGGCATTCTCGATCAGCTCCTTCACCACCGATGCGGGCCGTTCGATCACCTCCCCGGCGGCGATCTGTGATGAGACTTTGTCTGAGAGGATGTGGATGGCCATGAGTCGATTATACATGATGCGGCATCCTACACAGCGCCGCGGAACGCCGGGTAGAATGCGGTACAATAACCGAATGCCTATCAAGCACTATTTATTCGACCTGGATGAGACCTTATACCCGCCGGACTGCGGGTTATGGCCAATTCTGGCTGGACGTATCAACAGCTATATGCAAACCCGGCTGGGAATCCCCCGGGAAGAGGTGGTCGAAAAGCGGGAGTTCTACTACCGCACATACGGCACCAGCCTGCGGGGGCTGCAAGCCGATTATCATGTGAACGCGAATGAATACCTGGACTTTGTCCATGACGTCCCCATTCAGGATTACATTCACCGGGATGAAAAACTGCGCAGCGCGCTGGCCGGCTTCCCCGGCGAGAAAAGCATCCTCACCAATGCCAATCGGCGGCACTCCCAGCGCGTGCTGGAGGCACTGGGCATCGCGGAGTTCTTTCAGCGCATCATCGATGTCAACGACATGGAGCCTTACTGCAAACCGCAGCCGGAAGCCTTTTTGAAGGCGATGGACATGCTGGGTGACCAGGATCCAGCGAATTACCTGCTGCTGGACGACACCGTCAGAAATGTAAATGCCGCTGCCAGCCTGGGCATGGTCGCTATTTTAGTATCTCCCCAACCTACCTCTCAGGCCGGGATTCAGCAAATACCCAGCATTCACGATTTTCCAGCTGCCTTCGCCCGGTTGACTGTTGAAGGCATACTATGAATCTCAGCCAGCTAAACACGGGATGGCTGATCGCCTGCGGATTTGCCCTGGTAGTCCTCCTGATTAACCTGGGACTCTTTTCTATGCTGCGGAAGAAGAACCAGAAAAGAAGTGTGTCGATGTATACCAACATGCTGGATACCATCCGCTCACCCTGGAAGAATGAAGAGAAATCACTGACCGAGTTGGACGCGGCAGTCAAACAGATTCAGAATCAATCCAAAGAGGATACTTTTACTAATCGGAGTAAGAATGAATAAGATCACGAAAATATTACTGGTAATCTTTGCCGTCGCGGTCATCGCCGTCGCGGCATTCTCAGGCGGCTTCCTGGCCGCCAATGCCTACAACGCGTTGAAATCCACCGCCAGCGATAGTTCCGCGCAGTTGACGCCGGAAAGCACATCGGACGCGGCGGCTGCGCGCGAAACATTATTCGCGCCTTTCTGGCAGAGCTGGGATATCGTTCACCAGATCTTCGTGGATCAACCGGTGGACGATACCAAACTGATGCGCGGCGCCATCCAGGGGATGCTGGCATCGCTGGGCGATAAGCACACTACCTATATGGACCCGGATGAACTGACGCAGGCGAATATCTCCATCAACGGCGAATACGAAGGTATCGGCGCCTGGGTCGATATCACCGGGGATTACCTGGTGATCGTCAGCCCCATGCCTGATTCACCTGCTGAAAAAGCCGGTCTCAAACCAGATGACCTGGTCGTCGGGATTGACGGTGAAGACATGACCGGTATCGACGGCAACATTGTGCTGAATAAGATCCTGGGGCCGGCTGGCACGGATGTCACTCTCACCATTCGCCGCGCGGGCGAGACCGCTGATTTTGATGTGAAGATCACCCGCGCGCATATCGTGATCCCAAGCGTCACCGGAAAAATGGTTGAAAACACCAGCATCGCTTATGTCAAAATCGAGACGTTTGGCGATTCTACCGGGCAGGAACTGGAAACCACTCTGAAGAAACTGCTGGAGAACAACCCCACCGGAATGATCCTGGACTTGAGATATAACGGCGGTGGATTATTAACTAGCGCGGTCGATGTCGCCTCCCAATTTCTGCCGCCCAATGTTGTGATGTATGAACAGTTTGGCGATGGTACCCTGAACGAATTGCGCGGTAAAGCCGGCGGCCTGGCTCTGGATCTTCCGCTGGTGGTTCTTGTGAATGACGGCACCGCTTCGGCCTCTGAGATCGTCGCCGGCGCGATCCAGGATTATGCCCGCGGGAAACTGGTGGGCATCCAGACTTACGGTAAAGGCTCCGTTCAGAATTGGATCGAACTGGACAATAACCAGGGTGCGGTGCGGGTGACCATGGCGCGCTGGCTCACCCCGTTGAAACGGCAGATCAATGAGCTGGGACTGACCCCTGACTTTGTCGTTGAGATCACAGAAGAAAATGTGAAGAACAATCAAGATCCTCAACTGGATAAAGCCGTCGAACTTCTCAGTAAATAATTAGCCGATCAGAGCCGGCAGGAGTAAATCCTGTCGGCTCTTTTTTTCCGGTATAATCTCGTTATGCGCAAGCTGCTGCTCGCAATTGTTTTTATCCTCGGGATTTACTTCTTCATAACCCAGTTTCCTGAACTACAAAAAGTGGTTGGAACACTGGAACGGGGGGTGATCTGGTTTATCCTCGGAGCCATCCTGTTGGAAGCAGTCTGGTATGTGAATATCGGCGCTTCCTACCGTTCCATCTATCACATCATGGGGATGGATGAAAATATATGGCAGCTCACCATCCTTTCCCTGGCTGCTTTTTCGGCGAACATCATCGCGCCGTCCGCCGGTGTCAGCGGGGTGGCAGTCTTCATCGGCAACAGCACAACCAAGAATCATTCCAATGCCAAGATCACCATCGCCGGCGCGCTGTTCGTCCTCTTTGACTACGTCGGCTTCCTGGTCGTTCTGGTTCTTGGCCTGGCAGTCCTGGCCCGGCGCGACCAACTGGGTTGGCCGGAGATCACCGCTTCCATCATCCTGGTGATCATTGCTTTGTCACTGACAGCGATCTTATACCTCGGCGCCAGATCGGCGGAATCACTGGGGAAGGTGCTGGCCTGGCTGGCAAACCTGTTGAATAAGATCGTCCGGCCGTTCATCAAACGCGATTATCTCTCCATCGCCCGTTCCTACTCCTTCGCCGAGGAAGCCTCGGAAGGGATCCATGCCCTGCGGATGAATCCCCGCAATTGGGTTAAGCCATTTCTGCTGGCGCTGACCAATAAAGCCCTGCTGGTCACGATCTTGAGCTTTGTTTTTCTGGCATTCAACGTTCCCTTTTCTCCGGGCACATTGATCGCCGGATTCAGCATTGGTTACCTCTTCCTGATCGTCTCGCCAACCCCCAGCGGCATCGGCGTGGTGGAAGGCATGCTAACCTTGAGCTTGACCACCCTGACGGTGCCAATCGAAGCATCCACGATCATCGTGCTGGCGTACCGCGGCATCACATTCTGGCTGCCGTTTCTGGCTGGATTTCTCGCTTTCCGGTTGTTGGCCAGGCAGCGTACTCAAGTTACTGCCTGAAACTGCCGCCCGATGACCCAATTCTTAAATCAACAGATGGAGTACCCAACAGGTTTGACAGTTAACCCTGCTTCGGGTATAATCCCCGTTCGCTTAATAAAACAATTGAACTTATGGGAGTGATACGCAATGGATACCAGCGTTAACCAAACAAATGCAGTTGAACCAAAAAACCATTTCGCCGGCAAAGTTCTGAAGATCAGCCTGGCGGGAGCGCTGGTGGATATAGGCACCGGTACGCCGGCCTATTTGCACGTATCACAGATCGTTGCCGATAAACCCGGCGAGCAAATCAAGATGGTCAGCGAAGTGCTAAAAGAAGGCCAGAACGTAGATGTCTGGGTTCGCAAAATCATCGACGGCCGGGTGGAACTCACCATGCACCGCCCGCTGGCGCTGGACTGGAAAGACCTGCAGCCTGAGATGGTCGTCAAAGGCAAAGTTGTCCGCCTGGAGAAATTTGGCGTCTTTGTGGAAATCGGCGCGGAACGCCCCGGGTTGATCCACATCAGCGAACTGGCGCACGGCTACGTGAAGACCACCGGTGATGTCGTCAAAGAAGGCGACGAAGTGGAAGCCATGATCCTGGACGTCAACCGCAAAAAGAAACAGATCAAGCTTAGCCTGAAGGCTCTGCAGGAACCACCCGCCAAGGAAGAAGCCCCGGCTCAGTTGGAAGATATGGGCGAGCGCAAGAAGGACAGCCGCAAGAGCGCCAAGAAACCCATGCGCGCCGGAAAATCCCGCCGGGATAATTCTTACGAAGCTGACCTGGCCGCCTTTACGGAAGAGAACAGCGAACCGGATCCCACCTACATGGAAATCGTTTTGCGGGCCGCCATGGAACAGGCGAAAGCTCAGAAATCCCATAATGACCGCTCCCGCAAGTCAAAATCCACCTCTCACGAGCAGGACGAGATCCTCTCCCGCACCCTGCGCAATAAAGTGAAGTAACTCAGACCAACCAGCGCCCCCACCGGGGCGCTTTTTTTATGTATTTTCCCCTGTGGTACACTTGTATTAACGGCTCATATCTGGAGCACCAGCAGATCGTAACGACCCGGGAGTGCATCACCGCACCCCCTTTTCTTTATTACGGAGGAGTACATGGCTGACACGAAATATATTTTCTTTACCGGCGGCGTTGTCAGTTCTGTCGGCAAGGGAGTCACCGCGGCAGCCACCGGCAGGCTGCTCAAAGAACGCGGCTTCAAAGTCGCCATTCAAAAGCTGGACCCATACATCAATGTCGATCCCGGAACCATGAGCCCATACCAGCACGGGGAAGTGTATGTATTGGATGACGGCGCGGAGTGCGACCTGGACCTGGGTCACTATGAAAGGTTCATCGATATCCGGCTCAATAAAGCCTGCAACGCCACCACCGGGCAGGTATATGCGGAAGTGATCTCCCGCGAGAGACGCGGCGATTATCTGGGCGGTACCATCCAGGTCATCCCCCACATCACCAATGAGATCAAACGGCGCATCACGCTGGTGGCTGAGAGCACCCAGGCTGAATTCGTGCTGGTAGAAGTCGGCGGCACAGTTGGCGATATCGAAGGCCAGCCATTTCTGGAAGCCATCCGGCAGCTGCGCAGCGACCTCGGCCGCGATCACACCTATTTTGTCCACGTCACCTGGCTGCCGCTGATCGGCGCGAATGGCGAGTTGAAGACGAAACCCACCCAGCATTCAGTCCGGGAGCTGCGTTCGCTCGGGATCACACCGGATATGATCATCGCCCGGTCAGATTCTGAGGTGGACGATGATCTGTTGGCCAAAATTGCTTTATTTTGCGATGTTGAGAAACATGCGGTCATCCCGCTGCCGACCGTGCCGGTTCTGTACGAGGTTCCACTCATTCTGGAGAGAGCCGGCGTCGCTGATACCATCCTGCAGCGTTTAGGCATGGAAACCCGGCCCACGCCTGATTGGACAGATTGGATCAGCCTGGTTCAGAAAGTGGAAGCGCCAAAGCCAGCGGTGAAAATTGCGCTCGTCGGCAAGTATGTGGAACTGCACGATGCCTATATGAGCGTGGCGGAAGCCTTGAAACATGCCGGTATCCAGGCAGGTGTGGAGGTGGAGATTGCCTGGGTGCTTTCCACCGACCTGGAGAAGGGGAATGCCTGGGAAGAAGTAAAAGACTCGGATGGGATCCTGGTGCCGGGCGGTTTTGGGTCCCGCGGCATTGAAGGCAAGATCGCTGCCATCCGCCATGCCAGAAAGCAATCCATCCCATACCTGGGCCTGTGCCTGGGAATGCAGTTAATGGTGGTGGAGTTGGCGCGGGAAGTGCTTGCTGACGAAAATGTCAACTCCACTGAGTTTGAGCCGCGCACACCGCACCCGGTGATCGACCTGATGCCCGACCAGAAAAGCATCAGCGGACTGGGCGGCACCATGCGCCTCGGCCTGTACCCGTGCCAGCTGCAGCCAGGCACGCGCTCCCTGCAGGCATACGGCCAAACAGAGGTGCAGGAGCGGCACCGTCACCGCTACGAGTTTAACAACACCTACCGGCAGAGATTATCGGAAGCGGGGCTGGTTATTGCCGGCCAGAGCCCGGACGGGAAACTGGTGGAAGTCGTTGAGTTATCCGGGCATCCCTTTATGGTGGCCTGCCAGTTCCACCCGGAATTTCTTTCACGCCCCAATCACCCCCACCCATTATTCCTGGCTTTTATCAGGGCAGTCATCAAGCATGCCGGCATTCCCCAATCTGAATAGAACCAGTTCTATGATAAGATAGCACTGATTTCTCAAGATTTTTACTGCCTCTGGCAGATACCCAAAGTTGAAAGGAAACAAAGTATGAGCACCATCATTGATTTCATTAACGCCCAGGAGATTCTGGATTCCCGCGGTAACCCGACCGTAGAAGTGGAAGTGATCCTGGAGGACGGCAGTTGGGGCCGCGCCGCCGTTCCCAGCGGCGCTTCCACCGGCATCCACGAGGCGCTCGAGATGCGGGACGGCGATAAAGGCCGCTACCTGGGCAAAGGCACCCTGAAGGCAGTCGAAAACGTCAACAGCCTGATCGCTGAAGAAATTGAAGGCATGGACGCGGTGGAACAGAAAGCCATCGACAGCGCCATGATCGCCCTGGACGGCACCAAGAATAAAAGCAAACTCGGCGCGAATGCCATGCTGGGGACCAGCCTGGCGGTCTCCCGGGCCGCGGCTGCCTCACTTGGCTTACCCCTTTACCGCTACATCGGCGGCGTGTATGCCCACGTGCTGCCCGTCCCGATGATGAACATCCTGAATGGCGGGGCGCACACCGCCTGGCAGTCCACTGACGCGCAGGAATTCATGGTGATGCCGCTCGGCGCGCCGTCCTTCGCGGAAGGGCTGCGCTGGGGTGCGGAGATCTACCACGCGCTGAAGAGCGTGCTGAAAGCCCGCGGATATGCCACCCTGGTCGGTGATGAAGGCGGCTACGCGCCTGCGCTCAAAGCCAATAACGAAGCCGTGGAAGTCATTCTGGAAGCCATTGAAAAAGCCGGCTACAAAGCGGGCGAGCAGGTGGCCATCGCGCTGGATCCCGCCGCTTCTGAGCTGTACGACGAGGAAACCAAGAAATACAACCTGCGCAAAGAAGGCAAGCTGCTGACCGGTGAACAGATGGTTGAATTCTGGATGAACTGGGTCCGCCAGTACCCGATCGTTTCGATCGAAGACGGTTTGGCGCAGGATGACTGGGAGAGCTGGAAGCTGATGACCCGGGAGATCGGCAGCAAGATCCAGATCGTGGGGGATGACCTGCTGGTCACCAACCCCGAACGCGTGCGCCGGGCGATCCAAGAGAACGCCTGCAACGCTCTGCTGTGCAAACTGAACCAGATCGGCACCCTGACCGAGACGATCGAAGCGGTGGATACCTGCCAGCGCAACGGCTGGCGGGCGGTCACCTCGCATCGCTCCGGTGAGACCGAAGATTCCACCATCGCCGACCTGTCTGTCGCCCTCAACATGGGCCAGATCAAAACCGGCGCGCCGGCCCGTTCTGACCGGGTAGCCAAGTACAACCAGTTGCTGCGGATTGAAGCGGAGCTGGGTGATACCGCGGTTTACGCCGGCTGGAACGCGCTCAAGCGCTAATATACCCGCCCAAGAACGTGAAACTGGTGGCTGCCGCCACCAGTTTTTTATTGCCATCATATCAATCTGTAGACAACAACCTGTTGACCTCATCCCAGATCGCAGCGAACATTGCTTCGGTCAATCTGCCGGTTTGCGTGTTCTGCCGGCTGGGATGATAGGATTGTAAGATCCAGTAGGGAGAGCCTTCCGGCTGGAACAAACGTCCGTGACCGAAGTCATTTTTCGGAAGCAGAATCTCCCGCTCTCTAAGCAGGGCTGCCACCCCGTCATAAGCGATCTTCCCGAGCACAACAATGCCCCTCAAAGCCTGCAGGCAAGCGATTTCCCGGCGCAGAAATGGCAGGCAGGCGGAAATCTCAGCCGGTGTGGGGCGGTTATCCGGCGGCACACACCGGCCAACCGCTGAAATAAAAATACCCTTCAGCGCCAGTCCGTCGGACCTGCCAGTCGAAGTCGGCTGGTTGGCAAAACCCGCCCGGTACAGGTGCCGATATAAAAACTCACCCGAAGCATCGCCGGTGAACATACGGCCGGTGCGGTTGGAACCGTGCGCTCCCGGCGCCAGCCCGACCACCAGTACCCGCGCGGAGGGATCGCCAAAGCCCGGCACAGGTTTCCCCCAGTATTCTTCGCCCCGAAAGGCTTTGCGCTTCTCCCGCGCGACCGCTGTGCGCCAGTCCACTAACCGCGGGCAGCGCTCGCAGGCCACAATTTCATCTTCAACTGCCTGTAAACAATCAGTCATCTTACGCGATCAACATGGCATCGCCAAAGCTGAAAAAGCGGTAGTTTTGTGCCACAGCTTGCTGGTAAGCCGCCAGGATATGCTCGCGCCCCGCGAATGCGCTCACCAGCATCAGCAAGGTGGATTTAGGCAGGTGGAAGTTCGTGATCATAGCATCCACCACTTTGAACTGATAACCGGGGAGAATAAATAGGCGCGTATTTCCACTGAAAGGTAAGATGCCCGCGCTGCGATCTCCTGGCTGGTTGGCTGCGGATTCCAGGGTGCGGACGGTCGTCGTTCCCACCGCGATCACCCGGCCGCCGCGCGCGCGGGTCTGGTTGATCAGGTCCGCCGTCTCAGCCGATAGTTCACACCATTCAGAATGGATCAGGTGTTCATCCGCGTTCTCTTCCGTCACCGGGGCGAAAGTATCCAACCCTACATGGAGGTCAACAAAAGCCGTATTTACCCCCATACCGTGGATTTTCTCCAGCAGCTGCGGCGTGAAGTGCAGACCAGCGGTCGGCGCGGCAGCTGAACCCGGCAGGCGGGCATAAATGGTCTGGTAACGTTCCTGGTCCTTCAGCTCGGCGTGGATGTACGGCGGCAGCGGCACATGCCCGATCGCGGGCAGGTGTTTTTCCACTGGCTCAGAGAACTCGATCAACCTCCGGCTGCCATCCAGCACTTCCAAGACTCTGGCACGCAGCCCATCGCCCGCGTCCACCTCCCTGCCGGCAGTCATGCCTTTGCCCCCAACCAGAGCCTCCCAGCGGGTTAGGTCAACGCGGTTTAACAGCAGCAGCTCCACCCGTCCGCCGGACGGCACCTTGCTGGCGAAAATTCGCGCCGGGATCACCCGGGTATCATTGAACACTAACAGGTCGCCGGCTCGCAGGTAGTCCGGCAGATCACGGAAGATGCGATGCTCTACTCCCCCGTTATTCCTGTCCAGTACCAACAACCGCGAGGAATCTCGCGGCTCTATTGGGTATTGAGCGATCCGCTCAGCCGGCAATTCATAAGCAAAATCAGTTGTACGCATTCCGGTTATTCTTCAAACAGGGTCGGTTGGGCTTTGCCATCGTAGCGGAAACCGAGATGTTGATACGCTCTGGCGGTCGCGATGCGGCCCTGCGGGGTACGGTCCAGGAACCCCAACTGGAGCAGATACGGCTCCACCACATCCATGATCGTATCGGGTTCCTCGCTGATGGATGCGGCGATCGTGTTCAATCCGACCGGGCCGCCGTTATATTTTTCGATGATGGTAGATAAGACTTTCCGGTCCACATCATCCAACCCGGAAGGGTCGACGTTCAACAGGTCCAGCGCCTGGCGGGTCACCGGCCCGGTGATTCTGCCATCCGCCCGCACCTGGGCGTAATCTCGCACCCGGCGCAGGAGGCGTAATGCCACGCGCGGTGTACCCCTGGCCCGGCTGGCGATCTCTTGTATGCCTTCTTCCTCCGCCGCCACCCCCAGCACACCCGCGCCGCGATCAATGATCTTGCGCATGGCCTGGATATCATAAAAATCGAGCCGGTATTGCGCGCCAAATCTGGCACGTAACGGAGCGGTGACCAATGCCAGGCGGGTAGTCGCCCCGATCACCGTAAAGCGCGGCAGTGCCAGGCGGATGGAACGCGCCGCTGGGCCTTTGCCGATCACAATGTCCAGCGCGAAGTCTTCCATGGCCGGATAAAGGATCTCCTCAACCGCTCTGCCTAACCGGTGGATCTCATCGATGAAGAGAATGTCCCCCGCGCGCAGGTTGGAGAGAATGGCGGCCAGGTCACCGGCTCTTTCGATGGCCGGGCCAGATGTGACTTTGATGTTAACGCCCATCTCATTCGCCAGCACGTGCGCCAATGTGGTTTTCCCCAGGCCGGGTGGGCCGTAGAACAAGACGTGGTCCATCGCCTCGCCGCGCTTTTTTGCCGCGCCGATCAGGATCTTCAGGTTGCTGCGCACCTGATCTTGGCCGATGACCTCTTCCAGGGTCCGCGGTCGAATATCCAGATCAGATGAGTCCGTTGGGCTTTTTTGGGGTGAAATCGTTCTGTTGCTCGTGTCAGTCATAGTTTGATTATACCCGCAAGAATTCGAGCCTCTCAAAATACTGATATACTTTGGCTATACTGGCCAAGGAGAATCCCATGCCCAATGTATTTGAATCCAAACATCCGCTCGTCGCGCACAAGTTGTCCATCCTCCGTGACACAGAGACAGAACCGCAGAAATTTCGCGAACTGGTGAAGGAACTTGCCGCGCTGCTGACCTATGAAGCCACCGCTGACCTGGTCTTGAAACCGCGCACAGTCAACACCCCGATGGGTACAGCCCAGGCCTACGAAGTAGAAGATGAGATCGGGCTGGTGCCCATCTTACGCGCCGGCCTCGGCATGGTAGAAGGCGTGTGGGAACTGCTGCCCTCCGCGGAGGTCTGGCATATCGGCTTGTACCGTGACGAAAAAACCCTGAAACCGGTTCAATACTACAATAAACTGCCGGTGCTGCCGCGGGTTTCCATGTGCCTGATCCTGGACCCCATGCTGGCTACCGGCGGTTCTGCCACCGCGACTGTGGATCTGTTGAAGAAGTGGGGCGTCAAGAACATCCGCTTTGTCGGCCTGATCGGCGCGCCGGAAGGCATCCACACGCTGCAAACCGCCCACCCGGATGTGCCCATCCACCTGGCCGCGATAGATGAGAGGTTGAATGAATTGGGTTACATCGTCCCCGGGCTGGGTGATGCCGGCGACCGCCAGTTTGGGACAGGCTAGTCTTCCTACCTCATTAAACGATCAACCGCGGATCTCTCCGCGGTTGTTTTTTTACTGCTTATCGGGCGGCAGCCCGGACGATATCCAGGAAGTTGGGAACCTTCAAGGATGCCCCGCCCACCAGCGCGCCGTCGATCTCGTTCTGGCCGAAGAACTCGGCAGCGTTGTCAGCGGTGACAGATCCGCCGTAGAGAACCCGGATCTCCTGGCTGACGGCAGCTCCAAACAGCTTGGCCAGATTCACGCGGATCGCTTTGGCTATGACATCATTTGCGCCGCTGCCAGTCGCCGCCTTCCCGGTGCCGATCGCCCACACCGGTTCATACGCGATCACAATCCCGCGGGCTTGCTCAGCTGTCATCCCGGCTAACCCGGCCAGAACCTGGCGGGTGAGGACTGCTTCGGTTTGTCCCGCTTCAAACTCAGCCAGCGTTTCGCCAACGCAGACAATGGGAGTCAACCCCGCGGCGATAGCGGAGAGCACTTTTTTATTCACAGTCTCGTCAGTTTCACCAAAATACGCCCGCCGCTCGGAGTGGCCGAGAATCACATACTGGCAAAACTCTTTGACCATGGCTGCGGATACTTCACCGGTGTACGCGCCGTTGGCTTCCCAGTGCATATTCTGCGCGCCCAGGCCGATATCTGTGCCCTTCAGCATGGCACAGATCGGTAGCAAGGCCGTCAGTGGCGGACAGATCACCCTGTCCACCGCCGACACGGATTGCAGCTCAGGTAACAATTGCGCTACCAACTCGCGCGCCTGATCGACCGTCTTGTTCATCTTCCAATTTCCAGCAACCATCGGTTTTCGCATAGATCATCCTCCAGTATTATCAGCGGGCAGCAGCCCGGATTATTTGGGTTTTTTTCGCAGTCTCGTGATTATATCAGCCTCTGTTCGCTTAAACAAAAACCGGGAGGGTTGAACCCTCCCGGTCAGAGAACGCTACTGAATTCTTGGTACCATCCAGATGGCATCATCCCCTTTATAACTGCCGTTCACGTCTACCACCAGGTAGAAGATGACGGATTTACCATCCAGGAACGACAGGTCGACATTAATGCTGGTCAGGTGGGTGTCATAGACCTCCGGCCAGGAACCCAGCAGGGTCATCGGACCGCCGTCCGCGGAGTAGTAGACAGAGAAGACCACATCGCACTGGGTTGCGTTCTTCAGGCAGCCCACGGTGGAGATGAACGCGTCACCATTCTCGACCAACAGCGGTGGATACTCGCCGGTGATGGTTCCACCGTTCACAAACTCGGGATGTGTCCAGAGAGCCGGTTCGTTATCCTGCCCGCCTTTTTCGATCCAGGGTTCGTCAACCCGAACTACAAAGCCGTGGGTATTATCTTCCTTGCCCGGACATGGGAGGACAACAGCATCGTTACTCCATTGGGCCTGGCAGTAATTGGCCAGAAAATCGTACGGCGTGTGCAGCGGACCGGGCGGTGTTTTCACCTTAATGGAGACCCAGAAAGCGCCTTCAGCGTCATCACCAATCCCGAACCAGTTCCCGCTCTCATCCCGCAGCTGCCAGTAACCGGTATAACTGCCGGGGGTAGTGGGGGCATACAGGTAGACGGATACATCCATGGTGCCGCCGGGTGGAACCGGGCCGGGGATGGGGACGACCTTGTCGCCTTTCATTAAGTCCCCTGAGGCGTACACCAGGTCATAATCGGTGGTCCAGGTGCAGCTGCCGATATTCTTCAAGCGCCACACTTTATAAAATCCCTGTCCGCCGGGGATGATAGCGCCGTCATCGATCGTGACATCATCAATAAAGAGCGCCCAATCGCACGGCAGCGGTTTGGTTGTCGCGGTAGGGGGTAGCGGTGAGGCTGTCGCGGTTGGCGGGACAGCAGTTGGAAAAATCGCCGGTGGGATGGTGCTGGTGGGTGGGACGCTTGTATAGGTTGGAACTGGCTGGCCGGGCGCCTGTGTCGAAACCGGTTGATCCACCTGAGTCGCGGGGACACCCTGCGCTCCCTGTGTCAGCTGCGCCGCGATGGTTTTGACAGCCTGGGTGTAATAGGGGCTAAGGTCCGGGTTTTTCGCGGCGGCTCCCGGCAGGTTACAGGCCGCGGTCAATAGAACCAGGATCAGACCGATCCATAGGATTTTAATTTTACGCATCAGATTTCCTCACTCTCGCATTGTTGGAGGCACGATACCTCTTCATTATAGACGAGTGGGTGTTGTTTTTGTTCCCTTAAACGAAAACAGGGCAGGATATCCCCGCCCTGTTTCATAAAGGACGCTTATTTGAAGGTGGCCTGTAACCCGCTGATCAGGTCCTGCTTTTCAGCCACCGACAGGCGCGCGCTGGCATGGATGGCCGTATACTGGGGTGGAGCCATGCGGTTTTCCGAGATCACTTCTACCATCTCACCCACCCTTCGGTTCAGCATTTCGGGTGTCCAGGTGCTAAAGTTCAACTCCTCGCGGCCTCTGGTGACATCCAACTGCAGCAGCCAGGAGACCGGAGCTACATGGGAGTACCACGGCCAGACCGTCTCATTGCTGTGGCAGTCGTAGCAGGCGCCGCGGACGAGTTCTTCGGTGCGAGGGCTGTCCCACGCGATCTGCGTGGTCACCGGCGGATTATCGTGGGTTTTACCAAATGGAACCAGTTGAATTAACGCCACGAGTACCACCAGTGCGAGACCAATTGCCAGTATCCAACGGATGGGTGTGAGTTTCATTCTTCCTCCAACAATAAACTATTTATCCAGTAAGGCAGCAACACCGGGCAGGGTCAATCCCTCCAGCATTTCCAGAGAAGCCCCACCGCCGGTTGAGATATGAGTAATTTTATCAGCCAATCCGGATTCCTGTATAGCCGCGACAGAATCTCCACCGCCAATGACAGAAATCGCGCTGGATGCTGCCACCTGTTTGGCAACCTCATACGTTCCCTTCGCGAAATTCGGGAACTCGAAAACACCCATTGGGCCGTTCCAGACTACCGTGCCGGCAGCCGCGATAATCTTCCCGAATGCCTGAACGGTCTCCGGGCCGATATCCAGCACCCGCCAGCCCGCCGGAACATTCCCCGCGGGGATGGTCTTCCGCGCGGCGCCGTCCTCAAATTTGTCGGCGATGACGACATCAACCGGCAGGAAGAGCTTACCCTTCCCGGCTGCCAGTAGTTCGGCTGCCAGAGTCAGTGAATCGGCATCCACCAGGGAATCAGCCAGGTCCAATCCCTGTGCCTTCAAGAAGGTGTTCGCCATCCCGCCGCCGATCAGAACCTGGTCAGCTTTCCCCAGCAGGTTCTTGATCACACCGATCTTGTCGCTGATCTTCGCGCCGCCTAGAATGGCCACAAACGGCCGGCGCGGGGCTTCCAGGGTTTGACCCAGGTATTTGATCTCTTTTTCCAGCAGGAAGCCTGCTACCGCCGGCAGATAGCGCGCGACGCCTTCCGTGGAGGCATGCGCGCGATGAGCGGTACCGAAGGCATCATTGACATACAGGTCTGCCAGGGAGGCCATTGCGCGCGCCATGTTCTGGTCATTGGCTTCTTCTTCCGGATGGAAGCGGGTATTTTCCAGCACCAGCACTTCGCCGGGTTTTAAGGCTTTGGCCGCGGCTTCCGCGGCAGGGCCGATGCAGTCACTGGCAAACTGGACCTTAGTGCCCAGCAGACCGGCTAAATGCTCAGCAACCGGCTTCAAGCTGAATTTTTCTTCCGGGCCGCCCTTGGGCCGACCCAGGTGCGATGCCAGGATCACGGCTGCCCCATGCTGCAGCAGGTATTGAATGGTCGGCAGCGCGGCGCGGATGCGGGTATCGTCTCCCACCACGCCGTCCTTGGTCGGCACATTAAAGTCCACCCGGACAAATACTTTTTTACCTTTTACATCTACATCTGCTACTGTCTTTTTATTGAACATAGTTCCCTCCAAAGCAAGAAATAAAGGCGTAATGTCCCGGCCGGGTCATTACGCCTGTTGAATCATCTGACGGCTGAGGATTCAGCCGCGAATATTACAGAGATTTCGCCATGAGCGCGGCCAGGTCGCCAGTCCGGCAGGAGTAGCCCCACTCATTGTCATACCATGTCACAACCTTCACCAGGTTGCCGCCCATCACCATATTGTAAGTGAGGTCCACGATCGAGGAACGCGGATCGCCCTTGAAGTCAGTGCTTACCAGCGGATCGCCGTACTGCCCGGCTGTCACACCCAAAATACCTTTGAGCGCGCCCTGAGAAGCGTTAGTAAAGGCAGCGTTCAATTCTTCTTTGGTGACCGGTTTTTCAACTGTGGCGACGAAGTCAACGACCGAGACGGTCGGAGAAGGAACACGCATGGAGAAACCGTCAAACTTGCCCTTCAATTCCGGGATGACCAGCGCGACAGCCTTGGCGGCGCCTGTGGATGTCGGGATGATGTTCAACCCGGCAGCGCGGCTGCGGCGCATTTCTTTCTTGTGCCCCTGATCCAGGATGACCTGGTCATTGGTGTAGGAATGGATAGTGGTCATGACGGCATGCTGGATCTTCCAGTTGTCATTGACGATCTTGGCGGCCGGAGCCAGACAGTTGGTGGTGCAGCTGGCGTTCGAGACCACATGATGTTTGGCTGAATCGTATTTATCCTCATTCACGCCCATCACGATGGTGATGTCTTCATTCTTCGCCGGGGCGGAGATAATGACCTTCTTGGCGCCCCCCTTGACGATATGTACATTCGCGCCGGCTTTACCCTTGGCAGGGTCACCAGTCGCGTCTGTGAAGACACCGGTGGCTTCGATGACTATCTCGACGCCCAGGTCTTTCCACGGCAGGTTGCCCGGCTCTTTTTCCGCGAAGACCTTGATCGTCTTGCCGTTGATCACCAGGTCATTGCCGTCAATCGCCACGGTTCCCGGGAAGATCCCATAGTTGGAATCGTACTTGAAGAGATGCGCGTTCGTTGGGGTATCGAATAGATCGTTGATCGCAACCACTTCCAACTCATTACTGTGGAAGTCCATGATCGCTTTCAATACCTGGCGGCCAATGCGCCCAAAACCGTTTATACCTACTTTTACTGCCATATTAACCTCCAAAATATAAAATGATAGCTAATCAAGTGATTTTATCACAGCGGAAAAAAATAAACAAATGAATAGACAACTAGCCTGCCGGCGACTGCTCTTTCTCGGGTAACGGGCCGGTGCGGTCATAATAAATATCCATGACAACCTGGGCTAATTTCCGCGAATCGTGCCGCCAGGGATTCTCATCATTCGAAAGGTCCGTCAGATACAGCGGGTAATTCTCCTCCAGCGCCGGATCGAGCGTCACCCAGCTGACATTTCTGGGTAGGTCGCCCTCCCAGTGGTTGTTGCAGATGATCAGATCAAAGATCCGTCCGCCGACATGCTTTTCGATGGCATGCACATGGTCGCCTGTGGAATATCCGTCTGTTTCCCCGCGCTGGGTGGCCAGGTTGCAGATATAGAATTTGATGGCCTTGCTGGCGCGAATGGCATCTACGATATCTGGCACCAGCAGGTTGGGGAGTATGCTGGTATACAACGAACCCGGGCCGATCACCAGCACGTCCGCGGCCAGGATGGCCTGCAGCGCCGGCGGATAGGCCGGCGGCGCGTCCGGTTCCAGCCAGATCCGGCGAACCCGGCCTTCCGCTTCCGTGATCCGCGATTCACCCTTCACCCGGACGCCGGTTGTTTTTTCAGGGACAGCCACATCGGCTACTAAATGCACATCCGTCAGGGTAGATGGTAAAACTTTGCCCTGCACGGCGAGAACCCGGCCGCTTTCTACAATCGCTTCTTCGAAACTGCCGGTGATCTCCGCTAGCCCGGTGATAAATAGGTTACCCAGCGAGTGACCGCCCAGGCCGGTCGCGTCTGAGAAGCGGTATTGAAAGAGCTGGGTTAGCAGTTCCTCATCATCTGACAGGGCTGCCAGGCAATTGCGGATGTCACCCGGGGGCAGCACGCCCATGTTCCGGCGCAGCTCACCGGAGGAACCGCCGTCATCCGCCACGGTCACGATGGCCGTCAGGTTGCGGGTGTGTTCCTTCAAGCCGCGCAGCAGGGTAGAGAGTCCGTTCCCGCCACCGATCACGACCACCCGCGGACCTTTCTCTTTTTTTCGGTAAGCAGAAACAGAATCGATGATGGCCTTGCCGGGTTGGATGAACGGCCGCAACAGTGAGCGGTTGAGCCCCCAGAAGCCGTACCCAACCAGCGCCAGCCCAACTAGCCCGAAGATCAGCGCGCGTAACAGACGATCCAAAAATTGCAGTGAGACTGTGGCAATAACGGTCGCCGCGAGTGATTCTGGCACCGTGCGGTAGATGTTGATTAAAAGGAAAGCCAGGCCGATCGCCAGTAAGGTTACCCCGGCCAGGATGGTCAGCACCCAGCGTTTCACACCGATCCCAGGCACCAGCCAGCGGGCTTCCCGCTTTAGAATCCTGAGCGCTTCCTTCCACCAGCTATTTTGCCTGTGCATACGAGTTTGATGATAGCAGTGAATCAGTGCAGCGTCAATAAAGTCGGGTGCTGACCGGGTCATCATCCAGCCGCCCGCGTTGAATTGCCACCATCCGGGCGTACTCACCACCCGCAGCCAGCAGCCGCCGGTGAGTTCCGTCTTCAATCACACTGCCGTCCTTAAACACGAAGATGCGATCCATCTCAGCCAGATAATCCAAAACATGGGTGATGATCACGATCGCGCGGCCGTCAGAGATTTTCTGGATGGAGCGATGCAAAGCCCGCGCGGAGTCAGGATCCAACCCGGCGAAAGGTTCATCCAGTACGAGAAGAGACGCGTCCGATACCAGCGCGCGGGCGATATCCAGGCGCTTTCGCTGTCCCTGGGATAGCGTGCGCCCCCGCTCACCGATCTCTACATCCAACCTGGCTGGTAATTGCTGAAGCCAATCCGAACAACCAGCCGCGTCCAACGCGGACCACAGGTCCGCTTCACTGGCAGCGCCCTTTGCCAGAAGCAAATTCTCCCGAATACTGCCGGGGAAGAAATAAGGATCCTGCGCGGTTGATCGGATCATCGTTCGCAGGGAGATCGGGCTGAACCGGCTGATGGGAGATCCATTGATCAGGATATCACCTGAAGCTGGCTGCCAGAACCCTAATAACATTTGTGCCAGCGTCGTTTTTCCAACACCGCTGGCGCCAATAATGGCAACCCGCTCACCTTGTTTTATCTGAAGGGAAAGGTTGCTTATGACTGGCTTTTCTTCCCCCGGGTAGCTGAAAGTGATTTGCCGAAATTCCACATGCTCCACCCGTTCCGCTGAATCAATCGCGGCTGGCTGGGTTTCAATAACTGGCGAAACGCTCATTTCCATCAGCCGTCGGACGGATTGCATGGCTAGCGCCATCTGCTGCCCTACCAGCGGGAACGGCAGGTAGGCTTCATAACTGGCTAAAACCAGCAGCCCGGCTGTGGCGATCAACCGGCCGTCCAGCAGCTGCCGGGCATGTAAGTGGATTGCCAATGCCAGAACAGCCAGCATCCCCGCTCCTGAGAGCAAAGACGTCAGCGCATTCAACCCGGCGGATGTTCTGACTGCCTGGCGCTGCAGCCGGGTGAATGTCGATTGAATATCTTTTAACCGCTGCTGAAAAACTGCCGGTTGGCCGTTGACGCGGATATCCACGCTGCCGGATACCAGGCTGGTCAACCAGGTATGCAGCCGGGAGCGATCCGCCGCGTATTCATTCAGCCGGCTGGCATGGATGACGGTAGACAGCGCAAGAACCAACAGACCGCTGCTGACGGCGAACAGGCCGTACGCCTGGCCGAGTAGCGGCTGCTGTAAGGCTAAAACCAGAGCAGTGACCCCTGTCACCAAAATGGCGATCGCGGGCGGAGCCATCACCCGGATAAATACTTGCTCCAATACAGAGATATCGGCCAGGGCACGGTCGAGCAGATCCCCGGTCTGATGGCTGCTTAATACCCGCGGATATCCAGCCGCCACCTGCTGATAGAACCAGGCGCGCAATTTACCAACCATGCGCAGGTTGACAGAATGGCTGGCCAGCCGCTCCGCATATCGCAGCGCGCTGCGGGCGATGCCGAAGAAACGCACCCCGATGATCGCTACCTGCAATGCCGCGATGGAGGGCTGAAGCGCGGCGTAACTGAGCAGGTAGGCACTGGTACCAATCAACCCGACCGAAGCCAGGATGGTCAGACTGCCCAGGATGATCGCGCCAATCCCCAACCAGGATACCGGACGAAATAAGTCCCAGGTGAAGCGGATAAACGCGCGCACCTTCATGAGCGGCCCGCCTGACTTGGTTCGGTCTGTCCACGCAGTAGTTGTTCCACCTGTGCCTGGCTCAGGGGATGAACCTTGCCGTCCTCTATCCGGACGATCTGCTGGCTGTCGCGGATGGTACTCAGGCGGTGGGCGATATTCACCACTGTCCGCCCGCGGGAAAGCAAGTCTAGCAATTGGATCAGCTCGTCCTCTAAAATGACATCCAACGCGGAAGTGGGCTCATCCAAGATGAGTATCGGCGCGTCCCGGTAAAAAGCCCGCGCGATGGCCAAGCGCTGAGCCTGCCCGGCGCTGATGGTTACTCCCCGCTCACCCACCCGCGTCTGATACCCATCCGGTAAACTCTCCACCCAGCCGGCCAGCATCGCGGAACGCCCCGCCGTCTGAATCCGTTCCGGGTCAGCCTCCGGCGCGAACATGCAGATATTCTCCGCGATGGTGCCGGCAAAAATGTAAGGCGCCTGCGGAACCCAGGAAAACAGCCCGGCCAACTCCGCGTCAGGTATTACGCTGGCGGGTCTTCCACCAAAGGTAATTTCACCGCGGGTGGGTTTCAACATGCCCAGCAAGAGCATGGTCAGGGTAGTCTTGCCCTCCCCGCTTGGCCCGATCAATGCCAGATGTTCACCCTGAGCCAGCGTCAGGTCAACATCCGTCAATACATCCCGTTCTGTCCCCGGATAGCTGACCGTTACTGACCGAAGCCTTACCGGGAAATATTTTTTGTATCCAGTTTCATGGACAGCACTGTTATCGGAGAGCTGCGAATTTCCCTGCCCGCTTTTTTCAGCGCCTACAAGTTTCTCATCACCTGCGGTATCCGAATCCCCCAGCAGTTTGAAAACCTGCACAGCCGCCGCCCGTCCAGACATACCGGCGTGGAACCGCGCCCCGAGCTGCCGGAGGGGTAAGTAGAATTCCGGCGCCAGTAACAGGACAAATAGAGCCGTGTGGAAATCGATCCCGCCCCGCAGCAGACGCAGGCCAATTTCCACGGCGATCAGCGCGGTCCCGATGGTCGAGATCAGCTCGAGCACGAAGGCCGAAAGGAAAGTCATCCGCAGCACTTGCAGTGTCAGCTGCCGGTAGGTATCATCTTTCTCCTGAATCTCTTTGCCCCGCGCGGCAGATATATTGAAAGAGAGTAATAGATGGATCCCCTGGATGGTTTCAAAGAAAAAAGAACCGAGTTTATGCAGCTTCTGCCATTGCGCGATGGTGCTTTTCTGGCTGAGTGACCCGACCAGGCTCATGAATACCGGCAGTAACGGCGCGGTGATCAGTAAAACCGCAAAACTTAACCAATCGCGGAAGCTGATACTGGCGAGGATGACCACCGGGACCACCGCAGCCAGCAGTAATTGCGGTATATACTGACTGAAAAAGGGGTCGAGCGTCTCCAGCCCATCCGTCAAGGTTGAAATGGTCTCGCCGGAACGATCTCCTGCCCGCATCATACTTCCGTCAGAAAGAACTTTGTTCAGCAGCCTAGCCCGCAGTTCTTCCTTCGTTCTCAAGCCGACTTCAGCGGACAACACGTCTGTCATGTACTGAAACAATGCCCGCAGACCGATCGCGAGCCCGATCGGCCAGATCATCCCCCATATTCCATCCGGCAGCGTTTCCCCCAGAAAAGCGGCGTTAATCAACCTGGCAATGAAGTATGCCTGCAGCACGGCAAAGACAGCCGCGCTCAGGCCAGAGATCAAAGTGAAAAGCAGCGCCAGACTATGCGTTCTAGCCTGGCGCCACAATTGCGAGTTAAAAAGCATGGATTCCTAGTAGTTCAGGTCTTCTACTTTCGCGGTAATGCGCTTACGAAACACCCAGTAACTCCAGCCCTGGTAAGCCAGGACAAAGGGCAGGAAGATTGCCACAACAATGGACATGACCGTCAGCGTGTTGGGTGAGGAAGACGCGTTGCGGATGGTTAGCGAAAAGGTTGGGTCTGAGCTGGATACCATCACATTTGGGAAGAGTGACGCAAAGATGACTGCCACATTCATTGCCACAGCCAAGACGGACGCGCCAAAAGCCAGGCCGCCGCGGCGCGCTCTCGCTGCCAGCAAACCTGCTACCAGCGCTACCAGCGAAATGACACCGAAAACGATCGCCAGCACTGCCGGAGTGGCGCGGGTTGTCAGCAAGGTCCAAACCACGAAGACCAGCAGCAGGGCCAGAGAAGGCAAACCCAGCCGCTTCGCGATCTTTTCTGCCGTCTCTTGCACGGATCCGGCTGTCTTCAGGTTGAGGAAAAGAGCGCCGAGTAACGCGGAGAGTGCCAGGAAAGTCAACCCGCCGAAAAGGGCGTAAACGTTCAGCAGGTTGAAGAAGCCGCCTTCATAATTCATATTGCCGTCGATGGGTACCCCGCGCAGCATATTCGCGAAAGCGACGCCAAACAACAACGGAGGTAGTAAACTGCCGATGAATGCTGTCGTATCCCACAGGGAGCGCCAGCGCGGGCTTTCCACCTTGCCGCGGAACTCAAAGGATACTCCACGCAGGATGAGCGCGACCAGGATAAGCAGTAATGGAAGATAAAAGCCAGAAAAGAGGGTGGCATACCACTGCGGGAAAGCGGCAAAAGTCGCCCCACCAGCCAGCACCAGCCAGACCTCGTTGGCGTCCCATAATGGGCCAATTGTGTTGATCGCGGCCCGTTTCTCTTCATCTTTTTTGCCGATGAATGGCAGCAGGATGCCGACACCAAAGTCGAAGCCTTCCAGGACAAAAAAGCCGGTGTATAAAACAGCAACCAGAACAAACCAGAGCACTTGTAAGTCCATCATTACCTCCTTAACTTGCCTTCACCTGGGCAGCGGACGGTTCATCCTCCACACCAGCCCGGGCAAATTTAACCATTAAGTAGACATCCACGACCATCAGCGCGCCGTAAAGCAGGGTAAAGACAGCCAAGCTGGCCATAACAAATTCCTTGGGCACATTCGGGCTGACGGCATCCGCTGTTTTGAGCAATCCATACACAACCCAGGGTTGCCGGCCGGTTTCTGTCAGAAGCCACCCGGTTGTATTCGCCAGGTATGGTAGGGCGATGGCTGCTGTCAGCAGGTACCACCATTTTGACTGGATCTTGAACTTCTTCTTGCCCCAGATGAAGAATGCCACCAGGACGAGGAAGGCCATCAGGAAACCCGCGCCAACCATGATCCGGAAGGACCAGTAAGCGATCATTACACTCGGAACATAATTGCCCGGACCGTACAACTCTTCGTATTCCTCTTGTAATTGATGGATGCCGCGCACTTCGCCAGTGAAGGTGTTGTACGCGAGGAACGAAAGGGCATTGGGGATGCGGACATCCACGGTGGCCTCGCCCGCTTCCTCATCGGAGATGGTGATCAGAGAAAGTGAGGCCGGGTCTTCCGAATCCCACAGGCCTTCAGCCGCCGCCATCTTCATGGGTTGCTGCTTGACCATCAGCTGAGCCTGGGCATGACCGACCAGGATCACCCCGCCGATGGAGATGAGGGCGACCACGGAGGCAACTTTGAGCGACTTGGCGTAAAAGTCCACATTCTTCTTTTTCAACAGGTGGAAGACTGAAATACCGATGACGAAGAATGCCCCGGTGACATAGCCGGAGAAGATGGTATGGGGGAACTGGGTCATCAAGTGGGGATTAAAGATCAATTCCGCGAAGTTGTTCAGCATCGGGCGGCCGTCCACCATCACATACCCAACCGGGTAGTGCATGAAGGAATTCGCCACCAGGATCCACAGTGCGGAGACGGTTGTGCCAATTGCCACCATCCATATCGCCAGCGCGTGTACGCCTTTGCTTAGCTTATCCCACCCAAAGATCCACAAACCGATAAAAGTGGCTTCCAGGAAGAACGCGGTCAGGCCTTCAATGGCCAGCGGAGCGCCAAAAATATCACCCACAAAGCGGGAGTATTCGGACCAATTCATGCCGAATTGGAATTCCTGCACCAACCCGGTGACGACGCCCACGGCAAAATTGATCAGGAATAACTTTCCCCAGAATTTTGCCATACGCTTGTAGGTCTCATCACCTTTGCGGACATAGATAGTCTCCATGATCGCGGTGATGAGGGACAGGCCAATGGTGAGGGGCACAAAGAAAAAGTGATATACTGTTGTAATTGCAAATTGGGATCTGGCAAGTGCTAACGCATCCATAGCATCTCTCCTATTATTAAATTTGGTCGATACTGTGTTAAATTATAACTTAATCTGATAAGAATTATCCACATCAGTGGAATATAACCTTTAAGGAATATGTATGCTTGAGAAGTTATCCGGGATTGAAGCGCGCTACGACGAATTAACCCGCCTGCTGGCGGAAGTGGGAGAAGATTACAAAACTGCTGCCGAATACGCCAAAGAACGTTCTGACCTTGAACCGATCGTGCAGAAAAGCACGGCTCTCCGCGAAACCCAGAAGCGGTTGGATGAAGCCCGCGAACTAGCCGAAGGCACCGATAGCGAACTGGCGCAGTTAGCCCAGCTGGAGATCGCCGAACTGGAACCCCGCCTGGAAGAACTGGAAAAAGAGATCAAGGGTCTGCTCATACCCAAAGACCCGCGCGATGAGCGCAACGTCATCGTTGAGGTGCGGGCTGGTACCGGTGGGGATGAAGCCGCCCTCTTCGCGGCGGACTTGTTTCGCATGTACACCCACTACGCGGAGCGGCAAAACTGGAAGTATGAGGTTTTGTCGCAGAATGAGATCGGTATCGGCGGCTACAAGGAAGTCATCTTTCAGATCAAAGGCCGCGGCGCTTTCTCCAAGCTGAAATTTGAATCTGGCGTCCACCGCGTGCAGCGCATTCCGTCCACCGAATCGCAGGGCCGCATCCACACCTCTACCGTCACTGTGGCCGTCCTGGCAGAGGTGGATGAGCTCGAGGTTAACATCCCCGAATCAGACATCCGGGTGGACGTTTTCCGCTCGGCTGGCGCGGGCGGACAGAACGTGCAGAAGAACTCGACGGCTATACGCATTACGCACTTCCCCACCGGCATCGTGGTGGCCTGCCAGGATGAACGCTCACAATTACAAAACCGGTTGCGCGCCATGAGCATTCTGCGGGCAAAGCTGTACGAGATCGAAGAGTTGAAGCGGCAGCAGGAATTGGAAGAAGCTCGCCGCTCGCAGGTTGGCACCGGAGAGCGCTCCGAGAAGATCCGCACCTACAATTACCCGCAATCCCGCGTCACCGACCATCGCATCAACCTCTCCAGCTTCAACCTGGCAGGTGTGATGGAAGGCGATATTGATAAATTCATAGAAGAACTCTCCCTGCGCAGTGAGACCGAACGTCTCTCCGCTGACAGCACGGATGATGATTGAACCAGGAGCAGGCCGCACGATCGCTTACTGGCTGGGCGAGTTGGAACCCCGGCTAAGGACGCAATCGGACACTGCCCGCTTGGACGCGCAGCATCTGCTGGCCGAAATTACCAAACATCCGCTGGCCTGGGTCATGGCGCACCCGGAGTATCAACTGGGCAATGCGCAAACCATAACGATCAAGCAGGCTATCGCACAACTCCACCGCGGAACTCCCTTGCCGTATATCACCGGCAAGGCTTTCTTTTATAACCTGGAGTTTTTCGTGTCGCCCGCGGTACTGATACCCCGCCCGGAAACCGAGCTGCTGATAGATACTGCCATCCACTGGTGTTCTGCCCACCGGTGTTCCAAAGCCCTGGATATCGGCACCGGCTCCGGCTGCATCGCAATCACCCTGGCGAGGCACCTGCCCGGATGTAAAATTACCGCCACCGACATATCACCAGGGGCATTAGTCATCGCCCGGCAAAATGCAGAAAATCTCAATGTCGCAAAGCGCATCCACTTCTTACAGGGGGACCTGGCCGCGAACATATCCGGTCAGTATGAAATGGTATGCACCAACCTGCCGTACATCCCATCCGCGGATCTGCCGCATTTGCCGGTTGCCAGCCATGAACCCGCGCTGGCCCTGGACGGCGGCGCGGATGGATTGGAGCTGATTCGCCTCCTCCTGGCTCAGCTTCCGGCGCTGTTGGCGCCTGTCTCCTGCGCGCTGCTGGAGATCGAATACCGGCAGGGAGCAGCCGCCTACCAACTGGCGCAGTCTCACTTGCCGCAGGCAAAAATCTCAATCGAGAAAGACCTGGCCGGCAATGATCGGCTGCTGGTCATCCACCAGGGTTAGCGCGCATGACACAGATCATACCGGAAATTGATCCGCAGGCACTGCCAGGCGCCGTTACACTACTGAATGACGGCAAGGCCGTGGCTTTCCCAACGGAAACGGTATATGGTTTAGGTGTAAAAACCATGGTTCCGCGGGCGATTGATCAACTGTATCGGATCAAAGGCCGGGACGAGGGTAAAGCCATCACCATCATGCTGCCTAACCAGGCAGCGTTGGACGCATTCGCGGTGAATATCCCTGGCTATGCCAGAGAATTCGCCAGAGCCTTCTGGCCGGGAGCATTAACCCTCATCTTCACCCGCCACCCGGACCTGCCAGCCGCCTTCTTCCCCAAACCCACCATTGGCATCCGTATTCCGGATCATCCTTTCGTGCAGGCCTTGCTGGCTGCGTGCGGACCGCTGGCGGTCACCTCTGCCAATCTATCCGGTCAGCCGAGCGCCGTCAACGCGCAGCAGGTATTTGAGCAGCTGCAAGGCCGGATCCCATTGCTGATCGATGGCGGCGCTTGCCAGGGCGGCACCGCCTCGACCGTCGTCGATTGTACCGGAGACACCTATAAAATCCTCCGGCCGGGCGCGATCAGCGAAGAAACCCTGAAATCCGTTGTTTAATTTCTCTTAACCAATACTTAACTGTTACTCATGTTTTCCTTAATATCGGGATTTAATATATAGATACATTCTCCCAAACCATAACCCGCGCGAGGTCCAGCCAACCACAAGCGCGGTTTTGGTTTTAAAGGGGCTGTGATATATTTAGGAAATTACCCAACGGAGGTCCCATGGCCGATTTCCTCGCTCCCCACTTCACGCTGAAACCTCATAGTCAGAACTGCTGGCAGCTGATTGATCAGGCTGCCGGCTTTTCCTGTTCCAGCCTGCCCCCCACCGTGCATTACACATCATCTGACGGCCGCCCGCGGGAAGTATCTATCTCCTGGGATGCCGATAACCAAACCTCTTGCACAGCCGATCCGCTTGGCACGGGCGGCACTGGTATAACCTATCAGCAGAGTCGGGATGGTCTTCATATCTCCATGGATTTCTACTTTCCGCACGGATATCGCGTTGCCATGTTCCGCTTGCGATTGGAAAACCAGAGCCAGCACCTCATTCGCCCCGGGTGGATCGAGTTGATCCGTCCGCAGGACGGTGGAAACATCGACCTAAACCAGAATTCCAGCCAACTGGCCTGTTTTGTGAACGGCTGGCAATCCTGGAGTTCATCCCGGTTGTACCATGCGAACGAGAAGCAGCGCGTATCCGGGTTAAGGTTCGCGATGGAACCCATGTGGCATAACCAAACCACGCCTATCTTCCGCCAACCCGGGCATTTTGCCAGTGACATGTTCACGACCATCACGGACCCTGCCTCGCATACCGGCATCCTGGTGGGTTTCCTGTCGCAAAAACAACACTTCGGCCACGCGGAGGTCAACCTCACCGGTCAAACCCGCCTTTGCCTGAAAGCCAACGCGGACGGCATCGAACTGCCGGCCGGCGCCGCGTTGGAGACCGACTGGGCTGTCTTCCAGAGTCTGGATTTCTCGCAAGCCGAGCCGATGCAGGCATATCTGGATGCCGCCGCTCACATTAATCATGTCCGCCATTGGCCGGACACACCCGTCGGCTGGTGCTCGTGGTATCACTTTTTCACCCACCTGGAACCATTCCACCTTACGGAAAATACGCGGATGCTCTCCGACCAGCGGGAGAGAATGCCGGTGGATCTCGTACAGATCGATGACGGCTTTGAAAAAGCGATTGGCTCCTGGCTGGAGTTCAAACCTTCTTTCAAAGACGGGCTGACACCGATAGTCCGAGATATCCGGCAAAAAGGCTTTACACCGGGGGTTTGGCTGGCGCCGTTCATCGTCCATCCGGCTGCCGACATCAAAACCAGAAAACCCTGGATGCTGCTCAAAGGTCAGCGCGGGGGGTACGCCAGCGCGGGCTGGAACTGGAACAGGTTTACCAACGGCCTGGATATGACACATCCGGAAGCTCAGGACTACGTGCGGACAGTCATCCAAACGGCTGTCAACGATTGGGGCTTCCCATATCTGAAGCTGGATTTTCTGTATGCCGGCTGCCTGCCCGGCCGGTACTCGAATCCGCGCCTGACGCGCGCGATGGTCTTCGACCAGGCCATGTCCCTGGTGCGGGAAGCTGCTGGCAGTGATACATTCCTGTTAGGCTGCGGCGCGCCAATCGGCGGCATCCTCGGGCATGTGGACGGCATGCGCATCGGCACAGACGTGGCACTTGATTGGAAGCCAAAATACAAAGGCATCGAACTGCTCTTCCCGAATGAGCCCAACATCCCCTCCGTGGAAAACGCAATGCACAACACCGTGACCCGGTCCATGTTCCACAACCATTGGTGGTTGAACGACCCGGATTGCCTGCTGCTGCGTACCACCACAAATCTCACGGAGGACGAAGTCCGCACCCAGGCTGCCCTCACAGCTCTGTCAGGCGGAATGCTCCTTCTATCCGACGACCTGACACAGGTGCCGGAAGAACGATTGCGGATGGCCAAAGTTCAATTACCGGTGATTGGAAAAACTCCCCGGGTATTGGATTGGCATCAGTCCGGCGCGCCAGCCAGGCTGCGGGTCGATCTGGAAAACGCTGCCGGCATGTGGAGCCTGATCAGCTTCACTAATTGGTCGGACCGCGCCGTCACCCACCCGCTCACGCTAGAAGAGTTCGACCTTGACCCAAATCAAGATTGGATCATCCGCGAGTTCTGGCAGGGAACACCGTTTATCACTCAGCATGGCAAACTGCCCGCAATCCATCTGCCCGCGCACGGCACCTGGCTGGCCAGTGTTCGACCTCTTGTGCCAGGTAAAACCCAGTTCGCCGGCAGTGACCTGCATATCAGCCAGGGACTGGAAATCCATACATTGAAGGACGGTGGGCGGTCATTAACTCTCACCTGCCAGCTGCCGGGTAGATCGGCCGGATCCGTTTGGTTCTACACACCAGAAGGTACGGCTGGCGTGATCGTGGATGGAAAACCAGCCGCGGCTGAGGTGGCAGATGGATTTACCCGCATACCGCTGGAGTTCACAGAATCTGTCCAAATAAAACTCATTCTTTAAGAAAAAGCACCCCCGGTTGTCACCGGGGGTGCTGGTATTACGCCTTTGGAGCTTGCGGGACTTTCGGTTTGCGTTTGAAGATCAGCTTAAAGATCCAGATGAACAAGCGTACAACGCCGTACAAGATCGCCAACACCGGCAGCACCAGGATGACAAAGTAGATCAGGATGTTGACCAACACCTTCAGGGTGTTGAGTAATCCCTGCACCGCGTCGCGCGCGATGCCCTGCGGATGCCAGCCGCCAACAGTAATGGGTTCGATAGACTCCTTAGATACGATATCCACATAGATCGATGAGAACGCGGCCGATTCTTTATAATATTTCATCTGGCCTTTGATCACTTCGATCTCGCCGCGCACCTGGGTCAGCTGGTTGAACACGTTCAACACGTCTTCTGTTTCCGTGGCGCTTTCCAAGATCTTCTGCAGCTGGGCTTCAGCCAGTTCCAGGTTGGTCTTGCGCGAGGTCAGATCAGTATACTCAGAGGTTACATCCTGCCCGCTGACGTTTTCTGAGACTACATCCGTCTCGGGGTCTTCCACCAGGCCGCGGATAAAATCCATGGCAGCAGTGAGCTGGTCAGCTGGCACCCGGATGGTGACGGATGCGGCCGGGGTTTCAACACCGGCAGCGTTGGTAGATTTGTACAAGTTGGATGTAACCACCCAGCCACCCATCTTATCCGCCATCCGGCTGATCTGTTCCAGGCTGTCAACCGGGTCCAGGGTGATGATGGACAGGTTCGCGTTCTTAATCACCAGCCGGTTTACATCACTAACGTTGGCCGCACCGGCACCGCTGTAATCTGCTGATTTCTCCATGGCCGGAGCGGGCGCCATCGCGGCCGGCGCTTCCACAGCATACGACATCGTCTCACCGCCAGCGGCTGATAAATCCGCGGAGCGGGCGGCGCAGGATGACAAGATCAGCGCTGTCAGTAGCAGTAACACAGGAAATCTAGTTTTCATTCTTTCCTCCAGATTTGTTTGATACTCTATAGACGCAGACCTCAAAGGTTTGTTCCCTACCAGCCACGTTCCAGGCGGACGGCGTTATCGGCAGGTAAGCCGTTTCGGCGGATGCTGTCCTGACTTTCCTTTACATTATACGCAATCCGACGCGCGTACCAATCCCCCGCTTCGGGGTCAAAGATGGCGTAGGCCGCCCGCCAGTCGTTGTCGCGCGGCTGGCCAACCGACCCGGGGTTGGCGATCACCCGCCCCATGAAATGGGCCTGCGGACCCGGCCGCTCCGAGCGCAGCACCTGCGAACCGGCTTCACCTTCCAGGTGGAACAGGAGTGGAATATGAGAATGACCCACCAGGCAATACCGCGTCTCAAACGCGTAGAAATTCGCGGAAGCCGTGCGCTTTTCCAGAACATACTCCCAGGTTGGATCGCGCGGTGAGCCATGCGCCAGTGTAGTTTGCAGAACTGTCAGTTTTTCCGGCAGTCCGCGCAAATATTCCAGGTTTTCCGGCAGCAGGTTCTCCCGCGTCCATTCCACGCTGCGCCGCGCGTCTCCATTAAAATATTCGACGGAAAGAATTCCGGCGACCGCCGAGTCATGATTCCCTCTCACGACGGACAGATTCTTCAAAGTTTGGAGCAGAGAAATACAGCCGTCCGGCTCGCCGCCGTAACCCACTATATCTCCCAGGCACCAGCAGGCGTCAAAGCCACCCGCGTCTGCCAGCACGGCCTGCAATGCCGGCAAATTGCTGTGGATATCAGATACAACCAGAACTCTCATCCCCCCTCCTATTCGGGTGAACTATGCAAAAAATGCGGCGACCTGGCGGATAACCTCTTCCGCCACTTCGTCCTTGGTCATCAACGGTAACGCTTCAGCGCTGTCATCCTTTTTAACCAGCATGACGCGGTTGGTTTCCACCCCAAAGCCGGCATCATGCGCGCTGATGTCATTCGCGACGATCAGATCCAGATTCTTGCGGCGCAGTTTCGCGCGAGCGTTCGTCAACAACTCTTCACTTTCCGCAGCAAAGCCCACCACGCATTTCAGCCCGGGCAACTGCCCGCGCAGCGCGCTGACTGCTTTTAGGATGTCCACGGTCGGTTCCAATTCGATCACCGGCAGCCCAGCCTCTTTCTTGATCTTTTCCGTGGAGCTCGACCGCGGTTTGAAATCCGCTACCGCCGCGGACATGATTAAGCCAGCAGCGCTTTTTATCTCTGCCATGACCGCGTCATGCATCTGTGCGGCAGATTCTACTGTGATAACACGGCAACCGTACGGCGCGGTCAATGGTGCGCTGGTGATGAGGGTCACATCCGCCCCCTGGTCGATCGCCGCCTGGGCTAGCGCGTACCCCTGTTTGCCGCTGGAGTGGTTTGTGATCGTCCGCACCGGGTCGATCGCCTCCCGGGTGCCGCCAGCGGTAATTACCAACTTTTGACCGGCCAGTATACCATTCTTTCCAAGCACATACCGCGCGGCTCCGATGATGACGGAGGTTTCTTCCATGCGGCCCACACCGACCAGCCCGGAAGCCAGATGGCCGGAAGCCGGGCCAACGATCAACGCGCCGCGCTCGCTCAACACTTTCACATTGGCCTGTGTAGCCGGGTGGGAGTACATGCCGGCATCCATAGCGGGAACCAGCACCAGCGGGCAGTGGGAAGCCAGCGCGGTCACGCTGAGCAGGTTTTCTGATAAGCCGTTAGCCAACCTGGCCAGGGTGGTGGCGCTGGCAGGAGCCACAATGATCAGGTCACCCGCCCGACCCAGGCCAATATGCGTAACATGGCCCTCACCGCCCCACAGGTCCGCGTCCGTATAGGCTTTCCGCCCGGTCACAGACTGAAAGGTCAGCGGACTGACAAATTTCTCCGCGGCCGCTGTCAGAATCACATCTACCAGAGCGCCGGACTGGGTCAAGCGGGAAGCCAATTCCGCGCCTTTATACGCGGCTATCGACCCGGTAATTCCTAATAGAATACGTTTACCAGCCAGTATGTTCATTTTTACCTGTTCATCTCCCAGAGGATGCGCAGCCCCTGTAAGGTCAGCCATGGATCGATCACATCAAAAACGGTCGTTTCCTGCGCGATCAATTCTGCCAGGCCGCCGGTCGCGATGGTCTTGATCTGCCCACCGCCAAGTTCTGTCTTCATGCGTGCCAGCATCCCTTCGACCAGGGCGACATATCCATAATACATGCCGGATTGCATGGCATGGACAGTGTTTCGCCCGATCACTGATGGTGGCTTTGCAACATCGATCCGCGGCAGGCGGCTGGTGTGCTCCGTCAGCGCGTCCGCGGCAGTCAGAATCCCCGGAGCGATCGCGCCGCCCAGGTATTCCCGGTCCGCGGTGATAGCGTTGAAGGTGGTGGCTGTGCCAAAATCAACCACGATCGCCGGCGCGCCGTGCAGACGCACAGTTGCCGCGGCGTCCGCGATGCGGTCCGGCCCGACGCTGGCCGGGCTGTGATACAGAATATTAATCCCGGTCTTCAGATCCGGACCGATCACCAGCGGCACCGCCTTCAAGTATCGACGGCAAGAATCCACTAACCGGGAGGTTAATTGAGGAACAACGGATGATAGAACGATCCCTTCCAGTTCGTCCAGCCGCAGACCCGCGTGATCCAGCAAACCCAGCAGTTGCAAGCCGTATTCATCCGGCATGCGGTGATGATCCGTCCCCAACCGCCAGTGCGGGCCAATCTCCGCGCCGCGGTACAGGCCAATGGTCAAGTTTGTGTTTCCAACATCGATCGCGAGCAGCATAAAATCTCCTGCTTTTATTATATATCAGGCCAAATTGGATTTTGGGCGGTTAATCCAACCGGCGGATCTCTTCCACGATCTCAGCTGCCAGATCGTAGCGGTTGAACGGCGGCATTATATAGACGCCCTGCACGCGCTGCCGCATGGCAGCAATGATCTCCAGCGATATCTTCACGCCCAGTTGATCCACCGGTCCCTTCTCATGCTCTACCCTGGAGAGGATCTCTTCCGGGATCTCGATACCGGGAACTTCATGGTGTAAGAACGCCGCGTGCCGCGCATTGAAGATGGGCAGAACACCCATCAAGATGGGAACCTTGATCGCGCCGTGCAAGGCTTCATAGGCATCCAGAAAATCCTGCGCCACCCGCGCGTCGAAGATCGGCTGGGTCAGGATGAAGTCAGCCCCGGCCGCAATCTTTCTTTCCAGGTTTGCGATTTCCCGTTCGCGATCGCGCGCGGTCATATTCAAGGCGCAGCCGACAAAAAACGTGGTGGGTTGGCCGATCTCAGAGCCGGCATGATCGACGCCTTCGTTAAAACCGGTCTTGATCAGCTTGATCAGGCCGGACGGTACCAGGTCGTAATTATCCATCGCTTCTGGATAATCGCCGATCGCGGTCGGATCACCCATCACCACAAAAACATTGCGGATGTTCAAAGCATGTGCCGCCAGCAAGTCGCCCTGCACGCGCAGCATGTTGCGTCCGCGGGTGGGGAAGTGCAGCGTCGATTCTACATTGGCTTTCTTCTGGATCAGGCTGCAGACCGCCCATGGGCTCATCCGCATGCGCGCCATCGGGCTGTCGGCTACGTCGATGACATCCACACCCGCCTCTGCCAGCAGGCTGGCGCCAGCCAGCAACTTGTGGGTGGAGAGTCCGCGCGGCGGATCCATCTCTACCGCGGTGACAAACTTGCCCAATGCCAGTTTCTGGGCAAAGAGGGTCGGTTGTTCGCGTTCCAAGTCCTCTCGGCTGCCGTCATCGGCAGCGACCTCCAGCATGGCACGGGCTTCAACAGAGATCGGTTTATCCAGCGCGGACCGCATGAACGCGATGTGCTGAGGCGTGGTGCCGCAGCAACCGCCGATCACCACCGCGCCGGCAGCCCGGAAGGCAGCCGCGTAATCGCCAAAGTACTCTGGCGCTGCTGGGTATTTGATGCGCCCGCCGACCTGCTCCGGCCAACCGGCATTCGGCATGACTGAAAAGAGTCCATCCGGCACAGCATGCCGCATGGCCTTCAAAATTCGCAGGATCTGCGCGGGACCGCCGGAACAGTTGACACCCAGAATATCCGCACCGGCAGCCTTCAGCTCACGCGCTACCTTGGCCGGGGTGTCTCCCAGCAATGTCAGGTCATCCCGGGTATACGTCATGGACGCGATCACAGGGATCTGCGGGTTGACCTGGCGGGCAGCCAGGATCGCCTCGCGCACCTCGAACAGGTCGCTGAACGTTTCCAGGATCAGCAAGTCCGCCCCGGCAGTGACCAGCGCGGAGATCTGCTCAAAAAACACTTCCCGCGCCTGCTCCAGCTTGACCCGCCCAAACGGAGCGATGCGCACCCCTAACGGGCCGACATCCCCCGCGATCATGACAGGCTTAAAGGAAGCACCAACCACCCGGCGTGCCAGATCTACCCCGGCACGGTTGATCTCCGCCACCCTGTGTTCCAGCCCGTGTTTCGCCAGCTTGTAGCGATTGGCGCTGAATGTGTTCGTCTGGATCATGAGCGCGCCGGCGTCGATGTAGGCCCGGTGGATCTCCGCCACCACCGCCGGATTGCTCAAATTTAATTCATCGAAGCACTGCTCAAAATCCACGCCGTGGGAATGGAGGACGGTACCCATCGCGCCGTCAGACAGGAGTGTCTTGCCATGTTTGAGGTCATTCAGTAAGGTAGTGGTATCCATGATCTACTCCTGGTTTCGGGTAAGCTGATCAATCCGGCTTTCGCCGATATTGAAGTAGGAAGCTTGCGGATGATGAACGATAATGGCGGCAGTACTCTGCTCCGGCACCAGTTGGTAGGCGGATGTCAGGGTCATGCCCAGCAGTTTTTCGACCTGCAGCAGGCGGAAAACCCGCGCGTGGTCAGCCAGATCCGGGATGGCCGGGTAACCCCAGGAATAGCGCTTTCCCTGCGCGGCAGGCAGATTCAGCAGGCTCAGCAAATGCTGGTGCAAAGTCGCCGCGGCCGCCTCTGCTGTCTGTACCGCCAGGCCATGGGAAAAGTAGGCTTCGGTGTATTCTCCAGCCGCCTGTAGCTCATCAAACCGCTTTGTCGCCTCAGCTCCGACGGTCACCACCTGAAAACCAACTACGTCCATGCGGCCAGAGCTGACCGGCGCAAAATAATCCGCCAGGCACAGCCCATCCCCCGCGCCTTGCCGGGGGAAGGAGAAGCACTCGATTTCCACTTTTTCGCCCGTTGCCAGGCGCGCCGGATCGTAGATCAACAGATCATTCCCCTCGGACTGAGCTGGCAAAAAGGCATACACACCCTGCGGCTTCAACCAGCCCGAGTGGATGGCGTCATTCTGCATCCGTTCCAATCGGGTGGTGTAGTCCGCTTTGGTCTTTTCCCATTCATCACCATGCTGATTCTTGGCGCCCCAACTGAGCCGGAATAACTCATTTATGGACAGGTGCGTGAAGACCTCCCGCAGCGGCAGTTCCTGCACCAGGTGGACTGAATAATCCGGCGCGACCGGGATGGTTGCAGCCGGCTGTACAGAGCCGGTCACACTCACCGAACGCGCGCTGCTTTTCTTCTCCGATAGGCGGCCTAGCTCCAGGTCTGCCCCGCGCTGGATACGTTCAAATGCCGCTGCCCGGCTTTCCGGGCTGCGCAGCGATTCCATCGTATTCAGCCCTTCAAAAGCATCTTTACAATAGAATACACCACCCGGGTAGTACCGCCCGTCCTCAGTTAGCAAAATCCTCTGGCCAAAGCGGTCATTGATGGCCGCCCCGCCGATCAGAACCGGTATCGCCAATCCGCGCCGATCCAACTCATTCACGATCAGCTGCATTTGCTTGCTGGTGCTGACCAGCAGCGCGGACAACCCGATGGCATCGGCGTTCTCTTCCACCGCGCGGGAAATGATGGTTTCCGCCGGGACCTGTTTGCCCAGGTCCACCACCTCAAACCCGTTATTGGAGAGGATCGTTTTGACCAGATTCTTGCCAATGTCATGCACGTCGCCGTATACCGTCGCCAGCACCATTTTCCCTTTGCTGGTGCCGGCTTGTTTATCCAGGTAAGCTTCCAGGTGGCTGACGGCCGTCTTCATCACCTCGGCGGATTGCAGCACGAAGGGCAGGATCAATTCACCATTGCCGAATTTATCACCAACCACTTTCATGGCGGGCAGCAGCACCTCATTCAGCACCTTAACCGCGGATGCGCCGCGCTCTGACAGGCTGTGCGGCAGGATGAGCTCGTCAATATCCGTGTCCACCCCATCCTTCACACGGTGGAGGATCTTCCACTGCAGCCGCTCGGCTGCCCCCAACCCCTGCAATGGGTCCGCGGCCGCGGCCCGCCCGACGGCACCCGTGCCGGCGCCGGAGAAATGCTCAATGAACCGCGGCAGCGCGTCCGACCGGCGGTTGAGGATCAGATCCTCGCACAGGTCGATCTCCTGCCGCGGCAGGTCCGCGTAGGGGATGATCTGCGCCGTGTTGACGATCGCCATATCCAGCCCGGCCTGCACCGCATGGTGCAGCATGACGCTGTTCAACACACCGCGGCTGTTGGCAGATAGGCCGAACGAAACATTGCTGACTCCCAGCGAGGTCAACACACCCGGAATTTCTGCCTTGATGCGTTGGATGCCGAGCAGGGTCTGGTGCGCGGAATCCGCCAGATCGGGGTCGCCGGTACCCAGTGTGAAGGTGAGCGCGTCGATCACCACATCCCCCGGTTTCAGGTGATACTCTTCCACGGCCATGCCGACCAGCCGCTTGGCAATTTCCAGCTTTCTCTCCGCGGTACGCGCCATGCCGGCTTCATCGATCGTCAGCACCATCACAGCCGCGTTGTATTTCTTTGCCAGGCTGAATACGCGCTGAGCCTTCGCTGGCCCGCTCTCCAAATTGGTAGAATTGATCAGGCACTTGCCCGGTGCGGTTTGCAGGGCGGCTTCGATAACATCGGCCTCAGTCGAATCAATAATGAACGGCGCTTTGACCGCTGCGGAGACCTTCTTGATGACCTTCCGCATTGTTTCCGCTTCATCCCCGCGCTCGGTCAGCGCTACGCAGACATCCAAGCCGTGGGCGCCGTTATCCACCTGCACGCGGGCAATGGATACCATGCCGTCATAATCATTCGCCAGCAAAAGCTGCTTGAATTTCGCGCTGCCCTGCGCGTTCAGCCGTTCACCGATCAAAAAAGGAGCCGGCACTTGAATACTGCTGACCGCGGTGGTGCCGGAGGCCAGGTACGCCGCCAACGGCGGATGAACTTGCGCCGCGCGGGAGGTGTTCACTTTCCCCACCAGCTGGCGCAGGTGTTCGGGGGTAGTGCCGCAGCAGCCGCCTACCACCCGCACATGGTATTTATCCACAAAATCAGCCAGCATCTCCGCGAAGGGTTCCGGCTGCAGCGGGTAGACGGCCTGACCGTCCACATTCAGCGGCAGCCCGGCATTGGGGATGCAGGAAACTGGCAGTGCGGTCGCGTCATTCAGGATGCGGATGGGTTCCCGCATATGCTCCGGACCGGTGGAACAGTTCAAACCGATCACATCGATCGGCAAGCCGTCCAGAATCGCCGTCACGGCCTGAATATCCGTCCCAAGCAGCATCCGCCCGGTGGTATCCAGCGTCACCTGCGCCTGGATTGGCAGCCAGATACCGGTCTCGCTGAAAGCCTGCTGGATACCCAGGATGGCGGCCTTCACCTCGAGAATATCTTGCGAGGTCTCGATCAGCAGCAGATCCACCCCACCGCTAACCAGGCCGGCTGCCTGTTCCCGGAAGATCTCACACAGCTGTTCAAAAGTAATGTCGGAGAGCTGTGGATCATCAATCGAGGGCAGCTTCCCGGATGGGCCGATCGAGCCGGCTACCAGGCGCGGATGGCCGGGTTGACTGTATTCATCCGCCACCCGTCGGGCCAATTGGGCTGCCGCGGTGTTGATCGCGGTAACCTTATCCGCCAGCCCGTACTCCGCCAGGGTCAACCGGTTGGAGCGGAAAGTGCAGGTTTCGATCACATCCACCCCCGCCTCCATAAATGACCGGTGCACGGCTTCGACAGCGGCCGGATAGCTCAGGACTAAATGATCGTTACAGCCTACCAGCCGCTCACCGCCAAAATGGCTGGCGGTCAAATTCATTTTTTGCAGGCTGGTACCCATGGCGCCGTCAAAGACCACCACTTTCGTGTCCAGCAGGTCCAGGTATTTTCGGTTGGTGTATTGGCGAGCTTCCATGTTTCCTCCAGTGATAAACAAACAGCCTCCCGGCAAGAGAGGCTGAACAGCGCGGACGATCCATCATCTTTCAGGCAGAAGCCTGACGGATTTGGCACCGATCTGGTTGCCGAGGTTTCATGGGGCCGGTCCCTCCACCTCTCGCGATGAGTATGGAAGGAGTTTATCACACCCGTTTACAGCATTCAAGGGGCGGCTGCCCCTCGAATGATACAAGGCTGTGCGCTAGATGCTGTGATGCCCGGGCTGCTTGAAGCGGCGGCTGATGGCCGGCGCGGAGTCATCCGTCGCCAGGCGGTAACCCAACCCTTCCCGGCTGATGATAATGCGCGGATGGTGCGGGTAGATCTCCAGTTTACGGCGCAGGATATGCACAAAGTATTTGATGCGCTTCTGGATCTTGTCATTATCCTCGCCCCAGACTTCCATGGCGATGGTCTCTTTGGTTACCAGGCGGGGGGCGTTCTTGGCCAGAATGGCCAGCACCTCGAACTCCACCCGCGGCAGCAGGTAGTTCTTGCCGCGCAATGTTACCTCACGTGCATCCAGGTCGATGGAAAGATTCACATTGGGGAAGTGGAAGACGCGCACCGGGTCCACCTGCTGGTTGCGGCGTACTACATTGTGAATGCGCGCGACCAACTCGGCCGGGTAAAACGGCTTGGTGACGTAATCTTCCGCGCCGAATTGCAGCCCTTCCACGATATCATCCTTCTGGACTTTCGCTGAAACGATCAGCACCGGCGCGTTGGTGATGTTGCGCAGATTGCGGTAGGTGGCATAGCCGTCCATTTCCGGCATCATCAAGTCCAGCAAGATCACGTCCGGCCGGGTCTCCGGGCATTTGTTGATGGCGTCCATGCCGCTGCTCGCGCCAATCACATCCATGCCGGCATCCATCAGCACGTATTTCATCATCCGGACGGTCTCCGGCTCATCATCCACGATCATGGCGGTCAAACGTTTTTGCGAACTCTGTACCAGGTCCAGATCAAAACCTGGTGAAGTTTTTGTAATCCCCAGCGGAGCGGTGGTCATAGTCCTCCTGCAGTTGCTGCATTAAATAGATAAACCGGCACAACGGCCGGTTTCGCTACTTGCTCCCTGCTGGTAATACCGGGGGTATAGAACCCGGCAAAGCGACCAAATGTTACCAGCAGCTCATCGCAATCCTTATGAACATTATATACAGGTAGGAAGTTGTTTGTCAATCATGAAATTAGGGTTTTCGAGTGATAAGGTGTTCGGCAGGAAGAGACCCCCGCGAGTTGGCTTTGTAAATTTTGAAAAATGACTGAGGCATTGTATACTTATTCAATTGAGGGAGGTTAAGCCTATGTTGATTGAGAGATTCTACGCACATACATCTCAGAGTGATGATGAGAGCAGCTGGCAGCCGCTGCTTGAACATCTTGTCTTAACAGACGTGATGATTGGATATTCTCATCCCGGGTAGGATGCTAGCACCTATGCGGTTGTTAATGTATTTTGTAATGTAATGTTATGACTCGAGATTTGGCGCGGTTCTTTAACATTCATTATGGATATATTTCTATTATATGAAGGAAGGACGGGTTGACTAGCTGGCAGTTGTGACAGGAGGTTTAGGAATAAGCGGGGACAAATATGGAACAAACCTCCCGTAAACAATCGGTTCCCCTGAAAGCTGGGGGCATTCGTATGAGACGGTGGACACGGATCGATCGGACGGGTAGAGAATACCCGTTGAGAGGACGTATTTCTTAATGCCAGCCCCGGCGCAGGTATCTATCAGGGGTGAATAGGATCGCGTTTGACTTTGGGCGATTTAGAAATATACATAACCAGTGAGGTGGGAAATATCCAGACAGAGGTATTCCCCACACGTGGGGGTGAACCTTTGTCAAGAAATACCGGGGGAATATCGGGGGATTTACTCTCTATCTCCATTCATCTAATTTCACATAATACACCGTCTTAAATCTATTCCACGGTATTCTTCCGACATAAAAATCAACATTGTTCACATGAGTATATCCATTAGTAATATAATAACAATCGGCATCCTCACTTTGGTTCATGCTCCACACATATTCTTCGGGTGTTCCTGATTCAACATCGCCTCCGTCTATGTTTATAATTTTATATCTTTTTGCCCATTTTTCAAAACTAACTTCTTTATATTCATACTTCGGCATTTGGCGATAATAATCTGGATTAATGAAAGTAAAGTAACGCCACCTTCTAAAACTTACATATAAATTCCACAATTTTTCTTTTAGATTGCTGAATAAAATTTTCATTTTTGCACCTCCCTTTTTCTTTGTTTATATCACACTTTTTTATTTCTGTCAAGAATAACTTTTAATAATCTATGCGCATCGGGGAGGGACCCCATTTTTGCAAACTAAAAACCCCCGTTTTAGCGGGGGTTGGTGTTACTACCTTGTCATTTCTGACAAAGTAGTAACCATATTCATAATGTTCTTCTGGCGACCACCAAACATCACGCTTTCAGCAATCGGGCGTTTTGACGGCTGGTAATGACAAAAGTATTCGGATGTTGCGTTCAACATCCCCCAATAATCGGGGGTAATTGCAATTCCCTTTCCCGCAAAGAGTTCATAAATTCCATTGCGAATACCAAGTTGAGCGGAATTGTAGGCTTCGATGGTTTCAGCCTTCTTATCCCGCAATTCATTTGGATAATATCCTGAGATGTCGGTTGTCAACGGGTAAGAGTGAGCTAAAATAGTATCTGCTTCGTTGTCGTTATGAATTGGAGTAGACGCAAGCAGTCCAAAAAAGCCTTTGAGTAATTCCACTTCGCGCAAGGCGTTACCTTGTATATGAGCCATCCAGTAACCCAAATCACGGAGAAGGTGCTGGTTTATGCCTTTGCTTTTCCAAATGCTACCCTTCAAATTACCATCGGCATTCTTTTTAGCCCAACCTTCTGCAAGGTTAATGGTGTTGGAACACACGGGGCGAAAAATGGAAGTAATAAATCGAGCGCCTTTTAGAGCATCAAAACCCGTACGAACAATACCGTACATTTCTACTTCATCCCCTACGCGCACTTCACAAGAAGGCATTTTCCAAGAGATGAACATCTCTTCACCTTTGCCGAGAAAAGCCATCGTTTCTGCAAACTCTTTCACATTTGCATCAAAAGGTATTCCCCACACGCGTGGGGGTGAACCGTGTACCCTCAAACCAAAATCCCCGTTACCGGGGATTCATTTTTTTATCAGTGGGGCGAGAGGGGGTCGAACCCTCACGAAGTTTCCTTCGACAGATTTTAAGTCTGTTGCGTCTGCCGATTCCGCCACCGCCCCGGTAAGCCCAATTCTACTTCATGCCGGGCTGGCGTCAAGCCAATTTCAGCCGTTTTGCCCAAACTGCCGCGCGGCTGGTGAGATGCACCCAGTACGGGCTCAAACGTCCCTCCGCGTGCCCGGCTGCCAGTGCCTGCTTCAAACTGGCAGCGCTGTCAAACGGCGGCAACCACACGGCACCCCGGCCCAGCTCGAAAGGCGCGTGCGCATCCGAGCCGGCTGTGCCTGGCAGATGGAACTCCCGCGCGAAATCCACTGCCTGCCGGTTGGGTTTCGCGCCGGCACAGCGCGCGTTGAAGATCTCGATGGCGTCCACCAGTGGGGCGATGCGCCGCAACTCCGCCAGGTGCCAAGCGCCATGCCGGACGTGATCAAAGGGGTGCGAGACCGAAATGAAAGCCCCCTGTTCTCTCAGCCGGGCGATGGCATCCTCCGGCTTCAACCCGGCCGGCACGCGCTCGCTCACATACGCCGCCAGCAGTTCCCCCTCGGTAGTCATCACCTCTTCCCCCACGATCACCAACTCCGGCGCCAACTCTCTGGCCCGCAGCGCGCCTTTAATCTCATTGTGATCGGTCACCACAATCCGGTCCAGCCCGGCGGCACGCGCGGCCGCCACCAGCTTTTCCGGGCGGGTCAGGCTGTCCTTTGAAAAGCTAGTGTGGCTGTGAAAGTCCACTTTCCATAATTGGGTATTGTCCATACCCGCCATTGTACCCGCTTCTTCGCTATTGCCCAACCAGGTCAGCAAGCTTGATATAATTTGGATGTCAGAATTTCCCGGAGGCACGATGAACCTACCCCCCTTTGTATCCATCCAACCAGAGATCGCCGGCGCGCTGAAGAACGGACAGCCGGTTGTGGCGCTTGAATCCGCGGTCATTACCCACGGCTTGCCGCGGCCGGCCAACCTGGAGACCGCCCGGGAAATGGAAGAGATCATCCGCGCGGGGGGCGCCGTGCCTGCCACCATCGCCCTACTGGATGGGCGGGTTCACATCGGCCTGACGAGCGCCGAGCTGGAACGCCTGGCCAGCCTGGACGGCACCCGCAAGATCAGCCGGCGCGATTTTGGCTACGCTATCGCCAAGAAGCTCTCGGGCGGTACCACGGTCTCTGGCACCATGCTGGCCGCGGCGCTGGCCGGCATCCGCGTCTTTGCGACTGGCGGGATTGGCGGCGTCCACCGCGGTACAACCTTCGATATTTCAGCGGACTTGCCGGAACTGGGCAAGACGCCCCTGGTGGTGGTTTGCGCTGGCGCGAAAGCCATCCTGGATCTGCCGGCGACGCTGGAAGTGCTGGAAACACAGGGCGTGCTGGTAGCAGGTTACCAAACGGATGACCTGCCGGCTTTCTACTCGCCCAGCAGCGGCATCGCGTTGGATGCCCGTTTTGACTCGCCGGAGCAGGTGGCAGCAGCGGCACAGGCGCAGTGGGATCTGGGCATCCGCGGCGGCTTGCTGCTGGTGCAGCCGATCCCGTCCGCGGACGGTATCCCCGCGGCCGAGATGGACAGCGCGATCAGCCAGGCAGTGGCGGACGCGGCCCTGGCTGGCATCAGCGGGCCGGCCACGACGCCGTTCCTTCTGTCACGGGTCAAAGAATTGAGCGCGGGACGCAGTATGCAGGCAAATTTGGCCCTGCTGCGCAACAACGCGCAGCTGGCCGCGCGCGTCGCATCGGCACTTGCAAAGAGAAATCTGCTGGCAGGTTAAGCGAACCCGGAAATTTGAAACAGGTTATTTCGTGGGGGTGACTGTTACCGTCGGTGTTTTCGTCACCGTCGGGGTGCGCGTCAGCGTCGGTGTGCGGGTCAGTGTGGCCGTGCGGGTCTGTGTCGCGGTCTTTGTCAGGGTAGCTGTTTTCGTTGGCACGGGTGTGCTGGTGGGCCGCGGCGTGCGGGTCGGTACGGGCGTGCGCGTGGCGGTTGGCAGCGGGGTATTGGTCGCCGTGAAGGTCGCCGTGGCAGTCGGTACCGGCGTCGGGGGATCTCCCTGGATGGTGAATCGCCCGGAGACCTTGAAGAATATACCGTTGAAGATCTGCACTTCATAATCACCCGGCAGCCACAGGCTGGGGTCTGGTCCCCAGTCTGTATAGCCGTAACCGCCGGAACCGCCGTCCCAGGGTTTGCTTTCAAAGAACACCAGTTCGCCGTCGCGGTACCAGATGGCCGTCCACTGCGAGCGGTCGGTCACACCGTCATAGCTGAAGACCCCGTACATGTGCTTGATCGGGTTCTTGAAGGTGGATTGCGGGTTGATCGGCGTGTAATTCAGGTCCAGGTTGCGCGCGAACTTGATCGGGCTGAAAACCGCGGATGGGTCCGGGGTGACAACGCTGTCGAAACGGGCTTCGATCACCGGTGGCAAAAACGGCGTCGGGGTGATGGTGGGTGTGTAGGAGAATAGAGGCGTCAGCGTGATGGTCGGGGTGAGTGTGATGGTCGGCGTCTCGGTGATGGTCGGCGTGAGGGACGCGGTCGGTGTCAACACTTTGGTCGGGCTCGGCACAAAATAAGTATAGATCACCGGCTCCGCCCGGAAATTTACCCAGACCGTCCCACCAGCCACCAGGATGGCAAAGAAAAGCATCCGCCAGCCGGAAAGTACCATGTCCCGGCGCTTCTTATAATACGGCAGCCGCTGGCCGTTGGAGATCGCTGATATGCCGAGGGGGATGAGAATGATGGCCACCCCGGCCAGGATCCACACTGCCAAACGAACCGTGTTATGAACTTCAATATTATTCAGCATACATCTACCATTTTAGCACGGCCAGATCACCTAACCATTAACCCAGGCTGCCAGCGTACTGGCTGGCAAACAGCGCCGGGGTGCCGCCGGTGTGCCAAAAGAGCACCTGCTGCCCCGCCTTGAAATAACCCTTGCGCGCCAGGTCTAATAACCCGCCGGCCGCGCGCCCGGTGTAGACAGGGTCCAGCAGCAGCCCTTCCCGCCGGGCAAATAATCGGATGGCATCGCGTTCCAGGTTCGTCAAGACGCCGTAACCGGGTTGGATGTAGTCATCGATTACCAGGATCTCTTCCTGAGATATATCAACGCTCAGGCGCATGCGCGCGGCGGCCTCGCGGGCCAGCTGACTGGCCGTTTTTTGTAAAACTGCGGCGGGTTCATCCACACTGATGCCCAGCACCCGCGTGCGGTTCCCATGCGCGGCTGCTCCCAACGCCAGGCCGGCTTGCGTGCCGCCGGACGAAGAAGCGAACACGATGATGTCCGGTTCCACCCCCTGAGCCAGCATCTCCTCAAACGCGTGGTAATAGGCAGCCGCGCCCGTCGGGCTGGAACCGCCGTAAGGGATCAGGAACGGCCGCTTGCCATCCTGCCAGGCGGCATCAAAGGCTTGGCGCAGGGCGGCATCCCGCTGGCTTTTTTCACACCAGGTGATCTCCGCGCCAAACAGGCCGTCCAATAGCAGATTACCGCCCGAGCTGCCGCCGTCCGGTTTCACCAGCACCAGCCGGCAGTCCAACCCCAGGCGGGCCGCCGCGGCTGCCGTCTGCCGGCAGTGGTTGGATTGCGCCGCGCCGGTAGTGATCAGCATACGCGCGCCGTTTGCCTGCGCTTCGGCCGTCAAGAACTCCAGCTTGCGCACCTTGTTCCCGCCGCCGCCCAGCCCGGTCAGGTCATCGCGTTTGACCAGTACCTGGATTCCACCCAGCGTGGCGCCAATATTGGGCAGCGTCTCGATGGGTGTGGGCAGTGCTGCCAGCTGTAATCGGGGCAGGTTCATTGGCTTACCTCGCTTTGAATCCTTCTGCGGCCGATCCGGCGCATTAGTGCCAGAATAGCCGGTAATCCTTTTTCCAGCAGAGAGTATAGGCCGGGCTTTAGCACCAGGTCGTAAGCTCCCAGGCCGGCAAAGGTCTCGCCGTTAAAACCTTCTTTGAAACGGTAAACGCCCCACATCGAATCCGTCTCATCATACCGATCCGGCGCGCCCCACAAGTCGTAGCGGCAGCAGCCGAGTGATACGGCCAGGCGGATGGCCTCCCATTGCAGCAGGTGATTGGGCATCTTCTCACGCCCCTCGCCGGTGGACATGCCGTAAAAGTAATACGCCGTCCCCGCGAAAATGAACATGACCATGCCCGAGACCACCTGTCCGTCGACTTCCGCCAGCAGCGGAACAGCCATGCCAGCATCAGCTAATTGCTGCCAGACTCTCAGGTAATAATTCTCATCACGGATGGCAAAGCCGTCCCGCAGCGCGGTGATGGCATACATGTGATAGAGGGTTTTGAAATCCGCCGGCGTACCTTGCCGTATAGACACACCCTTCCGTCCGGCCAGCTGGATGTTGTAGCGCATCTTCTGTTTCATACCGGCCAGCAGCGCCGCTTCACCCTGAACTAAATCAAGCAAAACCGTGTTCCTGAACTGGATCTGGCTGCTGGAGTAGGTCCAACCAGCGGCTTCCAGCAAGCGTGTGACAGCCAGCCCTGAATCCGACGGCGAGAAATCTTCCGCGCCGGGTAGACCGCGGCCAAGTTGTACCTGCGGATCAATTTTGATGTAGATCGCTCCGCGGGAGCGGGCATATTCCGCCAGTCCCCGCAAGACATCCCGCGCCAGTGACAGGTCGCTCCAATCCAGCAGCGGTCCGCGGGGAGCGTAGAGGATGCGCGCCGGCAGCAGCGGGGTTTTCCTATCCAGCACTAGCGCGGCCGCGTGTACCTTTCCATCCACGGCTTGCCATTGCAGGTAATTAGCCTGCCAGCCCACCTCAGCTTTGATCTCCGCCCATTGGCTGGTCTGCAAGATATGCGCGCCGGGCAAGCTGGCGGCCAGCTCATTCCAGCGGATTTCCCGCGGGTCAGATGTGACACTTAACGTGAGCTCAGCCAAGGCCGGCTCCTCCGCGTCCGCGTGAAAGCCAGGCAGTCACCAGGCGGTAAAGAAGCGGGCGGGATACCAGATCCACCGTGCAAGCCGTCCGCTCCATGCGGCCGCCAAAACCGCGCTTGAAGCGATAGACGCCCCATAAGCCGTCCGCGCGGTTGGCAAATTGCTCTTCCAGCGCTTCTTCCGGCGCATCCGGGATCCCCCACAGGTCGTACTCCTCACAGCCGGCTTGCCGCGCCCAGCGGATAGCCTCCCATTGCAGCAGGTAGACCGGCATGCGGTTCCGTTCATCATTGGTGGACGCACCGTAGAAATACCAACAGCGTTTACCAGCCTTGAAGAGCATCACCCCCGCCAGGTTGTTCCCCTGATACCGGGCAAACAGCAGCTCGCTGCCTACCCCGGGCTGATGTAATGAAAAGGCTTGCTGGTAATATGCCAGCGAGTGAATGCCGAAGCCGTCCCGGCTGCCGGTGGTCAGCATCATCTGATGAAAAGCGGCAACATCCGCGGATGTCACGATCTCGATCTCTTTCTTTTCCGCCAGGTGGATGTTATAACGCGTCTTCTGCTTCATACGCGCGAGGATCTCTTCCTCGCTGCCGCGCAGGTTCAGCACGATGGTCTGGGCTGGCTGGATTGGCCGCGCGGTCACCAGATCCTGGCGTGCCGGCCAGGGATCTCTGGTGGTACTTTCAAACAGGTCAGGTTCAAGCCGGATAAATATGGCGCGTTTGGCAGCGGCTAATCGTGCCAGTTCATTCCAAAAGGCGTCATCCGGTTCACCCAGCGGACCCTTGGGGATATACCCGATCGAAAATCCAAGCGGCAGCCGCTTGAAGAGAACTTGTGCGTGCGTCTGGCCGGTGCTCAGTCGTTCAATCTGCCAACCAAAACGGCTTTTCAACTCACCCCAGGCGGTGCCCTGCAGGACATGCGCCTGTGGAAACTCCGCCAGTAACGCGGACCACTCTGACCCGGTCACTCGCATGGTCAGTCTACCGCGGTGATATCTGGCGCTGTTGCGATTTTCACCGCCGAACCGGGAATCATCTCATCCATCATTTTGACGATCGTTTGCGGATCATCTTCCTGCGCCAGGCGGATCATCTCATCAATCGCTTTGTCCAGTTCTTTCCCGCCCAGTTTATCCGGAGCATCAAGTTTATAGATATCCGGGTGGATGGTTTTGGTGAAGGACTGGCCTTCGTCCCACAGGTCTTCGGCCAGCTTCTCGCCCGGGCGAATACCAGAATACGTGATCTCGATATCCCGCCCCGGCTCCAGGCCGGATAGGCGGATCAGGTCGCGCGCCAGATCCAGAATGCGCACCTGCTGGCCCATATTCAGGACAAACACCTCGTCCCCGGTACCGAGGGCTGATGACTGCAGCACCAGGTGGACCGCTTCCGGGATGGTCATGAAATAGCGCTTCATATCCGGGTGCGTGACCGTCACCGGACCGCCGCGCGCGATCTGACGTTTAAAGAGCGGCACAACGCTGCCGCGGCTGCCCAGGACATTGCCGAACCGGACCGCGGTGTACGCCCGACCGGTGCGGCGGGCGGCATCCAACACGATCATTTCAGCCAGGCGTTTGGTGGCGCCCATCACATTGATCGGGCGGATGGCCTTATCCGTTGAGATGAGGACAAACCGCTCGACATCGTTCTGGGTACTGGCCCGCACCACATTGCGGGTACCCTGCACGTTATTCAACACGGCTTCGCTGATGTTCATCTCCATCAACGGAACATGCTTATGCGCCGCGGCGTGGAAAACCATCTGCGGCCGATATTGTTTGAACACCTCAGCGATGCGCCGGGCATTTTGTACATCAGCGATCACCGGGTGAATGGCCAGGGATGGATAATCTTCCTGCAGTTCGATCAAAGCTTCAAAGATACTGTTTTCTCCGTGCCCTAAAAGTATCAGCTCGCGCGGCTTCCAGCGGGCAATTTGACGGCACAGTTCGCGGCCAATGGAGCCGCCGGCCCCTGTCACCAGGATGCTCTTGCCGCTGATAACTTCACCGATCAACTCTTCCTGTACGCGGGTCGGGTCACGCCGCAGCAAGTCGGTAATATCTACTTCTCTTAATTTGGTGACCGAGACCTTACCGCCGATCAGTTCATAGATGCCTGGCATGGTGCGGAAAGGGATTCCCTTCAAGCGGCAGACATCCGCCACCAGCCGGATAACCCGCCCCGGCGCGGAGGGGATCGCGATGATCACCTCATCCACCTGCCGGTTCTCCAGCACCTGCCCCATCTCGGTGAGTTTTCCCACCACCGGGATGCCGTAGATCTGGTTATTTTGCTTTTCGGAGGCGTCATCCAGGTAACCTACCGGGATCAGGTTCAGTTGCGGATTCCGCTGCATCTCCCGCACCACCAGCACGCCCGCGTCTCCCGCGCCAACCACCAGCACACGCCGGGTATTGGGCATGATCTTGGTGATGTGCGGGTTGCTGCGGCTTTCTGCCAGCAGGCGGAAGGTGAAACGCAAGCCGCCGACAGCCAGAATGGATGCCAGCCAGTCGATCGCCATGACCGAACGGGAAAAACCGTAGAACAGGCGCAGCTGATACATGCCAAGCATGGCCAGGAAGGTCAGCACCGAAGCCGTGGTAACCGCCATGACAATCAGTTTGATCTCCTGCACGCTGGCATAGATCCAGATGCGGCGGTACAGCCCAAAGTTGTAGTAGACGATCGGTTTGATGATCATGGCGGCAGCAGCCATCCACAGAATCGTCGGGACGTATCCCCAGAAATCGGAACTCAGCTCCAACCGGATGGCAAAGCTGCCCAGGACAACGATCGGTATCAGAACCAGATCGCCCAGTAAGATGTAGCGATTACGAACCCGCGGTTTGCTTTTTATTTTTGCATCCATTCGATCGTTTGCGTTAATCCTTCAATCAAGTTTGTTTCCGCGCTGAATCCCATCAATGCCCGTGCCAGGGCAGGGTCACCCAGAGAATGATAGATATCACCCGCGCGCGCGGGCTGCATATCGATGCGCTGGTTGTTGGGGATCAGGCGCTGAATCTCTGCCAGCAGGCGCAAAATGGAAACCTGCCGGCCGCTGCATATGTTCATCACCGCGCCGGTGTGCGGCGCTTTTTCGACCGCCAGGATATTCGCCCGGGCGACATCCGTCACATAAATGAAATCTCGCGTTTGCCCGCCATCACCGTACAAGATGGGTGATTGTCCCTGCAGCAGCCGGCGGATGAAAATGGGAATAGCAGCCGCGTACGGCGAAGCCGGGTCCTGGCGGGGGCCAAAGACATTGAAATACCGCAAGCAGATCACCGGCAAATTGAATGACCGCGTATACAAACCGGCCATCGTTTCATCCATCCATTTCGAAGCGGCGTAAGGAGAGAGCGGCCGAAGTTCTACACTCTCCGGCGTTGGCAGCAGTTCCTGGTCCCCATACACCGCGGAACTGGAGGAAAGCACCACCCGGGCGACATTGGCCCGGCTGGCTGCCTGCAATACCAGGTTGGTTCCACTCACATTGGTGTCAAAGCAATCTGCCGGATCTTGCATGGATTCCACGACGGATACCTGCGCGGCCAGGTGGAAGACCACATCCATGCCGTGGACGGCCTCTATCACCTGCTTTCGGTCGCGGATGTCGCCCTGAATGAATTCGATCTCGTTCCGCATGGGTTCCAGATTGGCCAACTTGCCGGAGGAGAGATTATCCAGCACGCGCACGGAATAACCGCGCTTCAGCAGGGCTGTAACCAGGTGCGAACCAATGAAACCGGCTCCGCCGGTGACGAGCGCTGATGGCATTAGAAACCTTTCAACTTGATGACCGTACCCAGCGTCTTAAAGAGGATCATAAAATCCAGGACCAGGTTGCGGTGCTTGATGTAATACAGGTCATATTCCAGCTTGATGGCGGAAGTCTCCACGTCCCCGGCATAGCCGAAATTGACCTGGGCCCAGCCCGTCACGCCGGGTTTCACCAGCAGGCGCGCGCGGTAGAACGGCAGCTGCTGCTGCAATTCCTGCACAAACCCCGGCCGTTCCGAGCGCGGCCCGACCAGGCTCATCTGTCCCATCAGCACATTGATGAACTGCGGGAATTCATCGATATGGCTTTTCCGCAGCAAATTACCAACCCGGGTGATACGGTTGTCGTTCGTTGAAGTGAAGCGCAGCTTGCCATCTTTCTCAGAATCCTGCCGCATGGTTCGGAACTTTAGAATGTTATACGGCTGCCCGCCTTTTCCCAGCCGGACCTGTTTATAAAGCACCGGGCTGCCGGAATCGAGCAGGATCACCAACGCGGTGATCGGATATACCACTGCCAGCAGCACAATCCCAATCAACCCACCGACAATGTCAAACATCCTCTTCCCGAATTCGTATAATCCGCTGGTATTGGTCTGGTCGATGAAGGAGCGCACCAGCCAGTCCGATTGCAGGTGGAAGATCGGCACCCGGCTCAGCAGTTCCTCGTAAGCTGTCGGCATGGTGGTGACGTCGATGCCATTTTCGCGCGCGTCCAGGATCGCCTGGAAAAGCTCACCTTGCAGCTCACCGGTGATAGCCACGATGATCTCGGAGATGTCTTCGTCCGCGCAGATCTGAAGCAGTTGGCGGCCGTTACCCAGCACCGGCAGGCGCATTACCTCTTTACCGGCTTTTTGCGGGTCATCATCGATCCAGCCAACGATCTCCAGCGGGGCGGGCTTGAGTTTCTGCACCATGCCCAGTAAGGCCTGTCCCGCGTTGCCCGCGCCAATGATCAAGACCTTGCGGAGAAAATGCCTGGCCGTGAAGATCCGGATATAGATCAAGCGCCACAAAAGGGTTAGCAGCATGGCACCGATGATAAAAACAGCCACGCCGCGGCGCGGGAGTGAATTAGGCGGTGAGGAAAAGTAAATTAGCAGGTAGATCGCGATATAGATCAAGCCGGCGAACAATATCCACTGGATGGTGTCCTTCCAGCGCCCGGCGCGGTGGACGTCATAAAGCTCCATGAGCAGGATGACCCACAATAACGGCAGCAAATAGAACCAGAAATCTGGCCGGGTTTTCAAGAACTCCCAGGAGAAATTAAGCCAAGAATCACCCATGGCCCAGTAATACAGCGCGAGCAGCAGGGCCATTATCCCGGTAATTAAATCACCGCATAACAGGAGGGTGACCCGCTCACGCGGTCGCAGCCGCCACTGATTCTTTTTCTGTGTTTTTCCGTTCATACTGTCATTTCATTTAATGGATGCTGCTTTACGCGCAAAGCAGCCGACAAGAAACCCGCTACCCCAACAGGTATGCATGGTCGCGATCGCGACCGGTATGCCTATTATAAACGCAAGCTCGCGCGCGCGGACGGCCAGTACCGCTCCGGCCGCCAATAGAATCAAGGCATAGATAAGTATCACAGCTGCCAGCAGGCTGCTGAATACCCAATGGAAAGGCGCCAGCAGCAGCAAGAATAACAACCCCGCGACGAATAGCGGTGGTAAGGCCTGGCGCCAGCGCAGTGATTTTGGATACCGCTTGACCATCTGGGCTTTCCAGTAACCGTAGCGCAGGTATTGCGCCGCCAGCGCTTTGAAAGTTGACCTGGCAAAATAGGCGCATTGGATATCCGCGTCCAGCCAGACAATGCCGCCGCTCAGGCGGATGCGGGTATTCAGTTCATAATCTTCATTGGAAAGCAAAGTTTCATCATATCCGCCGAGGGCTAATAATTTCTCCCGCCGAAACGCCCCGAAAGGTACTGTATCCACCGGCCCAGAGATGGCGCCAACCCGGTACCCTGCGTCTCCTACCCCAAGCGGCGTAGCGGCTGCCCGCGCGATACTGCGCGCGGCCCAACTGTCACTCCCGGGGATAATTTTCCACAACCCGCCCACATTCGTTCCGAGGTTATTCCGCAGGTCAGCCACACAGCGGGAGATGTAATCCACTGCCGGGATGGAATGGGCATCCATCCGGATGATATATTCACCAGCCGCCTGTTGGATGGCCAAGTTCAGCCCGGCCGGGATGGTTTTCTTCGGATTATCCACCACACGGATCTGTAATTCCGGATGTGTTTGTGAAAAGTCAGCGATTTCCGCCCGGGTCCGGTCCGTGGATAAGCCGTCCGCGATGATGACTTCCAGACTGCTGACAGCATATGTCTGGCCGCGAATACCCGCCAGGGTCTGAGCGATGGTTTTTACTTCGTTGTAACAGGGGATAATGATGGAAACTTTTTCCATGATTGATTAAGGCATCAGCTGGCGGGTTTCAAGATTACTCGTGAAGAGCGACAGCCTCGATCTCCACCAGCGCGCCTTTCGGCAGAGCCGATACCTGGACGGCGGACCTGGCCGGCGGGTCCTGCGGGAAAAAGCCGGCATAGATGGCATTTACCGCCGCGAAATCGTTGATATCCTTCAAGAAAACCAGCGTCTTCACCACGAGCGAATAATCACTGCCTGCTGCTTTTAATACCGCCCCCAAATTAACCAGCGCCTGTAGGGCTTCCGCTTCCACGCCGCCCGGCACCAGATTGCCAGTATTTGGGTCCATCCCCACCTGACCGGAGGTGTAAACAAAGCCCTCAGCTTTGATGGCATGCGAATACGGCCCGATAGCGGCCGGAGCATTTTGTGCGGATACGACCTGCTTTTTCACCTTCATGGATCCTCCTGGACGCGAATTAAGTGGCTTGCTTCCCTAATGATAACAGATACCCGCCAGGATTGACTGGCGGGTATCCGCAGATTGCATTCAGCGCGAGACTACTTACCCGCGATAAAATTCTGGGTCTTCTCGAGGGCGACCTCGTCTTTGTACTGCTCGGGCGGGGTCTTCATAAAGTAAGAAGCCGGGCCCAACAATGGACCGCCGATACCGCGATCGAGCGCCAGCTTGACGCAGCGCACCGCGTCGATCACCACACCGGCTGAATTGGGAGAATCCCACACTTCCAACTTCATTTCCAGGTTCAGGGGAACATCACCGAAGGTAGTGCCTTCCATGCGAATATAGCACCACTTGCGGTCAGTCAGCCACGGCACGTAGTCGCTGGGGCCGACGTGGATGTTTTCCGGGTCGAGTTCGTAGGGGATCATGCTGGTGACGGCACCGGTCTTGGAGATCTTCTTTGATTCCAGGCGTTCGCGTTCCAGCATGTTCAGGAAATCGGTATTGCCGCCGAAGTTTAACTGGTAGGTGCGGTCTATGCGGACACCGCGATCCACGAACAGGGAAGCCAGCGTCCGATGGGTGATGGTCGCGCCAACCTGGCTCTTGATGTCATCACCGATGATCGGCAAATTCTTTTCAGCGAAGCGGGTACCCCAGTATCCAGCCGAAGCAATAAACACCGGGATGCAGTTGACCATGCCGACACCGGCTTCCAGGATCTGCTCGACATACCATTTGGTTGCCATTTCAGAACCAACTGGCAGGTAATTGATCACGACGTCGGTGCCGGTATCCTTGAGGATCTTGACGATATCAGCCGTCGGGCCGGGGGCTTTCTTCACCACCTGGGAGAGATATTTGCCCAGGCCGTCGTGGGTCATCCCACGATCCACTTTGATCCCGGTCTTTGGGACGTTGGTGAATTTGTAGGTATTGTTCGGGTAGGCAAAGATCGCTTCCGAAATATCGAGCCCGACTTTGGTATCGACCACATCGAAAGCGGCGCTCCACTCAATATCACTAATATGGTAACCGGCCAGGTTGACGTGCATTAAGCCGGGGACCCGGTCTGTATCTTTCGCGTTTTTGTAATACTCTACGCCCTGCACCAGTGAAGATGCGCAATTCCCGACGCCAATGATCGCAACTCTGACCTTCTTATCACCCATTGATTGACTCCTTCAATAATTTTTACATTTTTCGCATGGAAAAAAGAGACCATGCCTTGCTGACGCGCAGGTTATTATATTACCGATTCTAATTTCGGTATATAGCGATATTTTCCGGCCGCGCTTAGCGGTTGAATTCCAGTAAATTCAGTACATCCAGCAGGCAGACATCAAAAAGCTGCTCCATGATCTGCTCATCCACCTGATAATGGCCGCCAAACATCCCGTCACCGTATTTCGCGCGGGTCTCTTCCGCGTTCAGCACCCCGGTGTAAGAGACGCCTGGTTTCACGCCTTCCGGCAGCTCCGCTACGCGCGTGAACTGGAATGCCTCCATCCAGCTGGCATGCTCCGGCGCCAGCTTGTATTGTTGAGCCAGGGCTGTGACGCTGTGTGAAAGCCACCACGAGTACCAGCTCAGTTTCAATCCCGGGCACTCATTCTGCACCTCTACCAGCTTGGCGCTGACGACGCTGTTGCCGCCGTGGCCGTTCATCACCAATATGCGGCGGAAGCCGGAGTGATGCAAATTGCGCAGGATATCAGCGGCAAATTGGATATAGACCTCGCTGCTGACACTGATCGTTCCCGGATATTCATTGAAATAAGGGGATACGCCGATGGTAAGCTCCGGCGCAATCAGCACCCCGGTCTGCTGGGAGGCAGCATCCGCCAGTGCCATGGGGATCTTCGTGTCTGTCTGCAGGCTCAGATAGCCGTGCTGTTCCGATGCGCCCAGCACCAGCATCAGCCGGTCTTCCGTCTGCAGATATTTCTCAACATCCATCCAGTTGCATTCACTAAAGCGCATGCATCACCTCACAGGTTTATGTATCTGTGTGAATTTTCGTTAAACGACAATGTTGACCAGGCGGCCGGGGACAACTACCACCTGCCGGGGCGACTTGCCTTCCAGCGCTTTCTGGACGGCTTCACTGGCCAGCGCGGTCTGCCGCGCGTCTTCCTCGCTGATCCCAACCGGGACGGAGATCCTGTCGCGCAGCTTGCCGTTCACCTGAACCACCAGCGTGATCAAATCTTCGGCGGCAGCGGCCGTATCCACAGCCGGCCAGCGCTGCTGATGGATGGAGTACGGTTTGCCGAGATGCTGCCACAGTTCCTCTGCCATGTGGGGCGCGATCGGCGCCAGCATCAGGGCATAAACCTCCAGCACTTCTTTCCATTCCGCTGTGTACGCCGCACCGGCCTGTTTGGCCTTCATTAATTCGTTCAGCAGCTCCATTAAGGCTGAAATGATTGTATTAAACTCCAGCCGTTCAAAATCCCGGGTGACGCCGGCCAGGGTTTGATGCAGCTTCCGCCGGATGCCGCGCATCATATCTGGTTCAGGCTTACCGCCCGGCGCGGGGTCCATATACAACGACCAAACCCGGCGCATCCAGCGGGCGCTGCCTTCAATGCCGGTGCTGGACCAGGGGCCGCCCTGTTCCCAGCGGGCAAAGAACATCAGGTAAGCCCGCACAGTATCCGCGCCGTACTGGGAGACCAGTTTATCCGGTGCCACCACGTTTCCGCGGCTCTTGCTCATCTTCTCCGAATCTTCTCCCAGCACCATGCCCTGGTTGCGCAGCACGATCATGGGCTCTGTATCCGGCAAAATGCCGATGGAGTGCAGCGCCTTATGGAAGAACCGCGTATAGATCAGGTGCATGTTGGCATGCTCGATCCCACCGGTGTAAATATCCACCGGCATCCAATAGGCATATTCTTTCGGGTCGAAAGGTCCTTCAGAGTAATGCGGTGACAGGTAGCGCAGGTGATACCAGGAGCTGCACATAAAGGTATCCATGGTATCTGTCTCACGCTGGGCGGCCGCGCCGCAGACCGGGCAGGTAGTGTCCTTCCAGGTCGGGTGCAGTTTCAGCGGTGATTCGCCGGTCGGTTTCCATTCCACATCGTCCGGCAGCAAGATCGGCAGGCGGGCTTCATCCTCCGGCACTACGCCGCAATGCGGGCAATAGATGATCGGGATTGGCGCGCCCCAGTAGCGCTGGCGGGAGATCAACCAGTCGCGCAGGCGGTAATTGGTGGAGGACTTGCCAACACCCAGCTGCTCCACAAACACGATCGCGGCTTTCTTCGCCTCGTCCGCGGAGGTGCCAGTCAACCGCCCGGAGTTCACCATGACACCGTAAGCCGGGACGGCCGCGGTTAGGTCTTTCCCATCCAGCGCGTCCACGCCTTCCGGTTGGATCACGACCCGAATATCCAGGCCGAATTTACGGGCAAACTCAAAATCGCGCTGGTCATGCGCCGGCACGCCCATTACCGCGCCAGTACCGTATGTCATCAGGACATAGTCCGCGATCCAGACCGGCACTTTTTCGCCGCTGACCGGGTTGACGGCGTAGCCGCCTGTGAAGACGCCGGTCTTTTCTTTGTCGGTCGCTTCGCGTTGGATATCAGACTGGCGCAGCGCCTGATTGATGTATTCTGTGACGGCCTGTTTGTGATCAGCGGTCGTGATTTTGGCAACCAGTGGATTTTCCGGCGCCAGCACCATAAAGCTGACACCCCACAGCGTATCCGGCCGGGTGGTGAAGACTTCGATCTCCTCTCCGCCTTCTGTCTTAAAGCGCACCAGCGCACCTTCAGACCGGCCAATCCAGTTGGTTTCCAGGACCTTCACCCGTTCCGCCCAATCGATCTTGGAGTAATCCAACAGCTCATCCGCGAAACGGGTGGTGCGGAAGAACCACTGCTCCAGGTTTTTCTTTATCACGGGAGTGTTGCAGCGTTCGCAATGGCGGTCATCGCCCCACACCTGCTCGCGTGCCAGGGTGGTGTTGCAATTGGGGCACCAGTCCACCGGAGACATCTTGCGGTAGGCCAGGTTATTCTTAAAGAATTGCAGGAAGAACCACTGCGTCCAGCGGTAGTATTCCGGGTCCGCGCTGACCGCTTCGCGCCGCCAGTCGAACATGGCACCCATCGAACGAAACTGCGCGCGCATCTTCTCGATGTTGGCGTAAGTCCAGGTCTTGGGGTGAATGTTGCGCTTGATGGCCGCGTTTTCCGCCGGCAGCCCGAAGGCGTCAAAGCCCATCGGGAAGAGAACATTGAAGCCCTGCATCCGCTTGTACCGGGCGCGCGCGTCCGGCGGCATCATGGCATACCAGTGCCCAATGTGCAGATCACCGGAGGGATACGGCAGCATGGTCAGGGCATAATATTTAGGCCGGGTGTGGTCTATATCAGAATGATACAGGCCGTCATCCTCCCACTTTTTCTGCCAGCGTTTCTCTATTTCCGCCGGGTTATAGAAGTTTGTCTCATTTGGATCTGCCATTCTGACTCCTATCTCAAAAATCATGCTCTGTTGCGTCGCAACTACGCCGTACAAAACAAAAAACCTCCGCCCATCAGGGACGGAGATCTCCGCGGTACCACCCTGTTTGCCCGCCTGCGCGGACCACTCAGGTTGCTGTAACGGGCTTACCCGGAACCAGCTAATCTTTTCACCGGTTCTGCTTGCCATCGCTGGCGGCAGGCGAGTTCGACCTCAGGCGCTCCGCTGCGCGTACCGGTTCTCAGCACATCACCGGTTTTCTGGCGGATGGTCTAGTACTCCTGCTATTGCTTTTGTGGACCCAGAGAGATTCGAACTCTCGGCCTTCTCAATGCCATTGAGACGCGCTCCCAACTGCGCTATGGGCCCTTGGCTTGCCTGTCATTGCAGTGGACCTGGAGGGATTCGAACCCTCGGCCTCTTCAGTGCGATTGAAGCGCGCTCCCAACTGCGCTACAGGCCCTCGTTCAAGGTTGAAAGATTTTACCCTTGTGCCCGAAGATTGTCAAGCGATTTCTGGCAGAAAGAATCTAAATCTTTAATAAAGATTTTGCCAGCCCAACCGCGCTGCCGGCATCCGGGGCATAGCCATCGGCGCCGATCTCATCCGCGAAGGACTGCCGCACCGGCGCGCCGCCAACCATTACTTTGACCTGCTCGCGCAGACCGGCAGCCTGCAGAGCATCAATTGTGACTTTCATATTGACCATGGTGGTTGTCAACATGGCTGACATACCGATCAACTCCGCACCGGTTTCCTGGATCTTGGCCACAAACTGTTCCGGAGCCACATCCGAACCCAGATCGATCACTTCAAAGGCGGCACCTTCCAGCATCATGCCGACCAGGTTCTTGCCAATGTCATGCTGATCTCCGCGCACTGTTCCCATGATCACCTTCGCCACCGGCTGATAATCTTCCGCTACCAGGCGCGGCCGTAAAACACCCAGGCCGCGCTGCATAGTCTTCGCTGCGACCAGCATTTCCGGGATGAAATATTCGCCAACCGTGAACAGGCGTCCGACTTCCTCCATGGCGGTCATCATGGCGGTATTCAGAATTTCCTGCGGACCTATCCCGGCATCCAGGGCAGCTGTAACTGCCTGCTCGGAGCCACGGATATCGCCTTCCAGAATGATATTGTAGATCGTTTGTAATAATGGATCCATTGACTGCTCCAAATACGACTAAGGATGCTATTTCTAGCGATGTTTTCTCTTCTTTCTACCAAACTCCGTCCCGATGTGGATACCAAATTTCGGCAAGATCACCCGGTGCAGCAACAGGATGAAGCCGGCGAAGGCGAAAGCAATGCCGAACACCAGCAGGCTGCTGCCCAGGTTGTTCATGATCTTCGGGTTGATCAACATCACGATCGCCAGGGTCAGCATCAAAGCCCCGCCGATGAGTTTGAGGATTCGCCCGTGCTTCTCTTCCAACCGGCTGGATTTCAATGTCACCACCACGGTTCCGAAGATCGCCATCTCATCCAGCTGGTAAATGATCATATAGAGGATTAGCAAACCGATAAATGTGCCGGTGCTGACATTATGCGCTGTCATCAGGTTGGACCAGAGAACCGGGAAACCAGCGGTGCAGGAGAATTCCACCAGGGAGACACCCGCCGAAAGCACAATCGTGGCGCCGGCCAGACCCCAGATATTGTCAGATTTCTCCAGCACATTGCGCATCTTCGGCAGCAGGCTGTTGCGGTCTTTTTCCGAGATCGTGAGGGAAACGCCTTCTTTATAAAAGAAATAATCCTTGATATTGATGACCGCCATGACGAAAGCCACCAGCGCGACCACGATCTGGATCCACCCCACGAAGCTGACCACCTTCAAGACACTGAACAGCCCGGCAATGAACAGCGCGTAAATACCAGCCGTGACGGTCAGGAAGATCAACCCGATCAGGAGGACTTTTTTGCGGGAGCCGGTGTGGATGGCCAGCGCCATCAGCATTGAGAGCACCCACAGCGAGCAGGGGTTGAAGCCGTCCACGAAGGAGATCAGCAAGGTGCTAATGGTTAACGACTGGGCGTTGAGGTCTACGCGGCCCAGCAGTGGAATATCGATATAACTGGCATTCGGGTCAACCACCGCGGGCTGTTTCGGTCCGGTTACGGCCGCCGGGGTGGAACCGTCAATGATGCCGGCCCCCGCATCCGGGCAGCCGTTGGCCAGGCAGGCTTCGACCGCGGCTTGCATCTGCTCCTGGATGACATCGCTGAAGCCCACCCAGTGTTGCGCTCCGATGAAGGTGGTTGGCACACCGGTCGGCTCGAAGCCGTAGGCCGCCGCCATCTTGAACATCAGCTCACGATTGCTGTCACTGCTCCACACCTCATAGGCGCGGATCTCAATCGACGGGTTCGCCGCGGCCAACTCCTCCAGGAATGGCTTTTCGGCCGCGCAATGAGGGCAGCCGTCCCCCCAGAAAAGATAGATGATCGGATGATCAGCATTTTCGGTTTGGGCCTGAACTGTCGTCGCCCCGAGCCAGACCAATGAGAGTGTGAAAATCAGAATCAGTACGAGTTTGAACGGATTTCTTTTAACCCACGAAAACATTGATCCTCCACCGGGGGTGGCGCTGCCACCCCCGCAAGATTTATAAAAATTTCTCCCCTATTGTATCAAAGAAATCACTCAAGCCTCGGAGGCGTTCATTGGAAGCATTAATTCGTAACGGCGCGTTTTTTGATATCCTTCATCCAGAGCGTGATCAAAGCCCCGATCAGGATCATCGCGACACACAGCAGCATGGCGGGCAGGAAATCACCGCTGCCAGTCTTGAGGTCTTCCATAATATATACAAAAACCACCGAGGCCTGTCCAACCAGTTGGATCAAGCCGTTGGATGTTCCTTCCGGGGTGGGGTAAGTCACTTCCGCCACATATTGCATCCCAACCGGGCTGGTGCTGATCAGGAAGAAACCAAAGAGGAAAGCGGAGGCATGGAGTAACCAGGTCACCTGGGTCAGCGAGAGGACGATCAAACCGGGAATGGATAAGAACATCCCCAGGCGCAGGAAGGGTACCCGTTTTCCGCTGCGGTCGGATAAGGCTGGGATGGCAACCGCGCCGATCAATCCACCCAGGATCAGCATGGCGCCCATGGTGCCGGCATCCGAACTGGTAAATCCGCGCGGTTTGATGATGCCTTCCACCCAGGTCGAAATGCCGTTGAAGACGCCCATCCCCAGGAACCAGATCGTGGCGTACATCCAAAAGCCGGGTTGGCGGATGGCATGTTTCAAACCATCCAGCATCAGAGAACGTTCTTCCATTTCGGGCGGGCAAGGCGGGGTGACGGGCTTGTCACTGGCCAGGAGAACGAACAGCAGCGCGGTGACCGCGGCAATCCCGCCAAAGACCAGCTGCATGTTCGCGATACCGATCCCGGTCATGGCTGGCGGCAGTACCATGCCAAGCGCGGTGCCGACCAGGTTGGCCAGGATCACCAGACCCACCGCGGTGGCACGCTCTTGCGGACCGAACCAATTGGCGGCCGCTTTCGTCCAGGAATTCATCATGAACGGTTGCGCGACAGCCAAACCGATCGTGCTGATCAATACCAGGGTGTAATTAGCGCCTGCCAGACCGCGGGCAATCCCGCTGATGCCCATCAGAACCGCGCCAATCGAGACCGCGAACTTGAAACCGATCGTATCGATCAACCAGGAGATGGGAATTGAAAGCGGGAGAAAAGCGATCATAAACGTCATCGCCAGGAAGCCAATCTGCAGCTCGCTGACACCATAGAACTCGGCTGCCAAACCATTGATCGGCGCGTAAGAGATCCACAGTAACTGGATGGCCAGGTTGATCAGCATAAAGACCGCCAGAACCACCCAGCGTTTTGGATAGAGGATAAAGCCTGATGATTGATTCATGGAAAACCTCAGAATAATAGGATAAGAAATCTACTGATAAAACCCTGCGTATGATCTACCGATACGTATTCAGATCGTTCGCACCTCCACGACCCAGGGATGGCTCACACGCCTTGGCTGCCGGTAAACGGCGCCAGGCCATCGCAACCCGGATGAGAACAGAGTGTTAAGATGGATATACTTATACCATTACAGAGGAAAAATATATGATCCAATCCGCAATACGGTCAGAGAAGAATAGCAGCGCATTACCCGCCAGCGCTGAGAATCTGCGGGTTTGCGCGCAAGAACTGTGCGACCTTGCCAGTGATCTGGTCATCCTCAAAGATGCTGATTCAATAGCCTTCGCGCGCCAACCTCAAAAAGACCAGCTGGCCTTCGCCCCGGCTGTCCTGCCCGAATCACTGGGGGATCCTTCGTTTCGCGAAACATACCACACCCGTTACGCACTGTACACAGGCGCAATGGCCAATGGGATCGCGTCTGAAGAACTGGTGATTGCCATGGGCCGTGCCGGGATGATGGGCTCATTCGGCGCCGGCGGTTTGCTGCCGGAGCGCATCGAACGGGCGATTGAAAAGATCAAAGCCGCACTGCCCAATGGACCATTCGCATTTAACCTGATCAACAGCCCGAATGAGCCCGCGCTGGAAGCGCGCACCGCTGAGCTCTATATCAAACATGATCTGCCCGTGATCGAGGCATCCGCCTACCTCGGTCTGACGGTCAACCTGGTGTGGTATCGCGCCAGCGGCTTGAGCCAGAACGCGGACGGCCGGGTACAGATACAGCACCATATCATCGCCAAGGTCTCCCGCAAAGAAGTTGCCAGGCGCTTTCTGGAACCAGCGCCGGAAGACCTGCTGAAACAGCTGCTCGTGGAAGGCAAAATTACCGCGCAACAAGCCGAACTGGCCCGCAGTGTACCAATGGCGGATGACATCACCGTGGAAGCGGATTCAGGCGGGCATACCGACAACCGGCCGCTGGTCAACGCCTTCCCGGCCATTCAACGCCAGAGAGATGCCTTCCAGGAGAAGTACAACTACGCGCAACCGGTACGGATCGGCGCCGCGGGCGGCATTTCCACCCCGGAAGCCGCGCTGGCCGCCTTTATGATGGGTGCCGCTTATGTCACCACCGGTTCCATCAACCAGGCCTGCCTGGAAGCAGCGGCCAGTGAGTACACGCGAAAATTACTGCAGCAGGCAGAAATGACCGATGTGGCCATGGCCCCTGCCAGTGATATGTTCGAGATGGGCGTGCGGGTTCAGGTACTAAAACGCGGCACGATGTTCGCCATGCGCGGGCAGAAACTGTATGAGATCTACAGCCGTTTCAATTCCATCGATGACATCCCGGACGCAGAACGCGAAAAACTGGAAACCTCCACCTTCCAGATGCCGCTGGAAGCAGTCTGGCAGGAATGCCTGAAATTCTTCACCGCGCGCGATCCGCGGCAGATAGAACGCGCCGAAAAAGACCCGCATGCCAAAATGGCGCTGATTTTCCGCTGGTATCTGGGGCTCTCCTCCCGCTGGTCCAACATTGGCGAAAAAGGCCGTGAAATGGATTACCAGGTGTGGTGCGGCCCGGCTATGGGCGCTTTTAATGATTGGGTAAAAGGCAGCTACCTGGAGCAGGTGGAAAACCGGCACGCAGCGGATGCCAACCTGCAAATTCTTACCGGCGCGGCATACTTGCTGCGGTTGAGGTTCCTCGAACGGCAGGGGATGCAATTCCATCCATCACTGGCGGTGTACATCCCGCAGCAGCCGTTGATTTTTTAATGCTCACGGGTCTGCGGAGGGGGGTGATTAATCAGCAGCTGAATCGAGGATAGAAAGGCTAATATTCAGGCTTTCTATCCCAGGCAGTGGACAAACAGTCAGGACAAAACCGTCCACCACCCGCCATAGTACTGGAAACTCAGCCGGGAAATTCATCACCCTGACATCGAATTGCTGCCAACCCGCCGTGTGAACGGGACTTTCCTTCCAGGGTTGGCATTCCACCTGCCGCGTGTCGACCGACAGGCCGCGGCCGAGGGCTTTTAATACCGATTCCTTAGAGCTCCACAGCAGGCTGCCAGTCAGCGCCAAATCTTGCTGACCCGCCAGCCAATCTCGCTCATCGTCCGTAAAGTAATCAGACAGAAACGCCGCAGAGTGTTGGGCAATCTTCTCCAGATCACAACCGAAGACACTGCCCGCGTCCATTGAAAAACCAACCAACGCCGCCCCGGCCGTATGTGCCAGCGAGAGCGAGCCGCAGGGCTCACCTCGCTCGGCCGCCCGCGGTTTCCCGCTGACATCTCGCATGATCTGGATTGTGTTGGCCCGCGCTTCCGGCTGGCCGGTGGATCGCAAGATCACCTGCTTAGCCAGCCAGCGGCTGGCCAGCCACTCATCCCGCCTGTTCGGAATTTTAAAACGATTCCATTCCTGTAATTCTTCAGGGTTCAGGAAGACTTCCGGCTGTAATTTCTTGAACCGGTCAGTTGCGAGGTAATTCCAGAAACAAAGCTCGAGCATAACAACACCGGGTAGTGGAGGTTTTCTTCCACTACCCGGCAGGTTTCTCATTAATTCTTACCGACCAGAACCCGCATCGGCGCCAACAGCCCCGGGTCCGAAGTATATGGCAGCGGGGAAGTCTGGTAGTTCCGCAACTCCAGGTAGACCCGGCCTTTGCCGTCCACCACCCGCGCGTTGAAACGCAAGGCGCCGTCCGTGTGGATCGGGTGCACTTCCGCGAAGATGGGTTCGCCGTTGACCGGGCGGGGGTAGATCACCAGGCTGCCAACAGCCTGCGGCAGGGCCATCGTACCGGTCGCCGCGGCTTCCCACAACCCAGCGGTTTGGAAGCACAGTTCCACCAGCAGCGGGATGCTCAACTGTCCATCCGCCGCGGCGCGCTGCGCCCGTTCGGAAAGCTTGCCGAGAACAGTATCCCCGGACCGGCTGGCACAGTCGATCACCTGGAAGGATGGGCCGTGGAAATACAGGCGATAGATGTCGTCTGAACAGACTGTGGCTGTATCGGCCCAGGCTGGAATAGCTACGGCTTCTCCCGCTTCGATCGGCTTCTCAACCAGGTAGACCTTGCCGCTGAAGTGCAGCAGGTGATGGTTGCTGCCGTCATGGCGCGCGGTATCCGATTCCAGGGTGGCGTGCACAACCAGGTTGTCACCTTCCCTGACAGCCCGCGCTTTCCATTGGATGTGCCGCGGCTGATTCTTGTAGAATTTGAAAGGCGCCAGGAAGCGGATGTCCTCCAACCGCTCCACCGAGAACCCGCCCTTCCGGCCGGCCAGGGTGCTGGCGATGTGCCGCGCGGCCGTAGAAAATCCTTCGATCCCGATCACACCCGGCAAGACCGGGGTGCCGTTAATGGCATGGTCTTGCAGGAAAGCGTGTTTGGTCGGATCCAGCATGGTTTCCAGGTGCAAGATGCCCTGCGGGTCAAAATCTACCACATGCGAGAGCATGGCATGCTCGGGTGTGCCAGCCCGCAAGGCCGCGTCCGCCCGGGCAGTGTCTAGCCCATGCCCTTCAGCCACCAGCAGCATGCTGCCCAGGCTGCCCGCCACCACCACTTCGCCGCGTGTCCCGGCTTCCAGTTCCTTCCGCACATACGCGGCCGCGGCGGCCGGCTTCATCATAGTGATCCCGGCGCGTTCCATCAACATGGGGATACTGCCGCGGCTGGCCATGCCAACTTCGGCCCAGGCACCCCAATCAATGGAGACGGCCTGCATGTTCGGCTGGCTGGCGTTCAACCAGGCCGCGAGTTTGCTTAAGCCGTCATTGGCCGCGCTGTAATCTACCTGGCCGGCATTGCCAAAGCGGCCGGCCACCGAGGTAAAGAAGACCACCCGGGCAGGCAGACAGCCAGCTTTGCGCATTTCCGAGAAAAGATTAAAGAAGCCGTCCAGTTTCACATCCAGCACCTGGTGGAATTCTTCCATTGACTTGCTTTCCAGCTTGCGGCTTTTTTCTATACCAGCCGCGTGGATCAAGACATCCACCTTGCCGGCTTCCGCGGAGATTGCCCGTATGGTTTGCTCTACAGATGCAGAATCCTGCACATCACAGACGCGGGTTTCCACCCGGCCGCCGAGGCTGGCGACAGCCGCGATCAATTCGTGCAGGGCTTTCGCTTTCTCCAGGACGGCCAACTGCTGGTCGACCGCCACCGGTGTCGCTTTCTTGCCGGCATCGGTGATAGCCGCGGCAATATCTGCTTTCAGCCCTTCCCGATCCTTCACCAGTTTTTGCAGGCGCGGGTCACCGGCCGGCAGCAGCTGGCTGCGGCTGAGAAGGTAAAACGTGCCGCGGGTAGCCTGTGCCAGGTCCAGCACAACGGGCGGGATGATGCCGGCCGATCCCCCGGAGATGACAAACACCGCGCCAGGGTTCAAAGGCTGGGTTGCCGCGGGCGTTTCTTCTTCTATTACCACCGGGGTGTAACGCAGGTCACCCTCCCAGCATATTTCTACCGCGGAGGAGTCATGCAGTGTTTCATCCAGCAACCGCGCGGCGATCGCAGCAGCGCTGGCAGCGGATTCAAAGTCCACCACTTTGGCGAAGGTCAGCTTCCGCTCACGCGCCAGAGCCTTCACCAGGCCGTTCACCACACCGCCGAGCGGGTTGACTGTATTCGTAAAGCCCATCAAGCCACCCATGCGCGTGGCCGCCATCACAAATGCCTGTTCAGGCAATACTTTGGCCAGGTTGAAGAGAGTCTCCGCGCGCAGGTTGACGGCCGTTTTCCAGTCACTTAATTGCAGCGCCTCCCAGTCCGGGTCGGCATCCACTGCCGGCAGGAAATACATGCCCTGAATGGCGCCTTTTTCATTCCAGTCTGCGGCCTGGTTCACCGCGTCCGCAGCGCTCACCAGCAAAGTCTGGACGCCGCGAGCCTTCAGTTTCTTCGCCAGCGCGTCAGCCAGCTTTCCGGCATCTTTTACGATCAATACCCGGCTGTTTTCATTTAACTCCACACCGGTCGGCAGGCACAGGTCCAACTTTGGCCGCAACACCGGGCGGGGCACCCGGCGCAGGATGGCGGGATCCACCACTTCCTGATAGACCAGCGGTTTGATAACAGCAGGTACAGCGGCGGTTTCTATCTTCTGCTCACCAGAGGGTGCGGCCAGGTTTTCGACAACGAAGCCGATCACTTTGTTCAGTGTGTTGTAATCGGACAACCGCAAATCTTCACGACGCAGTATGCCGTAGTGGGTGCGGATGGATGCGAACAACTCAGCCTGTTTGACCGTGTCGATGCCCAGGTCGGCTTCCAGGTCCAGCTCCAGGTCCAGCATTTCTGGCGGGTAACCGGTCTTCTCGCTGACCACTGCCAGTACATGCTGCCGGATCTCAGCCGGCGCGCCGTCTGCGGTGCTCTGCGCGGCGGAGGGCGGGTTCTCGCTCAGCGGTTGAACAGGCGCGTCCGCTGGAACATCCGCAGCCTCGCTCGGGCTGGTGCCAATATTCAAGTTTTCGGACACGAACCCGATCACTTTATTCAAGGTATTGTATTCAGCCAGACGCAGGTCTTCCCGCCGCGGGATACCGAAATTCGTACGGATGGTGGCGAACAACTCGGCCTGCTTGACCGTATCAATGCCCAGGTCGGCTTCCAGGTCCAGCTCCAGATCCAGCATCTCCGATGGATAGCCGGTCTTTTCGCTGACCACTGCCAGCACATACTGGCGGATCTCATCAACACCAGCGGAGGATCGTATTCCAACTGCCGGAGTCGCTGCTGCTTTCACCACTTTATCAGGTGCCGCGGTTACTTTCGCGGCCGCAGTCACTTGCTGCGCCGCTTTCGGGTGGAGATTGCCCGGACGGCCAGCCCACAGCGTGGGTCCCTGGCCGTACTGCCAGCGGGACGCGGCCGGCACACGGCGCGGTTCTCCCTGGTTCTTGATCCGCAGGGTGCGCTCAGTCACTTCCAGGTCTGCCTGGTCATAACCGGAGACATCCGCCAGCCAGGGTTGGTAAACAGCCGGGTTGATCCGCTCCGGGCTGCCCTCGATCTTGCGGTAGAGGGTCATCGCGATCTGGGAACCAAAGCCGGCGCCGAGACGCAAGGCGTATTGCGGGTTATACACACCGCCGCGGGAGAGATTCAGGTCTCCCAGGTCGGGGTCGGGTTCAAAGCCTTCATGAATGTGCGCGATCGGCGGCACCTTGCCGGTCTGCAGAATTTTGACGGCAACGACATCTTCAATGCCAACACCCATGGAGTGGCCGGTGTAGCCTTTAGTATTCGCGACAATGACTTGATTCGCCTCTGCCCCAAAAGTCTGGCGCAGCGCGTGGATCTCAGCCGCCGCGCTGCCGCCGCGGGCGGGAGTGTATGTCTCGTGGGAGATAAATGCCAGGCGGGCTGCCATATCAGCGCGGGTATCATTGAAGCGGGCTTCCGCCACACCCACTACCCGTTCCATGATCGAAGAGACATGGTTGATATCCAGCCGCGTCCCGTGGAAGGCTGAATTGGCGGTTACGGTGGCCACCACTTCTGCGATGCCGCGCACGCCGCGCTCGCGCGCCGCGTCTTCACTTTCCAATACCAGCGCGGCCGCGCCCATCCCCATGATCATGCCGTTGCGCCGCCGGTCAAACGGCAGTGCGGCTACGCGCACATTACCTTCGGTCGTTGCCGCACCGCTGGCAAACATGCTCGTCCCGATCCATTTCACCAGGTTGGGGTTGGTCACGTCATCGCCGGCGATGATAATCACGCGCCGGCAGCGGCCGTTGCGAATCCAATCTTCCGCGATGGACACCGCGTGCGTGGTGGTGGCGCATGCCGCGTTGACATGCGTGTTGGGGCCTTTCGCGCCGATGTACTCAGCGAACTGGGAGTGACCCATCGAGAGCACGCGGAAAATGAACCTGCGGTCAAAACTGTAATTCAGCTGCTCAATCCGGCTGCGCAGATCGATCGCCCGCTGCTCCAAAGCCGAGACCACCTGCGGCGTACCAGCCTTGCTGAACTGGAAGATCAGCGTCTGCACTTCGTCCAGCTGCGCGGAAAGAACCTGGTATTCCGTATAAGCGTCAGTTTCCTGCGCCATGCGGTCCAAACCCGGGAAAGCCGCACAGAAGATCACCCCGGTCTCATCCTGCATGGCGGCTGGCAACTTCCAGCGGTCCGGCAGGAAGGTACCGCGGCTGGTGCTTTTATAGCTCATCACCAGTGGGATGCCGGCGTCCCGCATCGCTTCGATCCCGGCGGCGATGGCCAGCTGGGAGCTGATATCCAGCGACCCGACCCGTTCTTCCGGCACACCAAAATCACGCACCAGGTCAAAATCCCCGCGTTGGCCGGCCAGTTTGATGGTCTTTTCAACATCGGTTACTTCTTCCATCACCGCGCCGGCTTCGCTCTTGACCAGCCGGGTGACTTTCATGTCCAGCATGGATTTTCTCAAGTCGTCCGAGAAGGCTTCGATGCGCATCTCACCATTCAGGATGCTCTCAATATTCCGGTCATCGAAGACGCGGTTGTCCTTGCCGGGCAACCCCAGCCCGGCGCCGGTCACAACTACCGAGCCTGTCAGGGGCATCCGGCCGTCGGATGAGACTGCTTCCGCCGATGGTTGAGGGGCGACCGCCACAGGGGCAATGATCTCTTCAACTTTGCTGCCGACAGGCTGAACCGAGGTACCGCCAATCCCGCTGGCATACAGACCGCATAACGCCTCATTAAAGCTAGCCTTGCCGCCTTTGCGGGGATGGTTGGTGGCCAGCAGCGCCACTCCTGGTTTATCTTTCTGGTTATCCGCCGCCAGGGCATTCAGTACCCGCTTCGGGCCGACCTCAACAAAAGCCCGGCCGCCCAGGTCGTACAGGGTGCGCATGCTCTTCACAAACTGTACCGGGGAAGCCACCTGCGCGCCCAGGATCTGGATAATCTCCTCCCGCGCGGTGGGGTACACCTCGCCAGTCACATTGGCGATAATGGTGCGCTGCGGAGCATGAATATCCATGCGGCTGATCACTTTCATCAGCGGTTCGCTGGCCGGGGCAACAATTTTCGTATGGAAGGCATGCGAGACCGGGATCTTGACGGCCTGGAAGCCGGCGGCGGTGAATTTAGCCACCGCTTCATCCACAGCGGCAGTTTCGCCGCCGATCACCGACTGCATGGGGCTGTTGATATTGGCAATCACCACATACCCGGAAATACTCTGCAGAATCCCTTCCACTTTGGCCAGCGGCGCGGAGACGGCGGCCATGCAGCCGTTGTCTGCCATTTTCAATTTGGTCATCTCCTGGCCGCGGGCACTGACCACTTCCAGGGCCTGACCAAAGCTCATCACGCCGGCAGCCACCAGCGCGGCATACTCGCCCAGGCTGTGCCCGATCACCATGTCCGGCGTAAAGCCGTACTTTTCCATCACACGCAATAAAGCTACATTGGCCGTCAGCATGGCTGGTTGTGTGATGGCCGTATTCTTCAAATTCTTTTCGGCCTGCGCGATGGCAGCTTCGTCGCCATCCACGTAGATGAACGCGGTCAACGGTTGGCCCAGGATCGGCGTCATCACGGCATCCGCCTCATCAAAGGTCGCCTTGACGACCGGCTCGGTCTCGTACAGGTCCTTCAGCATATTCACGTACTGTGAGCCCTGGCCGGGGAACATAAAGACCACCTTGCCCGGGTCTCCGCTGCCGCGGTAGATACCCTGGCCCTGCAACGCCTGCCAGGCATTCTGAGCATCGGCATCCAGCGCCTGCAGCGCCTTTTCCGCGCGTTTCACCAGTTCCGCGGCATCGACATAGTCGATCGCGATCCGTTCCTGTTTTGCGACCTGCTGCGGATCCGGGCAGCGCGAGTTTGGTATCTGACCGGCTTTGATTTGACCGATCGCGGCGGATAAATCCTGCTTCAAAGCGTCGCGCGTGTCCGCGGATACGAAGAACAGCCCCTGGTACGGCAGCGGGTTTTTGCCGACAGTCTGTTGGTCCACGGGCTTTTGCGGCGCAGCCGACGCGGTTGGCTCGCTGGCTGGCTGCGGCATACTGGTAGCCGTACCGCCGGCCAGAGCCTCCGCCATGAACTGGATCACCTTCGTCAGGGTGTTGTAATCAGACAGGCGCAAGTCTTCACGGCGGGCGATGCCGTAATGCGTGCGGATGGCGGCAAAAAGCTCCGCCTGTTTGACGGTATCGACGCCCAGGTCGGCTTCCAGATCCAAGTCCAAATCCAGCATCTCGGGGGGATAACCTGTTTTTTCGCTCACCGCGCTTAAGACAAATTGGGTGATCTCGGCTAGATCAACCCCTGCTACAGCGGCCGTCTGTGTCAGTACCGGTGCAGACGCTGCGGGAGCGGCTGAGACGCTACTCGGCATCGATGGCACTTGGACTGAGCTGGATGCTGCCTGCGCGGGTTGGAATATCTGCGCATTCCGCTCCAGCATGCCCGGTCGGTATTCTTCCAGTACCACGTGGAAGTTGGTGCCGCCAAAGCCGAAAGAGCTCACCCCGGCCCGGCGCGCTTCGCCAGCATTCACCTCCCAGGGCTGCAAGGTTGTATTTACATAAAACGGCATCCCCGAGAAATCAATATTGGGGTTGGGCCGCTCAAAATTAACGGACGGCGGCAGGACTTTATGGTACAGCGCCAGGCTGGTCTTCAGTAAACCGACCGCCCCGGCAGCGGACTTCAAATGCCCGATGTTGGATTTCACGGATCCGAGCGCGACGGATCCGCGCCGCAATGAATGCGGTCCGAAAGCCGCGTTCAGGCTGCCGACCTCGGTGACATCGCCTACCTTGGTGGAGGTGCCGTGACCTTCGATCAGCCCCACACTGGCCGGGTTCAGTCCCGAATCCTTCCAGGCCCGTTCAATGGCGCGCTGCTGCCCGAGCGGGTTCGGCGCGGTAATGCCTTTGCCTTTCCCGTCCGATGAGCCGCCGATACCGCGAATCACCGCATAGATCTTGTCTCCGGCGGCTTCGGCGTCTTCCAATCTTTTCAACAACATCACCACGGCGCCTTCGCCCATCACAAAACCGTTCGCGCCGTCCGCGTAAGGGCGGGAGCCGTCAGCTGAAAGCGCGCCAATCTTGCAGAATTTCACATAAGACTCCGGCCCCATGCTGCGGTCAATACCGCCCGTCAGCACAGCGTCGAATTTTCGGTTTTCCAGGCCGTCGACCGCGGCTTGCAGCGCCGCCAGGGAGGAAGCGCAGGCCGCGTCCGTGACGAAGTTCGGGCCGCTGAAATTAAAGACATTGGCCACCCGGCCGGCGATGATATTGCTCAACTCACCCGGCATCGTATCTTCGGTGATGTCCGGCACAATCGCCCGAATACCGCTCAACATCCCATCCAACAGCGACTGCTGCGTCTCCAGCGGTAATTGCTGGAAATTGGGGACAGCTTGCAGGATCTCCAGGTATTCCGGTGCATGGATGCGCAAGGTGGAACGGTAATGACTCTCGCCCGCGTTTGAATTGCCGAAGATGACCGCCACCCGCTCCGGGTCCAGCGGCCGGTTGGGATACCCGTAGTCCACCAGGGCCTGGCTGCTGGCAGCGATCGCCCACTGCTGGGCAAAATCCATCATGGCCATCACCCGCGGCGGGATCGGTAAGCCAAGTTTGAGCGCGTCCAGCTGATAGCCCCGCACGTAAGCGCCAATTTTCGCATAAGTTTTATCCGGAGCCGCCGGGTCGGGATCATAATACTTGGCCACACTCCACCGGTCTTCCGGGACATCGGCGATAGAGTAACGCCGGTTAGCGATATTTTCCCAAAAAGCTGGCACGTTGAAAGCATCCGGTAGAATTGCACCTAACCCAACGATGGCGATTGCTTTGGTCTGCGTCATTTGATTTCTCCTTTGTATGACCGGGACGGATCGTCCACTTGTACCTGTCTCTTTCCCAGGTGAATTTTCCATTCAAGGACAGCGCGGGAATCGACTGTCTCTACCCTCAGAAACACCCACCACCCAGTGGAGTTACGAGCCCCTCGAAAAACAAGGCTGCTTGAAGGCAAGGACCAACAACAGCTGTAGTTCAGGATTTTTGACTGGTTGATACGGTTATGGGAGAAAACGAGGATTGGGTCCTCGTAGGAAAGAATGGTAAGATTCACACATGGAACCCCACTATTCAAACCTAGACCCGCAGGAAAGAAATAACCGCTTCCTGGCAGTGTTATCGGTGCTCATTGGAGCTGCCAGCCTGTGCGCCGGTCTGCTGCCGATTGCCGGGTTTATCACCGGGGCAATCGGGTTGTTTGCGGGTCTGCGCGGGCGGAGGTCGGAATCAAAAAGTCTGGCTACCCTGGGTGTGATACTCTCCGCCTTCGGGTTGACCCTCACATTAACTTACAGTATTTTTCTGTGGATCTCTAAAAGCGCGCAGTAAGCATTAATCCAGGTAGCCAAACATCATCCGTTTCACGATCAAGGCCTGGAAGAGCAGGAAGATCACGACCGCGGGAATGGAGATTAGGATGATGAAAGAACCCAGCATGTTCCAGGGCTGGGCATTACCGGACTGAACCATCGCGTAGACGGCCATCGACAGGGTGACATTGCTGGCCTTTTCCACGAACAACCAGCCAATCGCGAATTCCGAATATGCCAGCAGGAAAGATATCATCCCCGCCACAAAAATGGACGGGCTGGCCAACGGCAGCACGATCCTGATGAATGTCGCCCACGGTCCGGCGCCGTCCAGGTAGGCTGCCTCTTCGACCTCTTTCGATACCGCCAGGAATCCGGCTCTGAGGTTCCAGATACAGAACGGCAGCCCGAACACCGCGTACACCAGAACCAAAGCCAGCAAGGTTGTGCGCAGATGCAGCGCGGACATTAAGACATACAGCGGGATCACGAAGGCGATCGGCGGCAGGATGGCCGTCAGCAAGACCACCGTCATCCCCAGCTTCTTCCCCGGGAAGCGAAAACGCGCCATGGCGTAAGCCAGCATCATGCCGAAAATGATCGCCAGCAGAGCCGCTGAGATTGAAACCAGTAAACTGTTGATCAACAGCCTGGAAAACACCACGGATTGATATGGGCTTTCCAGTACTTTTAATAATCCCGTCAAAGACCAGGTCTGCGGAAACAGTCTGAAGCTGGTAGCCCGGCTGTGTAATGAGCCGTCCAGTGCCAGCCTGAGAATTCCCCAGATGGGTAGTACCACGAAAAGACCGATGACCAGCAGCACCAGTTGCAGCGCGACCTGGTTCAACTTAGTTTTCAACCGCATGCGTCCCCCCATTGATATCTTTCTCCAACTGGATGAAGAAGAGCACAAAGATCAACAAGATCACCAGGGTGATCATATTCACCGCGGCGGATATTGAAAACTGCCCGTGGATAAAATAGCCGGTAGTATTGAAGAAATTGTAAGACAATGTCGCGAGCGTCCCGGAGAATTGATAAAACGCCTGAAACAGGTAGAACTGATTAAAGGTAAAGATGGCGCGCAGGATCATGGCCGGCAGAACCAGCGGAGCCAATAACGGCAAGACAACATGGCGCAGCCGCTGCCAGCCGCCGGCACCGTCGATGCTCGCGGCGTCCATCACTTCGGCGGGGATGAATTTCAACCCCGCGGAAGCTGCCAGCATGATGAATGGGAAGCCGTACCACAGACCCGCGATCAGCAGGATGACCAGGGTTTTCTCCGGCGTGTTTTGCCAGTCCGCCAGAAAAGCAAAGGGGAAGCTGCTGCCGTACTTCGCGACACCCAGTGCCAGCCAGCCGGTCTCTGGCAGAAAAACATTGCGCCACATCAACGCGCCGATCATTTCGGGGATCGCCCAGGGTAGGATAAACAGCGCCTGCCAGAAAGATCGAAACCTGGCGCGCTTCTGCCAGAGCAGCAAGGCCGCGCTGACGCCCAGGGTGGTTTGCAACAGTACCGAGAGCAATGTCCAGATCAGGTTATATGAGAACACACCGGTCTGCTCCAAATACTGGATGAGCGGTATGAAATTAGAAAATCCCAGGTAGTGCAGCAGATTGGATGTGTACGGAAACTCTTGCAGGCTGACCGGCTGATTGCCGCTGATCCCACCCGCCAGAACGCGGGATATTCCGCCCTGCATGGCCTCGCGCAGAGAATTACTATTAGAATCTGTCAGTGAGACACCGAATTGATAAAACAGGGGAACAAGGGTGAACAGGGTGAAGAATATCAACCCGGGGATCAACCAGGGCAAAACCTTACGGAACTCATATTTTGCTGGTTTTGCGGTTTCTTCGCTGCGGTGTTTCCATCTCGTAAACAACCCTCGCAGCGGTGTACCCACCAGCAAGTCCAACCCTTCCGCCGCGGCCAGGCAGATCGGCGCGGTGAGCAGGATGGTGTATTGCGGCCATTTGGTCGGCCAGAAAAGCAAAAACACAATGCCGATCATCAACCAGAGGACGAAGACCCGGTATTTCTTCCACAGGCGGACCAGCCCGAAGAGCGCCAACAAAGTGATGAGCGGATCCAGCGCGAAGATGAAAGCGTCCGATTCCCAGATCTTCGGTGAGAAGAATAACCAGTTGATCGGCTGCCAGACCGGGTAATTGGCAGATTGTACTTCGGCCGCCCCAGTGGAATAGCGTACATGATAAAAGACTGAATCCAGCAAGCGCGGAATGGGGTCTTTCCACAGGTAGGGGAAAGTGATGAAGAAAACCAGCAGCGCGGATAGGACCCACAATGCAGGCAGCCACTTCGCTCCACGTGCCGGTTTTTCCTGGCGCGGTAACAGCAGCCAATCCAGGAAGACCGCGGCACCAACGATGGCGTACATGTACTTGCTCGCGGCGGTCAGCCCCAGGAAGACTGCTGAAAGGATCAACCAGGTGGTTTGCCGGCGCCGGCTGACTTTCTCTTTGCGCCAGAGCAGGTAAAACAGGACGACCATGAAGCTGGTGAACGCGGGCACGCTCTCCAGCATGACCTCGGAGGTGTATTTCACATTGAATGAGTGGACTGCCTGCAGTAAGCCGCCGATTGGGTTCAGGACGGAGATGGCGGCAGTCGACGCGACCCCAAAAGCCGCGTTGAGCATCCGGGCATTTTTTACCAACGGGCGGGGCAGAAAAACATTCGGCCCGGCTGTGGTCGGGCTGTCCTGCACCAGCGGATAATCTTTTTCCGGCAGCAGGCTCAGGCCCAGCAAGATCTTGCTCAGCTGCGGATGTTCCGGGCGGTAATTCGTTTCCAGAAAACCGGCGAAATCCCGGGTTTTGATGAGGGTGGAGAATTGCTGCGCTGCGCGCAAATAATCATCCTCGTCATAATCAATGCCGAGGGTGTTCACGGCTTTCCAACGCAGAAAGCCGCTGAGACCGACTACCAGCAGCATTAATACTATTTGTACAGCCAGCTTACGATATCGCATGAGTTTGCTTCTTTTCTTAATCCAATTGCATGATCAATATCTGGTATGGGCCTAATTGGATCGGATTCGCGGTGGCGAGTGTGCCGTCTGCTTGTAAGGTGACCTGCCCGGGAGCGCCGTCCCCGTAGATGGATGTTACCGCATAATCACCCGATTTTAATCCGTCTCCGCTGTAAGTCAACGAGAAATCGCCCGCTGGCTGACCGGAGAGGTTGATCAAGACAAGAATCACGTTCTTACCCTGAACGCGCGCGGCCGCGTAGATGTTTCTATTCTGGCTTTCCAGCGGTTCGATACTCCCGCGAGCAAGAGCCGGATATTCACTGCGCGCCCGGATCAGGAATTGGTAGAAGCGCAGGAGTGAATTATTATCCTGCAACTCAGCGGAGACATTCACGGCCGGATCGGTACTTTGCGGAGACCGCCAGGCTTCACCGCTGGTGAAACCGCCGCCCTGTTTCGCGGACCACTGCATCGGCAGGCGGATGTCCTCGTCCGGTTTTACCCCCTGCAGGCCGATCTCTTCGCCGTAATAGATGAACGGCGTGCCAGGCGAGGTCAGCAGGATGGCCGCGGCGATCTTGGCCTCCGCGACATTCCCGTCCAGAACGCTCATCACCCGGTTCTGATCATGGTTGGTTAAAAAGGTACCGAACTGCCAGTTCGGCGCGTCCTGCTGAATGAACGACAGGCCGCTGTTAATGCTTGAATTCGACTCGCCTTTCACGCTGCTCATGACCGCGCTGGCATATTCAAAATTGAAGATCATATCCATTTCGCCGTCAGCGTACTGGCTGGTCTGCCGGCTGCTGCTGCCGGCCACCTCACCGACCACAAACGCGTCCGGCTTAATACCTTTATAAAATTGATAATACTCTTTAAACCAGGCGTGCGTTTCCGGCGTATTTTCCAGCTTGTCGCCGTCTTCTATCAGGTGCTTCGCGGCATCCACGCGGAAGCCGTCCACCCCGACGTCGTTCAACCAGTAGGCGCTGATTTTCTGCATCTGGGTCGTGACCGCCGGGTTGCGATAATTCAAGTCCGGCATACAGTCGCAGAAGTAGCCGTAGTAATACTGTTCTCTGCCATCCACCTGCCGGGGATACCACATGCGGCCGTGTGAGCTGTCTGACCAGACATACCAGGGGTAATAAGGCGAGTCGGCGCCCCTGGCGGCTGATATGAAAAATGGGTTCTGAGATGAAGTGTGGTTGATCACCAGATCAATGATGACGCGCATACCTCGCTTGTGAGCTTCGTCCAGCAGCCGTTTGAAATCCGCCAGCGTGCCGTATTCCGGGTTGATGGCATAGTAGTTGATGACATCATAACCGTGGTACGAGGGGGAAGGATGGATCGGCATCAGCCAGATCGCGGTGACGCCCAGGTCATCATTCGTTTCCGGGTTGCCATCATTCAGGTAATCCAACTTTTCGATCAACCCGTTGATGTCACCGATCCCATCCCCATTGCTGTCATAGAAGCTGCGTAAAAATACCTCATAGAAGACCGCGTCCTGCCACCAGGAGGCTGAGCCAGTAGACCCGGCTTTAGAACCGCGGGAAGAAGTATTTAAATTGCAGGCAGTCAGCGCGAGCAAGAGTATCAGCGATAGTAGTCTGGTTTTCATAAAAGAAAGGCGACCTTGCGGCCGCCATTTTGAATCGAGTTAACCTTTGACGCCGCCAGCTGTCAACCCGCTGACGATCTGCTTTTGCAGCGCGACGAACACCAGCGCTACTGGCAGCGCCACGATGATGGCCATCGCCGCGAAACGGTTCCAGGGGATGGCATTGGCGTACTGGCCGGTCATGTTATATAGCGTCATCGCCAGCGTGTAATCCTTTGGCTGCGTCAGGAACAGCCACGGTAGGACAAACTCCTGCCAGTGCCCGATAAAACCGATGAAAAAGGTGACGGCCAGCTGCGGTAATGCCAGCGGGATGACGATCTGGAAGAAGGTCTGGTTGGCATCCGCGCCGTCAATATAAGCAGCTTCTTCCAGCTCCTTCGGGATCGTATCCAGGTACCCTTTCAGGTTCCACACCGCGAAAGGCAGGGCAGTGGAGATCATGGCGATACCCACCCCCAGCAGCGAATCGCGCAGGTTAAAGAGTACCCGCCCGGTGTTGATCGGGTCGCATTTCACGAATGGGTAAAACGCGGTAATGCCGCTGGTACAGATCTTCACTTGCAGGCTGTTCATCAGCAGGAAAAGCGGGGTGGATAAACCGACCGCCGGCATCAAAAGCGGTATGAAAACCAGGACCATCAATACCGTCCGCAGTTTAAACTTGAAGCGTGAAAAAGCATACGCCGCAGAGACGGCGATCAGCAAAGCCACCAGGCCAACCGAAATGGAGAGGAAAAAGCTGTTCCGCAGCAGCTCCACAAAAGTGATCGGATTCGCGGTCGGGCGATCCAGCACCTGTTGAAACGCGACAAATGAGATCTCCTTCGGGAAGAGTTCCAGAGATGACGGGCGGGTAGTCTTGGAACTAAGCGACAGGGTGACGATATACATGATCGGGAACATCACTTCCGCGACGATCACCAGGCAGAGCAATTGGATCAGCAACTGCCGCCATAACGGCAAACGCTCTGAAGTGTTGGAGCTATTGGCTGTATCCTGCGTCAAGAAGCGAACCAGGAAATTCTTTTTCTTCGAGGATTTCATGGTAATCTCCTAAATGTAACTTTCTGTTGCCTTAGTCACTTTATTCGTGATCAGGAAGATCACCAGGGCAACGACGAAGATGATGACAGCGAAAGCGCCTGCGGCGCCGTATAAGCGCAGGTTTCTAACCAGGTCGTAGGCAAAGGTCACCAGTAATTCCGTCATCCGGTTCGGGCCGCCGCCGGAGAGGAAATAAACGAAATTGAACAAGTTAAATGACAGCGTGAAGCCGTACACCGCAGCCGGGATCATGGCTGGCTGCAACAAAGGTACGGTGATGTTCCAGAATTGCTTGGATTTGGTGGCACCATCGATGGCCGCCGCTTCGTACAACTCCTTGGGGATGCTCTGCAGCGCTCCGGTGGCAACCAGCACCATAAACGGCCATCCCAGCCAGAAATTCGCGATCATCATAGCGTAATAAGCGTCTGGTAAGCCGCCGGTCGGCAGCAGCCATTTGATGGGCGGGGTAATATCCAACAGCCAGCGGGTGTGGATGGGATTACCCCCAAATAAGGTGGATACAGCTGTCAACAAACGGTTGAACGCGCCGTATCGCTCATCGTAAATGTTCCGCCACACTGTGCCGATGACGATGGGTGGAATGACCACCGGCATAACGTAGATGGCGCGATAGATGCGCTTGAACCAGATCCCTTTGACATTCATCAGGTTGGCGATGAGCACCCCGGCCGGGACATGCAGCATCACATTGGTGATAGCCCACCAGAAGTTATAGGTAAGCACCCGGACGAAATTAAAGTTTTGCACCGGCAGCCCGCCGGTAATGATGTCGATATAGTTCTTGAAACCGATCCAGCTTAACTTGGGCGAGTGCAATTGCAGCATCAAGTCTTTGGTGGAAAAATCGGAAAACGAAATAATAACTTGAAAGATCAGCGGGTAAAAAGTAATGATTCCGAGAACAACAAACGCGGGTAACAGGTACAGATAAGGCAAGAACGAGCGGAAGACCTTATCTTTCTTGATGCTTGAAGTGGCAATTGCTGTCATGGCGGCCTTATCCTTTATGTGAAGAATAAGAAAATGGGAAGGTGCTGACGCACCTTCCCATTTTAACTCTGAATTACTTGTTGGCGTTAGCCGTGGCGGTAGCTACCCACTCGGCGGGGGTAACTTTACCCTGGAAGACATCATCCGTGCCGCAGAAGTTTGACCAGTACAGGCCAAGCTGAGGAACCTGGGGGCGGATGGTGGAGCCGACATTGAAGGCATCCACGAGGGACTTCATCAGAGGATCAGAGATCTCGATGTCGGTGCGGACAGGAACGTGACCGGCTTCGGTCATCATAACGGTCTGGGAGGCCTTGTTGGTCAAGTACAGAGCGACCTCAAGAGCGGCTTCCTTGTTCTGGCTGTTGGGGTTGAAGTAGAAACCATCCACGCCGAGGAACGGGGTCGCGGGGCCAGCGGGGCCGGCCGGCAACGGAGCTACACCCAGTTTGTCACCGAGAGCGGCTTTGTAATCGCCCATCGCCCAGTTACCATTGGTGATGGCGACGACGGAACCTTCCTGGAAGGGAGCCAGGCCATCGCTGTCGTTTTTCGGCCAGGCGTTGGCAAGGGAGATCTGATACAGGTTGGTCAGGTAGGTCATGGCATCGACGACGCCAGTACCCTGGTCAGCAACAACTTTCCAGTTCTCGTCGAAGATTTTGCCGCCGAAGGCGCCAAAGAAACCGTAGTGGTGGTAGCAGCCGTAGCTGATGGAGACGGGGGTTCCACCCTGCATGAGGGCGAGCAGTTCGTCAGTGGTAGCGGGCGGGGTGGGGAGGAGATCCTTGTTGTACCAGAAAGCGAGGGCTTTCATGGTCTCAGGAATACCATACAGCTTGCCATCCAGGCTCATACCGTCGATTGCCAGCTGATTTACGCCTTCGAGTTTACCGGCAGCGATATCAGTGATGTCGGCCAGGAAACCACCGCGGACATCATCACCAAGGCTGTCGTTCGGGGCGATGAACATATCTGGGCCGGCGCCAGCGCCGACATCGGTGCGATACTTGTTGAAGATGTCATTGAACGGAACCTGCAGGACATTGATCTTGATGTTCGGCAGATCAATGGCGGCCTGGGCCAGGTTCTTGGTCAGGGCGACTTCCTCAGCGGAGCCGGTGCCGTAGGCGTGCCAGAAGGTCACTTCCACGGGGGCAGCAGCAGGAACTTCAGCAGCCGGAGCGGCAGCCGGGGCGCAGGCAGCCAACAGCATGGTTGCCATGACCAGTAATGCAACTAACTTCCAAATCGATTTCATTTCTTCCTCCAGATATAGTTTTGAACGATCTTTCACAAAACACGATACGTAGTACTGAGTAGACTTAGTTTGACCACCTCCTCCTTCCTAGATATATTATACAGATTCCCGTTCAATTACTTGCAGTGGGAGTTCGATATGTTGAATGGTTTGTGACGGGTTCTCCAGGCGCGAAACAAGGATTTTCGCGGCGATCCGGCCGGATTCGTCGAGTGGCTGATGGATCGTGGTCAGACCAAAGAAGGCCGCCATGTCAATATCATCAAACCCGACCACGGCCACATCCTGCGGCACGCGTAAACCCAACACCCGCGCTTCACGCAAGATCGCAATCGCCTGCAAATCCGTTGCCGCGAAAATAGCCAGCGGCAGCTGATCCCGGGATAGCCCGCGCAGAATACTGCCCGGCTCCATATCATATTCGTGTACCAGACTCTCATCCACTTCCAGCTTCGCCTCGCGCATGGCTTCTCTGTATCCAGCCAGGCGGCGAATGATCGGGTTGATGCCAAAGATCGGGGTGGACCGACCGCCAATGAACGCGATCCGCCGATAACCTTTATCAATCAGGTAACGGGTTGCCAGTTTGCCGCCCACCACATCATTGATCTCAATGGTAGAAAAGTAAGGATCATTAAACTCAATGATGACAGATTCAAGGCGGTTTTCCCGCAGCCGGCGGGAGGTAGTATCATCCAACTCTTGCGAGACAATGATCAACCCATCCACCGTCCGGCGGCTCGGGAGGGTTTGCAGGTAAGTTTGCTCCTGGCCTTTTGTATCGACCGGAAAGATCACCATTTCCAGGTTGTGCTGCGACAAGACCCCCGCAATGCCGCGCAGGCGCTGGGTAAAAGATGGTTCTGTGAAAAAGGGGATCAAGACGCCAATCCGCCGCGGGGTGTGCGATTGCTTGGCCTTTTCGGTCGCCGCGCCAACATAGGATAATTTGTCCATGGCCTGAATGACCCTGGTACGCGTCTCCGGGTTGACCCGCTGCGGATAATTTATGGTGCGTGAAACAGTCGCGATGGATACCCCCGCTTCTCTGGCTACATCATAAATTGTAGGTGTATTTTTTATCATCTCAACTTTATGAAGAAACCGCGGCTGATGTAAGTACTTTTATGTAACCGCTTACATATTACCGCACAACTTCTTACAGCGCAAGGGGTATTCTCGGATTTGTATCTACAACTTTGAAAAATAACAAAAAACAGCCGGCATGTTGCCGGCTGTTTTGCACTCTAGTTATCCGTTACTTCTTTTGTTCGATTTTGGCCCAGCCATCCCGCAGTGATACGGTCTGGTTGAACACCAGCTTTTGGGCAGTGGAAACCAGGTCCGCGCAGAAGAAGCCTTTGCGCTCGAACTGATACGTATCTCCCGGTTTGGCTTCCGCCAGGCTCGCTTCCACCTTGCAGCCGGTGAGGACCTTCAGCGCGTCCGGGTTCAGGTAATCCATAAAACTCTTTCCCTCATCCACCTTATTCGGGTTGGCTTCGGTGAACAGGCGGTCATAGAACCGCACTTCCGCGTCCAGCGCGTGTTTGACCGAGACCCAGTGAATGGTGCCCTGCACCTTGCGTCCGTCTGGCGCGTATCCGCCGCGGGTTTCCGGATCGTATGTGCAGTGAATCTCTGTCACTGCCCCGCTGACCGGATCTTTTACATAATCCGTGCAGCGGATGATATATCCGTAGCGTAAGCGGACTTCCCTATCAGGCGCCAGCCGGAAATATTTGGGCGGCGGTTCCTCGCGGAAGTCATCCGCGTCGATGTAAATTTCCCGCGCGAAGGGCAGCATCCGGCTGCCGGCACTCGGATCTTCCGGGTTGTTGATGGCTTCCATTTCTTCCACTTTGCCTTCAGGGAAATTCGTGATGATCACCTTGATCGGGTCGATCACCGCGAGGACGCGTCTAGCAGAGAGATTTAGTTCGTCACGGACGAGGTGCTCCAGCAGCTCGATCTCGATCAGGTTATCCTTCTTGGCAACCCCGACCGCGTCAATGAAGCGGCGCACGGCACGGGCCGGGAAACCCCGCCGGCGCATACCACACAGGGTCGGCATGCGCGGGTCGTCCCAGCCGGCAACAGAGCCGCTGTCCACCAGCTGCTTCAGGAAGCGCTTGCTCAGGATGGTGTAGGTCATGTTCAAGCGGGCAAATTCGATCTGGCGGGTCTTGAAGAGACCCAGTTCTTCCAGGAACCATTCATACAACGGACGGTGGTCTTCGTAAGCCAGGTCGCACAGGCTGTGCGTGACGCCTTCCACCGAATCGGACTGGCCGTGGGCGAAATCATACATCGGGTAGATCGGCCATTCACTGCCGGTGCGATGATGCGGCGTCTTCAAAATGCGGTACATGGTTGGGTCACGCATATTGATATTGCTGGAGGCCATATCGATCTTGGCGCGCAACACCCGCGTCCCTTCATCAAATTCGCCGGCGCGCATCCGCCGGAAGAGATCCAGATTCTCTTCAATCGACCGGTTGCGGAAGGGGCTCTCACGGCCCGGTTCTGTCAATGTGCCGCGGTACTCCCGGATCTGGTCAGCGGACAGGTCATCCACATAGGCTTTGCCTTTCGCGATCAGCTGCAATGCCATCTGGTACAACTGCTCAAAATAATCTGAAGCGTAGAGCGGACCCTGTTCGCCCCAGCGGAAACCCAACCATTGGATATCTTCCTGGATCGCGTCCACGAACTCCACATCTTCTTTGACCGGGTTCGTGTCGTCGTAACGCAGGTTGCAGACCCCGCCGAAAGCTTCGGCCATTCCAAAGTCGATGCACAGCGCTTTCGCGTGCCCGATGTGGAGATAGCCATTCGGTTCGGGGGGAAAACGAGTCTGCACGTAGGTAAATCTGCCGCTGCGCAGGTCTTCTTCGATCGCCTCGCGAATGAAATTGGTACTTTCGATGGTTGGTTCTACGGCCATGATGCAACTCCTTCTTCAGAATGAGCAAGCGCCCTGATCGATATTCAGGGCGCTTGTTCCACAGGCTGAGGGCAAAGGATTCGAACCTCTATTGACAGATCCAGAGTCTGCAGTCCTACCATTGGACGAGCCCCCAGTGCAATCAGCGAAACCTATTTTACCCGAGGAACCGCATTTCATGCAAGGGTCAGACGGGTGAACCCCGCGGGTAGTCACATGAAAGATGGTTTTAAATATTGATGGCTCACGAGGTTACATACTGATTTGTCTATCCAACTTCCGTAAATTATAATTAGGTCATCAGATAACCAATACAAGATCAAGGAGAAATCATTATGCTCGTCGGCGAACGCATGACCAAACACGTATTAACGATCACACAGGATGTACCTGTTTCAGACGCACTCGTATTGATGCATAAAGAGAAGATCCGCCGCCTGCCGGTAGTGGATAAGCGCAACCACCTGATCGGCATCGTGTCTGAAAGCGACCTGCAGAACGCGCATCCCTCCGAAGCGACCACCTTGAGTGTCTGGGAGATCGCCTCCCTGCTGAATAAGATCACCGTGGAAAGGGTCATGACCCGCAAGGTAGTGACCGTGACCGAAGATACCCCGATCGAAGAAGCCGCCCGCATCATGGCAGATATGAAGATCGGCGGGCTGCCGGTCATGAAAGGCGATAAACTCGTTGGCATCATCACCGAAACCAATCTCTTCCGCATCTTCCTGGAGTTGCTGGGAGCCCGCAGCGAAGGAACTCGCGTTTCGATGATCGTGCGGGACGAGGTGGGTGGATTTGCCAAAATCACCTCAGCGGTGCGGGATTGCGGCGGCAATATCATCGCTTTCGTCAGTGCCGCGGGAGACGCGGTCGGCTACGGTCAGATCACCATGAAGGTATCAGGCGTCGATAAGGCCTTGCTGAAAAAAGCCTTACTGCCGCTGGTTGATAAGATCGTCGATATCCGCTAATCAGGTAAAACCCGATAAGCCGCCGCCTGGCGGCTTTTTCGTTAAATTTACAACTATTATGCTACAATCATATTCAATACTATGAATATGTTCACGGCGAATATGAAGGGAAATACTGCGGCGCAATTGTTAAAACTTCTCGCAAGCAGCACCCGGCTTTCTATCCTGGAAGAACTCAGTGATGGTGAACAATGTGTCTGTCACCTCGAAGCACACCTCGGTCTGCGGCAGGCGAAAATCTCGCAAGATCTGAGCATATTACGCCAGGCGGGCCTGGTGATAGACCGCCGCGATGGGTGGAATGTATTTTATTCACTGTCGGATCAGCGTCTGCTAGACCTGATCAAACTCGCGCGCAACCTGAGCGGAAGTGGAAAAACAACCATCCACAGTTCTGAGGTAGACTGCCCATGCCCTCACTGTGCAAAACAAACAACACAAGGAGAAGAAAAATGACACAGATCAAAATCCTCGGCAGCGGATGTGCCAATTGCAAGCGTCTGGAAGCAGTCACCCGGAAAGTCGTTGAAGAGCTGGGTGTTCAGGCAGAGATTGAAAAGGTCACTGAGTATCCTGAGATCATGAAGTGGAATATTCTCTCCACCCCCGGCCTGGTGATCGACAGCAAGGTTGTGTCTAGCGGCCGCATACCATCAGAGCAGGAGATCGCTGCCTGGCTGACTGCCAAATAAACCTGCCGGAAGCGCGCCATCCATGAAAATCAAACTTTCATCGCTCCGGCTCTGGTTAGGGATGGCATTCGCCATCCTGCTCTGGGGCCTGGCTTACAGCACATTGCAGCCATTATCCAGTTGGTTGGTTTACACCGCTCTGAGAATGCCAGAAGATTCCAGTCTGGCGGAATCACTGGCCTTTTTTCTGTACGATGTGCCAAAGATCCTGCTGCTGCTAACTGGCATGATATTTTTGATATCCGTGCTGCGCACCTTCTTCACGCCGGAACGCGCTCGGGCTGTGCTGGGAGGGAAACGTCAGGGCCTCGGGAATATCCTCGCAGCGCTGCTGGGCGTCGTCACCCCCTTTTGTTCCTGCTCCGCCGTGCCACTCTTCATTGGTTTTGTGGAGAGCGGTATTCCGCTCGGGGTTACCTTTTCATTCCTGCTCGCGGCTCCGACCATCAACGAAGTTGCCATCGTTCTGCTGTTGGGTCTCTTTGGTTGGAAAACCAGCCTGATCTACATCGGCTCTGGTTTGTTGATCGCCATCTTCGCCGGCATGCTCATCGGGCGATTAAAATTGGAACGGTTTGTGGAAGATTTCGTCTGGCAGGTCCAGCTTTCTCAACCTGCTGAAGATGAACAACTGACCTGGGAAATGCGCTTTCAGCGCGCGCTGGATTCTGTCCGTGACATCCTGAGGAAGGTCTGGCTATTTGTGATTCTGGGTATTGCCATCGGTGCGCTCATTCACGGCTTCGTCCCCGCGGAAGCACTGGCACAGGTGATGGGTAAAAATGCCTGGTGGTCGGTACCGGCAGCGGTACTCATCGGAATCCCGCTTTATTCCAATGCCGCTGGCGTCATCCCGATCGTGAGCGCACTGATGGAAAAAGGCGCCTCCCTGGGAACAGCGCTGGCTTTCATGATGGCTGTCGTCGGCCTCAGCCTGCCAGAAATGATCATCCTGCGGCGGGTGCTGAAACCACAGCTGCTGGCGATCTTCATCGGGACGGTAGCAACCGCCATCATTCTGATCGGTTACCTCTTCAATCTCCTGCCTTTAGCCTGATCGTCATCCATCAATAGAATAAACAGACGGCGGCTATCTAGCAAACTTATTGCGGCTGCCCGTTGTTAATCATCCATTGGCAGGTGTGAAAAACTTGCGCTTCAACCAGAACGCGACATTCACCAACCCGATCATCACCGGAACTTCCACCAGCGGACCAACCACCGCGGTAAAAGCCTGCCCTGACCCCAACCCGAATACCGCCACAGCTACCGCGATGGCCAGCTCAAAATTATTACTGGCCGCGGTAAATGAAAGGGTGATGGTCTGGCGGTAATTCGCGCCGATGGCTTTACCCATAAAGAAGCTGACCAGGAACATCACGACGAAGTAGATCAGCAGTGGGATGGCTATGCGGACCACATCCAGCGGGATCGAAACGATCAGATTCCCTTTGAGGGAGAACATCACCAGGATTGTGAAAAGTAGCGCCAGTAAGGTGATAGGGCTGATGCGCGGAATGAACTTGTGATAATACCATTCTCTGCCCTTCAGGCGTGTGAGCACCTGGTTGGTGATAAAACCGGCAATGAATGGGATACCCAGATAGATAAAGACCGATCGCGCGATCTCGCCAATTGTGATATGTACCACGGTGCCCGAAAGGCCGAACCAGGTGGGCAATAAGGTAATAAAGAAATAAGCGTAAACACTGTAGAACAACACCTGGAAGATGCTATTGAAAGCCACCAATCCGGCGGCGTAATCGGTATCTCCCTGGGCTAGTTCATTCCAGACAATGACCATGGCAATGCAGCGCGCCAGGCCGATCAGGATCAAACCTGCCATATACTCCGGGTATCCTCGCAGAAAAACAATGGCCAGCAGGAACATTAAAACCGGGCCGATCAGCCAGTTCTGTACCAGGGAAAGTCCCAGCACTTTCCAATTACGGAAGACCTTGCCCAGCTCGTTATAGTGGACCTTCGCCAGCGGCGGGTACATCATCAGGATCAGACCTATCGCGATCGGGATGTTGGTAGTGCCTGCCGAAACTACCCGGTTGAAACCTTCCACTGCGGCAGGTGCCAGGTATCCCAACAAGACCCCAACCGCCATTGCCAGAAAGATCCAAAGTGTCAGGTACCTGTCTAGGAAGGATAGTTTCCTGGAAACACTGCTCGTTGTCATGGACTACCTCACTTTTTTATTTTCTGATGAATAATCAACCTGCATTTGATCGGTAATTTGATATTCTTGGTTATTATAAATATATTTTTAAATCTACCATACAGCAGCCTGGCGTAATAATCCCCAACCTGACCGGGGCGAGAGAGATGCAGTTATTAAAACGAAAAGCCCCAGGTTTCTACTACCAGGGACTTTCTTTTTGTCGGGGCGGGGGGATTTGAACCCCCGGTCTCACGGTCCCGAACCGTGTGCTCTAGCCGGACTGAGCCACACCCCGAACGAGCGGTATTATACCATGCAGCGGGGCTGGCGCAAGGCTGGCCTGCCAGCAATAAGGTAAAATACCCCTATGGATGACAGATATTCGCGCCGCGGCTTCTTCCGTCTGCTAACCGGTATGGGGTTGGCTGCCGGAGCATCCCTAATGACGCGCCAGACAGCCCGGGCTGCCTCCCCCTCCTCTGGGGCGCTAGCCCAGCCCACGCCGACCATCGAGCCGGCCGCCATACCATCCATCCCGGCGGATGAGCAAGTTTTCCTGGCCAGCCATGAATTGAAACTGGGAGACACCTCCCGCCCCGTCGTCATGATGTCCTATGACGACGTGCTGGACCCTGTTCGCCTGACACATTTACTGGACGTCTACCGTGAGCACAGCGTCCACTGCACATTCTTCATCATCGGGGTGGACCTTGCCACCAGCGCGGAGATCCTCCCCCGGATCATTGCTGAAGGCCATGACCTGGGCTGCCACGGCTGGGTGCATGACAGCGCGTTTACCACCTTATCCGATGACAGCATCCACCATCAGTTTGGCCGGTATTTCACCCAGGTGGAAAAATACCTGCCCGGCTACCGGGTACGGTACTTCCGCGCGCCGTTTGGCGACCGCAACCAGCATGTGCGCGACCTGGCAGCGATGTGGGGCATGCGGCATGTCCTGTGGTCGCTTGAATCTGGCGGGCTTGATCTGCTCACCGAACATTATGTGGTGGACCGGGCCCAGAACGGCGACATCGTGCTCAGTCACGCCCACCGCCCATTCGATGTATCCGAAGCCAATGTCATCGTGCGCGAACTGGTGCGGAAAGGTTTTCAACTGGAAAACCTGACCAGCGGCATGTCCCCGGCAGACCGCTGGCCGCAGCCCTAACAGAGAAGGAACAATGAAACTCACCTCCCGCATCGTCATCTCCATCTTTCTGGCGCAGTTGATCCTGACCGGCTGCGCGGTTTTTGCTCCCGCGCCGACGGCCACCCCGCTGCTAACGGCTACCTTTACGCCCGTCCCGCCCACCGCGACTGCGACCGCCACCGTGACACCTTCCCCCACGCCGATCCGCACCCCGCCGGCGCTGCCCGGTACTTTTCAGAGCAGCGTCTTAAATCCGCTGGATACACCGCATACCTACATCAACGACACCTGCCAGTACTTAAAAGACCGCTGGGATCCCAACAAAAGCGCCCCGGGCACGGTCGTGATGGTCATCATGTATCACTCCATCACCAACGACCCGCCGCCGTACAAAGATAACCAGATCGGGCAGGATTATCACCTGCAAACACTGCAGCACGCGGCTGATAAAGGCTTCATGGCCATCTCACCGGAGCAGCTGCTGGGATTCCTGCAAAACAACGACCGCATCCCGCCGCGTTCGCTGCTGTTGATCTCAGATGACCGCCACCAGGCGGAGTTCTTCACCACGCACTTCAAACCTTACCAGCAGCAGTGGAGCTGGGGTCCGGTCACGATGTCCTGGATCAGTACCGACGCCACCCCACAGGAATACTATAAGCCGTTGCTCAAGTTGATGCAGCAGGGCTGGCTGGACATTCAGGCACACGGGGTCGTGCATAACACCCCGATCACTGAATACTCCACGGATGACTACATCCGCGGAGAACTGGGCGGCTCGATCCAATTCATTAAAGATCATTTTGGCACGCCCCCCATCGCCTACATCTGGCCGGGCGGCGGTTTTTCCCTGCGCGGAGTGCAGCTGGCGCGGGAACTCGGTTACCAGCTGGGCTTCACCATCAACCCGCGCGGACCAGTCATGTTCAACTGGGTTCCGTTGAGCGACACCAAAGACCCGATGCGGCCGTCTTACCTGCCCGAAGGCGGCATGGCCGATCCACTGCTGGTGCTGCCGCGCTACTGGAGCACAGACGCGGACCGCCGGCTGGATGAAGTGACCGCCATCGGTGATGCCGCTGCCGCCGAAGCTGCCGCCAACCGCGAGACCGAGCTGCTCTATTATGATATTGTCTGTAAGGACACTTACGGACCCATCCCCACCCCCTGAGGAGTAAAAATGACAGATTGCATCTTCTGCAAGATCATCGCCGGCGAGATTCCCGGCACCTTTGTGTATAAGGACGACGAAATTATCGCTTTCCGGGACATTCACCCGGCCGCGCCGGTGCATATCCTCATCGCTCCCCGCAAACACATCGCCTCCAACAACGAAGCCGCGCCAGGGGATGAAGCGCTGCTGGGGCGGCTGTTCAGTGTCGCCCGTCAGATCGCCGCTGAACAAGGGGTGGATGAAACCGGTTACCGCCTGATCGTCAATACCGGCGCTGGCGCCGGGCAGACGATATTTCATCTGCACATGCACCTGATCGGCGGCAAACCGATGGGTGAACGCCTGCTCTAGGCCTCCCCGCAACACGCGTACTCATTATAAGGATGGCTCCCACTGAGCCATCCTTTTTGGTAGGTATCATACTTGCATCTATCCTCTTGACCGCCAACGGCACACGCTGCTGGCCATGAAAAGTCTGAGGATGAGAATGCCAGTAACGCCCCACCGCAATCGAATAATCCCCGCCGGCGCGACCAGACATCGCGTGCGGCAGACCCTGGCTGTTCTCTGCTTGATCGTGCCTCTGCTATCCGCTTGTGCCAATGATTACGTCTCGCTTGCAGATATTCAACAGCCGGCAGGTGCGCCCGCGGTCGCGCAGGTACCCGCCAGCGCCCCGGCAGCGGCCGATCACAGTGTGGATATCCAAAAAACTGCCCAGGCTGCTGTCTATCTGGATACGGGTGAGAATGGAAGCGCGCTCCTCGTCTCAGCGCCGGTCACCAGCGGGACTGGTGGAAAACCGCTCAACGCGGCAGTGGAAGTCGCCCCGACGCCTGTCGTCAGCGAACCTGCTCCCCTGCCCGTGGAGTCTGCGGCCGCCAGCACTGCGGCTGAGCTTTCAATTAATACTGTATACACTCCTTACCAATACACCATCCAACCCGGTGATACGCTGGCCGGGCTGAGCGGCCGCTTCGGCGTGCCAGCGGCTGAGCTGATATCCACCCAGACGCTGCCAGCCAGTGGCCGGCTGGAACCGGGCCTGCAGCTCACCATCCCGGCGAAAGTGACCTCACCGCGATACTCTGCGCGGTTGCTGCCGGACAGCGAGTTGGTATTTTCACCTTCCGCTCTGGATTTCGACATCGACAGCTATATTGTCAATTCTGGCGGATACCTGGCCACCTACCGTGAATATTTGAACAGTACCGGTTGGATCAGCGGCGCGGCGATCATCCGCAAAGTCGCTACCGATAATTCCATCAATCCGCGCCTGCTGCTTGCACTGCTGCAGTACCGCAGCAACTGGGTGCTCGGTCAACCAGCGGACCAGGCCGCGCGGGACTACCCGCTGGGGTACCAGGATTCGCTAAAGAAGGGCTTGTATTCACAACTGACCTGGGCGGTGAACCAGTTATCCTACGCATACTACGGCTGGCGGGAAGGAACAGTAACCAGCTACACTTTTTCCGACGGCACCCGCCAGAGCGCATCACCAGACTTGAACGCGGGCACATTTGCCTTGCAGTATTTGCTGAGCCAGTTGTATACGCCGGAAGCCTTCGCGGACGCGTACCAGGCTGCCGCCAACTTGCCGGCTTTGCATCAGGCCATGTTCGGTGATGCCTGGGCTCGCGCGGCAGTCTATGAACCGATATTTACTGACGCGCTCACACAACCTGATCTGATCCTGCCGATCGAACCGGGGGTGGAGTGGTCCTTTACCGGCGGTCCGCACCCGGCCTGGGGAAAGCAAGGCGCGCTGGCTGCAGTTGATTTTGCGCCATCTGGCGCCAGCGGCTGCTCCGCTTCCAACGACTGGGTACTGGCAGCCGCGAGTGGGATCGTGGCCCGCTCCGGCGGCGGGGTGGTCGTGATGGACCTGGATGGTGATGGCAATGAACAGACTGGGTGGAATTTGTTGTACATGCATATCGCGAATCAAGATCGGCCGGCAGTGGGTACCTGGCTAAAACAGGGAGACCGTCTCGGTCACCCGTCCTGTGAAGGCGGAGTCTCCACCGGCACGCATTTCCACTTTGCCCGCAAGTACAATGGCGAGTGGATCCTGGCTGGCGGACCGCTGCCATTCAACCTGGATGGATGGATCGTTGCGGCCGGAGATGAACCGTATAAAGGCACCCTCAGCCGGGACGGCCAGGTGATCACTGCCTGCACCTGCGGAACTTCTGAGACCTACATCTTCCGCGATAACCCGGCCGGGAACTGAACGGATTGCGTTACAATTATCCCCGATGCCTGAGACCCATTCTGTCCACCAGCGGGGGCCAGCCGCACAGCGGCTAACCACACTCATCAGCGGGTTGCTGGTGATTGCCTTATTGGCTGCATGCGTGCCGACAACACCGGTCGCAACATTACCGACAACAACGCCTGCTCCCCTTGAAACAGAACCACTGCCCACCCTGCTGCCAACCCGCGAGGAATTTAACCCCGGTCAGCTGGTGGATTACACCGCGCAGGATGGGGACACCGTTCCAGCTCTCGCGGCTCACTTCAATACCCACATCGCAGAGATCCTGGCAGCCAACCCGGTCCTGCCGCAGACTACCACCACCCTGCCGCCCGGGCTGCCGCTGAAAATACCTATTTACTACTTACCGCTGTGGGGTTCCTCCTACCATATTCTGCCAGACGCGCTTTTCGTCAACGGGCCGGCCGCACGGGATTTCAATACGCAAGCCTTCGTGAGTCAATCCAGCGGCTGGCTTAAGAGCTACCGCGTGTGGGCCTACGGTGGTTGGCGGACGGGCGGCGAACTGGTGGATTACATCGCCACAAGTTACAGCCTCAGTCCCCGGCTGCTGCTGGCACTGCTGGAATATCAACTGGGAGCCTTGACCAACCCTGCCGCGCCAACCAATGTGGATAACAAAGCGCTGGGTTTCGACCGCCTGTACCATGAAAACCTGTACCTGCAGATCCTGATGGCCGCGGACACCCTGAACGGCGGCTATTACGGCTGGCGCACCGGTGACCTCCTCCAGACTGATCTGCGGGACGGCAGCCTGGTGCGATTCGATCCATGGCTGAATGCCGGGACAGTCGGCTTGCAGTATTACTTCTCCCAAACACTGTCACCAGATGGCTACGCGCGGGCTGTGTCGGGGATTGGTTTGAATCACACCTACGAACAACTTTTCGGCTCTACTGAAGCGCCGCAAGCGGAATTGATCCCCGGCAGCCTGACCCAGCCCGCCATGCTGCTACCCTTCGCGCCAGGCAAGGTCTGGTCTTATACCGGCGCTCCCCACCCTGCCTGGGGAGAGAACGAGCCCTGGGCTGCTGTAGATTTCGCGCCGCCGGCAGAGAAAGGCGGCTGCGCTCCCTCGGAAGAGTGGGTGACGGCGGTGGCGGACGGCGTACTCAGCCGGACGGAACTGGGACTGGCCATGCTAGACCTGGATGGGGATGGCGACGAACGGACGGGCTGGGTGGTGCTGTATCTTCATTTATCGCGCTATGACGCAGCCCCCGAGGGTCGGCTGGTGACAGCCGGCGCGGTGATCGGCCACCCCTCCTGCGAACGCGGCAACGCCACCGGAACGCACGTCCATATTGCCCGGAAATATAACGGCGAATGGATCCCGGCCGACAGCGTTCTGCCTTTTGACATGGAAGGCTGGATCCCGCATACCAGCGGAACGCCCTACAAAGGAACCTTAACGCGTTTTAGCAAGACCCTGACAGCCTGCACCTGCGCGGACGCGGAGACGCAGCTGGAATCCGGTAAATAAACGGCAGCAAATTACCCGCAGAGCCCGATCCGGAAATAAAAAAAGAGGCGCGGATTTTGGCCGCTCCTCTCTCTGTTTATCCTTACGAACTTTATTCGATCTCGTATCTCACCGAAATTGGGAAGGATTGACTGAGCATCGCGAATGCCGGGCAGTACTTCTGATTGGAAAGCTCGATCGCCCTTTCCACAGACGCCGGATTGATGGCAGTGCCTTTCAGGTAATATACGATCTCTGCCCGGGTGAACACTTTTGGGTGTTCCTCCGCCCGGTCCGCGTGAACGGCAACCTCGAACGAAGTCACATCTTCTTTTTTCTTCTGCAGAATGGAGATCACATCCATAGCGGTGCAGCCTGCCAGGCTGATCGCCAGCAGCTCGATCGGACGAAACCCGGCATTCTCCGTACCATCCTCAGACTGGCTGCCCAGCGCCAGAAAATGCCCGCTGTTGGCTGTACCGTTGAAGGCCAGACCGTTGTTTTTCCAAATAACACGCGCATCCATCTACTCAAATCCTCCCGGGGTTATTTCTGTAATACCTGAGATATTGTTGCGACCAGATCTTCCTCAGGGCAGGTGCCGACGATCGTCTCCGCGCCGTGGTTCACTGTGGTCTGCGGAACCCCGCTGACATGATACTGGTTGGCAAGATCTGGGAATTCGATCGCTTCCACTACTTCCGCCTGGATGTGCGGATTCTCGATGGCGAATGCCTGGGCCAGGTTCACGGCTGGCGGGCAGTATGGTCAGGTGGGGGTAACAAATACCTGCAAGTGGACATCCTCTTTCACCCCGGCCAGAAAGTCCAGGGTAGATTTGCTTAATCCACCTGAGCGCTGGGAAACCATAATGATCGAGTTGATCAGTGATGTGAATTCATGTCCGGACGGCATTCCGGCATACCGGATGCCCAGGTCCCGCCGCGTTTCACCCTCCAATGCTGTCAACAGGATGCTCGGAGATTTATCTACCCGGTAGGTACGCGCGAGTTCGGCGTCAGCTGTCAGGTCATAATAGCTGGCGGAAAGCTTATCCGACAGCGGGGTTAATTCTTCCACCAGCTGGCGGGTCGGTTCACAGAATTCGCAGCGGTCTTGCGATCCAAAAAACATCAGGTGCACCGGCTGAGTCAACTCGGACTCGAACACCTCTTTCACCTGCTGACTTACCATATCATTCAATAATCTTTCCATTAATACCTCATCATCAGTGTGCAAGGCTGGCTGCGCGCACCTACCGCCTGGCTGGATAATTTTATTCCGATAATTAACTGTCAGCGTTTATTAAGGGTGACAGAATATGTCCTCAATTATATTAGCTACCCTGCTGACAATCGTTATTGTGTTTCGGATCACCTGTTGCGATATAAAGGGAGATTTTACTTCCTCTCATCCGAATGTGGTAGGAAATCCAGCAGATTTAACTCCCGGTAGAGATGTTCTCGTGTCGCTTCCGGCATCATCTCATGGCAGGCTTCATCATGGTAGAGCGAGATCGTCTTGCGCAGGGTGTCCACCACAATGCGGCAGTTCTGGCAGCCGCGCAGGTGTTCTTCCAGCTGGCTGCAGACCTCCGGTTGGATGTCACCGTCCAGGTAATCCTCAATTGATCTGAGCAGGTCACTGCAATGGTCGTGTTCCATAGGGGTCATTCCCGCGCGCTATCCTGAAAATAATGGGTCAGTTCTTCCCGCAATGTCAGCCGGGCGCGGAGTAAACGGGTCTTCACTGCGGATTCTGTCAACCCGAGTACCTGGGCTGTCTCACGGATGGAGAGATCCTCAATATCCCGCAGTTGGAAAACAATTCGCAGTTTCTCCGGTAGATTGGCTATCGCTTTGTCCATTTCTCCACGCAATTCAGCGCTCATTGTTTCTGCTTCCGGCCGGCAGCACCAGTCTTCAATCTCAATCGGCGCGGCCTCCCCCTCAGCAGTCTCCACTTCCGCATCCAGACTGACCTGGTTTCCTCTGCGCCGGCGGATCAGCATGAGGGCTTCGTTTACGGCGATCCGGTAGATCCAGGTGGTCAGGCTGCTGCGTCCTTCAAAGTGCCGTATGCCGTGCATCACCTTGATGAAGGTCTCCTGCAGCACATCTTCCGCGTCCTGTTCAGAATGGAGGATGTTCATGGCAATCCGGTAGACCGGGTTGGAATAATTCTCCACCAGGGCGGCCATCTCACTCCGCTCGCCCTGCCGCAGCAGATCCAGGTTGATCTCACGCTTGGTTACAGTGCTATTCATTGGATGATTGATCTCGTTTTTTGTTACATCAAACCAGGCTGCTCAACGGCCAAACCGGCCGGGCATCCAGATCCAACCCGGATCTTTGCCCGGCTATAAAACGGTAATAACCGGCGGCGCCGATCATGGCGGCATTATCGGTGCACAGTGAGAATTGCGGTATCTGGACGGGGAATTCTGTCTGCCCGGTGAAGGCAGCCCGCAGCGCTTTATTGGCGGAGACGCCCCCCGCTACCAGGATCTGTTTCGCGCCGAAATGCCGGGCCGCGGCGAAGGTTTTACTGGCCAGGGTGTCCACAGCTGTATACTGGAAACTAGCCGCCAGATCCGAAACTGGCAGGGGTTTTCCGGCATCCTCATAACTCTTCACCGTTCGCAAGACAGCTGTTTTCACACCGCTGAAAGAAAAATCCCACGGGTTATCCAACCGCGCGCGCGGAAAATTGAAAGCCTCCGGGTCGCCGCCCTCAGCGCTTTTCTGGATCGACGGGCCGCCCGGGTAGGGCAGCCCGAGCAAGCGGGCCACCTTATCAAAAGCTTCTCCCGCCGCGTCATCCTGCGTTCTGCCCAACAGCTGGTATTGCAGATGCCCGGTGATCAGGATCAGTTCGGTATGCCCGCCGGAAGCCAGCAGCGCCAAGAGCGGAAACTGCGGTTCGGCTGGCACGACCTCTGCCGTGCCGGATCGATCCATGGGATAAACCCAGGCCGAGTAAATATGCCCCTCGAGATGATTAACCCCGATCAGGGGAATACCGCGGGCCTGGGCTATGGCTTTGGCCATGTTCAATCCCACCACCAGTGAGCCGGCCAATCCGGGTCCCTGGGTAACAGCCACCAGATCCACATCCTGAGCGGTGAGGTGCGCCTGTTGCAGTGCCTGATCCACCACCCCGTAGATGGTAAGGATATGCTGCCGGGAAGCCACTTCGGGGAAGACACCGCCGTACTGGGCATGCAGATCGATCTGCGTGGCGATCACGCTGGATAACAGGACCCGGCCGTTTTCAAGAACCGCGGCCGCGGTCTCATCGCAGGAGGATTCGATTGCCAGTATGCGGAGAGGAGCTTCCATGATAATCTCAGCCCTTCCTGGTTGGCAGGATCAGATCCATTGGGAAATCCGCCAGTTTTGTGAAGGTTCCATTCGCCTCAGCCAGATAAGTATCTTCCAGGCGCACGCCTATGCCGCGCTCCGGGTAATATAAACCCGGCTCGATGGTAAAGACGCTCCCGGGGATTAAACGATCCTCTCCCGGCATGCTCAGGCTGAACCAGGGCGCTTCATGCACCGCCAGCCCCAGACCGTGTCCAAGGCTGTGCACATACCCGTCCGTGGTGCCGGGATTGGATTGAATGGTCGGATGTCCCTGTTTGCCAAATAACTCGCAAGTCAGGTTCTGATACTCCTTGCAAGGCTTGCCAGGGGCAAGCCGCGAGACAACTGTCTGATATACGTGCAGTACATCCTCATAAACCTTTAAGACTTCATCCGGCGCGTACCCCAGGCACCAGGTGCGGGTGAAATCGTAGAAATAACCGCCCTGCGCTTCACACGGGAAGATATCAAAAACGATGGTCTTACCGAGTTCGAGCGCGTCCCCGGCGGAACCGGTGCTGTGTGGAACGCCGGCATCGCGGCCGATGGAAAAGATGGTGCCTTCCGGGTTTTCTGCCCCGGCTTCTGCCAGCCACAGGTTGATCTGCTGTTTTACCTCGCCAACCCGCAATACCTCCCCGGCATGGTTCAGCAGCTGATTTCCCCGCAGCGCGGCGGTGCTGAGCATGTCGGCGACCCGCCCAACAACCTGTGTGGTTACCTTCCCCATGCGGCGAATCCGCTCTATTTCATCGTTTTCTTTGGTGGCGCGCGCGGACATGAGAATGCTATCTTGCGTTTCGCCCACCAGCACGTATTCCGGCGCGATCCGTTGGAATTCTTGCATCAGAGAAAGAAATTCACCGGCATCCACCTGGCCGTAAAAGGCCACGCGGCCGCTGTTCAGCCCGTTATCCTGCAGCATCCAGCGGGTCTCCACCGCCAGTGACGCCGGATCGGTTTTCAGTGTTTGATGAACTTTGGTTTTCAGGCCGGTGCGCGCCGCTTCCTCGCGTTCCATCGGGTAGCAATAGATCGCCGCGGCTTGCCCTTTCACTTTCACCAGGCTGGCTTTAAAATGCCCGCCGCCGCTGAGGTAAACCATGGCCGGGTTATGATCTCCCGCGCCATTCACGATCACCGCGTCCAATCCGCGGGCAGCCATCAATTCATCCAGTTGTTGTTTCATGATTCCTTCTTGAAAGCGGGGTAAAGTTTACTGAGGGTCTCCAACAGCAGACCATCTTCATCTGCCTGTACGGTGCGGGGGTCAAAGACTGCCTGGTCAGCCGCCACCCGGGCGATCACAGGGATATCCGCGCTGCGAAGCTCCTTCATAAATCTTTCCAATGATCTGACCGTTAATGCCAGCAGCCAGGTTGGCAAGGTTTCACCCGGCAAACTGCCGCCGCCAACCGTGGACTCACCTGCTACCACTTCACCCGCGCCTAGCTGGTCTTTCCAGTACAGCGCCCTTTCCTTTGTGACCTCCAACGGCATGGAGATCATTTTCCAGATCGGGATCTTCTGTTCAGCCTCACCCAACAGATAGTGTGTCAGCGTCGCGGCCAACCCGGCTAATGTCAGCTTGTCCGCCCGTAAAACCCTGGCCAGCGGATGTTTTTTGATCTGCCGGATCAACTCTGCCCGGCCGGCGATGATACCAGCCTGCGGACCGCCCAGTAATTTGTCACCCGAAAAGCAGACCAGGTCAGCCCCCGCCGCGATCGATTCCGGCACGGTCGGTTCGTGCTGCATCCCATACGCCGCGGTATCAAGGAATGTCCCTGAACCCAGGTCATCCACTAAGGGGACACGCGCAGCCCGGGCGATGCCAGCCAGCTCAGCAATTTCAGGCTGGCTGGTAAAACCGATGATCTTAAAGTTGGATGAGTGGACGTGGATGATGGCGGCTGCCCCGCTTTGCAGCGCGGCGGTATAGTCAGACAGATGGACCTGGTTGGTTGTACCGATCTCCAGCATGCGCGCGCCGGACTGGCGCATGACATCCGGGATGCGGAAACTGCCGCCGATCTCAACCAGCTGCGAACGCGCCACCGCCACCGATTTACCTTTCAAAAGAGCCGATAAAACCAGTAACACCGCGGCCGCGTTATTATTGACCACCAGCGCGGCTTCAGCGCCGCTCAGGCGGGTGATCAACCGTTCGCAGTGCACCTGGCGCGAACCGCGCGCCCCGGCAGAAAGGTCATATTCCAGGGTGTTATACGAGCGGGCAGCATTCTGCATGGCAGTCAGCGTTTCCGCGCTGAGTGGTGCCCGCCCGAGATTGGTATGCAGGATGACCCCGGTCGCGTTGATCACCGGAGCAAGCGAAGGTTGGATCAAATCATCGATTCGTTCAGCGATCACCCCCAATATCCGCTCAGCATCCGGGACGATCAGGTCGCTGCTCACCCGCAGCTCCTGTAAATACTCCCTCAGATGGGCCAGGACCAGCGGGTAGGAGTAGACCTCAATTAAAGGGAGGGCTGCCGGCAGCCGTAGAATAGAATCTACCGAAGGGATCAGACGCTGCTCTTTCACTCTTCCTCATCATTCTCTTCATCATCAATCACCTGTGACTGGGCCTGATAGCGCGCGGGCCTGGCATATCTGGCGCGGTTCTTTTCCCGGAACCGAATCAGCCATTCCAGAGCAATGAAACCGGCTGCCAGCCCGACCCCCAGACTGGTATTCAATACCCGCCCCAACTGCAGCCACGCCACCAGCCCGCCGTAGACACCCACCCAACAGGCCTGGCGGACGACAACGCTAAAACCGATCGCCGGATTGCTGGGAAAACGCAGATTGAGAAAGTAGACAACCGGAAGGAATGTTCCAGAGAGAGCCAACACCAGGAAGAAAAAGAATAACCAACGCGGTCCCAGCGTCGGCAAGGTCGCTAAAACCAGCAGGATCACCCCCAGCCAGCCCGTTCCTGCCAGCCACAGGGAAAAAGGCAAAATACTGCGGAAGCCGGGTAATCGGTCAGGGTTGATCATCATAGTGATTATATCCGATAAGCTTTTACGTCAGATTATGAAAACAAAACAGGAACATTGCTGTTCCTGTCGATTTTTGAAGAATTATGACGAATTATGAAATTGGTTCGGCGATGATAAAGAGCCGGCCCCAGGAACTTTCATCACCGGAGGCGATACAGGTTTGCAGCGTCAAGCGGTTCGCGCCGCCGTACATGCGGGTGAACAACTCAGCCGCGGAGATTTTTTCACCGGTTTGCAGGTCGCGGAAATCGGAGGTTGGGCTGGTCGGGCTGATCGCCTGAAAACGGGATACTTGCTTGATGAGATAGGCATGGACGCTGCCGTCCCCGTAAACCAGGTGCACCGTCATGCCCACTTTCAACTGGAAGAATTTATCACCCGCGGCGAAGTTATGTGCCAGCATCCCGATCGAACCATACTGGCTGGCCATACCAAACTGCGTTACCACGCCGTCCGCGGCTGAAACGAAGCCGGGTTGTCCGGCGGGTTGCTGCACGACCTTATCCGCCAGCGTGTTCTCGGCAAAAATACCTGCGATCTGGTCTTTTTCGCCATTGCTGAGAGCCTGCGCGAAATTGAGCAATTCCGCGGGGATACTGGAGGAAGCCACCTGAACGCCGTCCACCGCGGCCGCGTTACCAGCGGTAACCGGGATAGCAGCGGAGACTGGATTAAAAGCAAACAGGTTCGCCCCCGCGAAGATCAGGGCGAAAACTGAATGAATGATTTTGGTTCGTTGGCTCGGAGCCATTTGCTTCTCCCCGACAAGGGCTCCGAGATATGCATGTTAACAGGTAACATGGAAGGTTTCGGCAACCTGGCAGTCATGACCCGAAGGTTTTAGACCCATAGCTTTGCGTCACCGGTTTTCACCGGTTTTGCCCTTATCGTATCCAAATGTTAAGGCGCTAACTACTTACTAACTCACATACAGTATACCAACTGGACAAAATTTGTCAATAATCTAATCTCCTTCACATGGGAGTGTATAAGCTTATCAAAACGCGGAATATCTTATACCCGGGTAAGTTCCATCTTGCGCAAAGGAACCTCTTGTAACATAATTACAGCACTGTAAACTTACAAATATACGCAAAGGAGCACCTACTTATGACCCCAGTGACGTCCAGCAGCCGTAAATTTGTCCCCACCAAGCTAAGACTGAAAACGCCTGTCCCCGCCGATATTGAGATCGCGCAGGAAGCGGAGATCCACCCCATCAGCGAGATCGCTGAGATCATGGGTATTCTCCCTTCAGAGCTTGAACTCTACGGGCCGTACAAAGCCAAAGTAAAGCTGGAAATTCTGGATCGTCTGAAAGACGCCCCAAGCGGCAAATACATCGATGTAACCGCCATCACACCGACACCGCTGGGCGAAGGCAAGACCACCACCACGGTGGGCCTCAGCCAGGCGCTCGGCGCTGAATTAGGCAAACGTGTCATCACCTGCATCCGCCAACCCAGCCAGGGACCCACCTTTGGCATCAAAGGCGGCGCTGCCGGCGGCGGCTACAGCCAGGTGATACCGATGGAGGATTTCAACCTGCACCTGACCGGTGACATCCACGCCATTACCGCGGCCAACAACCTGCTGGCTGCCGCCATCGATGTGCGCATGCTGCATGAATCTGAAGCGACCGATGAGCAAATGTTTACCCGGCTCTGCCCGGCGGATAAGAAAGGCAACCGTACTTTCGGCAAAGGCTTGCAGGGCCGGTTGAAGAAGCTGGGTATCACCAAAACCAACCCGAACGACCTGACGGACGAAGAAAAACGAAAACTGTGCCGCCTGGATATCGACCCCGCGACCCTGACCTGGAAACGGGTCATGGACACCAGCGACCGTTTCCTGCGCGGCATTACCGTCGGCACCGGCACAGAGGAAACCGGGCATGAACGCTCCACAGGTTTTGATATCACGGTCGCCAGCGAGATTATGGCGGTTCTGGCGCTAACCACCAGCCTGAAAGATATGCGCGATCGGCTTGGCAAAATGGTTGTTGCGCAAAGCAAGGCCGGCGACCCGGTATCCGCGGAAGACCTCGGCATTGCCGGCGCGCTGACCGTCTTGATGCGCGACGCGATTAAACCCAATTTGATGCAAACCCTGGAAGGCACGCCCGTCTTTGTGCATGCCGGCCCCTTTGCTAACATCGCGCACGGCAACAGTTCCATCCTGGCTGACCAGATGGCATTGAAGCTGGCCGATTATGTGGTAACAGAATCTGGCTTTGGCGCGGATATCGGCATGGAAAAATTCTTCGACATCAAATGCCGCTACTCCGGCCTGATCCCCAATGTGGTGGTGATGGTTGCCACCGTCCGCGCGCTGAAAATGCACGGCGGCGGCCCGAAGGTGGTTGCCGGTAAACCGCTCGATCCGGCCTACACGGATGAGAACCTGCCGCTGCTGGAAGCCGGCCTGCCGAATCTACTGCATCACATCAAGACTGCCCGGAAATTTGGCATCCCGGTGGTGGTTGCCATCAATCAATTCGCGACGGACACCCCGGCCGAGTTGGATCTGATCCGGAACGCCGCCATCAAAGCCGGCGCGGAGGATTCAGTCGTCAGTTCGCACTGGGCTCAGGGCGGCGCTGGCGCACGCAAACTGGCCGAAGCGGTCGTCAAAGCCGCCGAACAGCCGTCGAAATTCCAGTTCCTCTATCCGCTGGAAAAAAGCATCAAAGAAAAGATCGAAACCATCGCGATGCAGGTCTACGGCGCGGACGGCGTGGATTACACCCCCGAAGCCGAAAAACAGATCACCGATTACACCCGCATGGGTTTTGACAAGCTGCCCATCTGCATGGCCAAAACGCACTTATCGCTGACGGCTGACCCAACCATCAAGGGTGTGCCGACCGGTTTCCGCATCACCGTGCGCGAGGTGCGCGCTTCCGTCGGTGCCGGTTTCCTCTACCCCCTGCTGGGGAAGATGAGCACCATGCCCGGTCTGCCAACCCGCCCCGCTTTTTATGATATTGACCTGGACCTGGAAACAGGCCGGGTGCTGGGCCTGTTCTAGCCCCTTCCTATAATTGAAGCAAAAGAGGAGCCGCTTCTGCGGCTCCTCTTTTTTACACCCCCCCCGGATATCTGTCGAAATTAACCGATCGAACCTTGCAGGTAGGCTTTCGTCCGTTCCATCTGCGGATTTTCGAACACTTCCCGCGCCGGACCCTGTTCCACAACTTCACCCAGGTACATAAAGACCACGTGATCGGCCAGCCGGCGTGCCTGCCGCAGGGTGTGCGTCACCAGGACAATGGTGTACTTCTCTTTCAGTTCCTGTAATTTCTCTTCAATGTGTTGAGCGGAGATCGGGTCCAAAGCGGAGGTAGGTTCATCCGCCAGAATCACCTCCGGTTCCAGCGCCAACCCGCGCGCCAGGCATAAGCGCTGCTGCTGGCCGATCGACAGCGCGCTGGCCGGGTCATGCAGGCGCTTTTTTACCTCTTCCCACAAGCCAGCCATCTCTAAATAATGGCGGATGATCGGCTTGAGGTTCTTGCTCTGGTTGATGCGGTGGATGCGGAGCCCGTAAGCCACATTCTCGTAGATGGACATGGGCAGTGAAAATGGCCGCTGCGCCAGCAATCCGATCCGCCGGCGAATCTCCGTGACATCCACGCCGGGGGCATATATGTTCTTACCGTCCAGTAAGACTTCGCCCTCCACTTTCGAGTTTTCTGTCAGATCGAGGAAGCGATTCATGCTGCGCAGCAGCGTTGTTTTGCCGCAGCCGGAAGGGCCCAGGATGGCGGTCACCTGGCCGTCCGGGATATTGATATTCGCGTTCCGGATGATCCCGGTCGTGCCGATGCGTACATTGAGGTTCCGAATCTGGATATGATTTTCCATCAAGCACCTATTTAATAGAATAACGTGAAAGCCTGGCTGAGATCCACCGCGAGAGGAAGCTCACCAACAAGACCAGGATCGTTAATATGAGCGCCGCGGCGTAAGCCCGCTTCTGAACTTCCGGGTACGGCATGGATAACTGAAAAAAGACCGCCAGCGGCAGCGAAGCCGTCGGATCCATCAGGGACGTGGGGATTCGGTCAGTGTATCCGGCGGTGAATAACACAGAAGCCGCGTCACCGATGCCCCGGCCGAATGCCAGCATGACAGCCGTCACCAACCCGGGCAGCATTTGGGGTACTACCACGCGCAGCGCTGTTTCGATCCGGGTGGCTCCCAGACCGTATGAAGCATTCTCCAGGTCGCGCGGCATCCGGCGCAGCACCTCATCCATCGCGCGCACCATGATCGGCAGCTCCACAAACGCCAGGGTGATGATGCCTGCCAGGAGGGAAGCGCGTAAGCCCATTGCCAGCATCAGCGTAAAACCAAAAGCGCCGTAAACGATCGATGGAATTCCCCACAGTACGTCCAGCACGGAGCGAACCAGCAGCGCCCAGCGTGATTTACGGGGAATATACATGTTCAAACCCAGGGAGATGGGCAGGCTGAACAGCAGCGCCAGCAGGGTACCGCCCAACGCCAGGTAGAGGGAACCGAGGATGGCGTTCAGCACGCCGCCTTCTTTGCCCAGGTAGAAGCCGCCTTTGGGGGTCTTGGTGATCATATCCCAGGTTAATGCCGGCGCGCCGCGCTGGATGATGGTGAAGAGGATCCATCCCAGGCTGCCGGCCACCAGAGCCAGACTCAGGTACATCAATCCCTGCGCGATCAATTCTTCCAGGTGCCGGCGGGTCAGCTTTTTCATGCTTCCTCCCTGGCTGTCGCCCGGCGCAGCGCTAACGCAGCAAACACGTTGAACAGGAGGACGATCAGCATCAAAAGCAAGGCCGAAGCCAGCAGGGCTGAATCATACAGCGGAATAGACATCATCTCACCATAGTTATTCGCGATCAAAGCCGTCAGGGGATAAGCCGCGTCAAAAATGGAGTGGGGGATAATCGGATTGTTCCCAACCACCATTAAGACGGCCATGGTCTCGCCGAAAGCGCGCGATGTTCCCAGCACCACCCCGGCGATCAAGCCGCCCGCTACCCGTGGAAAGACCACGTACCGCATGGTCTGCCAGCGGGTGGCGCCTACCGCCAGCGATGCTTCCAGGTATCCGCGCGGCACGGTCCGCATCACCTCATAAGAGATGGCGATGATAAACGGTACAACCATCACCGCCAGAACCAATGCCCCGGAAAGGATAGAGTATCCAGTCGGGTTACTGGAGTTGAAGAAAGGCAGAAATGGGAACCAGCGTCCGAGGGTTGGCGCGAGACTACCCTGCACCCAGGGGACGATCACCAAAACACCCCACAGGCCGTATACCACAGACGGGATGGCAGCCAGAATATCGATCAACGGCTTGATCAATGCCTTCACCGCAGGCCGGGCATATTCTGAGAGGTAAATGGCGCAGAAAATGCTGACCGGCGCGGCAAACAGCATTGCCAGGATCGTCACCCACAGTGAACCCGCGATGAAAGGCAGGAAACCAAATTGCCCTTCGGACGGACGCCACGTGTCGCCCAGCAGCAAATCCATCAGGCTCTTCTGCTGCAAGATCGGCCAGGAACGCGCCAGCAATACAACCAGAATGACTCCGAACAGAATTGCCGGCAAAGTACTTAAAGCCCGAAATTCGATGGACGCCCAGCGCTCATCGCGTTGACGGGAAGCCAGGGTTTTCCTGGCTTCCCGTTTATCTATTTTTTGAGATTCTTGCAGGGCTTGCGCCATTTACTGCAACCTGCCCTGTGATTCTGCCAGCTGCTCAGGTGTCAAAGCGATATATCCGCTCTCGGTGACATACTGCTGGCCGCTTTCCAGGATCCAGGCGATGAAATCCTTCGCAGCACCGGTCGGCCGCTCGCGCGTTACCAGGTAGAGCAGGCGGGCAGGTGGAGCAGGATAACGGCCGCTGCTGACAGCCTCTACCGCCTGGGTATTTGTCGCCAGCAGTTCATCCGCGTCGGCGGTGCCATTCCCATTCACATCCAGCGGTATGACCGCGGCGCCGACTACCGGTACGCCGCTCGTGATGTCATAGGCATAGTTGAGGTTGTTGTATCCAATTCCTAACGGGTCTTTGATCACGGCTTCCAGCACACCCGGGTCGGCGTTGACGCCGATCCCCTTCAGCTCATCCTGTTTCTTCCCGCCCAGGTATTTTGCCCACATTTCCGCGGCGCCGCAGGCGTCGGAGCGGGTATAGACATGGATCTCATCAGTGATGGCTGGATCTCCCAGCGCCTGACCCCAGGTAGTGATCTCACCGGTCAGGAAGATACCGGCCAGAGTTTCCTGCGTCAGCCCCTGGCTGAGGATCTTGTCCAGGTGGGGGTTGCTGGCGCTGACGGTGCCAAAAACCGCGTCCTTGGTGACAGCGATGCCGTAGGCGCCCTGCGCGACTTCCTCGGCAGCGATCTCCCGTGAGACCATGCCGATATCCACAGCGCCAGCCAGCGCGTCAGACATACCCTTACCGGCGCCGCCAGCGGAAATATCGATGACCACGGCCGGATTTTCTGCCTGATATACCTCAGCCCAGCGGACCATCAGGGGGTACAAGGCAAAAGCGCCTGAAACGGAGATCTTGCTTTGCTCCTCAGCTTTCGAGCCGCAGGCCGTCAACAGCAGGCTGAGCGCGACTAAGGCCAGGATAACCTTACTGATTTGTTTCTTCATTTTGTTGTCTCCTATGTTTTATATTTCCACATCACTGCTGCTGCCCGGCTGACCATGAACGACATCCGCGAGTGTCTTGTGATCCAGGATATCGGCAATTGCGTTGCGCACATCGAACATCACACCTCTTAAGCCGCAGGTAGCTTCATCCGGGCAATTGCATGGTTCGTATGCCATCTGGCTGACACAGCGGATCGGCGCGAGAGGGCCGTCCAACAGGCGGACGATCTGTCCCAGGGTGATCTGGTTGGCAGGTTTTGCCAGGTAGTAACCGCCGCTCGCGCCCATACGGCTGTTCACCAAACCGCCATTTTTCATCGCCAGTAGAATTTGCTCGAGAAACTTCACCGGTATGTTTTCCCGCTCAGCGATTTCTTTGATCGATATCACCTGACCATCCCGCGTCCAGGAGGCCAGATCGATCATGGCGCGTAAACCGTATTCACCTCGTTTGGATAACCGCATGTCAACCTTTTCATGTCCCTTATGTTCTATTATTTTAGTAGGACATCAAGAGTATACCATGCATGTTTTTATATTTCAAGAGGTGAATTATAGAATTCGAAAATTCAGCCCGGCGCCAGGTGACCTGAGCGCCGATTCTGATACAATCAATCCAATGAAACACAAGCGATACTTCGCTGCCGCGGTTGCACTTATCCTGGCGGGCATCAGCCTGCTGGTTCTGTATTTAGTCCAACCGGTCACCCTACCCATCAACGGCGCCCAGACCCGGGTCCTGTCTCCGCGCGCAGTTGGCGTGCGCCAGCCAGTTCAGATCATCCTCTGGTTGGACGGCAACCGGCAGCAGTTGGTAAGCGCGGCAGTTTACCCGTCGGAAATACTCCGGGAATCCGGTGTTCTGCTGTTTCCCGGTGATCAACTGTGGGTGGACGGCCGGCAGACAACTTCCAGCCAGCCGCTCTCGGCTGCCCGGGTACACACTATTCAAGTACTGCGGAAAAATCACCTTGCTGCCAACACCTTCCCTGATGAAACGCTCGGGCTGGCGCTGGCGCGCCAGGGTAACCCCCTCTTCGGGCTGGACACGCTCTCGGTGTCGGAAGACAGCCCGGTCAGCGCGCAGGCTTACAGCATCGGGCGGGTTCAACAGATACTCGAACTAACCCTGACCAGCCTGCCTTACCAGAAGCAGCGCCAGTTCGACCCGAATCGAGAATTGAATACTGAAACCATCGTTCAAACTGGCCAGCCGGGATTGGCGGTAAATCTGAATCGTGTCCGGCTGGTTAATGGGATCAAGACCGGCAGCGATGCCAGCAAAACTATCCAGCTGGCCGCCGCGGTGGATGAGATCCTGCGGGTCGGCACACAGGCTGTGGTGAAGACCACCACAGTCGAAGGAACTACCTTTGACTACTGGTTCTCCGCCCCGATGTATGCCACTACCTACGCCCCAACCGAAGGCGGCGGCCCAACCACATACAGCGGTCAACCGGTGACCCACGGCGTCGCCGCGGTGATCCGCGCCTGGTATCCAGCCATGGCTGGCCAGCCCATCTATGTCACTGGTTACGGGTACGCCACCATCGAAGATATTGGCGGCGGCATTCCCGGAAAGCCGTGGATCGATCTGGCCTACGACGATGCCACCTACCAGGCCTGGTCGGGCTGGGTGACAGTCTATTTCCTGCCGCCGGTCGCCCCGGCGATCATCGAGATATTGAATTAAAATGACCGACCCGATTCCGCTCCCACCATTGGATATTCCCGCGCTGCTGCGCCAGGCCGGCATCACCCCATCGCGCGGCCTCGGGCAGAATTTCATCGCGGATGACCGGGTACTGGCAAAAATAGCTGCCGCGGCGGATATCAGCCTGAATGACACCGTTTTAGAGATCGGCCCGGGGTTGGGCAGCCTGACCCGCCACCTGGCACAGTCCGCCCGGCAGGTGACGGCGGTAGAACTGGACCGCAAGCTTTTTCCGCTGCTCGAGCAAACCCTCGCGCAGTATCCGAACATCACGCTTGTTTCCGGTGACATATTAGAAACGCGGCTGAATGATCTCAATTTACCTGCCGGGTACCTGGTGGTCGCGAATATCCCCTACTACATCACATCTGCGGTGATCCGGCATTTACTGGAGAGCGAGATCCGCCCGGCGCGGATCGTGCTGACCGTGCAGCAGGAAGTGGCGCAGCGCATCTGTGCCGCCGCGGGAGATATGAATTTGCTGGCATTGAGCGTCCAGGTCTACGGCGCGCCGCGGGTGATGACCCGCATCCCGGCCGGAGCCTTTTACCCCGCGCCAAAAGTAGATTCCGCGGTGGTGCGCATCGACCTCTACCCGCGGCCGCTGATCGCTGAAGACAATCTGGACCGGTTCTTTCAACTCTGCAAGGCTGGTTTCAGCCAGAAGCGCAAGACTCTGCGCAACAGCCTCTCAAGCGGATTGCGGATTTCTCCGGCACAGGTGGAATCCCTATTGGCTGGAAGCAAGATCGACGCGGGCCGCCGGGCAGAGACCCTCTCGCTGGACGAGTGGGGCAGGCTGGTCACCGCCTGGAAGTAAGAGAATAGATAGAAAAACAGCCCCGGTTTTCGGGGCTGTTTGGTAGCTACACGATCTTCATGAATTTTTCGCCGGGCGCGCCGCACACCGGGCATTTCTCCGGCGGGGTGCCGACATGGGTGTGGCCGCAGAACGGGCAGACGTAATAATCCACATCTTCCTGTGCCTTCCCCAGTAATTCCAGGGCTTTGGTGTAAAGCGCCTCATGGGTTTTTTCAACTTCCCAGGCCCACCGGAAACTCTGTTCGGCTTTGGCATCACCATCCGCCTGCGCGGCGGCGATAAAATCCGGGTACATTACGGTCACTTCGTAGTTTTCGCCCTTAATGGCGGCCTGCAGGTTTTCAGCGGTCGTACCGACGCCGCCCGCGGTTCTGAGATGCTTGCCGGCATGCACAGTTTCCGCCATGGCGGCCGCCCGGAATAGCTTGGCAACCTGCGGGAAGCCATCCTGTTCCGCCTTGATCGCGAAGTGATGGTACTTGCGGGAAGCCTGCGATTCACCAGCGAAAGCGGCTTCCAGATTCTTTTGGGTTTGACTCATTTTTCCTCCAACTTGTTAAATATGTTTATGAATATAGAGAAGTCGCCAGACATTAATGGCGGCTTCCGCCTGTATTTTAACAGACATTTTTGATTTGCCAAGTTTGCGGTCAGCGAAGTAGAAGGGTATCTCCTGATAGCGCGCGGCGAGTTTGTAAGCTACGTAGGCCATTTCCACCTGGAAGATGTAACCGTTCGAGCGGATGTCATCCAACGGCATGCGGGCCAGCAGGGAACTTTTCCACAATTTGAAACCGCCAGTGACGTCGCGGATCGGCAGCCTGAGAATGGTCCGCGCGTAGAAGTTGCCAAAACCGGAAAGGAATTTCCGCCAGGCCGGCCAGCGTTCATCCAGGCTGCCGCCCGGGATGTAGCGCGAGCCGATCGCCAACTCGACGCCGCTTTCCAGCGCGGCAATAAACTCGGGGATCTTGGCGACTGGATGAGAAAAGTCCGCATCCATCTGGCCGATGGCATCATACCCATGCTCCAGGCCGTACTTGAAGCCGCTGATGTAAGCCGTTCCCAATCCCAACTTCCCGGAGCGGTGCAGGACGAACATCCTGCCGGCATACTGGCGGGCCAGCTCTTCTGCCAGCTGCCCGGTGCCGTCCGGCGAGTTGTCGTCTACGATCAGCAGCGATAACCCGGGAACAGGCAGCGAGAACACCGCCTCGGTGATGAGCGGTAAATTCTCAGATTCGTTATAGGTTGGAATGATGATAAGGGATTTCAATGTGATTCTTCCTTCAATTGAGTAGTATAACATCAAGTTGCCAGCGTCTACCCATTACGAGCACCAAACAGTTTTTTGATACAATTATCCCCATTGAAGGATGCAAATGAAAAAGATCACAATGCTATTAATCCTGCTGGCGGGGAGTGTCAGGCTCCCCAGCCAGGTGCAGGCACAAAACGAAACAACAGCGCCTGACGTTTTTTCTGCCCCAGCGCTTTGCGTCCCCGGCGTCTATTCCGGTGACCAAGACTGCCTGGCGCTTGGCGCATCCGAAACTCTTAATACTCTCGCCGATGGCGGTATCTCTTATCCCTTAAAAGGATTACCGGCTTATGCGCTGGATGAAACAGCCGCCAAGATGCCGTACCGTTACGCCAAGCTGAACGTAGACCCCACCAAGCAGGTGAACACATTCCCCTCGCTGGACGCGGCAGTTGCCAACCAGGGTCCCAGCGGATACATCCCTGCCGGCGCGACCCGTTACATCGCCTACAACGGCACCGTGGATGTCAACGGCGGGCATTATGTGGAGCTGGCCGAAAGCGGGGAGTGGGTGCGGGCATCGCCCGCCGACTATTCGCGTTTCCGCGGCCTGGTCTTCTGGCGCACACCGGATAACGATTTCGGCTGGCTGGTGGATGTCGGCCGTTCACATACCGGCCCGGGGTTGGATTACCCTGAGACCGGATTGAGTTACCCGCGTGACACGATCGTCCAGGTATATGAAACCGCCGAAGCCAACCAGACAGTCTGGTACCGCATCGGCCTAAATGAATGGTTGGAACGAAGGGTTGTGCGGATTGTGCAAATAAACACCACCGCCCCGGAAGGCGTCACCGGCAACCGCTGGATAGAGGTAAACCTATACGAACAGACGATGGCCGTCTATGAAAACGGGCAGCTGGCCTACGCGGCGCTGGTAGCCACCGGGATGGACCCTTTCTTCACCCGCCCGGGACTCTTCCAGATCCGCGAGAAAAAAGAAACCGAAACCATGACCGGCTCATTCACTGCCGACAAGTCAGATTATTACTATTTTGAAGAAGTCCCCTGGACTATGTACTTTGACGGCTCACGCGCGCTGCATGCGGCTTACTGGCGCACACTCTTTGGTTATGAAGCCAGCCACGGCTGCGTCAACCTGGCGCCGGCCGACGCGCACTGGTTGTTTGATTGGGCTTCCGTGGGAGATTGGGTGTACGTCTGGGATCCATCCGGGCAGACACCGACCGACCCGGCACTGTACACACAGGGCGGCGCGTAACCTAGGGGTATAAGTTCACAACCTGGCTGAAAACAGCCAGGTTTTCTTTTGTTTGCGGGTCGATCAGCCGCAGGGTCAACCTGGCGCGTGTCTTCTGATTTACCTGGTACTGCAAGGTCGCAGTGATGGGCGTAAATTCTCGCGCGGCCTGAAAGACCTGCGGCAGCTGTTTGCCGCTGATGACGGAACGATCCGGTCCGACCAGCTCGATCACCAGCAGGGACGGCTGTCTGACCCGGACATTCATCTCTACCTCAACGATGCCGTGTCGTATGGTTTCATCAGCAATTGGGTGAAATAACTGGAACGGCTCCAGCAGATCGCCCGCTTCGATTAATTTAGTTTTTCCAATACTCAATAATAGTAGATCTTCACTCGAAAGCGCGATCAACCGCCCCTCACTATCCCGGGTAAAGATCTGCATGCGGGCTGCTTCGGCCACGCCGTCCACTGTGATCGGAAAGTTCTGATCGATCGTGATTCTTTTTCCACCGACCGTATTGAAGATCCAATCCCGGCTGGCAACAATCCGCCCGGTTTCGCTGGTCAGACGCAGGCTGACATTACCGCCCGCGCCGGGTGAAACAGAGGCCAGCACCCGCAGCGGGTTGGTGACCATTGACCCGCTGGACGGCGCGTAGATCTTGATCAAAGCGTCATTCGGAACCGGGGTCGGGCTGGCAGCCAGAGTCAGCGCAGAAAGAAGCAGAAGGAGCAAGGCATGCAACCCCCGCAGCCGCATGCTTTTCACGCCAGTCCCCACAACAGATCTTGAAATGCCGGGATGCCCAGCGGCTTCTGCATCACCAGATCCGCCCCAGCGGAAAGATAGATATTCTCATCTATGATCGGCATGGCGGTGAGCAAGACCACCCGAGTCCGCTTGCCCACCTGAGCCGCCCGGAGTTTTTGCACAAATTGGATGCCGTCGCTGTCAACCAGGCGCAGATCCACCAGCGCCAGGGACGGCTGCTCAGCCAGCGCGATCCGCAGGGCGGCCGATGCGTCCGCGGCTGGCAGCCCGCGCACCCCCGCGAAAGCGCAATACTGCATCAACAGGTCGCGGGTGTCCGGGTCGTCATCCAGAATCAGCACTGATACCATAGGCTTAGTATACAAAAACCGGTGCAATCTGACCAGATTGCACCGGGTGTCTTTACAGACCGTAGATCTCGCTGTATTTCTTTTTCAGGTACCGGATGTACGGCTCCGGGGTAATCTTGGAGCCAGCCACCTTTTGCACTATCTCTTGCGGTTCAAACTTGCAGCCGTGCTGGTGGATGTTGGTTCGCAGCCAGCCCAGCAATTCGCTGAAATGTCCTCCGCGGATCTGGTTGGGAAGGTCGGGTATCTGTTCCATTACCTTTTCCCATAATTGAACAGAAACCAGGTTGCCCAACGCGTAGGTTGGGAAGTACCCGACCAGACCGGCAGACCAGTGCACGTCCTGCAATACGCCCTGCCTGTCATTCTCCGGCGTCACGCCAAGGTATTCTTGCATTTTGGAATTCCAGTATGCCGGCAGATCCTTGGCTTTGATAGCGCCCTCCAGCAGGGCGATCTCGATCTCCAGGCGCAGCATCACATGCAGGTTATAAGTGGCCTCATCTGCCTCCACCCGGATGAGGGATGGTTGGACACGATTAATCCCTTTGTAAAACATGTCCAGGGAGACATTGCCAAGCTGCGCCGGGAAGGCGGCCTGGAATTTGGGGTAGAAGAAGGTCCAGAACTCCCGCGACCGTCCGACCAGGTTCTCCCACATGCGGCTCTGTGACTCATGGATCGCCATGGATGCACCGCCGAACAACGGGGAGCGGCGCAGCTTTTCACTGATGCCCTGCTCGTACATGGCATGGCCGCTCTCGTGCATGGACGAGAACAAACCGGAAGCGCCGTCATCATTCAGGAAGCGCGTGGTGATACGCACATCGCCGTAACCGAATGTCGTGGAGAAGGGATGGGCTGCCAGATCCTGCCGGCCCATTTTGAAGTCATAGCCAAAGAGCTGAATCACTTCCATCCCGAAGGATTTTTGCTGCTCCAGATCGTAAAAGGTCTTGAGGAAGGAATTATCCACCTGCGGCCGGCCAGCGATTGCGCGCAGCAGTTTGACCTGTTCTTCACGCAACACCGCGAAGATCTGCTTCACCTCACTGGTTTTCAATCCCGGCTCAAAATCATCCAGCTGCGGATCGTAGATGTGATCGTACGGCTTGAAGAAGTCTGAATACTGCTGCCGTAAGGCGATCACTTTTTCCAGGTGGGGCTGGAACATACTAAAGTTAGAGTCTTGCCGGGCTGCTACCCAGGCGTCTTGCGCCAGAGTCGTCACCTGGGCGTACTCAGCCACCCAGGCGGAAGTAACCTTTTTGGCTTTCTGATATTCGCGCAGCACCACCTTCACCAGGCGCGCATCATCAGAATCGGGATCAGCAAAACCCTGCGCTGCCAATTTCTCAGCTAACTCGCCAATACGCGGATCGGTCAGTTTGTCGTGGCTCAGTTTTGCCAGCGTTCCCAGCTGTTCACCGCGGGTTTCAGCGCCGCCGGACGGCATATAGGTCTGCTGATCCCACCCCAGAACAGCGATGGCGCCGTTGATGTCCGCGATCTCTGCCAGGAGATCTTTCAATTCTTGTAAGTCTTTGCTCATTAAAATCTCCTGATCTATGCGACTTTCCAGCGCAGTGGTTCGTTGTTCAACGCGCGCAGGATCTCGGTGGAAATATCATTGGCCGCGCGTCCCTGGGCTTCAATGGTTTGCGCGCCGATATGCGGGATGGCGATCACTTTCGGGTGTTTCACCAGGTCGGTTAACCCCGGCGGCTCTACCGTAAATACATCCAGCGCCGCGCCAGCCACCTGCCCGGCGTTGAGGGCAGCAAGCAGGGCTTCCTCATCAATCACGCCACCGCGGGCGGCGCATATGATCAGTACGCCTTTCTTCATTTTGGCGAAGCTCGCCGCGTTCAAGAGATTCTTTGACTCCGCGGTCAGCGGGATGTGCAGCGTGATCACATCCGCCTGTTTGTAAAGCTCATCCAGGCTGACGGGTTCCGCGCCGCGGGCTTTGATCTCCGCCGCGGGGATTAACGGGTCATAACCGACCAGATTCATACCAAAGGCCGCCGCGCGCGTCCCAACGGACGCGCCGATCCGCCCCATCCCAATGATGCCCAGGGTTTTACCGTTCAGTTCGCAGCCTTCAAATTCCTTTTTCAGCCACTTGCCTTCCTTCATGGAGTGATCCGCCCGCGGGATTTCCCGCACCAGCGAAAGCATCATCCCGAGGGTCAGTTCGGCCACCGCGACGGTGGTCGCCAGCGGAGAGTTCACCACGGTGACTCCAGCGGCCTTGGCGGCTGCCAGGTCGATGTTATCCACACCCACGCCGGCACGGCCCACGACTTTTAATTTCTTCCCGGCTGCGAAGACCGCGGCCGTCACCTTCGTTCGTCCGCGTACGATCAGGGCGTCATAGTCGCCAACGACCGTCAATAACTCTTCCGCGCTGATGCCCGGGCGGTCGTCCACTTCCAGGCTCTGACGCATCAGCGCCTGGCCGCTTTCTTCCAATCCATCGGTCAGTAACACTTTGAGTTTTCCCATGTAGGATCCTCCTGAGGATAGTGAATGTTAGTTATTGATTGTATTTTACCTGAGATTCCTATCCTCTCATGTTTGAGACTGCTACTCGTACCGCAAGGCTTCCACCGGCTCCAGCCCCGCCGCCCGGTTGGCCGGGTAAATCCCAAAGAACAAGCCGACCGCGGTGGAGAAGATGGTTGCCATCAAAACAGAGTTGAGTGAAACACTGGGGGTGAACGGCGTACCGCTGGCCTGGGCAATCCGCCCAACAATGACAGCGATCAAAAATCCCAGCGCGATGCCGATCAGCCCACCGATCATAGACAGGAGGGAAGATTCCGTCAGAAACTGGGTAAGGATGTCGCGTCGGCGGGCGCCGAGCGCCTTGCGTAAACCAATTTCACGCGTGCGTTCAGTCACCGATACCAGCATGATGTTCATGATGCCGATACCACCCACCAGCAAAGAGATGGCCGCGATGCCACCGAGGAAGATGGTGAGCACGCCGGTGATCGATTGTGCGGTGGAAACAAAGTCCTGCTGCGAGAAGACTGTAAAGTCGTCTTCACCCAGGTTGGTGCGATGCCGGGTACGCAGGATTTGAGAGACTTCGTCCGAAGCGGACATCACCGCGTCTGCGCTGGTTGCCTGCACCAGCATTACGTCTAATTCATCCCGGTTGGTATTGCGGATCAGGCGTGATTGCGCAGTGGTGAATGGCACCAACACGATGTCATCCTGGCTGCCAAAGCTGCCACCGCCTTTTTTACCCAACACGCCGATCACGCGGAATGGAGAGCCGTTGATGCGGACCATTTCGCCAACCACACCTTCCTGCCGGCCAAACAGCTTGTTGACCACATCATTCCCGAGTACCACCACCGACGCGTTGCCGTACAGGTTGTCATCCGTGATAAAAGAACCTTCGATCAAGTCGAAGCTGCGCATGGTCTGATAATTGGGTGTGATACCGACCACCGAGGTGTTCTTTTGTTCACTGCCAAAAACAACCTCAACCTGCCCGGTGATGGCGCCAGACACATCTGCCACGGACGGCGCCTGAAACGGATCCAGCAACGCTTCCGCGTCTGAGATGGTGATCGGCTTGGGATTGGATACATTAAAACTGGTGTTCCCTTCGAACACGAACAGTAAATTCGTGCCGATGCCGCTGATCGAACCGGTGATGGAATCCTGGGCGCCTTGCCCGACCGCCAGCATGGCGATCACTGCCGCCACGCCGATCACGATCCCCAGGATCGTCAGTCCACTGCGCAACTTATTCGACCGCAGACTTTCCAACGCTTCAATAATCGCCTGTCCGAGGTTCATGCCGCCACCTCTACCAGGCCGTCTTTCAGCCGGATCACGCGCTGAGTCTGTGCGGAGACATTTGAATCATGTGTCACGATGATCAAGGTAGTGCCGCGTTCGCTATTCAATTTCAAGAGCAATTCCATGATCTCCTTGCCAGAGCGTGAATCCAGGTTGCCGGTGGGCTCATCCGCCATGATGATGGCGGGGTCGTTCACCAGTGACCGGGCGATGGCGACGCGCTGCTGCTGCCCGCCCGAAAGTTCTGCCGGACGGTGGGTTAAGCGGTCTCCCAGGCCAACCAGTTTCAAGGCCTCGATCGCCCGTTCCTTCCGACCCTCGGTGATGCCAGCATACCGCATGGGCAGCTCCACATTAGCGATGGCCGTCTGGCGCGGCAGGAGGTTGAAATTCTGAAAGATGAAACCCACTTTACGGTTGCGGATACCAGCCAGCTGGTCATCCCGCAGGTGAGCTACTTCTTCCCCGTCCAGGGTGTAGCTGCCTTCGGTGGGATGATCCAGGCAGCCGAGAATGTTCATCAGGGTGGATTTACCCGAACCACTCGGCCCCATGATCGAGACCACCTCCCCGCGGTTGATGCACAGGTCCACGCCCGCCAGGGCATTCACCTGCACCTCACCCATCTGGTAGGTTTTCGTTACGCCGTGCGCTTGGATGATGCAATCAGGCATATCTTACCGGCCGATCTGCATGCCAGCGCCTGGCCCCATGAAGAAGTTCGTCGGCGGGTTCAAAATTACCTGGTCTCCGACCTTAACATCGCCTGAGAGCAGTTCACTCATTTGGTCACTGCTGTTTCCCAGTTCAATTTCAACCATCTCGGGTTGACCGTTCTTCAACACATAGACCACGCGTTGTCCGTCCACCAGGCGCACAGCCCGGTTGGGGATCAGAATGACATTTTCCAGCTGTACCACCACAATGTTGACCGCGGCGGTCATCTGCGGCAAAACCTGCGCGTCCGCGTCCTGGATCTCTACGGTGACGTTAAAGTTCACAACGCCAGCCTGGGATGTGCCCACCCGCGCCACTTCGGTTACCACGCCGTGGTACTCCTGGGTCTGAATGGCATCAAACGTCAGCGTGACTGCCTGGCCGGGCTTGACCTGGTTGACATCGATCTCGGAGATGTCTACATCCACCAGCAGCCGGCCCAGGTTATCCAAGCGGAAACCACGCGTGCCAGCGGTGACAACATCACCTTTCTGGATCGAAACGTCAGTGATCACGGCATCGAACGGGGCGATCAAGGACTGCAGATTAATAGTAGCCTGCGCCGCTGCCACCCGGGCTTCCGCGGCGGATAGATCGCGCGGGTCCGGACCGTCTTTCAGGCGGTCCCACTCACGCTGCGCGTCTTCCAACTCAGCGGTGGCGACAGCCAGGTTGGCGTCGGCTTCGGCGATCTCTTTATCGGTCGCGTCTCTTTCGACTGTCGATACTTTTGGCCCCATCGATGTCATTTTGTAAGTACTGTATGTGATCTTGTAGTTCAGCGCTTTTCGTTTCTGCAGCATATCATCGTATTTATCCTGCGCCTTCACCACTGCCAGCTGGGCTTTGGCGGCCGCCAGGTTAGATTCCTGTAAATTCTCCAGCGCCTTTTGCGCTGTCACCAGGTCCGCGTCCGCCAGGATGATGCTGGGGGACAGGCTGGTCTTTTCCAGCGACGCCAGGACATCCCCGGCTTTCACAGCATCGCCGGTTTTGAAAAACACTTTATCGACCGTTCCGCCGGTTTGCCAGGTAATGTTCGCGGATTGATCTGCCCGCACGGTGCCGGTTGCCCCCACCATGCCGACCAATTCCCCTTTTTCTACCTGCACGGTCTGAAACGCGCTTGCCTGTGCTTTCTTTGCCGCGGTCAGGCGAAAATAACCAAAGATGGCCAACCCAACAACCGCCACCGCGACAATACCAATGATCCACTTTTTCTTCATCTTATCTTCTCTCACTTTTCTAGCTTATATGTCTATACCACACCTATTATAATTACCCACCGGCGTTTTTCTGTGTAGAATTTGTAAGAAACCACTGGATTAGAACATGAGATTCTACCGATTTTGCATTACTGCTTTCATTACTATCATCTGCATGAACTGGCTTGCGCGCAGCGTTGTTCCATCCAGTGACCAGCTCGAAAATATCCGGGCCTATACCCGGCAGGATGAATTCGATTTTACATCCTGGACTCTGGACGCGGCCTGGACCAAGTTCAGTCAGGGGATATCCGGTGAAGAATCAGCTCTATCTCCAGCCGCCGCGCATGACCTGGTGATAACTTACCTGTCACAGGTATACGGTTATCAGGTGGTCACACAGACCCTGGAGCAAATCTATTCCGACCCGGCCATCCATGATCCCACGGCGGCTTCTGCGGAGCTGCGCTCAGAACAACATCAGCTCAGCGCGGATATTAAGCAGTCGGCTCCGGCCGCTGAGGCCGTCCTGCAAGATCAAATAACCTCAGTCCTATACAACCAGGGATTATCCTCACTCGGCAACCCACTGCCGCCGGTGCTCTTTCACTTTTCTCCCCTGCCCTTTGCGCTCATCATTTCACCGCGTAACATCATCCGGCAGGATGCCTATATTTCGCTCCAAACCGATCTGTCCATCACAGACAGAGTCGCGCTGGAACGGGCGGTTGAAACCGGGCAGGGTGTCTCTGCCCTGGTCGAAGAGATCGGCGGGATTGGCACGTACCCTACCATGGTGCAGCAAGGCAGCGACTTGAACTGGTTGGTTGAAGTGATCGCCCATGAATGGATTCACAATTACCTGGAATGGCATCCGCTGGGTTTGGGGTACGACAGCTCACCCGAAATGCGTACCATGAATGAGACCGCGGCATCCATCGCCGGCAAAGAGATCTCGGCGCTGGTGATTGCCCGATACTACCCGGAACTGGTCCCGCCGGCAGTTGATACGGCGCCTGCCAGAATAGAACCCAATTCTCTACCACCAGAACCGGCTTTCGATTTCCGGGCTGAGATGCGCGATACCCGCGTGAAAGTAGATCAATTATTGGCGGCCGGGAAAGTCACAGAAGCGGAAACATATATGGAAGAGCGGCGTCAATTCTTCTGGCAAAACGGCTATCAGATTCGCCGGCTCAATCAAGCCTACTTCGCGTTCCACGGCGCGTACGCGGATACGCCCGGCGGCGCAGCCGGCGCAGACCCGGTCGGCCCGGCGGTGCGTGAACTGAGACGGAAAAGCCCCACACTGGCCGCGTTTATCCATCAGATCGCGGCCCTCTCATCCTTTGAGGAATTGCAGCAGCTCTTACATTAAATCAGGGCCGGACGAACCATCGCTGCCCAGATCCGGCATATTTTTCTCAATTTCCGAAATACTCTCGCCCCGCTCCATGCGGTGGACCATTTCATTCATTTCCTCCGGCATCGGTTCACCGGTTTCCTGCGACATCTGGCGCATCATCCGCGCCATGCTGCCCGGGTCCGGGGCTTCACCATCCGGCATGTTTGGCATATCTGACCGGCCTGCCTTAGCAATACGTACCCGGCCGATCTTCCTCTCGACATCCGCGCTGCCGCAGTGTCCGCATTTGACTACCGCGTGGTCGTATTCCTGATAAGTTAAGAACAAGCCGAAACGCTTTTTACAGCTGCGGCATGTATATTCATAAGTCGGCATGCAACATCCTCCACCGCCGATTATAACCAGCTTAACCTGAAATCAGTTAGAATATCTACATGGTTGATCCTAAGGATAATATGAACCATTCGACAATTGATTTCAATATCCTCAAACCGCGGCCGCTGTTGATCATCATCTCCGGCTCATCCGGTGTCGGCAAAGACGCGGTGGTCAGAGAATTGATTCGGCGTGACCCGCACCTGGATTTCGCGGTAACCACCACTGACCGGGCTCGCCGCGCAGCCGAAATACACGGCGTGGACTATTATTTCATCACAACCGATGAGTTCAAACGCATGATCGCCAACGGCGAATTCATTGAGCATTCTGAAGTTTACGGCCAACTCAAAGGAGTCAGCCGGCGGGAAGTGAAAGAGAAGTGGGCGCAGGGGAAGGATGTCATCCTGCGGGTGGATTACCAGGGCGCCGCGAAATTTCGGGCACTCATCCCACAGGTATTGACGATCTTCCTCCTGCCCACCAGCGAAGAAGAGCTGCTGCAAAGACTGAAGGACCGCGGCACCGAAAAACCCGAGACGATCACCCACCGCATGGCCACCACCCGGGTCGAAATGGATAACCTGTCCGCTTTCGAATACCTGGTATACAACCCGCAGGGGAAAATGGATCAGGCGGTGGCGGATATTCAGGCTATCATCAACGCGGAGCATCACCGCCGTAACCAACGCCAGATCGACATCTAGCATGACCAATCCCCCAACGACACCCGAATCCACCGGGGAGGTTGCGGCGCCCGCGCCTGCCCAATCCATTGTCGTAAAATGGCCGGCTGTGAAACCGATCGTGACCTATACGCTCATCGCTATCTGTGTAATCCTGTATGCCGGCCAGTACTTAAGCCAACTGCTGTTAGGCTTTGATCTGCCTTTTGCCCTGGGCGGCAAGATCAACGCGGCCATCACCGCTGGCGAGTTGTGGCGATTATTCTCCCCCATGTTCCTGCACGGGTCGATCATCCACCTGGGCTTGAACATGTACGCGCTGATCATCCTCGGCCGGAATATCGAACAGGCTTTCGGGCACAGCCGCTTTACCGCCCTCTTCATCGCCGCTGGTTTTGCCGGGAACGTGCTCTCGTATGTTTTCTCTCCCAATCCATCCCTGGGATCATCCACCGCGATCTTCGGGCTGCTGGGGGCTGAGGCCGTCTTTGTCTACCTGAACCGCAAGTTCTTTGGCGCCAGATCCAAACCCATCCTGATCAATGCTGCGGTTGTTGCCGGCATTAATTTGGTGCTTGGCTTAAGCCCCGGGATCGACAACTGGGGGCACCTGGGCGGGCTGCTGGGAGGTATGCTGTTTGCCCTGCTGGCTTGCCCGCGGTGGCAAGTCACCGGATACCTGCCGGATGTGGCGATCACAGATTCTCGGCCGGGTTTTTCCACCTGGGTCGGCTTTGGGTTGGTATTGGCCCTGTTTTCCGGCGCGATTCTGATCAGCCGTCTCCTCATTCATTAACCCAAACTTTGTTTCTTGCGACCCGGGGAGATGCCAGTTGGGGTATACTTTGCCGTTGTCACCCAAGGAGATCATCATGAAAAGAGCCGTCAGTATCAGTATTGGATCATCGAAGCGCGATAAAGCTGTTGAGGTTGACCTGCTGGGTCAAAAGATCAGCATCGAACGGATTGGCACAGACGGCGACATGGAAAAAGCCGCTCAACTCTACCGCGAGTTGGATGGAAAAGTAGACGCCTTCGGGGTTGGCGGCGCCAACCTGGGCATCTTTGTGGATCGAAAGTGGTACCCCCTGTATTCGGTGGCCTCCCTGACGCGTTTCGTGCGCCAGACGCCGGTACTGGACGGCACCGGGTTGAAGACCACACTGGAAGCGAAAGCCGGCCCCACCCTGGAGAAACTGATCGGCAGCAAGATCACTTCACGGAAAGTTTTCCACGTCACCGGTGTAGACCGTTATGGTTTGCTGGAAGGATTCCAAGATTCCCGTTATGAGAATATCTACGGTGACCTGATGTTCACCCTCGGCATTCCGCGCGCCATCAAGACCGTCAAAGGTCTGAAACAAATGGCCGACCTGTTGATGCCGATCGCCGGACGCATCCCCTTCAGCTGGGTGTATCCCATCGGCGAAGCCCAGGAACAGCGCACCCCCAAATGGACAGAGTACTTTGACTGGGCCGGCATCATCGCCGGTGACTGTCACTACATCACCCGCTATATGCCGGATAGATTGGACGGCAAGATCATCATCACCAACACCACCACCCCCGCCGATATGCAGTTGTTCAAATCTGCCGGCGTCAAATATGTGATGACCACCACGCCCGTGCTGGACGGCCGCTCTTTTGGCACCAATATGATGGAAGCGGCCATCGCGGCCGCTGTTGGGCGGAAAGAGCCGGTGGACTATGCCCACCCCGGCACATACTTTGAGGACCTGGATCAGACCATCCAGAAGATCGGACTGACCCCGCAGCTGCAGGAGATCAATTAAGCATGGAAGCGCTCATCACTGCCGGCGGCATTCCCCTGCCGGGTGAACCGCTTTTTGAATACACCCGCGGCGGACCGAAAGCCATGTTGTCGGTGGCTGGCAAACCCATGCTGCAGCATGTCATCAACGCCCTGGTAGGGTCAAAAAGCGTCACTCACATCACCATCATCGGGCTGACAGAATTATCCGGGTTATCCTGTCCCCTGCCGCTGACTCTGCTGCCCAACCAACCAGATATGTTATCGAACATCATCACCGGCATGCGCGAGATCTCCGCCCGCAACCCCGGCGCGGAGCAAATGCTGCTGGTCGCTTCGGATATCCCCGCCCTGACCGGTCAAATGGTCGACTGGATGGTGGATATCGTCGAAAAGAGCGACGCGGACCTGTTCTACAACGTGGTCACCCGCCAGGTGATGGAAGCCCGCTACCCCGGGTCACGGCGCACCTATACCCGCCTGAAGGATCTGGAGATCTGCGGCGGTGACCTGAGCGCGCTGCGCCTGGATATGCTGGATAACCTATCCGACCTGTGGGGTCAACTAATCGCCTCCCGCAAGAATCCAGTAAAACAGGCCGCGATTATGGGTTTTGGGCTGCTTTTCCAACTGCTCACCCGCCAGGCCACCCTGGAAGACGCGGCGCGCATGATCAGTGACCGGCTGGGGATCAAAGGGAAAGTTATCCTCTGCCCGTTCGCAGAACTGGGGATGGACGCGGATAAGCCCTTCCAGCTCGAGATCCTGCAGAAAGACCTTGCGTCCCGTGGCTAAAGATACGCTGGAAAAACTGCTGGAGGTTGACGCGCGGCTGTCCAAATCCGTCAGCGTGCTGGAAAACAGCCGCGTCAAACCCCTGGCCGCCTTCTTCGCGCATTCCGGTGATTCGTGGTTCTGGCTGGCCGGCCTGCTGCTGATCGCCTTTCTGGGCAATGACTTCTGGCAGCGCTGGGCTGTCATCCTGATCGTCAGCTTGCTGATTCTGGCTGTTTTCGTGTTGAGCCTGAAGTTTCTGATCCGCCGGCGCCGGCCTGAAGGTGAATGGGGGCAGATCTACCGGGCCACCGATCCGCACTCCTTCCCATCCGGTCATGCCGCCCGGGCATTTCTCTTCCTCGTTCTGGTCCTGGGGCTGGGTCCGACTTGGTTGGCCGTTCTGATGGTCTTCTGGGCGCCGCTGATCAGCCTGGCACGCGTCATGATGGGCGTGCATTATGTTTCGGATGTCGCGGCCGGAGTCTTGATCGGCGCGATTTTCGGGGGGATTTTCCTGGCGCTGCTGCCAGTCGTCGAACCCTGGGCGCTGCAGCTCATCACCCGTTTGTAGCTAACACCAACGCGTGTTAATGATGAATTAGCTGATTAGCGCCCCCGGCGGGCGATCTGGTCGCGAACCAACGCGTCCACGCGTTCATTGAAGGTATGACCGGCATGACCTTTCACCCAATTCCAGCTGATCTGGCGGGCGGAGCTTAATCTGTCCAATTCCATCCACAAGTCTTGGTTTAGCAGCACACCCGTTTTCCTTTTCCAGCCCCGGGCGCGCCAGCCCGGCATCCAGAAGGTGATACCATTTTTTACATATTCGGAATCGGTATAGACAGCCAGGCTGCTCCCGGCGGGTGTCTGCTGGAGACCATGAATAGCCGCCATCAACTCCATGCGGTTGTTGGTTGTGTATGGCTCAAAACCCGCCACCTCCTGCTGATGTCCCTGATGGATGATCAGCGCCGCCCAACCGCCCGCGCCGGGGTTCGGTACGCATCCCCCGTCGGTGTAGATCACGTACTCTACTGCGTTATCCATTAATTACCATACTCCTGATAAAGCTGTGTCATTATATCCCGGATGCCTGGCAAGTTTTCCACCGTGGTTTGCGGCAGCATGGCCTGGATAACGGCATCCCGCAAGATCTGGCGGAGGATCGGCCAGCGGCTGCCCATTGGAAATTCACCGCTGCCCGGCAGCGCTTGCGCGGCGCCTTCCGCCAGCCGCGGGTACCCGGCGCGGCCCAACCAGACTGCCTGCGCTTCCGGCAGCAGCGGCACAGCGAATTCGGCGTCTGCCAGCGCGGCTTGCCGCTGCGGGTCCAGCAGCCATGCGGTGAAGAGCCAGGCCGCCATCTGGCTGTTAGCGGATTGCTGAGTGATCGCGTATCCGTAATCGTTCCCGATTGGCACACGACCCGCTGGCAGCGGGAATGGGATGATACTCCACTCGTCCGGCATATTTAGCGCCACCAGATGAGAGAGAAATTCAGGCATTTCCCGGCTGGGGACCGTGACGAACAGCGCCTGGCGGTTCACAAAATACCCGGCCGGGTCCGTATTTTTGCCAGACCAGGTCAGACCATTTTCCTGCCAGCTTTTCAGCCGCGTCAAGGTTTGAATGAACTCATCGTCATTCAGAAAGTCCCAGGCAGCAGACTGCGCGGGAGAACCCATCCAGGACAGGAAGGTCTCAGGGTCGGATGTGAAAAGCCAGCCGCCCGTGCCGCGCGCGGCTTTGTTTGGAAGAAAGATATTGGCATTGAAAGCCGCCCCGGACTGCAGTTCCCACTCTTCCAGAGAGGCTGGCGCGGCGGTAAAACCCAGCTCCCGGGCCCAGCTGTTGTTATAAAGCAGAAACACCCCTTCCCGCAGTGCCGGGACCGCGAATAGTTTACCAGCCAGGGTTAAATTCTGGCTGGCCTGAGTAATGTCAGGATTGGCCTGCACTGCCGTGCCTGCCAGCAGGTAAGGTGAAAGATCGACCAACGCCTGCTGCTCAGCCAGTGCCAGTATCTGGCTGCTGTCGGCCAGGATCAACTGCGGGTAGTTTTCCGGCTCACTGGCCAGTATGGCTGCCCGCAATTGATCATCGGTGAGGAAACCCCGCGCGTCCACGGTAATTCCATATTCATTGGTCTGGTTAAATTCCGCGGTCAATTGATCGATGACCGGCACGGCGTGCGTGGAATAAGCATGCCAGAAGGTGATCCTTTGTCCGGCTGCCAGTTCTTTGGGGCTGAGTGTGACCGTTGGGCTGGGCTCTACTGCCGTCACAGTCGGGGTAGCACAGCCCTGCGGACAGGCTGTCGCAGCGCTCTGCGAGGGCACAGCCGGCGCGGCGGTGTCGGACTGCGGGACACAGGCGGTCAGCACGGCGAGTAACAGGGAAACCAGCAGAGGGAATGCTCGGTAAGTTTTCATGTATTCAACATTATCGCACAGGTGCAGGAGGGCTTGTTTGTCTCAATAAAAGGTGTGTTCTGGTTTAATTATCACGCCATGCATCGAAGATCAACGATTAATGCCGCTGGCATGCCTGCTGGGCTGAATTCTGTAATAACCGGTGCCGGCCTTCTAACCGGCTTAAAAACAAGGCGGGAATGGATGGGTGTCGAACCCACAGCGGCCCGCAACGCGACCCGCCACCGGTTTTGAAGACCGGGGAGCCCACCGGGACTCAACCACTCCCGGTTGAAGGATACCTTACCCTGTGTGCTTTGGCAAGGATATGGGTAAATTGTGTGCTTGAGGTTAGAGTTGAAGGTAAAATACTTCAAACCCTTGCATTATGCATAAAAGGTTTTATACTATTTTTGATAGGAATAAATGGAGAGAAAAATGGATGAAGTTTTGCTTTACGGTACTGAAAGCGAAGAAAGCGACAAGCCTCCCAGTTGTAAACCGCGGCCGGTAAGACCGTGGCGGGTGGCGGTTGTTGCCAACGTTCGGGGAGAAGGCACAACACCCGGTAGCGGCCCAGAAGACGCCGGCGCGGAGTTTGACAAGATGGAAACGATCCAGGCCATCCAGGCCGCGATCCAATCCGATGGTCACCACACCGTATTCATTCCAGCCGATATAAACCTGGCCTACAATCTGCGTGATGTCGTCCCCGACATCTGCTTCAATATATCTGAAGGTCTGGGGGGCGACGGCCGTGAAGCCCAGGCGCCGGCGATGTTCGAGATGATGCACATCCCGTACACGGCCTCACGCGTGACAGCCAACGCCATTGCCCTGGATAAAACGCTCACCAAGCGCATCTGGCGGGACTGCGGCCTACCTGTCGCTCCCTTCCAGGAATTCACTACAGGTTATGAACAGATCGATCCCACCCTGCGCTACCCCATGTTCGTGAAACCGGCCCGCGAAGGCACCGGTATGGGGATGGGCACCCAATCCATCTGCTACAACAGCCGGCAGCTGCGGGAACGGGTTCACTGGGTCATTCAGAAATACAATCAACCCGCATTGGTAGAAGAATATCTTTCCGGCCGGGAGTTCACCGTTGGTATCCTCGGGCGGACGGACGCGGCCGGTTACAGCCTGCACCCGGAATACTACCAGGCCGACGGCTTCCACCGCATGCCGGTGCTGGAAGTGGATAACGACAACTCCATCACCCCCGGCGTTTACGGCCACGATGCCAAGACCCTGGTAGTCGGTGAAGCCGGCGTACCGGACTTTATCTGCCCGGCGCACATCTCCGCCAGCTTTTCACGCACGCTGCAGAACCTGGCCATCCGCGGCCATCAGGCCGTCGGCGCTCTGGATGTCTCCCGCATCGACTTCCGCTGCGACGGTGAAGGCCGGCCCTACCTGCTGGAGATCAACTCCCTGCCCGGCCTCTCGCCTGGTTTTAGTGACCTGTGCGTGATTGCCAACGCGGAAGGCGTCACCTACCGCGACCTGATCCTGGAGATCCTGTATCTGGGCGCCTCCCGTTTCGGTATGGTAGAAAAAGCGACTGAGAAGCAGCCGGAAATTGAGCTTCCGCTGCCGCTCGCTGGCGTAAAGACCCCACGCTCCGCGCGTCTGCAGAATCGTCAGTCGCTTTCGCTCCGCGCCCGCACGCAGCTTCGGTAAAAAACAGCTCATTTAGTAAAGAGCCTCCGCTAACGCGGAGGCTCTTTTTGGTAATTCATTATCCGGGAAAACTCATTGTTGGTTGGATTAAATAAAAAGAGGCGACGAGGGGATTTGAACCCCTGATGAGGGTTTTGCAGACCCTTGCCTTGCCACTTGGCCACGTCGCCTAAACAATCGGCTGATAGCGGTTCCGGTAGGCACCACTATCAGCCTTGGTGATCTGAGCGGGCAATGGGACTCGAACCCACGACCTTCTCCTTGGCAAGGAGACGTTCTACCAACTGAACCATGCCCGCGACTTACGCCAAGATGGGTGATGCTGTTGGTAACCCATCCGTTCGCCCTTGCGGACGAACGACAAGATTATAAATGATTCGATCGGCAGCGTCAATACTTTTTATCCACCAATTCGCCAGTCCCCGGACACCCGGGGAATTCACTTCGCTAACGCATAGGGTGACACTCCCTGCCGCGCGAGGTAAAAAAAAAGAGCAGGTACCCATCAGGTACCTGCTTGTGCCGAGAGCCAGGCTCGGACTGGCGACCCTGCAATTTTCAGTCGCATGCTCTACCAACTGAGCTATCTCGGCGCGCATCCTTTTCGAATGCGCAGTGATTTTACATGGTAGAGGCTTGATTGTCAAGCAACCCAGCCGGATCGATCAAAATTACAACCCAATCTCAGTTTGATCGTGCCCAAATAGTCATTTGAATTGACTCTATAAATTGGACTCTGTATAATGAAATAGCTTGTCTGAATGATGTCCTTCCGACACGGTAATTGACAAAGTTTCGTTTTGGGTAGTAAAATACTATGATGTTAAAGAAGTTTTCATCGCCGGCTGTCATTCTGGATTAAGGAGAGGCTTACCAGTGCTTTCATCGGTGTCTCAACTTGCAGTACGGTCCAATTCTGGATACCCTGAACAGGGAAAGTTTCCTGCCGTGATATCCACACGCGGGTCAAACACGCCCCGCCCTCTTTTCCACCCAAAACATCCAAAATTAATATGCATCTGTACCGGTCAGTCGCGGCAACATCCCCGACTGACTGCCTGAAAGGGTTATATCCAGTAATTTGGGAATTCTCCAGGTAATTTTTACCAGGATCTTGAAAGAGTAATTCCAATTCACTGAGAGGAGGTGGTCACCCGAAAGGTAAAAGATTGTTGTTCTTGTAGCACCATCAATCCACACCAACATTTTTTATAGGAGGAAGAAGCATGTTTAAGAAGCAAATCATGTTCGTAATCGCACTACTCGTAGTTGCCTCTATGCTGCTGACTGCCTGCCAGCCCGCCAAAGCGCCCGTCGCTGAAGCCCCCGCTGAGGCTACTGCCGTCGTAGAAGCTCCTGCTGAACCCACCGCCGTTCCCGTCACCCGCAAGGGTGGTTGGTTGGATGAAGTTGTGTTCTCCGTGATCGACTCCGGCTCCGCCCTGACCCAAATCCAGGCCGGCGCTATCGATATCTACGCGGACTCACTGTCTTCAGCTGACCTGCCGGCGATCAAAGAAGCCGGTGTCAAGTACTCGTCCTCCAACGGCCTGTACTACGACATCCTCTTCAACCCGGCCGTCTTCGCTGATGGTAGACTGAATCCCTTCGTAAATCACAAGATTCGCGAAGCGATGAACTGGCTGATCGACCGCAATTACATCAACCAGGAAGTCTACAATGGTGGTGCACTGCCAAAGTTCTTCGCCATCCAGACCCAGGGCCCAGACTATGTCGACCTGATTGACACCGCCCGCTCCCTCGAAACCAAGTACGCCTACAACTTCGACAAGGCTAAAGAAGTCATTTCAGCCGAGATGGAAGGCATGGGCGCTACCCTTGGTGCCGATGGCAAATGGCAGTTCAACGGCGCTCCGGTAAGCCTCATCTTCATCATCCGCAACGACTCTGACAAGACTCGTCTGCCGATTGGTGACTATGTGGCTTCCCAGCTCGAATCCATTGGCTTCACCATTGACCGCCAGTACAAGAAGGGTTCTGAAGCTTCCCCGATCTGGATTGGTTCCGTTCCTGAAGAAGGCCAGTGGAACCTCTACACCGCTGCGTGGTCTTCCACGATCATTGACCGTGACGAAGCCAACATGTTCCAGGAAATGTACCTGCCCTCCAGCCTCCAGGGTATCCCGGCCTGGTTCTCCAATGTTCCGGATCCAGAGTTCCAGCAGCTTGGTGACGACCTGTTCGCTGCCAAGTACACTGACCTGGCCCAGCGCAAGGAAATGATGAAGCGCGCCATGGAACTGTCCCTCCAGGACTCCCTCCAGGTGTGGCTGATCGACGGCAAGGGCTTCATCCCCTACGCTCAGAACGTTGTCGCTACCGCTGACCTGGCCGCCGGTGTTCAAGGCGCTCAGATCTGGCCATACACCCTGCGCTTCGAAGGCCAGGAAGGTGGCACACTGAAATGGGCAACCCAGGATCTGTTCGGTCAGGCCTGGAACCCGATCGCTGGCTCTAACTGGGCCTTTGATGCTGGCGCTTACCGCGGCACCATGTCCGGCGATGTCATGTACGATCCGTTCACCGGCCTCGTTTGGCCGCTGCGCATCGAAAAAGCTGACGTGACCGTCCTCGATGGTCTGGCTGTCGGCAAGACCCTGGACTGGGTAAACCTGTCCTTCGCCCCCGAAATCAAGGTCCCCGGTGATGTATGGGTAGACTGGGATGCAACCACCCAGACCTTCGTTACCGCCGACACCAAGAACCCCGAAGGCCTCACCGCCAAGCGCAAGACCACCGTCTACTATCCGGCCGATCTGTATCAGACCGTCAAATGGCACGATGGTTCCAACTTCTCCATCGGTGATGTTGTCATGGGCATGATCATGACCTTCGACCGCGCGAAAGCCGAATCCGCCATCTATGACGAACAGGCTGTCCCGCAGTACGAAACCTTCATGAGCACCTTCAAGGGTATGAAGATCGTCTCCGCCGATCCGTTGGTGGTGGACTACTACTCTGACACCGTGCTGACCGATGCGGAACTCCTGGTTCCGACCGTCTGGCCGACCTTCTCCTTCGGCGAAGGCGCCTGGCACGAACTGGCCCTTGGCAATCAGGCTGAAGCCGCTGGCGAACTGGCCTACTCCATCGACAAGGCTGAACCCGCTGGTATCGAGGAAACCTCCTACATCGGTGGTCCTTCCCTCGAGATCCTCGCCAAGTACCTGGATCAGGACGTCGCTGATAACTACATCCCCTACGCCCCGACCATGAGCCAGTACGTTACCACCGAAGAAGCTGCCGCCCGCTACGCCAACTACAAGGCGTTCTACGGTGAACACGGCCACTTCTGGCTTGGTACCGGCCCCTACCTGCTCGACAAAGTCTTCATGACTGAGAAGACCCTGACCCTCAAGCACTTCGCGGATTACCCCGATCTGGCCGACCGCTGGTCTAACTACGGTGAGCCGAAAGTCGCGACCGCTGAAGTTGAAGGTCCCGCTTCTGTAACTATCGGACAGGAAGCCAAGTTTGACGTGTTCGTAACCTTCAAGGGCGAACCGTATGCCAATGCTGACGTGAAATACGTCAAAGCCATTCTCTACAACGCCGCCGGCGAAACCGTCCTGGTTTCTGAAGCGACCGCTGCTGAGGAAGGTCATTTCGTCTTCACCCTCACCGCTGAAGAATCTGCCAAGCTCGTAGCCGGCTCCAACAAGCTCGAGATCGCGGTAGTTCCCAGTGTTGTGAACCAGCCTACCTTCACCTCACTTGAGTTCGTAACTCAATAAGGTGTAAGTAAGCCTGTAAGAAAATAGGGGCAAGTACCCACAAGTACTTGCCCCTATTTATCCTAATAAATGAGGAATGGAAATGACTTCCGAAACTCCACCAAAAGAAAACCTCCAGATAAAATCCACGGCGGCGGACACGTTTAAAAGACTCCTGCGGTTCATGTCTTTCCGTGTGCTGATGCTTGTGGTGACGATCGTTGTGGCTGTTTACAGCACCATTATGATCGCCAATATGGGTGGTTACGTGGATACGATCATGAAAAATGATATCCGCGAGTCCACCATCATGAAGGTAGCCGCAATGACCGCCAACAAACCGATCTCCGGTGATGCCCGGCGGCAAATGCAAGAGGAAATGATCGCCCTGGAAGAGAAGCGCCTGGGATTGGATACTCCTTTCATCATCCGCTCTTTCCGGTATCTGGGTAACGCCCTCACGCTCAACCTCGGCCGCGCTATCTACATGGTTAGTGATCATGGGTCAAAAGCCGTACGCGCCATCATCCTGGAGCGATTGCCTGCAACCTTGTTGTTAATGGGCACCGCTGAACTCTTCTTGTTCTTTTCCAGTGTGTTCTTAGCACTTATGCTCTCGCGCTCCTACGGAAGTTTTTGGGACAAGTTGGTGATAACCCTTTCCCCAACGTCAGCTGCCCCGCCCTGGTTCTATGGCATTTTCTTCATTCTTATTTTCGCTGCAGTCCTCAAGATCCTGCCGTTTGGCGGTATGGTCTCCTCACCCCCACCAGATACAACCATCGGTTACACGCTGGATCTGCTCAAACACATGATCCTGCCCGCTTCTTCGCTGGTGATCAGCGCGTTCTTCATCAGCCTGTACAATTGGCGGACGTTCTTCTTGATCTATTCCAGTGAAGATTACGTGGACATGGCCAAAGCCAAAGGTCTCACCTCGCGTGAGATCGAGCGCCGCTACATCCTGCGCCCCACGCTGCCAACCATTATCACCAACTTCGCCCTGCTCATCATCAGCCTGTGGACCGGCGCTACCATCACCGAAACGGTCTTCCTCTGGCCAGGGCTTGGTCGCACCATCTTCCGTGCCATCGGTTTTTATGACACCCCGGTGATCGTTGGCACGACCATCATCTACGCTTACCTGCTGGCCATTACAGTATTCCTCTTGGACTTCGTATATGCCATAGTGGATCCACGGGTCAAAGTCGGCGGAGGGAACAAATAATATGGCTACTCTAAAAAACACCTTCCGGGAGATCGCCCGTTATCCATCCGCCATCTTCGGCGGAATCATCGTGCTGTTACTGGTGGCATTGGCGATCTTCGCGATGATCAAGATCCCCTACGCTGAAGCCATTCGCCTCTGGCGCGGTGGCGAAGAAGTCTGGTATCAGAACCCAAAGAATGTCCCACCCACCTGGGTGAACGCGTTTAGAAAGACCAAGCTGCCAGAATCGTTTGCGGTCAAGGCAATTGAAGGCGGAGACTTCTCCAAAACCGTTACAACCAACGCCGACGGCACAAAGGCCATTGATTTCGCGTACGAGTTTGACTTTGAAGCAGATGATTTCCCCCAGGAAATGTTCATCTACTTTGATGCCGCGTACGCCGCAAAAGCACCTTTTGTTTCTGTCACCCTGGTCCGCCCGGATGGCTCCGAGGTCAAGATCGGTGACTTTGGCGTAACACACAAATATACCTACCGTTTCTCACAAGATGAACGCCTGGTCAAACGGGTCAACCGCCTGATGCACCGGGAGATCATCAACCCGGTAGAAGGCCTCTTTGCGGTCCCTGAGACGGAACCCTCTCAGCCGCTTAAAGGCACCTATAAACTGGTGATGCAGGCCACGACCTTCGAGAAGGACAGCGACCTGGATGCTGAGTTTGTCTCGCACGGGCAGGTTTCCGGCCTGTTCGGTACAGACCACGCCCGGCGTGACCTGACCATCCCGATGCTGTGGGGTGCTCCGATCGCACTGGCGTTCGGCTTGCTGGCCGCCCTGGGCACTTCCGTGCTGTCCATGATTATCGCTGCGATCGGCGCCTGGTTCGGCGGTTGGCTGGATGAACTGATCCAGCGCATCACCGAGATCAACCTGGTGCTGCCCTTCCTGGCCATCCTGATCATGATCGGTACGTTCTACTCCCGCAGTATCTGGGTGATCCTGGGAGTCACCATCGCGCTCAGTATCTTTACCGGCGCCATCAAGACCAACCGCGCCATCTTCCTGCAGGTGAAAGAATCCACCTACATTGAAGCTGCCCGCGCATACGGCGCTACGGACTGGCGCATCATCTTCAAGTACCTCATTCCCCGCATCATCCCGCTGCTGATCCCTGCCTTAGTCTCCGCGGTGCCTGGCTACGTCTTCCTGGAAGCTTCACTGGCCGTGCTCGGCTTGGGCGATCCGGTACTGCCGACCTGGGGTAAGATCATCAACGACGCTGAAACCTACAACGCTCTCTACAAGGGATTCTATTATTGGATCCTGGAACCCGCGGTCCTGCTTATGTTCACCGGCCTGGGATTTGCCATGCTCGGTTTCTCTCTCGACCGTATCTTCAACCCGAAACTGAGAGGAATGTAAGCCATGGCGAACGACAAGCAATTCTTACTGGATATTCAAGAATTAAAACTGCACTTCCGCACCACCAAAGGCGTGGTTCAGGCTGTGGATGGCGTAAACTTCCAGCTGAAACCAAACCAGGCTGTGGTGGTTGTCGGTGAATCCGGCTGCGGCAAAACCTCACTGGCCAAAGCCATCCTGCGCTTATTACCCCGGAATGTGCAGCATTACGGCGGTAAAGTCTACCTGAATGACCTGGAGACGATGGGCCTGACGGACGAGGAATACCGCAAACAGGTGCGCTGGATCAAGATGTCACTGGTGCCGCAGGCGGCCATGAACTCGCTCAACCCGGTTTTACGGGTGGGGGATCAGGTGGCTGAGCCAATGATGATCCACTACGGTGTGAAAAAAGACGAAGCCATGCAGCAGGCCATCAAAATGTTCCAGCACGTTGGCGTGCCGGTGGATTTCATCAACCGGTATGCTTTCGAACTTTCTGGCGGTATGCGCCAACGTGTGGCGATCGCCATGTCCTTGGTGACAGCCCCGGCGCTCGTGATGCTGGATGAGCCGACCTCCGCTTTGGACGTGCTGACCCAGGCTAACATCTTCAACCTACTCAAACGCATCAAGTCAGAGATGGCTACCAGCTTCGTGCTGATCACGCATGACATCGCTACTTCCAGCGAGTTGGCTGACCGCGTGGCGGTGATGTACGCCGGCCAGATCGTGGAAGTGGCTGACGCGTTCACCTTCTTCAAGCAGCCCCGTCATCCCTACTCCGCCAAGTTGATGGCCAGCGTGCCAAAACTGCGCGGTAATGACGAACCGGATTTCATCACCGGCCAGCCGCCGTCTCTGATCAACCCGCCCACCGGCTGCCGCTTTGCCGCGCGCTGCCCCAAGCGCTTTGGCAAATGCAGCGAGGAACCGCCAACCGTCACCATCGGTGAGGACAAGGTCAAGTGCTGGTTGCACGTATAGGGAGCAGAAAATGACAAACAAGGATAAAACCAAAGCAATGAAAACCTCTTCTCCCGCGCAGTCAGAGCAGAAATCTTCCGTTTTTTCGGACATCCTGCTCAGCATCAAAGACCTGCACGTCTGGTTTGAATTACGTAAGTGGGGCTTCAGGCACGCCGGCTATGTGCGCGCCGTGGACGGCATCACTTTTGACCTTTCAAACAGCGAAACCATCGCCATCGTAGGCGAATCTGGCTGCGGCAAAACCAGCCTGATGCGCACCGTGCTGCTGCTCAACCGGCCAACCAAAGGCACAGTGGCTTTCGACGGCCGCGTCATCAACGACCTGAAAGCCGAAGACCTGAAGAACTACCGCTCACATGTTGGCTACGTCCAGCAAGACCCCTACGGCGCTATGCCGCCTTTCATGAGCATTCAGGCCATCCTGGAAGAACCGCTCAAGATCAACGGCGTGAAAGACCCGGTGGAACGCTTTAACCGCGTCAAGAAAGCGCTGGAAGAAGTCAAGATGAGCCCGGCCGAAGAGTTCATGGCCAAGTTCCCGCACATGCTCAGCGGCGGTCAGCAACAGCGCGTGGTGATCGCGCGCGCCATGATCATGGAACCCCGCCTGCTGATCGCGGATGAACCGGTCTCCATGCTGGATGCCTCGGTGCGCGTGGAGATCCTCAAGCTGCTGCGCGGCCTACAGAAGAAACACAACCTGGGCGTGATCTACATCACCCATGACCTCTCCACGGTGCGCTACTTCTCAGAGCAGATCTTCGTGATGTATGCCGGTCAGGTGATTGAAAAAGGCAATGTCAAACAGGTGCTGCAAGCTACCAGCCACCCCTACACCTTTGCCCTGCTCGAAGCCACCTCCGACCCGGACGCGCGCAACGCGACCGTCCAGAAGGAAGTACCTCCCGGTGAACCGCCCAGCCTGGTGAACCCACCCAAGGGCTGCCGCTTCCACCCCCGCTGCCCGAAGATGATCGACGGTGTCTGCAATGTGGAAATGCCGCCGGACTTTGAACCGGAACCCGGCCACTTTGTTAAATGCTGGCTGCTGAAATGAACTGGCTGACCCCGAAGCGCATGATTTGGATTGGTACCCTGTTGATGGTGACAGGCGTGGTTCTGCCTCTTTTGATGGTCATCAAAGTCCTGGAATCCACCTTCTTCCTCAACTTCTTTTCCTACGGCGCTTCCGTAGCTGGTATGATCATGGCCACCATCGGACTGGCTTTTATCACCATATCCAATAGAAACAAGCGCCGGTAATCACGACGCGTGAAAAGCCCCGTGGTTTTGTGCCACGGGGCTTTTTCTTTTCTGCGCTAGTTCTGCTGCTGTGTGTATTTCAGGGATGGCATAAATACGGCCAGCAAAATGGTTGCAAGCAGTGCCAACCCGCCGCCAAACAAGAACGGCGCGGACGGCCCAAAACCTGACCATCCACCCAGCCCCTGCCAGAGGATGCCCGCGATCAGCGATGAGGGGAACGCCAGTAAACCGACCACGGCATGGTAGGTGCCGTAGGCGGTGCCGCGCAATTCCGCTGGTACCAGGTCTGCTACCAGGGCATTCGCGGTGCCAAATGCCAGGCTGTAGTACACCCCGTAAAGCGCATACAAAGCCCAGGCGTGCCAGGCCTGGTCGGCCAACCCAAACCCCAGGTAAATGACGGCGTAAATCAGCCACCCGCCAATGATGACCCGTTTCCGGCCGATCCGGTCTGACAAGCCGCCTGAATGCGTCGATAAGAGGGTCACTACCAGGTTAAAGGCAGCCAGGATGATCAAAATGCCAAGAACGGATACCCCCAGGTTCTGGGCTCGCAGAACCAGGAAAGCGTCGGATGAATTCCCCAGCGTGAACAAGCTGACGATCACCAGGAAGGTCAGAAAAGGCTTCCCCATCTGCTTCAATTGGATGCGCGGCGCCTGCCGGCGGCCTTCCACCACCGTCTCACGCGCGCCGGTCGCCAGGGTGAGGACGGCCAGGAAAGCCGGTATCAGGCTGAGCAGCACCAGGGTCTGGAATGTGTTTCGGCTGATATCGACCGAGGTGCGCTGCGCCGCCCAGACCACCGCGGCACTGATAAGGATACCCAGCACCGCGCCGGCATGGTCCATCGCGCGGTGGAAGCCGAAAGCGCGGCCGCGTTGGGCCAACGGGGTAGAATCTGCCACCAGCGCGTCGCGCGGCGCGGTCCGCACACCCTTGCCCACGCGATCCGCCCAGCGCACACCGGCGATCAACCCCCAGCTGGAAGCCAGATAAAAGAAAGGTTTCGACAGAGCCGAGATGCTGTAGCCGATGACTGCCAGCCACTTGCGGTTGCCGATCCGGTCTGAAAACCAGCCCGAGACCATCTTTAGCAGGCTGGCGGTGGCTTCTGCCACCCCTTCGATCATCCCGATCAGCGCCGTATGGACGCCCAGCACATTCGCCAGAAATAACGGCAGGATGTTGAGCACCATTTCGCTGGACACATCCATGAAGAAAGAAGTGATCCCCACCACCCAGACATTGCGGGGCAGATTTGTAATCTTCGTTGTTTCCTGATTCTCCATCCAACCTCTCCACAGCTTGCAGTATTGTACAACTTGGTTGATTATAGCCTCAGAGTGTGAAGAAACCCCCGTGAATCTCAGCTAGATTTCCGGGTATAGCTCCCGCGCGATGGCAGCAGGCAGCGCCCGCCCCTCTTTAACTGTATGCGAATTCTCAGTGACCGGATCATTTCTAATAGAATCAAAGTAGGGAATTGTTGTTTTTTCGTTGCTACAGTAATCCTCCAACAGTGATTCTAAGTGGGTTGCTTTTGTTATAATCTAAGAAGATATCTCTATCGGCTGCACGCAGCATTGCGGCTCTTTGTCTCACCGATCGGAGGGATCATGCTATTCTTTATCATGGATGGGGACGATATTGGTAAAGGCATCGAAGCCAGCATACTGGAAGAAGATATTCCCGGAATGATCCGGATCACCGAGACCATTCAGTCCGCCCTGACGGAGGTCGTCGCCGTGGTCGGTCAGAGTGGGGGAGAGGTCATTTACCGAGGTTGTGATGACATCTCCGGCCGAATCCAGCCGGAAAGAATGGATCTCCTGTTTCAGATTATCCGGTTATTCAAAGACCGCACCGGGTTTTCTGCCACCATCGGGGTTGGTGATTCCTTGCATGAAGCTTACCTCGCGCTGCGTTTCGCGAAATGCCGCGGAAAAGGTCAACTCCACCTGTGGAATCACCGCGGCGCGCGGGTACCCGAGATAATTGACAAGACCAAACCATGATGCGCCGAATAAGCCGGCCGCGGGTCATCTTCACCTCATCCAGTGATCTCCCCGGGATGCGGTTGGCTGACCGGCGGGTCGCAATATTCGATCACTCATTTGACCTGACGCCCGCGCCGGCCGCGCACCCGCTGCTCTCTCCGCAAACCCGGGCATTCTATCAGGAGAGTTTTCTACAAACAACTGCCGCCTTCATCCAATACCTCGACGACCACCTCATTCTGTGGGTCGACCATCACCCCCACAATTGCTGGCTAAATTACCGCAAGGACCCGCGTTTCGTACTGGCCGACCTGGCCAGTATCCAATCCTGCGCGCAGATCCTGACAACTCCATTCTGCCAGGATATTTTTAATGAGGTTGATACGATCCTGGCGCATAATGACCTGGATGGGTTATTGTCGGCTGCCCGGTTTCTGCTCGCCGGTGTGCCCCCCTACCCGGCCGCGCTAATGGACGCGGTAGCAGCGGATACCCGGGTGGGTGAACTGAGCGAGCTCGGGAAATTTCTCGATGATGCAATCCATGAAAAACCGGATAACCAGTCCATGAATCTGGCCCTGGAGTTTTTACTCTCCGGGGCACAATCCCGCCCGGCTGAACTAATCCAGCTTTCTCAGTCTTATGCCTCCCGAACGCAGGTGGAATCACTTCCCCGGCAGAGATTGGGCAACTGCTTACTAGCAGACGCCCGGCAATGCCAGCCATCTGTGGATATTCATGCGGAATTGGTCGAATTACAGCAGTCAGCCCCGGTAGCCATTCTCCTCCACCATGCCGCCGGCCGGCAGTTGATGACCATCGCCACCCGCGCGCCAGGGCTGAATTTACCTGCCCTGCTCGGGCTGCCGGGCGGTTCGCCGCACAAAGTAACCCTGGATGGCGGCCACCTGGATGAGGCAGTCAGCCTCATCAATCAAGCGCTGTCGCCCGCCCATGTGCTCAATCCACCCCGCGAAGCAACCATCGAGATCACGCGGCGCTGTAATCTGCGCTGTACCCTCTGCCCGATCGGCACCCGGGTCGCCCGGTCCATGCCGGATATGGATATTCATCTATTCACCAGCCTGCTGGCTACCTTTGGTTCCCGGATCGAAAGGCTGTGCCTGCATCATTACGGCGAACCCTGCCTGCACCCACAGCTTGCCGAATTCATTCGTCACGCAAAAGATGCAGGAATACCATTCGTCTTCTTTTCTACCAACGGCAATTACCTGCCGCCCGAGCTGGCCGGGCAACTGGTAAGCAGCGGTTTGGATCTCATTCGTTTCTCTATCGATACATCCGACCCGCAAGCCTACACGCAATACCGGGTTGGCGGAAACCTGCCGGCGGTATTGCACAACATGCGGGGGTTGCGCGCTGTCCGCGATGCGGCAGGGCAAAGCACCCCGGTGATCGAAGCCCAGGCGCTCATCACCTTGCATAATGAGATGTTCGTGGATGATTTCAGGCAGGTGATGCTCGACCACGGCGCGGACCGGGTGCGTTACAAGACGGTCAATTTATACATGGCTGGTTTTATTTCCACGGAGGAAGGTCAGGAGTACTTACCAGAGAACGCTGATTATTCGCGCTACCGTGAAAATCATCCTTTGACATCAGCCATCGCTGCGGAGTTGAAGCCCTGCCGCTGGGCAGAGGAAAGCCTGGTGGTTCTGGCGGACGGCACGCTGGTGCCGTGCTGTCAGGATTTCAATGGGGATCATCCGCTTGGGAAAGCTGGTTTGGATTGCGCGGAAGAGATTTGGGATACCCCTGCCAGGCGAGCATTTATCGACCGGCGCACGAACCAGCCTGGTTCGATCCCCATGTGCTGGACCTGTTCACTGGCTAACCCGAATATGGATGCCCGCAAACTGGTGGATATCCCGGTGACCGGAGGAGGGGTATAGCATGAAGCCGCAAACGGGAAGTTCTGGCAGCTATCAGCCCGGTTTGTCCATCCTGGTGATGCACTACAACCGGCCGTGGTGCCTTGAGGTCACATTACACCTGCTGAACCTGGCCCGCTCAAAATCTCCCTGCCCGACCGAGATCATACTGGCAGATGACGGCTCGGATCCGGCTGTCCTTCCGCACTTCTCCAAATTTCCCTGCGACCAGGTGTATGTTCAACCGAATCACTCGCACAATCCGGGGAGTTACTCGATATTTTCTACGTTTCAGGCAGCGCTGTCTCTGGCGAAATATGATCACCTGCTATTTGTCGAGGATGATTTCTGGCTGGTACCGCAGGGTTTCCATGATGTCGGGAAAAACCACGGCGAAGGTTTACTCTCCTGCCCGGATTTCAAACACGCCCCGCAGACGATCAACGGCGCGCTGGACCTCCTGCGCGCTGATGAATCCGCTCATTTCGTTGAACTCGCGCGCGGGTTTACCAATTCGCGTTACCCGTCTGACCATACAACCAATACCGTATATGAGGGTGTGCATTTCCAGCGAAAACTGCACCGGCCGGATGACGCCTGGTATATCTGCGCCTGGCCGCACCTCGCGCGGACAGCAGAAGTGGCGGCAACAACCCTGCCGCTGGGCGAATCACCCTGGCATGGTGAACGAACGCTGACAAATACCCGCCGGCAAAAATACGGCACGGGGGATTGGGTCTGGAACCCCCACCTGTGTTATTTTGTCCACATGAACATCTACACCTGGCGCGAGAACCAGAAGAATGAGTATCAGGGCGACGCGGCTGGGAACCTGAAATGGATGGAGGCGGATACCACCGATGTATTGCCCAAACCTTTTACAGCGGTGCGGAATTTCAACCAGAAACTGCTGAAGAAATACCTGGCCGGCAGCCTGCCGAATGACCTGGACGCGCTCACCCATACTTCAATACTCAATTACGCTACCAAGTTTCATTTCCTGAAGCTGATCAATGATCTTTAAAATCGCGGAACCACCGCCGGGCGGCAAAGGGTTACTGGGCATCTCTCCGGATTGGGATGGATCGCCGGAGTTGGATGCTGATACTCTCCGGCGTGCGCGGGGCAATTACTTTACCGCGCTGTTTACCAGGAATTACTTTTCACAATTCTTCGAACGTATTTCCCCCGCTCTCAGTCAGTACGGCGCGCTGGTCGATATTGTGTGCGGGTGGGATACTGAAAAGATTCGAATGTATTTCCAGTCGATCAACCCCGCGGTTGAGGTGCTCCAGCTCTCAGCCATGAACTTTGACACTTTCGACCTGCTCGACCGGGCCAGGCAAGCCGCGAGTGGTCAGGGTAAGTATTCTGACCTGTTCTTTGCCATCTCAGATCGGCCGGACGGCCTGAAAAATATTCCGCTGCTGCTGGAGGTGTGCGCCAAAATAGACCGCCCGACCCGGATGTGCGGCTACGGCCGCCTGCATGAAAGCGTTCTGGAGCAGATCAGGCAAAACCCCAGAATCCAACTCGATTGGCACAGTAAAGCGGATGTGGCCGATCCGACGCAGCGGCTTACCTTCCTGCAAGATCTGGCCGCCAGCCGCGGCCTGCTGGTGACCTCCACCCACGAAGGGTACGCGCGGCTGATCGGCGAGGCGCTTTACCTGGGCGTACCCATCTTGCTCAATGCCGCGATCCAATGTGAAAACTGGATCCACCTCAATCAGCGCAACTGCGTGCTTTTTGATCGTTCGACATTTCCTGCGGCCTTGAGCCGGTTATCATCGCAAAGCTGGGAAATTGATCCGCCGATCTATGAAGATGGGAATACCTGCCTGCGGAAATTCTTCATGGACTATCTTGCCCGCCGCGGCTGTCCACCGCCTGAGGTCTGGTACCCGTTGGGTTACGGCGCGCGCAATGAAAATATATACACGGGTGAGACAGAATGACGACGGTAATGAGAACCCGCAAGAATACGCTCGATCAGGCAATGTTAGCCTACATCCCGGCCGGAATCTACCGCCTGGGCAGCTTCCACGATGGTCCAATCCACCACGTCAGCCTGGACGGTTACTGGATATACACCTGCCAGGTCACCAACGCACAGTACAGAAGATTCTGCAAATCGACTGGCGCTGCGTTACCAAAGGACCCAATACCGGGCTATTTACAAAACTATCCGAACCATCCTGTCATCAACGTCAGCTGGGATGAAGCCTGCGCCTACGCGGCCTGGGCTGGCGGCCGGCTGCCGACGGAAGCGGAATGGGAGGCAGCAGCCATGGGCGGTAACCCGGAAAACATCTACCCGTGGGGCATGACCGAACCGGTCACTGGAGAGTATGCCAACTTTAAGTATTACAGCGGAGACCTGGCCGGGCGGCGCCTGCCGTTTGATGCCCGCGGTCGCGGTCCGCTGCCGGTAGGTTCATTCCTGCCCAACGGCTACGGTTTATATGACATGGCCGGCAACGCCTGGGATTGGGTGTGGGATTACTACGACCCGGATTATTACTACGACTGCCCTGAACAGAATCCGCGCGGACCGGATAGCGGGACCACCCGCATCCGGCGGGGTGGAGATTGGGCGCGCAGCGCCTTAAGCATGCGCTGCTCCTGCCGCAGCAGCATGCCGCCTGAATCGCGCGATTACCGCATGGGTTTCCGGGTGGTCATGGATGATCCGCCAGAAAAGGGTGCAGACTGATGACGCCAGCAGCCCCGACCGTCTTCGCGGTTCTGGGGGACGTCCACGGCCATTTACAAGCTGCCTCCACTCTCATACAGGGGATGATACAGCGATCCGGATTAACTCCTGAGTTCATTCTGCAGGTCGGCGATATGGAAGCGCACCGAAACGAAGCCGACCTGCTGGGCATGTACGCGCCGCATCACCTGAAAAAGGTCGGTGACTTCCCGGATCTATTGGCGGGAAAAATATTTTTCCCCGCGCCGGTCTACTTTATCGGCGGCAACCACGAGCCGTACCTCTATTACCAGGAACAAACGCCGCCACGCAAACTGGCACCAGACTTCACATATCTGGGGCGCGCGGGTCAGATCGTCCTCTCCGGTTTGAGGATCAGCTACCTGACCGGCATTTATGATGAAAAATATCTGCTCAGGTCGAGACCTGACTATCTCACAGCGACAGACGAGCCAGAGCTGGCTGCCCAGCGCTTCCTCTCCTGCATCACCCGCGCGGATGTGGACACCCTCAACGCCGCTGCCAGGCCGGACATTCTGTTAGTGCATGAGTGGCCGTTTGGGATCGTTCGCCCGGAAGATCATGAACCGCAGGAACCAGCCCACCGCCACCTGCGCTACAACCAAACCGGAGTTCAGCTTATCCGCGACCTGTGCAAAAGCTTGCGGCCAAAGTTACTGCTGTGCGGACACGTGCACCGGGCGTACCGCTCCGCTATCCACTACCCGGACGGATCTCGCACCGCAGTCTGCTGCCTGGGGTTAGTGGACGGCCAAACAGAATCCGGTGCAGCCTTTTTCACTTGCGTAGATGGTGTTCTGGATGAGGTGGCGCTGTGATGCCCCGTCCAAAACGCGTCGTGCTGACCGGCGCCTGGGGCGGCGGCAAGACCACCCTGATACAGGAATTGATCACGCAGAATACTGATGGATACTCTACTCTGGCCGAAGCAGCCCCGTTGGCCCGTCAGGAAGGGCATGACCCGGCTGACCCGCTGTATGAAAGGACCGTTTTAGAAACACAGCACCGGCTCGAAGACCAGATAGAAACAGATGAAAGCCAAACCGGAAAGCGGATTTGCCTGCTGCACCGCGGTTCACTGGACGCGCTGGGGTTCTGGCTGTACGCCGGCGGTCAGGCCGAAGAATTCTTCGCGCTGACTGGCACCACTTATCAGGCGGAGTATGCCCGCTACGACCTCGTCGTGCTCATGCGTTCGACTGCCAATGCTGCTCCCGATAGCTACGCGCATTACCTTGCGCGCAAAACACGCGGCTCCATGGTTGAGGCTTTGCGCCTGGAAACCTGCCTGGAACGTGCCTGGGCCGGACACCCGCGTTTCTTCATCCTCCCCAATACCGGGCTGGATTGGCCGCGCAAAAGCCAACTGGCCAGGACCATCATCGAATCTCAGACCGCGGCCGCCCTGCCGGCGCTGACCGCGGTCAACAAAAATCTCAACCAGATCCCCTACCCGTCCACCCACCAGTACACGATCAGTCCCTCCGGTCAGATCCAACCGACAGAGAAGGCCGCCAGGCGGTTGGATGAACTGCAGCGCGTCCTGCCGCGACATGCCTGGCAGAGCGCGTTGGATATCGGCTGCGGGAAAGGCATGTTTCTGCTGTGGGTGTGCGAGAAATTTCAACTACAGCGTGCCACCGGTTTGGATGCCTCCGCGCAGATGATCCAGGCCGCGCGGGCAGCGGGTAATTTCATTCAGTCGCCTGCCGTCTTTCTGCACGGGACTTTCGATCAGCTGCACCCGGTCCTTCCCCCCGCCGACCTGGTGCTGATGCTCCACTGCTACCATTACATCTATTTCTCCCAGCTGGCATCAGACCTGAACTGGGACTGGCACGCGTACTGGTTTGGCGTTCTGGCAACCCTGACCCGCGATACGCTGGTGTTCGCCAACCCACTGGAATTGACGTCAAAACACCGCGCAGAGTTCAGCGCGCAGGGACATACACAACAGGCTATCGATTCTTTCAACCGCACGGCGATCCTCGCGGCGGCTGAAAGTTTCTTCACCGTGGAAGAAACGCAATTCGGCGGCGGCCGGCCGTTGATCGTCATGCGAACCCGCCGGGGGCAAGCTGATGGCTGATTATCCCTGGCCCGAACCAAAAGTCACTTACCGCCGCTGCCGGGATTACTCGGAAATCAGTCCATTCCGCCTGCCGGCTACCGGCGGTCAACCCGAACTGCCGCCAGAAATCAACCTGGCGGACTACTGGGACTACTTGAATGGGATCGCCTTTGAAGCCGTTCAAGGCGCGCGCCTGGGTCTCCGGCCGCCTCTGCGGCGGTTCAGTGTCTTCCTGACCGATAAGTGCAACCTGGCCTGTGACTACTGCCGCGTGGACCGAAAGAACGCCCGATCCCTGGATACAGCCTGGCTGATCGGACACCTGCCTGCCGTCCGGAAACTCGGCGCCGTCTTCATGGATGTGATGGGGTTGGGCGAACCCACGCTGGTTCCCCATTTGCCGGAGGTGATCCAGCAAGCCGGCAGGCTCGGCTTTGTGCCCACCCTGGGCACCAATGCCTCCACCCGTGTGCTGGAGGACGAAGCATATCTGGCGCGATTGCTGGATGTGCCGGCCATCAAGATCCGCGTCTCGCTTGACAGCGCGCAGGCAGCGGCACACGACAACCAACGCGGCGGCCAACCCACCTGGCGGAAGGCTGTCCGGTTCATCCAGCATGTAGTTGACCTGCGCGAAAAAGGCCGGCTGCGCGCCGGTATCTTCATCAACAAAGTGGTCAATCGCGCCAATATTCAGGATTGTCTGCGCGATCTGCGCTTTTTTGCCGCGCTGGGTGTGGATGATGTTCATTTGATCCCGATTCGCCGCGTGCCTGAACTCTATTGTTCAACTGACCAGATCCACCAGTTCAATCGCGAAACAGCGCCAGCGATCCAACAACTGGCAGCTGATCACTTCTTCCCCTGGGCAGCCCGGAACGCGTTTATCTTCGGGCAGGCGGCGGATGAAATAGCGCTGGCCAGCCAGGGAATCTATTACCGCCCACCGCTGGCTCGCCAGTGCTATGTGATGCGCGGCCAACTGCTGCTGGATGCCTGCGGACACCCGTACACCTGCCTGTGGAGTAAGCGCAATGGCGGCCGTTCCCTGGTGCCGGAGCTCGGCGCGTCCGCCGCCCCGGCAGACACGTGGCAAGGGTTGGCAGACCTGAATTATCCGCAAATCAACCCATCCATCTGCCAGAATCTCTGCACACGCGAGATCATCCAGTGGAATGACCGGATAGAGAAGTCACTCGGAGGTATCTATGAAACCGCTTGAGATCCTGCAGAAGAACCACGACCTGCACCTGCACAGCAGAGATTACAGTGACGGGAAACATACCATGCTGGAGACCGCCCGCTACGCTGCCCGTTATCAGCAAAACCCACGCTGGGTGGGGATTTCAGATCATTCCGGGAGCATCATACAGAGGCTCATGCGGGCAGGTAAGTTGCCCGGCGGACATGAGCATGGATATCCTGATGATTTTTCCGGCTACACCGAGCGTGTGCGTGAGGTGGATGAAACACTGAAAGGGGACGGCCTGCGCGTTCTGGCCGGTATTGAGCAGGAGTGGGGTATTGGCGGACCGCGCAACATCCCGCAGGAGCTGAGCCAGTTGGATTATATAATTACCGCTTACCACCAACGCCGATTGACCACCCCGTACGCGCTGGAAACATACTACTACGAAATGGCCTGCCACCCCACCAGCGATATCGCTGCCCACCCCGGGTGGTTCACCGGCTGCGCCGACCCGGCCGCTATCCCCTGGCAGAAGATCTTCCGCGATCTGGCTGACCATGCTGTCTTGTGCGAATACAACCTAACCACCCCGCTGCCGCCCGCGGCTTTCGAAATTGCCGTGAATACACGTAATCTCATCTTCACGATCGGCTCTGACCTGCACGATTTTCGCCAGAACTCCACCCTACGCATCTGCTCCGCCTGGAGCGAGACCAATGGCGGCGGATTTTCGGCTGCCCGCGGCTACCTGAATGATCTGGTCAACCTGACATTCCCTGCTCAGCCAGCGCGGGAACTGCAGTCAACTTTTGCATCGATTGATCTGCTGACTGACCTGGAAAGCCGCCTGTACAACTACTCTCTCGGCAGGTCCACCGCGGAGGTGGCTTTTTCTGCCCTCGAATGGAAACTGGTCCAATACCTGGATCAGCTTCCCTGGTATGAGCTCGATGACCGATTCATTCAAACCCGGCTGGCACGCTTTGCTGACCTGCCGGAAGAGCGCATCGCCAGCCTGCTGCCGATAGCTGATTTTCTCGCATTGATCGCCAGAAATCGAAGAGCCCGCGCCAGCCGCTGAGTTACTCCCCCCACTCCGCGTCCAGCAGCACCAGTCCGTCCCGCGCGCTCAGATCCCGCTTGATCATATGGCCGCCGCGGTCGATCTGGCCGAGGTAGGCATCCGGTACATGTTGGATCAAGCGGCCGTTCTCTTCCAGGTAAAGGGAGATGCGGATACTACCCGGCATCAGTGGCAGTTTGTTGATGCGGCAGGCCAGGCTGCCTTTTTTCCCGGTCGACAGCGGGCAGCTCAGGTTGGTCAGGATCTCGCCGCTCATGGTTTGGATCAGGATGGAAAGCTGCAGCTTATTCAGCGAGCGGCCGGACGCGGCTTCATAGGTCGTCCGCATCACCACCGGCGCCGCGCTGGTCATGTGATCCACCGCGAAGCCGTTCTCATCCAGCAGTTCAAAGCCGATCAGCCTGGCGGCGCTGTTCTCGGTGTTGTAATCGCTTTTCAAATCATCCGGCTGGTGATGCTTCTTGCCGACTTCATCATAATAGCGGATGGCTTCCGCCACCGGTGAGAGCGGATAACCCAGCCGGCCGTGATCCAATACCAGCGCGCGGTTGCAGATGCTGGCGACCGTGGTCATGTTATGGCTGACGAAGAGCACTGTGCTGCCATTTTTACCGATCTGGCGGATCTTTTCCAGGCTCTTCTGCTGGAAAGCCGCGTCTCCCACCGAGAGCACCTCATCCACCAGCAGCAGCTCCGGCTCCAGGTGGATGGCCACAGAAAACGCCAGCCGCACTTCCATGCCGGTGGAAAAGCGCTTCACCGGCGTATCCAGAAATTCCTGCACACCGGCGAACTCTACAATCTCGTCAAATTTTTTCTTGACCTCAGCGCGTGTCATGCCGATGATGGCGCCGCTGATAAATATATTCTCCCGCCCGGTCAATTCGGAGTGGAAACCGGAACCGGCTTCCAAGAGTGAACCCACCCGGCCGTTGATGACGGCGCGGCCGCTGGTTGGGCGGGTGATGCGGCTGAGCAGGCGCAGCAGCGTGCTTTTTCCGGCACCGTTGTGCCCGATCACGCCGATGGTATCTCCCGCGTAGGCCTCAAAGGAGATATCTTTCAGGGCCCAGAAAGTAAAGCGCTCTTCGGCTTCCGGTTTTTTTGCCAGCTTCTGACCGAAGGTTACTAGCTCTTCCGCCAGTGACCGGCGGTTGCGCCGCCAGCCAATACCGGTGGTCGCCACCAGGTGGTAGCGTTTGGATAAATTCGCGGCAATAATGGTCGGTTCGCTCATCAGATCACATCCGCGAAAGAACGTTCCAGCCGGTGGAACAGGGCCAGGGATATGGCGAAAACGATGACGGAGAAACCCACCGAGTACAGCAGTGCCGCTGCGGGGAAGTCGCCGGTGTGGAAGACTGCCCAGCGGAAGCCGTTGATGATACCCACCAGCGGGTTCAGGTCATAAACCCAGTTCCAACCGGCCGGGATGATGCTGGCCGAGTACGCCAGGGGTGAGGCGTACATCCAGATCTGGATCACGAAGGGCAGGATATAGGTGAAATCACGATAGAAGACGTTGAGTGAAGCAAAGGTCATGCCCACACCGATGGAGAGGATCAGGGTCAAGATCAGCAACAAAGGGATGGCCAGCAGCGTCCAGCTGACCGGGGTTCGGTAGATGACCAGCATTATGCCGAAGATCACCAGGGAGACTGCGAAATCGATCAGGGTTGATAATACGCACGAGACCGGCAGCAAAATGCGTGGGATATAGATCTTGGTGATCAGGCGCAGGTCGCGCGTCATGCTGATGCCGCCGCGCTGCAGGGCCTGCGAGAAGACCGTCCACGGCAGCAGCCCGGCAAACGCGAAGAGCTCATAACTGACGTTTTCGGACGGCGTTTTCATCAACCGGCCGAAGATAATGGTGAAGATGAAGGTAGTCAGCAGCGGCTGCAGGACCACCCACAGCACACCCAGGAATGTCTGACGGTAACGCAGTGAGACTTCCCGGCCGGTTAGCATCATCAGCAATTCGCGGAAATTCCACAGGTCCTTCAGACCCGTGCCAAACATTCCGCGGGGGGATTCAATGATCGTTTGTTTTGTCGGCATAAATCTTAGTCTAATCCTCGGACTCAATCGTGGTCACAGATATCATCTTATTATATTTGCTTAAACTGCGGATAGGCCTGGTGAATTTCTCTCAATGATGATGGAGGCAGGGCAAACCCCGGCGGAAGCGGATGGATGCAGAGGATCGCCTCCTGTGTGTTCTTTGTAATGGCGGTGCGGGATATGACATGGAAGTCACGAGCATTAATCTCCAGTATTTCGCTGTGATCCCCTACCAGCAGGGTTCCATCCGCCATTTCCAACGCGCCGCGTAAAAATCTTGCGCCGATCTTCTTCTTTTGTCTGATCGCGCCGGTTTCAATATCAAACCGCAGGATTTCACCGCGGCTGGTGTCGAGGTATATCCCGCTGCCATCGGCAAGCTGCTTAACGGTGTGACTGGGGTTCGTTACCCCCCGTATCGTCAAAACCTTGCAGAAAGTCCCATCCGGTTTCAGCCGGATGATCATCGAGCGGCCGCTGTCCGGCTGAATCATCAGGCTTAATGAATCAGCGGCACCAGGCTTAACAATGGACTGGAGGAACTGGTTGGCCTGCTCGATATACTGCCAGGTTCTCGATCGGACCATTTTCTCTTTGAGCCTGATCTCCCACTGGTAACGGGACGATTTTAGAAACCCCAGCGAGACCAAAAGGCTGCCGTCCCGCGTCCGGTCGATCGAATTGATATGCACGGCGTCCGTGAAGGCGGACTCATGCGTTCTTGGGTCTCGATAATTGACCACTCCCGCGTCTATATCGCTTTTCTTGATAACAGGCCGCGGGATGCGCCGGGTTCCCAGTGCTTGCGCGATCTGGCGGGTATCATAATATTTCACCAACTGGTTGCCAGGCGCGATCAAGCACAACAGGTCATTTTCCGCGCTGGTCACCCAAACTGCTTCATGATCCAGCAAAATTTCATGGATTAGGGAGGCAGAAGGGTGATATAGCACATCCCGGGGAACCCAATCCTGACTGTAGCAGAACACCGAATTTCCGTTGGCAATTGCCAGGATCTCACCGTTAAAACTGATGCCCTTCACGCCGCGGGTGCCGCCGCGCGGGTTCGGATTGAATTCACGATAAGCGGGTTCGGGGATCTCTGTTTGTATTAATACTTTATGCGTCTGGCTGTCATAAGCATACAGGTGTCCGCTCGGTTGATCTTGCGGCGCTCGTCTGCTAACCGTTGAAATGAGGACAACAGGCATACAGCTAAGTCAATAGTTCTCTCTCGAATGATACAGGAGGAAGGCTGAAACCTACTGGCAAGGGATGTATGTCATAGATCGCCTCTTTCCGGTTCTCAGTAATTGTAACTCTTGATTCGACTTTTTGAGAAGTCGGATTGAAGCGGACAACATCGCAGTGGTCGCCCAGCAGAGCCGAATGATCGGGCAGTTCGCACGCGCCGCGCAGATAGCGTTCGCCGATCTGCCATTTATTCAAGATTCGACCATCAGCAGGATCAAGCAAGATCAATTCTCCAGTAGTTGTGCAGAGGTAAATCACATTCCCATCGGAGAGCTGCCGAATTGAATGCGCCGGGTGAGTCGTACCCGGCAGGGTCAATATTACTTCCGGCATAGTGTTTTCCCCCAGGCTAATGATCGTGCTGAATCCGTGAGAGATCACAAGAAATAAGGATTCCCGGTTCTGCCCTTCTTTCGAAAAGAAGGCTTTCTTCACTACCCTGTCCAGACACAGAACGCCCTTCCATAACCGGCTCTTTTGCAGTGAGATTTTAAGGTTCCCCAGGAAATACTGGGATGTCCTTTTTTGCAGACCAAGAGAAATGAAGATCCTGCCATCCTTTAGCCTTAACACCGAATTTAAGTGCGCGGAATCGCTGTAGGCTTCTGACAATGTTCTGGGGTCCCGGTAGTTATTGGACCGGTTAAGGATCTCCTTCCTGGTTAGGAATACTTTGGGTCGCCAGGCTTTGATCTTTGTGACGGATTGAAGTGTGCGCGTGTCCACATAGGATAGGATCCGATTATCGAAGTCCAGCTGGACTAATAGATCATTCTTGCTGCTTGTCACCCAAATGGAGTTTTCTTCCAGATATACATCATGAACGCGGGAAACGCAGGGATGGATGATTTTATGCAGTAATTTCCACTTAGTATTAAATATGAATACGGTGTTGCTATTGGCAATCGCCAATTTTCCACCAAAACTGCTCATTCCCCACACCCCCCGTAAGCCGCCGCGCGGATTATCATTCAAATCTATATAATCAGATTCCGGAAAGGCCGATTCCCGAACTACTTTCTGCTCTTCCGGGTCATACAGATACAACTTGCCGGACTGGCTGCCGGTTGGCGCTTCCCGAATAATGGTGGTGATCAGGACCAGATTCGGTTGTTTATCTGGACGATCCTTATCCACTGAGGTACCCCTTCATAGAACGGATAAACTCCTTTTGCTTATTTATTTGCGCCTTTACATTTAGCTTCAGTTTCGGCGCGATATCTTTTACCCATTTAGCGTTGACATCTGCGCATTGTTCGATGATTGCCTGGACTGGCCGCCCTTCCGCGTAATAACAAGTTGGGTAGAGAGAAAAGTCCTTTAATAAGCTGATAATTTTACTGTTCAAATCATCCTTCGGTGAATACGGCTCCAGCGCGATGAACGGCACATTTTCGCGGATGCAGAATACAGAGGTGTGAAAACGATCTGTAATACAGAAACTGAAATGTTTGATCAGGGCGACCCATTCCGCGGGATCTACCAGGTGCCCGATGTTGATATCAGCATACGGGTTGTACATACTGATATTAAGCAGCAGCGCGCCTTCTTTGTGGAAATACTCCACCAGCGCTTTGGATAACTCTGGCCGCCCGTAGAACTGCAGACCGACAATCGGTCTGTTATCCGGAATACCGTATTTTCTTAAGATATCACCAATCTCCAGGCCATGGTCTTTAAATAGAAACGCGGGGTCACACACCCGGCTGACAGGGACTACCTTATCCACCCCCGCTTCCACCATCATCAACTCAGTGATCTCGTCACGCACACTGATCAGATCGAAAGATGATAATAACTTCAAAACCTCACCTTTCAGGTTCCTGAACAGTGAAAGATCAGTCCTGTGCCCCGAAGCGGCGTAAGCTATTTTCGTTTTCGCCTGGATGCCTGGCAGCCAGAAGATGCTTGGAAAGACCAGGGGGGAATCCGGCGAGATATCCCAAACCACCTTGCCCACGATCAGGGATTGATATTTCTTTCGATTGATCGTATCAGCCAGAGCTGATGTATTAAACGCGAATGGATAGCGGTGTATGGGCAGGTTCCTGGCTGAGTATGAATGCAGGGTGATATGCCGTTGAAGATTGTAAAATGGTATCTGTGGATTAAGTTTGAGAGCCCGTAAAGTTTCCACGGCTGTGAATTTCGCGTTCATGCAATCCAACAAGAAAGGCGAGCCGACTTCAAGATCCCTGATAATATCCACAATCGCTTCATTAAATACGCAAGATCCATGATTGGCGTCGATATTCGTTAGTATTCCAATGTTGTTCATGGTGTTTTACCTTTCAGCCAGCATCGGCGCCGTGCGAACACAAACCACTTTCTCGTTCCTATTCACCGACAGTAATTCCCTATCCGTCAGGTGATTTACCAATTCAGAGAATTCTGTAAAGACCACCGCTTTCGGCATTACGCGCGCCAGGTCAGCTTGTTTGATCCCAGAGGAAACGACATAAACCGTATCATCGCGTTTTATTACCATCTGGATCATCTTGATTGCCCGCGCGGGCAGTTTTAATAGATCGCGCAGGGTAAAATTCTTGATCCTGCGGCTGACACGGGCCCGGATCGGGTTCGCGACCGGGAATAATTTGTGCCCGCCAATACCTTTCGTTGAATAGGCCAGCACGACCTTGATCGTGTTTTTGGGGTACTTTTCCAGCGGCCACATACCGCGATCGAAGGCGAATTGAAAATCAGTATCAAATGGATACATATCCGATATGACAAGATCCGCCTCAGGGGGCAGCTCCACCCGGTAGTTTTGGTTAGCCAAATTGACGGCCTTTTCAAACGCTGTCACCGAATTGCCGCAGAACAGGTTGGTGACCTTGCGGTCCTGGTTCAATAACACATTGATCGAGAAATCCAGGCCGGCCATCATCGAGATCTCATTGATCTCTTTCCTAAAGGTGATATCAATATTCCCGCTCCGTTTACTGTAACCAGCCCGGTAATCATGCATGATCCGGATCGTTTCCTCCCCGGCCGTACCCAGTGCGATGAGCTTACCTCCGCCGGAGAAGCCAGCAGCGGGGTGCGGGTAAACGCTGCCGATCGAGATCTTCAGGTCCCTATTTAATACTTCATGATTGATGTAGACCGGGGTTTTTCGGCTGGTGTACCCCAGGAAATCGCAGTGATTCCTGGCATCATGGCTGACAACCCGGACATCCGCTGGCAGATCTTGCCCTAATTTATACAACAACTCCCGCTGATCAGGCGCCGGATGCGTACCGCAGGCAACAACAACTACGACATTGGATGAAGAGATGCCGCCGCTGTTGAGTTCTTCCAGGACGACCGGTAGAAGATCACCCGTCGGTGTCGGGCGGGAAAAATCATCGATGATCAACGCGGCAGATTTTCTGTCTGCCGCCAAATCAGCAATTGACCGCGCAGCAAGCGGAAGGCGAATTTTACCTGCTAATTCCGATCTGGTTAATGCAGGTAAATTCAGATCACCTAACACATTTATTTCCCAATTATCGGGTAAATCAAACGTCGTTAATTCATCCGCGAACCAGGCGTTTTGTCGTAGTTGAAAACAACCCATAAATCTACACCCTTAATAACTCTCTGTATATTTCTTCATGCATCCGTACCGCAGCATCCATCTCATAGACTTTTCGGACGTATTCGTAACCAGCCAGGCCAAGTTCGCGCCAGCGGTCATCTATAAGCAGCCACCGCAAACCCGCGTCAAAATCATCCTGGCCGGCAAAATAGCCGAACTTACTGGCAAAAGAATCGGGGTCAACAGAACTGAGGATGGCACAGCGCGAGGCGCAGGCTTCGATGAAGGAATTGGGCAGCCCTTCCCGCGCGGCAGTATTCAACAGGATCCAACTGCGTGAAAGGATCCGCTCCAGCCCGTCACCCGCGAATTGATCCACCACACCGGGCAGCTCCACGTTTGGCAGCGCGGCAAACTCCGCCCGCAGCGCGGCGTCATAGCGTTTGTCGCGGCTGGCGCCGGCAATAATGAACCGCACCTGCGGGAAATTTCTGGCCAGGGCCAGCGCCAACTCTGGCCGCTTGCGCCGATCCCAGCGCGCGATGAAGCAGACAGTCGGTTGCGCGGCTTTGCTCACCGCGGCCGGCATACGCACCGGGGTCGGTAAATGGGCGGGTGTATCTTTCAGCCGGTAGCGGCGGACGGCGCGGTCCTGCATCAACCCGGCCGCGGCATATAAAGCGTCTGCCCGGTGGATAGCGCGGTGAACCAGCCAGTTGTCCTCGTACGCCCAGTTGAACAACACCTGTAGCGGGTTAAGCGACGGGTTGCGCAGTTCCACCAGCCAATCGGAGAGAAAGTGTGTGTCGCGGAAAGTGATGACGTGCTTTTTACCGGGGTGGGCTTGCTGTGCCAGCCAGGTGCCGGTCGACGGTTCCTGCGAATGGTAGATATCAGCCTCCACCGATTGAAAGATCGCCAGGCTGCCTTTAACATCCCGAATATCGTAGCCGTAGACGGTGATGCCGTCCAGTGTCTCAACCGCCGCTTGCGAGCCGCGGCGGGGGATGATGGCGCTCACCTGGTAGCCGCGGCGGGCCAGTTCCCGCCCGATGGTGCGGGTCGCGCGGCCGTATCCGCCGTACTTCCCCCAGGCAAAGATCTCCACACAGATAAAACAGATATGCATATACCTCTTGAATACCTTACTGCCTATTCGCGGCTGTGACAGCCTTATCCTGTTGAAACAAAGCCAGCGGCCGGCTGATGTTCAGGCTCACCTGTTTGCTCTCGGCCCGGATATTGTCCGTAAGGATCCGGCAAAGAACCTCGCGGTCATCCCAACATTTTTGGACGGTGCGGATCAGCGTCTCCGCACTGGTCAGCGAATAGTTTATCATATAAGGCTCGTAACCCAGGCGTGAAAGTATGCCCCATTTCGGCCCGGTATCGTAAGAGATCACAACAGCCGGCCGCCGCACGAAACCCGCCAGGATAACTGAATGCATGCGGGTTGCCACCAGCAAATCCACCCCGGCGTAGATCCGCAGCAATTCATCAATACCCGGATTACCTTCCAGAATCTCTACATGTTCCAGTTTGGATGGCCCGGGGAATACCGCGGCGATGAGAGATGCTGTATTCTCCCACTTTTTTACCACCTGAGGGACTATTACCACCCGCGTGCCGACCATCCCGCAATGATCGATCAGCCCCCGGATGGATTCAATATAGCTCAGGCGAGCCTCAGCGCCGGTTCCCCGCCAATCCATCAAAGTTAGTGCAATTCGCTTTGGGAACGCTGAGTCAACTTCCTGCGGCAGTACTTTTACCACAGACTGACTCCCCTGGTAAAGGGCAAAGGATAGGTCGGGCTGCTGCTCGATAATTACTCCGGCGTCAGACGAACACATCGATCTGGCAACCCGCGCGGATTCTTCCTCGCGGCAGGAGATATAGAGGCAGCGATTAAGGACACGGCTGACCAGGCCGCGGGCAATCTTTCCATTCAAATGCCAGAAAGAGCCAGATACGAGCGCAATCGGTTTTCCGAGCGCCAGGCAGATCACGGGGTGATACAACCATTGCAGCGTGCGGTACAACTCCATGGCTTTCTGGTTACGCGAGCGGAGGTTGCGGCCCCGCCAGATAATGAGATCCGCGCCGGCAAGAAGCAGGAAAGATCGCCGGTATTTTAGCGGCAGCAGGGACGCTATAATGCCTGTCGGTATTTTCATTTTTATCGCGGCAAGCAGCCCAATCCTCGCGGCCAGGCCAACCGCGTTGAACACTTCATACAACGCTCCGTAGAGATTGTGATATTTCCCAGTCGGGAAAAATGTCGGTTTGAGACCGCCGTGAACCACACCAATCAAGCGGGATGTGTGGTCATATTCTGCCAGAAAGCTGTCAGTCTGGTTGGCACCCATCAGCGCCACCATTTCGATCTGCGCTTCCGGCGCCTGCTGCCTTAATAGCTTCAGCAAACCCACCTGCATTGCAGCGTCCCCCCGGTTCGATTCGGGGCAGTTGTCGATCACAATAATTCTCATATTCGTTTTCCCACCTTTTTATTGTAGCTTTATTTTACTGGAGCCAGAACCTGCAAGTTAATATCCTTATTCTTGATCAGAGGGGTGGTGTGCGCCAATACCGGCCGCGAGACCCGCTCTACCCAGCTGTTGTTCTCTTCACTAAACGCCCGGGTATTATCCTGAATACTTTTCGTCAGTATATCAGAAAAGATCAGGCTGTACTGCCCCGACTGGACGTCCTGATAAAACTGGTTCAGGTAAGCGTCATTACCAGCCATCGCCATTTCCATCAGGAAGATCTTCTCATACCGCGTGTCCACCTGGTCAGCTTGCAGGTAGCCAAAAGTAAAAAGCTGGCAATCCGACAGGCATAAGATCTGGCTGCCGGCCGGCTGCTGGTCGATTAAACTCTGCAGTTTGGGCAATAATTCCTCTGCCAGGCGCGCATCGGGCCGGGTAAATACGGCCGGGTTCATCCAGATTAAAAATGCGACCGGGAGCATGGCGGCTGGTATGCGCAGCCAGCGTGCCTGCTCGGCTGAGCCGTTGACGCTGTCGTCGGCTTTCTCCAGCCCGGCGCTGATCAACAGAACGACCAGCAGGAAGAGCACCAGGAAGGAATCGTAATTGTGCAGATTGCTGCCGCCGCCTATTTTGACTGAGACAAGCGTGCCGCCAATGAAATACACCAGCAAGACACCCCCGGCCAGTAGTATATTCCATCTGAGCTCAGGCCGGATCTTTGTCGGCGTGAAAGCCCAGCCTGTCAGCGGCAGCAGGATGATCAACACCCCCGGCAGGATACCGGGAAGGAAGGTGGCGCTGGGCAGCAGACGGTCCCACAGCAGGGCGGAAGAAAAGGCCGTGTCAAAATACCAGGCCGGGTTACCAGAGATCGCCTGGTAGCCGTATTTTGCGCCGGCAGCAAAGAGCACCGAAACCAGTCCCCAACCGCCCAGCGTCAGCCAGGTTTGTTTGTTGAGTTTGAACGTTGCCGGATTATCCAGCAAGTAGAACAGCAAGGCGACAGTGAACGGCATGAAATACCAGTTGATGCGGGAAAGTCCCGCCCAGGCCGAACCGACCGCCAGGATCAATGCCGTGCGGAACGGCCTGTCTATGCGGTACCACCAGACGACTGGCAGCACCCCCAACGCCAGGTGATAATAGACCGGCCCCTGCTGCAGAAAGAGGTAGCCCAGCAGCGTCCACCATAGCGCGGTAAAGCCGCGTTTGAAACCAGCCCGCCGGGTCAGCCCGCGGGCCAGCAGCAGCGGGACGGTAATCCACAGCAGGGCCTGCCACAACCGGTGCACCCAGATCGCATGCCGGGTGAAGAGGAAGGGAACAGCCTGCAGGAGGTAGCGGGTTGGGTGCAAGACCGGCAGCGTGCCTGTAAAGCCGTCCCTGAACCAGTCCGCCACCAGCGCGGCATTGACATAACGATTTCCTTCGGACCATCCCAGGGAGAATGGGTAACTAGTGACCTGCGTCAAATAGGTCGCACAGGAGAAAACAAAACCGGTGCCTAGGACGGCCAGACTGAACGACCACCCCCAGCCCCAACCCGGGTAGTTACCCTTCACCGCCAGGAAGATAGCAGTTAATGTGAACCAGAGCAGGGCAGCAAATGCCGCAAACCCCATAATATTACCCAGGTCAACCCGGGAGCGAATAATCCAGAGGATTGGAACCAGTATCAGCGCCAAGGACGCGACTAACTTCTTCCAACGCCTGGACACGGGAGATTCAGGTTGGGAGGTGGATGGTACTCTTGTCTGGCGGGAGAGAAAGTCAATTGCGACGCAAGTCAGCAGGAGGATCACTGCAATTATGTATGGGAAAGCGAGATTTACCCAGGCGGGCAGGTACTTTTGTAAGTAAAAATCCAGGACCTGTTGATATTGCAGCAAAGAACCAAAAATACTGAAAACCACGAAAAGAAGAAGAGAATAAAAAAGTTCGATCTTTTTACTCATCCGGATCCCTGTCATCCAGATACGACTCATCTGCGTTTTCAGTATATTTCTGGCGGATTTTAAAGAATTGCGGGATGAAGAATGCGCCGGGCAGGCTGGCAAAGGCCTGCGCCACCCGGATCATCAATGCCGTCACCAGGCTGGCTTCCATGGATGCACCGCCGATGTGGGTGTAGAGGAAGGTAATAGAGAGTTCCTGCAGGCCGTAACCGTTGATCGAGATCGGGATGAGGGTAAAGAAATAACTCAGGCTCCACAGACCGGCCACCATAATAAAGGAAATATGCTCGCCCTGCCGTTCGAACAACAGCCACAGCGTGAAATACAGGCAGCCCATATGCGCGGCAGTGGAAAGCAACGCCAGGGCCAGGCTGCCCGGGTGGTCCTTCCAAAGCGCGAGCGTCTGCATCAGCTTGTCAAACGCGGAGCGGGCTTTCCGGGTTAATCCCTGCAGCCAGACCGGCAGCGCAACGACTGCTGTAGCCGGGGTGGTCAATTCCCGTAATTTGTCCGCGGTCAGATAGACCAGGTTGAGCGGCAGCGCCAGGATCATGCCAAACATACCGATCAAGCGATCCAGGATCAGTGAGCTGGCGACATGGGTCGCGTCATACCGCTGGCTGACGCCGGCCGCCAGCCGGAAAATATCCCCCCCGATAGTGGTGGGCATAAAGTTGGACGCGAACAAACCGGCGAAGGTGGTGGAAATTGTGAAGCGCGGTTTTACCCGCGGTTCTATCACCCGCAGCAGAAAATGCCAGCGGAAGCTGATAAACAGGCGGGAGAGCACAGTCACGATGACAATGAGCAGGCTCATCCGGATGCCGAAGAGCGACAGGCCTTCTCTAAATTCCTCCCAGTGTTGATTTATGAAATAACCGAATATGAAAATGGTAATTACAGTCCCCACCCAGCGCAGGAGCGTGGAAAGCCTTCCCCCGCCAGGACCAGGCATGATCTTTTCTTCTGTCATTCCATAACCAGATGATAATTTTGGATTATTATCCTATATAATCTTGCAGCCTGCAATAATAGCGGACCGTTAGAACGATCTGATTATATCTGTTTCCACCCGGGATTGGCACATTTCAAACCATTGATGTAGGAATCTAGATCGTAATTCAGAACTCCAATAAGGAATTAAAGAAGCCCCGGATGATTCCTCTCCCGGGGCTTTGTGTAATGATCAAACTTCTTTTTTATAATCGACTAATCCCTGGCTCCCCCGTGGATGAAGGGTAGGATCTCATGTATTCCTGTATAGATCTGAACCAGTTTTCCATCCTGCATCTGGAGAACGCGGTCCACATACTCACACATCCTCAGATCGTGGGTAACCATGATCCCTGCCCGTCCCTGCTCGTGGATTAACCCGGCGAAGGTTTTCACCACCTGGTAGGCGCGTTCAGTATCCAGGCTGGCAGTTGGTTCATCTGCCAGCACTAGGCTGGGGTTATGGATGAGCGCCCGGGCAATGGCAACGCGCTGCTGCTGACCGCCGGACATCTGTCCCGGCAGGTTGTGCAGCCTGTCAGCCAACCCTAAACGTGCCAACAATTCCCTGGCCCGCATTTTACCAGCTTTGTCGAGCCTGTTGTTCAAACGTAGCATCAACTCCACATTCTCTACAGCGCTCAGGTACGGCACCAGATTGTTAGCCTGAAAGGTGAAGCCGATCTTCTCCCTTCTGAGTGCCACACGCTCCACCTCGCCCATGCTGGCCAGGTCAGAGCCGTCCAGCAATATGGATCCGCCGCTCGGTTGCAGCAGTGCCGCCAGCATGGATAGCATGGTGGTCTTTCCGGATCCACTTGGGCCAACCAGAGCGACAAACTCACCGGCTGAGACTTGAAGGGATACTTCATCCACAGCATGGATCGTTCCTGAATCTGTTTGGTAGGTCTTCAATACAGACCTTGTTTCTAGCGCATAATCAGACATAACATTCACCTAAGAGGAAAGCCCTAACGCCTTCAATGGTTCGATCTTTACCGCGTAACGGATGGAAACCAACCCGCCCAATGGGCCAATCAACAGCAATGCAACAATGGCTACCGCCGAGGTCACCCCATTGAAAACGATCGGAACGGTTGGAGGAAAGGACAGCGAGAACAGGAAAGTAAGCACACCGCCGATAATCACACCTACCACCGTGACCACCGTGATTTGTATGACCGACGCAGCCGCAACGATCGGGTTGGATGCACCGATCGCCTTGAGCACACCAATCTGAGCCACCTTTTGCAAGATCTGGATCTGGAAGAAACCACCTATTACCAGAATGCCAATGAACAGCGTGAACGCTCCCTGGGTATTCAATGTGCTTTGCTGTGCAGAGTAACCGGGCAGCGCCTGGATCGCCTCACTGAGAGTTGCTGTTTCGACATTATCCACCTGTGCGCTGATCTGCTGCCGGACAACGGCTACATCTTTGTCGGCTGCAACTTTGACCAGAACGACATTCGCGATCGGGTTGGATGAATTCACCTCAGCCTCAGATTTCGGTCGGATGCGGTCCCAGGTATAGAACGGCACGATCACTGCCGGTTGAAGGGAATACTGCTGTCCATCAGCTATTCCTACAACCTTCAATGTATAGAATTCGTCCCGGGTACCCTGAGTAACGCGCAAGGTCACATCATCTCCAACCTTCAGCTTGGAGCGTATGGCTGTATTTCGATCCAGTATGGCTTCATTTGCCTGCCCAGTAGTCAATTGAGTGCCTTCGGCTACCTTTGGCTCACCCGCATGCCCCGGTTCTATACCGAGGATGGCCACCTTCAGGGGGTCTTCGCTAACGGGAAGGACCAGCGTGGCATTTGCGGTGCCGAGCATGCCGGCATCTGCTACGCCATCCACCCGACGGATGGCAGCCAGGCGATTGCGTCCCAGGCGGCTGGCGCCAATGAGCAAATCGGACTTTGCCTGGTAAACGATCACCTGGGCATCCAATTTTGATATATATTCCCTGTTCCCATTGCCCAGCCCCTCACCCAGCGCTGCAATGAAAAGTACAAGCAGGGTAATGAGAGCAATCACCAGGCTTACCAGGAGGAAGCGGGAGCGATTACGCCAAACCTCCTTGACCGCCAGGAAACCTGCTATAGATAATGTCTTTTTCATAATCTCTCCAGCCTGATTAAGGAGCAAAGTACACAGCCGCTGTCATGCCCCACAGCATACGTGGATCACTTTCAGTCAGCGAGATCGTCACTGTGTAGGTGACATCGCCCCGCTTCTCTTCGTACTTATGGCTGATGGACTGAACTACTCCGTGAAAGGTCGTATCCGGCAATGCGTCCAGGACAATTTCAACACCCTGCCCAAGAGACACATGAATGACATCCAATTCGGTCAGGTTATCGGTTTTGATCAGCCAACCGGTATCGCTAACAATGGCAACTGCCAGCTGTCCTGGTAGAACCTGATTTCCGGGTTCTACAGAAATTCCTGCAACAGTGCCATCCATGGGTGCGGTAATAGACCGGGCATAGTAAACATCCTCAGCACTGAGCAGCGCAGCATCCGCAGCCTGAACACGGGCTTCGGCCAGTGCTTTCAGGTCCGGATCTACACCACTTCCTGCCTTCAGTTTCTCCAGTTTTACTTTAGCCAGACCCAGGGTGGCACGAGCAACATCCAGGCTGGCTTTATTCTTATCAGTATCACTGATCTCATATCTGTCCTGTGCCTTATCCAGTTCGGCCAGTGATGTTTCATAATCCAATTCTCCCTGAGCCAGCGAGAGATCTGCAGATGCCAATAGATCATCCAGTTCCTGGTTGGCAGAGATTGCTTCCAGCCTGGCGCGTGCAACAGCTGCCTGTTGTTCGGGTGAATCCACCATCGTAATGAGGACATCACCCGCCTTCACCAGCGCACCATCCGCTACATGGACTTCTGCGATCTGGCCGGCAGATTTGAAATTGATCTCCCATGCCATCTTTGGCTGCAGCTTTCCTTCAGCCAAGATGCCTGCAGGAAGCGGTGCTTGTGTGGGGGTAACTTCTTCAACAGTTTTTGCAGAGCAAGCCGTTATGGACAATGCTGCCAGTAGTACTATGAGTGCGAATTTAGAATTTTTTTTCATATTACCTCTAAGTTAGTGACTATCGTTATTTTTTGATCCCCGCAGGGCCAACAGGTCCGTCAAAGGGTTGATTCCATCGGGAAGAGAGGACACCACCAATTAAAAGATCCAGCGGTGGATGGTCCGCAATATGGTCATAGTAAAAGGGCAGCTCGATCCGTCCGGATGTGCTGATTATGAAAGTACCGGACATTTGCATCGCGTCTTGCCCGGGCGGAGGTGGTTCAACCGCATACCCTTTCTTGCGCGAATTTGCAACAGCCTTCCAGACGCGCGTGTTGAAAAAAGTCTGAAAGAGGGTCCCGCGCTCCAGGTGGTATGCCTGGTAGGCTTTCCTATCCGGATCAGCCAGACAAAACAAGCCGGGAGCGAATTTCTCAGCAAAAATGGCACTGGCTTCCGGAGTATCCTGCAAAACGATCGCCAGCCTTAATCCTGCTGCAGTTATTTTCTCTTTTCCAGCCACCAACTCCTCTAGCATTTCTTTGCATTGTGTACATCCAAAATGCCGGGTGAAAGCCAATAGAAGTGGTTGCTTCTGCCAAAGGCTTGCAAGCCGTATTTCCTCACCTGTTATGGTTCGTAAAATGATATCCGGTGCAGGTTGATCAAATCTCAATTGCCTGTTTTCTCTCATTATTTATCCTTCCTTTTATTCATGGGGCAGTGTTTTTCTACCGGATAGGTAATCCTCTATCCATGTAGAGATAATTCTTCCGTTAGCTTGCAGGAGCCTGTCTACCGACTCCCCATACGCGGACAGATATTCATGGATCAATTCTCTAGAAATTCCTCGGTAGGCGATCATGTCTTCCACCCATTGAATATCCGCTGACAGGATGTTGATATCTCCAAGCTCCAGAGCAGCCACGATACCTTCAGCCAGGTTGAGATTGCTGATCTGCAGCCAACTGGTGTAATTGGCCGTGCCGATCCAGTGTTGATCCATGGCGGCATCGATCGCTCCTCGCATCTTTTTGTAAGCCAGTAGAGCTCCCCTGTATTCTTCATCAGTTTTCGCGGAATCCGGGACTTCTACTCCTGCGGTTCTGATCTGGTGGATCATGTCTAATGCTCCCCCAACATCTTCCCCTAAGAACAGGCCAGGAATGCGCGAGCGGATTGCGGGGATCTGATTAAACACACGGCCGCCGTAGCCCACTGGTATGCCGCATTCTTTGAAGAATTCAGCTGATGACTGCAGCGACGCGGCACTTGTGATCCGCTGCGCTGCGAGTACTGCCATTTGCGGTTGGATTTTACCAACCGTTTCTTCCATCGTAACCATGGGGGTATTAGCCCCAAGATAATAAACCGGGTATCCGCGGCGGTTAAACAACAGGCTGATCAGCAGTAAGGGGAAACTATGCCATTCGCCTGTGGGTGCAGCGACCAGGATTTTCCAGGGTATTGTAGGCGCACTAACAGCTTGCAGCTGAGCTTCCAGACGACGCGATGCGTGAGCTGTTGTAAAGTGCTCCTGCTGCACAGTGATCTCACTTCTGAACCACAGCTGTCCAACCTCCCGTAACCCTTTCTGCAGCACTTCGATGCCGACTACTTCTGCTGGAAGGGATGCAAATGCCTGATTCAGAGTATCATCTGCCCTGCGCAGATCATAATCCAGGCAGGCATTCAGCCAGCGGAAACGAATCTCATCAAGCCAACCGGCATCCTCCTGTTGATAATGAAGGGTAGATATTGGCTCCACTCTATCCTGATTAAGTGGCTCTTTTCCGGAACGTAGTGCTTCCTTCCATAATTCCACCGCGCTCCGGATGCTCAACCCCTCACGTTGCCGGGAAACCAGCCACCTTAATATGGAAATATCCCTTTCGGAATAGAGACGGTGCCCGCCGGCGGTTCGCTGAGGTGCTGGAATCCCATACCTTTTTTCCCAGACACGAATCACATCCGCGGTCAATCCAGTCTCACGGATGACCGCACTTAAATTGAAAAGCGGTATCTCACTCAATGTTCCCATATCTCTCCACTGACATATAAAATATACACAACATTCTACACTTTGTCAAGTTTTTGTCTATATATTATTGACTTTTGCTGGAGCGCCTGCTATTATTAGATTATCAAATGGAGATAACATGAACATACTACTTGCTGGCGGTTCAGGTATGATCGGTGCTGCTCTTTCCGCAGAACTGGTGGCTCGCGGTCATACTGTGACAATCCTGACCAGGAACTTATCATCTAATAATATTCATCATCCGGGGATCAACTATGCCCGCTGGGATGGCAGATCACCGGAGGGATGGTCTCACCTGCTTGAGAATACAGATGCTGTTGTCAATTTGACAGGTGAAAATCTCGCAAAAGAACGCTGGTCACCACAGCGAAAGAATGCACTTCGTGACAGTCGAATAGACGCCGGACGTGGAATCCTGCAGGCAATAACCAAATCGAAGCATAAACCCGGTGTACTGATCCAGGCATCAGGGATCGGCGCATACGGTACCAGTTCTTCCCTGGTGTTCGATGAGAGTTCCCCCTATGGTTCAGATTTCCTCTCTTCGATTTGCGTATCATGGGAATCCAGCACCCGTCCGGTTGAGGACATGGATGTGCGGCATGTGGTGATCCGATCCGGTGTCGTTCTTTCGAAAAGGGGTGGCGCATTACCTCTGATGGTACTTCCATTCCGGTTTTTTGCCGGCGGTCCGCTTGGCTCAGGCAAGCAGTGGATGCCATGGATCCATATACAGGACGAAGTGAATGCCATTATTCACCTGATCACCTCACCGAAAGCTTCTGGTACATACAACCTTATCGCAGCAAACCACACAAATCGCCAGGTTGCATCTGCTATCGGTAGATCGCTGAATAGACCTTCTCTCCTACCTGCACCGGCATTCGTTTTACGAGCCATCCTGGGTGAAATGAGCATAATGGTCCTTGATGGACAGCAGGCATCGAACCAGAAACTGATCTCCAGTGGATATCAGTTCAGGTTCTCGCAATTATCAGCTGCTATGGATGATCTACTCAAAACACCGTCTTCAAGAAAGGAATGATATATGCCAGCTGTCGAGATCGGAAAGCCAGCTCCCCGAATTGCACGCCTGGACTTCAATGGCAACCTGTTTGATTCGAATGAACTCCTCGGCCTTCGGAACCTTCTCCTGGTTTTCAACCGCGGGTTTGCCTGACCATTCTGTCAGAAGCACATGGCGCAGTTGCGTCAAACCTTCAAAGAGTTTTCCAATCTGAATACTGACATTGTTGTTGTCGGCCCGGATAATGAAGCTGCATTTAATGAATACTGGAAAACACATCAACTTCCATTTATGGGTTTACCAGACCCGAAAGCTGAAACACTAAAAAGGTATGGACAGGAAGTGAACCTTTTCAAACTAGGCCGAATGCCTGCCCAAGTATTGGTGGACAAGCAAGGGATTGCCCGCTTTGCACATTACGGGCACAGTATGTCAGACATCCCCGAGAGTCGTGAAATAATTGAACTGATCAAAACTTTTAACAAGAATAACTAGGAGCTCAAATGAACATATTACTCATCCTCAAGATCATTGCCGCTGTTGCAACAGCAGTCACAGGTTTACTTGGCCTGGTAAAGCCAACTGCCGTTTACGGTTTCACCGGCCTTCTGGCGAATGGTCCCCGCGGAATCTCTGAGATCCGCGCAATTTTTGGCGGTCTCTTTCTGGCTTTGGGTATAGCCCCTCTCTTTTTACAGGAAAAAGCATTTACCATGCTGGGTATTGCTTATCTGACCATCGCTGCTGCCCGCATATTCTCCATTCTTGTTGACCGATCTTATGATCCATCCAATTGGATATCTCTGGGTATCGAAGTCTTGCTGGGCGTCATTCTTGTCTGGAGGTAGAGTATGAGTGTTCGTATCGTCACGGATAGTACCTGTGATCTTCCCGACAAGGTCGTTCAAGAATTAGGCATAACGGTCATTCCGATCCATATCCACAGTGAGGGGAAAGATTTGCGGGATGGGATCGACCTGAGCCGGGAGGATTTTTACCGGCGACTCCCGATCTTATCTGCACACCCAACCACTGCAGTGCCATCCGCGGACACCTTTGCGAATGTGTACCAGGCACTTGCAAGCGATGGGGCAACTGAGGTGTTATCTATCCATATCTCACAGACATTGTCAGGCATAACGAATGTTGCCAGTGTTGCAGCCAGTGAATTTACTTCTTTACCCGTTAAAGTATTCGATTCTGGCCAATTGAGCCTGGGTACTGGTTTTTTAGCACAAACAGCCGCCAAACTCGCCCTGGCTGGTAAGACCTTGAAAGAGATCCTACCGGAATTGGAAAACCAGGCTCGGCGAACCTATGTCGCAGCCGGATTGGACACCTTGAAATACTTGCACCTGAGCGGGCGAATGCATGTAGCACTGTCAACGATCGGTGAGATCATCCAATTGAAACCCATCCTGTGGATGCGGCAGGGCGTCTCCTCTGTGGAGCGTGTGCGTACCAAGAAAAAAGCAATAGCCCGATTGGTAGAGATGATGCAGAAGAACAGCCCCCTGGAACAAATCGCCATACTCCATTCAGGGATGAACGATGCCGTGCATGAGCTGGTTGACCAGGCAAATCAGATATTTGATGGGGATATCTGGATAGATTATCTCAATCCCGTGATCGGCACACACATCGGCCCGGGAGTTGTCGGATTTGCCTGCGTTTCAACTAGCGAAAAATGAGGAAAATATGTGGCTTCTATACTTGTCAGGCTTTGTGCTCATTCTGACACTGATGACCATTCTCTGGTTAATTAGCTTAATACTGAAGAACGCCAGTATCGTGGATATCTTTTGGGGGAGCGGTTTTGTCATACTTGCATGGTTTTATGCTTTGATCAAACCACTGCCGCTACAAACATGGCACCTGGTATTGCTGATCACGGTGACGATCTGGGGAATCAGGTTGTCCCTGCATATCTTCAAGCGAAATCACAGCAAGCCTGAAGATTTCAGGTACCAGGAAATGCGGTCTCGCGGCGGTAGAAGCTGGCCGGTCAAATCCCTTTTCTCGGTGTTCTGGCTTCAGGGTATCTTGCTTTGGATCATTGCTCTGCCACTGGGTGCTCTCCATCAGCCAGTCATGTCCCACCAACCTGTATTATCCATTCTCGGGCTGGCCGTGTGGCTGATTGGTTTCTTTTTTGAGGCAGTGGGAGATGCGCAGTTGGTCAGATTTAGAGCAAATCCCGCTAACCGCGGCCAGGTAATGAATCAGGGAGTCTGGCGGTATACCCGTCACCCGAACTATTTTGGCGATTCGGCTCAATGGTGGGGCTTCTATCTGATCTCCGCCAGCCTGGGCGGCTGGTGGACAATCCTCAGCCCTCTGATCATGACCATCCTGCTAACCCGTGTATCAGGGGTGTCACTGTTGGAGAAGTCCATGGAATCTCGCCCGGGATACAAAGAATATATCCGACGTACCAGCCCTTTCATCCCCTGGTTTCCGAAGAAACCTTGAACTACAGTGGTTCAGGTGAGGAACGGGTGCCAATGATGGCTCCGCCGACGATCAGCACCAGCGCGATCACCGCGGCGCTGCTGAGCTTTCGGCCGCCCGCGATGATCAACACCCCGGTGGAGAGCAGCGGGGTAAGATACGCCAGCGCTCCTATCACACGCGGGTCGCCGTGCTTCATGGCATAATCCCACAGGAAGAAAGCCGCGCCCATCGGGCCGATCCCGATCACAACCAACTGAACCCACGTGATGGGCTGCAGCCGCGTGACCAGTCCCCAATCACCGCCATCCAGCTGGAAGAACACCACTGATAGAACACCGGAGATGGCGGTGAAGGCTGCTACGGATGAGGTCTTGAAAGGCGGCAGCCTTTTCGTCAGCAAAGAATAGACTGCCCAGGTAACGGCTGCCCCGAGAGCAAGCAGATAGCCGGGCAGGTAATCCACCCGCAATTCCAGGCTGCCGTTCGAGACGACCCAGGCCGCGCCGAGCAAGCCCATCAACGCCGCGATAATGTGACGCGGCTTGAGATGATAACCTTTCAATAGAAGTGGGGTGAACGCGACGATCAACAACGGCCATAAGTAGTTGATCAGGTTCACCTCAACCGCGGGAGCCAGCGCGAAGGCTCTGAAGTAGAGAAAATGGTAACCGAAAATCCCGCCAACGCCAACCAGCAATGTGGGGGGAGGCAGCTGCCAGGCTTCCCGGCGGAAGAGGCTGATAGTCCCGCTCAGCAAAAACGCCACGGCCAGAACAAAGAAAGGCGGCAAATCCACCAGCTGAGTACCCAGGTACGCCAGCGTGCTCCAAAGCACGATGGACAGAACGGCCGAGAGAGTGGCTTTCATCGCGTGAGCTACGCTGTATGTTTTCGGCGCAGCCGCGCGAATGGGTCCCACAGCAGCAGGCGGTAAATTACCGCTTCGGCTTTCCGCGGTTGCTGCACAAAAAGGTATTCAAAGAGCTGACCCGAGTCCCTGCCTAAGTCTTCGGCGAACACTAAGCCCAGGTGCTGCCGGCCGTCAGGTAACACCCGGCTGGTCACGACCTCTTTAACCGGCAGGGTCATGGATGGAAAATCCTGCGGCGAGACGATCAGGCGAATATCAGTCATCTCCCCTGGCACAGGGTTTTGGATGACGATTCCCGCACCGCGGTGGGATAGATCCAATACCGTACAGGGTACCTCACGGCCTATCATTTGCAGCGTGCCGGCGTCATTCACGGAAAAGCGGTACTGCTTGCGCTCATGACGTTTTTCAAATACTTCCTTCAGCGCCAGGAAGATCACATACGCGTTATACCCTGACCAAACAAAGGCGATCACGAAAGCGTCCCATGTGATGGTGTACATACCCGGTTCGACCGCCTTGTAGATGGCAAACAGCATGGCACCTACCAGCGACCCCAGGATACCCATATACCACAACAGCGAGTTGCGTTCCTGGCGGTAGACAGAATCATCCACTGACTTTGGCGTCACTTTGAATTTCAGCGGCTTGCGGCTGAAGAGGGTGAACGATGCCTCAATGAAAATGATCGTCTTGAGCAGATTGTATTTCTCAGTCTTGAAGTACTGGAAGACGCCGCGTCCGCCGACCTGGTTGGCGATGATATTCAGGATGAAGTACGGCGCCCAGTGGATCACAAAATCCAGCACGCCTACGCGCATCGGGAAGACGTTGAACCCGATGATCAGGATCGGGATGGTGATGAGGACGAACTTCTGAAAAGCCTCAAAATACGCCAGGAAGCTGGAAAGGTACGCCAATCGCTGCATGATCGTCAGCCCCTTGATCCACATTGGGCAATCCTTGCTGCGGTAGAGCTGCATGGTCCCCTGTGCCCAGCGCATCCGCTGCAGCAAAAAGGCTTTGATCGTCTGCGGCGCGATGCCATAAGCCAGCGGTTCATTGACGAACATTGTCCGCCATCCACGGCTGTGCAGCAGCACATTGGTATGGATATCTTCGGTGATGGTCGCGGTCGCTACGCCGCCCACCTGCTCCAGGGCTTTCCGCCGCACAATGGACGGGCTGCCGCACCAGAACGCGGCATTGTATGTGTTCTTTCCCGGCTGGATGACGCGGAAGAAGAGCGACTGCTCGTGCCAGCTGGCTCCATGCTTGGCGTGCTGGATAGAATCCTGGTTGTAAAACTCCTGGGGCAGCTGGATCAAGGCCAGGTTCTCATCCTCGAAGTAACCGAGGGTGCGATCCAGATATTCGGGCTGGGGAACCATATCAGCGTCCAGCACCACGATGAACTCGCCGCTGGTATGCTGCAAGGCATAGTTGATGTTGCCGGCTTTGGCATGGTCGTGTTCGGGCCGCGCGAGATATCGGCAGCCCAACCGCTCCGCCAGGGTTTTGACGGCCGGCCGGTTGCCGTCATCCAGTACCCAGGTGACGTGCGGGTAGGTCACATGCCGGCAGCCGGTAAGAGTCGCCTCGAGGATATCTTCGCCTTCATTGTACGTAGGGACGAAAATGTCCACTTTCAGCCCGGGTTTGGGGGCGACATATTTAACCCGCGGGTTGATATCCCGGGTGAAAACCGTGAAGAGCAGGTATGAGATCACGCCGAAGGCTTCCGCGGCCCATAGGAGCCAGGAAAAGAACGGGTGCTGCGGATTGAGGGTACTGCTGGCGCGCCACCACAGGTAATATATGAAGTAGAGTAGTGTAATAATTGAAACCAGGGGGAGTAAGGGTGGGTTTAATGTCTTACTGTTTTCTTCCTTCATGGGACCTCTTGTGGCTAGTAAAGTTAGTTCATACCAAGGATTCGGTTACTTTGGCGAGCAAATCCATTATAGCAAATCCTATCATACTTCCCAGTTTCCTTGACGCTCGTACCCGGGCATGGTAATATATAAGTCCGATGCGGGGTAGAGCAGTGGCAGCTCGTCGGGCTCATAACCCGGAGGTCAGTGGTTCGAATCCACTCCCCGCTACTAAAGTCAAACCAGAGTCCGTCGGGCTCTGGTTTTTCGTTAGCCTGGCGCACAGCGGTAGACATTTTTCCAAAAATGGAGGAATTTCTTATGAACCGCAGTTCGCCGGGTACTTCAAAATCCAAAGTTTCACTTTCCTTAGCCAAAGCTATCGACGGCTTCCTAAAATTCAAAACAGCAGAGGGATTAAGCCAACGCACAATTACCTCCTATGAGTTCACTCTTGGTCATTGGTTGAAATACATCGGAGATCGAGAGGTGTCGGAAATTCAATCTTCCGACCTGACCGGCTACATGGCCTGGTTGAGAACCGAATATAAACCGAGACGTTGGAACGGAAGCTCCGAGCCGCTGTCCGCTAAATCCATCCGAAATGTGTGGGTAACGTTCCGATCCTTTTTCGGATGGCTGCAAATTGAATTTAAATTCCCCAATCCTGCAAAAGAAATCACAGCACCCAAGTTTCAAAAACATCCCGTTGAAACATTTACGAAAGAAGATGTGGAAAAACTTCTCAAAGCCTGCGTTTACTCGCGCGAATCGCAGACTGAGGAAAGGAAGAAGTTTGTGATGCGCCGGCCGAGTTCCAACCGTGACCAGGCGATTGTGTTGATGTTGCTGGATACTGGATTGCGAGCAACTGAGTTGTGTTCTCTGATCATCAACGATGTGGATCTCAAGACCGGAAAGGTCACCATTCGTCACGGAGTGGCAGGTGGCGCGAAAGGCGGTAAAGGACGTACTGTGTACCTGGGTAAGGTTGCGCGAAAAGCGGTTTGGCGTTATCTTGCCAGCCGAGAAGATGGGGACGATACCGATGCCCCCCTCTTCATCAGCCATGCGGATCGAGCTTTCAATAAGGACAGTTTGCGTGTCTTGATCAATCGGTTGGGAGACCGGGCAGAAATCAAGAAAGCTTATCCGCATAAATTCAGGCATACCTTCGCCATCACCTACCTGCGCTCTGGAGGAGATGTTTTTACCCTCCAATCGCTTCTGGGCCATGGTTCGCTTGATATGGTACGCCACTATGCCCAGATAGCAGAAGTGGATGTGGAGCAAGCGCATCGCAAAGCCAGTCCAGCTGATAACATGCGTCTGTAACCAAGAAATTTTCATTGAGCTAGCTTTCCTGCGATAAACATCAATGCCTTTTTCTGGCTTTCTCGATCAAGCTTATTAAGGAAGACCTCAAGCTCATCACCCGGCGTGGACGTCGCCTTCCCAGACAGCCCGGCAATACGCTCCTGAACATCAGAAGAAAGCATGGGAGCGTAAGTGCTGTCCGTGATCTCGATACTCTCGTGCATCAGGTTCATGGAAACCGCTTTGTAATCCGCCATGGTCTGAGCATGAAGTAACCCGTAGACGGCGTGTCCATGCCGGAATTTATGAGGTGATTTGAATTCAAGGTTTGCAATGGAAAACAACAACTCCAGGCGTTTTTGAAGCGCCTGAGAACGCGTCTTTCCAGGTTCATCCTGGGAAAGAAACTGATCACCCCAGGAATGCGCGATCGGAGCATACCAGGGACTTGAGCCCGGAAGTGATTTTCGAACGATAGCATCCCACTGGCGGACTGGCGCAAGAATATCCGGAATGTTCAAAAGGAAAGTAGTCGCCTTCTTTCCATTCTTGGTATGAACGCCCAGTTCTGGCCATTGGCGAAGTCTGAGATTATCAAGATCAACAGCCTCAATCGGTAATGTGGTAAAAGCGCTGGCACGCATGCCAGATAGGAAGAGCATTGCAGCAGCTGCTTTGTCGCGCAATAAGGCCAGGCTCTCTTCGGGAACAGGGGTGGTGAGTAATTTTTGGACCTCATCCAAAGAAACAAAAACGTTCTCTGAAGAAATTTGTGGTTGGCGCGGCCGCCGCAGAGTGTCAATCCACGAAATAGGAAGGTTGTTCATTTCACGAGGATATGTAACCTTAGCCCAACGAAAAAAGCGTTTACTTGAATCAATAATTTTCTTTTGGGATGCACTGGCTAGAGTTCCTTTTCCTTCCTTACCTGGTAATGAAGATAGATAGGACGGAAGGGTCGGGCGAATCGTTTGGACATTGCGGAAATTCTGATCATCCGCCCATAGCAGTAGATGACGCAAATAGAAGCGATAGCGTTCAACGGAGGCCTGGTTCAACTGCAGAACTTCCTCGAGGTACTTGAGATGCTCTTTGACTTTAAGATAGTTCTGGCGTTCGATCACGATGTGCTCCACGATTAATAACGGTTCCACAATTTGCACAAGTCCCTTTGATTAAGACAAGGTTTCCCTTGATTGGTTGAATCTGAGGAGAAAGTAATTTGGATACCTGGTTACAACGCAAACAATAGGCTTCATCTTCATTTAGCTTATTGGTTACTTTAGGTTTACGTTGGTTGTTGACCCATCTGGCAAACTCTTCCCCGTTGATCCAGATCCTATTACGGTTGTCTCTTTGGTGGGGAACATCTATCTGTAACCAATCCCGCAATGTGCTTTCAGCAATATCTAGTTCTTCACAAATTTCACGCGGGGTATACAACATCGGCAATAACCCTGGTGCTTTGATGATGACATTATGCGGTAATTTTGTCCGGTGAATTCTTACTTCCATCCAACGATACTCCTAAAAAAAGTGTTTTGTACTTTATCCATGCACCAGCAGAACATCCGACCCGAAATCGTTGACAGTATTTCCAAAAGCTTGTTTGATCCGAAGGATATCTTCTGGGATTACGCCGGCATCTTGATTTTCGCCTAAGCCGGTGCGAATTTTCCTCATGGAGGCAGTCAATTGGTTGGCCAGTTTATTGGCGCGTTTGGCTTCGCGTCGAACGGTGTTCCAATCGCCAGTTGATTTTGGTGACGGTATCTCAGTCACATCGTTTGCCATCTGTGCAAACTCATCTTCATTTGTCATTACCCTGTTTGCCATGCAGCGAGCTTCAAATCGTCTCAAATTGCTGTGGATCTCGTCTACTTGATCTTCAATATCAAGGGTTTCCAATTGTTCAAGCGGTAAATCCGAAAGCTGAGATACATACCCGAATAAGCGGGTTAAGTCATCTTGAATAGTTTCAAGCTGCGAGACAAGCCTGGTATTCTGCATTTTGACTGAATTTGTCAGTAAGCATGTGTTCATTAGCGGTCCTTTCCAAAAGAGTTACGAGTAGGATAACACCCAGGCTGCGCTACCTCAATCTATTAATTTCGATAGGGTCAAGCACCCTGATACCTATCGAAATTGATATATAGATTTTTCCTTCTTCTACTTGCACAATAAGATAATCTCGCCTATAATTTTACTGAACAGATGTTCTAATATAAACCCTCAAATTTTCTACTGTTACCTCACTTGCGCATACGACTCTAGAATGGCCAACTCCCACCTATACAATCAACTACAAGGTCCTCTCTGGATAGATGCATGCTTGTTCAGGGGGGATTTATGCGTTATGAGCCATTATTTCAGGTCAACTTAGGGGAGGATTTCTTCGATGCCATCCATTGTGGTTATCAATGATGAAGGATCTGTTCTTTACCAAAATGTGGTCGAAGATGTTCAGGATTTGGTAAAGATCATCCGGGATGGCAGAAATGTGCCTGGTTACGCTTTGGATGATTGCCCAGAAGTGCAGGTTAATGGCTTGATTGTTCTCGCGGGTCAGCCACCTAAACCGAAAAGAAAAGCGCCAGCATTATCCGAGCGGCAAATGAGTGTTTTACAACTACTGGCGAGGGCTTATACACCAGATCAAATTGCGCTAAAACTTGGGTTGACCGAAGCGACTATTCGATTACACATCAGTGCTTTGAAAAAGAAATTTGGCACAGATAGCCGTGACCAGATGATGGCGATGGCAGGTCAATTAGGATTGTGCGATCCTTTTGAAACAAGCCCGGTCCATGATAAACAGGACGATCTGGCACCGTAAAGATGATCTGATGAAATGAAGGGGGATTCGTTGTCAGATTGAAGAAAATATTATATGATTAGAGGCGAACATATTTTTCATATTCCACATCGCAATCCTTGAAAAGTAAAGCCACATGTCCAACTTTCCGGCCTGGTTTAACAGAGCGTATAAACGATGGAGCCGATCCCAGGCGGGAGAGGAAGATTTCATAGCCTTTTGTGATCTATTAGGCTATCCACCTTCCAAGGTATTAGGTTGGTTGCATGGTGAGTTTTTACCAGAAGAGCCAGAAGTGTTAAGCATAGCTGGAATCCTTGGTGTAGAAGTTTATCAGGCACTAGATCTTCCCAAACCAGATCCAGAGCTGATAAAGATTTATGAATCATTTGCACATTTAACCGGGCAGGACCGGTCAAATTTGGCTTTAGCCCTTATCGAAGTCGAAAGAGTTTTGAAGGAAGATAAAATCTCTACGAAAGCCCCTGAGGCTAAGGAAATCATTAAAAGCACTTTCGAAAAATATGGGCTGAGCAAATAGATAATATTAAGTAAGAAGAATTTGCTTGTAAGACGCCCAAATCTCCAGGGCGTTTTTTGATACTCAATTTTCATGTAATGCTATAATAAACTCCAGCAACTGTGTTTAAACATAATAATTGGGAGGGTCTAATGGACTCCGAATTCCTAACAGCTGAGGAAGTAGCCGAATATTTACGTCTTCCGTTATCGACAGTTTATAAATTAGTTCAAGATAAACGATTACCTGGTTTTAAAGTTGGAAAACATTGGCGGTTTCGACAGGAAGCCTTTAAAGAATGGATAAAAAACCAAGAGAGAGACTTACTCGACTCTATTAACAATCCTTCAAAAGAATAAAGAGTCTCTGTCATTTGGGGTATTATGCGAGTAGATCATCATTCGGAAATTAAACAAGCGTTTTTAGCCTGGTTATTAAAAGGAAACGATATTAATTATTCTCCTTATGGGATTGTTTACTGTATCGAAAAAATCTCAGGATATGCTCTGAGAAGTAAATATTCTCATACCGATTTTTGGCATATCTCGAAACCGGATGAATTTGAAGAAATATATACAAAAATTATTTCTGAAGCCTCAGAAGGAATTCTGAACAGAAGTACATTCAGGGGTTTCATTCAAGTAGGTCCTTTGTATATTAAATTTCTCAAAGAGATAAATCAGCCGGAAGATAAAAATGATTCCTCTAGTGAGCAAATATCTAAATCCGTCCTACCCAGTAGAAACGTTGATGAAAAAAAAGAGGGTTTTCAACCTGAGAAACAACTTGGAAAACAAGAATTACGTGATATAGATCCGGAAAACCTTATTTCATGGTTAATAACTCAAACCAATGCAAATGGAACGTTGTATTTGGAACGGGTAGTACGGCAATATATTTGGGCACTTCGTATTGCACCAGCGATGCTGGTTTTAGACAAGATTGACAATCGTAATGTCTTTTCGTGTCAAACGGTTGATGAATTGAATTTTCTGTGGGATATATTTAAGTCCGCTCCGAATTATAAAGTTGTAAACCAGCACGTCAGTGGTCAGTTTTCGGCGGGATTAAGCTGTTTGTCACGGTATCTTAATTATCTCTCAGGGCAACCAGAATATCCATCAATAACAGCCAAGACCTCGAATCAATTGCCAAATTCCGTTCAGCCGATTCAGGCTAAGCCCCAAATTAATTCCGCAATATTAGTAGATTTTAATCGACCAGGTCTGTGCGCTCGGAAAGAGCCTGTGTCGTGCATTATCAATGGACAGGCTGTAATACCAAAAAAGATGAACTGGTCGCAGCTTCTAATTGCGATCATCGAACGTTTGTTAGCAGAAGGGAATCCTCAACTTTTGGATAAGAAACCATTGTATGGCGCTAAGGCGTTTTTCCTACCACATAAACCCGGCATTGGCACTAGTGCCTTGCTTTCAAACGGCAAATGGATATCAACAAACTACCCTCCTCAAATCATTGTCGTAATAATTAGAAACCTTTGTAATCAATGTGGCGTGAAGCTCAATGATGTTGCTATCAGCTATTTACCTAAAAACGCGTCAATCGAGTGGTCCGCTAAACGGCCAATCCGAAATAGAGCTGGCACTCCAGATCTCTTTACAGCGAGCTTGGCTTTTGAACCTGACGTATTGAAAGCGGTATCGGATATTCTGACGGCTCATTTTCCAAATGGATTTAGGGCTGATTCGCCGATTGAGTTGATGCGATTTCGTAGTTATTCTGATAACGCTTCTGTTGATGGACTTCCGGTCAAAGACGAAGATTTATTTAAGGTAATTAGTTTATGCGGGACATTGTTCGAAGGAAAGGTGTACGTTGTCAGTGAAGAAACCAAGAGCAGGTTGAAAGAAGAGATCAATGCGCAGGTTGATAGCGGTTTAGAGATTTTTTATTATTCCAAATTTTATGATCGACACGAAAGCTGGCTATTTGCTGGGGAAGTAATCTCGGAAGCTATGCTAAAACACATGGTAAAAACACTTTTTCCTGAATTTTCATACAAGGCAGGATACTTTTCGACAAATAGAAATAACGGTACGGAACTTTCAGCAATTGAAAAGGAAATCTTGCGTGTTTGGAACGGCGATGTTCTTCTTAACTATGAACAGATTGCTTCGCGCTTGCCTTATATACCCCTCGACAAAATTAAGTATGTATTGACGATAAATCGCATTTTTATATGGAACTCTACAGAAGTCTACACCCACAAAGGAATGGTGGATATCTCCGATGAAGAACGAGCCAACATACAAGATTATGTCGATAGTGCTTGTCGTACAACAGGCTTTGCTTCCATGAGCGATATCCCACTAAGTGCGATTGAAGACCATAATAATGAATTGTCGCTCACGGCAATCCAAAACGCAGTTTTTACCATCGTTCTTTCGGAAAATTATGAGAAGCACGGCAAAATCGTAACCCGCAAAGGCGACACACTCGACGCACTATATTTAATGAAAGAATGGTGCTACTCGGTAGATAAATGCACTTTGAAAGAATTGATCCAATATGAGCAAGATCTAACTGGTGATGAATACCCTTGGGTTGCCTTGGAAGCAGGATATACAATAATGGTTAGGACATCTGAAGATACCTTTGTGTCTGAGAAATATATTCATTTCGATGAGGAAGAGATTGATACAGCACTTGACCTTTTCGTGACAGGCCAATATCTGCCTTTGAAGAGTGTCACTACATTTGCAACTTTCCCTCATTGTGGGCAATCTTGGAATCTATTTCTTCTTGAAAGTTACTGTCGTAGATTTAGCCGTATATATCGATTTGAATCGTTATCAATGAACTCCCGAAATGTGGGGGCGATTGTCCGCAAGAACTGTGACCTTTCTTACTCCGAAATTCTCACAGATGCCGTTGCCGCTTCCAACGTGGAACTTAAGAAAACAACCGTGATCGAGTTTTTATACACCCATGGTTACATCGGTAGGCGGCATTATGGTAAAACGGATGAACTAGTTAAACAGGCGAAAATCTTACGAGAATGGAGGAACTAGCTTTGTATTCTTATACTTACGATCAAAAGACTGGTGGAATTCTGCTAAACTCCTCGCCTTCAGGCTTCTCAAAAGAACCGCGCCCCGTCTATGCCGCAGAGCTTGATATTTTGGGTTTTGATAATTACTGGAGATATGATAAGCAAACCAACCTGCCATATATGTGGGCTGAGGCAAATACCTATTGGTATCGCGGTGTTTGTGTGGCCAAACTGAAAGGCGGAAACCTATATTCTGCGCCTGAGATAATTATCCCGACAGACGAGAATGGCACTAAAGTTACACCCGAGTTGAACGGAAACGCTTTACGTCCAATAGATGTTCCTGCAATGATTGCGGCAAACCACGTAATGCTTCAAATTATCGAGCAGACTACGGTGAAGAAAATTTTAGCAGTCTATGAAAAATACAAAGGTAAACTCGACCTTTTTCATGTCGCTTTTTCAGGCGGCAAAGATAGTGCTGTTCTTCTTGACCTTGTGAAAAAAGCACTTCCCAAGGGAAGCTTTGTTGTTGTTTTCGGTGATACAGGGATGGAATTTCCTGACACCTATGATGTAGTAGACAAAACAAAAAAGTTTTGTGAGCAAGAGGAAATACCGTTTTATATTGCAAAGTCGCACATTGATCCAAAGCAGTCCTGGACCTTGTTCGGTCCCCCATCAAGGGTGCTCCGCTGGTGCTGCAGTGTACACAAAAGCACACCACAAACCTTGAAGCTTCGTGAAATTTCGGGCATAGACGATTACACAGGCTTGGCTTTTGTTGGCGTTCGGGCACAGGAAAGCTCCACTCGCGCTGAATACGAATATGAGAATTATGGTAAAAAGCAAAAGGGACAGTACAGTCATAATTCTATCCTTGAGTGGACATCTGCAGAAATTTGGCTTTATATTTATGCAAACAACATTTTGATTAACCAAGCATACAAGAAAGGAAGTTCAAGAGTTGGCTGTATCAGCTGCCCAATGGGTGGCGGCAAAGCAAGTTTTACTGAACGAACTAATTACCCACAAGAAACAGAAATTTTCTTATCTCGCATTAAAAGTAGTAATGCTAGGATATCTATTAGTGATGAGAAGTACATTACTGAAGGTGGATGGAATGCGAGGAGGAATGGTCAATTTCTCGCTGAAAATATTAAAAATTATAGCGAGATAATTAAAAATGGGGAAATCAGAATCTGCGTTACATCTCCTAAGACCGACTGGAAAGAGTGGATAAAGACCTTAGGAAATTTAACCGAGAGTGGAAACTACTATCAAATCTCGTTTCGTGGGCATATTTATGACTTCACTTGTGTGCAGAACGAAAAAGGTTATTGCGTTTCATTAGCTGAAAAAATTACAAAGGAAAATCCTTTATTTGGAAAGGTATTTAAGCATTCATTCAGAAAAGCTGCTTATTGTGTATCATGTAAAACGTGCCAAGCAATCTGTAAAAATAGTAGGCTCTCTTTTGACAATGGATTACATATTGAAAATTGTACTCACTGTCTTGATTGCCATTCTATGGAAGGGGGGTGTTTGGCATATCATTCATTGGTTATACCTAATGTGGAGGAAAACAAAATGAAATCATTGAACACCTTTAGCAATCATGCGCCAAAAACAGAGTGGCTAAAAGAGTACTTTGAAAGGTTAACCGATTTTCTGGAAAACAATACTCTAGGGCGTGTGCAAAAACCATTTTTTAAACGGTTCCTGAAAGATGCTGGGCTTATTGATAAAAATGAAGCTACGAAGTTTTCGGTTACTGGTGCAAATCTTGGTTGGACCACAGATACCTTCCTTGGTCTCATGCTTATCAACCTGGTCGCCAAAAATCCACAGGTGGAATGGTATGTTCTGAATATGGATTTCGGAAAAATGTTTCGACGTATTGAATTAGAGGAAAGCCTCTCTGCAGATGGACAAAGCAAAGATAATATTTCAAGCATCATTAATGCATTTAAACGGCTGGCTGAGACTCCATTTGGCGAAGTACTCCATTTTAACTACGTCACCGACGATGGTGATCTTGTACGAACGAAATGTTCCGTGTCCGATCCGCGAGTGGTATTGTACGGTTTATTCAAGTTCGCGGAGAAGTGCAACGATTTCAAAGAATTTACCCTTGCAACACTTTTAAATGACAGTATCGATCGGGACGGAATCAGCCCTACCCGGATATTCGGGCTTGATCGCGATGATATGACCAGTTTCCTCTTGGGACTTTCCGCTAAGTACCCGGAATTTATTTCAGCATCATTTACGCACGACCTAGAGAAAATTTCGCTAGCGAAAGACAAAATTTCATCTGATGTACTAGACCTTTTTTAAGGGGGAAAAAGATAATGGCAAATAAATATCGCGAATACTTCGATATCGACGAGGAATATTTTCCACAAATCAATGACTCTTCCATAGCCGCAGCAAGTCCAGATTTCTGGACGCGCACGTATCCACACCAGACATTCATTGATATGCTGACCAGTCTAGAGCGCGTGCTTTCTCGTCAGGAGAAACGTTCCCTTTGGATAGAAGGCGCATATGGTACTGGAAAATCTCAGTGCGCATACGCTCTAAAAAAGATTCTCGAGGTGCCGGAAGAAGAACTTTTTGAATACTGGAATCGCTACGAGCCTCTGAGAAACAAGACTGATTTACTGGAAAAAATTATTGGACATAAACAGAAAGGCATCGTGACCACGCATCGCTATGCCTCCGGCAGCATTGGCTCTCCACGCGATCTTTTTCTTGCCATACAAGAGAGTCTAAAAGCCTCGCTCGTTGAACAAAAATTATATGCGGGTGAAAACACGTTGAAGGAAAGTGTAATTGCCTGGATTGATGAACCATCGCATAAGTTGTTTTTGGATGCTCTCTTGCAGAAACCGGAATGGTCTGCACTTTTTTCGCAAACAAATGCGGATCAAGTTTTGATTGCCTTACGCAAGGGCGGTGAAGTAAAGAAGTTGATGGACAATCTTTTCCGTTTAGCGGATAAGGAAGGTATTACCGCTCTGAATATTGACTCTGACAGGCTCATAGCTTGGCTGACGGATGTAATCGACCAGAACAACAAAAAAATTGTATTTATCTGGGACGAGTTTTCCGACTATTTCAAAAATAACCGCGAGAGCCTCTCTGAGTTCCAGAAAATTGTCGAGCTTGTCAATCTTAAGCCATTCTACTTTATTGTTGTTACCCACGAATCCGGGCAATTGTTCACCTCCGTCGATGCGACATGGACAAAAGTCCGCGACCGCTTCATCCCTGTTCAGATCTCCCTGCCGGATAATATAGCATTCAATCTTATCGGCCATGCCTTCAATGTAAAACCGGCAGCAAAAGGAGCGTGGAATGTAATGGCTGATGATCTGAACTCTAGAGTCAGTTCATCGCGGGATGCAGTCATGAAAGCTGCAAAAATCGCCGACCCACAGGTTATAAAGGACATCATGCCTCTTCACCCGATGGCGGCATTGCTCTTAAAAAACATCGCTTCCGCATTCAAATCCAATCAGCGGAGTATGTTCGATTTTATAAAATCAGCTAATACGGACGATGTCAAGGCATTCCAGTGGTTTATTGAGAATACTGGACCCTTGGACAACCATCCACTACTTACGGTCGATATGCTTTGGAATTTCTTCTATGAAAAAGGGAGAGACAATCTAACCTCCGATATTAGACTTATTCTGGATACTTTTCCACAACAGCGGAATTTAAGAGAAGACGAAAAAGCTGTCCTTAAAACGATCCTTATGATGCAAGCAATTGATCTGCGATTGGGTGGTACGATTGATCTTTTTAAAGCCACGGAGCAAAATTTGAGTTATGCATTCGAAGGCATAGCGTCTGGTTTAGACACATCCTGCAAAAACCTGGCAAAAGGTTTGAAGGAGAAAGGCATTCTAATTTATAACCCAATTAGTGGCGGACGTTATGTCTATGCCGCTGCTGTACTTGCGGGTGACCAGGCGAAAATCGACAATCATAAAAAAGATGTGCGGCAGAACAGTACAACCGCAAGATTAGTGACAGAAGGCTCTCTAGCTACTGTACTATCGTTATCGCCTGCACTTCGTTTGCGCTATGAGGCCGAGCCAAACACAGGAAAAATCACACCTGTGACTCCAACTGATTTCACACGAACTATTAACAGCCTTCGCGATAGTCCTAATGGATGGCACTTTCATGCCGTCATCGCGTTTGCGAAAGATGATGCAGAAGCCACTGTCTTCCGCAAGACAATAAAAAATGTTGTTGCGGATAAGCAGTATGAACAAATTGTGTTCATTGATGCACTTTCTACTCCACTTGGTACAGAAGCTTTTGAGCAATACGTGGACTACTCTGCAATGGCTATGTACTATAACGGCAGTAATAATGCCTCATCACGGGATAGTTCCGAAAAAGCTCGTCATATTTTAGATCAAGATTGGAAAAACAGAATCTATAACGGTCAGTTCATCGTGTATACCTTTGCTAATCAGGAAGGTGAGAAAGTGGGCAACGGTCAAGGTGTGGCGAGTATCCTCCAGACCATCGTGACTACTCATTTTGAACGAAAAGCTGGTATTCCTTGTGTTTTTGATTTCACGAAGAACCTAACCGAAAATCAATTGAAACTTACGAATGCTGCAGCAGCTGCGAAGAGTGGCATAATCCAGAATACCAGCGGAGTGGTCGCAGGAATCGAAAAACATGTCCTACCAACCGTATGGCAAGTGAATGAGTATTGGAAGAATCCTGTGACCTCCTCACTTCCAATTTCAAAAATTAAGTTGGAAGTCGACAAACTGATAGAGATCGCCTTCAATCGCGACGGGCAAATTTCGATAGGCGAACTATACGACTTTCTTGAAGTAAAGTTCGGTTTTGCTCCTTGTAACCTATCAGCTTTTCTAGCCGGCTTCCTTCTAAAAGAATATGGAAACGAACCATATCGTTACAGCGACGTTGCAGGCGGTCACGAATCAATGGTCCCGGATAAGTTGAAGGAAATGCTCGGAAACTATATTGGTAAAAACCCAAAGCCTACCTTTATTGTAAAGATGACCCCGGAGGAAATGGCATTCTATGAACTTACCGAGAAAACATGGGGGATTTCTCCAAATTCATGTTCATCTGCTAGCCAGGCAGCAATTGCTGTAACTGCGAAAATGCGCGAGCTAGGCTTACCTGTATGGTGCTTGGCTGAAGTTGATAGTAACGGCGTTTTTGACTTTGTACAAAAGTACATTGAACTTGTTCAGAGAGAGGGGAATGAAGCGCACAAGAAAGCTGTTGAAATCGGCAAAATTGCAATGAATAAGCCGACACTCGCGGGTAGTTTATCCGCCTTATTGACGAGTGCAAACTGTCAGCAAGGAATGCGAGAGTTCCTTAAGTCTTTTGAGGGGGGCAAAATTCTTACACTTGCGGGAGAGATCGGAGCAACTAATAATTTACTTACTGAAATCAAAACTTTGTTTTCAGTAAAACATTCCTGCTTATGGGACAAACAAACAGGCGAAGATGAAATCCGAAAACTTCTGACTGAATACGGCATCGTAAAAGAGAGCAACATTCTTCTTGCTGCTGCAGCACACTCGCGCTCAGAAGCATTTAAGGACTGGAATGAGCGATTGAAATTCATTGGGATTTCTCATGAGGCTTTGAAGATGAAGATCCCGCAAATCGCAAAAGTTCTAGATATGTTGATGAAAATATACCAACAATCTGACTTTCTTCCTGATCAGTTGAAGACCTTTCAAGCTGAATTGATTGCCAACTTTGCCGAGGTTAACAATTTACTGAATAATGAAAAGACCATCTTTGCCGAGGTCTACGCACCTTATCTTGAACATTTTAACGATTCTGATATTGGGGAGATAAAGTGTAAACTTCCTCCTGGTATGTTTGGACTTTCCAAGACAGATAGCAATGCAAAAGTCAAAGCTGCCGCTGATGATTTTCGCAGAAATCAATTAAAAACTCAAATGTTCAAGTTATGGAAAGATAGGACTGGTACAAAGAACCCTAACGAATGGTCAAGTCATTACAGAACCCCTATCCTATGCTGCGTGAGCGAAAATGAGTTTGAGAAAGCTAAGAAAGCATTCGATACTTTGAACAGATCCTGGGTGACAGACTCTGAAATCACCGCAGCGATTGAGTTCCTTGAATCAACAAACCTTTTTGAGATTTTGTCCGATGAAGCCAAACGTGACGAGGCATTTATTAGTGGAATCATAGGTGAGTATCGCTCCTTACTTCCGAACGCAGATAAGGTTCGTGAAGTTCTAGAACGTTTGACTGTTGATCCTTTTGATTGGAGGGGCAACCCGTGTGTGGAAAAGAAAATTAAGCAACTCGCTGAAGCGGAATACAATGCTGGTGGAAGTGACAAGGCCTTGTCCAAGATCGATCAGATGGATGATGCACAGCTCAAATTGTATTTGAAACGACTCGTCAAAGAGAATATGACTGTAGGTATTGAAATAATTACTCGTGGAGTGCAATAAACCATGTCCATTGAAAAGGTAAACACATACCTTACCTCCGGCGTAAAAACCCCCTTTTTCTATTTCGTTGGAGATAGTAGATACCAGGATGCGAAAGAGAAGCTTGCCGAAATGGGATTCTCAATCATCAGGGTAAGCGACTATTGTCAAAATAATGATAAATTGCCTGATATTGACAGGTTGTTTGACCAACTAACGACTTCTGACGAGAACACAAATGAGAATAAGATGGCAGTTATTGGGCTTGGCGAGTTCCTTGCGCTTCGTGGAAACACCGAGGCAACAAGTGTTTTATCTCAATTAAAAGATTTAAAGCTTGGAACAGGAAAGGTCGTTTTACTCTTACGTGGAATAAACGTACTAGTTAATGGGCTTCAAATAGATCCCCGTTTCGATAAACGACGTTTCAGCATTTCAGATAAAGGCGATTGTGATTTGTCTATCATTTTAACCTCCCCTTTAGTAGGTCTTCCGGGGATTGCGGGAGTGAAGTCTCTCCTTCAAAGACTTGAAAGTGGAGAGTGCGGGACTTTAGTAGTAAGAACAGCTATCAAACTAGATGATTCCATGTTTACTGTACACAAGATATCCGATGCATACGAGGGAATTCAGTTTACGAGCCATGGATTTAATTTGCCGCGTGTCTGCGGGACTGATGAGCAGTGGACTAGGCTTCTTACAGAAATAAACCAAAACGGCGGCTCGTTTAATGAAGTTATTGAGCAGCACGGATTCAACGATGATCTTAATGCGGATTTCTACAGTCGTGTTGCAGGACTTGATTATAGAAATTGGCTTTATTTTATCGCATTAAAAACCAATACTTCAACACTCTCGAATAGCTATCTGCGTTTTGTGCTAGATAAGACATCTCGTTTTGATGACTTCAAGGTGAACGTGTTGAATGCGATTATTGAAATTCCCCCCACCGATAAACGCTTTCATTCGTTTTACTCGGAAAGGAAAGCCCTTGTCGTAAAATTCCCAGAATCAGAAATTGCTGATTTTGTCATCAATAACCGTAAAAACACATTGGAAAGCATCTTCAAATTAACAGATAACACAAAGACCGAACGCGAAGAAATCATCGCATGGATTACAAAAAACGGCATTCCATCTTGTCTTGCTGATATCTATCCTTCTTTATCGGCGTATTTAGAGCATTATGTGTTCAAATGTGGTAATTTATCCGTCCAATTGACTGATTATTTTGAAGTATACAAGAGGCAGAAGGTAACCAATAGCCTTGATGATGAATTTTTGGTGAAAGTAGAAGAGTTCGCCCTAAATCGGAAATATAATCGTTTACCAACTCGGAATGAAGTAATTGAGGAATTGGATAAAACAGATTGCTATTTGATTTGGCTAGATGCCCTTGGTGTTGAATATTTGGCTTTCATATCCGATTTAGTTCGTACACGCGGTCTATCACTTACTATAAAGATCGCACGCTCCGAGTTGCCTACGATAACCTCAATTAACCGCGGATTTTTCGATGATTGGCAAGGAAAAAAGAAAGACAAAATCGAAGAACTAGATATTGTTAAACACAGCGATGCAGGTGGATACAACTTTGAGAACAATGATCTACCAATTCATCTCGTTAAGGAACTAGATATTATAGCTAAAGTTATTGATAAAGCGGCAACAGAACTTGTATTAAGGCACTATAAGCGAATTCTTATTGCCAGTGATCATGGTGCGAGCCGCCTTGCCGTATTACGCCGCAAGGAAGAAAAATACGAAACGGATACAAAGGGCGAACATTCAGGACGTTGCTGTAAACTGTTTGAGCCTTATGATTTGCCTTTTGCTGCTGAAGAAAACGGTTATCTTGTACTTGCGGACTATGGAAGATTCAAAGGAAGTCGTGCCGCTGATGTTGAAGTTCATGGTGGAGCTTCTCTAGAAGAAGTCGTCGTACCTGTTATAGAGTTAACACTGAAAAATGGAACCATTGAAGTTTCACTTATTGAGCCGACTGTAACGGTTGATTTTCGCACTGGAACAGCAATCACATTATTCTCGAAAAATGAATTAATGGACGTTTCTATTGTTCTGAGGGGTACACGTTATTCCGCGGTTAAGATTGACGCCAACCATTATAAAGTAGATCTTCCCGATATAAAACGTGCAGGTGAATATCCAGCTGATGTTTATGTCGGCGATGATTTAGTCAGTAACATTATGATTATGGCGCAAGGTAAGAGCGGCAAGGTTAACAACGATTTTAACGATCTATTTTAGGAGAGACCTTCAATGATTGAAAAACTCAGGATCTGCTTTGACGAGATGGTCGTTTATAAAGATCTCAAGAAAAGTAACTTCTTTTCCACATTAAGTCTTCCATCTTTTATGCGCGATTGGCTTTTAAAGAAGTTTGAGGACGAGAATGGAGTCTTCGATTCGGATGAACTGGTACAGTTCGTGAGAACTTACCTGCCCCGCAAAGATGATTGGACAGCTATAAAGAATAAGTTAATCATCGAGAATGAACGAGTCAAATTCCTGGCAAAGGTTTCAGTAGATATAGATATCAAGACTGGTGAAGTGTCTTTTTCTCTACCTGACTTTGGTTTAACAAGCAAAGATACTTTTATTGAAGAAAATGTGTGGAATGATTGCAAGGAGGATCTAGTACGTGGTCGAGAGACGTGGGGAATGGTCGAATTAGGTTACCGCCCTCCAGATGACTTCGATATGGAGTTTTCCCGAAATAAGGCAAAAGGAGCGATCAGGGGAAAAATCAAACTAACCGCTTTCAAGAGTTTTTGCCCATATACAATCGACATTGACTTCTATAAAGATGCACGTAGGGAATTCAACACGTCAGAATGGATTGATGTGCTCTTAGGGGCGGTTGATTACAATGCGAGCGGCTATCTCGGCGATGAGGAAAAGAAGCTTACAATGTTGACTCGGTTACTCCCGTTTGTAGAAAAACGGCTAAATCTAATCGAGCTTGCTCCCAAGGGAACGGGGAAATCTTATCTTTTTGGGCGTGTCAGCCGTTTTGGCTGGCTTTCAAGCGGTGGTGTTATGAGCCGCGCTAAGATGTTCTATGATATCTCAAAACGTACCGAGGGGCTAGTTTCGGGAAATGATTTTATTACGCTCGATGAGGTACAGACAATTTCATTCACCGATGTAGATGAGATGCGCGCCGCCCTCAAAGGGTACCTTGAATCTGGCATTTTTACAGTCGGAAATTACGAGGGGACTGCTAATGCGGGGGTTATCCTGTGCGGGAATATTAAGAAAGAAACGATGGATTCCGACGGGTACAGTAATATGTTTGAAGAACTACCAACAGTATTTCACGAATCAGCATTGATCGAACGATTTCACGGATTCATTAAAGGTTGGAATATACCGCGCATGAATGACGACTTGAAAATCTCGGGGTGGGCGCTTAACTCAGAATATTTTTGCTCCATTCTCCATGAACTTAGAGATGATATGAGTTATCGTGCCGTGGTAGATGAATTAATCGAAGTTCCTGAAGCTGCAGATACACGCGATACCGAAGCAGTGAAACGAATTGCCACTGCATACCTGAAGTTGCTCTTTCCTAATGTGCGAGGACCGAACGACATCACAGTCCGCGAATTCAAACGTTATTGCCTTGACAGGGCGCGTAAAATGAGAGATACCATAAAGTATCAACTCGGTGTCCTTGACGTTGAATACAGAGGCAAAGACATTCCTGCCTTCAGTGTAAATCCCGACTTTGACACACAGGAAGAGTGATACCATCGACAGTAAGATTTGTTATGTTTGCGGAAAAGAAAATCTCAGCAAAAATGAACTAGGACTTACTAAAAAGCTGCTGAGTAAAAATACCAAGGTTTTTTACTGCCTTGACTGCCTTGCCGATTATCTGGAAGTGGACACCGAATTTTTAATTGAAAAAATTGCAGAGTTTAAGGCTCAAGGTTGTGATTTGTTTTAAAAGGAAATAATTGTGTGATATACGCTGATAATGCTGCTACGACAAGGATATCTGACTTGGCTTTTAAAAAAATGGTCCCGTTTCTCAGGGAGCAATACGGCAATGCCTCCAGTCAGTATTCGCTCGGAGTTAAGGCGAAATATGCTATCGAGCAAGCCAGGCAACAAGCAGCCACGTCTATTGGTGCAGAAGCGGCTGAAATCACGTTTACCTCAGGCGGCTCGGAAGCAAATAGTTGGGTACTGCGGGGTGTTGCGGAGATGTTTAGTGACAAAGCAATACACATATTAACCTCCTCTATCGAACACCACTCTGTTCTGAATGCTTGCCACACCCTTAAATCTATGGGGGCCGAGATCACATATCTGCCAGTCAACGGCTATGGAACTGTTGAAATTGCAAATGTGATAAGTGAAACCAGACCGAATACAAAACTAGTGTCAATTATGCTTGCGAATAACGAAATCGGAACTATACAGCCAATAGCAGAAATAGGAAAGTACCTTCACGAGAGGGGTATTCTTTTTCATACAGATGCTGTCCAAGCTGTTGGTCATATTTCTGTTGATGTAAATGATCTGCAAGTTGACTTTCTATCAGCCTCTGCGCACAAGTTTAATGGGGCAAAAGGAACAGGATTTCTTTATAAACGCTCTGGTCTGAAGTTGCCTTCGTTGGTGTTTGGAGGAGATCAAGAACATGGCTTTCGTGCTGGAACCGAAAACGTAGCTGGAATTGTTGCATTAGGTTATGCGATTGAGGAATGCGTGGCTGAAATGGATTCCACAGCATCACGGTTGAAAATAATGGTCGAAAATACCATAAAAGGTATCCAGAAGACGATTCCTTCTGTAAAGGTAAATGGGAATACCGAAAACCGCTTGCCAGGAACAGTAAACCTTCGATTTGATGGGGTATCGGGTGAATCGCTTATGAATCTTCTTAACTTGAAAGATGTCTGTGTTTCCACAAGTTCCGCTTGTAATTCAGGTAAAGACATTCCATCTCATGTGCTGATTGCGTTAGGGCTTTCGGAGGAACAAGCCAAATCCTCAATTCGGATATCTTATGGAAGATATAACACATTGGAAGAAGTCGAAACAATTGTAGAGATAATCCACAAGGCTTACACAAAAATCCGCGATGCTTCGAAATAAAACTTTATCGAAGGCTGAAAAAATCGATCCGCATGCAGATCAGTTGAGATTAACAGATTTTAGGTTATACATGTGCGAAGTCTGCGGGAAGATGGTGATGGGATTTGAGAAGGTAAATCATGAACAGGAAAAGCATGGCGGGAAGGACGTGGAGTGAAAGGAAGTGAGGTGAGATGAACCCTGCAAAAATCGATGAACTTAAGAGAATAATAAAAAGCAAACCCGGAAGAACCTCACGATTAATAAATGATGGGGGCAGATAATGAAGCTTAGGCAAGTTAAGATAAAGAACTTTCGTTGTTTGGTCGATATTGATTTGCCAATTACAGATACAGTGATATTAGTTGGCGAAAATAACAGCGGTAAAACGGCTTTCCTTGATGCAATAAAAATTGCTATAAGGAGTTTAACAAGCCGCGGGAATCCCTTCACAGAATACGACTATTGTATGATGAAAACGGGTGATGCCCCAGAAACTTGTGGCGGGATTGAAATTGAACTTTGGTTTACTGAAGACTCAAGTGGTGAATGGCCTGATACTCTTCTACAGGCGTTAACCGATATTACTCAGTTGGATCCAATACTTGATCTAAATGCAATTGGTATCCGTGTTTCGAGCAAATATGATATCCAACAAAAGCTTTTTGAAAATAAAATCGAGTTTCTAAATATCTTGGGACAACCAGCAGGCGGAAAAGCTCAAAGCTTTATAAATAATCAGAGATTTTCAAGCTATATACGATTATTCTATCTTCCCTCCATTCGTAATCCAGAGGATGAGTTCACTCAACGGTCACAGTTCTGGGGACGTATTGTACACGATTTAAAAATTAGTGATGCGAAACGTGCATCTATAATGCGTAGGCTTGAAAAAATTAACCATGAGTTACTTACGGAAGATCCAAGACTGGACAATGTTGTTGAAAAACTTGATGAGGTCCAAAAATTAATGAGCTCCTCATCAGGACACTCAACTTCTATACAAGCATTACCAATGACTCCGTGGGATTTGATGTCAAAAGCTGAATTAGTGATAAAGCCTAGAGGGAATCAGGTTGATTTTCCTCTTTCCAAACATGGTCAAGGTGTTCAGAGTCTTGCGGTGATATTCCTCTTCCAAGCTTTTGTGGATGTTTTACTTAAACCCACCTTTGAACAAGAGACGGAAGCTATTCTCGAAATGGAAGAGCCAGAAGCCCATTTACATCCTCAAGCAACCAGGTCCCTAGCAGCAAATCTAAAACAAATAACCAGTCAAAAAATTATTTCAACTCATTCACCATACTTTATTCAGGAAGTACCTCTAACGGATATCCGCCTTTTCCGGAGGAGAGGAGCTTCTACTAAGGTGCTTTATCTCAAACGCTACTACTCGATTCCATTGCCTCGGACTGATGATTTGATCCAGTTTTGCCTGCGTAGAAGCCCTAAATATGTCTATGATGAGACTCGACAATCGATCTTATTATCTGGCAAGATGGATGAGCAAGAGAAACGCGAATTGATGATGTTATTCCCTCACCAAGACGAAATTTATGCAAATATCAATAAATTGAATGTTGAGTCAAAACTGTATATTTCAGATGCTGAATTGGCTGAATTGGAAACCTACATAAAAAGGATACGGGGCGAAATATTTTTTGCCAGAACATGGTTGTTTTGTGAGGGCCAAAGTGAATACATTGTTTTACGATATTTTTCTGAATTACTGAATTGCCCTTTGGATCGATCTGGTGTAGCTATTGTTGATTTTCAAAACAATGGATCGATTGATGTTTTTATTAGGTGTGCTATGTCCCTTGATGTGCCCTGGTTTATGGTATCTGATGGAGATGATGCTGGTAACACCTACTCAGAGAAGGCTAGAAGCTATTGTTCTTCCAGTCAAGAAAAAAAGAAAAGGGTTCTCCAATTGCCTCAAAATTGTGATTTTGAGAAGTATTTATTTATAAATGGTTTTTGTAATGATTACATAGAGATCATTGCTAACGAGGTAAGAGAGCTAGCACCTCGTTCTAACCGATGGACGTTAGCAGAAAAAACGAATAATTCAGGAGAGAAAGTATCACTCGTTTTGCAAAATGGAAGAGGCTATGAAATTCAAGTACAACCACAGAATCAAAGGTCATCGATAATTGCTCCCAATGATCAGAACTACCAATTATTGTTAGAGGACCTAGTCGTCACAAAAATTCAAACTCATAAACCATTCTATGCTAATCTTTTAGTTAGACATCTTAAGTCCACCAGAGCAGATAGCGCAAGAGTACCTCAGCTCTTTAAAGGGCTCATTGAAAATTCTGTAAAGGCATCACTATGAAAACTAATGACTTTAAGAACGCCTGGAATGGATTAAGTCCTATACAAAAAGAAGCTGCTTTATGGGATGAGGGTTCTTTGCTTGTTATCGCAGGTCCTGGTTCTGGTAAAACTCGTGTGTTAACATGTCGAATTGCTTATCTGATTGAAAAGACTGAAAATGAACGGTTCCGGATTCTTGGCCTGACATTTACTAATAAAGCGGCTGACGAAATGCGAAATCGGGTAAATACCTTTATCCCGGGAAATGAAGATCGAATATTCCTTTGCACATTCCACTCCTTTTGTGCCGATGTTCTTCGTCAGCATGGAGTACACCTCGGGATTAACCCCAATTTCTCAATCTACTCACAAGAAAGCGATCTACAGGCTGTTGTTGATGAGGCTGTTCAAGAAGCAGCTGATAAATTTGACTATGTAACAGATAACGAAAGAAAAGCATTACCAGTTATTCAGCGACTAAAAACATCTCTCATATTTCCTGAAGAAGCCGAAAAAACATTTAGTGACATAAGCTTGGGGCGGAGGTTTGCTGCAGTTTATGCTGCTTATGAAAACCAGTTATCGAAACGAAATGCTCTGGATTTCAACTCTCTACTTGTTTACACATACAAATTATTTACGAAATATCCTGCTTTGGCGAAAAGGTACAGAACTGTCTATAAATATATTTGTATTGATGAATTTCAAGATACTACTGAAGCCCAATATAAAATAATAAAGGCTTTAGCAGGTAATGAATTCCACAATATTTTCGTGGTCGCTGACGATGATCAGATAATATATCAATGGAACGGAGCTAGCTACAAGAGGATTGAACAGTTTACACAGGAATTTTCACCAAAAATAATCCAATTACCGTTAAACTATCGCTGTCCCCCTGAAATTGTTTCAATTGCGAACAATTTGATCCGCTACAATTTCCAAAGATCAAAAAACAAGCAACCAATTCAAGCATTTAGGTTGAGTAATGGAGGTAATAACGTTAGACTACTTAGTGGATTTCCCAATGAAGATGCTGAGGCTGAAGAAATTGTAAAAGATATTATGAGCAATCATATTAAAGAATATGGAACTGTGGTTGTTCTGGCAAGAAACAGAAAATTATTACTGACAATACAAAGATCGTTTGATGCGCACTCCATTTCTGCAATTATTGCTCAACGAAAGAATAGTTTTGAGAGTACTCCCTTAATATGGATCCAATCTGTTCTTTTCTTGGCGAATGATAGGCAAGATCAGAAGCAGCTGATTACTCTTTGTGGCTCTTTCGAAAAATTAACTAATTTAGTAATTTCATCTGATGAGGTTATTTCGCAGGCCGATTTATCTAACCATGATTTGCTCCAACATTGGACAAATATTGCCATCCAGAAAATATCAGATGGGAAAATGAAAACTGTTTTACACTCTATAAATAAGAATCTAGTAAACTCGAGAGACTTTTTAGCATTCTGCAAAGATGCATTTGACTGGGTTGAAAAAGAGTCTCAGCAAGGCTTTGATCAATATTCAAAAACATTTACACATTATGAAGAAGAAAAAGACGTTTGGGATGAATTAGTTAGAGACATTAAGGGATCACTTCGTGAAAACTTAACACTGGATGCTTTTCTCCAAGAAATACAAATGAGATCAAAGGAAGCAACCCCTAAAAAAGATGTTGTTCTTCTAATGACGATTCATGGAGCTAAGGGAAAAGAATTTAATCATGTATACCTTATAGGTATGGTTGAAGATGAGTTGCCATCTTTTCAAAGTAAACAAAAAGGGGCTGATAGCCCTGAGATGGAAGAAGAGAGGCGAAATTGTTTTGTAGCAATAACACGAGCTCTAGAAACGCTAACGTTGAGCTATGCCGATAGTTATAAAGGGTGGCCAAAAAATCCATCAAGGTTTTTATCTGAAATGGGCATATTAGTGGAATCAAAAACAGAAAATGATGAGGAATTGCCGTTTTAGCTAAGGTAAATACGATCAATCCTTGATGAAAAAAAGGGCTGCATAAATGATTAATTTATGGCAACCCTATTTTTATTAACTACTTATATTCCAAATCCCATCTGTCCCTCCGGAACCACCTCCTTTCTCCTTATCCGTCTGACCACCACCGTCTTCTGACTCACCCAATCATCCCAGGTCATCACTTTCTGACCAGGAATAATTACCGCACTCGGGGTTGTCAGGCTGCCCATCGGATTGTGACTGACTTGCAGATCATCAGCAAACAAGGTCTGTAGGTCAGAGAGTTTCGCGCCTTCCAGCACATCACGAGCAAGCTGAGTGAGAAAATCGCCTTCTTCCTCCGGAACAATCGCACCTCCGACCTCATCCCCGTAGACGAGCTGCGCGGCCTTCATCTTTTTTCCCATCAAAGCCAGCGCTGTTGCTTCCATCGCTGACGAGTAAACCGAGAATATCGCTTTGACCGGCTGGGTCTGCCCCAAACGCCATACACGTCGTACGCTTTGCCACAACGTATAGAGTGAATATTCGATTTCGAAGAACACCACGGTTGAGAATTGCACCAGGTCGAGGCCTGTTTCTACTAGCCGTGGGTTACAGATCAAAACATCGATGGTATTCACACGTCTGGCGATCCATTCTTCGCGCTTGCGTGGGTCAACATTGCCACTCAAGATGGAGACTCTCAGTCCGTTGGTTTGCAGCGGCATCATCACCCGTTCTTGAATATCGCGCGTACCAGTCTGACGAACATAGACCAGCACTTTTCGCCCTTGCTGCTTTTCAACCTTACAGAAGTCAGCCAGCCAGTTCTCTTTCGGCAGCCATTTATGGCCATTCGGATTAATTGCCGGCAACTCCATCAGCGGTACTTTTCGCACGCTTTTACCGTCGCCGTCATCCACCTCATCGACCACCACAACCTCATCCCGAAAAGCAGAATTCGGCCGTGCCAGAGTCCATTGAAGCCAGGTAGATAAATAGCGACTGGATTGGATCGCCAGATGTTTCAAGCTACTGTCCATGCTGTGATACTGCTGTCCCTGGTCATCAAGCATATCCAGAGCAACCACTTCTTCCTTATACGATGGTAGAGCCAGGTTCAGATCTTTCAGGCTCAGGAATATGGTGGTATCCAATAACCGGCTCACGATGGCCGGGCTGACACCCGGCTGTTCTTTAGCCTGATTACGGTAGCGCCGGTTACCGGTGTACACGCCATCTTCATCGGTGTCTTCATTACGCCTCCGTCTTCGGGTGGTTTCAAGCACTCCATACAACCGCGCCCAGCGTTTCTCGTCATGGAAAGCAAAATCACGACGGACGCCATGGTTCAAGCGATGCAGCAGCCAGAAAATCGAGGTGCTTTTGCCACCAAAGAATGTCCCAGTGAGCGTCAGCGTCCACTTCACCGCTGTTACCAGTTGATGGAACGCGACTCCCCGATCTGATGACTTGGATTTAAATTGATGGACCTCATCGGCTATCAGAAGCTTGAAAGCGCCCTTCGCCTGTTTGGTGATGTACTCCGAAATGCTATGTCGCCTCGCCCCATTGAACTCAAACAAGGGTGTCCCACATGGACGTGTGCCCCATACAGAGTCACCGTTGGCATCAAGTTTCGTCCTCCCGTCTGCATCCAACTCCCAACCAGGGATTCGATTGTGACAGAATTGGCGTTTTTCTGCCAATTCAGAGGCGTCAGTTACCAGAACCACAAATCCGTCCTTTTCGACCATCACGACCTTACCACAACCAGGACAAGCACAGGCATCCACAATCTTTCCAGTCAGTGGGTCTCTCGCTTTCCTGGTGATAACTGCTGGCTGCCATCCAGCCCCGAATTTGGCAGAGGTATGTGCTACTACTGCCACCCATTTGGGCTTCGAACCTCCTTTCTTTTCAGCAGTATCACAGGCTGCTTTATATTGATCCAGGAATTCACGGACATCGTTCACATCATAAACTTCGTCACTATTCCGACCAATACGACGGATTTCTCGTGCATATGCTCCTGGGATCACCTCCTCGATTTCGCGGATCCATTTGGGTACAAGGTGTGGAGGACAAAGCACGATGGCCGGGTAAGCATCCAACAGCTCTATCACCCCAGTCGATATTGTCGTCTTTCCAGTCCCCATCTCTGCCTGGCAGTTGGCCACGCCATTTCTTCGAATTGAACGAGCTAACGCCGCTGCCGCATGTCTTTGGGCAGGAAGCAATCCAGCATGCTCTTGTCCGGGAAGGGCTTTTCGTTGCGTACCAAGACTATCGAGGACTTTAATTTCGGTTGCAGTCGGGTCCAGATTGTAGATGGGTTTATAGGTTTCCAGGACATGCGCAGCGATCTTCTCGCCGTGAACTTTCATAAACTCTGAAAGTCCTTTAACGTCCTGGATCACCTGGATACCATCCTGTTTCAGCACAGCCACCGTAGTAACAAAACGATCCTTGTAGGTTTCTACGACTGTATCCGATTCTTTGGTATCCGGCTGCTCAGTCTTTTCGACCACCTTGATTACCCTTCCCTTGATCAGCATTAGCCTACCCTCTTCATCAGTCAACTTCACCGTGCCCATCATGCCAGAGGCCATGAGCATAGCGATATGTCCTTTCTTCAAGGGCATGACTGGTTGGGAGAGTTGAGCCAGACCACGCGTTGGGCGAATCAGGTCAAGCCAATCACTGGTCTTATGGACACCTGCTTCCTGCGTCGCTTCAACCACCTCTTCCGGTTCCCAATCCGTTCGCTTGAACATTACTGGTTTGCCATTTGCACCTCGTAATGGCGCAGGCAATAGTTCATAGATCGGTTCAACAGCGGGATGGATAGGTTCCAGTTCAGTTGATGCCAGATTTTGAAGCGAAAGAATCTCCTTGTCCGTGGGTAGCTGGTAGAGCTTGCGCTTGGAAGCCAACACCACCACCTGCTTGAATTTCTCGTACAATCCATCCGGAAACCGATAGACCGTGATAGCTTCATAATGCCCGGCCAAAAGCCGAGCGACTTCGATCATTCCCAGGATTTTCTGTGGGATGATATAGGTCAGCAGCCCGCCACGTATCAGCTTGGAGGAGGTCGTCTTGAGAAAATCCCATTCCAGTCGTTTTTGACCCTCAAAACGGTCAAAGTCATAAGGCGGATTTAAATAGAGCCAGGAAATGCTTTCATCACTCAGAACACAAGCCTGCCAGGGAGCCTGGTAAACCTTGTCCATTACGTTTTGAGCTTTCCCTGCTCGTTCTGGTGAGAGTTCTACACCCCAGGTTTCGCAGTTGAGCGCGTTGCCCAAGGAAGAAGCAGCTTTTCCTTCCCCTGCGCAGGGATCAAATAACCGCCCTCTTTCGCTGGACGGTTTCAGGTAAGTGCGGATGATCTCGACAACCGGTTCATCCGTGGGGTAGTACCCCATTCTTTCGATTGCTGGTGGACGCATTGTTCACTCCTTTGCGAAAATAAAATCCCCGCAGGAGACGCGTCCAACCCCTTGAGGGGATGAAAAGCGCCCCCTCCGGGGTGATGTTGCGAGTAGTTTTACTTGTTCACTCAGATGGTCAGTGAGATTTCCTCCTGAGCTAATGACTCAGATAACAGGTCTTTCCAGTCAGCTTGCAGGACAATTCTGGCACCAAGGATACAATCGCCACCTGTGGTCAGATCTTGAACCAACTTACGACTGCGAGCTTGTTTCCAAAGGGCTACCGACCATTCATCCAGGATCGGCACCTCCAGAGCTTCTTTGATTCGTTCAACGAAAAGCTGAATCAATTCCTTTCCCGGGTCGGGTGTTCCTCGAAAAATAAGCAGATATGCACTGAGGTCTTCTGGTTCCCATTTTCCAGGAAGCGCAAGCCGAGATACAAACCCGACATGATGACTGGTGTATTCAGGCATGGCTTGCCAGGCTTGTTCATACTTCTCAGTGGGAATCAGGGACACATCGCTTAGGCCGTCCTGAGTCATTTGTAGGGATTTCCCGCACATCAGAGTCACTCGTAGAGACTCTAGGCTGGTCTTGTAACCTACCAGGCCAATATACGCCAGGTTGTGATCGGTGTCATAGGCATAGCCGGTGGCATGTGCCATTGCTTGCCCGTTCCGAAGCTTGGGTACCGCTTCAGGAAATAGACGATCACCCGATTTGGAATCCCCGCTTTCCTTCGGAACAGTCTTCCAAACAACAATCCCAGAATTGACTCGAGCCAGTTCTTCGTTGACCTCTTTCAGAACTTCGTACAGACCTTTCCAGGGTTGTGCTCCGGTGAAGGTGACGCTGGTTTCGCCGCATTGAATATGGATACTCCGGTTCTTTACATCGAGGATTGCTTCACCTAGAGTAAGAATTCGGTAGTTAGCTAACACTTGGGGTAGTTTCTCACCCAATTTTGCAGTAAACAGGTAAGCTCCGAGTTCCGAATCGTAGTTAAGGAAGCCGGCTTTACCAACTGCATAATCGTATGGGTAAGCTGCCCGTGTCAGTTCCTGACCGAGATCTTCTCTCGAAGGTAAGCCACAGCCATCCTTATAAGCAGCGATAATGATCTTGCCCTCCTTCTGCCTGGCGATAATACGGTTCACTTTTTCACGCAGGTATTTGTCTTCGTAAACATTCATGTGATCCTCCTTTGGATTCGATATGGATTGACTAACCAACGTTGATGAGTAAAATGAACCAACGTTTTTGTGTCTGTAGTGAATTGCAATACAGAACAGCAAAAAAGGGTCGGAAACGAAATGTTTGTGAACCTTTTTTACGGTCCTGTGTTGATAAATTGGCATCGAGAAAAACAATTAATTTTCAGCAGTGAATCTATGTGATTTATGTGATTTAATAGTTATTAAAATTCTCCTTTTCATTAAAATTAATCGATATTCAATCTTGTTTTTAATGGAAAGGTGTGTTTTAATAAGTATTAAAAGAGGTTATTATGTTAAAAGAAGCAGAGGTGTCTACAAAAGGGCTGCTCGCGTTCAGGGATTGCCTTTCGGTTGTGCCTTCCCTGACTATCGACTCCATTGAAGAGCTGCCCGCTAAAGATATGCCTGATTACCAAGCCATTGTTCAAGGGGAGGGATTCGAACAGATTGTTTACCTTGAAATAAAAACTCTGGGAACTCCAAAAAGCACGAGAGAGGCGGTCAATTTACTCGTGAGGCGGATTCAAAATGACCCCGCATCCTATGGAATATTTGTTGCGCCTTACATATCCCCTAAATCAGTGGCCATTTGCAAGGAATCTGGAATCGGGTATGTCGATTTATCTGGTAATTGTTCTATTGCTTTCCAGCAGATCTTTATCAATCGAGAAAAATCGGGAAATCAATTTCCCTTCAAGACGGGTCTATCATCGATCTACTCGCCAAAATCCGAACGAATATTACGTGTTCTACTCGTCTACCCTTATCGAACCTGGAAAGCAATTGATCTTGCGAAAGAAGCTCAAGTCAGCCTTGGCATGATTACGCAAGTAAGTAAAAAATTGATAGAAGAAGAATGGCTGAAAAAGACATCGCAAGGCATCTCATTAACCCAACCAGAAAATCTATTAGCAGATTGGAGCAATAACTACACCATTAAACGCAATATCCAAAACAATTACTACTCAATGAAGCCGCTGCAAGATTTAGAAATCGAGATTGCGGATACATGCAATAAGATGAACATTCCTTATGCCTTAACTGGTTTTTCGGCAAGCAATCGGTTGGCTCCAATGGTCAGGGGTCAACGTGCGATGATATATGTCAGCCGAGATATTGATTCTGTGGTCGAAAAAGTGGGCTTGAAACCCGTCGAAAGTGGAGCCAACATCATTTTGATTCAACCCTACGATGATGGTGTATTTTGGAACGCCAAGTCGATCGGTGATCTAGAAATCTCCGAACCGGTTCAGGTTTATCTTGATCTGAAACGTTACCCAGGACGTGGCGAAGAAGCAGCTGATTTTCTATTTAGAGAGGTGATTAATCCACGATGGCAACAACTAAAAATGAATATGATCGCCTCCTAGTTGAGGCTGCGCACAGGGTACTACTGGAAGTCGCTCGGCTTTTGTATGAATACAGAGATGGGATTGTGTTGGTAGGTGGTTCAGTTCCTGGATTATTATTTGATCAGGGAGTATCTGAACACATTGGAACAATTGATGTAGATGTCGCACTGGATCAATATACCATCCAGGAAGTCGGTTACCGCTCCATCATGCAATTGCTTTCCAAACGAGGATATGTTCAAGGGGATCAACCATTTATTTTTTATCGTACTTTACAGGTTGACGATCAAGAAATCACTGTTGAAGTGGATTTCTTGGCCGGTGAATATGGCGGGACGAGCAAGAAGCACAGAACTCAGATCGTCCAAGATATGCATCCCAGAAAAGCGCGTGCTTGTGATCTTGCCTTTCACAACCCTATTCAAATAACAATAGAGGGAACATTACCAGAGGGTGGGAAGGATCGGGCTTCCATTCAAGTTGCCTCAATTGTTCCATTTCTTGTGATGAAGGCGCAGGCTTTGAATAGTAGGCTCAAAGAAAAAGATGCCTACGATATTTATTATTGTTTAACTAATTTTCCAGATGGAATGGGTGCATTGGTTGAGGCGTTCCGAACATTTCCTGATCATCCTTTGATACATGAAGGATTAGCGATCTTGTCTGAAAAATTCTCGGCGTCAGATTCTGTTGGTCCTGTTTTTGTAGCCAATTTTCTTGATGAGAATGATCCAGAAACACGTGCACAGATCCAAAGAGACGCATATGAGCGTGTGAATTATTTAGTGAATGCACTTCTTACCTGAATATTAATTGACTTGGGAATCAGAAGTCAGCAATGGAGGGAGTTACGGCTCCCTCCATTTTCTTACCTTCCATCGATATGCATGGGCATTAGAACGTATAAATTCTCCTCATCTCCTGTCGAATGGAGAACCGCCGGTGTGTTGTGGGCATTCGCCTCAATGGTCACATTTTTGGTATTGATGGCTTCCAAACCATCTTGCAAGAATTTCACATTGAATGCGATCTCCAATTCCTGTCCTTCAACCGTGGCTTCAAGCTCTATCTCACTGGCGCCGGTCTCATCGGATTCGGCCAACAGTTTTATCTTCCCTGTTTGATCAGCTCCGGGTTGAAAGTGAAAGCGCACCACATTGCTCCCTTCGCGAGCAATGATGCTGGCCTGTTTGCAGGCTTTGAGTAGGTCACCCGCGTCAAGGACTGCTCTGGTCTTGTGACCTTTGGGTAGAATCGCCTGGTAATCGGGGAATTTCCCATCGATCAATTGTGTAACAATCTGCACGTTTTCACAACGGAACACCACCTGGCTGCCATTCGTGGGTAAAACAAGAGTGATCCTGGCTGTTTTTGTCGCGTTCAGGATTCGCACGATCTCTTTCAATGCGGAAGCCGGAATGATTAACTGCTTCTTGGCGAACAGGTCTGGAAGGATCGCTTTACAGATAGCGAGACGGAATCCATCCGTTCCTACCATGGATACGCTCTTTCCATCCATATTCATCAAAACTCCAGTCAGAACAGGTCGGGTATCATCCATGGAAGCAGCGAACGCAACCTTTTGGATCAACTCTTTGAACTTACTTGCGTCCATTGAAACTCCATTGGTGATAGGGTGCTCCGGGATGGTTGGAAACTCGGATGCATCAATCCCCTTGACGATCCCTTTATAGGTTCCACACTTCAATGAAGCTTCTGGTTTCCCATTTACCGAAAAAACAACCTCGGGATCTGTTAGGCTGTTGATCACATCGGTCAGTGTTTTAGCAGGTAAGGTCAGGCCCAGATCGCCGTCCAAATTGGCATCCATCCAAACCGTGACACCCACGGTCAAGTCGGTAGCCGAGAGGCGAAGCTGATCCTCATCCTTACTGAGCAAAATGTTCGATAAGATCGGTAGATGGGAGTGAGAACCTACCGCTCGACCAACAATTGCCAGACTTTCGGAAAAAGTATTCTTTTGAACAATCACTTTGCATGTCATTCTGTATCTCCTTGTTGTAGTATCAGACACGCAGGTTTTAAAAAGCTGCGTGTCTGAGTCTGTTTAGAATTCGTCGAATAAATCAGATGATGCACCACCATCCGGCCAATATGCCTCGTCATCCCCTAAGCGAATTGCATTTTCGTATTGCTCAGTGAGGGAACCTTCGTCATCATCCTCGTTCTGTAAGTTAACCAAAGCTCTGAGAGCAGGTTGATCCGAGGTATAGGCACGAATGCAATTGCGCCAGAAAAGTACATCATCGTTCTGAAGAACTTTCTGGATTCCTTGCACCAAGTCGATTAAAAAATCTTCTTCAAATCGATCTGGAGGTAAACCATGATCGGCGAGTGTGTGAGCGATTTCTTCGGCAATTTGTCCCCACGTGATTGAAAAAGCCGGCTTTTCCATTGAAAACCCAGCATGTGCAAGAATTTTGGACACCTCGAAACTTGATTCAAGGTATTCCAGTTGTTGTAGTGTAGGTAGTTGATCCATTTTTTCTCCTGTGGATTATGAAAACCCCAACCCTTTTTCCTTCAGGGACACCCATCGTGATAATCCAATGACCAAATGGTCCAGGACTGACACATCCAAGAGCTTTCCTGCTTGAACAATGGCTCGGGTCACACTGACATCTTCTGGGCTGGGGGTTGGATCTGTGGACGGGTGGTTGTGCGCGATCAGGATTGATGCTGCATTCCGTTGTAGTGCCGGTTTGAAAAGTTCACCGACACGCACCATCGAGGAATTAAGCGAGCCGTGGTAAATCTCGATCACGTCTAACATGCGGTTGCGTGTGTCAAGCGGCATCACAACCATGAATTCTTGTTCACGATGCGCCAGCATCGGCATCAAGATTTGAGCAGCATCTCCAGGTGAATGAATTATTGGGCGTTCATCTTCTGGTTGAAGAAGCTTACGTCCAAGTGCTAAAGCCGCTTTGAGCCGCAGTGCAGTCAAATTGCTTATGCCCGGCACTTTAGCAATCTCATTCACATGTGCTTGGGCAATTTTCTGGATCGTGCCAAATTGTGCCAGCAGTTGTTCAGCAGACTCAATTTGATTTGAACCACCAATGATGACTGCCAGCAATTCAGCCAGACTGCATGCATCTGAGTCCTTACTTACCCGGAAAGCCGGCTGCTCTCGAACTGGCAGGTGCTTGAGCCGGGGGAAGTTGTAAGTTTGAGGGTGTGCACTTTCTATAAGGTAAGGTTGTAGGTTGTTCATGTCTGTCTCCTGTTATTGAGGGGACAGACCACCCCTGGAGGGGTGGTGTCCCCTCCGATAGGGTTATGTCCTTAGGCGGTCGGATCGTATCCGGTTTCAAGAAATACCTTGCGGCTGATAGCTTCGCATTCTTCCCAGGTCATCAATTCATCGCGCCGCACACCAGGGTATCCAGGTGCGGGAGGTATGAGCCAGGGGTTTTCTGCAAGGTTCTTTTTTATCCTTTCAGCTTTTGCATCCAGGAAATGACGCAGGCCGCCTTTTGTGCAGCGCCACCCCAATTCCTTGGTGTACTTG